>OFET01000051.1_pt1 | contig 213640 bp, 188 predicted proteins | sample 1521211 | NCBI WGS metagenome assembly OFET01 (sample SAMN03766358, study PRJEB24113) | microbial mat metagenome | isolation source: enrichment culture HLUCC-A from microbial mat sample contains cyanobacterium... | reverse complement strand
CTCAACCCACGGAGCCGTCGCCTGAGAAAATGTGCGAAAGATCTTTGACACTACCCAACGCATTGACAACAAACAAGACGCGGGCACCTGTCGGGTGCGCGAATAGTCAGAGCGCCGGCAAAAACAGTGCCTTGCAACGTTTTCCGAACCTCCTCATTCCGGAAATCGATCAAGGGTCGGAGGTCCGTCGCCGCGCCCTCATCCTCACTTCACCCACCGCGCCTCCAGGTCTTCGATCGCGCGGATGCGGTCTTCGGTTCTGGGGTGGCTGGCCAGCCATGCGGGCGGGCCGCCGCCGGCGCCGGTCAGCCGTCCCAGCTTGGCGAACAGGGACTTCTGCGCGCCGGTGCCGATGCCGGCCTTGGTCAAGAGCGCCGCGGCATAGGCGTCGGCCTCGTATTCGTCCGACCGGCTGAGGCCCGCGGCCAGGAGTGTGACCAGACCGCCGGCGATCAACGCGCCAATCCCCGGCAAGATCCGGTTCAGGACCGCCGCCAGCGCCATGCGCATCGCGTTCTGGCCCGAAAAGTCGATCATCCGCCGCCGCGAATGCCCCAGCGCGACATGGCCCAGCTCATGCGCGATGACCGAGGCCATCTCCTCGGCGCTGACCTCTCCGGCCTGGTATTTGCGCATGAAGCCGCGGGTCAGAAAGATCCGCCCGTCCGGCGCGGCCAGCCCGTTCACCGGCTCGATCTCGTAGACATGCACGCGGATGCGCCGCAGATCCAGCGCGCGGGCCATGCGCTCGGTTATCGCCTTCAGGGCCGGATCGGCCAGCACGGTGGAACGGGCATCCAGCTCGCGCCGGGTGCGCCAGGCCGAAAAATGATAGATCAGCAGCGCGTAGCCGATCACCAGCAGAAAGGGCAGAAACTTGAGCATGGATCAGATATGGCGCAGCCGAGGCGGGGCGGCAAGGCGCAACGCAAAACGGCGCGCAGCCGGAGACCGCGCGCCGTGTCGTTCCGGGTTCGGCGTTGCGGGTCAGGCGACCAGCATTTCCTCGCTGTCTTCCTCGATCTCCTCGGCCTCGTCCTCGGTGCAGATCTCCGGCAGCGGGGTGTCTTGATTCAGCTCTTCGCCGACGCTGAAGCGCGCCAGTTCCGTCGTGATCTCGACGCCGTCCTCGTTCACATCGACATTGTAGGCGACGATTTCGGACAGATAGTCGTCGATCTCCCGTCCATCGGTGGATAGCGACGCCAGCATGGTGTCGTAATAGTCCTGCAAGGTGGCGTCCTCGCCCTCTTCAAGGTCGAGATCGGCTTCACGGACAAAAAGCCCGTTTTCGGGGTATTCCTCGGTTGGCAGGGCAAAGAAGACCTTGTTGGTCCCCTCGGGCAGTTCGCAATCCGGATCTTCGGGCTCTTCGGGTTCGTCCTCGCCCGTGGCGACACCCTTGATCGAGCCCTCGGGCGTGCTGGTCGAGGTGGCGCGCACACCAACATACTCGATTTCGTCGATGTTGAAATCGCTGGTCAGGTGGAACGGACCCAGTTCATTCTCGCCCTCTTCGGCGGTCAGGAAGGTTTCCTTGCTTTCGCCCTCGCGGCCCAGACCCGGACGGCTGAGCGCCTCGGCCCCGTCCCAGTTGATCGCCTCGCCCTCGTATCGCGATCCGCCGCCGTTCATGTTCAGCGGTCCGCCCAGGCTGACATCGCCGTTCGACTGGTCGTCATCGGCATAATAGATGGCATTCACATCCATCTGACCCTCGTGCACGGTCACGGTGGCCATCACCGGCCCGCCGTCGTCCTGGTTCAGGGTCACGGAATAGGCAAGCCCGTCCTCGTTGAAGTCAAACACTTTCGTTGGCATCGTTCCCTCCGTTGCCGGGGCCCGGCCGACAGTCCGGGTTTCGCGGCATACTGATCATGGTTTCGCGACAGTTACGGCGGAGCAGCTTACAGCGTGGTCGAATTTGCATAAATGCATACACGGGAAACAATACGTTTCCTGATACGGCCGCGCGTCATGCCGTCTGTCGGGCCAGCCACGCGGCGCAGCCGGTCAGCGCGGCGAAGTCGTCGGCGATCACGTGCAGGGCGATGCCCCGTGTTTCGACCCCGCCGCGACCCTGCGCGTGGAACTGCGCGGCAAGGCCCAGGTCCAGCAGGTGCGGCGCCAGGGCGCGGGCAAGACCCCCGGTCAGCCAGATGCCGCCGTGGGGCAGGTGAATCAGCGCCAGATCGCCCAGGAAACGCGCCAGCAGACGGGTATAGAGGGCGCCGGTCTCGCGCGCGTCGGGCGCGTTGGCGGCCAGATCGTCCACCAGTGCGGCAGGGGTTGTGTCGCCGTGGCCCAGGACACGATGGATCGCGCACAGGCCGCGCCCTGACAGCGCCGCCTCGACCGTCGCGATCCCGTCGCGCCGGGCCAGCCAGTCGGCCAGCGTCCGTTCGTCGGGATCGGTGGCGGGCAGGTGGACATGGCCGCATTCCGAGGGCGGCACGATCAGACCGGCACACGTGCGATGCGCGACCGCGGCGTTGACCCCGGTGCCCAGCCCCACGACCAGCCGTGTCCGGCCGGACGCCGCGCCGGGAAGCAACGTGAGCGTCTGGCCTGGTTCCAGCGTGTCCAGCGCATGGCCCTGGGCCTGAAGATCATTCATCAGATGCACCCTGCTGCATCCCGTCTGGCGGGCTATCGTATCGCTTCGGACATGCCAGCGCAGGTTGGTCATGCGCGTTGCGCCGTCGCGCACCGGACCGGCGACCGCAAGGCAGGCACCGGACAGCGAGGCAACCGCGGACCGGTGCAGGAAATCGGCCAACAGCGCTTCGGGGCTATCGTAATCGGCATTGCGATACCGATGCAGGCTACCGGCGCGCAGCCCGTCGCCATCGGCCAGCGCCAGCCGCGTATTCGTGCCGCCGATATCGGCCACCACCTGCGGGGCCGGGGCGTGGGCCGAAGATTTCGGGCTTCTGTCAGACATCGGCGTCCTGTGGTTGCGCCACCTTCGTAGCCGGAAATGCAGCGACGCTCTACGGTGAAAGCGCGACAAGAATACACACGACGTTTGGTGCGGGCGATCTTGTGCGCGCTTGCATTCGCTGTAAAAACGGCCGGATGTGGCGTGTCGTGTTCCTCGTGTCGTTGTTCCTGCTGTCCGCCTGCGCGGACATGTCTCGATTGAAACCGGAACCCGGCGCGCCGCCACCCCCATCCCATATCCCGGCCACCCGCGCATCGGCGGCCGATGCGGCTTTGGCGCCGTTCGAGGATGCGGCCCTGTTGCCACCGGAAACAGCGCGTCTGCCCTATGCCGAAGGGCGCGCCTATGCCGTTCTGGTGTTGTTGCCATCGCCCGGAATTGTCGATCTCTCGACACCCGAGCAGGCGCGACGGGGTTTGTGGAGGTTTCTCAATCCGCTTGCGGTTCAACGGGCGGGAACGGCGTTGGGGCATCTGATGGTCGGGTGGCGTTGTGCGAACGGGCAGGCGGGGCTGGTTTCCAAGACTGGCGCCGCCGGGGGGCGCGGCTATCGCCTGCTTCGCCAGGGCTGGGGCCTTGGTGCCCTTCTTGCCAGCTATGATGACGGGCGCCTTGTGCCGCTGGCCGACTTGCCCGAAGCGCAGCGCCGGGCGATGCGGCTGGGCCGGGCGCGGATCGTGGCGATGGAGATATCCGAGCAAGGCTGCCAGCGTATGCGCGGCGCGCTGGCCGATTATCTGGCCGGGCCCGTGGCCGCGCAGGACCGCTATTCAATGGTGCCGACACCCGCGCGGCCACTGGGCGACGGCTGCGCGGGCTTCGCGCTCTGCCTTGCGGACAGGGGCGGCGCAACCCGCACGCTGACCCCATGGCTGACGCGTCGCGTGGTGCTGCGCGACAGTTTCATGGGCCTTGGAGAGACGCCGGAGCCGGGGATTACGATGCTCCGCACCACGGCGCGGGCACCGATGCCGATGACGCGCCTGCTGCTGGGCGACTGGTCGTCGGGGGCCGAGGTCGGCTCGGTGCGGATGCTCGATCTGGAACTGGTGCAACGGGCGCTGGAAGAGGCCGAGGCGCGGGCCGGGTACACGCGTCCGCAACGCCTGAATATGGACGATCCGACAAATACGGCCGCGCAGGCGGCCATCGCGCGCTGGCTCGACGGCTGGCGCCGGGTGACACCGGTGCGCATGGGCGAATGGCGGGGCGGCGTGCGGGCGGTGGTGTTGCATCGGCGGTAAGATCGGGTGCCGGCGATGGCGCGCGATGCCCAGTCCCCTTGCGCTCATGCGCCGATCAAAGGACAGTCCGCCCGCAGAATACCCCAGCCGGAGACTCGCCATGACCGAACCCAAGCGCCATTTCCCACCGCCACCGCCCCTGGTGTCGCGCCCGCCGGGCCTGTGGCGGCGCACGCCGCCGGCGATCTTTCCGCCGGTCATGGGCCTTCTGGGGCTGGGACTGGGCTGGCGGTTGCTGGGGGTGTTCCTGCCGGGCACGCCGGTCCCGGAGCTGGCCGAGGCGGCGCTGGGCGGCATCGCGCTGCTCTATGCCTTTTGTGCGGTGGCCTGGCTGGCCAAGCCGCTGCGCCGCCCCGGCGTGGTGATCGAGGAATTGCAGATCCTGCCGGGGCGTGCGGGCGTCGTGGCCAGCGTTTTGTGCCTGAGCCTGCTGGCGTCGGTGCTGGTGCCCTATGCACCGGCCGCGGCGCTGGTGATGGTCGCGGTCGCATCGGCGCTGTTGCTGGTGCTGGGCGTACTGGTCCTGTGGGTTCTGGCGCACGGCCCCGAAGAGGGGCGCACGGTTACCCCGGTTTTTCACCTGGTTTTCGTGGGCCATGTGCTGGCGCCGCTGACGCTGGTGCCGCTGGGCTATACCGCGCTTTCTGCGGCGATCCTGACGGTGACGATGCTGGTGGCGCTGTCGATCTGGGTGGCCAGCGCGGTGCAACTGTGGCGGCGCGTGCCGCCCGCCCCGCTCAGGCCGCTGCTGGCGATTCACCTTGCCCCGGCCAGCCTGGGGGCCTCGATCAGCGCGATGCTGGGCTGGGCGGACTGGGCACAGGGGTTCGCCATGCTGGCGCTGGCGATCCTGACCGCACTGATCGTGTCGGGGCGCTGGCTGCTTGAGGCCGGGTTCTCACCGCTTTGGGGGGCGCTGACCTTTCCGCTGGCGGCCTGCGCGACAGCGATCCTGCTGGTGTTCGGCGGTCATATGGCAGGGCTTGTCCTGGGCAGCCTGCTTCTGGTCGCGGGCACCGCGCTGACCGCGACCGTGGCGCTGCGGGTCATGAAGGCCTGGGCCAAGGGCGATCTGGCGGCACGGACAAACGCCGCCAGCGTCTGAGCGTGCTCAGCCGCGGATCGCCTCGATCATGCGGCTGACGTTGTCGGGGTCGGCATCGGGGGTGATGCCGTGCCCCAGGTTGAAGATATGCGGCCCTCCGGCAAAGGCTTGCACGATGCGCCGGGTCTCGGCGATCAGCGCCGGGCCACCCGTGACCAGATGCGAGGGGGCCAGGTTCCCCTGCACGCAGCCATCCACCTGCACCTTTTGCGCGGCCCATTCGGCGGAAACCGAATTGTCCAGCGCGACGCAATCGGCCCCCGTGGCGCGGGCGAACCTGATGTAATGCGCCCCGGCCTCGCGCGGGAAGGCGATGATCGGCAGGCCCGGATGCCGGGCCTTCAGCGCGGCGATGATGCGTTTCGCCGGCGCCAGCGCATAGCGGTCGAAATCATCGCCCTTCAGTGATCCGGCCCAGCTGTCGAAGATCTTGACCACCTCGGCGCCGGCCTGCACCTGGGCTGACAGGTATTCGATCGTGGCCTCGGTCAGACGCGCCATCAATGCGTCAAACGCCGCCGGTTGTTCATCCTTCAGCCGGTGCGCCGGCCCCTGATCGGGGGTGCCGCGCCCGGCGATCATGTAGGTGGCCACCGTCCACGGCGCCCCGGCAAATCCGATCAGCGTGGTTTCGCGCGGCAGCGCGCGCGACAGGATGCGCACGGTCTCATAGACCGGGGCAAGGGTCTCGTGGATCGCATCGACGGGCTTGAGCGCGGCAACCCCATCCGGCCCGTCGATGGTCGACAGGCGCGGCCCCTCGCCGGTGACGAACCACAGATCGGCGCCCAGCGCCTGCGGCACCAGCAGGATATCGGCAAACAGGATCGCGGCATCGAAACCGTATCGGCGGATCGGTTGCAGCGTCACTTCGGCGGCAAGTTCGGGCGTGTAACACAGGCTGAGAAAGTCGCCCGCCTGTGCGCGGGTCGCCTTGTATTCGGGCAGGTAGCGCCCGGCCTGCCGCATCATCCAGACCGGCGGCACGGGTAGCGCCTCGCCGGCAAGGGCGCGCAGGATGGTCTTGGCGGGGCGGTCGGCGGCTTGGTCGGTCACGGGCGGCGCTCCTTTGCTGGTGCTGGGCGGTCACTGGTGCGGCGGGGCCGGGATGTCAAGATGCGGGCATGTCGCGGGGTGTATTGGTTTCTGGGTCGCGGTTTGTGGACGCCGGGCACCGGCTCGGCTATATGTGAACCAGATCCGCCATGTATGACGCCCGCCCGTGCTGAAATCCGCCCCTTCCTTTCCGCCTCATCGCCTGTCCGTCGCGCCGATGATGGACTGGACCGACAGCCATTGCCGCCGCTTTCATCGGCGGCTGAGCCGGCATGCGCTGCTTTATACCGAGATGGTGACATCGGCCGCGCTGGTGCGCGGCGGCGCGCGGCATCTGCTGACCTTTGATCCGGCCGAACAGCCCGTGGCGCTGCAACTGGGCGGATCGGAGCCGGCCGAATTGGCACAGGCGGCACGCATGGGCGCGGATGAAGGGTATCGTGAGATCAACCTGAATGTCGGCTGCCCGTCCGACCGGGTGCAATCGGGCTGTTTCGGCGCCATCCTGATGCGCGACCCGGCGCTGGTCGGCGATTGCGTCAGCGCCATGGCTGCGGCCTGCGATGCCGAGATCACGGTCAAGTGCCGCATCGGCGTCGATGACCAGGATCCCGCGCAGGTCTTGCCCGCCTTTCTGGACGTGATGCGCGCAGCCGGTGTCCGGCGGGTGATCGTTCATGCGCGCAAGGCCTGGCTCAAGGGGCTGTCCCCACGGGAAAACCGCGATATTCCGCCGCTCGACTACCCGTTGGTTCTGGCGATGAAGCGCCAGTTTCCCGACCTGGCGATCTGCCTCAATGGCGGTATCGCCACGCTGGATCAGGCGCAGGACCTGCTGGCACAGGGTCTGGACGGCGTCATGATCGGGCGCGCGGCCTATCACCAGCCGGCCGCGATCCTTGCGGCGGCGGATCGGCGCATCTTTGGCGTCGCCGGGCCTGAAGCCGACCCGGTGGCGGTGGCGCGCGACATGCGCCCGCAGATTGGCGAACATCTGGCACGTGGTGGCCGCCTGATCGGCGTGACGCGCCACATGCTGGGCCTGTTTGCCGGGCAGCCGGGTGCACGGGCCTGGCGCCGGACGCTGTCCGAGGCTGGCCCCGGCGGCACGCTGGATGATTACGACCGCGCGCTGGCCGCACTGGACCGGAGGCTCGCGGCATGACCGGATCGCGCCGTGTAACCCTGTCCCTGATCCTGGCCGCGCTGCTGGGCGGCTGCGCCACTTCGGGCGACGTTGCGCGCCTGCAGACCGAGGCCCCGGCCCCCGAGATGCGCAGCTATGAGCCGGGCAGGCCGCGCCCTCTGCCGCCCCGGCGACCGAATGCCGATATGGTCCAGGACTTTCTGGAACTTGGTTTCAACATGGAAAGCGGGCGCGAGATACCGCGCTTTTCGCGGTTCGAGGGGCCGGTACAGATACGCACGCGCGGCGATATCGGCCCGCTGGCGCAGGCCGATCTGGACCGCCTGCTGGGGCGGCTGCGCAACGAGGCGCGGCTCGACATCACGCGGCTGCGCAGCGCCGATCCGGTCCCCGAAGAGAACGTGATCACGGTCGAATTCGTGCCGCGGCGGCAGATGCGGGCGGTGGTGCCCGCGGCGGCCTGTTTCGTCGTGCCCAATGTCGATGGCTGGGACGATTTCGCCGCCAATCGCCGCAGCCCGGTGATCGACTGGACGCGCGTGACCCAGCGGCGCAAAGCGGCGGTTTTCGTGCCCGCCGACACCACGCCGCAGGAAATCCGCGATTGCCTGCACGAAGAGATCGCGCAGGCGCTGGGTCCGCTCAACGATCTTTATCGCCTGACCGACAGCGTGTTCAACGACGACAATTTCCAGACCACGCTGACCGGGTTCGACATGCTCGTCCTGCGGGTCTGGAACGCGCCCGAACTGCGCTCGGGGATGAGGCGAAGCGAGGTCGCGGCGCGACTGGCGCCGATCTTCAACCGGCTCAACCCGTCGGGTCGGCGTTCGGCCGGCCGCGACCCTGGCGAGACCCCCCGCGACTGGGTCGAGGCGATCGAACAGGCCCTGTCCAGCGAGAACGGGCTGGCGCAGCGGCGCGAGGGGGCGATGCGGGCGCTGGATCTGGCGCGCGCGCAGGACTGGGGCGGGTCCCGCCTGGCGCTCAGCCTGATGTTGACCGCGCGCCTTGCCCCGCGCGATCGTGGCGATGCCGGACTGATGGCGCTGCTGACCGCGGCCGAGATTTATCGCGGCCTGCCGGGCGGCGAGGTTCATGTCGCGCATCTGGACATGCACCTGGCGGTTCAGGCCCTGGCGACGGGTCAGTTCGAGATGGTTCTGGAATTGACGGACCGGGCACGCGACATGGCCGAACGCACGGAAAACGCGGCCTTCCTGGCCTCATTGGGGTTCATTCGCGCCGAGGCGCTTGAGGCACTTGACCAGGCCGAGCGCGCCGAACGTCTGAGGCTCGACAGCATGGCCGCGGCGCGATATGGCTTCGGCTCGGATGCGGCCGCGCGGGCCCGCATGGACGAGATCGCGCGCCTGACCGGGGCCGCGATCAGGGTCGCGTCGCGCTGACGCCGCGCGGTCGGCGCCCATTGACACAGAGAGGGGCCGAACCGGGCCCGGAGGCAAGGCATGATCATCATTGCAGGCATCGTGATCGGCGGGCTATGGGGCGCGTTCAACGCCCGCAGGCGCAGCGGAACCCGCCTGGACATCGCGCAATATACGGCCGTCGGCGCGATCATCGGCGCGATCATCGGCATGTTCGCGACCGTCGGCCTGGAACGGATCTTGTAAGATGTTCCAACCCTTCTTCGATAGCCTGCGCCAGCATGCCGTTCCGGTCAGCCTGCGCGAATACCTGGGCTTTTTGGAGGCGTTGAAGGCCGGTCTTGCGCAGTTCGACCCCGAAGGGTTCTATTACCTGGCCCGCACCACGATGGTGAAGGACGAACGCTTCATCGACCGTTTCGACCGCGCCTTTGCCCACAGCTTCAAGGGGTTGGAGGACATCAGCGTCGAACAGGTGCTGGAGGCGGTCGATATTCCGGCCGAATGGCTGGAAAAGCTGGCCGAGAAGCATCTCAGCGACGAAGAGCGCGCCCGGATCGAGGCGCTTGGCGGGTTCGAAAAGCTGATGGAGACCCTGCGCGAACGCCTGCAAGAGCAAAAGGGCCGCCACCAGGGCGGCAGCAAGTGGATCGGCACCGCCGGCACATCGCCCTTTGGTGCCTATGGCTACAACCCCGAGGGCGTGCGCATCGGCCAGAAGGAAGGGCGGCACGGACGTGCGGTCAAGGTCTGGGACAAGCGCGAGTTCCGCAACTTCGACGATTCGGTCGAACTGGGCACGCGCAACATCAAGGTCGCGCTGAAACGGCTGCGCAACTGGGCGCGCGACGGTGCCCATGACGAGCTTGACCTCGACGGCACGATCCGCGCCACGGCCGAACAGGGCTGGCTGGATGTCAAGACCCGGCCGGAACGGCGCAACGCCGTCAAGGTGTTACTGTTTCTGGACGTGGGCGGCTCGATGGACCCCTATGTCAAGGTCGTGGAAGAGTTGTTCAGCGCCGCCAAGGCCGAATTCAAGCATCTGGAGTATTACTACTTTCATAACTGCCTGTATGAATTCGTCTGGCGCGACAACGCGCGGCGCTGGTCCGAACGGACCCCGACCTGGGAGGTGCTGCGCACCTATGGCAGCGACTACAAATGCATCTTCATGGGCGACGCCAACATGTCACCCTATGAAATCGCCTATGTCGGCGGGGCAAATGAACACTGGAACGAGGAAACGGGCGCCACATGGCTGGAACGGGCGCGCAACCAGTGGCCCGACCATCTGTGGATCAACCCGACGCCGCAGAAATACTGGGGCCATTCGCATTCGATCCGCATGATCCGCGAGTTGTTCGAGGATCGCATGGTCTCGATGACGCTGGAAGGGTTGACCCACGGCATGCGCATGCTGGGCCGGTGACAGCCGAACGGGCAGGGGCTTGCCCCCCGCCCGGTCCTGAACTCTTGTCACCGCAAGCCGGCGCCGCCGTCAGCGCAGCCCTGCGCAGAAGGTCTGGATGCGGCCGCAGGCCTCGCGCAGCGCCTCGTCCGAGGTGGCATAACTCACGCGGAAATTCGGGCTCAACCCGAAGGCCGCGCCAAAGACCACGGCAACCCCCTGTTCTTCCAGAAGGGCGGTGGCAAAGGCCTCGTCATCGGTGATCGCCACGCCCCCGGCCGAGGTCTTGCCGATGCAGCCCGAGACATCGGGATAGACATAGAACGCGCCTTCGGGCATCGGGCAGTTGATCCCCTCGGCCTCGTTCAGCATCACCACGACCATGTCGCGCCGGCGCTGAAAGGTCTTGCGGTTCTCGGGCAGGAAATCCTGGGTTCCGGTCAGGGCCTCAAGCGCCGCATATTGCGACACCGAACAGGGGTTCGAGGTCGATTGCGACTGGATCGTGCCCATCGCCTTGATCAGCGCCTGCGGGCCGCCGGCATAGCCGATGCGCCAGCCGGTCATCGCATAGGCCTTGGACACGCCGTTGCAGGTCAGTGTGCGCTCATAAAGGCCGGGTTCGACCTGCGCGGGCGTGCAGAATTCGAAATCGTCGAATACCAGGTGCTCATACATGTCGTCCGACATCACCCAGACATGGGGGTGACGCATCAGCACATCGGTCAGCGCCTTCAACTCGGCGCGGGTATAGCCGGCGCCCGTGGGGTTCGACGGCGAGTTGAAGATGAACCACTTGGTTTTCGGCGTGATCGCCGCTTCCAGCGCCTCGGGCGTCAGCTTGAAATGCGTGTCGATCCCGGCCGCGACCGGCACCGGCGTGCCCCCGGCCAACAGCACCATGTCGGGATAACTGACCCAGTAGGGCGCGGGGATGATCACCTCGTCGCCGGGGTTCAGTGTCGCCACCAGCGCATTGTACAGGATCTGCTTGCCGCCCGTGCCCACGGTGATCTGGCCCGGCGCGTATTTCAGGCCGTTCTCGCGCGCGAACTTGTCGCAGATCGCCTGTTTCAGTTCGGGGATCCCGTCGACGGCGGTGTATTTCGTCTTGCCCTCGTCGATCGCGCGCTTGGCTGCGTCCTTGATGTTCTGGGGCGTGTCGAAATCGGGCTCGCCCGCACCCAGCCCGATCACGTCGCGGCCCGCGGCCTTGAGCTCGCGCGCCTTGTTGGTAACGGCGATCGTGGCCGAAGGTTTGACGCGGGCGATGGTGTCGGACAGGAAGGGCATCATGGGCACTCCGGTTTGTGTTTTGACGGCCCATCTTCTATGGTGAGGGGCATTGCCGTTCAAGGGCATTCGCCGCAAGGCGCGCCCGTGGACGCCCTCACACAAGGAGCGACAGGTGAACGACGAGACCGAGAACGCATGGTATTCCGACAGCCAGGCCACGCTGGGCGACCGGCTGGCCGCGGGGCGCGAGGCCGCAGGCCTCAGCCAGTCGGCGCTGGCGACGCGGCTGGGCGTGCGGTTGAAGACGCTGCGCGGCTGGGAGAACGATTTGGCCGAACCGCGCGCGAACCGGTTGCAGATGCTGGCCGCGATGCTGGGCGTTTCGCTTCGCTGGCTTCTGACCGGCGAGGGCGACGGCGTCGCCCCGCCGCCCACCGAGGAACAGGTGCGCGACGATACGCTGGAACGCACGATCGCCGATCTGCGGCGCCTGCGCGGCGAGATGCTTGCCATGAGCGAGCGCCTGGGCCAGATGGAAAAGCGGCTGCGCCAGCAGACCGGGACGCCGAATGTCTGACGAGACCGATCTCAAGCGTTTGCGCATGCGCGCCTGGCGGCGCGGCACCAAGGAAATGGACCTGATCCTGGGTCCGTTCGCCGATACCGCGCTGGCGGGGCTGGACCCGGCCTTGCGCGCCCGGTTCGATGCGCTCTTGTCCAAAAACGATCACGATCTCTATCAGTGGCTGACCGCGCGAATCGGTTCGAACGCGGCGGGCGGCAGCCGTGGTCCTGATGTCTACGCGCCGCTGCTGGACCAGATCGCACGGCACGCCACGGCGCGGCTGTCGCCCGGCGCGGCCTCGGTCTGAGCGTGTCGCCCGTGATCGGCTGACGCGGCCCGGCCCGCAAGGGGCGCTGAAGCGCACATCCGCCTGGTGCAGGACCGTTCAAGCGCCGGGATGCCTGTTTTTCGGGGCGCTTAACCGGATCTTCGGTTTTCTGCCCCAGCCTGTGCGGATCGTCCTCTGACTGGAGATCCGGATGAGCTTTCACGCCCGCATGAAGCCCCGCGCCGGACCGCGGCCCGATCCTGCGCCGGATGCCACGGATGTAACCGATCCGCCCGCAGTCGGGATGCTGCTGCCCAGCTATCTGGAAAGCCTGGCCTTGGTCGAACGCATGCATCGCCTGTTGCTGGACGTGATCAAGGATGAATTCGAACGTCTGGGTGTTCTGGATGTGAACGCGGTGCAGGCGCTGATCCTGTTCAACATCGGCGATCAGGAGGTGACGGCGGGCGAGTTGCGTACCCGCGGTTACTATCAGGGGTCGAACGTGTCCTACAATCTCAAGAAACTGGTTGAGACCGGATACATGCATCACCAGCGGTGCGCGATCGACCGGCGGTCGGTGCGCGTGCGCCTTACGTCCGAAGGGCGGCGCATTCGCGATGTCGTCGCCGCGCTGTTCGAGCGTCAGGCCGGGGGCGTCCTGCACCGGCAACTGATCGGGCTGGACGAGCTGGAGCGCGTCAATACCGCGCTGCGACGCCTCGAACGCTACTGGAGCGAACAGATCCGCTATATTTACTGAAGACATCCTTGAAAGCGCGGCAGGTGCTGGCGTGCGCAAGGCTTTGGGGCCGGGCCGCCGGATGTCCGCGGGATCTTGCCGGGCCGCGCCCGCGTCATCGACATCCGGCGAAACCGGACATGAGGGGCAGCGCGATGCCCGGTCCGAAGCGACGACAAGGCCGAGCTTTGGCCCGCCGAGTAAAGGAGGGCGGTCAAACTGCTGACCGCGCATCCTGTCCGCATGGCCGGCACTTGCAGTCCCGCGGGCAGCACCGGCTTTCCGCTGGGCTTGGTTCCTGCGTTCGGCGCCGGTCGCGCGGGCCGAACACCCGACCCCGCCGCGCAGGGGGGCGCGCGTCAGGACGAGGCCAAGCCCAACCGGGCCTGCCGGGCCGCCCGAAGGCGCGCGAAATCGTCGCCGGCATGATAGCTCGACCGCGTCAAGGGCGTTGCCGAGACCATCAGGAAGCCCTTGCCATAGGCGGCCTTTTCATATCCGGCGAATTCCTCGGGTGTCACGAAACGCTCGATCCGGTGGTGCTTGGGCGTCGGTTGCAGATACTGCCCGATGGTCAGGAAATCGACATCGGCCGCGCGCATGTCGTCCATCACCTGCAAGACCGCCTGACGATCCTCGCCCAGACCGACCATGATGCCCGATTTGGTGAACATCGCCGGATCCATCTCCTTGACGCGCTGCAACAGGCGCAGGCTGTGGAAATAGCGTGCACCGGGGCGCACCGCGGGATAAAGGCCGGGCACGGTTTCCAGGTTGTGGTTGAACACGTCGGGGCGCGCCGCGACGACCGTTTCCAGTGCCGAAGGCGCGCATTTCAGGAAATCGGGGGTCAGAATCTCGATCGTCGTGCCCGGCGCGCGGTGGCGCACCGCGCGGATGGTCTGGGCGAAATGCTCGGCGCCGCCGTCATCGAGATCGTCGCGATCGACCGAGGTGATGACCACATGGTTCAAACCCAGTGTGGCCACGGCATGCGCCACGCGCCCCGGTTCGAACGCATCCAGCGCGTCGGGGCGGCCGGTGGCGACATTGCAAAACGTGCAGCCGCGCGTGCAGATCTCGCCCATGATCATCATCGTGGCGTGACCCTGGCTCCAGCATTCGCCGACATTCGGGCAGCCGGCCTCTTCGCAGACGGTGGCCAGGTTGTTGTCGCGCATGATGCGGCGGGTCTCGTTATAGCCCGCGCCGCCGGGTGCCTTGACCCTGATCCAGGCCGGTTTCCGGGGCTGCGCCTGGTCGGGGCGATGGGCCTTTTCCGGGTGGCGCTGGTCGGGCAGCTTGAGATCGCGCATCGCGTTTCCCCTTGTGGTCGCTGCCACGCTAGATAACCCGCGCCGCACCGGCTGTCCATGTCCCGCCGGAGCGCCAACCTCAGCGGTGCCGTCCGGCAGACACCGTCCGGTGGTTTTGCTCGCCCAGGCCCGCGATGCCCAGGCGCACGCTTTGCCCGGCACGCAGGAACACCGGATGCGGTTTCTGGCCCAGCCCGACGCCGGCGGGCGTGCCGGTGGCTATGACATCGCCGGGGTAAAGCGTGATGCACTGGCTGACATAGTTGACCAGATCGGCCACCCCGAAGATCATGTTGGCGGTGGTGCCTTGCTGCATCCGCGCGCCGTCAACCTCGGTGAACATCGACAGGGCCTGCGGGTCGCCGATCGCGTCCGTCGTCACCAGCCAGGGGCCAAGCGGGCCGAAGCTGTCAAAGCCCTTGCCCTTGTCCCAGGTGGGGCCGCGCTCCATCTGCCATTCGCGTTCGGAGACATCGTTGCATATCGTATAGCCCGCGACATGGTCCAGCGCCCGCGCCCGTGGCACCCGCCGCGCCGTGGTTCCGATCACCACCGCCAGTTCGCATTCCCAGTCGGTCTTGACCGATCCGGGCGGGATCACGATGTCGTCGTTCGGCCCGGCCAGCGCGCTCGGGGACTTCAGGAACAGGATCGGCTCGGACGGGGCCGTGGCGCCGGTTTCGGCGGCATGATCGGCATAGTTGAGCCCGATGCACACGAAATTGCGCATCCCCGCGACCGGCGACCCCAGGCGCACGGCAGGGTCGACAACCGGCAGCGCCTGCGGGTCCAGCGCGGCGATGGCGCGCAATCCGTCCGGGCCCAGAACCGCGCCAGACAGGTCGGCGACATGCTCTGACAGATCGCGGATCGAGCCATCATCGGCCAGAAGGCCCGGTTTCTCATGCCCCGGTTCGCCGTATCGCAGCAGTTTCATGCCCTTGTCCTTTCGCTGAGCCTTCGTTGCGCCTGCATAGCCGGGCAGGCGGGGCGGGGGCAAGGGTGGGGCAAACGAGAACGGCCCCCGCCATGGGGCAGGGGCCGTTGACAGGGTGCCAGATGCGCCGGCCTAGTCGATCATCGGCAGAAGCGCGTCGATCGATTTCTTGGCATCGCCGTAGAACATGCGCGTGTTCTCCTTGTAGAACAGCGGGTTCTCGATACCGGAATAGCCGGTGCCCTGGCCGCGCTTGGACACGAAGACCTGCTTGGCCCGCCACACCTCCAGCACCGGCATGCCGGCGATGGGGCTGTTGGGGTCGTCCTGCGCAGCCGGGTTCACGATGTCGTTCGAGCCGATCACGATCACCACGTCGGTGTCCGGAAAGTCCTCGTTGATCTCGTCCATTTCCAGCACGATGTCATAGGGCACGCGGGCCTCGGCCAAGAGCACGTTCATATGCCCCGGCAGGCGGCCGGCGACGGGATGGATGGCAAAGCGCACCTCCTTGCCCTTGGCGCGCAGCTTGCGGGTCAGTTCGCTGACCGATTGCTGGGCCTGCGCCACCGCCATGCCGTATCCGGGCACGATGATCACGCTGTCGGCCTCGTTCAACGCGGTGGCCACGCCATCGGCATCGATGGCGATCTGCTCGCCCTCGATCTCCATCGCCGGGCCCGAGGTTCCGCCGAACCCGCCCAGGATCACGCTGACGAAGGCACGGTTCATCGCCTTGCACATGATATAGGACAGGATCGCCCCCGAAGAGCCCACAAGCGCGCCGGTCACGATCAGCAGATCGTTGCCCAGCGTGAAGCCGATGGCGGCCGCCGCCCAGCCAGAATAGCTGTTGAGCATCGACACCACGACCGGCATGTCGGCGCCGCCGATGCCCATGATCAGGTGATAACCGATGAACAGCGCCAGCGCGGTGATCAGCAAAAGCGCCGTGATTGAGGCAAAACCGTTGTCGGAATAGAGGAAATACAGCACCGCCAGCAGGAACGACAGCAGCGCCGCACCCGCGTTCAGCATATGACCGCCGGGCAACTGGCGCGGCTTGCCGTCCACCTTGCCGGCCAGTTTGCCGAACGCCACGACCGAGCCGGTAAAGGTCACGGCGCCGATAAAGACGCCCAGAACCACCTCGATCTGCAAAAAGGTGATTTCGATCGGGGTCTTGTCATAGACCCTTGCCGCGAAACCGGCGAACTGCTCGGCGCCTTCACCCGCGGCGCGCGCGGCGGCCACGCGCAGGCGCTCGATCTCGGCGTTGATGCCGATGAACACCGCGGCCAGGCCCACGAAGGAATGCAGCGCCGCGACCAGTTGCGGCATTTCGGTCATCTCGACCCGCTTGGCGACCATGTAGCCGATTACCGAACCGGCGGCGACCATCAGCACCAGAAGCCAGTAGTTGCCGATGCCGGGGCCGAAGATGGTGGCGAAGACGGCGATCGCCATGCCGGCGATGCCATACCACACGGCGCGCTTGGCGCTTTCCTGGCCCGAAAGCCCGCCCAGCGACAGGATGAACAGAACCGAGGCCGCGATATACGAGGCCGTGACAAATCCGTAAGACAGCATGATCTGGCCCTTTCCTTACGACTTCTGGAACATGGCCAGCATCCGGCGCGTAACCAGGAAGCCGCCGACGATGTTGATCGTGGCAATCAGGATCGAAATGGCAGCCAGGATGACCACCAGCCAGTTGCCCGAGCCGACTTGCAGCAGGGCCCCGACCACGATGATGCCGGAAATGGCGTTTGTGACGGCCATCAGCGGTGTGTGCAGCGAATGGCTGACATTCCAGATCACCTGGAAGCCGACAAAACAGGCCAGGACGAAAACGATGAAATGCTGCATGAAGCTGGCAGGCGCGATCAGCCCCAGCCCCAGAACGGCGGACGTGGCGACGGCCAGCAGCGTGACCTGGCTTTTCGTCTGGGCGCGGAACGCGGCCACTTCCCGGGCGCGTTTTTCCTCGGCCGTCAGCTCCTTGGGCTTTTCCTTGGGCTTGGCGGCGGCGATGGCCTGCACCTTGGGCGGCGGCGGGGGAAAGGTGATTTCGCCGCCATGAACCACGGTCGCGCCGCGGATCACGTCGTCTTCCATGTTGTGCACGACGACCCCGTCCTTGGCCGGGGTCAGGTCGGCCAGCATGTGGCGGATGTTGTTGGAATAAAGCGTCGAGGACTGGGTCGCCATGCGGCTGGGAAAATCGGTATAGCCGATGATGGTGACGCCGTTGTCGCTGACGATCTTGTCGTCGGGCTTGGTCAGATCGCAGTTGCCGCCCTTTTCGGCCGCAAGGTCCACCACGACCGAGCCGCGCTTCATCATCTTGACCATGTCCTCGGTCCAGAGCTTGGGCGCGGGGCGGCCGGGGATCAGGGCGGTGGTGATGACGATATCGACATCCGGCGCCAGCTCGCGGAACTTTTCCAACTGTTTTTCGCGAAACTCAGGGCTGGAGGGCGCGGCATAGCCGCCGGTGGCGGCGCCGTCCTGTGTGTCCTCGAAATCGAGGAACACGAACTCGGCGCCCATCGATTCGATCTGCTCGGCCACTTCGGGGCGCACGTCGAAGGCCATGGTGATGGCGCCCAGGCTGGTTGCGGTGCCGATCGCGGCCAGCCCGGCCACGCCGGCGCCCACGACCAGAACCCGTGCCGGCGGGACCTTGCCCGCCGCCGTCACCTGCCCGGTAAAGAAGCGGCCGAAATTGTTGCCCGCCTCGATCACCGCGCGATAGCCGGCGATATTGGCCATGGATGACAGGGCATCCATTTTCTGGGCACGCGAGATCCGCGGCACCATGTCCATGGCGATCACGCTGGCGCCGGTTTCGCGGGCCTTTTCCAGCATTTCGGCGTTCTGGGCCGGCCAGAAAAAGGAAATCAGCGTCTTGCCGGCGCTCAGCCGCGCCAGCTCGGTGTCCTTTGGCTCGCGGACCTTGACGATGATGTCGGTCTTTTCATAAAGCGCTTTGGCGCCCTTGACCAATGTGACTCCGGCCGCGCGATAGGCGTCGTCGTCGAACCCCGCGGCCGCGCCGGCCCCGGCTTCGATCAGGCATTCATGGCCCAGCTTTTGCAACTGAGCCGCGGACTCTGGCGTCATCGCCACCCGGTTCTCGCCCGGAAAGATCTCTTTTGGAGCGCCGATTTTCACGCTACGTCCCCCATTCTGTCGTCTGGCGCGGGGCCAGGCTTTTCTGTTCGTGCGCGAAGTCCATAACCCGCGAAACAATGTTGCACAAGCAGCATGGCCACGACGAACGGTCACATTTGTTGCCGTTGCGTCACGCTGCACCGCGGGAACTGGCATGCGCGCGATGCCATGGCCGCGACCCGGCTGTCGCCTTGCACGTTGACCGCGCGCGCGGTATCAGACCGTTCCAGTTGCCCCGGACAGGACCGACAGATGCGCGCAGAAACCCAGGCCACGATCGACGCGATCCGCAAGTCGCTGGCGTTGCTTGGCCAGCGCATGGACCGCGAAACCGCCGAGTACCGGCTGGAAGAGTTCAACGCCATGATCGAGGATCCCGACCTGTGGAACGATCCCGATCGCGCGCAAAAGCTGATGCGCGAGCGGCAGGCGCTGATCGACGCGCTGGGCACGCATGACAGCATCGCCCGCGATCTGAACGACAATGCCGAACTGATCGAGATGGGCGAGGCCGAAGGCGACAAGGACATTGTCGCCGAGGCCGAGGCCGCGCTGGCCGCGCTGAAGGAAAAGGCCGCCGCCAAGGAACTTGAGGCGCTGCTCGACGGTGAGGCCGACAGCAACGACACCTTTCTGGAGATCAACGCCGGCGCCGGCGGAACCGAGGCCTGCGACTGGGCACAGATGCTGCAACGGATGTATGTGCGCTGGGCCGAAAAACACGGCTTCAAGGTCGAATTGCAGTCCGAGGAGCCGGGTTCCGAGGCCGGGATCAAGTCTTGCGCCTACAAGATCAGCGGGCACAACGCCTATGGCTGGCTGAAATCGGAATCCGGGGTGCACCGGCTGGTGCGGATCTCGCCCTTTGGCAAGGGCACGCGCGAGACCTCGTTTGCCTCGGTCTGGGTGTATCCGGTCGTCGACGACAATATCGAGATCGAGGTGAACCCTTCGGACATCCGTATCGACACCTATCGCTCGTCGGGGGCGGGCGGGCAGCATGTCAACACGACCGACTCGGCGGTGCGGATCACCCACCTGCCGACCGGGATCGTCGTCACCAGTTCCGAGAAATCGCAGCACCAGAACCGCGACATCGCCATGAAGGCCCTGAAATCGCGCCTCTATCAGATGGAGCTGGACAAGCGCAACGCCGCGATCACCGAAGCTCATGACGCCAAGGGGTCGGCCGGCTGGGGCAACCAGATCCGCAGCTATGTGTTGCAGCCCTACCAGATGGTCAAGGATTTGCGCACGGCGCACGAAACATCCGACACACAGGGCGTTCTTGACGGCGATCTGGACGGGTTCATGGCCGCCACGCTGGCGATGAACGTGGCCGGGAAAAGCCGGTCCGAGGCGCAGGCCGACGACTGAGGTCCGGCGCAGGGAGTGCGAAACATCTTGCGCGACGCCGTGTCGCAGCCCACTCTGAGGATCGAGGTGAGTACCCGAACCGAGGAGGAATGACATGGACGACATTCGCACCCGGACCGCCGAGCTTTCCGGCGCGATCATCCCCGAGTTGCGCGAACTGACCACGGCCGATCTGCGCGCGGCGCTGGCCGCCGGGTGGCGCGATTTCATCGGCGCGCCGCTGTTCGGGCTGTTCTTTGCCGCTTTCTATGTGCTGGGCGGGCTGGCCCTGTATTTCGGGCTTCTGGCCGCGGGCGAGCCGGTCTGGTTCGTCTTCGTCGCAGCCGGGTTCCCGCTTCTGGCCCCGTTTGCCGCGGTCGGCCTCTATGAGGTCAGCCACCGGCGCGAAACCGGCGAGCCCTTGTCCTGGGGGCCAGTGCTGGGTGCGCTGCGCGGACAGGGCGACGGGCAACTGCCGGTGATGGCGGTGGTCGTGCTGCTGGTGTTCGGCTTCTGGATCATCCTGGCGCGCGGCCTTGTGGCCATATTCGTGGGCCAAACCGGCATCACCGTTGACATCATGGACCAGCTTTTGAGCCTGCGCGGTGTGTCGATGCTGCTGGTCGGCAGCGCGGTGGGCGGCGCCCTGGCGCTGATGCTGTTCACGATCACCGCCTTCAGCCTGCCGATGCTGCTGGATCGCCGCGTCGATTTCATGACCGCGATCATCACCTCGATGGCGGCGGTGCGGGCCAATCCCGGTGTCATGGCGCGCTGGGCGGCGATCATCGTGGCGCTGACCGTGCTGGCCATGGTGCCCCTGTTTTTGGGTCTTTTCCTGGTTCTGCCGCTATTGGGTCATGCGACCTGGCACCTCTATCGCCGCACCGTCGTCGGCTGAGCAAAAGACGTATCGGGCGCAAAGGTTATTGCCAGCCTCCTCCGCGCCGTCTAGCGTGCCCCGGCGCGCGCGACGAGAGGGAGGAGAAATGTCCGATACGTCACCCGTCCATGCCCCGCCGTCCCGAATACCGGAACCGGCGCCGATCGCATTGTCCGATCTGCGCGCCGTCTTGTTGCTGGGCTGGCGCGATTTCACGCGCGCGCCGCTGTTCGGCGTGCTGTTCAGTGCCGTCTATGTCGTCGGTGGGTTGATCCTGTATGCGATCTTCGCCGCCGCCGCGGCGGAGTGGTGGTTCATCCCGATCGCCGTGGGCTTCCCGATTCTGGCGCCTTTTGCCGCTGTCGGCCTCTATGAGGTCAGCCGCCAGCTTGAGCGCGGGCACGCGCCCGCACTGGGGGCCGTGCTGGGATGCGTGTTCGCGCAAAAGGACCGGCAGGTGCCGTCGATGTCGATGGTCATCCTGCTGGTGTTCATGTTCTGGGTGTTCATCGCGCACACGATCTTTGCCTTGTTCTTCGGCTTGCAACCCATCGCCGGATCGACCTGGTCGATGCTGGCGACCCCGAACGGGCTGATGATGCTGGGCGTGGGGTCGCTGATCGGTGGGGTGATGGCGGCGATCTTCTACGCGCTGACCGTGGTCAGCCTGCCGCTGCTGCTGGACCGCGAGGTGGATTTCATCACGGCCATGATCGCCTCGTTCGGCAGCGTGACCGCCAATCCCGGCCCGATGATCGCCTGGGCGGGCGTGATCGCGGCGGGGCTGTTTCTGGCGATGTTGCCGGGCTTTCTGGGGCTCTTCGTGGCTTTGCCGGTGTTCGGCCATGCCAGTTGGCACCTCTACCGCCGCGTTCTGCCCGCGTGACTGACCCCGTCGCGCGCCCGGGACCGCCGGAACGGGAAAGGGAAAAGGGGACGCGAAGCCCCCTTTGTTTCGGCCTGCGAACAGTCCGTTACTTGCCCGACTTCGCCTCGGCCGGTGTCTTGGGCGCCGATGTCTGCGTCGTGGCAGGCTGCTGCGACGGCGCTTGCGCCGGGCGCTGCGCCGCGCCCGAGGCGGGGCTGGCAGGCGCCTGCGATTGCGTGACCGGCTGGGCGGGCTTGGAAGCCTGCTGTTGTTGCTGGCCCGTGCTCAGCGGGTCGTCCTGACGCTGCACCGAACCTTCGAAATGCGCGCCCGATTCGATGGCGATGGTCTTGTGGATGATGTCACCCTCGACACGCGCGGTCGAGGTCAGGCGCACCTTGAGCCCGCGCACCCGGCCGATGACCCGGCCATTGATGACGATGTCGTCGGCAACGATCTCGCCGCGGATGGTGGCGGTTTCGCCGACGGTCAACAGATGGGCGCGAATGTCGCCATCCACGATCCCTTCGATCACGACATCGCCGGTCGTGCGCAGATTTCCCGTCACCGTCAGATCCGAAGACAGCACCGAAGCCGATGGCTTCGGCTTGGCGGCGGCGGCACCGTCGAAGGCCGGGCGCGCCGGCGCTTGCTGGGCAGATGCGGGCTCGGGCATCCGCGGGGCGTCGGCTTTCGGCCCCTGTTCGTTGATTCTGCTCTTAGAAAACATTTTGCGCGGCCCTTATGTAAGTCATTGGATTGATCGGCCTGCCGTTCGCGCGAATCTCGTAGTGCAGATGCACGCCGGTCGACCGTCCGGTTGTGCCCATACCACCGATCCGATCCCCACGCGAGACCCTTTGGCCCTCGCTCACGTTAATGGTATGCAGATGGGCATAGTAGGTCTCGATGCCGAACTCGTGGCGCACGATGACCATATTGCCATATCCGCCGCGCCACCCCGCATGAGTCACGGTGCCTTCGCCAGTGGCGTGAATCGCCGTTCCCTGCGGCCCGGCCCAGTCTATTCCCTCGTGCATGGCATTGCGGCCGGTGATCGGATGCCGCCGCATGCCGAAGCCCGAGGTCTGGCGCACCGCAGCGCGAACCGGAAGGGCGAAGGGCGTGCGCTCGGCGGCGATTCGATAGAGATTGATTTCCTCCAGCGCCGACAGAACCGCATTTGTGCGCGCCTCGTCGCTGTCGGTGTCCATCGTGCCCATGGTCGACACCGACACCGGCATCAGCGACGCCGTGCGTTCGTCCTGATAGCCGGCGCGGACCTGGTTCAACAGCTGGTCTGGTTCGATCCCCGCCTCGCGGAACATCCGTTCCAGCGGCATGACCGAGACTTCGACCGCCTGTTCCAGCTGCGAGAAGATCCGGTTGTTGCGATCCTCCATCAGCCGGTATTCCAGCGCCAGATGCTCGGCCTGCTGACGGGCGCTGTCGGCCAGGCTCAGAACCGCCTCCCGCTCGTCGGCGGTATCGCGGAGCGCGCGCATCACGAAATCGAGCGTCTGCTCCACTTCGCCCAGCCGGGCCGTGGTGCGGATCAATTCCTCGTTGGTGTCTTCGCGCTCGACCTCGGCCAGTTGCGACCGGGCGGTGTCGCGCTCGCGGATACGCTCGCGCAGGCTACCCTGAAGCGTCTCGACCCCGGTTTCAAGCTCGGCCAGGCGCTGCTCGCTGGACAAGAGCGCGCCCTGCATGGACGCGACGCGGTCCATCGCCTCGGCATAGCGTTCATGCGCGGCGTGCGCCTCGGCCGCCGAACGGTCGCGCTCGGCGGCGAGTTCGGTCAGGCGGTGTTCCAGGTAGATCTGTTCGCGTCGGGTCTGCTCGCGCAGATCGGTCGAACCGATGGCCTCCATGAACACGATCGACGAGGCAAAAATGCTCCAGACAACCAGCAGGGTCGTCCCGCCCAGGATCATCGCCTGCGACAGCGGTCGCAGCCGGACGAAACGGGTGGAGTTCTCGGAACGAAGGAAAAGACGCTTTTCCGGCAGGTAACGCTCAAGCACGGCGTTGCTTCGATCTGTCCAGTGCCTCAAGGGACCATCCCGCATTATTGTCGTTCACGGCTTGTTCGGCGCCTTGGCGGCACCGTTGCTTCTGCGCAACTGTTAACGGCGGGTTTGCCACCTCGCAACTCTTTTGGCGCCTGTTGCGTGCTTGCATCGCCTTATCGCGGCCAGATAAGCAAGAAACCGCCGATCCATATGGATTCACGGCGTCTTTATCTGGTTTTCGGGCGCTCCGGCGCGCGCCGGGTCGCGCGCGCCCTGCTTCTTGCCCTGAAATACGCCGGGGGTGAACAGGCCGCAGGCCCGGAGGGGGCAGCGCCCCCTGCGGCGGCGGCGCGCTACAGCGCCCTGACCGCGTCCAGGACCGCCTCGACATGGCCGGGAACCTTGACCTTGCGCCAGACCTTTGCGATCCGGCCGTTTCCGTCGATCAGGAAGGTGCTGCGCTCGATGCCCATGAAGGTCTTGCCATACATGCTTTTCTCGACCCAGGTGCCATAGCGTTCACAGATGTCGGTCTCGGCATCCGAGACCAGGATCACGCCCAGATCGTGCTTGGCCTTGAAACTGTCATGGGCGCGCACGCTATCTTTGGACACGCCGACCACCACCGCCCCGGCCGCGGCGAACTCGGCGGCATGGGCGCTGAAATCCAGCGCCTCGCGCGTGCAACCCGAGGTATCGTCGCGGGGGTAAAAATACAGCACCACCGGATCGGGCCGCAGTTGCGACAGGGTCAGCATGTCGCCGCCATCGCGCGGTGCGGTGAAATCGGGGGCGGGGTGTCCAAGTTCCATGGCGTTCTCCGTTCGGATGGTTCTATGGCACTGTTGTAGTCGGTTCGGACCGGGGTTAAAGCCCGAAGCCGCCCGAACGGGAATGGAAAACGCATGCGACTGGCCGATTTCGATTTCGACCTGCCCGAAGAGCTGATCGCGACGCGCCCGGTGCGGCCCCGCCCGGCGGCGCGGTTGCTGCATGCCGAGGGCGGAACGATTCGCGACCGGCATGTGCGCGATCTGCCGGCGATCCTGCGTCCCGGCGACCGGCTGGTGATCAACAACACCCGCGTGATTCCCGCCCGGCTGAGCGGCGCGCGCCTGCGCGACACGCGCGATGGCAGCGGTCGCGCCCAGGTCGAGATCACGCTGATCGCGCCCGAGGGCGACACCCGCTGGCGCGTTCTGGCCCGGCCCCTGCGCAAGCTCATGCCCGGCGATCGCGTGGTCTTCGATGCCGGGCTCGAAGCCGTCGTCGCCGCGCGTGGCGACGAGGATGCGGTTCTGGCGTTCGCGCTGGCCGGCGATGATTTCGAGGCTGCGCTGGCGCGGGCCGGGCGCATGCCCCTGCCGCCCTATATCGCCGCGCGCCGCGCCCCCGATGCCCGCGATCTGGAAGATTACCAGACCGTCTTTGCCCGTCATGCCGGTGCGGTTGCCGCACCGACCGCCAGCCTGCATTTCGATGCCGATCTGATGGCGGCCCTGCGGGCGGCGGGCGTGGCCTTCAGCGAAGTGACATTGCATGTCGGCGCCGGCACGTTCCTGCCGGTCAAGGTCGAGGACGTCACCCGCCACCGCATGCATGCCGAATGGGGCGAAGTCAGCGCGCAGGCCGCCGACGAGATCAACGCCACGCGCGCCTCGGGCGGGCGGGTCATCGCGGTCGGCACCACCGCCCTGCGCCTGATCGAAAGCGCGGCCGCCGATGGCACCATCCGGCCCTGGCGCGGCGAGACCGATATCTTCATCTATCCCGGCTATTCTTTTCGCGTGACCGACGGACTGATGACCAATTTTCACCTGCCCCGATCGACGCTGATGATGCTGGTCTCGGCGCTGATGGGGATGGAGACGATCCGCCGCATCTATGCCCATGCCATCGCCGAGCGCTATCGCTTCTTTTCCTATGGCGATTCATCGCTGCTGATTCCCGAACGCGATTGACCCGTGCTCAGGCGTGGCGCTGCCGTGCGTCCTGGCGGCGCAGGCCGAACCACGCCCAGTCGGGGAACTGATCCGGTTCCGGCGGTGCGATCGGGGCAAAGCCCGCGGCCTCAAGACAGCGGCGCGAGGCGGTGTTGTCCGGCCGGACCTTGGCCACCAGCCGCAGCAATCCCGGTGCGTTGGCAAAGGCACGGTCCGCGGCGGCGGCGACCAGCGCCCGGCCCAACCCCTTGCCCCAGGCGTCGCGGCCCAGCCAATAGCTGATTTCGGCTTCGGCCACGGCTTCGGCGGTGTGGCCATACGCCAGGCGAACCTGGCCCACGGGCCGGCCGTCTGCGCAAACCGCACGCACAACATGGTGATCGCCGCCATTCGCGGCGGCAATCATCTGTTGCGCGGTGTCCAGATCCATCGGTTCGGGAAAGGGTTCGGGCAGATGCGTCCAGAGGGCGCGGTCATCCAGAAGTCCGCGCATCGCTTGTGCGTCTGCCGGATGCCAGGGGCGCAACGTCACCCCCCGCTCGCCAAGCGGGTCGGCATAGCTGGTCTCACCGGGAGCCAGAAGATCTGCATTCGCGGGGTCGAGGTCATCGACCACACCCGGTGCCAGCCATGCGATCTGCACTGGATCGAAAAGGCCCTGACCATCCGGCACCCGGCCTTGCCCCGCCATTCCGTCCGATCGACGCGCCGGAGTGCCGGGCGCGTTGCGGCCGGGTTTCGGGGGTGTCGGGGCATGGCGATACATGAGCAGGACCAGACAGACGAAACAGGGACTTGATAATATAACCTAATTCCATTTCAACGCATATCAATACGTGCCCGGAGTGCGGGATCACGTTTGGGCCAGCAAGCGTCGGAAACCGACTGTCGTGTTCGCGATGCTGTGCTAGGCTGCGCGCAAACGGGCCCGCGCCCAGACGCCGGGCCAAACGCAGATACGGGAACGAAGGGGCGCCATGCTCAGGGTATTCTTTGGCAGCTGGGCACTCTTGCTCGGCATGATGCTGCTCATGCTGGGTAATGGCCTTCAAGGTACGCTTCTGGGGATCCGGGGCGGGATCGAGGGATTCGCCACCTGGCAGATGTCGGTGGTGATGTCGGCCTATTTCCTGGGGTTCCTGGCCGGCTCGCAGATTGCGCCCAGGATGATTCAGCGGGTGGGCCATGTGCGGGTCTTCGCCGCGCTGGGGTCGATGATCTCGGCGGTTCTGGTGCTCTATGCCGCCGCGCCTGACTGGATCGCGTGGTCGGCGCTGCGCGTGGTGATCGGCTTCAGCTTTGCCGGGGTCTATGTCACCGCCGAAAGCTGGCTCAACAACGCCGCCACCAACGAGACGCGCGGGCAGACGCTGTCGCTTTACATGATTGTGCAGATGGTGGGGATCATTACCGCGCAGGGGGTTTTGAACCTCGCCGATCCCGGCGGGTATGTGCTGTTTGTCGTGGCTTCGGTGCTGGTGTCCGTATCGTTCACGCCGATCCTGCTGTCGGTCAGCCCGGCGCCGGGGTTTGCGACGGCCAAATCGATGAGCTTTCGCAAGCTGTTCTTCATCTCGCCGCTTGGGTGCGTGGGCATCTTCATCATGGGCGGGGTGTATTCGGCGCTGTTCGGGATGGCGGCGGTCTGGGGCGGGCTGGTTGGCCTCAGCGTGCTGGAAATCTCGATCTTCGTGGCGGCGATCTATCTGGGCGGACTGGTTTTGCAATATCCGATCGGCTGGCTGTCGGATGCGATGGACCGTCGCCGGCTGATCGCCGCGGTGACGTTGATGTGCGGGGTGGTGGCGATCCTGGCAAGCCTGGTGACGATGCCGTTCCTGGTCCTGATCGTTGTGGCTTTTCTGATCGGCGGGCTTGCCAACCCGCTTTATTCGCTGTTGCTGGCGCATACCAACGACTTCCTTCAGGTCGAGGACATGGCAGCGGCGTCGGGTGGGCTGCTGTTCATCAATGGCGTCGGCTCGATCGCCGGGCCGCTGGTGATCGGTTGGCTGATGGGAGTGTTCGGCCCGGCGGGATTTTTCCTGTTCATCGGGCTTCTGAACATCACGCTGGGGGCCTATGCCGCCTGGCGCATGACGCGCCGCGCCGCGCCGGACCTGGCGGATCAGGGGGCCTACACCCCCTTGACCCCTGCCGCTTCGGCCGTGACAGTCGAGGCGGCCCTCGAGGCCGCACAACCCGAACATGGAGACATCGCAGATGCCGATGCCGAGGGCCAAGGAAGTCGTTGAATTCTGGAGCGGTATCGGACCCGCCGGATGGTATGTCGCGACCCCGGATCTGGACGCCGAGATCACGCGGCGTTTTCTGCCGGACTGGGAATCCGCCCGCGACGGGGGCCTGTGCGAATGGATGGGCGCGCCCAGCGGGGCGCTGGCCTATCTGATCGTGACCGACCAGTTCCCGCGCAACATGTTCCGCGAGGATCCGCGCGCCTTTGCGACCGACGAGCGGGCGCGCCGTGCCGCGACCACGGCGATCCATCATCGGATGGACATGGCGCTGCCCGAACCGATCCGGCAATTCTTTTACCTGCCCTTCATGCACGCCGAGACCACGATCGACCAGGACCGCTGCATTCGATACCTGATCGCCCGTATGCCCGAGACCGGGGCCGAGAACCTGCGCCATGCGCGCGCCCACCGCGAGATCATCCGACGTTTCGGGCGTTTTCCGTATCGCAACGCGGTGCTGGGCCGGCGCAATACCGCGGCCGAAGAGCAGTTCCTGACTGACGGCGGGTACGGGGCGATCCTGCAGGCGCTGCCGTGACCCATTGGCCGGGCGTTGCCAGTCGGTGGAGAATGGTTTAGCATTAAACCAATTCTTTCGCGGGAGGGATTCATGGCGCAGCAAAGCTTTGACGTGATCGTCATCGGGGCGGGGCCGGGCGGCTATGTCGCGGCGATCCGCGCGGCGCAGCTGGGCCTCAAGGCCGTGGTCGTCGAGCGCGAAAAGCTGGGGGGTATCTGCCTGAACTGGGGCTGTATTCCGACCAAGGCGCTGCTGCGCTCGGCCGAGGTCTTTCACCTGATGCACCGGGCCAAGGATTTCGGGCTGAAGGCCGACTCGGTTGGTTTTGACCTCGGCGCTGTGGTCAAACGCTCGCGCGCGGTGGCGGGGCAACTGTCGTCGGGCATCGGGCATCTGTTGAAGAAGAACAAGGTCGCCGTGGTGATGGGCGAGGCCAGGCTGGCAGCGCCGGGCAAGGTCACGGTGAAAACCGACGATGGCACGACCGAGTTGCGCGCGTCGCATGTCATTCTGGCCACCGGCGCGCGTGCGCGCGCCCTGCCGGGGCTTGAGGCTGATGGCGACCGGGTCTGGACCTATCGCCACGCGCTGGAACCGCGTCACATGCCCAAGAAGCTTCTGGTGGTCGGATCGGGTGCCATCGGTATCGAATTCGCAAGTTTCTTCAACACGTTGGGGGCCGACACCACCGTGGTTGAGGTGATGGACCGGATCTTGCCGGTCGAGGATGCCGAGATCAGCGCCTTTGCCAGAAAGCAGTTCGAAAAGCAGGGCATGACGATCCGCGAGAAAACGACCGTGAAGAAACTCGACCGCGGCAAGGACAAGGTTACCGCGCATCTGGACTCCGGAGGCAAGACCACGAAAGCCGAGTTCGACACGGTCATTTCCGCCGTGGGTATCGTCGGCAACACCGAAGGGCTGGGGCTTGAGGACGCCGGGATCAAGATCGAGCGCAGCCATGTCGTGACCGACGAATACTGCCGCACCGGGGTCGAGGGGGTCTATGCCATCGGCGATCTGGCGGGTGCACCCTGGCTGGCGCACAAGGCCAGCCACGAGGGCGTCATGGTGGCCGAAATGATCGCCGGTCAAGACGTTCATCCGATCAAGCCGGGCAGCATTCCCGGCTGCACCTATTGCCATCCGCAAATCGCCAGCGTCGGCCTGACCGAGGCGCAGGCCAAGGAGGCCGGGCACGACATCCGCGTCGGCCGTTTCCCGTTCATCGGCAACGGCAAGGCCATCGCGCTGGGCGAGCCCGAGGGCATGGTCAAGACCGTGTTCGACAAGACGACCGGCGAGCTTCTGGGCGCGCATATGGTCGGTGCCGAAGTGACCGAGCTGATCCAGGGCTATACCGTCGCCCGCACGCTCGAGACGACAGAGGCCGAACTCATGCACACCGTATTCCCGCATCCGACCTTGAGCGAGATGATGCATGAATCGGTGCTCGACGCCTGGGGCCGCGCGCTTCATTTCTGAACGGTCGTGTCCGGGTGGGCTGGTTCGCCGGCTCAACCGGGTGCGGGCTGTGCCCAGACCGCAAGGTCGGTGCCGCCCGGCTCTCTGAAGTGAAAGCGGCGCCCGCCGGGAAAATCGAACGGCGCCACCGTGATTTCGCCGCCCGCATCCTCGATCGCGCGGCGCGCCGCGTCCAGATCCTCGGCGAAAAGCACGACCAGGGCTGACGCCGCAACCGCGCCGTCAGTGGCCTGCGCGATCCCGCCATCGATCCCGGCATTGTCGAATCCGCAATAGGCGGGACCATAGTCGGTGAACTGCCAGCCGAAGGCGTGTTCGAAGAATCGCTGGCTGGCCGCACGGTCGCTGCTGGACAGCTCGACATAATTGATCGGTGTTGGTGCTTTCATGGCGTCCTCCTGGCACGATGTTCCTGCAATGTTCATATCGCCGCGGCGATCTGAAAACAAGGTGATCGCATTGGACGGGGCAGGGGCGGCGGCGATCAGGCCGCGAACCCGTCAAGCGGAGCGACCGAACCGGCATCCTTTCGCCCGTTCACGACGTCTTGCCAGAAAAAGCAATCTTGTTTACCTTTCGTTCCGGTTTTCGAATTGGAGACTCAGCATCGAAAGGCTATCTATGCCCCGTGGCACAGGTGGCGCCGGGGGTAAGGCAATGGCCGAACAGAAATACATCGAGATCCGCGGCGCGCGCGAGCACAATCTTAAGGCGGTCGATGTCGATATTCCGCGCGACCAGCTGGTGGTCATCACCGGCCTGTCGGGGTCGGGCAAGTCGTCGCTGGCCTTCGACACGATCTATGCCGAAGGGCAGCGGCGCTATGTCGAAAGTCTGTCGGCCTATGCGCGGCAGTTTCTGGACATGATGCAAAAGCCCGATGTCGAACACATCTCGGGGCTGAGTCCGGCCATCTCGATCGAGCAGAAGACGACCTCGAAGAACCCGCGCTCAACTGTCGGCACGGTGACCGAGATCCACGATTACCTGCGCCTGCTGTTTGCCCGCGCCGGCACGCCCTATAGCCCCGCAACCGGCCTGCCGATCGAGGCCCAGCAGGTGCAGGACATGGTGGACCGCGTTATGGCGCTGCCCGAGCGCACGCGCGCCTATCTGCTGGCGCCGATCGTGCGCGACCGCAAGGGCGAATATCGCAAGGAATTCCTGGAACTGCGCAAGCAGGGGTTCCAGCGGATCAAGGTCGACGGCCAGTTCTACGAACTGGATACGCCGCCGGAATTGGACAAGAAATTCCGCCATGACATCGACGTGGTGGTGGACCGCATCGTCGTGCGCGAAGGGGCCGAAACCCGGCTGGCCGACAGCTTCCGCACCGCGCTGGATCTGGCGCAGGGGATCGCCGTCTTGGAACTGGCCGATACCGCCGAGGGCGAGGCGGCCGAGCGCATCACCTTCAGCGAGAATTTCGCCTGCCCGGTCAGCGGCTTCACCATCCCCGAGATCGAACCGCGCCTGTTTTCGTTCAACGCGCCCTATGGCGCCTGCCCTGATTGTGACGGGCTGGGGGTCGAGCTGTTCTTTGATGAACGCCTGGTCGTGCCCGATGCCATGCTGCGGCTGGAGGACGGCGCGATCGCGCCTTGGCGCAAGGGCAAGTCGCCCTATTTCCTGCAAACGATCGAGGCCCTGGCCAAGCATTTCGAGTTTGATGCCCGCGCGCCCTGGCGGGATCTGCCGGAACCCGCCAAGGCGGTGTTGCTCTACGGGTCGAAGGGCGAGGAAATTCCCTTTCGCTATGACGAAGGTGGCCGGGTCTATAACGTGACCCGCGCCTTCGAAGGGGTGATCCCCAACATGGAGCGGCGCTATCGCGAGACCGACAGCGCCTGGATCCGCGAGGAATTCGAGCGCTATCAGAACAACCGCGCCTGTTCCACCTGTGGCGGCGCACGGCTCAAGCCCGAGGCGCTGGCCGTCCGCATCGGCGGGCTGCATATCGCGCAGGTCAGCGACATGTCGATCAAGGAGGCGCTGGCCTGGATCGAAACGGTGCCCGATCACCTGAGCAAGCAAAAGAACCAGATCGCCACCGCGATCGTTAAGGAGATCCGCGAACGCCTTGGATTCCTTGTCAATGTCGGGCTGGACTACCTGACATTGTCACGCGCGGCGGGTACGCTTTCGGGGGGCGAAAGCCAGCGCATCCGTCTGGCCAGCCAGATCGGATCGGGGCTGACCGGTGTTCTCTATGTGCTGGACGAGCCGTCGATCGGCCTGCATCAGCGTGACAACGACAGGCTGTTGACGACGCTCAGAAACCTGCGCGATCAGGGCAATACGGTGCTGGTGGTCGAACATGACGAGGACGCGATCCGCAGCGCCGACTGGGTGCTGGATATCGGCCCCGGCGCCGGTGTGCATGGCGGGCGCATCATCGCCCAGGGCAAACCGGACGAGATCGCGGCCGATCCGGCCAGCCTGACCGGGCAATACCTGTCGGGCGCGCGCGAGATCGCGGTGCCGGCGCAGCGCCGGCCGGGCAACGGCAAGGCGGTGACGGTGGTCAAGGCCACGGGCAACAACCTGCGTGACGTCACCGTTGATTTTCCGCTGGGCCGGTTCGTCTGCGTGACCGGGGTCTCGGGCGGCGGCAAATCGACCCTGACGATCGAGACACTGTTCAAGACCGCGTCGATGCGCCTGAACGGCGCGCGCCAGACGCCCGCGCCCTGCGAAACGGTGCAGGGGTTGCACCACCTGGACAAGGTGATCGACATCGACCAGCGGCCCATCGGCCGCACCCCGCGCTCGAACCCGGCGACCTATACCGGGGCGTTCGGCCCGATCCGCGACTGGTTCGCCGGCCTGCCCGAGGCCAAGGCGCGCGGCTACAAGCCGGGGCGGTTTTCCTTTAACGTCAAGGGTGGCCGATGCGAGGCGTGCCAGGGCGACGGCGTGCTGAAGATCGAGATGAACTTTCTGCCCGATGTCTATGTCACCTGCGAGACCTGCAAGGGCGCGCGCTATAACCGCGAGACACTGGAAGTTCTGTTCAAAGGCAAGAGCATAGCGGACGTTCTTGAGATGACGGTTGAAGAGGCGCAGGGCTTCTTCGCCGCCGTCCCGTCGATCCGCGAAAAGATGGATGCGCTGATGCGCGTGGGGCTCGGCTATGTCAAGGTGGGCCAGCAGGCGACCACGCTTTCGGGCGGCGAGGCGCAGCGGGTGAAACTGTCCAAGGAACTCAGCCGCCGGTCCACCGGCCGCACGCTGTATATCCTGGACGAACCGACCACCGGCCTGCATTTCGAAGACGTGCGCAAGCTGCTGGAAGTGCTGCATGAACTGGTCGAACAGGGCAATACGGTGATGGTGATCGAGCACAATCTCGACGTCATCAAGACCGCCGACTGGATCATCGATATCGGCCCCGAAGGCGGCGACGGCGGCGGCAGGATCGTGGCCGAGGGCACACCCGAAGACGTCGCGGCAATCGCCGACAGCCATACGGGCCACTACCTGGCGCCGCTTCTGGCGCGGCATCGGGCGGCGGCGGAATAGGGGGGGGCCGCGCGCCGGGGCATCGAACCCCGGCGCGCGGCGTTGCCACGGACGGCGTTGTCGGCGATCGTCGGGGTCAGGCGGTTTGCGCCAGTTTCGCATGCAGGATCGTCGCCAGGTCGTCCAGGTCCGATGCGACCGAGAACAACCCGCGCAGGCTTGCATCGGCAAAGCCCCGGGCGATCACATGATCGATCAGGGCCAGCAACGGTTGCCAGTATCCGTCCGCGTCCAGCAGCACGATCGGTTTGCGGTGCAGGCCGATCTGCGCCCAGGTCAGCACTTCGAAGAACTCGTCCAGCGTGCCCGCGCCGCCCGGCAACACGATGATGGCGTCGGAATTGGTGAACATCACCTTCTTGCGCTCATGCATGGTTTCGGTCACCACCAGCGCCGACAGGTCGCGCCGGGCAACCTCGCGCTGCATCAGGTGTTGCGGGATCACGCCCATCGCCTGCCCGCCGGCGGCCCGCATGGCCTGCGCAACCGCGCCCATCAGCCCGATGTCGCCCGCACCATAGACCAGCCGCCAGTTTTCGCGCGCCAGCATCGCCCCGGTTGCGCGCGCGGTTTCGGCCAGCCCCGCGTCGTGGCCCGCGCGGGCGCCGCAGAACAGGCAGACCGAGGCTTTGAACGCGGGCATGGGGGATCCTTTCGCAAGACCTAGGGGCACCGATTTGCTTTGCCCATAGATACGGGTGTTGCTAATAAGGGGCAAGGGCAGGCAGAAAGGCGTTCGATGGGACCGGTTTCGCAGACAAAAGTGTGGCTTCTGGGCGGCGCGACCCTGGCTGCGGGTCTGGCCGTGTCGGCCTTGCTTTTCACCGCCTTGCGAAGCCCCGACCCCCGGCCCGACCCTGCGCAAACCACCGCCGCGCCCGAGGATGACCAGTCGGTCCGATCCGAGGCGAGGCGTTCCGCCGAGCCTGATACGCGCGACGCGTCGGATGCACAGCCGGATACACAGGCGGATGCACAGGCGAGGTCGGACCCCAGCGGCGAGTCCGAGGGCGACGGCGACCTTGCCGATGCCGCCCCCCGGTTCGATGTCGTGCGCATCGCCCGCGATGGCGGTGCCCTGGTGGCCGGCACCGCCGCGCCCGGCGCCGCCCTCGTGCTGCGCGTCGATGATGAAACGATGGCGGAAACCGCAGCCGACGCGGCGGGGCAATTCGTGGCGCTGTTTTCACTGGAACCCAGCGATGCGGTGCAGATCATGACGCTGGAGATGTCGCTGGCCGATGGCCGCAGCGTGATGTCCGACGATCGTGTCGTGTTGTCGCCGCGCCCGCCCTTGGCGCAATCGCAGCCCGACCCGGTGCCGCAGCCTGACACCCCTGCCGATGACCTGCCCGGGCCGGTGGCCGCACTGCCAGAGCTGCCGGGCGAATCGGGCGCGGCGGGCCTTGATGCGGCCGCGCCCGCCCTCAGCGCCGGTGGCGCGCGTCCGGACCCCGACGGCGGCGCCGGGATCGGGCAGGAGGCCGCCGCGCCGCCGCCTGCGGAATCGGCGGCCCGATCCAGTTCCGACACCGGGTCAGACACCGAATCCGAGACCGGGACAGAGACCGGCTCTGACCGTCCCGACCCCCAGACCGGGCGCGCGCCGGAACCGGATCAGCCCGCCCCGCGCCCACAAGCGCTTTCCCTGACGGACCGAGAAGCGGACGATGCGCCCGACGATGACACCGCGCCCGACCAGGCCGAGGGCGTTCAAGGGCGGGACGCGCCGGATACCGCACCCTCCGTCGCGCCGGCCCCGGTGCCGGGCCGGGCGCAAACCGCCGCCGGCGCTTCCGGCGGTGCCGGTGTCGCGCCGGACGGTGCCACGGCCGCGGCGCGCGCGCCCGTGCCCGCGCCGGACGAGCCGCAACCGCGTCCGCAACCCGCGCCAGACACCGCCGAAACCGACACCGCTGAAACCGACACTGCCGAATCCGCCGGTGATGCGGATGACTCCGGCAGCGGCGCCGGCGCTCCGCCGCCCGCCTTCGTCCTGCGCGGCTCGGGCGAGGTGGCGCTGCTCGATCGCGCGCCCGAGGTGATGGGGAACGTCGTGATCGACACGATCGCCTATTCCGCCGAAGGCGCGGTGCAGATCTCGGGCCGGGCCGCCGATGCCGACATGGGCGCCGAGTTGCAGATCTACCTCGACAATCAACCTGTCGCCACGGCTCGGGCCGACAATGGCGACTGGTCTTCGGACCTGCCCGATATCGACCCCGGCGTCTATACCTTGCGCGTGGACCAGCTCGATGCACAGGGCGACGTGGCCTCGCGGTTCGAAACGCCGTTCCAGCGCGAGGATCCTGAACTTGTCGAGGCCGCGCGCGCCGCCGCGCCGCCACCCGATGGCACCGCGCCGCAACCCGGCCCCGATGCACCGGGGCGCGAAGGCACCGCCACTGGTGACGGCGATGCGGCCCGCCCCGTCACCACCTCCGGGCAGTCCGACGCCGACGGCAGCCTTGTTTCCCGTTCGCAGGCCGCAGGTGGTGCGGGCGCGCCGGGCGGCGCCGCACCGGTGTCGCTCATGACGGTGCAGCCGGGGCATTCGCTCTGGCGCATCTCCGAGGGGCACTACGGCGCGGGTGAGCGCTATGTGGTCATCTACAGCGCCAATCGCAGCCAGATCCGCGATCCAGACCTGATCTATCCTGGCCAGGTCTTCGTCCTGCCCGACGAGGACTGAACCGCCCGCGCGGCTTCATCTTGCCCAAAATACGCAAACCCCGTGGTCATCCGCGCCCGGTGCCGGGCCGCCGGGTGCTGTCCCCTCGCCGCGCCCCGCAGGGGCGCGGCCCGGCCCAACCGGGGGCGTGCCGGGGCGCAGCCCCGGTGCGGGCGCGGGCGGGAGCCCCCCACTCTTGTTTTGCCGCTGTTTGGGTCGCATCGCACTGGCCTTTGCCGGGCGGCGGGGTTACCTGAGGCAGAAACTCTTCGGAAAGCGCCGCCATGACTGCCACGGCTGATGCCCAGCAACCGTCCCTGGACCCAGGCTCGCCCCCGGCGCATTCCCCTGCCGACCCGGTGGCCGCGACCGGCTGGTCCACGATCCGCCGCGTGGGTCCTTACCTGTGGCCCGAGGGGGAAACCGGGATCAAGGTCCGGGTCATCACCGCGCTGGTCCTGTTGCTGATCGCCAAGCTGATCGCGGTGGGCACGCCCTTGCTTTACAAGGCCGCCGTCGATGCCCTGGCGCCCAGCGATGCCGGGTCCGGCTGGCTGGTCGGGTTCGGCGCCATCGGCCTGACCGTGGCCTATGGCATGGCGCGACTGATGAACGTGGGGTTCCAGCAGTTGCGCGACGCGGTTTTCGCCGTGGTCGGCCAGCGTGCCTTGCGCCGCCTGGCGCTTGAAACCTTCACGCATATCCATCGCCTCAGCCTGTCGTATCACCTGACGCGCAAGACCGGCGGTCTCAGCCGCATCATAGAACGCGGGGTCAAGGGGGTCGATTTCCTGCTGCGTTTCCTGCTGTTCTCGGTCGGGCCTCTTGTGCTGGAACTCGTGCTGATATCCGCGATCATGGTGGCGCTGTTCGACCTTCGGTATCTGGCCACGATCGTGGTCACCATCGCCCTTTATGTCTGGTTCACCTTCAAGGTGACCGAATGGCGCGTCCGGATCCGGCGCGAGATGAACGACCAGGACACCGATGCCAACCAGAAGGCCATCGACAGCCTGCTGAATTTCGAAACCGTCAAGTATTTCAACGCCGAGGCCCGTGAAGCGCAACGCTACGACGGGGCCATGCGGCGCTATGAAAGCGCTGCCCTCAAGACCGCCTATTCGTTGTCATTTCTCAACTTCGGGCAGACCGCGCTGATCACGGCCGGGCTGGTGGCGGTGATGGTGCTGGCCGCCCTGGGCGTCGAAAGCGGCGATCTGAGCGTCGGCGATTTCGTGATGGTCAACGCCTACATGATCCAGATTACCATGCCGCTGAACTTTCTGGGCACCGTCTATCGCGAGATCCGCCAGTCGCTGGTCGACATGGGCGAGATGTTCGGCCTGCTGGGGCAAAAGCCCGATGTGGTCGAGGCCGCCGATGCCACGCCGCTGGTTCTGCGCGGCGGCACCGTGCGGCTTGAGCAGGTGCGCTTTGCCTATGATCCCGCCCGCCCGATCCTGAAAGGCATCACGCTAGAGGTTCGCGCGGGGCAGAAAGTGGCGCTGGTCGGGCATTCGGGGTCCGGCAAGTCCACGATCGGGCGGCTGCTGTTTCGGTTCTATGATGTCACGGGCGGCCGGCTTTTGATTGACGAACAGGACATCCGCACCGTCACGCTGGACAGCCTGCATGCCGCCATCGGCGTGGTGCCCCAGGACACGGTCCTGTTCAACGATTCCATCTTCTACAACATCGCCTATGGCAAGGATCACGCCACCCGCGCCGAGGTCGAGGCCGCCGCACGGGCCGCGCGGATCCACGATTTCGTCCTCTCGCTGCCCGAGGGCTACGAGACCCAGGTCGGCGAGCGCGGCCTCAAGCTGTCGGGCGGCGAGAAACAGCGCGTGGGCATCGCCCGCACCCTGCTCAAGAATCCGGCGATCCTGCTTCTGGACGAGGCGACATCGGCGCTCGACAGCCAGACCGAACGCGACATCCAGGATTCGCTGCGTGCCATGGGGCAGGGGCGCACGGTGATTACCATTGCGCACCGCCTGTCAACCGTGGTGGATGCGGACCGGATCGTCGTGCTGGACAGCGGCGAAATCGTCGAGGAAGGCACGCATGAGGCGCTACTGGCCCGTCGCGGACGCTATGCCGCGATGTGGACGCGTCAGGCCAGTGACTTGCCTGTCTGAGACCGGGCTGGCGGTTTCGCCGGCCGGTCCGGTTTCAGCTGCGCGGGGTCGAACAGGTCGAGATTCCCAAAATGCTGTAAAGCGGGCACGTGCCGAAAAGGCCGGTCACCAGCGGGATGATCCCGATCAGAAACAGCCAGCGCAGGTCGGATTCGGGGGCCAGGAAAAAGCCTGCCAGAAGGGCAAGGCCGACGACGATGCGGATGGCACGGTCGATCGTGCCGGTGTTGCGGGCGAACATCTCAATCTCCTGCTCGGGATAGTCGTTCGGCACAGATAAACATATAAATGTTGGAATGTCTATATGCCTTGCGCCTCCGGCACCCCCGATATCGCCCCTTGCGGTCGCGTCGGCCGGTCCGGTTCAGGACCGGTGGCGCGTTTCGAACCGTGGCAGCATCGCCGAGAAATCCTTGCCCATGCCATTCTCGCGCTCGACGAAGTCCTCGTAGAGGGCGGCGGCCATTCGACCCAGGGGCGTGTCGGCATCCGCGGCTTCGGCGGCCTGCTGCGACAGGCGCAAATCCTTGAGCATGAGTTCCGCCGCGAACCCCGGCTTGTAGTCGTTGTCGGCCGGTGATTGCGGCCCGACGCCCGGTGCCGGGCAATAGGCGTTCATCGACCAGGAATAGCCCGATGAGGTGCTGACCACGTCGAACATCTTCTGCCGGTCCAGTCCCAGCTTGTCTGCCAGCGCAAAGGCTTCGCAGGTGACGATCATCGTGGCGCCCAGGATCATGTTGTTGCAGATCTTCGCGGCCTGGCCGGCCCCGGCTTCGCCGCAGTGAACCGCCTTCTGCCCCATGATCTCGAACAGCGGCCGCACCGTTTCAAAGGCCGCTTCGCCGCCACCGACCATGAAGGTCAGCGTGCCGGCCTCTGCCCCGCCGATCCCGCCCGAAACCGGCGCGTCCAGCGCCCCCAGCCCGGCTTTCGCGGCCTGTTCGGCCACCGCGCGCGCGCTTTCGACATCGACGGTCGAGCAGTCGCACAGCACCGCGCCCTTGGCCATGGCCGGGATCACCTCTTGCGCGACCGTGCGCAGGATGGCGCCATTGGGCAGCATGGTGATGACCACCTGCGCCTCGGTTGCCGCCTCGGCCGCCGACGCGGCCTTGGCCACGCCCTCGGGCATCGGCGCGGCCAGGTCGAACCCGGTCACCGCGTGCCCGGCCTTCACCAGGTTGCGCGCCATCGGCGCGCCCATGTTCCCAAGTCCGATGAACCCGATCTTCATGCCTCGTCCTCCTCGAATGTCAGTTCGTTCGCGCCCAGGGGCGCCAGCATCGCCTCGACCTCGACCAGGGTCAGATCGTCGATCCTGTCGTGACGCCAGCGCGGGTTGCGATCCTTGTCGATGATCTGGGCGCGCACCCCTTCCAGGAAGTCGCCGTCCTCCATGCTGCGCCAGGTCCAGCGATATTCGCGCTTCAATGCCGCGCGCAGGCCGCCCTCGGGGCCATGGGCGCGCAGCATCGCCAGGGTCGACGCCATGCTCAGCGGGCTGTTGCGTGTGATCGCCCTGGCTGCGGCCTCGGCCCAGTCGCCCTCCAGCGCCTCGATCTGGCGCAACGCCAGCGCGACGCGCGCGACGGCGTTGTCGCGCGCCGCGCCGGCGTCATCATAGGCGGTGTCGATCTCGGCGCGCAGCGCGGCCAGCGGCGCGTCGGGGGCCGGGGCCGCGTGCGGGGCCAGCTTCGAGATATCGCCGCTTTCGGCCAGATCGGCGATCAGGGCCGGCCAGTCGCCCAGTGCGACGAAATGATCGGCGAATCCGATATGGATCGCATCGCCCGCGCCGAACCGGGCCCCGGTCAGGCCCAGATGCAGCCCCAGCCGGCCGGGCGCGCGCGCCAGCAGATGCGTGCCGCCAACATCGGGGATCAGCCCGATCCCGCATTCGGGCATCGCCATCTGCGTCGTCTCGCACACGACCCGGTGGCCGACATGGCAGCCATAGCCGACACCGCCGCCCATCACGAAGCCATGCATCAGGCTGACGATCGGCTTTTCATACCGTGCCAGGCGCGCGTTCATGCGGTATTCGTCGCGCCAGAAATCGCGCCCCAGCGAGAAATCGCCGGTTGTGCCCGCGCGATAGACCTGCGCGATGTCGCCGCCGGCGCAAAACGCGCGCTCGCCCGCCCCGTCCAGGATCACCAGCCGGATATCGGGGTCGCCGGCCCAGCTGTCCAGCGCCTTCATCGTCTCCAGGCAGATGGTATGGGTCAGCGCGTTCAGCGCCTTGGGCCGGTTCAGCGTGATCCGCCCCGCATGCCCTTCCTTGCGAATGATCAGTTCGGGTTCCATCATGCCCTCTCCGCCAGAATCGACCGCGCCGTGATCAGGCGCATGATCTCGTTGGTGCCCTCCAGGATCTGGTGCACGCGCAGATCGCGCACGATCTTCTCGATCCCGTAATCAGCCAGATAGCCGTATCCGCCATGCAGTTGCAGGCATTGATCGGCAACCTGGCTTCCCGCCTCGGTGACGAACGCCTTGGCCATGGCGCAATGGCGTGTGGCATCGGCTGCGCCCTGATCCAGCTTCCAGGCGGCCTGGCGCAGAAAGACCCGCGCCGCCTGCAAGGCGATCTCCTGGTCGGCCACGCGAAACTGCAAGGCCTGGAACCGGTCGATCGGCTGGCCAAAGGCATGACGCTCGCCCATATAGGCCAGCGTCTTGTCCAGCGCCGCCTGCGCCCCGCCCAGGCTGCAAGCCGAAATGTTCAGCCGCCCGCCATCAAGCCCGTTCATCGCATAGCGAAAGCCCTGGCCCTCCTCGCCCACCAGATTGGCCGCCGGGACAAAGCAATCGTCGAACTGAACCTGCCGCGTGGGCTGGGCGCGCCAGCCCATCTTGTCCTCGAGCCCGCCATAACTCAGCCCGTCGGCGCCGTGTTCCACCACCACGGTGGAGACGCCGCGCGCGCCCTCGCCGCCGGTGCGGCACATCACGACATAGGCATCCGAATACCCGCCGCCGGAAATGAAGGCCTTGGTGCCGTTCAGGACATAACCTTCGTTGGTGCGCGCGGCGCGGGTTTTCAGCGCCGCTGCGTCCGAACCCGCGCCGGGTTCGGTCAGGCAATAGCTCAGCACCATATCCAGCCGGGTCGCCGGGACCAGGAACCGGGCCTTCACGTCGTCGCTGGCGAACTTGTCCAGCATCGCCGCGCACATGTTGTGAATCGACAGAAACGACGCGACCGAGGGACAGGCCATGCTCAGCGCCTCGAAGACCAGCGTCGCATCCAGCCGGCTCAACCCGGCGCCGCCGGCCTCCTCGCTGACGTAAAGTCCGCCGAAACCCAGCTCGGCCAGTTTCCCCCAGAGCGCGCGCGGGATCGTGCCGTCGCGCTCCCAGTCGCGGGCAAAGGGCGCGATATGCTCCTGCCCGAAGGCGTGGGCCATGTCGAAGATGGCCTGCTGCTCCTCGCTCAGCGCGAAATCCATGGTCTCCTCCCGGTTCGCGTCAAAGATCCTGACGTTTCACTGATCTTCGGGCATTGCGGGCGTGGTGCAACCCCGGCCCCCCTTCATCTTGCCGAAAATACGCTGGGGGGTGAATTGGCCGAAGGCCAAGAGGGGGGCAACGCCCCCCTCTCGCCGGTTTCGTCAGTCCATTTGCTTGAAATGGAACTCGCCGCCTTCCTTGATCCCCGAGAACCAGCGCGCGGTCACGGTCTTGGTCTTGGTGTAAAAGCGGAACGCATCCGGCCCGTACTGGTTGAGATCGCCGAAGGCCGATTTCTTCCAGCCGCCGAAGGTGTGATAGCTCAAGGGAACCGGGATCGGGAAGTTGATCCCGACCATGCCCACGTTGACGCGGTTGGCATAGTCGCGCGCGGTGTCGCCATCGGCGGTGAAGATCGCGGTGCCGTTGCCGTACTGGTTGTCCATCACCAGTTTCAGCGCCTCCTCGTAGGTGCCGCGGCGCACCACCGACAGGACCGGGCCGAAGATCTCTTCCTTGTAGATGTCCATGTCGGCCTCGACCTTGTCGAACAGCGACGGACCCACGAAAAAGCCGTTCTCGTAGCCCTGCAGCTTGAAGCCGCGGCCGTCGATTTTCAGCTCCGCGCCCTGCTTGACGCCCGATTCGATCAATCCTTCGATCCGTTCCTTGGCCTGGGCGGTGATCACCGGGCCATAGTCGATGTCGTTGCCCCCGGTATAGGGGCCGACCTTCAGCTTTTCGATCCGCGGGATCAGCCGTTCGACCAGCGCATCGGCGGTCTTTTCGCCCACCGGCACCGCGACCGAAATCGCCATGCAGCGTTCGCCCGCCGCGCCGTAGCCCGCGCCCACCAGCGCGTCGGCGGCCTTGTCCAGATCGGCGTCCGGCATGATCAGCATGTGGTTCTTGGCGCCGCCAAAGCACTGCGCGCGCTTGCCGTTCGAGCAGGCACGGCCATAGATGTACTGCGCGATCGGGGTCGAGCCGACAAAGCCCACGGCCTGCACGGTCTCGTTGTCCAGGATCGCATCGACCGCTTCCTTGTCGCCGTTGACGACCTGCAGAACGCCATCGGGCAGGCCGGCCTCTTGCAACAGTTCGGCCAGCGCCATCGCGGTCGAGGGGCAGCGTTCCGACGGTTTCAGGATCATCGCGTTGCCCGAAGCCAGCGCCGGGCCCATCTTCCAAAGCGGGATCATGGCCGGAAAGTTGAACGGCGTGATCCCTGCCACCACGCCCAGCGGCTGGCGCAAGGAATAGAGGTCGATGCCCGGTCCGCCGTCATTCGTGAACTCGCCCTTCAGCATATGCGGCGCGCCCATGCAGACCTCGATCACCTCGAGCCCGCGCTGCACGTCGCCGCGCCCGTCGGGCAGGGTCTTGCCGTGTTCGCGGCTGACCAGTTCGGCCAGCTTGTCCATGTCGCGGTTGATGAGATCGGCGAATTTCATCATCACCCGTGCGCGGCGCTGCGGGTTGGTGACGCCCCAGGCGACCTGCGCCTCGGCCGCGCGGGCCACTGCGGCGTCCAGTTCGTCCTTGGTGGCCAGCGCCACGCGCGCCTGCACCTCGCCGGTGGCGGGATTGTAGATATCGGCAAGCCGGCCCGAGCTGCCCGCGACCTTCTTTCCGTCGATCCAATGACCGATTTCCTGCATCTTGTCCTCCTGCGACATCTGGCATGTTCCGGTTGGTCGCCACAATAGCCTTGCATAATTGACCTGAACAGGGGCAGTTTCCCAAAAAGGGTCTTGCATTTCTGCAAAGGGCGTGGAATGGCCGACTGGGACGATCTGCGCGTTTTCCTGGCCGTGGCGCGCGCTCAAAGCCTGAGCGGCGCGGGGCGCGTGCTCAAGCTCGATCCGGCAACCGTGGGCCGGCGCGTGGCGCGGCTCGAAGCCGCCATGGCGGCGCGGCTTTTTACCAAGTCACCCCAGGGCTATGCGCTGACCGACGAGGGGGCGCGGCTGCTTTCGCATGCCCAGGGCATCGAGACCACGGTCGAGGCCGCGCATGACGCGGTGGCGGGGCCGGGGTCGGGCATTGCCGGGCAGATCCGCGTCGGCGCGCCCGATGGTTGCGCCAACTACCTCTTGCCGCAGGTGGTGGCCGCGATCTGTGCGGCCAATCCGGGCCTTGAGGTCCAGATCGTCGCCCTGCCGCGCGTGTTCAGCCTGACCCGGCGCGAGGCCGACATGGTGATCGCCGTCAGCCTGCCGGAATCGGGCCGCCTGATCGCGCAGAAGATCACCGATTACCGCCTGCATCTGGCCGCGTCCGAGGCCTATCTGGCGGGCGCACCGGCGCTGGACGGGCTGGCGGATCTGCGCGCGCATCGGATGATCGGCTATATCCCCGACATGATTTTCGACCGCGAACTGGACTATCTGGGCGATCTGGGGGTGGATGGCCCGCCGATCGCGTCGAATTCGGTCTCGGTGCAATTGAACCTGATCCGGCAGGGCGCGGGGGTCGGCGTGGTGCATGATTTCGCGCTGCCCTTCGCACCCGGCGTGCGCCGTGTCCTTGCGGCCGAGTATGCCTTGACCCGTGCCTTTCACCTGATCCGCCACGCCGACGACCGCCGCGTGCCCCGGCTGGAACGGTTCGCGCGTGCCCTGGTCGGCGGGGTGCGGCGCGAGGTGGCGCGGCTGGAACGTCTGGCAGAGCAGGCTTGACTCGAATCCGGGCGCGCGCGACCCTGATCGCGCCGCAGCAAGGAGGGCCGGATATGCTGGTAAGCCAAATCCTCAAGGGCAAGGCGGGTGGGGTCGTCACCATCCCCGCCGGTGCCGCGATACACGAGGCGGCCGAGCTGTTATCTGCACGCCGGATCGGGGCGCTGGTGGTGTCCGATGACGGCATGACGGTTCAGGGTATCCTGTCGGAACGCGACATCGTGCGCGAACTGGGCAAGCGTGGCACCGCCTGCCTTGACGACAAGGTCGAGGATCTGATGACCCGCGCCATTTATGGCTGCAAGCCCGACGATACCGCCGATCAGGTGTTGCAGACCATGACCCAACGCCGGTTTCGTCACATGCCGGTGATGGAGGGCAGCGCCATGATCGGCCTGATCTCGATCGGCGATGTCGTCGCCGCCCGGTTGAGCGAGTTGCAGCTTGAGCGCGATGCGCTCACAGGCATGATCATGGGGCACTGACGCGGCGGACCGACACTGGCAGTCCGACGGTCGAACCGTCGCGCTTCGCCGCGCGACGGTTCGGCTGATCATCTTCATTCTGCGCTTGCATCCGCGCGGGTAATATTGTTGCGTGTGCGCGCCGTGACCGCCAGAGGAGAAGATCATGCGCATCGGGCTCTACCCCGGAACCTTCGACCCGTTGACGCTGGGGCATATGGACATCATCAACCGCGCCAGCGTTCTGGTCGATCGGCTTGTGATCGGCGTGGCGATCAATCGCGACAAGGGGCCGTTGTTCGATCTTGAAGAGCGCGTCGCCATGATCGAGGCCGAATGCGAGGCTTTGAGCGCGCGCACCGGCACCGAGATCGTCGCGCATCCGTTCGAGAACCTGTTGATCGACTGTGCCCGCGATGTCGGTGCGGGGCTGATCGTGCGCGGGCTGCGCGCGGTGGCCGATTTCGAATACGAGTTCCAGATGGTCGGCATGAACCGCGCGCTCGATCCCTCGATCGAGACGGTGTTCCTGATGGCCGATGCGCGCCACCAGGCGATCGCCTCGCGGCTGGTCAAGGAGATCGCGCGGCTGGGCGGCGATGTCAGCAAGTTCGTGCCGCCGCGCATCAACGCCGCGCTGCGCGACCGTTTCGGCCCTGTCACCGTGGGGATCTGAGCCGCGCCAGCCGTCAGGCGGCATCGAGCGCGGCTTCAAGCCCCGCCAGATCCAGCTTGACGCCGCGCTTGCTTGCGCTTTGCAAAACCGCCTCGCGCAGGGCGGCGTTGCGTTGCAGCAGCGCCAGAAAGCGCGATTCGTCCAGCGTCAGCAGCGTGCAGTTGGTGATTGCCGTGATCTGGCCGCGCCGGGTCGAGCGTTGCAAGAGCGCCAGATGGCCGAACATCTCGCCCCGGCCCAGCCGGGTGACCTGGTTGGCGCGCGTCACCTCGACCGCGCCCGAGGCGATGAACCAGACCCGGCGCGGTGTCTCACCCCGGCGCAGCAAGACCTCGCCCGGCGCGGCATAGAGCGTGCGCAGATGTCGTGCCAGCCGCTTGCGCTGGCTTTCATCCATGTCAGTGAACAACGGGAACTGGCGCACCAGCTCGACCTTTTGCACGGCCAGGTCCAGTGGCGGGCGGTCGGCCAGCCGCGCCCGGCGCTGGGTGATGTCGGACATGAGAACCTCCCGCAGTTCGGGTCCGATCAGCCCGTCATCGACCAGCGCGGCATATTCGCGTTCCTCCTGGGCCAGCACGACCTGGCGGATCAGGCGGCGTTCCAGTTGCTCGGCATAGCCGGGGAATTGCAGGCGCAGACCGTCCAGCGCCTTGCTGCTTTCCTCCATCCGCCGTTCCAGCAGATCGTGCAGCAATTCGGCCACGCGCTTGCCGTGGATGCGGCGTATGCGGGTGTCGATGAAGCCGTGCAGCTCCTTGAGAATCAGAACCTGTGTCACAAGCTGTTCGAATCGCTCGGCCGTCAGGTTGGACAACGAGCCCGAGATGCGCAGCCGGTTGTGCAGAAATTCCGCCAGTCGAATACCGGTCCCGGCCCGCAACCTGCGCCGGGCGGTGTTGAGGTATCCCAGACGCCCGCCGTTGCGCGTGGCTTCGATCAGGCGGTCGGCATCGACCAGCATCCGGTTGGCCAGCCGCGCCGGGATCGTGCGTTCGCGAAATCCTTCCAGGATCAGATCACGCTCGCGCCCGGCCAGAACCACCAGGCCCAGGGTAATGCGGTCGCGATCAAGGATGGCGGTGCCCTCGTCGGCAGCCTTGACGGCCCGGTCCACCCGTTCGGCAAAATGCTTGGCTTCATCGCGAACGGTTTCGCGCGTCAAGCCCAGTTCGCGCGCGGCGCTGGTCGCGGTTTCGCGCACCGATTGCAGCGCCACCGCCACCACCTGGGCCGACAGCGCGTTGTCAAGCGGTGACAACCGGTCCAGCCCCAGCCGCGCGATCACCAGCCGCAGCGTCGTGCCCTGCACCATCAGCGTGAACAGCGTGAACCCGGTGGCAATGATGCCGACCTGTCGCTTGATGTCGGGCGGAATGCGAAAGCTTTCGGTGACCGCCAGCGCCAGTGCCAGCGTGACCGCACCGCGCAATCCGCCCCACAAGATCGCCAGCCGATAGGGCACTTCGACCCGAGGCGAGGCACGCAGGCGCGTCAACACCGGCAGCATGACGAACAGGATCAGCGCCCGCGCCACCAGCGCCGCAACCACGGTGACTGCGATCAGCACCAGGTCGAACGGGCGCACATTCGCCAACAGGCGCGGGATCAGCAGCGCCGCCAGCACAAAGATCATCCCGCTGGCCCAGTAGCCCAGCAGATCCCAGGTGTCGCGCAGCTTGGTCACGGCTGGTGGCGACAGCCGGCCGGGCGCCAGGTAGTTCAGGGTCAGGCCGGCGGCGACGACCGCCACGACGCCGGAGACATCGAGCACCGCCTCGGCCAGCACATAGACCAGATAGGGCAGCGCGACCGACCCCGACACCTGCCCCAGCGGATGGTCCGCCAGTTGCACCAGCCCCGCCAGCGCCACCCGTGCCGCCGCCCAGCCGATAAAGGCGCCGCCGATCATCAGCCACGGGAAACTCATCAAGAGCGCCGCCGGATCGGGCGTCGGGATGCCAAAGGCGACATAGGCAAAGAACAGCCCGAACAGCGCAATCGCGGCCGCATCGTTGAGAAGGCTCTCGCCCTCGACGATGCGCGCCAGCCGCTGGGGCGCGGGCGTGCCCCGAAAGATGCTGACGACGGCCGAAGGGTCGGTGGTGGACACGATCGCGCCGATCAGCAGGCACGCCATCAGCGGCAGGCCAGCCAGCGGATAAAGCGCAAAGCCCACGACCAGCGTCGCCACCACCACCGCGATCACCGACAGCACCAGGATCGGCACCCAGTCATCCAGCATCCGGCGTATGTCGATCGACAGCGCTACCTGAAAGATCAGCGTCGGCAGGAACACATAAAGGAACAGGTTCGACCGGATCGGCAGCGCAAGGATCGCCTGCGCCAGCGGGTTGAACGCATCGGTCAGCGTGGTGTGCAACAGCAGCGTTGCCGCGGTGGCGATGGTGATGCCCATCATGGCCAGGATCACGGTTGCCGGCAGCCGCAGCCGGTCGGCGACCGGCTCCGACAGGCCGATGACGGCAAAGAGCGCCGCGACAAGGGCAACGATGATCACAAGGTCCATGTATGATCAATAGCTTGGCCCGATGGTCAGGCAAAGTGGCGATCTGCCATATCCAGGCGGAAATGACGCAACAATGATGTTTGCGGCGCGAAACCGGGCGGCCTTGCGGCACCTGCGGGCTTTGGTTGCGCCGGGTGATCGGGCAGAGTGGTGGCGCGGCCCCTCGCAGGGTTTTCGCCCCAAGACAGAAAGGAGCGCCCATGCGCAAGGTTCTTCTGCCCGCGACGCTGACCCTGGCGCTGGTCTGCGCAACGACCCTGAGCGCGCAGGAACGCTGCCGCCCGGCACCCGAGGCGCTGACCGTGCTCAACCCTTGCGAGGGCGATGCGCGGCTGTCGGTGATGGCCGTGGGCGACGTGCTGTTGCACCGGGCGTTGCAGTGGCGTGGCTACGCGCATGGCTTCGACACGATCTGGGGCGCGGCCCGGCCGTATTTCCAGGGCGCCGATCTGGTGGTGGCGAATCTCGAAGGGCCGACGGCGCCGGGGCTGGCGCGCGGCGGTCGCCGTGTTGCCGATCCGGGGGCGGTGCTGGATGATGTGGTCTATACCGGCTATCCGCAGTTCAACTATCACCCCTCGGTCATCGACGATCTGCGTGCCGCCGGCGTGTCGTTGGTCACCACCGCCAACAACCATGCGCTCGATCGCGGTTCGGCCGGGGTTACGGCGACCATCGCCGAACTGGATCGGCGCGGCATGGCGCATACCGGCACGATCGCCGCCGGGGCGCCGCGCGATTTCGCCACCCGCATCGACACCGCATTGGGCACACTGGCCTTCATCGGGTGCAGCTATGATACCAACGGTATCGCCGATCCGCATCGGCAGGTGCTGCTGTGCCATCGCGGGCGCGACGAGTTGCTGGCTCTTGTCCGGGCCGAGACCGCGCGCGGGGCCGGGGTCATCGTATTGCCGCACTGGGGACAGGAATACAGCCATCAGCCGACGCAGGCGCAGCGGGCGCTGGCGCGCGATCTGGTCGCGGCGGGGTCCATCGCGGTGATCGGCACGCATCCGCATGTCGTGCAGCCCTTTGCGCTGCACGACGGGCCGGGCGGGCAGGCGCTGGTGGCCTATTCGACCGGCAATTTCGTCTCGGCGCAGGTCTCGTTGCCCCGCGCGACCGGGATCGGCGTCTGGGCCGAGATCTGCACCGGACCGGGCGGCGGGCCGCGATTGGCCGGTGCGGGCTATCTTCCGCTACGGATGGATTTCGCCGGGGCAGGGCCGGTGCTGCGCTTTCCCGGCGCGGATGCCACCGGACCCGACGCGCAGGCCCGCGCACTGGCCGCGCGCATCATTCCGGGATTCGATCTGGCCGAAGATGTTGACTGCGCAGGCCCACGCCCGCCGCCCGTGGCCGCGCCCGGACCCAATCGCGGCCCTTGACCGGCAGGGAACGGGGCGGGGCGATCAGGGTCGGTGATCGTGGTGCGCCTTGCGGCGATGCGGCGGCGCTCACCACAGGATCGACGCCCCGTCCGAGGCCGATCCGGCCTGCGCGCGCAGCCGCGCGAACAGCTCGCGCCCGCAGCCTTCGCCGTGCGCGTCGGGGTCAAAGGCAACCGGCTCGCGGTCCTCGAAACCGGATTCGAGCACGGCAATCGTGCCGGCATCGGCATCGACGCGGATGCGATCGCCGTCGCGCAGCCGCGCCAGCGGCCCGCCCGCTGCCGCCTCGGGCGTGATGTGGATCGCGGCCGGAACCTTGCCCGATGCGCCGGACATGCGCCCGTCGGTGACAAGCGCCACCTTCAGGCCGCGGTCCTGCAACACGGCCAGAACCGGGGTCAGGCTGTGCAGCTCGGGCATACCATTCGCGCGCGGGCCCTGAAACCGCACGACGACAATCGTGTCGGTGGTGAATTCGCCGGCCTGGAATGCGGCCTTGACGGCTTCCTGGCTGTGAAAGATATGGGCCGGGGCCTCGATCGTGTGGCGCTCGGGATCGACGGCCGATGTCTTGATCACGCCTTCGCCCAGATTGCCGGACAGCCGCCGCAACCCGCCGGTCGCGCGAAACGGATCGGCCACCGGGCGCAGGATACGGGCGTTGAGGCTTTCGCGCGCGCCCGGCCGCCATTCCAGCACGCCGTCAACCAACTGCGGCTCTTGCGTGTAGCGGTCCAGTCCGGGCCCGGCGACGGTCTCGGTATCGGGGTGCAGCAGCCCGGCATCAAGCAATTCGCGCATGACATAGCCCAGCCCGCCGGCGGCGTGGAAATGGTTCACATCGGCCAACCCGTTCGGATAGACCTTGGCCAGCAGCGGCACGGCCGCGGCGATCGCGTCGAAATCGTCCAGTTGCAGGATGATGCCCGCCGCGCGGGCCATGGCGGGCAGATGCATCACGTGATTGGTCGACCCGCCCGTCGCCATCAGCCCGGCGATGCCGTTGACAAAGGCGCGTTCGTCCAGAATGCGGCCGACGGGGCGGTAGTCGTCGCCCAGTGCGGTAATCGCGGCGGCGCGGGCGACTGCGGCGCGCGTCAGCGCCTCGCGCAGCGGCGTGCCGGGGTTGACGAAGCTGGTGCCGGGCAAGTGCAGGCCCATGAACTCCATCAGCATCTGGTTCGAATTGGCAGTGCCGTAAAAGGTGCAGGTGCCCGGCCCGTGATAGCTGGCCATTTCGGCTGCCATCAGGTCGGCGCGGCTGGCCTTGCCCTCGGCGAAATCCTTGCGGACCTGTGCCTTCTCGTCGTTGGGCAGGCCCGACGGCATTGGCCCGGCGGGGACGAACAGGGCCGGAACATGCCCGAATGTGGCCGCCGCGATGACCAGCCCCGGCACGATCTTGTCGCACACGCCCAGAAACAGCGCCGCATCAAAGCAGTTGTGCGAGAGCGCCACGCCAGCTGACAGCGCGATCGTATCGCGCGAGAACAGCGACAATTCCATCCCCGCGCGGCCCTGCGTGACGCCATCGCACATTGCCGGCACGCCGCCCGCCACCTGCGCCGTCGCGCCGGCCGCGCGCGCGGCCTCGCGGATCTCGGCGGGGAAGCTTTCGAATGGCTGATGCGCCGAAAGCATGTCGTTATAGGCGGTCACGATGCCGATATTGGCGGCCCTTGCCCCCGCCAGCGCCGCCTTGTCCGCCCCCATCGCGGCATAGGCATGGGCCAGGTTCGAACAGGACAGATGCGCGCGGGCCGGCCCTTCGTCGGCGGCGCGGCCGATCTTGTCGAGATAGGCACGCCGGGTCGGCGCGGAGCGGGCGCGAATGCGCTCGGTCACTTCCAGGATGCGGGGATCGACGGGCATGATTGCTGGCTACCGGAAAACGGGACGTCGTGACTGTATAGTCAGATAGCGCTAACGCTTCAACCCGCGCGCGCCCCGAGCCTTGCGCTCAGTGCAAGGCGGGGTTGCTGCGCTGCGGTCTGGTTGATGCTGCGCTGCGGCGCTATATGGGGGTCAAGACATTCAAGATGCCCCGGATCGGGGCCAAGGAGAAGACGATGAACCACCATCCCAACCACTACGACATCATGGACGCCGACTTCCGCTATGTCGATCTCGTCGAGATCGAACACCAGGCGCGTATCCTGCGCGCCCGTATCGTGGCAGACGGCCTGCGCGCAGGCTTTGCCTGGCTCGCCGCCCGCGTCAAACGTGCGCCCAACGGTCAGACCGCCTGAACGCTCCCGCGTCGTCAGGTGCGATGAAACGACGCCCCGTCCGGTTCGCCGGGCGGGGCGTTCGTTTTTCCAGATCGCGCTTTTCCCCGGCGGGGCGGGGCGGTAAGGATGATCCGCAGCAACAGGGGCTTTCAATGAGCGCAGAGACCAATGACGACGCGGAACGGGCGGTGGTCCGTCTGCGGCCCAAATCCGATGCCCGTGCCATCCGCCACGGCTTTCCCTGGGTGTTCGCCGATGAACTGGTCCTTGACCGGCGCACCAAGGCGCTGACGCCGGGCACGCTGGCGGTGCTCGAAGATGCCGAGCGCCGGCCGATGGGGCTGGTCACGGTCAACCCGCACTCCAAGATCGCCGCACGCATGCTGGATCGCGACCCGCAGGCGCGTATCGACGGCGACTGGCTGCAAGGCCGGATTGCGCGGGCACTGGCATTGCGCACGCGGTTTTATGACGATCCGTTCTATCGGCTGGTCCATGCCGAGGCCGACGGCCTGCCCGGTGTTGTGATCGACCGTTTTGGCGATGCGGCGGTGATCCAGCCCAACGCCGCCTGGGCCGAGACCCACATCGCAGCCTTGACCGGGGCATTGATGGCCGCGACCGGGGTCACACGCGTGGTCAAGAACGGCACCGGCCGTGCCCGCGCGCTGGAGGGGCTGGCCGATGAGATGGCTGTCGTTGCCGGCACAGTCGATGCGCCGATTCCAGTGACGATGAACGGGGCGACATACCTGGCAGACCTGACCGGGGGGCAGAAAACCGGCCTGTTCTTCGATCAGCGCCCCAACCACGCCTTTGCCGCAAAGCTGGCGCGCGGCGCACGCGTGCTGGATGTCTTCAGCCATGTCGGCGGCTTCGCCCTGGCGGCGCTGGCGGCGGGTGCCGAACAGGCGCTTTGCGTCGATTCCTCGGCCCCGGCGCTGGATCTGGCGCAACGCGGCGCGGCGGCATCGGGCCTTGACGCGCGGCTGAGCGTGCGCCGGGGCGATGCCTTCGCCACGCTTGAGGCCCTGGCGCAGGAGGGTGCGCGCTTTGAGATGGTGATCTGCGACCCGCCCGCCTTTGCACCGAACAAGCCGGCGTTGGAGGCCGGGTTGCGCGCCTATGAGCGGGTCGCGCGGCTGGCCGCCCCGCTGGTTGCCCCCGGCGGATTCCTGGTGCTGTGTTCGTGTTCGCATGCCGCCGATCTGAGTGCGTTTCGCAATGCCTGCGGACGCGGGATCGGGCGCGGCGGGCGGCGCGCGCAGCTGCTGCATACCGGGTTCGCGGGCCCCGACCACCCGCAACTGCCGCAGCTGACCGAAAGCGGTTATCTCAAGGCGCTGTTCTTCCGGCTGGATGGATGACCCCGACCCCGCCGCGCGCCCTCTTGGATACCTGCGTTCTCTATCCGCCGATCCTGCGCGACTTTCTGCTGGCACTGGCCGCGCGCGGGGTGTTCCAGCCGCTCTGGTCCGACGCGATCGCGGCGGAATGGCTGCATCTGGCCAGGCGCGACGGGGCGGCGGACGTTCCGGCGATCCTGGCGCGTATGCGCGCGCGCTGGCCTGCGGGGTGCGTGGCGCCGGGCGATCCGGCGCTGCTGGATCTGCCCGACCGGGGCGATCGGCATGTTCTGGCCGCCGCCATTGCCGGACATGCCCATCTGATCGTGACCGCCAACCTGCGCGATTTCCCGCCGCGGGCGCTTGGTCCATACGGGTTGCATGCCCGTTCGCCCAATGATTTCGTCATGGACCTGTGGCTTGCCGCGCCCTCAACGGTTGAGCATGAGGTTGCCGCGCTCTGGCCGGGGCTTTCTGGCCGGGCTTTGCGGCAGGCCCTGAAAAAGGCGGGCTTGTCGCGTCTGGGCAAGGCGCAGGAACACTGAAATTCATGCTGGGAATCAGCGCCGCCTGCGGTATTCTGTCGCAGTTGATGGCGGAAGGATTTCGCAAGGCGTGTTCAGCGAACGGCATCACGACTGGCTGCGCGGTTTCCGGCGCCCCCTGTTCGGCTATGCCTGTGCGCTGACCACCGACACCGCCAGCGCCGAGGATCTGTATCACGACGCGCTGGTGCGGGCGATGGCCGCGCGCTCGGTCCCGGTCGAGCAGATCAGCTTTCGCGTGTGGATGTTCCGGATCCTGCGCAACCTGTGGATCGACGGCCTGCGCGCGCGCCAGCGGCAGGATGCGCTGCTGGACGAAGAAACCGGCGTGGATTGCGATGCGCGCGGGCTTACGGGGGGCGAAGAGCGCGTGGTCAACCAACTGGCGGTGCGCCAGGCCTTCATGCTGCTGTCGAAGCCCCATCGCGATGTTCTGGCACTGGTCGATATCGCGGGTTTCAGCTATGACGAGGCCGCAACCCTGCTGAATGTCCCGCGAGGAACCGTGATGAGCCGTGTCAGCCGCGCCCGCTCTGCCCTGGCCTGCCGATTGGCCGAGGGGCCGGTCGTGGCTCTGCCACTGCGACGGGGGCGGGCGCAATGAGGCGGGGGGCATTTTCGGATGAGCTGCTCAACGCCTATGTCGATGGCGAACTGGGCAGCGTGGAAGCGGCGGCGCTGGCGCATCGGGTCGTGCAAGATACCGATGTGGCCGCGCGCGTCGCGATGCTTCACCAGATGAAGGCGGGCGTGGCAACGCTGGCCCACGATTCGATCTGTGGCATGCCGCCCGATATTCCCGCGCCCGCGCGCCGCGCCGGATGGGGTGCGGCGGCGGTGGTGGCGGCCTGCGTGGCGGTGCTGGTGCTGGCGGCGGGGACGGCCTGGCTATTGCGCCCGCCCGCCGATGGGCCGACGACTGGGGCGCAGGTTTCGTTCGACCCGCTGGTGGCCGGGCATGACCGCTGGTCGGCGGCGTTCGCCGATGTCCAGGACGACCCCGTCGCGCCCGAGTGGCTGGAGGGCGTGATGGCGGCGACCGGCTTGCGGCTGGTGCATGCCGCCCCGTCGATGCAGGACCAGACGCGGGTCATGCATTATGCCTTCGTGGGGACCAACGATTGCCGTCTGAGCCTGTTCGAAACCGCCCTGCCGGGTGAAGTCGATCTCGCGCTTGCGGTCGATTTCGCGGATGATCTGCTGACGGCGCGCTGGCAGATGCACGGCTTTGGCTACACGATGGTTGCGCGCAACATGGATCGCCAGCGTTTCACCACCATCGCGGCGGCGGTTCTGGATGTCACCCGCATTCGCCAGCCGGTGGAGGGGGCGATCATCGCCAGCCTGCGCGCCGCGCGCCAACGCTGCACGGTCTGACCGGCCCGCGCGGCCGGGCGTGTCGTCACCCCAGATGCGCCAGCCGCGCCCGTGGGAATTCCGCCAGCGCCGCGTCGATGGCAGGGCGATCCATCAGGCAGAACGCGGTGGACAAGGCATCGGCCAGCCCGGCGCGCGGCGCCACCACGCTGATCAGCCGCCAGCCCGCCGGGGCGGGCCGGCCGGTGCGCGGGTCCAGGATATGGCTTGCACGCTGATCCTGATCGAACGTGATTCCGTGTGGGGCCGAGCTGGCCAGGGCCGCGTTTTCCAGCATTACGGCATCGCGGTGCAGGGCGCGGCCGTCATCCAGGGTGATCGGCCAGGCCCCGCCCTGCGGCTGCCCGCCCAGGGCGTGGTGCTCGCCGGTGTTGACCAGAACATTCTCAAGCCCGTCTGCGCGCAACAATGCGGCGACCCGGTCGGCGATATAACCCTGCGCGACGCCGTTCAGGCTCAGCGCCATGCCGGTGCGCAACCGGATCGACGCGGCATCCATGCGCACCCCGTTCCAGCCGGTGCGCGCGCGGGCCTCGGACAGGGCGTCGCGGTTCGGACCAGAGGGTCCGCCGCCCTTGGCATAGTGCTCGGCATAAAGCGCCCAGAGCGGCTGGATCGTCGGGTCGAAGCGTCCCCCGGTCGCGGCATGAACGGCGCCGCACAGCCCCAGGCATTCCAGCAACTCGAACGGCGGGTTGTCCAGCGCGCCCGCGCGGTTGAGCCGCACCAGCGCCGACTCCGGGTGGTGCAGCGAAAAGATCCGCTCAAGCCGCGCGATCTCGTCACGCGCGCGGGCGACGATGGATTCGGCCTGCGGATGGGCCAGCGTGATCGCGGCATCGGCCCCCAGCGCGACGCCGCGCCACTGATACAGGGGCGCCGGATCGGCCGCGCCGGCGGGGGTTGCGGCGGCGGCCGCGGCGGCGATGGCCAGAAAGCGGCGGCGGGAAAAGGCGGTCATGGTCATCCCTCCAGGTCGTTCGACAGGGCGCGCAGGCGTTCATCGAAATCGGAATCGTCGCCGCTGCCGATATCGCCGTCGAACTCGACCGGGGCCAGCACATCGTCATCGGCGATGTCGGACAGTGCCAGCACCGTGCCGCCGTGTTGGTTCACGAAATCCTCGGCCGCGTCGCGGTTGGAAAACGGCACCAGTTCGGGGGCGCCCATGCCGCCCTCGACATCGGCGCCGACCACGTAATGGGCATCGTCAGCCGTGATCCAGTTGTCGGCGCCGGGGTCGTCCCAGTCGGCCCCCGGCGCGGCCATGTCCGAGACATAGATCGCGGTGATCAGGTGGCTTTGTTCGGGCATGCGCTGATAGGCCACGGCATCGCGCACCTGGCTGAAGAACAGCGGCCAGGGCATGCCGTCCAGATGCACCTGCGCCTTGGGGCCGGGATGTTCCAGCAGGTTCATCTGGCAGAAATGGCCCACGGCCTCGGCGGTCATGGTAACGGGGTCGGGCAAGGTCTCGGCGCTGTCCTCGCGGCAGGCGGCCAGCGCCAGAACCGACAGGGCAAGAAGGGCAGGGCGGATCATGGTGTCACCTTTCTGAAGGCCAGGGTTGCCAGCACCAGACCGGCCAGCGGCCACAGCAGGATCGAGGCCAGCGCGTGCGCGGACGGAATCGTGCCCGCCGCGCCGCCGATCCCGGCGGCTGCCGCCGTCGCCTCGGATGCGGCAAGGTTGTAGAGCCGGAAGGCATCGGCGGGATTGCCGACCAGAAGCCAGGGGAACACCTCGGTCGAGAAGTATCCGCCGCCGTCGGCGACCACCGCGGCCAGAAGCCCCAGGTCATAGAGCACGATCATCACCAGCCACAGCCCGATCGCCAACCCCGCCGCCGCGCCGGGGCGCCGGGCGATGGCCGAAAGCGCATAACCGATCGCCAGAAAGGCCGCCCCCAGCAAGAGCGAGGTCCAGAACAGGCGCAGCAATGCCGGAAGGCCCGCCGTGGCCCCGGCGTCCATGTAAAGCGCCGCCCCGGCGGCGATGGCATAACCCACCGCGACCGCCAAGGCGAGGATCGCCAGATGCGCGACGAACTTGCCCAAAAGCAGCTCGGCCCGGCTGACGGGATAGGTCAGAACCAGCGGCAGCGTGCCGCGCTCGACCTCGCCGGCAACGGCGTCGAACGACATCAGCAACGCGACCAGCGGCACCAGATAGACCGCAAGGCTGGTCAGGCTGGCCACGGTCACCGACAGGCTGTCCGCGCCCAGAGCGCCCGTGGGGGCACTGCCGGTGGCCGACAACACCATCGAGAAAAGCGCCATCATCGCCACCGCGATCGTCACCCAGCGGTTGCGTAGGGCGATGCGGAATTCGGCGCCGGCGGATGCGAGAATGCGGCTCATGAGTTGGTTCCTTGCTCGCCCATGCGGCTGAAATGGCTGTAAAGATCCTCCAGCGAGGGGGGGATCACCTCGACATCGTCGATCATCGCGCCCAAGGCCGCGATCTGCCCCAGCCGCGCCAGCTTCTGATCGTGCGCGCAGGTCAGGTCGACGACGATGCCGTTCATTCGCGCGCCGTCCAGTTCACGCGCGACGGCATCGGCCTGTTCGGGGCGGGCGGTGACTTGCAGATGGATCGGCAGCGCGGCCTGTCGGCGCAGCGCGGCCAGCGTGTCATTGGCGACCATCACGCCGCCCGACAGGATCACGATCCGGTCGGTCCGGGCCTCGACCTCGGTCAGGGCATGGCTGGACAACAGGATCGCGGCCCCCTCGGCGGCCAGCACGTCGAGCATGGCATAGAACTCGCGCCGCGAAACCGGGTCCAGCCCCGATGTCGGTTCATCCAGCACCAGCAGCCGCGGGTTGCCGATCAGCGCCTGGGCCAGGCCCACGCGCTGGCGCATGCCCTTGGAATAGGTGCCGATGCGCCGCTGCGCGGCATGGGCCAGCCCGACCTTGTCCAGCAGCGCCGGTGCCTGGGCCGGGTTCTCGCCGCGCAGCCGCAGGTAGTATCGCAATTGTTCCAGCCCGGTCAGTGACGGGTGAAAGGCCACGTTTTCGGGCAGATAGGCAACCTTTCGGCGCGCGGCATGGCTGCCGGGCGCGGCGTCGAGAACCGATACCGCGCCGTCATCGAACGGGATCAGCCCCAGAACGATCTTCATCAGCGTCGATTTGCCGGCGCCGTTATGGCCCAGAAGGGCAACGCGTTCACCGGGGGCAACGGAAAAGCTGACCGCGTCCAGCGCCCGGTTGGTTCCGAAGGTCTTAGTGACTTTCGAGAGGGTCAAAGTCGTCATCATCTTGTCTTTCGGTGCGCCAGTCGGGCCGGGCTTCGGCCTCCATCCTGGCGATGTGTTCGGGCACGTCGATCACCACGGGGCGTGTCATCGGGTGGCTGTCCACCACGCCGCCGGGCAGCGTTGCGGGGAAATGCGCCTGGCTCCAGCGCACCAGTTGCACGGCCGGCGAGCCCAGCAGCAAGCCGGCGGCGGGTTGCGACCACAGGATATGGTCCATCAGGTCATTGGGGCGAAACCGGCTGTCGGCCGTGCCGTCGCCATCGATGTCGAAAACCGGGTGGTCGGACCAGAAGTTGCCGTGGCCCTCGTGGCTCCATTCGATGTCGCGGGTGCCGACATACTTGACCTGGGTCTGGTTGCCGATGAAGGCGTTGCCGGCGATCGCGTTGCGTTCCGATCCGGCGGTGAAATGAATGCCGATCTCGCAGCCCTCGAACCGGTTTCCGGCGATCAGGTTGCGATGGGCGTTATAGATGAAGGTGCATTTTTCATGCGTGCCCCCGCGCACGAGGTTGCCGCGCACATCGGCGTTGTTGGCGTAGTTCAGCATCAACCCGTGGGTCATGTCGCCCAGCGACATGTTGTCGGTGACGCTCACGCGGTTCGAGAACATGATCGCGAACCCCAGCCGGTTGCCGATCGAGACATTGCCGGAAACCTCGCTCATGTTGGTATACATGAAATGCACGGCAAAGCGCAGATCGCGCAGCAGGTTGTCGCGAAACACGTTGTCGCGCGAGGTATTGGCAAAGATCCCGTCGCGGCCATAGCGCAGGTCGTTGCCTTCGATCACGGTGCCGGGGGCGTTCCAGACATAGATGCCGTTGCCGCGGTCGTTCATGCGGTGGTCCTGCCGGCCGATCACGGTATTGCCGCGCACCACGCTGTCGGTCGCGCCATAGACATGCACGCCGACCAGGTTTTCGATCAGTACGTTATCCTCGATCAGGGCCCCTTCGGCGCTTCGGTCCAGCTTGATGCCGGAATCGACGACCTGATGCTCGGATCCCGATCCGCGGATCTCGAGCCCGCGCACGGTCACATCGGCGCCGGTCACGGTCACGACCGACCCTTCGCCGGTGCCGACCAGTTCAGCCTCGCCGCGCCCGTCCAGCGTCAGGGGAAAGTCCAGCACCACCGGGCCGTCGTGACGGCCCGGTGAAAGGATCAGCACATCGCCGGGGCTGGCCCCGGCGATGGCCTGCACCAGCGCCCCCGGTTCGGCGGGCACCTGCCGCTCGTCGGCCAGGGCCATCCCCGCAAGCGCGAGGAGAGCGGCCAGAACCAGACCGGGAAGACGCAAGTGCAGCATGATCAGGCGTCCTTCGGCTCGACGAACATGCGCCCGCGCATTTCCATGTGCAGGGCGTGGCAGAACCACTGGCAATAATACCAGTACACGCCCGGCTTGGCCGCAACAAAGGTGACCGAGGCCGTCTGTTGTGGGCTCACCTCCATCGCCACGCCATGGTCGCCCATGCAGAAGCCGTGGGTCAGGTCGTCGATGTCGTCAAGATTGGTGACGATTACCGTGACCTCGTCGCCTTCGCGCACGGTGAAGCTTTCGAGGCTGAAGTTCGGCGCCATCGAGGACATGTAGACGCGCACCTTGTCACCGTCGCGCACCACCGTGTCCATCCAGTCGTCGATATCCACGCCGTCCTCTTCGGCCTGGGCGCGGGTTTCGGCCCAGGTCGGATCGTCGCGCTCATAGACGTTGAGCGGGTTGATCAGCGAACGGTGCACCAGGATCGAATCGTGCGGCTCGGCAAAGGTTGGGCCGTCGTGCACCAGTTCCAGGCTGTCGCCGTTGATGGCAAAGAGCTGCTCGTTCTCGGCCTTGAGGGGGCCCACGTTCAGGAAGCGGTCCTTCGAGAACTTGTTCATCGAAACGAACCACTTGCCGTCGGCATCGAGCGTCTCGCCCATCGAGGTCGAGTTGTGGCCCGGCTGGTAATGCACATCCGTCTTCGAGATGATCGGATCGACATCCTCGCCGTTATAGGCCTGGATCGCGCGCTCGATGTTCCAGAACACGATCTGGCTGTCCAGGAACAGCGTGGTATAGGCGTTGCCCTTGCCGTCGAACGCAGTGTGAAGCGGGCCAAGGCCCAGTTCGGGCTCGGCCACGACCGGGTGGCGCGGGTCGATGTCGTCATCCTCGAACAGGGCGTCGACGCGACGCACGTCGATCACCGAGACCGTGGGCGACAGCTTGCCCGCGATGCACAGGTGGATCTTGTCGGGCGCCATGTTGCAGCCATGCGGGTTGTTCGGGATCGGGATGTAGCGCGTGTAGTCCTTGTTCGATCCCTTGCGCCCGTCGATCACCTTGACGCCGTTCAGCTCGGTATAGTCGCCTTCCTCGATCGCGCGCTCGATTGCGGCGATGTTGAACACCACGACATGGTCCATGTCGGCGGCGGTCATGTCGGGCAGGTTCATGCCCATTTCCGAGTTGTAGCTGGTCGAGAAGGCATATTTGCCGTCATAGTCGGCATCGGTGTTGTCCAGGTTGCCCGAGACCATCACCTGCCAAGCCACTTCCATCTCGTCGGCGTTCACCGCGGTGAAGAAGTTGACGTATTCCGAAGGCTCGTCCAGCACCGAGCCGTCATTGACCATCGGCACCTCGTCCTCGCCATTGGCAAAGACATAGTGGGTGCGCGGCCATTTCTGCGGGCGCAGGCCGTGGATGGCCTTGGCGTTCGGGATTTCCAGGATCGAGTCGCATTTCATGATGTCGCAGCGCACCCGCGCGACGCGGGTATTGGCCTTGTCGTTCATGAACAGGAACCGGCCGTCATAGCGCCCTTCGGTGAAGGACATGTGGACGTGGTGCAAATCGCCGTTGTCGTGGATCTTCTTGCCGTTGGCGGCCAGATAGTTGCGGGTCTGATCAGACATGGTCCGCTGGTGAATGCGGATCGATTCATTGGTCTGGCCCCAGCCGGTGGCCGAGCAGCGGTTGAACACCGGAATGCGGATCAGTTCGCGCATGGACGGGACGCCCAGGATGCGCATCTCGCCGGTCTGGCCCGAGGACCAGAAGCCGTAATACTCATCCAGTTGGCCCGGTGCGACATGCGCGTCCTCGACCGAGGCCGAAGCCCGGCCGGCCGAAGCCGCGCCAACCGTTGCTGCCGTTCCGGCCAGCATCGCCGCGCGGGGCAGTCCCATCCCGCCCAGCACTGCCGTTCCGGCGGTGGCGCCCAAAAGGCCGCGCCGGCTTATGCCCGGTTTTTGCGTTCTGTCAGACATTGTCAGTCTCCTTGGTTGCGTTGGTACTTTTCTTGTTCCGGTGCGCCACGGCAGGGGTGGGGCGGGTCACGCCGCCCACAGATTCGCGCCGTTTCAGTTGGCGTATGACGACCGGACACTTGGTTTTCGACTGGTAGAGAACCTGACAATTCATGCAGTTGAGGCATTCATTGGGATTGATCTCGCCGGTCGGATGAATGGCCTGGACGAAACATTCGTTCGCGCAGGTCTGACACGGGTTTCCGCATTCCTTGTATCGCTTGAGCCAGTCGAACATCCGCATCCGCGCGGGGATCGCCAGCGCAGCGCCCAGCGGACACAGGTAGCGGCAATAGAAGCGCTCGATGAAGAGCCCGATCCCAAGCACCACCAGCGCAAAGGTCACGAAGGGCCAGGCGCGGTCGAATTTCAGCACGATCGCCGTCTTGAAGGGTTCGACCTCGTTGAGTTGGCCGGACCAGGGCACACCGGCCAGGGCGGCGGCGAACAGGACCAGGAAGATGATGTATTTCACCGGCCACAGCCGTTCGTGCAGTCCCCAGGGCAGGGTGATCTGCGGCACGCGGAAAAAACGGGCGATCTGGTTCGTCAGCTCCTGAAGCGCCCCAAACGGGCACAGCCAGCCGCAATAGGCACCGCGCCCCCAGAAGATCAGCGCCGCCGCGACCGCCCACCACAGGATGAAGGTCAGCGGGTCCAGCATGAAGGCCTGCCAGCTGAAGCCCTCGCGCAGCGAATCCACCAGTGCCAGCAGGTTGACCACCGACAGTTGCGCCGCCGCATACCAGCCCAGAAAGAACAGCGTGAAGGTCAGGAACCCCATGCGGAACCAGTAGGTCGCGCGCGCCGAGCGGGTCAGGAACATCTGAAAGAAGAATGCCCCCGTCAGCACCGTCAGCATGATCACGAGCCCCACGATCTCGGGCGTGCGATCGCGCCAGATGCGTTCGATCAGCACCATCTGCGCTTCGCGCTCGGATTGGTCGTCATGCACGCTCTCGGGGCTGGCGGCCACGGGTTGCGCCAGTTCCTCCATGAAGCTGCGCGGGGTCTGATAGCTCAGCTCGAAGGTGGTGAAGACGCGTTCCAGCGCCGCCACGTCGCGCTGTGCCAGAAGCTGGATGCGCCAGGGCTGGGTCGGATCGAAGCCCGAATCGGCGGGAATGCGGAACAGGTCCAGCTCGTTGAAATCGGGGGCGCCTTCGGTTGCTATGTCGCCCAGCCGGCGGTGGTCGCGGTCGCGAAACCGCACCGAGGTATCGCCCTGGATCAGCACGATCCGGTCAAAGATGCCGCCGCGCACATAGCCCGATCCCTTGAAGGAATAGAGCCCGCGCCCGGCCAGCATGATCGCGTGGTCGCCCTCGTCCAGCCAGTTTTGCAGATTGCGCTGCTCGGCCTCGCCCATCAGTTCGCTGCCGATACCCGGCACGCTGACCAGCGCGGCATAGAGGTCGATATAGACGGTGTCGTCGGGTTCCTCGATCGGGCGGCGCGCGGCGCGCGGGTCGTCGAGTTCCTCGAAGGCCGCATTCACCTCGGCCACTTCCAGCGTCATGCGCCGGACGGTTCCGTCGCCGACCATCGCCGACCAGCTATCGGCGGCCGTGGCCTCGGGGTCGATCTCGAATCGGGGGCCGCTGGGCGCTGTCTGCGGCTCAAGCCCGCCCAGCCCCAGTTGCCGCGCGACACGTATCCCCGAACGCACGATCGAATCGTCGATCACCATGATCGTGACGGTGACGCCCGAGATGATGTTGAGTTCCGGGATCGAGCCGCCGGCCTGCGCGATCTCGGCCAGATTCAGGCCCACATGGTCCGCAATCAGGTCGCGAAGGCGCGATTCGGGAATGCCGATCAGCACGATCGGTTCGGAATGATGCACCAGGCTCAGCCCGGTGATGCGCGCGTCGTCATCGACCGCGACCATGATATGGATGGGCTTGCCCGAATAGCCGGTGGTGCCCACGAAATCGCTGGTGATGAAGGTCCAGCCGATGCGTTCGTCGCCCCGCAGGATCGGCGCCACCGGCAGGTCGTCGCGCATCTCGCCGAACCCGTCGGCCCCTTCGACCAGCGTGGCCGGGTCGACCTCGGCCAGGAACCGCGGCAGATGCGGCGATTGCGCCGCCGCCGCGACCGGCAGGATCAGAAGCAGGGTCAGCAGCAGGGCAAGTGCCCGCAGCGGAATGGTGCGCAAGCCCTGCGCGACGGCCTGACAGAGCGCCAGAATGGGTGTTTTGCGTGTCCGGTTTCCCTGAATGCGCCCGAAAACCGCGCCGGTCGTGGCGAAGCTGCCGTGTTTGCGCGCGTCATTCCCATGGCGGAGGGCGGCGGTTGCGTCGGCTTGTCGGTCGGTCGCGAACGGGCTGTGGGTCGGAAGTCGTGGGCCGCCGGCAGGGCGAAGGGAAACGAGACGCATGAATCAGACCTTTTGCGGTGGGCCGCGCGCTGCCCTGTGGGCTTGGGGACGCTGAGGGTGAACAAGGGAAAGCGGGCATAGCACCGGCTCGGCTGCCAGGGTGCGGCGCGTGGGATCGGACAGGACGGCCGGCAGTGCGAACGACACGCTTGCCAGGCAATCGGGGCACGGCATCGGCGGGCATGTATCGACCGGGTCGATCCGGTTGCCCTGCGTGTCGATGGTGATGACGGTCTCGCCCGCGCCGTCGGCACAGATCACGATCTCCTGCACCGCCGCCTGACTGCCATGCGGTGGCGTCGCCTGGGCCATGCCATGAACCAGCGCGCCGGCCGCCATCGAGATGGCGAGAACGCAGGTCAGCACAAAGGATCGCAAACAGATATTCATGAGGGCCCTTTAATCAGGCATGCTAGACCGTAGCCTTGATATAGGTCAAATCGGATATCTCTTTGCTCGGGCAATGACGGTTTCGACACCCTTGCAGCTTTACCAGCGGTGGTCCGGGCGCTACGTCGAGCCATGCGGCGCGGTGCGACGCGCCGCATGTCGGAGAGAGACACGTGCGCCTGACAAAATTTACCGATTATTCGCTGCGCGTCCTGATGTATGCCGCCATGCATGAGGACCGGCTGGTCACCATCGAAGAAACCGCCGAGATCAACGCAATTTCCCGCGCGCATGTGAAAAAGGTGGTGATGTCACTGACGCGGCAGGGCTATTTGCGTGGCCAGCGTGGCCGCAGCGGGGGCTTTACCCTTGCCATGCACCCCAGTCAGATCAACCTGGGCAAGCTGATTCGACAGACCGAGCCCGATTTCCGGCTGGTCGAGTGTCTGGGGCCGGACAATGCCTGCGCCCTGACGCCCGTATGCCGTCTGCCACGGATGATGAAGCGCGCGCTGGCCGCATTCGTCGCGGTGTTCGACGCCCATACGCTGGCGGATGCCATCACAGGAAAAGTCACTCTCTGAGGGCAGGAACACCGGGGGGCGGCGATCATTCCGACCAGTGCACGCTGGCCTGACCCAGAACCGCCGCGACCGGCAGGTCCAGCGGATCGGCACCCGAGGCGCGCTCCAGCGTGTCGCGCTTGTCCTGGCCGGTGATCAGCAGGTGCAGCGAGAACGCCTTGCGCAGAACCGGCACGCTCAGCGACAGGCGCGCCTCGGGCTGGCCCGGAACCGCATCGAAGGCCACGACCGGCGGCGCATCATCGGCAAAGGCGCGGTCCAGTCCGGCGGCGCCGGGAAACAACGAGGCGACATGTCCGTCCGCGCCCATGCCCAAAAGCGCCACGTCGATGGGCAGCAGGGGCTTGAGCGTGTCGCCCATGGCCTCGGCCGCTTCGGACGGGTTCGCGCCCTCGCGCCACATCGGCAGAAGCTGCGCCGCAGCCGCGGGGCCATGCAGCAGCCGTTGCCGGATCTGGCCCGCGTTGGAACGGGGGTGATCGTGGGGTAGCCAGCGCTCGTCGCTGGGAACGATATCCACGCGCGCCCATTCCAGCTCGACCGCCGCCAGCATCTCGAAGACCGGGCCGGGCGTGGTTCCGCCGGGCAGGCACAGCAGCACCCGCTCGCGCCGGGCCAGGGCCGAGCGCAGATCACGCGACAGCGCGCTGGCCAGCGCGATCAACATCATGTCGGCATCGGCATATTCGATCAGTTCCATCACCGGATCTCCCGCCACTGGCGCCCGTCGCGCTGCAACAGCCTGGCCGCGGCCTCGGGGCCGTCCGACCCGGCCGGATAGGGCAGCGGGGCCGTGCCCTGCGCCGTCCAGCCGGCGATCACCGGGTCGGTCCAGGCCCATGCGGCCTCGACCTCGTCGCCGCGCATGAACAGCGTCTGGTTGCCGCGAATGACATCCATGATCAGCCGCTCATAGGCATCGGGAATGTGCATATCATCGCCCAAAGCCTTCGCAAAGGACATATCCAGCGCCACGTCCTTCAGCCGCATGCCGCCCGGCCCCGGTTCCTTGATCATGACGCGCAGGGTCATGCCCTCGTTGGGCTGAAGCCGGATCACCAGTACGTTCTCGCGCCATTCCGCCGCCTCGCCGAAGATCGAATGCGGCGGATCGTGAAAGGTCACGGCGATTTCCGAGGACCGCGCCGCCAGCCGCTTGCCGGTGCGCAGATAGAACGGCGTGCCCTTCCAGCGCCAGTTGGAAATGCCGACCTTGAGCGCGACATAGCTTTCGGTCCCACTGTCGGGGTTCTCGACCTCGTCGGCATAGGACTGCCCTGCGGGGCCGGCGCGATATTGGCCGCGCACGACATCGCCGGGGGCGACCGGGTCCAGGGCGCGGATGACCTTCAGCTTTTCATCGCGCACCGCGTCGGGTTCAAAGATATGCGGCGGTTCCATGGCGATCAGGCACAGCAACTGCATCAGATGGTTCTGGACCATGTCGCGCATGGCGCCGGTCTGGTCGTAATACGCGGCCCGGCCGCCCACGCCCATGGTCTCGGCGACGGTGATCTGCACATGATCGACGAACCGCGCGTTCCACAAGGGTTCGAACAGGATGTTGGCAAAGCGCACCGCCATCAGGTTCTGAACGGTCTCCTTGCCCAGGTAATGGTCGATCCGGTAGATCTGCGCCTCGCTGAAATGACGTGCCAGCGTGGTATTGAGTGCGCGCGCGGTTTCCAAGTCGTGCCCTAGGGGCTTTTCCACCACGATCCGGGTTTCGGGCGTGGCCAGGTCGTGGGCGCTGACGCGTTCAGCCAGCGCGCCGAACAGCGACGGCGCAACCGAGAAGTAGAAGGCGCGCGTGACATCGGGGCGCAGCCGCGCCGCCAGATCGTTCCAGCCGGCCTGCGAGCGGGCATCGACGGCGACGTAATCGAGCTGATCCAGAAAGGCGTTGCGATCAGGCGCGGGGATCGGCGGGTCCAGGTGGTCGGCGGTCAGGGCGCTGGCGACCATTGCCCGAAACGCGCTGGCGTCCATGTCGCTGCGCGCGGCGCCGATGATGCGCGCCTGTGGCGGCATCTGGCCGTCGGCAAGGCGCCGGCACAGCGCCGGAAAGATCTTGCGCTGGGCCAGATCGCCGGTCGCGCCGACGACGACAAGGTCGAACGGATCGACGGGAATGACGCGAGCAACCATGCCAACCTTCCGAATCTGTGATCTTGAAATCGCGAAATCTGATAGCGTTAATCCGGCTTGGTCTATGCCGGTTTCCGGAAAATCGCAATCGCCGCCGTGTCGGCGGCCGGGGCACGTTCCGGCCTTGACCGCAACCGCGGCGGCGGCTAGCCCGCGGGCATGGCACAGGCACCCCTTTTGCAGCTTTCCGACATCGCGCTGACCTTCGGCGGCACCCCGGTTTTCGACGGGCTGGACCTGGTGGTGCAACCGGCTGACCGGGTGGCGCTGGTGGGGCGCAACGGATCGGGCAAATCCACGTTGATGAAGGTCATGGCCGGCCTGGTGGAACCCGATCGCGGCGCGCGGGTGCTGAGCCCCGGTATCTCCGTCGGCTACATGGAGCAAGATCCCGATTTCAGCGGCTATGCCAGCTTGGGCGACTATGCGCTGGGCGCGCTGGATCAGGCCGAGTTCTACCGCGTCGAGATGGTGGCCGAGGGGCTGGGGTTCGACCCGGCCTTGCCGGTCGCGACCGCCTCGGGCGGGGAACGCCGGCGCGCGGCGCTGGCGCGGCTTCTGGCCGATGCGCCCGACCTGATGCTGCTGGACGAACCCACGAACCACCTGGACATCCAGGCGATCACCTGGCTGGAGAACCGCCTGCGCGAGACCCGCGCGGCCTTCGTGCTGATCAGCCATGACCGCGCCTTTCTGACCGCGCTCAGCCGCGCCATGCTCTGGATCGACCGGGGCCGGGTGCGGCGGCTGGAAAAGGGGTTCGCCGCCTTCGAGGATTGGCGCGACACGATCTGGACCGAAGAGGACGAGGCGCGCCACAAGCTCGATCGCAAGATCAAGGCCGAGGCGCGCTGGGCAGTCGAAGGCATCAGCGCGCGGCGCAAGCGCAATCAGGGGCGTGTGCGCGCGCTGGCCGAACTGCGCGCCCAACGCGCGGCGCAGACCCGGCGTCAGGGCACCGCCGCCATGGCACTGGAATCGGGCGCGGTGTCGGGCAAGCTGGTGATCGAGGCCGAGACCATCACCAAGCGCTTCGGCGACACCGTCATCGTGCGCGACTTTTCGCTGAAGGTGCAGCGCGGCGATCGCGTGGCGCTGGTGGGCCCGAACGGTGTCGGCAAGACCACGGTGTTGAAACTGCTGACCGGCGAACTGGCCCCCGACAGCGGACGCGTGCGGCTGGGCACCAATTTGCAGATGGCGGTGTTCGACCAGGCCCGCGCCCGGCTCGACCCCGATGCCAGCCTGTGGGAGAACCTGACCGGCGATCCGCTGATGCGGGTTTCAGGGCAGGCCGACCAGGTCATGGTGCGGGGACGGCCCAAGCATGTGGTCGGCTATCTCAAGGAATTCCTGTTTGACGAGGCGCAGGCGCGCGCGCCAGTGCGCTCGTTGTCGGGGGGCGAGCGTGCGCGGCTGTTGCTGGCGCGGATCATGGCGCGCGAATCCAACCTTCTGGTCCTGGACGAGCCGACCAACGATCTGGATGTCGAAACGCTGGATCTGTTGCAGGATCTGCTGGGCGATTACCCCGGCACCGTTCTGCTGGTCAGCCATGACCGCGATTTCATCGACCGCGTCGCCACCGCCACCATCGCCATGGAGGGGCAGGGGCGCGTCACCGTCTATCCCGGCGGCTGGTCGGATTATCAGGCGCAAAAACCGGCGGCCGCGCCCGCCGATGCGGGCAGCGCAACCGCGCGTCCGGCCCGCAAGCCCACCGTCCCGGAGGAACGCAAACCCGCAAAGGCCGGTCCCGCGGGACTGAGCTTTACCGAACGCCACCGGCTGGAGACGCTGCCCGATGACATCGCCCGGCTGGAAGCCGAGATCGCCAGACTGGGCACGCTGCTGGCCGATCCCGATCTCTATTCCCGCGATCCTGCGAAATTCGCCAAGGCCAGCGAGGCCCTGGCCGCACGGCAGGCGGCGCTGTCGGCGGCCGAGGAGGAATGGCTCAGGCTGGCGGAACGCGCCGAGGGCTGAACGCCGGGCGCCGGCGCCAGACCAGCGCGCCCAGCACCACGGCCACCGCCGCCGCGCTCATCAGCCCGACCGAGTTCGACAGAACCGAAGCCACAAGCGACAGCTGGTTGCCAAAAGCCGCGCCGAGCCCGACATAGAGTGCGACCCAGACCGCCTCACCGGTCACGCTGGCCAGGGTGAACCGCCACCATCCCATCGTGGCGGCCCCGGCAATCAGATTGACATAGGGGCCAAGCGGGCTGAACAGCCAACGGCTCAGGAACACGGCGATGCTGCCCCGGCGCGCCATTGCGCGTTCCGCGCGGATCAGGACCGACTGGCGCGCCGGGTTGCGTCGCAGCCGGCGCGTCAGTGCCTTGCCGCCCGCGCGGCCCAGGCCATAGCCTGTCTGATCGCCCGCCACGGCGCCGGCCAGCGCCCCCAGCACGACCGCCGATCCCGCCATGTCCCCCGAGGCGACAAAGGCCCCGGCGGCCAGCATCATCAGCGAGGTCGGGACCGGCATGGCAAGGCACGACAGGAAGGTCGCGACCATCAGCGCCGCCGCACCCCAGTCCGAGACCAGCGCGAAAAGCGTCTCACTCATCGCCGGCCCCGTCGATGACGGTGTCATGTTCGGCGTGCCACTCTTCTATGACGATGGACAGCCGTGCGATCAGTTCGTCGGCGGGAATACCCTGTTCGGCGGCGATCCGCGCCAGGCTGCGCCGCCTGGCCGTTGCGGGTTCGATCCCCAGGGCCGCGGCCAGGGCCTCGCGGGGGACGTCCCAGCGATGCGCGACATAGCCCACGGGCATCCAGCCTTTCAGCGATGCCGTGTCCGCGCCCTGGCCGGGCCAGTAGGCCAGCATCATCGCGATGCGCAGGCCGAACACGGCGACCAGCACCAGCGCCAGCGCCATGGCGGCCGCCAGAACCGGGTGGCGCCGGATGGCGCGCAAGGCCGTTCGCGCTTGTGATCGTGTTGCGTGCATCTCTTCTCCGGCATCGGCCTGGCTGGCGGCGAACAAAGCTTACGGCGCGCGCGGGGCACAGGCAACGCGGCCTGGGCCGATCGTGCCCGAACAGGCAACAAAATGCTGGACACAACGACACTTCGGCGCCAGCATCGAAACGCTCTGGGGGGCAGGTCCGATCAGGCTGAAAATGGCCGGGCGGATTTTCGCTGTAGTTTGGAGAGACCCATGAATATGTTCCTGAACCTTGCACGGGCCGCCGTGCTGGCCGTTCCGTTTGCCGCCACGGTGGCCGAAGCGCAGAATTACAACCTTCGCCCCTCGTATGGTGCGGTGTCGTTGCAGGCCGGTTTCCTGCCCGATCCGCATACCCGCAGGATACAGGCGGGCGGCAACAACCGGTTTACCGGTGGCGGCGGCTGCCCCGGCGGGGCCTATTTCGCCAACGCGCCCGATTACCGGGTTCATTACAGTGCCGGCGGCTATTCGCTGACCTTTTACGTGCGCGCCCCCGGCGATACGGCCTTGCTGGTCAATGACCCGTCCGGCACCTGGTATTGCAATGACGACTACCAGGGGCTCGACCCGGCGCTTGTGTTCAACAATCCAAGCTCGGGGCAATACGATGTCTGGCTGGGCACCTATAACCGGTCGCGGGTGCGCAATTCGGTTCTTTACGTCACCGAAATGGGGGCCTTCAGCCGCTGATCGCGGCCGGGCGTCGACCGCGGGGCCGGGCAGCGGGCGGGGCCGGGCAGCGGGTTGCCCGGCCGTGTCTGCGGTGTGCCGGGGGCCGGTCAGGCGTCGGTCTGCAACAGGGACAGAAGGCGCGCGGCCTCGTCGGCCGGCGCGGCCAGCAGGTTGCGATCCTCGCCCGGAAAGAAACGTGCGCGCGTCGCGGTCGGCATCGGCGCGGGGCGGTCGATAAGGACGCGCGGCGCGCGGCCAGGCCCCAGCGCGGCGCATTCCGCAGCCCAGCTTTGGGCCAGGGCGATCTGCCCGGCCTTGGCCGCGCCATAAGCGCCGAAGAACTTGCGCGGCGCGCCCGTGTCATCCAGCCGGGCGGGGTCGTCGAAAAACAGGGCCGTGCCGCGCGCGCTTGCGCGCAACAGGGGTTCGATCATCGGGATCAGCGTTCCGGTTGCGCGCAACGTGGTTGCCAGCGTCTTGTCCCAGTCCTTGCCCGCGATATGGCCTGCCGGCGACAGCGGCGGCGCATGCACCGCCGTATGCACCCACAGATCAAGCCGTCCCCAGCGATCATGGACCGACCGGCACAGGTGGCGCATGGCGTCGTCTTGCGTGATGTCCAACGGCGCCAGCGTTGCGGTGCCGCCCGCTGCCTGAATGCGGTCGTCAAGCTCTTCCAGCGCGCCGGTGGTGCGGGCGACGGCGATCACATGCCAGCCATCCGCCGCCAGTGCCTGTGCCAGCGCGGCGCCAAGCCCGCGCGATGCGCCCGTGACCAGGGCAATCGGGGCTTCGGTCGATTCGGGGCCATTGGAACTCTGTGTCATGCGCCGCTCTTGCCACCCTGGCGGTTTCGGCGCAAGCCCGCACCGGCAAGGCATCGCCGGTCGGGGTGCGAGACCTCTTGCCGCAGTCGGGGCGGCATGACAGAAGACCGGGCAAGACCCTGACATTGGACAGAAAACGGAGTCAGACATGACCGACGTCCCCTCGCTGATCCGCCGCACGCCCTGGCCGCAAAGCGCCTCGCGCCCGGTTGCCACGCCGATCCAGCCCTCGGTCGTCTATGCCTCGCCCGACCCCGATACGCTGGATGCGCAATATGCCGGCGCTACGCCCGGCTACACCTATGCGCGCGAGGGGCATCCGAATGCCGATGTGCTGGCGCGCAAGATCGACGGACTGGAAGGGGTCGAGGGCGGGATCGTGCTGGGCTCGGGCATGGCGGCCGTGACGGCGGCGCTGTTGGGATTGCTCAAGACCGGCGATCATGTCCTGGGCGGCGATCAGCTATACGGCCGCTCGCTGCGCCTGTTGAGCCAGGATCTGCCGCGCCTGGGCATACACGCGTCGATGGCCGATCCCACCGACGCCGCCGCCTTCGAGGCCGCGATCCGGCCCGAGACCCGTATGATCCTGCTGGAAGTGGTGTCGAACCCGACGCTGCGGGTGGCCGATCTGGATGCGATCGCAGCCATGGCGCGGACCCGTAACATTCTGCTGGCGGTGGACAACACCTTTACCACCCCGCGCGGCATCCGCCCGTTCGACCACGGTGCCGATATCGTCATTCATTCGGTGACCAAGATCCTGGCGGGGCATTCGGATGCCACGCTGGGCTATGTCGCCGCGCGCGACCCGGAGCGGCGAAAGGCGATCTATGATTTCGCGGTGACGACCGGGATGACCCCCAGTCCGTTCGATTGCTGGCTGGCCGAGCGCGGTCTCTATTCGTTCGAGCTGCGCTATGACCGGGCCGAGGCCAATGCCGAGGCGCTGGCCGAATTCATCGCCACGCAGCCGGGCGTGACACGGGTGCTGTATCCGACGCGCCGCGATCACCCCGATCACAACCGCGCGGCGGCGCTGCTGGGCGCGCGGGGCGGGCACATGGTGTCGTTCGAGGTCGAGGGCGGGCGCGCGGCGGCCAATGCCCTGACCCGCGCGGCGCCGCAGATCGCCTTTGCCCCCACGCTGGGTGATATCGGCACGACCCTGTCGCATCCGGCATCGAGTTCGCATCGGGCGCTGACACCGGGCGCCCGCGCGGCGCTGGGGATTTCCGAGGGCTTTTTCCGGGTTTCCGTCGGGGTCGAGGATATCGCGCTTCTCAAGCAGGAATTCGGCGCCGCGATCGCCGCTGCGCGCGACGCTGCCAAGGGCTGAGGGCGGCCATGCGCGGCGCGCCCGGCTCAAAGCCGGGTGCGTTTGAACACGAATTCGGGCAGCGCACGGATCACCGCCATGATCAGCCGCCAGATCGGCCGCACATAGATCACATCGCGGCGCTTTTCGACGGCGCGAAAAATGGCATTCGCCACCTCGTCCGGCTGGGCCAGCAGGCGCGCGGGCAGGTCCATGCCCTCGGTCATGCGGGTGGCGACGAAACCGGGCAGAACGGTGGTGACCTGGACCGGACTGCGCGCAAGCCGGTTGCGCAGCCCCGACAGGAACGCCGTGAAGCCGGCCTTGGCCGCGCCATAGACATAGTTCGACGCGCGCCCGCGCTCGCCCGCGACCGAGCTGATCCCGACCAGCGTGCCCGTGCCGCGCGCCTCGAACCGCTGCGCCAGCTCCCCCAGAATCAGCGCCGGCCCTTCGAAATTGGCGCGAAACACGGCCGCCGCGGCAACCGGGTCGCGCTGGCTTTCCAGTTGATCGCCCATGGCGCCGATCGCGCAGATGGCGACCGCGGGCAGCGGGTCCAGCGCATCGACAAAGGCGCCATGCCCGGCACTATCGGTGGCGTCGAAATCGACGCAATCCACCGTCACGCCATGGCGCAACCGCAGGTCCACCGCGTCGGCTTCCAGCGTGGCGGCGTCGCGCGCGGCCAGCACCAGCGGGTGCCCCGCCTGCGCGAACCGATGGGCGCAGGCCCGCGCGATGTCCGAACGCGCCCCCAGGATCAGGACCGGCGCGCTCATAGCCCCAGCCTTTGCGATTGCGCCGATGCAAACCGCCGGTCAAGCCCGGCCTCGTGCCGCATGCGGGTGAATTCGGACCAACGCGGATCGGTCTGGCGCAGGGTTTCGCGGCTCATGCGGCTGTCCTTGGCAAGATAGAGGCGCCCACCATGCTCGATGGTGATGCGGTCGAGTTCGGGCATCAGCGCAAGGCTGCGCCGGTTCATCGGAAAGTCGAGGGCCAGGGTATACCCCTCCATCGGGAACGACACCGGCCCGGTTTGCGGGCCGAAACGCTTGAGCACGGCCAGGAACGAGGCCGCGCCGCTGCGCGCGATCGCCTCAAGCAGGCGCCGGAGGCCGGTATCGCCGCCCTCGAGCGGCAGCGCGCATTGAAACTGCATGAAGCCGCGCCGTCCGTAAAGGCGGTTCCAGTGCTGCACGGCATCGAGCGGATAGAAATAGCTGTCCCAGTCGACCAGCCCGTCACCGGCCTTGCGTGCGCCCATCCGGTAGTAGAGCGCGTTGAAGGCGCGCACGGTGTAGGGATTGAGAACAAAGCCCGGCAGATCGAACGGGAACGGGATGTCGCGGTGGCGCGGCGTGTCGAAGGGCCGCGCGCGCCGTTCGGGCGGCAGCTCATCGGGGCGGGCATGTTCGCCGGTCATGACCAGGCTGCGGCCCAGATTGTCGCCGGTTCCCAGGCAATCGATCCAGGCCACGCAATAGGTGGCGTCCATGGTCTCGTCAAAGGCCTCCAGCGCCTCGTCGAGATTGCGCGCGGGGATCATGGTCTGACGAATCCAGCCGCTTTCGATGCGCCGCAGGCGGATCGCGGCACGCAGGATGATCCCGGTCAGGCCCATCCCGCCAAAGGTATTGGCAAACAGCTCGGCATTCGCGTCGCGCGAACAGCGGATCACCCGGCCATCCGCGCCCATCAGGTCGAACCAGTCGGTAAAGGCCGAAAACGCGCCCTCGCTGTGATGGTTCTTGCCGTGGACATCGGCGGCGATCGCGCCGCCCAGGGTGACGAATTTCGTCCCCGGCGTGACCGACGGAAACCACCCGCGCGGCAGGAATGCGTCGATGATCCCGGCCAGGCTGACGCCGGCCTCGGCCACCAGTTGCCCGCTGTCGGGATCAAAGTCGATCATGCGGTCGAAATGGCGCATCGACACGGTTTGCGCCGCGACTGCGCTGTCGCCATAGGATCGGCCCAGACCGCGCGCGATCACCGGGGTGTCGGCCTGCAACAGGGCGGCCAGCGCCGCCTCGTCGCGCGGTTCGTGCAATTGACCCTTGATGCGCGGGTATCGGCCCCAGCCTGAAAGCTCCATCATGCCTCGCTGACAGTGGTAAAGACAAAGCGGCGATCGAGATGGTATTTGACCCAGTACCCGATCGCCAACCCCAAGATCGCACCGGCCTCGCGGGCGAGGTGGGTTTGCCAGATCACCCAGAACGCGGTTTCGGTGCCCCAGAAGATCGCCGTCGTGACCAGGCCCATCGTGGTGTAAAGGGTAAAGCGCCGGCCATGCGCGGCCAGCCCGCGGGCGGTGTCGTGAAAGATCCAGCGCTTGTCCAGCAGATACTTCACCACCAGCCCGACCGCCGTGCCCGCCAGGACTGCCGCGACGAAATGCCCGCCGGATTCGCCGCCCAGCAAAACCAGGCGCTGCGCGGCCAGGTTGGCCAATGTCGCCAGCGCCGCAAACAGCGCGTACCGAAAGACCAGCGCGCCCCGGCTCACAGCACCGACGCCCCGACGACCAGCGCCAGCATCAGCGCGATGGCAATCTGGCTGATCCGGTCGCGTGTGGCAAAGACGACCGGGTCGTCATCCATCAGCCCGCGATGCGCCAGCAGGACCATGCGCGCCACCCAATAGAGCAGCACCAGGCAGGCCCCCCACAACAGGAACGGGCTGGAGTATTTCGACAACACGTCCGGCCCGTTGAGATAGAGCATCATCACCAGAACCGCGACGAAGCCCGACGACACCGCCATTTGCGACACGAAGGGCAGGTCGCTGACCTGGTAGCCGCGCCCCGAGGCGTTGCTGATGCCGCGCGATTCGGCATCCACCAGTTCGGCCTGGCGCTTGACGGCGGCCAGCGACAGAAAGAAGAACGCGGCAAAGGCCAGCAGCCAGACCGACAGCGGAACATCGGTGGCGACGCCGCCGGCGATCACCCGCAGCGTGTAAAGCGTGGCCAGAACGCAGATATCGACCAGGATCTTGCGCTTGAGCCACAGCGAATAGGCCACCGTCAGCAGGTAATACCCCGCCAGAACGGCCAGAAACATCGGCCCCAATATCAGTGCCACCGCCACCCCGGCGGCCAGCAGGACCGGGATCATCGCCATGCCCCGGCTGATCGGCAGCGCGCCCGAGGCCAGCGGGCGCGTGCGTTTGCGTGGATGCGCGCGGTCGGCCGAGAGGTCCAGAAGATCGTTGAGCAGATAGACGCTGGAGGCGACCAGACCAAAGGCCACGAAGGCCAGAATCCCCTGCACCAGCGTTTGCAGCGTGAAGATGTGGCCCGCGATCATCGGAAAGAAGACCAGCAGGTTCTTGAGCCATTGGTGCGGGCGCATCGCGCGCAGCGCCGCACCCATGCCGCCGCCGGGGGCGGGCAGATGCACCGCGCCGGGACGCATGGCATCGACCCGCGCGCGCAGGCCGGGCGAGGCGCCGACGGTGAGGGCCGACTGCGCCGCCTGCCAGACCGGCAGATCGGCGCTGTGATCGCCGATATAGGCAAAGCCGCCCGCGCCGAAACGTTCGGTCAGAAAGTCGGCCTTGGCCGGACCCTTGAGGTTGTTGACCCCGTCCGAGCCATGCACCTCGTCGAACAGGCCCAGGTGATCGGCCACCGATTGTGCCAGGCGCTGATCCGAGGCCGTGACCAGCGCGACGGGCCGGCCGCTGGCGCGCCAGTCGCGAATGCGCTCAAGCACCGCGGGGTTGTAGGGCAGCGCCGCCGGATCGGGCGCGGCACATTCGGCCAGCCGCGCCTTGAGCGCGGCGCGCCCGCGCGCAAGCCCGGCCACCGCCCGAAGCGGCGTGCGCCAGTCGTGCGCAAAGCCCGACCAGAACGATTCCAGCAGCATGTCGGACCGGATCAAAGTTCCGTCCAGATCGACCACCAGAACGATGTCGCGTTCCACGTCTCCGCGCATGACCCCCCGAACCGCTTGACCACGGCCGAAGGTTGCACCCCCGGCGCGGCGGTGCAAGCCCAAAACCCCGGCCCCGTCGCCGCTATGGGCGGATGCCTGCCGCGCGGGCAACCGGATCGCCATGAATCCGTGTCAAATCGTCGGCAGGCGATAGCCGCGGAAGGTTTCGCGCAGCTTGTTCTTTTGCATCTTTCCCGTGGCGCCCAGCGGGATCGAGTCGACGAACACGACATCATCGGGCAGCCACCAGCGCGGGACACGCCCGTCGAAACAGGCCAGGATCTCGTCACGGGTCACCGATTTTCCCGGTTTGGGCATCACCAGCAGCAACGGGCGTTCGTCCCATTTCGGATGATGGGCGGCAATGCAGGCGGCCATGGCCACAGCCGGGTGCCCCATGGCGATGTTTTCCAGATCGATCGAGCTGATCCACTCGCCGCCCGACTTGATCACGTCCTTGGTGCGGTCGGTGATCTGCATGAACCCGTCGGCATCGATCGTGGCGACATCGCCGGTGGGGAACCATCCAAGGCCGGCGCGATCGTCGATCAGCGGGGTGTCGGCGCGGTTGAAATAGCTTTGCAGAATCCACGGCCCCCGCACCAGCAACTCGCCCGAGGTTTCGCCGTCCCAGGGCAGTTCCGCCCCTTCGGCATCGACGATCTTCATGTCCACCCCGAAGATCGCGCGGCCCTGCTTGCGCTTGATGCGCATCTGCGCGTCCTCGCTCAGCCGGTCCTGTCCGGGCTTGAGGGCGCAGACCGTGCCCAGCGGGCTCATCTCGGTCATGCCCCAGCCGTGCAGAACCTGGACGCCGTACTTGCCCTCGAACGCCTCGATCATCGCCGGGGGGCAGGCGGAACCGCCGATCACCGTGCGATTCATCGAACTGAATTGCAGGCCGTTTTCCTCGACATGGGCCAGCAGGCCCTGCCACACGGTGGGAACCCCGGCCGAGAAGGTCACGCCCTCGGCCTCGAACAGATCATAGAGCGACTTGCCGTCGAGCGCGGGTCCGGGAAAGACCAGTTTCGCCCCCACCATCAGCGCCGCATAGGGCGTACCCCAGGCGTTGACGTGGAACATCGGCACCACCGGCAGCACCACGTCGCGCGCCGAAAGTCCGCAGGAATCGGGCAGGGCCGATCCATAGGCGTGCAGGATGGTGGAGCGATGCGAGTACAGCACCCCCTTGGGGTTGCCGGTCGTGCCCGAGGTGTAGCACAGCGACGAGGCCGTGTTCTCGTCGAACATCGGCCAGTCATAGTCATCGGACGCCTGTTCCAGTAAATCCTCATAGCAGATCAGGCCCGGTATCGCGCTGTCTTTCGGCATCGCCGCCCGGTCGGCCATCAGCACGAAGTGGCGCACCGTGCGAAACCGGCTTGCCGTGGCCTCGATCAGCGGCAGAAAGGTGAGGTCGAAGAACATCACCTGGTCCTCGGCATCGTCGGCGATCCAGACCAGCTGATCGGGATGCAGCCGCGGGTTCAGCGTGTGCAGCACCACGCCCGCGCCCGAGGCCCCGTAATAGAGCTCCAGGTGCCGATAGCCGTTCCAGGCCAGCGTGCCGACGCGCTGCGCGAAGCCGACGCCCAGCCTTTCCAGCGCATTGGCCATGCGCCGGGCGCGTTCGGCCAGATCGCGATAGCTATAGCGGTGAATATCGCCCTCGGTCCGGCGCGAGACGATTTCCTGATTGCCGTGGTGGCGTTCGGCATGGACCAGCAGGCTGGAAATCAGCAGCGGCTGGTTCATCATCTGGCCTTGCATCGGCACCTCCCTGTTTTCCCAATGGGTAGCGGATTGGGCCATGTGGTCAAGCGCCGTGCGCCTGCGGCCAGCGAAATGACCCTGCGTCAGGGGCAGTGGCGGAGAACTGGGCGCTTGAACGGCGGGCGTGGATGCGCGACCAAGAAGGGCGCAAGGCGGGCCGCCGCGACCGGGGAGAGAGAATGACCGAGACCAGACCGATCCTGTGGACACCCACGCCCGAACGCGCCGCCGCTTCGCGGATGGCGCGGTTCATCGACTGGCTGAAGGCCGAGCACGGGCTGGAATTCGCCGATTACAATGCGCTGTGGACCTGGTCGGTCGACGAGCCCGAGGCGTTCTGGCCGGCGATCGTCGATCATTTCGACCTGGAGCTGTCGCCCTGGTCGGCCGTTCTGGGGCGGCGCAGCATGCCGGGGGCCGAGTGGTTTCCCGGTGCGCAGGTCAGTTTCGCGGAGCATGTCCTGCGCCATGCCCGCACGCGGCCCCAGGCGCCAGCCCTGATCGCCCGCTCGGAAACCTTTGGCCGGCGGGTTCTGACATGGGCGGAACTGGCCGACCGGGTGGCGCGCGCGGCGCAGGGCTTGCGCCGTCTGGGCGTGGGACCCGGCGATCGGGTTGTCGCCATCCTGCCCAACACCGTCGAATCGATCGTGGCATTTCTGGCCACGTCCAGCCTGGGGGCGATCTGGTCATTGGCGGCGCCTGACATGGGGCCGGTTGCCGTGCTGGACCGGTTTCGCCAGATCGAGCCCAAGGTTCTGATCGCACAACACACATACCGCCATGCGGGCCGCGATATCGACCGTTCGCAGGCGATTGCCGGCATTAGCGCGGGCCTGCCCGGTCTTGCCCATCGCATCGCGGTTCCGGCCCTGGACGGCCCTGTGCCCGAGGACTGGATCGACTGGGCCGACCTTCTGGCCGCGCCGGGGCCGTTGGACCCGGTGCCGGTGCCCTTCGCGCATCCGCTGTGGATCGTCTATTCCTCGGGGACGACGGGCAACCCCAAGCCGATCGTGCATGGTCACGGCGGGGTGTTGCTGGAATGCGCCAAGGCCGCGCTGCATCTGGATCTTGGAGCGCAGGACCGGTTCTGCTGGCTGACATCGTCGGGCTGGATCATGTGGAACGTGCAGTTCTATGCGCTGGTGCATGGCGCGACGGTGGCACTGTTCGACGGGGCCTTTAACCACCCGGACATGCTGGAGGTCTGGCGCATGGTCTCGGACGAGGGTCTGACCTCGGTCGGGGCGGGCGCGGCCTTTCTGATGGGCTGCCAGAAGGCCGGGGTGAAACCGGGAAAAGATCTGGACCTGTCGTCCTTGCTGTCGCTGGGTTCGACCGGCTCGCCCCTCAGCCCTGAGGCCTATGACTGGGTCTATCGCGACGTCAAGGCGGACCTCTGGCTTGCGCCGATCAGCGGCGGCACCGATATTGCCGGGGCCTTCGTCGGCGGCAATCCGATGTTGCCGGTGCGCGCGGGCGAGATGCAATGCCGGTTTCTGGGCAACGCGGCGCGCGCCTTCGACGACGACGGCAACGAGGTGATCGGGCAGGTGGGCGAGCTGGTCTGCACCGCGCCGCTGCCGTCGATGCCGGTCGGGTTCTGGGGCGACAGCGATGGCACCCGTCTGCACGAGGCGTATTTCGACACCTGGCCCGGCGTCTGGCGCCACGGTGACTGGATCGAGATCACGCCCGAGGGCGGCGCGGTGATCTACGGGCGTTCGGACGCCACGATCAACCGTCATGGCCTGCGCCTGGGATCGAGCGAGATCTACCGCGCGGTCGAATCTCTGGACGAGGTTCTGGATTCGCTGGTGGTGGATCTGGAGTTTCTGGGCCGCGAAAGCTTCATGCCGCTGTTCGTGGTGCTTGCGCCGGGCGTGGTGCTGGATGATACGCTGCGCGATCGCATCCGCGCGCGCATTCGCGCCGATGTCTCGCCCCGTTTCGTCCCCGACGTGATCGAGGCCATCGCCGAGGTTCCGCGCACGCTGTCCGGCAAGAAGCTGGAGGTGCCGGTCAAGAAACTGCTTTTGGGTCGCGATCCGGCGCGCGTGGTGAACCGCGATTCGATGGCCAATCCCGACAGTTTCGACTGGTTCGTCGCCTATGCCCGTGCGCGGAACGGCGGTGATTGAGACACGCGCGATGGCCTGGCCCCGGCTTGCGAACGCAGGCCATGGCACACCGAACTTGCCATTCCCGCGCGAACATGCTGCAAAGCACGGGTGGCCGCTTGCTGGAATGGTAGACAGACCGGACTTAAAATCCGTTGCCCGTATGGGCGTGTGGGTTCGAGTCCCACAGCGGCTACCAGCCTTTCACGGGGATCCCAGGACCAGCGACAAGGCGCGCTCGGTCAGGGCCTCGCGTGACAGCGGGCGGTCGGGGCGATACCAGAAGCTCGTCCAGGCCAGTGCGCCATGCAGGAACTGGCGCAGGATCTCGGGCTCGATGGTGGTCAAGCCGGCGCTGCGCGCGGTGGCAAGGGTCTGATCCCATAGCGCGAAATAGGCGTTTCGCCCCTGCAACAGCGCGGTGCGGCGGTCGTCCGACAAGGCCCGCCAATCATGAAACAGCACCGATGTGGCATCGCTGGCCGGGCCGTGCAGATAGGCCAGTTCAATCGCGATCAGCGCGCGCACGGCCTCGCGCGGGGTCTGCGCCTGCGCCAGTTGGTCGGTCAGATCGTCCAGCATGGCGGTGATCACCGTCTCCATCACCGCATGCAGGATGTCTTCCTTGGTGCGGAAATGATGAAACAGGCTGCCCGACTGGATGCCAAGCGCCGCCGCGATGTCGCGCACGGTCGTCGCGGCATATCCCTTGTCACGAAACAGCCGTGCCGCCGACGCCAGCAGGCGGCCGCGCGCGGTCTCGGGGTCGAAAAGCGGCGAGGGCTGTGTCACGGGCGCGCCAAGATTGGGTGATCGGTGGCAGGGTAAGGCGTGACGCCACGAAAAACAACCAAGCGCTTGCTTGGTTCGCGGCGCGTTGCTAGGCTTTCGGGACGTGGCGCCAAGGGCGAACGGAGGGGGGAATGGACAAGGCCGTGATCACCTGCGCGCTGACCGGGGTTCTGACCGATCCGCGCCAGCATCCGGTGCCGGTGACGCCGGCGGAACTGGCGGCATCGGCGCGCGAGGCCTTTGATGCCGGTGCGGCCTGCATGCATGTGCATTTCCGCCAGCAGGGCGCCGGGCGCGGCCATCTGCCAAGCTGGGAGCCCGCGCTGGCCGTCCAGATCGCCGAGGCGATCCGCGCGGCCTGTCCGGGCGTGATCCTGAATTTCACCACCGGCACGGTGGGGCGCGACCAGTCCGGCCCCCTGGCCTGCCTGCGCGCGGGCAAGCCCGAGATCGCGGCCTGCAACGCGGGCAGTCTGAACTATCTCAAGACGCGCGCCGATGGCCGATGGGCCTGGCCGCCGATGCTGTTCGACAATCCGGTCGAAAAGATCGAAGAGATACTGGCCACGATGGACGAAACCGGCGTGCGCCCCGAGTTCGAGTGTTTCGATCTGGGGATCGTGCGATCGGTCGGCATGTTCGCCGAGGTCGGGCTGGTGCGCGATCCGCAGTATAACCTTGTCATGGGCGTGGCCTCGGGCATGCCGGCGGATCCGGATCTGTTGGCGCTGGTGCTGCGGTATCTGCGGCCGGGCTGCAACTGGCAGGTGACCGCGATCGGCCGGTCCGAGGTCTGGGGCCTGCACCGGCAGGCGGCGGCGCTGGGTGGGCATCTGCGCAGCGGGGTCGAGGATACGTTTTACCTGCCCGATGGCACCCGCACCCCCGGAAACGGCGCCCTGATCGAAGCCCTGGCGCGCATCGCCCAAGAGACCGGGCGCGGCGTCGCCAGCCCAGAGGAGGCGCGTGTGGCGTTCGGGTTGGCATGATACGGGGCGCCGTGCAGGCTTTTATCGTCAGGCGCGCCGGCGGGCCCACGGCGTTTGCAACCTTGCGGGGGGTGCGATGCAGGTCTTGACGAGCCAGGTCGATCCGGCCTCGGCGGCATTCGCCGAGAATGCCGCGCGCATGTCCGAGGCACTGGAGGCCGTGCGCGCCATCGAGGCCCAGGTCGAACAAGCCGCCGAGGCGCAGCGTGCGCGCTATGCGCGGCGCAAGATGGAGCTGCCGCGCGACCGGCTGGCGCTGCTGCTGGATCCTGGCGCGCCGTTTCTGGAGCTTTGCGCCCTGGCGGGATACCGGCGCTATGGCGATACCGATGGCACCGGTGCGGGCGCCGGCGCGATTGCCGGGATCGGATGGGTCAGCGGCGTGCGCTGCGTGGTGGTGGTGGACAACTTCGCCGTCAAGGGTGGCACGGTAACCCCGGACGGGCTGGCCAAGAAGCTGCGCTTGCAGGAGATCGCGCGCGAAAACCGTCTGCCGCTGGTCTCGCTCAGTCAGTCGGGCGGGGCCAACCTGACCTATGCGCACGAGGTGTTCATCCCCGGCGGGCGCGGCTTTGCCAACCAGGCGCGGCTGTCCGCGCTGGGTATCCCGCAGGTGACGGTCGTGCATGGCTCGGCAACGGCGGGCGGTGCTTATCAGCCGGGCCTGTCGGACCATGTAATCATGGTGCGGGGGCAGGCGACGATGTATCTGGCCGGACCGCCCCTGCTCAAGGCCGCCACGGGCGAGGTCGCCACCGACGAGGAATTGGGCGGGGCCGAGATGCATTGCACCGTCGCGGGCACCGGCGACTACCTGGCCGAGGACGATGCCGACGGCATTCGCATCGCGCGCGACGTGATCGCGGCCATGCCTTGGGGCAAGGCCGTGCCACCGCAGTCCGGCTTGCCGCCCGACGCCGCCGCGCCGCCGCTTTACCCGGCGTCGGACCTCATGGGGATCGTTCCGGCGGACAGCCGCGTGCCCTATGACTGCCTTGAGATCGTCGCGCGGCTGGCGGACGGGTCGCGCTTTCTGCCGTTCAAGCCCGACTACGACGCGCATACGGTCTGCGGGCAGATGCGCGTCGAGGGGATGGAATGCGCGGTCATCGGCAACAACGGCCCGATCACCGCGCGCGGCGCGGCCAAGGCGGGGCAGTTCATCCAGCTCTGCGATCAGTCGAATACGCCGATCCTGTTCTTGCACAACACGACCGGGTTTCTGGTTGGCACCGAGCCCGAGCGCGCGGGGATCATCAAGCATGGCTCCAAGATGATTCAGGCTGTGGCCAATGCCCGCGTGCCCAAGATCTCGATTGTCGTCGGGGGATCATACGGGGCGGGGAATTATGCCATGTGCGGGCGCGGTTTCGACCCGCGGTTCATCTTTGCCTGGCCCAACAGCCGCACCGCCGTCATGGGCGGGGCGCAAGCGGGCAAGGTCATGCGGATCGTGACCGAGGCCAAGATGCGTGCCGCGGGCGCGGTCGATCCCGACAAGCTGGATGCGCTGGAGGCCGGCACCGCGCAGATGCTGGAAGGGCAGACCACGGCGCTGATGTCCTCGGCCCGGCTGGAAGATGACGGGCTGATCGACCCGCGCGACACCCGCAACATCCTGGCACTGGTGCTGGAGGTCTGCCGCGAGGGCGCGGCGCGCGCCGTGCACGGCAACTCCTTTGGCGTGGCGCGGCTATGAGCTTTGACACCATCCTGATCGCCAATCGCGGTGAGATCGCTTGCCGCATCATCCGCACCGCGCGGGCGATGGGCTTTCGCACCATTGCCGTCTATTCCGATGCCGATGCCGACGCGCCCCATACGCGGGCCGCCGACGTGGCGATGCGCATCGGCCCGGCGCCGGCTCCGCAATCCTATCTCGATGGTGCGGGCATCATCGCGGCGGCCCAGCGGGCCGGGGCAGGGGCGGTGCATCCCGGCTATGGGTTCTTGTCAGAGAACGCGGATTTCGCGCGCGCCTGCGGCGATGCCGGTCTGGTCTTCATCGGACCCGGTGCCGCGGCGATCGCGCTCATGGGGTCCAAGGCCGCGGCCAAGCGGGCGATGGCGCGCGCCGGCGTGCCCTGTTTGCCGGGCTATTCCGGGGCGGATCAGTCCGAGGCCGCGCTGCTGGACGAGGGCGCGCGCATCGGCTTTCCGCTGATGGTCAAGGCGGCGATGGGCGGCGGCGGCAAGGGCATGCGGCTGGTGAATGACGCAGATGCCCTGCCCGAGGCCCTTGCCCGCGCCCGATCCGAGGCCGCAAAGGCATTCGGCGATGACCGGCTGATCCTGGAACGCGCGCTGACGGCGGCGCGGCATGTCGAAATGCAGGTGCTGGCGGATACGCACGGAAACGTGCTGCATCTGGGCGAGCGCGACTGTTCCGTGCAGCGGCGCCACCAGAAGATCATCGAGGAGGCGCCATCGCCCGCCGTCGATCCTGACCTGCGGGCCGCGATGGGCGCGGCGGCGGTGCAGGCGGCACGCGCCTGCGACTATGTCGGGGCGGGGACCGTCGAATTCCTGTTGCACGATGGCGCGTTTCATTTTCTTGAGATGAACACCCGGCTTCAGGTCGAGCATCCGGTGACCGAGGCCGTGACCGGCATCGACCTGGTGGAATGGCAGATCCGCATCGCCCAGGGCGAGGCGCTGCCTTGGCGCCAAGATCAGATCAGGTTCTGCGGCCACGCGATCGAGGTCCGCCTTTATGCCGAAGATCCGGCGCAGGGTTTTCTGCCGCAATCCGGCCGGCTGGCGCGATGGCGCCCCGCGCCACAGGTGCGGGTCGATCATGGTCTGGCCGAGGGTCAGGTGATCGGCACCGATTACGACCCGATGCTGGCCAAGATCATCGCGCATGGCCCCGACCGGGCCAGCGCCTCGCGGCGGTTGATCGGCGCACTGAACGACACCGAGATCCTGGGCCTGCGGACAAATAAGGCGTTTTTGGTCAATGTGTTACGGCACGATGTTTTTGCCGGTAGCGGCGCGACCACGGCGTTTCTCGATCACGATTTTTCCGACGATGCGAGCTTGTCGCGCCGCGCGCCGGATGCCGACACCCTGGCTTTGGCCGCGTTCCTCTTCGCCGCGCGGCGGGGCGGGGTCTGTGACCCGGCAAGCCCGCGCTTTGGCTGGACCAATGGCCCGCGCCCGCTGGTGCGATTTCTTGTGTCCGAGGGCGCGGATGTGCACGAGATCGCCTTGCGGTTCGCGCGCGGTCCGTCCGGGGTAGAACTGGTGCATGACGGCGGCCGGATCGTGATCCGGGGATTTGAGGGCGGCATCCTGCGCTATTCTTGCGACGGCCGCGACGGGCGCTTGCCCTTTGCCTTTGCGGGGGATTGTCTGCACCTGGACGGGCTGACGTTGCGCGATGTGACACATGCGCCCGCCGCGGCCAAGGACCAAGTCGGCGAAAGCGTCCTTTATGCGCCAATGGCCGGAACGGTCGTGTCTGTGGCAGCCCAGCCCGGCGCGATGGTGGCCAAAGGGCAGGTGGTGGCCGTGCTTGAGGCGATGAAGATGGAACATCCGCTACGCGCGGGCCGAGGCGGCCGCATCGGTGCGGTGCATGTCAGTGCCGGGACGCAGGTGCGCGAGCGCCAGATATTGATCGAGATCGAGGAGGCCGAGGAATGACGCTGGAGCTGTGGCATTGCAAGGATTCGCGCTCGCTCAGGCCGCTGTGGACCCTTGAGGAACTGGGGCTGGATTATCGCCTGCATCTTCTGACCTTTCCGCCACGGATGAGCGATCCAACCTTTGTCGAGCGCAATCCGCTGGGCACGGTGCCCTATCTGGTGGACGGCGACACCTGGATGACCGAGTCGGCGGCAATCTGTCACTATCTGGCCGTGCGTCATGGCGATGGCGCCCTGGCCGTGGCGCCGGACAGTGCCGGGTATGGCGCGTTTCTGAACTGGCTCTACCATGCCGATGCCACGCTGACCTTTCCGCAAACGCTGGTTCTGCGCTACGGCCGTTTTGAACCGCCTGAGCGCCGCCAACCCCAGGTGGTTGAGGATTACACGCAATGGTACCTGGCCCGGCTGAAGCTGGTGAATGCCCAAATCGACGGGCGGGACTGGCTGTGCGAGGATCGTTTCACGATCGCCGATATTGCAGTGGGCTATGCGCTTTATCTGGGCGAGGTGATCGGACTGGCGCGGCATTACAAGCCGCAGACCGCCGCCTATCTGGAACGGCTCAAGGCGCGGCCTGCCTTTGCGCGCGCCAATGCCGTCGGCTCGCCCTTGCCCGGAGTATGACATGAGCCAGTTCGACCTGACCGAGGACCAGCGCGCGGTGTTTGATGCCGCCTTTCGATATGCCGAGGCCGAGCTGCATCCGTTGCTGGCACGCATGGATGACGAGGACTGGTATCCCGACCACCTGATCGCCAAGCTGGGCGCGGATGGCTATTGCGGCCTGACCGCGCCGCCCGCGCTTGGGGGCACGGGGCTTGACCTGATGTCGGCCGGGCCGGTGGCCGAGGCCTTCGGATACTGGAACCTGAACGCGAGCTTCATCTGGGGCCCGCATGAAAACCTGTGTCTCAACAATATCTTGCGCAATGGGCACGACGATCAGATCGCCCGCTACATCCCCGACCTGTGCGCCGGTCGCACGGTTGGCGCGCTGGGGCTGACCGAGCCGGGCGCTGGGTCGGATGCGCTGGGTTCGATGGCATTGCGCGCCGTGCGCGACGGCGACGATTATGTGCTGACGGGCCGCAAGATGTTCATCTCGAACGGGCCGGTGGCCGATGTCGTCCTGACCTATGCCAAGACCGATCCGGGACTGGGCGCCAAGGGCATCTCGGCCTTTATCGTCGAAACCGACGCGCCGGGCTTTTCGGTGGCGCAGACCTTGAAAAAGATGGGGTGGCGCGGCTGTCCGACGGGCGAGCTGGTCTTTGACGCGGTGCGCGTGCCCGCGGCCAATCTGCTGGGCGTGGAAAACGGCGGCGTGGGGATCGTGATGAGCGGGCTGGACATCGAGCGCGCGTTTCTGGGGCTGCCCTATATCGGTGCGGCGCAACGGTGCCTGGACCTGTCGCTTGATTACGCCGCCACGCGCAAGCAATTCGGCCGACCGATCGGCAGTTTTCAGATGGTTCAGGCGCAACTGGCCGAGATGTATACCGAGATCGAGGCCGCGCGCACCTTTGCCTATCGTGCGCTGGCTGCCTGCGATGCGCTGTCGCGCGGTGAGGGCGGGCGCGGTGCGATCCACCAGCTCTGTGCCTCGGCGGTTCTGTTCGGGGCCGACATGATTGCTTCGGTCACGGACAAGGCGGTGCAGATCCACGGCGGCAGCGGTTTTGTCTGGGAGACCGAGGTGAACCGGCATTACCGCAACGCCAAGATCGCCTCGATCGGCGGTGGCACCAGCGAGGTTCGCCGCCTGATCATCGCCGAAGAGCTGTTTCGCGCCCGCGGTCTGCGGTTGCACTGATCCAGGCGGCGGTTTGGGGCGTATCCGGTATATCCTGAGCCGGAGCGAGCCATGCCGCGCAGCCTGACGTTTGCATTTGCCATTGCCCTTTTGGTGCTGACAACGCCGCTGGCGCGCGCGCAGGAGGGGGGCGCGATCGAGCGCGTGATCTCGGACCAGATCGCGGCGTTTCAAGACGACGACATGGCCGCCGCCTTTGACTTTGCCAGCCCGACGATCCGGGCCCTCTTTGGCACCGCCGAACGCTTTGGGCAGATGGTGCGCCAAGGCTATCCGATGGTGCACCGGCCGGATTCTGTGCGATTCCTGGAACGGAGTGAGCGCGGCGGTCTCTGGCTGCAACGGGTTCTGATCGCTGATCGGGGCGGGCGGCTGCACCTGCTGGAATACCAGATGATCGAATCGGATTCCGGCTTTCTGATCAATGGCGTGCGCTTGCTGGAACCGGACGGTGCCGGTGTCTGACCGGCGCAACGCGCGCTGGTCCCAAACCGTTTTAACCCTTGGTTGATACCCCTTGCGGCCTTGCGCAGGACCGGCAGCTTGCCCCGGTCGCGCCCAAGCGTTTGCCACGATCAACGAACAGGGGTCATTCATGAACAAGGCAGTCACCGAGGGTTTGATCCTGATGCCGCCGCCCTTTGCGGACGGGCTGGATGTCTGGTCCAGCGGCGATGGCACGCCGGGCGCGCCCAGCTATGACGGGGCGGCGAATGCCGCCTTTGTCCCGTCCGATCCCGATTTCGGCGGCTGTCTGGAACTTCTCAAGACCGAGACCACGCAGCGGTTGCGCTGGACCGGGCAGGTGCCGGTCATTCCCGGTCTCTATCTGCGGGTCCGCGCGCGGGTGAAGGCTGTCAGCGGCGCGTTGCCGACCGTGCGCATCGCCGGTTTCGCGGCGGACAGCGGGGGCGGCGCGGTCGGCGGGACCGTCACGCAGGGACCAAGCGTTGCGCTGGACCAGTTCGGCCAGACGGTGACGGTCTCGGCCATCATCGGCACCGGCCCGCGCGGCGGCGTCGACATGAACTGGAACGGCGTGTCCCACGGCCATCTGGGGCTAGACCTGACGGGGCCGAATGGCGGCGTCGTGCGGATCGACGACATCGTGATCGAGGATGTGACCAGCTTTTACCTGCGCGACCTGATGGATTGGGTCGATGTTCGCGACCACGGCGCGGTCGGGGACGGGGTTGTCGATGACCACGCGGCCTTTGTGGCCGCGGCGAACGAGGCGGCGCAAAAGGGCTGCCGGCTGCTGGTTTCCGAGGGAAGCTATGTCATCGGCGCGTCCCTGACGATCGACGTGCCGGTGCGGTTTCAGGGGACGCTGGTGATGGCCGAGGCCAGTCGCCTGCAACTGACGCGATCCTACGATTTTCCGACCTATCGGTCTGCGTTCGGCGATGACGATACGGCGTTTCGCAAGGGTGTCCAGGCGCTTTTCCATTTCACCGATCACGTGGCGTTCGATCTTTGCGGCCGCCGTGTGCGCATCGCGGCGCCGGTCGATGTGGCGGCGCTTGCCGGGCTCAGCGCCTATGCCCAGCGGCGCCAGATTTGCAACGGCCAGCTTGAGATCGAGTCCGGCGCGGCCTGGGACAACACGGTCGTTACCGCGCAGGCGACCTATGACACCGGTGCCCCGACCGAATTGAGCAATGTTGCCAATATCGCCAATGTGCCGGTGGGCGCGCGGGTTTCCGGCACGGGGGTCGGGCGCGAGGTTTATGTGCGCGCGCGCAATGTTTCTGCCGGCACGCTGACGCTGAGCCAGCCGCTCCATGGCGGATCGGGCACGCAGACCTATACCTTTACGGCGTTGCGGCACCTTCTGGACCTGTCGGGTTTCGACACGCTGGAACGGTTCGAGGTCGATCGCATCGAGTTCCTGTGCAAGGGCGAGGCCAGCGCGATCACCCTGCCGACGCAAGGGTCGATCTTTACGGCGCAGGCCTGCACCTTCAACCGCCCGCGCGACAAGGCGATCACCTCGACCGGGACCGGCTGCCAGGGCCTGATCGTGGACAATTGCCAGTTCCTGTCGAACGAGATGGCGCTGCCTGTGCAGGACCGCGTGTCGATCGCCATCAACGCCAATGCCAATGACGTGAAACTGCGCAACAACCGGGTGGTGCGGTTCGCGCATTTCGCGGTCTTGTGCGGCACCGGCAACCTGATCATGGGCAACCATTTCTTTCAGGGCGACACGGAATCGAACGCGACGCGCCAGGCCGGTCTGGTGTTCACGCGCATCAACCTGCTGAGCACCGTTACCGGCAACTATGTCGACAACTGTTTCATCGAACTGACCAACGAACACAGTGCCGATCCGGCGTGGAGCGGGCAATTCTCGTTCGGCGGGCTGACGGTGACGGGCAACTTCTTCCTGTGTTCGAACGTGGGGTCGTGGTTTCGGTTCGTCGTGGTCAAGCCCTTTGGCCCCGGCCATTTCCTGCAAGGGCTTCAGGTCAGCGGCAATGTCTTTCGAACGCTCAATGGCGGCATCGCGCGGGCCGAGGCGGTGGATACCACCCACGCGACGCTGGATTTCGGCCGCTTTCGCAACGTGATCTGGCAAAACAACGCCTATAATGGCATCGACACCCCCGCCGAAAGCCCGCTGGTGCTGCGCCATGACCAGAACAGTGCCGCCAGCAACTGGACCATCGACACCGGCGGCAAGCTGCCGTTTCAGGGCTGGGCACGCACGCTGGCGTCGTTTGTCATCGAGGGGGCGCCGAACGGGCCGGGCAACGAGGTGCGCACCGGCATGCCCTATGCCAGCATCCAGCAGGGAGCGGCGCGCGATCAGGTCCGGCTGACCTGGCCCAGCGCGACGCGCGGACGGGTGGTGACGACAATCCGGGTGGACAATCCGCTTTAGCGTGTCCTGACGATGCGATCTGCTGCAAGGGGGCCGGTGTGAATCCGGCCCCTTTTTCATGCCGAATCATTGCGGCTGCGCGTTGCCGCCCGACGGGTCGGACCCGTTCGCTTCGCACCGGGTCAATGGCGGCGGAACAGGCCTGAACCGGACCGTTTTGACGCAAGGTCACGCGGTTTGACAGCAAACTTTTTCCCAGGCATCTGAAAAGCATTGCCTATTCTGGCGGGTTGTCAATTAATTTACAATCGAGAGTAATAATCCGAAAAAAATTGACAGAAAAACTCTTTGTAAAAAAAGAGTTACCAAAAAATTGACCGATGCGTTACAGTGCGCCCAGGATGGAGGGGGTGGCCTGGATCCGTGCCGGTTCGGTGCGCGGCCCAGGCCTGCCGAACGACAGGAGGAGCATTCATGTCCGATCAGGCACGGCCAGAGCTGTATGGCGCATCGGCGGATTTCATCGCGCGGGCGCATATCGACGCGGCGGGGTATGAAAGGCTCTATGCCGACTCGATCAGCGATCCCGAAGGGTTCTGGCGCGAGCATGGTCATAGGATCGACTGGATCCGGCCCTATACGCGGGTCAAGAACACCAATTTCGATTTCGGCAAGGTCGATATCAAGTGGTTCGAGGATGGCACGCTCAATGTCTCGGCCAACTGCATCGACCGTCATGTCGTTACCCGCGGCGATCAGGTCGCGATCATCTGGGAGCCCGACGACCCCGCGGCACCCGCCTTGCACATCACCTATCGCGAGTTGCTGGAACAGACCAGCCGGATGGCCAATGTCCTGAAGGCGCATGGCATCGGCAAGGGCGACCGGGTGGTTCTGTACATGCCGATGATCCCCGAGGCCGCCTATGCCATGCTGGCCTGCGCGCGCATCGGTGCGGTGCATTCGGTGGTCTTTGGCGGGTTCTCGCCCGATGCGCTGGCCAACCGCATCAACGATAGCGACGCCAAGGCGCTGATCACCGCCGACACCGCCCCGCGCGGCGGACGGCGCACGCCGCTGAAATCGAATGCCGACAAGGCGTTGTTCGACTGTTCCGACAAGGTGAAATGCTTTGTCGTCAAGCATACGGGCGACCAGACAACCTGGGTCAGCGGGCGTGATATCGACCTCAAGGCCGAGATGGCCGAGGCCAGCGCCTATTGCGCCTATACCGAGGTCGGCGCCGAGGATCCGCTGTTCATTCTTTATACGTCGGGCTCGACCGGTCGACCCAAGGGCGTGGTCCATACCTCGGGCGGGTATCTCGTCTACGCGGCGATGACCCATCAATACACGTTCGATTACCACGACGGCGACGTGTTCTGGTGCACCGCCGATGTCGGCTGGGTGACGGGCCACAGCTATATCGTCTATGGCCCGTTGGCCAATGGCGCGACGACCCTGATGTTCGAGGGTGTGCCGACCTATCCCGACGCCGGGCGGTTCTGGGCCGTGTGCGAAAAGCACAAGGTCACCCAGTTCTACACCGCGCCGACCGCGATCCGGGCGCTCATGGCCTTTGGTCCCGAGCCGGTGGAACAGCACGACCTGTCCAGCCTGCGACTGCTGGGCACGGTGGGCGAGCCGATCAACCCCGAAGCCTGGAACTGGTACAACGATCACGTCGGCAAGGGGCGTTGCCCGATCGTCGATACCTGGTGGCAGACCGAGACCGGCGGCCACATGATCACCCCGATCCCCGGCGCGATCCCGGCCAAGCCGGGTTCGGCGACCAAGCCGTTCTTCGGGATCAAGCCGGTGGTTCTGGAACCGGAAAGCGGCAAGGAGATCGACGCGACCGAGGCCGAGGGCGTCTTGTGCATCGCTGACAGCTGGCCGGGCCAGATGCGCACGGTCTGGGGCGATCACCAGCGGTTTCAGGAAACCTATTTCCAGCAATACAAGGGCTACTACTTCTCGGGCGATGGCTGCCGGCGCGATGGCGACGGCTATTACTGGATCACCGGTCGGGTCGATGACGTGATCAACGTCTCGGGCCACCGGATGGGCACCGCCGAGGTCGAATCGGCGCTGGTCGCGCATGAGAAGGTCGCCGAGGCGGCGGTGGTGGGATACCCGCATGCCGTCAAGGGGCAGGGGATCTATGCCTATGTCACGCTGATGAACGGTATCGAGCCCTCGGATGAGCTGCGCAAGGAGCTGGTGAAATGGGTGCGCACCGAGATCGGGCCGATCGCCAGCCCCGACCTGATCCAGTGGGCGCCGGGCCTGCCCAAGACGCGCTCAGGCAAGATCATGCGCCGCATCCTGCGCAAGATCGCCGAGAACGATTACGCCAGCCTGGGCGATACCTCGACGCTGGCAGACCCATCGGTTGTCGATGAATTGATCGACAACCGCATGAACCGGGGCTGAGGCGATGCAGGAAACCCGGACCCGCCCCGCCGTGCTGATCCTTCTGGGCCCACCGGGGGCGGGCAAGGGCACGCAGGCGCGCATGCTGGAACAGGCCTTCGGGCTGGTGCAGCTTTCCACCGGCGACCTGCTGCGCGCCGCGGTCGCCGCGGGCACGCCCGCCGGGCGGGCCGCGCAGGCGGTGATGGCGCGCGGCGAATTGGTTTCCGACGAGATCGTCTTGGCGATCCTGAACGACCGGCTGGCCCGACCCGATACCGCGCGCGGCGTCATCCTGGACGGTTTTCCGCGCACGCCGGGGCAGGCGGCGGCGCTGGATGCCCTGCTTGACGGGCAGGGCATGGCCATCGGCGCGGCCGTGTCCATCGCGGTCGATGACGCGGCGATGATCGCGCGCATTGCCGGCCGCTTTACCTGCGCCGAGTGCGGCGCGGGATACCATGACCGGTTCAAGCAACCCCATGAGGAGGGGGTTTGCGACGAATGCGGCGGCACGGCGTTCACGCGCCGGGCCGACGATACGGCCGAAACTGTCGCGGCCCGGCTCAGGGCCTATCACGAACAGACGGCACCGCTGATCGCCTATTACGAATCGCGCGGCGTCTTGCAGACGGTGGACGGGATGGGAGCCATCCCGGACATCGCCGGCGCGCTTGGCGCGATCGTGAAAAAGGTGACGGCCTGAACCGGCCGCGCCCCGTCCGCACCGGGGCGCGGCCGCACCAAGAAGCAGGCATCCCGTGACGGGGTGCCCGCAGGAGGCAATCCGGGAGGATACACATGTCTGACAAATCCGCCAGCGCCTACTGGGCGGCGAATGTTCGGATCATCACGATTTGTCTGGTGATCTGGGCGCTCGTTTCGTTCGGTTTCGGCATCATCTTTCGACCGCTTCTTTCGGGGATACCGATCGGCGGCACCGATCTGGGTTTCTGGTTCGCGCAGCAAGGCTCGATCCTGACCTTCATCGTGCTGATCTTCTTTTATGCCCAATACATGAACCGCCTCGACCGTGAATTCGGCGTGGACGAAGTCTGAGGGAGCCGGGACAGATGGATCAATTTACCCTGAACCTGCTGGTGGTGGGCGCGTCATTCGCGCTTTACATCGGCATCGCGATCTGGGCCCGTGCCGGGACCACATCAGAATTCTATGCCGCGAACCGCGGGGTTCACCCGGTTCTGAACGGCATGGCCACGGCGGCCGACTGGATGTCGGCGGCCTCGTTCATCTCGATGGCGGGTCTGATCGCCTTCGTGGGCTACGGCAACTCGACCTTCCTGATGGGCTGGACGGGGGGCTATGTGCTGCTGGCGATGCTGCTGGCGCCGTATCTGCGCAAGTTCGGCCGGTTCACCGTGCCCGACTTCATCGGCGACCGGTTCTATAGCCAGACCGCGCGCATCGTCGCGGTGATCTCGTTGCTGGTGATGTCGATCACCTATGTGATCGGGCAGATGACCGGGGCGGGCGTCGCGTTCTCGCGCTTTCTGGAAGTCGAAAGCTCGACCGGCCTGTTCATCGCCTCGGCGGTGGTGTTCGTCTATGCCGTTCTCGGCGGGATGAAGGGCATCACCTATACCCAGGTGGCGCAGTATATCGTGCTGATCATCGCCTATACGATTCCGGCGGTGTTCATCTCGCTGCAACTGACCGGGCAGTTCCTGCCGCAGATGGGGCTGTTCAGCACGCATACCGAATCCGGCCTGCCGCTGTTGGCGCGGCTGGATCAGGTTCTGGTCGAACTGGGTTTCCGCGACTATACCGGCCACCATAGTTCAACCCTGAACATGGTTTTGTTCACCATGTCGCTGATGATCGGCACCGCGGGTCTGCCGCATGTGATCATCCGTTTCTTCACCGTGCCGAAAGTGTCGGATGCCCGTGCCTCGGCCGGGTGGGCGCTGGTGTTCATCGCGCTGCTTTACACCGTGGCCCCGGCCGTGGGGGCGATGGCGCGTCTGAACATCATCACCACGATCTACCCCGAAGGCACCAGCGAAACGCCGGTTTCCTATGAAGAGCGCCCCGAATGGATGCGCAACTGGGAACAGACCGGGCTTCTGGCGTTCGAGGACAAGAACGACGACGGGCTGATTCAGTACTACAACGCCACGCCCGAGTTCGAATCCGTCGCCGAAGAGCGCGGCTGGGAAGGCAACGAGATGGTGACCTTCAACCAGGACATCCTGGTTCTGGCCAACCCCGAGATCGCGAATCTTCCGGGCTGGGTGATCGCGCTGATCGCCGCAGGCGGTCTGGCGGCGGCGCTGTCCACGGCAGCAGGGTTGTTGCTGGCGATCAGTTCGGCCGTGTCGCATGACCTGATCAAGTCGGTGATCAATCCAGGCATCTCGGAAAAGGGCGAGCTTATGGCCGCGCGGATCTCGATGGGGCTTGCCATCGTTCTGGCGACCTATCTGGGGCTCAACCCGCCGGGATTCGCCGCGCAGGTGGTGGCGCTGGCCTTCGGTCTGGCAGCCTCCTCGCTGTTCCCGGCGATCATGATGGGCATCTTTTCCAAGAAGATGAACGCAACCGGGGCAATCGTCGGCATGCTGGTGGGGCTGGGGACCACGGTTCTCTATATCTTCACCTATCTGGGGTGGTTCTTCATCCCCGAGACCAACATGCTGCCCAACAACGCCGACAACTGGCTTTTGGGCATCTCGCCGCTCAGCTTTGGCGCGGTGGGTGCGATCCTCAACTTCGTGGCGGCCTATCTGGTGCTGAAAGTCACCGGCGAGGCGCCCGAGGAAATCCAGGAACTGGTCGAATCGATCCGCGTGCCGCGCGGCGCCGGTTCGGCACAGGCGCACTGATCCGACACCGGAAGGGGCGTTCGCGCGCCCCTTCCGACCCCCTTGCGGGGATTTTCCAGGAGGCCGGAGCCATGGACATCCAGGTTGAAACCATCAAGGCCTTTCTGGAAAGCGTCCATCCCTATGACAGCCTGCCGCGGGAAGAACTGGTGCGTGTCGCCGGTTCCTTCAGCCGCAGGGAATACCCCGCCGGAACCGAGGTCTATGCCGCGGGCGAGCCGATCCGCGGCCTGTTCCTGATCAAGCGCGGCGCGGTCGAGGTGACCGACCGAAACGGCGGGCTGGTCTCGATCCTGGGTCCGCGCAACTCGTTCGGGGAACGCGGGCTTTTGCGTGACGGGCTGGCCATGACGACCGCGCGCGCCACCGAGGACAGCGTGATCTTGATGCTGCCCGAGGGCGAATTGCGCCGCCAGATCGAGGACTCGCCGGCCTTCGCGCGGTTCTTCAACCGCAGCCGGGCCTCGGAACTGCGTGGCACGGATCTGAGCGCGATCAAGGTCGGCGACCTGATGGCGCGCAGCCCCGTCACCATCGGCCCGGACGCCAGCGTCGCGGACGCCGCGCGCCTGATGCGCGACAAGCACATTTCCAGCCTTGCCGTCACACGCGACGGCGCGCTGTGCGGCATTGTCACCACCCGTGATCTGTCGTCGCGCGTGCTGGCCGAGGGACTGGCCGGCGACACGCCGATCGCGCGGGTAATGACCCCCGATCCGGTCGCGCTGACACCTGAATCGCTGGGGTCCGACATACTCCATGCCATGCTCGAACACCGCATCGGGCATCTGCCGGTGGTGCAGGACGGCCAGATCAAGGGGATCATCACCCAGACCGACCTGACCCGGTTTCAGGCCGTCAGCTCGGCGCAGCTGGTGCGCGACGTGTCCGGTTGCGACACGGCGCAAGAGATGGCCGAGGTCACAGCGCGCATTCCGCGCCTGCTGATGCAACTGGTGGCCGCCAACAACGCCCATGAGGTCGTCACCCGGCTGATCACCGACATCACCGATACCGTTACCCGCCGCCTGCTCAAGCTGGCCGAGGCCGAACTGGGCCCCGCGCCGGTGCCCTGGCTGTGGCTGGCCTGCGGCAGCCAGGGACGGCAGGAACAGACCGGCATTTCCGATCAGGACAACTGCCTGATCCTCGATGACAGCGCCACCGACGACGATCTGGCCTATTTCGCCCGCTTTGCCAAAATCGTGTCGGACGGGCTGGACGCGGCCGGCTATTTCTATTGCCCTGGCGACATGATGGCCACCAATCCGCGCTGGTGCCAGCCGCTCAGGGTCTGGCGGCGCTATTTCCGTGGCTGGATCGACTCGCCCGTGCCCGAGGCGCAGATGCTGGCCTCGGTCATGTTCGACCTGCGCCCGATCGACGGCACCACGGCGCTGTTTCACGACCTTCAGGAGGAAACCCTTGCCGCGGCGGCGCGGGATTCGATCTTCGTGGCCCACATGATCGCCAACTCGCTCAAGCATCAGCCGCCGCTGGGCCTTCTCAGGGGGTTTGCCACCATCCGCTCGGGCGAGCACAAGAACCATATCGACATGAAGCTGAATGGCGTGGTGCCGGTGGCCGATCTGGCGCGGGTCTATGCGCTGGAGGGGCGGCTGCCCCCGGTCAACACCCGCGCGCGGCTGGAGGCGGCCGAGCATGCGGGCGTGATCTCGGTCTCGGGGGCGCGCGATCTGATCGAAGCCTATGACCTGATCGCCCGGCTGCGGCTGGAAAGCCAGGCGGCGCTGGTGCGCGCCGGGCGCAAGCCCGACAATTTCCTGGCCCCCTCGGACCTGTCGGATTTCGAACGCAGCCACCTGCGCGACGCGTTTGTGGTGGTGCGCACCATGCAATCGGCGCTGGGTCACAGCCGCGGCGCGCTGCGCTGAGGCCCCGAAACGCAATGAACGGAACATCGGAATGATACTGGAACTCATCGCGGCGCTGGCTTCGGGATTTGCCCTTTTCGGGGTCTTGCTGCTGATCAACCGGGTCAGCGGGCGGTGGATGCCCCGATGGGTCTTTCCCGCCGCGGTCGGGCTGGGGATGCTGTCCTATTCGATCTGGTCCGAATACAGCTGGGCCGGGCGCGCGATCGCGCCGGGCTCGCCCTATGTCGAGGTTTCGCGCAACCACAACAGCAGCTGGTATCGGCCCTGGACCTATCTCTGGCCGCAGGTCAACCGGATGATCGCGTTGGACCGGCGGTTTACGCGCACCCATCCCGATCAGCCGCAGCTGGTGCTGACGCGGGTCGTGCGGCTGGAACGCTGGATCCCCGAATCGGGGTATCTGGCCGTGTTCGACTGCGAGGCCGAGGCCCAGGCGGCACTGGTCGAGGGGGTCGAGCTTGAAGACGATGGCACGCTCGACGGGGCCGACTGGGTGCCGATGGGCGAGGACGACCCCGTATTGCGCGGGGCCTGCGCGCAAAGGGAGGGGTGAATGAGCGCCGACACGCCAAGCCGCAAACGAATCCTGGTGATCGAGGACGAGGACAACATCGCCATCGCCCTCGATTACCTGATGACGCGCGAAGGCTATGCGCAACAGCGCCTGGCCACCGGGCGCGGCGCGGTCGATCTGATCCGCGACACGCGCCCCGACCTGGTCTTGCTGGATGTCATGCTGCCCGATGTCTCGGGCTATGAGATCTGCCAGCAGGTGCGCATGGATGCGGCGCTCAACGACGTGAAGATCCTGATGATGACCGCGCGCGGCTCGGCGATGGAGCGGCGCAAGGGTCTGGCGATGGGGGCCAACGGGTTCATCTCGAAACCGTTCGAACTCAAGGCGTTGCGGGCCGAAGTCAAGCGCATCCTTGCCGGGGACGGGGCCGATGCCCCGCGTTCCGGGACGGGGCCGGGAACCGCCCGGCATGGCTGAACGGCTCGGCCTGCGGCTGCGGATCCTGCTGTTCTTTGCCGCGCTGGCGGCAGGCTCGGCGGGGGCGGTCGCGCTGGGGTTGTGGTTCGCGGCCAGCCGGGTATCGGACCCCGCGCTGGGCGTGGCGATGCGCCCGGTGCTGGTGCAGGGCGCGATCATCGCGGGTTTCGTGATCCTGGGGCTGGTGGTGTGGGTGTGGTATCTGTTCGACGCCAATGTCGCCCGTGCCATCGACCGGCTGGCCCGCGCGATCCGTGCCCGCACCCATGCCGAGATCGACCGCGACCTGTCGCGCGAGGCCGAGCAGGCGCGCCATCTGGGCGATCTGGCCCCGGCCGCGCAAGAGGTCACGCGCGCGCTGGCGCAGACCCGCAACGCGCTGGCCGAGGCCGTCGCGCGCGAAACCACCCGGCTGGCGGCCGAGAAGGCACGGCTTGAGACGCTTCTGGCCGATGTGCCGGTGGCGGTCCTTCTGTGCACGGCCGAGCATCAACTGGTGTTCTACAATGGCCAGGCGGTGGACATGCTGGGCGCGGGCGAGGGGCCGGGGCTTGACCGCAACCTGCTGGACTATCTGCGCGAGGGGCCCTTGCGCCACGCCTACCGCCGCCTGGCCGAGGCGGGCGATCCCGACATGGCGTCGGACCTGTTGTGCGCCACGGTCGGCGGCGCGCGCATCTTTGCCGGGCGCATGCGCGTGTTGCGCCGGCGCGAGGCGGATGTCGCGCCGGGCTATGTCCTGACCCTGCGCGACGTGACAACCGATTTCGCGGCTCATGCCAGCCGCGATGCCCTCTTGTCCGAGATCTTCGACCGCGTCCGCCGTCCCGCGGCCAACCTGCAAACGGTGATCGGGGTTCTGTCCGAGCTTGAGGATACGCCCGGCGATACCGGCGATCTGAGCGCGGCGATGCTGGACGAGGTGCAGACCCTGACCCGCGCGATCACCGATCTGGGCGCGCGCTATGACGCCATCCAGACCGACTGGCGGCCGCTGGCGCAGACCCGCAGCGCGGACTTGATCGACAGCCTCAAGGCCCGGTTCGAGGCCGAGGGGCTGGGCCTGAGCGTGGCCGAAGGGCCGGAACTGATCGTGCAGGTCGATGGGTTCGAGATCGTGGCGCTGCTGGGCTGGCTGGCGGGCAAGCTGGCCGGGGCGGGTCATGCCGACGCCTTCCGCCTGGCCCTGATCGAAGAGGACGGGCCGGGCGCGCTGTTGCGGCTGGAATGGGACGGCCCGGCGCTGCCGGTGGGGCAGCTGGATGCCTGGCTGGCCGAGGCGATGGGCGCCGATACCGGCGAATTGACGGGCCATGCGGTGTTGCAAACGCATGGCACCGAGGCCTGGCCCGAGACCACCGCCGAGGGGCGCAGCGCAATCGCCATGCCGATCCGGGCCGCACGCCGGGCCGGACGCAGACCGCCGCCGATCGCGCGGGCGGTGGTCTATGATTTCGATCTTCTGTCCAAGGCGCGCAACGCCGCGGTCGCCGATGCCCGGCTTGAGGATCTGACCTATGTGGTCTTCGACACCGAAACCACCGGGCTGTCGGCCAGCAGCGATGCCATCGTCCAGATCGCCGCCGTGCGCCTGGTCAACGGGCGGCGGCTGGAAACCGAGGTGTTCGATACGCTGGTCGACCCCGGCCGTGCGATCCCGCCGGCCTCGACCGATGTGCACGGGATCACCGATTCGATGGTGCGCGGCGCACCGACCCTGCCCGAGGTCGCGGCACGGTTTCACCGTTTCGCGCAGGGCGCGGTGCTGGTGGCGCATAATGCGCCGTTCGATCTGGCCTTTCTGCGCCGGGCCGAGGATGCGATCGGCGCGCGGTTCGATCATCCGGTGCTGGATACGGTCCTGCTGTCGGCCGTGGTCTTTGGCCAGACCGAAGAGCACGCGCTGGATGCGCTGACCGCGCGGCTGGGCATCACCATCCCCGAAGGCGCGCGCCATACCGCGCTGGGCGATACCATTGCCACTGCCGATGCGTTCCTGAAACTGGTTCCGATGCTGAGGGCGCGCGGGCTTGAGACCTTCGGCGCGGTCCTGTCCGAGGTCCGCCGCCACGGCCGCCTGCTGCGCGACACCAACGCGCCCCCACCGCAGAAATAGCGCGCCCGTCCCATCCGGGGCACCAATTCGCCGCGCGATGCGATAGGCTCTTGCAAACGCCACCACGGCAGGTTAACCCGCCCGCACACGGTCGGAGTGTAGCTCAGCCTGGTAGAGCACTGTCTTCGGGAGGCAGGGGCCGGAGGTTCGAATCCTCTCACTCCGACCAGTGATTTCACACATGGATGCTCTCAGGCCCCGGAACCAGCGGCCATCAACCAGTGCGCGTGGCGACCGCTTACACCAGCCATGCCATCCGCAGCGGCATCCAGATCGCCATGGCCATCATCATCAGGTTCTCGGTCAGCGAGACGAAGCCCAGGGGCACCGTGCTCGATCCGCCGACGCAGGCGCATTTCAGGCTGCGGCGGTCGATATAGACGGCCTTGAAGACCGACACCGCGCCGATCGTGCCGATGACCAGCGCCACGGGTGCCGCGATCCAGATCAGCACGCCCGCGACCATCAGAACCCCGGCCAGCGCTTCGCCGAACGGGTAGAGATAGCCATAGCGGACCCAGCGGCGCGCCAGCAGGTCGTAATTCAGGAACATGGTCGAGAACGCCTCGACATCCTGCAATTTCTGGATTGCCAGAATGCACATGCTGATCGCGATGAACCATTCGGCGGCACGGATCGTCAGGACCGTGCCGAAGGCGGCCCAACTGATCCCCAGCGCCATCAGAAACGCGACCGCGAAGATCGCGACGACCGGCTGATAGCTGGTCTCGCCCGGCTTCCTGACGGGTTTGCCGAAATAGGCGCGCAATTCGTCATGGCCGCCGATCCGCTTGTCGTCGATGAAGGTTTGCGGCGTGGTCTCGACGCCTTGTTCGGCCATGAAGGCGTCGGTCTCTTCGCGCGTTGTCAGGGGATGATCTTCGACGGTGAAACCGTGCCGTTCCAGCAGATCCTTGGACTTCAGGCCAAACGGGCACAGGTGATCGGGCATCACCATGCGGTAAAGCTGGGCGGTCCGGGACCTGGTGTCGGCTGGCATTGAAACCCTCCTGTCGGTTCTCGGGCGCGCCAGAGGCCGGGCGCACGCGATCGAACCGCAATTGCCCGGCCGCAAGGTCAACGTCTGGCCGCGCGCAAGGTTCCGGATCACCCGGCCAAGGCCGGGTATCCCTGTCGCACGGGCGCCGGATCTTGCCGATAACAGGCGAATTCGGGGGGGCGGGGTTTCCTTTCCGGCCTTTCCGCGTTAGTTTTTCGACGTGAGCCCGGAGCAACCGGCGCGCAGGATGCGCCCCTCCGACCATTCATCCTGATATCAAGGAACAACCATGACCCAGGCCAAAGCGGGTGACACCGTTCATTTCCATTATACCGGCACGCTGGGCGACGGCTCGGTCTTCGACTCGTCGGAAGGGCGCGAGCCGCTGTCCTTCACGCTGGGTTCGGGCCAGATCATTCCCGGTCTCGATGCCGCGATCGACGGCATGAGCGTGGGCGAGGCCAAGACCGTGACCATCCCGTCCGATCAGGCCTATGGCGAATATGACCCGCAGGCCCGTCAGGCCGTCCCGCGCGACCAGATCCCCGAGCATATTCCGGTCGAGCCCGGCACCATGCTTCAGATGCAATCGCCCGAGGGGCAGGCAATCCCCGTCACCGTGGCCGAGGCCGACGACCAGCAGGTGGTTCTGGATGCCAATCACCCGCTGGCGGGGCAGGACCTGACCTTTGCCGTGGAAATCGTCGCCATCGGCTGATCGGTGTTGCCGCCGGTGTTCGGTCCCAGTAAAGCGCGGCCATGGCCAAGCTTTACTTTCACTATTCGACCATGAATGCGGGCAAATCGACGATCCTGCTGCAGGCCGCGCACAATTACCGCGAACGGGGCATGGAGCCCTTTCTGCTGACCGCGCGGCTGGATGACCGCGCGGGGCCGGGGCGCATCGCCTCGCGGATCGGGATCGGGTCGGCGGCCGACACATTCGGCCCCGAGGACGATCTGTTCGCATTGATCGAGACCCGGCTTGCCACCGGACCCTGCGCCTGCGTCTTTCTGGACGAGGCGCAGTTTCTGTCTGACGAACAGGTCTGGCAACTGGCGCGCGCGGTGGATGATCTGGGCGTGCCGGTGATGTGCTACGGGCTGCGTGTCGATTTTCGTGGCCGGCTGTTTCCCGGCTCGGCGGCGCTGCTGGCCCTGGCCGACGAGATGCGCGAGGTGCGCACGATCTGCCATTGCGGCCGAAAGGCCACGATGGTGGTGCGCATGGGGCCGGACGGAACACCGGTGCGCGACGGGGCGCAGGTGCAGATCGGCGGCAACGAAACCTATGTCTCGCTCTGCCGGCGTCACTGGCGCGAGGCCACCGGGCCGCGGCCCGTCAGCCAGCGGTAGAATGGCGCCATCACCAGCGGTGTCAGATACATCGGGATCTGGTAAAGACCGATGAACAGCAACAGATCCTCGACCAGCGCGGCGGGAAGCACGCTTAAGAACAGGGCGATATTGCGGTTTCCGGTGACGATGCCCAGCGCCGGGGCCGCCGGCCCGGCGCCGCGTGCGCGTGCAATGAGGGCCGCGCCGATCTGAAGCGCGAAATTCACCGCCAGCACCAGCGCGAGCACCAGCCAGGCCGTGGGTCCGGCAACCAGCGCCGGGCCGACCGCGCCCATCAGTGCGACCACCACCACCGCCAGCATCAGCGCCGCCAGCCCGTCCATTGCCGCAAGCGCGCGGGCGTCACCCGGCACGATCGCGCGGCCGCGCAAGAACAGCGCGAACCCGCCCGCGAGCGCGATCAGCGCCAGAAGCCGGATCACCACCAGCCCGACCTCGGCCGGGCTGCCGAAGGCCGGCACCAGCGCAAAGACCGGGATCACCGTCAGCGGCAACAGCGCGGTGCCCAGCACCAGTTGGCGCAGCGCCGGCACCGGGTCGCCGCCCGACAGGATCGCAAGGTTGGGGCTGCCGGTGATCGGCGCGGCGCTCAGCATCAGGACCAGCCCGAGGGCGACGGGACCGTCCAGCCCCAGCGCGACGAGGCCCAGCGCCGCACCCGTCGGCATCGCCAGTTGCAGCAGCGCGACCACGCCCAGCGCGCCGCGCAACCCCTTGAGCCCGGCGCGCACCCCTTCGACCCCCAGCCGCAGGACCGCCAGAAACAGCAGGCCCACGACCATCGGCGCGATCAGGACGCGCATGGCCTGGGCCAGGTCCTGCGCAACGATCCCGCAGACGACCCCGGCGATCAGCCCGGCAACCAGAAGCAAGCGCCCGTGCCGCGCGCACCGGGCCAGGAATCCGTCGGCCATGCCCAACCCCTCACATCGCCGCCGCTGCCCGCGCCGCCTGATCATAGGCGCCCGAAAGCGTGCGCATCAGCGCCGCCATGCGCGAGATGTCGGCCGGGTCATGCCCCAATTGCCGGGCCGCGCGCACCACCAGCGCCTCGCGGATCTCGCCATAGCGGGTGCAGATCGCCATGCCCTTGTCGGTGATCTCGACGGTCTTTTCCTTGCCCTTGCGCCCGGCCTTCACCAGTTTCTGGCTGACCAGTTTCTTGACCGCGTAACTGACCAGATGCGTGTCCTCGACATTGAGCACCAGGCAGATGTCGGCCAGCGTCTTGGGGCGTTCGCGGTGGTTGACCAGGTGCACCACCAGGATTTCCAGCGGCGACAGGCCCGGCGCCCCGGCAGCGGCCATGCAGCGCACCATCCAGCGGTGAAAGGCATTGCCCGCCATGGTCAGGGCGAATTCCACCTCGCTCAGCGCCGGCAGGGACGAGCGCGCCAGATGGGCCGAACTGACGACGGGTCCGACCTCGGGATGCGCGCTCAGCGATTGAGCATCGTGTTCGGTAGCCATAGTGCGATTTCCGGAAACAGGGACAGGATGGCGGTGGCCGCGACCAGGATCAGAAAGAAGGGCAGCGCCATGCGCGCCACCGAAAAGATGCCGCGCCCGGTGATGGCCTGCAACACGAACAGGTTGAACCCGACCGGCGGGGTGATCTGGCTAATCTCGACCACCAGGACCAGGAAGATGCCGAACCAGATCGGGTCGATCCCGGCCGCCAGGATCATCGGCAGGATCACGCTGGTGGTCAGAACGACGATCGAGATGCCGTCAAGAAAGAACCCCATGACGATGAAAAAGACCAAGAGCACCGACAACAGCGCGAATTGCGAAAAGCCCTGCTCGCCGATCCAGCCGGCCAGGAACCGGGGGATGCCGGTATAGCCCATGGCCACCGTCAGGAACGAGGCCCCGGCCAGGATGAAGGCGATCATGCAACTGGTCATTGCCCCGCCCTTCAGCGCGGCCCAGGCGGTGCCGCGGGTCAACCCGCCGCTGGCCCAGGAAATCGCCAGCGCCCCGACGACCCCGATCACCGCCGCTTCGGTCGGCGAGGCCAGACCGGCATAGATCGATCCGATCACCGCCACGATCAGCGCCACGGTCGGTGCCAGCGCCGCGATGGCCGACAGCCGGGCGCGCAGGTCGGGCCGGGGTTCGGGGGCGGGGACGCGGTCGCGGTTCAAAAGCGACCACACCATCACATAGCCCGAGAACATCGCCGCCAGCATCAGCCCCGGCAGCACCCCGGCCAGGAACAGGCGCGCGATGCTTTGTTCGGTCGCCGCACCATAGACGATCAGGATGATCGACGGCGGGATCAGGAAGCCGAAGGTGCCCGCCCCGGCCAGCGTGCCGATCGCCATGCGCTCGTCGTAGCCGCGCTTGCGCAACTCGGGCAGGGACATGCGCCCCACCGTTGCCGTGGTCGCCGCCGATGAGCCCGAAACGGCGGCAAACAGCGCGCAGCCCAGGATGTTGACATGCAACAGCCCGCCCGGCAGTCGGCGGGTAAAGGGCGACAGGCCGCGAAACATGTCTGCCGACAGGCGCGACCGAAACAGGATCTCGCCCATCCAGATGAACATCGGCAGCGCCGTCAGATCCCAGATGTTCAGCGAGCCCCAGACCTTGGTGGCAAAGACCATGCCGGCCAGCCCCGGCCGGCTCAGCTCCATCGCGACCAGCGCCACCGCGATCAGCGAGAACCCGACCCAGAGCCCGCTCAGCAGGCAGGCGAACAACACCGCCACCAGCAGTGCCGACATGAGCGTGATATCCATCAATGCCCCCCTTCGGCCTGATTGTCCTGGCGCCCGGCTTCGGCACGCCGAAAGGCCGGTTCCGAGCCGCGCATGAGCGTTGCAAGTTCATCGGCCAGCGCCAGCAGCAGCAGCGCGAATCCCGCCCCCATCACCCCCTGCGGCAGCCAGAGCGGCACCGGCAACATGCCGAACGCGACCGTGCCGAACACCCAGCTGTCGCGCGCCTGTTCGATCGAATGCCAGGTGGCAAAGGCAGATAGCCCGATCGCCGCCAGCAGAACCAGTGCCGCCAGCGCCCGGCCCAGTCGTGGCCCCATCAGCCCAAGGGCCAGCGTGACCCGCACATGCACGCCCGCCCGCAGCGTCGCCGGCAGGGCCAGGCAGGCCGCGGCCACGAACAGGAAGCCGCCGAACTCGGACAGCGAGGGCACGCTGATGCCCGGCGGCTCAAGCCCCACAAGGATCACCGCGCGGTCGATGATCCGGCCCAGCACCTGCACCATAACCAGAACGGCGATCGTCACCATGGCCGCGCAGGCCGCGATCAATCCGCCCGCATAGACGGAATCGAGGATGCGTCGCATTCCATTCTCCCTTGACCGGGGATTGCGCCCGTGGACTTGCGGCGCACCGCCGCGCATCGGGCCCTGTCATCGCTGGGCCGGGGGCGCCCGTGGGGCGGCCCCCGGCCCTTGGCGATTTACTCGCCGCGATAGTCGTCGATCAGCGCCTGACCTTCGGGGCCCGCCTGTTCCAGCCATTCGGCGGTCATGGTCTCGCCTACTTCGGACAGCGCGGCGGCCATGGCGTCAGAGGGCGTCGAGACTTCCATCCCCGCCTCCTGCAAGCGCGCGATCTGGGTTTCGGTCTCGGCCATCGACATTTCCCAGCCGCGGGTTTCGGCCTCGGCAGCGGCATCCAGCAGGGCGTCGCGATGCTCTTCCGGCAGCGCCTCGAAGGCCTCGGTATTGACGAAGACCATGTTCTTGGGCAGCCAGGCCTGCACGTCGATATAGTGGCTGACATAATCCCACGCCTGCGACGACACGCCGGTCGAGGGCGAGGTCATCATCGCCTCGACCCGGCCGGTGCTGAAGGCGGTGGGAATATCGCCCGCCTCGACCTGCGTCGGGGTCATGCCCAGAATCTGGGCCAGACGCTCGGTCGCGGCATTGTATGCGCGAAAGCTGATGCCGCGCAGGTCGTCAGGGTCGGTGACCTCGTCATTGAGATAGAGCGACTGGCCGGGCCAGGGCACCGCGTAAAGCAGGGTCAGCCCCTGCGCCTCCAGCGCCGCCTCGACCTCATCGCGCGAGGCGTCCCACAGCGCCTCGGCATCGTCATAGCTGCTGGCCAGGAACGGAATGCTGTCAACGCCGAAGACCGGGTCTTCGTTGACCAGCTGCGACATCAGGATCTCGCCGATCGGGGCCAGCCCCCGGCGCACCGAATCCTTGATCTGGGGGTGGGCGAACAGCGATCCGGCGGAATGCACGGTGATATCCAGTTCGCCATCGGTCGCCTGGCGCACGTCATCGGCGAATTCGGTGATGTTCTGGGTGTGGAACACCGCGTCGCCATAAGGCGTCGGCATGTCCCATGCTGTTTGCGCCATGGCGGGCGCGGCGGCCAGGGCCAGGGCGCTGACAAACAGGCTTTGGCGGAAATACATCTCGAAACTCCCTGATTTTCGTTGTCCTGCGCCGCCTTTGCGGTGGCGCCGTGATGGAGGTTGACGAAACGATAGCAATTTGTCAACAAAATGTAATTGACCAACAGGAGAACAGGTGATGCAGGGCCAGGATGCAGTCAGCGATGCAGGAACGTGGGATTTCTGGATCGACCGGGGGGGCACCTTTACCGATGTCGTTGGCCGCGCGCCCGACAAGACGCTGCATCCGCTGAAACTTCTGTCCGAGAATCCGGGCGTTTACGAGGATGCCGCGATCGAAGGCATTCGCCGACTTCTGGGCGGCGCGATCGATCCGGCGCGCATCGGCACGGTCAAGATGGGCACCACGGTGGCCACCAATGCGCTGCTTGAACGCAAGGGCGACCGGGTCGCGCTTTTGGTCACGCACGGGTTCCGCGATGCCTTGCGAATCGCCTATCAGGCCCGGCCGGACATCTTTGCCAAGGAAATCATCCTGCCCGAACAGCTTTATGAACGGGTGATCGAGGTTCAGGAACGGCTGCGCGCCGATGGTTCGGTGGAAACCGAGCTGGACCTGGCGGCGCTGGAGCCTGAACTGGACGCGATCCGCGCCGACGGGATCGACGCGGTCGCCATCGTCTTGATGCATGCCTGGAAGAACCCCGCGCACGAGGTCGCGCTGGCCGAGGCGGTGCGCGCCAAAGGCTTCGCGCAGGTCTCCGTCAGCCACGAGGTCTCGCCCCTGATCAAGCTGGTCGGACGGGGCGACACGACGGTCGTGGATGCCTATCTGTCGCCGATCCTGCGCCGCTATGTCGAGCGTGTCGCGAATACGCTGGGCGCCAGCCCCGCCGATCAGCCCGGCCCGACCCTGCAATTCATGATGTCCTCGGGCGGGATGACCGCGGCCGAGGCGTTCCAGGGCAAGGACGCGATCCTGTCGGGCCCGGCGGGCGGCGTGGTCGGCATGGTCGAGACCGCGCGCATGGCCGGTTTCGACAAGGTGATCGGCTTTGACATGGGCGGCACCAGCACCGATGTGGCCCATTGCGCGGGCGCCTATGAGCGCGCGCTGGACACCGAGGTCGCGGGCGTGCGGATGCGCGCGCCGATGATGCGTATTCACACCGTCGCGGCCGGGGGCGGATCGATCCTGCATGCCGAGCCGGGGCGCTTTCGCGTCGGGCCGGATTCGGCGGGCGCCGACCCTGGCCCGGCCTGCTATCGCCGGGGCGGGCCGCTGACCGTGACCGATGCCAACGTGATGCTGGGCAAGCTCAACCCCGATCTGTTCCCGGCCATCTTCGGCCCCGATCAGGATCAGCCGCTGGACCGTGGCGTGGTGGCCGAAAAGTTCGCCGAGATCGCCACGCGCGAGGGCAAGACCGCCGAGGAGGTGGCCGAGGGATTCCTGAAGATCGCGGTCGAGAACATGGCCAACGCGATCAAGAAGATCAGCGTTCAGCGCGGTTATGACGTGACCCGGTACCTGCTGAACGCGTTCGGCGGGGCAGGCGGGCAGCATGCCTGCCTGGTGGCCGATGCGCTGGGAATGGAATCGGTGCTGATCCATCCGTTCTCGGGGCTTTTGTCGGCCTATGGCATCGGGCTGGCGCGGGTCGAGGCAAGCCGCCAGCAGGCGCTTTTGCTGCCGCTGGAGGCGGGCTCGCGCGACCGGATCATGGCGCTGATCGAGACATTGCACGAACAGGTCATCGCCGATCTGGCGCAACAGGGCGTGCCGGGCGACGCGGTGCGCCACCTGCCTGTGCTGATGCTGCGCTATGCCGGCACCGATACCGCGCTGCCCGTGCCCTTTGCGGCGCAGGATCTGGACCAGGCGCGCACCGATTTCGAGGCCGCGCACAAGGCGCAGTTCGGTTTCATCTATGATGACAAGGAAATCACCGTCGAGGCGATCGACCTGCAAGCCCAGGACGGCCGGGGCGAGGGCCGCGTTGAACCCACCCTGGACACCGCGCCGACCACTCCCGACCCCGAGGACGAGGCCGCGGTCTTTTGCGACGGCACCTGGCAAAGGGCCGGGGTGTTCCGCCGCCAGGCGCTGGCGCCGGGCACGCAGATCACCGGCCCGGCGCTGATCATCGAGGCCAACCAGACCGTGGTGATCGAGCCGGGCTGGCGGGCCGAGATCACGGCGCGCGATCACGTGCTGATGCGGCGCTATCAGAAGGCCGCGCGCGCGGCGGTGGTGGGCTCGCAGACCGCCGACCCGATCTTGCTGGAGGTGTTCAACAACCTTTTCATGAACATCGCCGAACAGATGGGGCTGGCGCTGCAAAATACCGCCCATTCGGTCAACATCAAGGAACGGCTGGACTTTTCCTGCGCGGTCTTCGACGCCGCGGGCGCGCTGGTCGCCAATGCGCCGCATATGCCGGTGCATCTGGGCTCTATGGATCGTTCGGTCGAGACGGTGATCCGGCTCAACCCCGACATTCGACCCGGCGAGGTCTATGCCCTGAACGCGCCTTATAACGGCGGCACGCATCTGCCCGACATCACGGTGGTGTCGCCGGTGTTCGACGCGGCGGGCAAGACCGTCCTGTTCTGGGTCGCCTCGCGCGGGCATCACGCCGATGTCGGCGGCACCGCGCCGGGGTCGATGACGCCGCTGGCCACCACCGTCGATGAAGAAGGCGTGCTGATCGACAATTTCAAGCTGGTCGAAGCGGGGCGCTTTCGCGAGGCGGATCTGCGCGCGGTGCTGAGCGGGCATCGCTATCCCTGCCGAAACCCCGATCAGAACATCGCCGATCTCAAGGCGCAGGTCGCGGCCAACGAACGCGGCGCGGCCGAGTTGCGCAAGATGGTGCGGGATTTCGGGCTGGAGGTGGTGCAGGCCTATATGCAGCACGTCCAGGACAACGCCGCCGAAGAGGTCCGCCGCCTTCTGGGCCGGCTTGAGGATTGCGACTACAGCTATGAAACAGACACCGGCCAGGTGATCCGCGTGCAGATCACCGTCGATCGCGACCGCCGCGAGGCCACGGTCGATTTCACCGGCACCAGCCCGGCGCTGGAAAACAACTTCAACGCCCCCGAGCCGGTGACCCGCGCGGCCGTCCTTTACGTGTTCCGCGTGATGGTCGAGGCCCCGATCCCGATGAACGCAGGCTGCCTGCGCCCGATTCGCATCATCGTGCCGGACGGGTGCATGCTGGCGCCGCGCTATCCGCGCGCGGTGGTGGCCGGCAATGTCGAGACCAGCCAGCACGTGACCAACGCACTCTTTGGCGCGCTGGGGGCGATCGCCAACAGCCAGGGCACAATGAACAACCTGACCTTCGGCAACGACACCTACCAGTATTATGAAACCATCTGTTCGGGCTCGCCCGCGGGGGTGATGAATTCGGGGCGCGGGTTCGACGGCACGTCGGGGGTGCATGTGCACATGACCAATTCGCGCCTGACCGACCCCGAAATCCTGGAACTGCGCTTTCCGGTGCTGCTGGAATCCTTTGCGCTGCGCCCCGGATCGGGCGGCAAGGGCCGCTGGTCGGCGGGTGACGGCACCACCCGCACGATCCGGTTTCTGGAACGGATGGATTGCGCGATCCTGTCCAGCCACCGCACGCGCGCGCCGCAAGGCGTGGCCGGCGGCGGTGCGGGCGCGGCCGGACAGACGCTGGTTCGGCGCGCCGATGGACGGCTGGAAACCCTGCGCGCCTGCGACCAGACCGTGCTGGAGGCCGGCGAGGCCGTGTGCGTCATCACCCCCACCGCCGGCGGCTTTGGCACGTGACCTGAAGGCCTGCTGCGCAGACGCCCCTTGAGCCGCTGGCGCGGCGGATCAGGGGGCGCTGCCCCCTCTGGGCCTGCGGCCCATTCACCCCCGGCGTATTGACCGGCAAGATGAAGGACACGCACGCTTGCCGGCGGTCTTGACAAGCCGGGTTCCAGCGTGGTCTGAATTCAATCATGCGATTAATCAAACCTGGGTCAGAGGCGATGGAAACCGCACTTGACGCGTCGGTGCCGACGCAGGAGGTCATCCTGGATGCCGCCGAGGAAATCTTTGCGGATAACGGGTTTCATGGCGCCACGACGCGGGCCATCGCGAATCGGGCGCAGGTCAACGCGGCGCTGATCCATTACTATTTCGGCAGCAAGGAAGCCTTGTTCGAGGCGGTTTTCGCCCGGCGGTCCGAGGCCATCAACGAGGAGCGCCGGGCCCGGCTGGCCGCCCTGCGCCGCGCCGGACCGCCGGAGCTGGAAGCAGTCCTGGAGGCGCTGTTGCGCCCCACGGTGGCGCTGGGGCGCGACCCGGCACGCGGCGGCGCCCATTATGCCCGGCTGGTGGTGCATGTCGCCTCGGGCACGGATGCGCGGTCGCGGCGCATGACGGGCGAGCGCTACAACGCCATTGCCCGGGTCTTCATCGATGCGATGGTCGGGGCGGTCGCGGGCCTGAGCCGCGACGATGCCGTGCGCTGCTACATGAATGCGATCGCCATCGGCATGTCGCTGATGGCCCCGACCGGACGGGCGGAGGATCTGTCGAACGGCGCGTTGCGCGACGACGATCTGGACACGATCATTTCCGGCGCGGTGCGATTCATCGCCGCCGGGACGCGTGCGATTGCGCACGCGCGTTGACAACCGGTTTTCCGGCGCGGGAGGGCGCCGCAACCAACAGGAGGAGAGACCCATGACGATATCCATGCGCAGCTGCCTTGCCGGGCCCGCACTTGCGGCGGGGCTGGCCTGGCCTGCCACCGCCCCGGCCCAGTCGATCGACGTGACGGTGGTCAACGGCCATCCGCCGATCTTTCTGTGGGTCAAGCATCTGAGCGAGACCTTCATCCCCACCGTCGATGCCGCCCTGGAGGGCAGCGGCCATTCGATCAACTGGAGCGAGGCCTATGGTGGCAGCCTGGCGGCCGTTGGCGGCGAACTGGAAGCGATCGAGGACGGACTGGCCCAGGTGGGGGCCATGCCGACCGTGTTCCTGCCCAACGAGCTGCCGTTACAGAATGTCAGCTACAACACCCCCTTTGGCCCGTCCGACCCGCAGGTGGTGATGGATGCGCTGGCCGAACTGCACGACACCGTGCCGGGCATGGTGGAAAGCTGGCACGAATACGATGCCGAATACCTGGGCGGCGGCTTCGCGCTGGACAATTACCTTCTAATGACCACCTTCCCGGTCGAGAGCATCGAGGATCTGGAAGGGCGGCGGATCGGGGCGCCCGGCCCGGCCGTGAACTGGGTCGAGGGTACCGGCGCGGTGGGCGTTTCGGGCAATCTGACGACCTATTACAACGACATCGAGACCGGCGTGTTCGAGGGCGCGATCGTGTTCCCCACCGCAGCCGCGCCGGCGCGGCTGCATGAGGTCGCGCCCCATGTCACGGTGACCGATTTCGGTGCGCAGTATGCTGGGGCGCTGGTCGCCAACCGGACATGGTTCGCCGAACAGCCCGAGGCCGTGCAGCAAGCCCTGCGCGAAGGTGCCGAGGCCTATACCGAGGCCTATCTGGCCGAACAGGCCGAGCGTGTCGCCGCCGCCATGGACACGATCGCCGCCGACGAGGACCGGCTGCATGTCCTGGACCCTGAGGAGCGCCGCCGCTGGGCCGAGGCGCTGCCCGACATCGCCGGCGCCTGGGCCGAGAATGCCGACGAGCGGGGTCTGCCGGGCACCGAGGTGCTGGATGCCTATATCGAGGCCGTCACCGAGGCCGGGGCCGACCTGGGCCGCGACTGGTCGCAGCGCTGAGCCGCGCCGCCACAGCCTGCGTCCCCGGTGCCCGCGCGGCGGCACCGGGGCGCTGACCCTCATGCGTTGAACGGATATTGGCATGGCCACCACCGAAGAGTTGCGAACCGGGCTGCGGCCCCTGGATGCTCTGGCGCTGTTGCTGGACCGGGTGACGGCCGCGGCCTCGGCACTGGGAACCGCGCTGATCCTGGGGGTCATGGCGCTGATCGCCGCCGATGTCGTCGGGCGGTTCTTTCTGGGCAGGCCGATTGCCGGGGTGCCGGAAATGGTCGCGATGTCCATCCTGGCGATCGTCTTTCTGCAGATCGCGAACACGCTGGCGCGGGGCAAGCTGACGCGTTCGGACGCCGTTCTGAAGGCGCTGCGCGCGCGTGCGCCACGGCTGGCCGATGCGCTGGACGCGCTGCTGCACGGGGCGGGCGCCGGGTTGATCTATGTTCTGATCACGGCCTTTCATCCGCTTTTCCTGCGCTCTTACGGTCGCGGCCAGATGATCGGCACGGTCGGACAGTTCATGGCCCCGATCTGGCCGGTCCATGCCATCGTCCTGGCCGGATCGGCGCTGATGTTTGCGGTCTTCGTGCTGCGGGCGCTGTCACTGGGCGTGCTTGCGGTTCGGGGGCGGCCATGACCGGGATCGAGATCGGACTGTGGTCGCTGGCCGGTATCCTGGCCATGATCTGGATGGGCATGCATGTCTCGATCGCGCTGGCGCTGGTGAGCTTTGTCGGACTGTGGGTGATGCGCGACAATGCGCAACTGGCCGCCCGCATGCTGTCGCTGGCGGCGCGCGAGAGCATCTCGTCCTATCTGTTCGGGGTGGTGCCGCTGTTCGTGCTGATGGGGCTGGTGGTAAGCCGCGCCGATATCGGACGCGACACGTTCGATGTCGCCAACCGCGCGTTCCGACGCCTGCGGGGCGGGCTGGGCATGGCCACGGTCGGTGCCAATGCGGTGTTCGCCGCGATCACCGGGATTTCCATTGCCTCGGCGGCAGTCTTTGCCAAGGTCGCGGTGCCGGAGATGGTGCGCATCGGTCATACCGGGCGCTTTGCCACCGGGGTGGTGGCGGGCTCCTCGGTGCTGGGTATGATGATCCCGCCATCGCTGCTGCTGATCCTCTACGGCATCATTGCCGAACAATCGGTCGGCCAGCTGTTCATCGCCGGGATCGGGCCCGGCCTGGTTCTGGCGCTGGCGTTCTGTATCGGAATCGCCGTGATGGTACGGATGTTTCCCGGCTTCACGGGCGCAACGACGATCGCGCCGCGCGACCCGATGACGCCGGTGTCGCTGTTGCGCGACACCACCGGCAAGATTCTGCCGGTCGTGGTCCTGATCGCCCTGGTTCTGGGGGGCATCTATGGCGGGGTCTTCACCCCGACCGAGGCCGGCGCCATCGGTGCGCTGGGGGCCATCGTGATCGCGCTTGCCAAGCGCCGGATCGGCGCGCGGGCGCTTTGGCAGGTGACGCTGGAGACCGGTCATATCACTGCCGCGATCTGCTTTCTGATCATCGCCGCGACGATGTATTCGCGCTTTCTGTCCCTGTCGGGCCTGCCGGCCTTCCTGACCGAATGGGTGGCCGCGCGCGATGTCGGTGTCTACGGGTTCATCCTGCTTTATTGCCTGGTCCTGATCGTCCTGGGCACGATCCTGGATTCGTCGTCGATCATGCTGATCGCCCTGCCACTGGTTCTGCCGATCGCACAGGCGATGCAGATCGACCTGATCTGGTTCGGCATCATCACCGTCCTGGCGGTCGAGATCGGCTTGCTGACACCGCCTCTGGGCCTGTCGGTCTATGTCATCAAGGGCGCGCTGGACGATTCGCGCATCGGGCTGGGCGACGTGTTCGCCGGGGCGGCGCCGTTCGCATTGATCATGTTGCTGGTGCTGGGCCTGATCATCGCCTTTCCCGTCATCGCCACGGGCTTTCTATAGGAGTCTTGCATGAAGATCATCGACCTGTCCGTTCCGCTGGAAACCGGGATCGCATCCGACCCGCCGGGGTTCGAGCCCAAGATCACCTATATGGATCACAGCCAGACCGCCGGGCAGATCACCCAGTTCTTTCCCGGCATGACGCAAGACGACCTGCCCGGCGGCGAGGGCTGGGCGGTCGAGATGATCCAGTGCATCACCCATAACGGCACGCATCTGGATGCGCCCTATCACCACCATTCCACCATGGATGGCGGCAAGCGCGCGATCACCATCGACGAGGTGCCGCTGGAATGGTGTTTCCAGCCCGGTGTGAAGCTGGATTTTCGTCATTTTCCGGATGGGTATGTCGTCCAGCCCGGGGATGTCGAGGCCGAGCTTGACCGTATCGATCATACCCTCAGCCCGCTTGAGATCGTGGTGATCAATACGGCCGCCGGGGCCGCCTATGGCCAGCCGGATTACCTGGACAGGGGCTGCGGCATGGGACGCGCGGCCACGCTGTGGCTGCTGGAGCGCGGGGTGCGCGTGACCGGCACCGACGGCTGGTCATGGGACGCGCCGTTTTCGGCAACGCGCGAGCGGTATCTGGAAAACCCCGACCCGTCGATCGTCTGGGAGGGGCACCGCGCCAGCATGGAGATCGGCTATTGCCATATCGAGAAGCTTGCCAATCTGGACCAGCTTCCGCCCACGGGTTTCCGCCTCTCGTGCTTTCCGTTCAAGATCAAGGCCGCGTCGGCGGGTTTCGTGCGCGCCGTCGCCATTCTGGAGGACTGACATGGCCCGACCCAAACGCAAGGTCATCATCACCTGCGCCGTGACCGGCGGCATTCACACGCCCACCATGTCCGACGCGGTGCCATATCGCCCCGCCGACATTGCCGCGCAGGCGATCGAGGCGGCCGAGGCCGGCGCGTCGATCCTGCATCTGCACGCGCGCGATCCCGAAAATGGTCGCCCGACGCCCGATCCGGATGTGTTCATGCAGTTCCTGCCGGTGATCAAGCAGGCCAGCGATGCGGTGGTCAACATCACCACCGGCGGCGGGCTGGGCATGACCGTCGAACAACGCCTGGCCGCGCCGTTGCGGGCCGCGCCCGAGATGTGCTCGCTGAACATGGGTACGATGAATTTCGCCATACACCCGATGGCCGACAAGTACAGCGACTGGAAATTCGACTGGGAAGAGCCGTTCCTGCGGGCCTCGGACGACTTCATCTTTCGCAACACGTTCCGCGACATCGAAACTGTCGTGCGCGAGCTGGGCGAGGGGCATGGCACCCGGTTCGAACTGGAATGCTATGACATGGGGCATCTCTATAATCTGGCGTTCATGGCTGACCGTGGCGTGCTCAAGCCGCCGTTTTTCATCCAGACGATCTTTGGCATTCTGGGCGGCATCGGCGCCGACCCCGAGAATGTGGGCATCATGAAATCGACCGCCGACAGGCTGTTCGGCACGGAGTACCACTGGTCGGTCCTGGCCGCGGGCCGGCACCAGATGCCGATCCTGACCCAGGCGTTGACGATGGGCGCGAATGTCCGCGTCGGGCTGGAAGACAGCCTTTACATCGGGCCGGGCAAGCTGGCGGCCAGCAATGCCGAACAGGTGCGCAAGATCCGCTCGATCATCGAAACCCTGGACCTCGAGGTTGCCACCCCCGACGATGCGCGCGAGATGCTCGCGCTCAAGGGCGGCGACAGGGTCCAGTTCTGAATGGACGAGAACATGCAGCAGGCCATCGTTCGGTTCGACTGTGTCGGTCAGGCCACGGGCAAGATGCGCAATGACCTGCGCGTTCACATGCGCGCCCCGTTCGAAGAGGGGCCGTTCGAACTGGCCACCGACGAGGGCAGCTTTCACGGTGGCGACGGGACTGCCCCGCCGCCGCTGGCCCTGTTCGTCGGCGGGCTGACCGGTTGCATCATGACCCAGCTGCGCGCGTTCGCCAAACGCATGAATGTCACGATCGACGACCTGTCGGTGGAAACCCGCGTCACCTGGGACTGGCAGGCAACCGGACGGGTTTATGAAACGGCGCCGCGCAGTTTCGAGATCGATGTGCTGATCGACAGCCCCGACTCCGAACCTGCCGTGGTCGCGCTGATCGACGCGGCACGCAAGGGGTGTTTCATCGAACAGACGCTGGGCCGGGAAAACACGATCCGGCACAGGCTGAACACGCCCGAGGGCTGGAAGGAGGTGTGACATGAACCCGATCGACGGCTTCAGCGTGAGCGCCGCGGATATGCGCTATGTCGGCGAAGGGTTGCAACGCCCCGAATGCATTCTGGCCGAACCTGATGGCAGCCTGTGGTCGGCCGATGCGCGCGGCGGGGTCGTGCATATCCGCCCCGACGGCAGCCAGGAGCTGATCGCCCAGAGCCTGGACACGCGGTTTGGTGCCACGGGGGACGAGGCAGAGCGCTTTACCGGTGGCACGCTGCCCAACGGTCTGGCCTTTGATGCGGACGGGTCGATCCTGATCTCGAATTTCGGCACCGACCGGCTGGAACGCATGACCCGCGATGGCCGCACCGAGGTGGTTCTGGATCAGATTGACGGCCAGCCGGTGGGCAAGGTCAATTTCGTGCTGCGCGACACCAGGGGCCGGATCTGGATCACGGTATCCACGCGGATCACCAACTGGATGCAGGCGATCAGCCCGAATATCGCGGATGGCTATGTCGCGGTGCTGGATGAACGCGGCGCGCGGATCGTGGCCGACGGCTTTGCCTTCACCAACGAAATTCGTTTCGATGCCGACGAAACCTGGCTCTATGTCGTCGAGACGACCGCACGACGCATCACTCGCCTTCGCATCGACGATGGTCCGACCGTCACCACGCGCGAGGTGTTCGGCCCGTCCGACACCGGGGGGTTCATCGACGGGATCGCCTTTGATGCCCATGGCAACCTGTGGGGCACGCATGTGATGACCGACCGGCTGTTCGCGCTTACGCCTGAAGGTGAGATGCGCGTGATTTTGGATGACAGCGATCCGGCCCGGTCGGCCGAACTGGATGCGGCCTTCCGCGCGGATGCGATCACGCCCGAGCTGTTGCTGGCCCATGGTGGCCAGATCGCGCCGTGGTTCGCCTCGGTCACGTTCGGCGGGACGGATCTGCGCAATGTCTATATCGGATCGCTGCGCGGAACGCGCATCCCCTATTTCCGAAGCCCGGTGCCGGGCCTGCCGATGGCGCATTGGGGCGACGGTTGAGGCGCGACTGGGACGGGCGCATGGCCGGCGAGGCCGGTTCTGCCCTGTGGTTTGACTCTTGCGTGGCAAGCATATCTCTTGCGGGGCAAGTCCGCGACCGCGCCTTGGGGCCGGGCGCGACCGCCACAACTGGAAGGATCGAGACGTGACTGACAACACCATCGCAATGCTGATCGCGGGCAAATCCGCCAAGGCCGAGAATGGCCGCGTCTATGAGCGCCGCAACCCCGTCACCGGCGAGGTGGCGACGATCGCCCCGGCCGCATCCGTCGCCGATGCACAGCGCGCCGTCGAGGCCGCCGCCGCCGCGTTTCCGGCCTGGGCGCAGACCAGCCCCGGCGACCGCCGCGCCTATCTGCTCAAGGCCGCGACCGAGATGGAGGGCATGGCCGACGACATCGCCCGGACGATGACCGCCGAGACCGGCTCGACCGGGCCATGGGGCGGGTTCAACTGCATGCTGGCCGCCGGAATGCTGCGCGAGGCGGCCTCCATGACGACCCAGATCACCGGCGAGATCATTCCCTCGAACAAGCCCGGCACGCTGGCGATGGCCCAGCGCAAGCCGCTGGGCGTCTGCCTGGGGATTGCGCCCTGGAACGCGCCCGTGATCCTGGGCACGCGCGCGGTCGCGATGGCGCTGGCTTGCGGCAACACCGTGGTCCTGAAAGCGTCCGAAATGTCGCCCGCGACGCATCTGGCGATCGGCCAGGCGCTGCACGCCGCAGGGGTGCCCGATGGCGTGATCAACGTGATCACCAACGCCCCCGACGATGCCGCCGAGGTGGTGGCCGCGCTGATCGCGGCGCCGCAGGTGCGCCATGTCAATTTCACCGGCTCGACCCCGGTCGGCCGGATCATCGCGCAAAAGGCGGCCGAGCACCTCAAGCCCGTGTTGCTGGAACTGGGCGGCAAGGCGCCGCTGGTGGTTCTGGACGACGCCGATATCGACGCCGCCGTGAACGGTGCGGCCTTCGGCGCCTTCATGAACCAGGGGCAGATCTGCATGTCGACCGAACGCATCATCGTGCAAGACAAGATCGCCGATGCCTTTGTTGAGGCGCTGGCGGCCAAGGCGCGGTCGCTGCCGGCGGGCGATCCGCAGGGTGCGGTGGTTCTGGGGTCCATGATCACGCCCGAAGCCGCCGAGAAGATGGAGGCGATCATCGCCGACGCGACCGCCAAGGGCGGCACCGTCGTCGCCGGTGGCAAGCGCAATGGCAGCATCGTCGAGGCGACGCTGATCGACCGGGTCAGCGCGCAGATGAAGGTCTATGCCGAGGAAAGCTTTGGCCCGGTCAAGCCGATCATCCGCGTCAAGGACGATGACGAGGCCGTGCGCGTGGCCAATGACACCGAATACGGTCTGTCGGCCGCGGTCTACGGGCGCGATATCCAGCGCGCGCTCAGGGTGGCCGATCGCATCGAAAGCGGGATCTGCCACATCAACGGCCCGACCGTCGCCGACGAGGCGCAGATGCCCTTTGGCGGCGTCAAGGAGTCGGGCTATGGCCGGTTCGGCGGCAAGGCGGCCATCGAGGCCTTCACCAGCACCCGCTGGGTGACGATCGAAGATCCGCATCAGCACTTCCCGTTCTGATCGGGGCTGTCTCATGCCGGGCGCCGTTTGACCGGCGGCGCCCGCATCCGCGCTGCAAGGTGGACCTGAATGGGCTGTGATGACGGCAAGGACCGGATGGGCGCGGATCGCGCCCGCGCGCCAGCCTGCCCGGTCTGCGGCGCGGCGGCCACTGCGGCGTTGATGTCGGCCGATGGTCGCGATTACTGGCGCTGCGATGCGTGCCAGGCGCGGTTTCTGGCGCCCGAACACCGGCCGGCCCCGCGCGACGAATACGCCCATTACCTGCACCATGAGAACGATCCCGACGATCCACGCTATCGCCGTTTCCTGTCGCGCCTTGCCGATCCGTTGCTGGCGCGCCTGTGCCCGGCCTCGACGGGCCTTGACTATGGCTGTGGCCCCGGCCCGGCATTGGCGGCGATGCTGCGCGAGGCCGGGCATCATGTCGCGCTCTATGATCCGTTCTTCGCGCCTGACCCGGCGCCGCTGTCGCAGGTCTATGACTTCGTCACCTGCACCGAAACCGCCGAGCATTTTCACCGCCCGGCGCAGGAATTCGCACGCTTGCGCGGTTTGATCCGCCCCGGCGGCTGGCTGGCGGTGATGACCTGCTTCCAGACCGACGATGCGCGGTTTCGTGACTGGCAGTATCGCAAGGATCCGACGCATGTCGTCTTTTACCGCGCCGACACCTTCGCCCATCTGGCGCGGCAATGGGGCTGGGACTGCGAGTTGCCGGTCAAGGATGTCGCCTTGATGCGCAAGCCGGCGGCAGAGTCCGCATGACCAGCTGGATGCACGCAGAGCGGCTGGAGGCGGTGCAGGCTCAACTGCACGAGATGGGCGCGCGCTCGGTGCTGGACCTGGGGTGCGGCGATGGCGATCTGTTCCTGCGGCTGGCCGGTGATGCGAACATCGCGCGGCTGGTCGGGCTGGATATCGACGCCGCGTCGATCGCGCGGTTGCGCGCGTCACTGGAGCGTCGGACCCTGCACGCGGATGTCGAGTTGCGCATGGCGTCGATGACGCGCGGCGATCCGGCGCTGGCCGGGTTCGACTGCGCCGTTCTTGTCGAAACGATCGAGCATATCGCCCCGTCCGATCTGGGCAGCCTGGAACGCGCCGTTTTTGACGTGTTCCGCCCGCGCGCCGTCATCGTCACCACACCCAATGCCGAGTTCAACGCGCTTCTGGGTGTGCCCGCGCACCGGTTTCGCCACCCCGATCACCGCTTTGAATGGACTCGCGCGCGGTTTCAGCGCTGGGGGCAGCGCGTCGCCCGGACATGGGGCCAACGCGTGACGTTTCACGATATCGCCGGGGCGCATCCCGACCTGGGCGGGGCCAGCCAGATGGCCGTGTTCCGCCGCGAGGGCGCCGGCACGTGAGGCCGGCTGCGCGGTCAGTCCATCCCGCGCAGGATCAGCATTTTCTGGATGTCCGATGTGCCCTCGTAGATCTGGCAGACGCGCACGTCGCGATAGATCCGCCCGACCGGGAAATCGGCGGTGTATCCATAGCCGCCCAGCGTTTGCAGCGCGTCCGAGACGATGCTTTCAGCCGCTTCGGACGCATAAAGCTTGGCCATCGCCGCCTCGGTCAGGCAGGGCTGGCCTGCGTCCTTCAGGCTGGCGGCATGCAGGACCAGCTGGCGCGCGGCCTCAAGCCGTGTGCGGGCGTCGGCCAGCCGAAAGCCCACCGCCTGATGGTCGATCAGGGGCTTGCCGAAGGATTCGCGCTCGCGGGCATAGGCCACGGCGATATCCAGCGCGGCCTGCGCCATGCCCACCGATTGCGCGGCAATGCCGATGCGCCCGGTTTCCAGCGACGACAGCGCGATGCGATAGCCCGCGCCCTCGTCGCCGATGCGCAGATCGGCCGGGATCTCCAGCCCCTCGAAACGCAGCGCGCAGGTGTCCGAGGCCGCCTGGCCCAGCTTCTCCTCGACCTTGGCGACGTGATAGCCGGGTGCGTCGGTGGGCGTCAGAAAGGCCGTGATCCCCGATTTGCCGCTGTGCCCGTCCATGCGCGCGAACAGGATCGTCCAGCCCGCGATCTTGCCCGAGGTGATGAAGACCTTCTCGCCGTCGATCACGTATCGCTTGCCCTCGCGGCGCGCGCGGGTGCGGATCGCGGCGGCATCGGACCCGGCCTGCGGCTCGGTCAGGGCAAAGGCGCCGATGAAGGCGCCGGCGGCGGCGGGCGCCAGAACCCGCGCCTGCTGTTCGGGCGAGCCGTATCCCTGCAAGATCGCGTTGAAGGGCGCGTTATGGACGCTCATCACCGTCGAGACCGCGCCATCGCCCGCCGCGATCTCGATCAGCGCCAGGGCATAGCTGACATAATCGGCCCCCACGCCGCCCAGATCGTCGGGCACGCACATGCCCAGGAACCCCAGCTCGGCCAACCCGTCCAGCACTGCCGGTTCGATCGAACCGGCGCGGGCGCGGGCATCGGCGCCCGGCGCAAGCACGCGTTGCGCAAAGTCACGGGCGGTGTCGCGGATCATGCGCTGTTCGTCGGACAGGATCATGCGGCATCCCCCGCGCGGCCCAAAAAGCCCGGCTTGCGCTTTTCAGCACACACGTGCGCGCTGGCGACGACATCGGCGGTGCCGGTCTTGGAGCCGTGGGTCAACAGGACGGGGTCGGCCATGATCGGGGCGTTCCTTTGCGGCTGATGGTTCGGGCGCGACGCCCGGCGGGTCGGGGCGATCCTTGACCGATGCGCGGTCGATTTCAAGCGATGATCGCGGCGGTTCGGGAAAACCGCGCTTGGCTTTGCGCATTCCAGCGTCTAAACGCGGCGCATCGAACACGGACCCGAGAGAGGATCTCGGGTGGCTCTTCCGGCCGCCGATCCGCCGGACAACCTGACAAGACAATGAAGAACGGCTGCCGGCCACGCGCTGGGGACGGCCCTTGAACGGGAATTCGATGATTTCACTTGATGCCTATCGCCGGCAGTGGACCGGCAACATCCGCGGCGACCTGCTGTCGGGGCTGGTCGTTGCGCTGGCGCTGATCCCCGAGGCGATCGCCTTTTCCATCATCGCCGGCGTCGACCCCAAGGTCGGGCTTTACGCCAGCTTCAGCATCGCCGTGATCACCGCGATCACCGGCGGGCGCCCCGGTATGATCTCGGCGGCGACGGCGGCGACGGCGGTTTTGATGATCACGCTGGTGCGCGAGCACGGGCTGGAATACCTTCTGGCCGCGACCGTGCTGGCGGGGCTGTTGCAGATCGGCGCCGGGCTGTCGGGCTTGAGCTTTGTCATGCGCTACGTGTCGAAGTCGGTGATGACGGGCTTTGTCAATGCGCTGGCGATCCTGATCTTCATGGCGCAACTGCCCGAGCTGGACCCGCGCGCGGTCAGCTGGATCACCTTTCCGCTGGTCGCGGCCGGTCTGGCGATCATCTATCTGTTCCCGCTGCTGACACGGGCCGTTCCCTCGCCCCTGGTCACGATCGTCGTTCTGACAGGGCTTGCCTGGGCGCTGGGACTGGATGTGCGGATGGTGGGTGACATGGGCGCGCTGCCCGACACGCTGCCGGTGTTCCTGATCCCCGATATTCCGCTGAACCTGGAAACGCTGGCGATCATCCTGCCCTATTCGATCGCGGTCGCGGTCGTCGGCCTGCTGGAAAGCCTGATGACGCAAAACATCGTCGATGATCTGACCGACACGGCGTCGAACCGCAACCAGGAATGCGTGGGGCAGGGGCTGGCCAATACCGCCACCGGGTTCATCGGCGGCATGGCGGGGTGCGCGATGATCGGGCAATCCATCATCAACGTGAAATCCGGCGGGCGCGGGCGGATGTCATCCTTTGCCGCCGGGGTCTTCTTGCTGATCATGGTGGTGGGCCTTGGCGATCTGGTCAGCATCATTCCGATGCCGGCCCTGGTGGCGATCATGATCATGGTCTCGATCGGCACCTTTTCGTGGTCGTCGCTGGGCAACCTGCGCACGCATCCGCGCTCAAGCTCGGTGGTGATGATCGCGACGGTGGCCACGGTGGTTTATACCCACAACCTGGCGATCGGCGTTCTGGTGGGGGTGCTGTTGTCGGGGATCTTCTTTGCCGGCAAGATCGCGCAGCTGTTTCGCGTGAGCAGCGAGATCAGCGCTGATGGCCGTATCCGCACCTATCGGGTCGAGGGGCAGCTGTTCTATGGCTCGGTCGAGGACTTCATGGCCGCCTTTGACTTCAAGGAGGCGCTGGAGCGCGTGGTGATCGATGTCAGCGGCGCGCATATCTGGGATATTTCCTCGGTTCAGGCGCTCGACATGGCGGTGCTGAAGTTCCGCCGCGACGGTGCCGAGGTCGAGATCAGGGGCATGAACGAAGCATCCGAAACCATCGTCGACCGGCTGGCCATCCATGACAAGCCGGGCGCGATGGACAAGTTGATGGCGCATTGAGAGGGGGGCGGACATGACGGACAAGATAATCGCATTGGTGGACGGCTCGATCTATGCGCACAGCGTGTGCGAGCATGCCGCCTGGGTTGCGGGGCAGACCGGCTGGGCGGTCGAGCTGCTGCATGTTCTGGGCCGGCGCGAAGGGGCGGACAAGACCGATCTTTCGGGTTCGATCGCGCTGGGTGCGCGGTCGGCCCTGCTTGCGGAGCTGGCCGAACTGGATGCGCAGCGCGCGCGCCTGGTCGCCCATCGCGGCCGCGCGATCCTTGAGGATGCGCGCGCGATCCTGGATCGCGCCGGCGTGAACGAGATCACGACCCGGCTGCGTCACGGCGACATCGTCGAGACCGTCGCCCAGCAGGAACAGGGTGCCCGGATGGTGCTGATCGGCAAGCGCGGCGAGGCGGCGGATTTTGCCAAGGGGCACCTGGGCTCGAACCTGGAACGGATCGTGCGCGCCAGCACCCGCCCGGTCTTTGTGGCCGCCCGCGCGTTCAAGCCCATTGCGCGCGTGCTGCTGGCCTATGACGGCGGGGCCTCGGCGATGCGGGCGGTCGATCATGTCGCGCGAACCGCGATCTATCGCGGGCTTGAGGTCTGCGTGGTCACCGTCGGCACCGAAACCGACGCCAGCCGCAAGGGGCTGGAAGATGCGCGCGCCATGCTCAGGGGTGCGGGGATCGAGGCGGAAACGCGCGTCATCGCGGGCCAGCCCGAGACCGCGCTGGGCACGCTGGTCGAACAGGACGGGTTCGACATGGTGGTGATGGGCGCCTATGGCCATTCGCGCATTCGCAGCATGATCATCGGCTCGACCACGACCGAGATGATCCGCTCTTGCAAGGTGCCGATTGTTCTGACCAGATGACCGCATGAGCGACCTTGACGAACAGGAACTGGCCGCGCGCTATCGTCCCCGGCTTTCGGCCGATGGCGAGGCGCTGCGCGCGGCCTCGGGCGAGACCGCGTCCGACCGCAAGCCGGTGACGCTGGACCAGCAGAGCGTGGGCCGCCTGAGCCGCATGGACGCCATGCAGCAACAGGCCATGGCCGCCGCGCAAGAGGCCCGCCGCCATGCCCGCCAACGCGCCATCGCCGCGGCACTGGCGCGCATCGATGCGGGCGAATTCGGCTTTTGCGACGATTGCGGCGCCTTCATCGGGTTTGACCGGCTGGATCTGGACCCGACGCTGATGCGCTGCATCGACTGCGCGCGCTGAAGGGGCGATCATGAACGGGATGCTGTCCTTTCTGCGCGCCAATGCGCCCTGGCTGGCCGCGGGCTTTTTGCTGACCTTCGCCTCCAGTTTCGGGCAGACCTTCTTCATCTCGGTCTTCGCGGGCGAGATCCGCGCGGCCTATGAGCTGTCGCATGGCGGCTGGGGCATGATCTATGCCGTGGCCACCACCAGTTCGGCGGTGGTGATGATTTATGCCGGCACGCTGACCGACCGCTTTCGCGTGCGCCATATCGGCATCGGCGTCCTGATCGGGCTGGCGGTCGCGGCATTGGCGATGCGCTGGATCGGCGATCTGTGGCTTCTGGTCGTGGTCATCTTTTTGCTGCGCCTGTTCGGACAGGGGCTGATGGGACATGCCGCGATGGTCGCCATGGCGCGCTGGTTCGTGGCGACGCGCGGGCGCGCGGTCTCGATCGCCGGGCTGGGCGTGGCCACGGGCGAGGCGCTGCTGCCCTTCACTTTCGTGGCGCTGTTGCGGGTCTATGACTGGCGGATGCTCTGGGTCGTGGCGGCGGGCGTGCTGGTGGCGTTGATGCCGGTTCTTTGGGCGTTGCTGCGCCGCGAACGGACACCGCAGTCCTTTGCGCAGGAGGCCGGCAGCACCGGCATGCTGGGCCGGATGTGGACCCGCGCCGAGGTGTTGCGCCACCCGGTGTTCTGGCTGATGGTGCCAGCCTTGCTGGGCCCGGCGGCGTGGAATACCTCGTTCTTTTTTCAACAGGTTCATCTGGCCGAGGCCAAGGGCTGGACGCATGTGACGCTGGCGTCGCTGTTTCCGCTGTTCACGGCGACCAGCGTCGTGTTCATGCTGATCGCGGGCTGGCTGGTGGACCGCTTTGGCAGCACCCGTCTGGCCGCCGTCTACCTGGTGCCGATAGCGGCGGGGTATCTGGTTCTGGGCGCGACGGGGAGCGTGGGCGCGGGGGCTGCGGGCATCGTGCTGATGGGTGTCAGCGTCGGCATGCATGTGACGATGATGGCGACATTCTGGGCCGAGGCCTTCGGCACGCGCCACCTGGGGGCGATCCGGGCGATGATGGCGGCGGTGATGGTGCTGGGCACCGCGCTGGGGCCGGGGATCACCGGCGCACTGATCGACGCCGGTATCGACTTTCCGACGCAAGGGTTCGGGATCGCCGTCTATTTCCTGCTGGCGGCGGCGCTGGCCGCGATGGCCGGCGCCCGCGCCCGAACCACGGGCTGAACGGGCGCCACGGGCGTCAGCCCAGAACCTCGCGCAGCGCGTCGCCGGTGACGCCGGCAATGGTGTCGGCCTCGGCGCGGGTCAGGCACATCGGCGGGGCAAAGCCCAGAATGTCGCCTTGCGGCATCGCCCGCGCGATCACCCCACGCTTGAGCATCGCGGCCACGACCTTGGCGCCGACCCCTTCGGAGGGGTCGAAGAACCTGCGCGACTCGCGGTCCTTGACCAGTTCGACTGCGCACAGCATCCCCTCGCCCCGCACCTCGCCGACATTGCGGTGGCTGCCCACGGCCTCGGCGATGACGGTGTTGAGATAGGCGCCGGTGCTGCCCGCATTCTCGACCAGGCCAAGGGAATCGATCAGTTCCAGATTGGCGATCCCGGCGGCGGCGCCGATCGGATGGGCCGAATAGGTCCAGCCATGTCCCAAAACGCCGTTTTCATCGGTGCCACGCATCAGAACGTCCCACATGCGCTGGCCGACGATCGACCCCGACAGCGGCGCATAGGCCGAGGTCAGGCCCTTGGCGATGGTGATCAGGTCGGGCTTGAGCCCGTAGTGATCCGACCCGAACATGCTGCCCAACCGGCCAAAGCCGGTAACGACCTCATCGGCGATGAACAGGATGTCGTGCTTTTGCAGCACGTGCTGCACCCCGTCCCAGTAGCCGGCGGGCGGCGGCACGATCCCGCCGGTGCCCAGAACCGGCTCGCCGATGAAGGCGGCGATGGTGTCGGCGCCCTCGCGCTCGATCAGGTCTTCCAGCTCGCCCACAAGGTAGGCGGTGAATTCGGCCTCGGACATGTCCAGGCGCGGGCGGCGGAAAGGATAGGGGGCCTCGGTGTGGATCACCTGGCTCAGCGGCAGGTCGAATTTCTTGTGAAACAGCTCCAGCCCGGTCAGCGACCCCGTCACCAGCCCCGAGCCGTGATAGCCGCGCCAGCGCGAGATGATCTTCTTTTTCTGCGGCCGGCCAAGGATGTTGTTGTAATACCAGACCAGCTTGACGTTGGTTTCATTCGCATCCGACCCGCCGAGGCCGAAATAGACCCGCGCCATGTGATCGGGCGCGCGATCCATGATCATCCTGGACAGGGTGATCGACGCCTCGGACCCGTGCCCGGCATAGGCGTGGTAATAGGCCAGTTCCCGCGCCTGGCGGGCGATGGCCTCGGAAATCTCGGTCCGGCCGTAACCCACGTTGACGCAATAGAGCCCGGCGAAGGCATCGAGCAGGCGATTGCCGTCACGGTCGGTGATGTGGCAGCCCTCGCCGCCGGTGATGATGCGCTGTGCCGCCTCGCCGCGCGCGAACTGGCCCAGATGGGTCGAGGGGTGCATGAAATTGTCGCGGTCCCATTGGGCCAGTTGGTCGTTGGTCAGCATTCTTGTGTCCTTTCTTCGGGCGGTTCCTGCGGCTGCGGCGTCAGCGCCAGTCACGGCAGACGTACTTGATATCGGTGAAGGCTTCGAGCCCCCAGCGCGCCCCTTCGCGGGCAAGCCCCGACTGTTTCATCCCGCCGAACGGGACCGGGGCGCCCGTGACCTTGGTGCGGTTGACCGCCACCATGCCGAATTGCAGCGCCCGCGTCACCCGGTAGATGCGCCGCGGCTCAAGCGTGTGCAGATAGGCGACAAGGCCGTATTCGGTGGCATTGGCGCGCGCGATCACCTCGGCCTCGGTGTCGAACGGGGCGATGGCGGCGACGGGGCCAAAGGTTTCTTCGGACATGATCGCGGCATGGTCGGGCACATCGGCCAGAAGCGTGGGCTGAAAGAACAGTGGCCCCTGCGGGTCGCGCCCGCCGCCGGTCAGGCAGCGCGCACCGTGTTCCAGCGCATCGGCGACATGGGCCTCTTGCTTGGCCACGGCCTTTTCGTTCATCAGCGGCCCCAGGTCGCAATCGGACATCCCCGGCCCCAGGGTCAGCGCGCGCACGCGCGCGGCAAAGCGGGTGCAGAAGGCCTCATAAAGCGGGCGTTCGACGAAAAAGCGGTTGGCGCCCAGGCAATCCTGCCCGGTGGTGGCGAACTTGGCCTTGATCGCCTCGTCCACGGCCTGTTCGAGGTCGGCATCGGCGAACACGATGAAGGGGGCATGCCCGCCCAGTTCCAGCACCAGCCGTTTTACCGTGTCCGCGGACTGGCGATACAGCAGCCGCCCGATCTCGGTCGAGCCGGTGAAGGACAGCGCGCGCACGCGGGTGTCGCGGGTCCAGGCGCCGACAATCGAAGGCGCATCGCCCGGCACCACGTTGAACACGCCCGGCGGGAACCCGGCGCGGCGCGCCAGTTCGGCCAGGGCCAGCGCCGACAGCGGCGTTTCGGCCGACGGATGCACGACGCAGGTGCAACCCGCCGCCAGCGCGGCCGCGGCCTTGCGGGTGATCATCGCACAGGGAAAGTTCCACGGCGTGACCAGCGCGGCCACGCCGACCGGCTCGCGCCAGACCTCGACCTCGGCGTCGGGCAGGTGCGAGGTCACGCCCTCGATATCCGGGCGCTTGGCCTCTTCGGCATAGAATTCCACGAAACTGGCGGCATAGTCGATCTCGCCGCGCGCCTCGGACAGGGGTTTGCCCTGTTCGGCGACCATGATGCGGGCCAGGTCCTCGCGGCTATGGGCGATCAGGTCGAACCAGCGGCGCAGCAGGGCGCCGCGGTCCTGGGGCAGGGCGCCCGACCAGGCCGCAAAGGCGGCTTGCGCCGCATCCACCGCCGCGCGCGCATCCTCGGCACCCATCTGCGCCACCTCGGCCACGGTGTCGCCGGTCGCGGGATCGGTCACGGCAAAGCGCGACGGGCCTTGGCGCCAGCCGCCGATGAAGCCCGCATCATGCAGCAGGGCGGTGTCGGTCAGGCGGTCGGACAGGGCGGCGCGGGCGGTTTGTGCGGCGGCGGGCATCGGGCACTCCTTGGTTGTCGTGCCTAGTCTAGCCGCCCCGTGGCAGAGGATTCGCTCCCCTCCCGGCAGTTGCGTAGACGGATCGTCTGTTTTCGCGGCCGGCTCAGGACGATCCATCCATCAGCGCCGCCAACGGGGGCGGGGCCGATTTCACCTTCTTGGTGACGATATAGCTGAAATAGCGCTTCACCCCGGCGCGGCTTTCCAGCAGCGAATCCATCAGCGCCTGATAGGTCGGCACGTCGCGGATGACGACCTGCAACAGATAGTCGAAGCCCCCGCCGAGCCCCCAGCAGCCCGTGATTTCGTCCATGCGGGCGACGGTGCGTTCGAAGCTCTGGAAATTCTCGGCGCGATGGTTTTCCAGCTCGACCGTGACAAAGACCACGACATGCTGCGCCAGACGCGCCAGCGCCACCTCGGCGCGGTAGCCGCGGATCAGCCCGGCAGCCTCCATCCGGTTGAGCCGTGCCCAGCAGGGCGTCGGCGACAGGTTGACCCGGCGTGCCAGATCGGCCTTCGAGATCCGCCCCTCGCGGGTCAGAATCGACAGGATGGCAAGATCGCGATCATCAAGGGGCAGTGGACGCATGGCGCTATCTTTCGCCCCGCGCGGCGCTTGTCAATGCGCACCCGTCCCAGGCGGCTGCGCCGGGCTTGCGTAATGGCATGATTTGGCGATGATGAATATCATGACAATGTGGCTGCCCGATCCTGCCTCCATCACGCGCCCCGCGTATCGCTCGCTGGCGCGCGCGGTGGTGGCCGCGATCGACTCGGGCGCGCTCAGACCGGGCGACCGCCTGCCCACGCACCGCGAACTGGCGTTCCGGCTGGGGCTTTCGGTGCAGACCGTCAGCCGCGCCTATGAGGCGCTGATCCGCGCCGATGTCATTGCCGGCGAGGTCGGGCGCGGCACGTATGTCAAATCGACCGGACCCGATGGCCGCGCGCCGCCGTATCAGCGGCTTGAGGGCGACGAGCCGGTCGTGGATTGTTCGATGCTGATGCCGGTTCTGGGCGAGCCGCATCGCACCGCGCTGGACAGGGCGCTGGCCGATCTGTCGGGGGATGTCCCGTCCGAGGTGCTGGGTTCGTTCCGGCCCCGGCGGGCGCTGCGCAAGCATGTCGAACGGGCGCGCGGCTGGCTGTCGCTGTGCGGAATCGACGCCAGGCCCGACCGGATCCTGCCGACCAACGGCGCAACCCCGGCGATGACGGTCGCACTGCTGAGCGCCGCGGCACCGGGCGATCTGGTCGTAACCGAGGTGCTGGGGCACCACACGCTGAAAAGCCTGACGCAGTTGCACGGCCTCAAGCTGGAGGGTCTGGCCTGCGACGTCCAGGGGATCCTGCCCGAGGCGCTGGACCGCGCCGCGCGCAAGCGCGGTGCGCGGGTGCTGTATGTGCTGCCCTCGGGCAACAATGCCTGCGCTGCGACGATGGATGCCGAGCGCCGCGCCGAGATCGTCGCGGTGGCCCGGCGCCATGACATGCTGATCGTCGAGAATGACGCCTGGGGCCCGCTGGAACCGCGCCGCCCGGCGCCCTTGGCGATGCTGGCGCCCGAGCGGGTCTTCTATTTCACCGCCCTGTCCAAATGCCTGATGCCGGCCTTGCGCACCGGCTGGCTGGTGGTGCCCGATTCGCATGTCACCGCCGCGTTCAGCCGCCATATGGTCACCAACTGGATGGCAAGCCCGCTGGTGGCCGAACTGTCGGCGCGGCTGATCGAGCGGGGCGAGGCGCTTGAGTTGTTGCGCTGGCAGCGCCGGGCGCTGGCGCGGCGCAATATCATCGCGCGGCAGTTGCTGGACGGGCTGGACATGGCCGGGGGGGCGCATGGGCTGCATGTGTGGCTGACGCTTTCGGATGGCTGGGACGAGGCCGGGTTCGTGCGCAGCGCCCGGCTGCGCGGCGTGGCGATCGCGCCCGGCAGCGCCTTCGAGACCGGCAATTCGCGCCCGCGTCCGCAGGGTGTGCGGATCTGCCTTGGCGCGCCGGATGAGCGCGGCTTGCGCGATGCGCTGACCGTGATCGCGCGGCTGGCGCGCAATCGTCCCGAACCCGATTTCCTGACCCTTTAGCCGGCCGCGCAGCACGGGCGGCAATTGCCCAACCGGCGGCATTTGCATCTATTGTCATGATTCAATATACTGATTGACATGATTACGGCGCAGGTCTTCTCTGAAGACTGCCGGAAGCGCCCTCTGAGCTGTGCCAGATGCTCTGCCGCTGCCGACGCCATGGCGCGGTTGCCGCTTCCAGTCGCCGCCTGTGTCACGATGCCGCCCTCGGGCGGATCGGCCGTGCCTGGCACGCCATCGTGACGACTTGACGCAAACGCGCCGCTGCGGCGCACGAGATGGGAGACATGTATGACATTCAAGACCTTTCTGATCGGACTTGCCGGCGCCACGGCGCTGATGACGACCAGCGCATCGGCCCAGGACACCTGGCGCTATGCCTTCGAGGAAGCCATTGACGAGGTGCAGGGTGTCTTCGCCACTCAGTTCAAGGAGTATATCGAGGAAAACTCGGACTACACGGTCGAGCTGTTCCCCTTTGGCACGCTGGGGGAATCGGATGACATCATGGAGCAGACGCAGTCCGGCATCCTGCAGTTCGTCAACCAGTCGCCCGGCTTTACCGGCGCGCTGATCCCCGAGGCGCAGGTGTTCTTCGTGCCCTACCTGCTGCCGCAGGAGGGTGAGCAACTCAACGAGTTCTTCCGCACCTCGGTCGCCATCAACGAGATGTTCCCCGAGCTTTATGCCGAACACGGGCTTGAGCTTTTGACCATGTATCCCGAGGGCGAGGTGGTCATGACCACCAAGGAACCCGTCCGCAGCCCCGAGGACCTGAACGAGCAGAACTTCCGCGTGATGACCAACCCGCTGCTGGTTGAAAGCTATCGTGCCTTTGGCGCGGTGCCGACGCCGCTGCCCTGGGGCGAGGTCTATGGCGCGTTGCAGACGAACATGATTCAGGGGCAGGAAAACCCCATGTTCTTCGTCGAATCGACGCGCATGTATGAGGTGACGGACCACATCACCTTTACCGGCCACAACAACTTCACCACCGCCCTGATGGCCAACCAGGACTTCTTCAACGGCCTGTCCGAGGACGATCAGCAACTGGTGCGCGACGCGGTCGATGAAGCGTTCGAATACATCCTGGACTACCAGGAAGGCCTGACCGAGCGCGCGCTGGAAACGATCATGGAGAACAAGCCCGACATGACCGTCACGCGCCTGGACGACGACGAGCGCGAAGCCTTCATGGAGACTGCCGACTCCGTCGAGGCCGAGTTCATCGAGATGACCGGCGAAAGCGGCCAGGAAATCCTGGATCAGATGAAGGCCGACCTCGAGGCGGTCAGCGACTGATCCATGCACACCAACCCAGAGGCGGCTGCGGCCGCCTCTGGTCTTTCGCGTAAGACATTTCCATCCTCTGAACAGGGATTTCTCGCGTGACCGACCCTGAACGCCAGACCGAAGCCCCCGAAATCGAAGATTCCGCGCTGGGGCCAACCGTTGCCGAAGACGACGCGCCACCGTCCAGCTACAAATCCGACCTTCCGGGCCCCCTGGGCATGGTCGACAACGCGATCGCCCGGATCGAGGCCATCTTGCTGGCCGCGGGCGTCTTGTTGATGGCACTCAACACCGTGGCCAATGTCGTGGGCCGGTTCGGTTTCGGCCAGTCGATCCAGGCGACCGAGGAAATCAACCGGGTCCTGATCATCCTCATCACATTCGCCGGCATCAGCTATGCCGCGCGCCACGGTCGCCACATCCGCATGACGGCGTTCTTTGACCTGTTGCCCCCGCCACCGCGCAAGGTTCTGATGATCTTTATCGCGCTGTTTACGGCGGCGGTGATGTTCGCGCTGGCATGGTATTCCTGGGGCTATCTGACGACCTCGCTGTCGCGCGGCCGGGTTCTGCCCTCGCTTCAGATTCCGGTCTGGTGGACCGTGGTCTGGGTGCCGGTGGGCTTTTTCATGACCGGGCTGCAATACCTGCTGACGGCGATCAAGAACATGCTGGAAAAGGACATCTATCTCTCGACCAACGTGCTTGAGGGGTATTCCGACGAAAGCGAACAGGAAGTCTGAGGGGGCGGCACAGATGGCACTGACAATTCTGGGTGTGATGGTGGTCCTGCTGGCACTGGGCTTTCCCATGATGATCCCGCTCATCATCGCCGCCGGTCTGGGGTTCTATCTGAATTTCGGCGGGTTCGGCCAGCTTGAGACCATGGTGTCGCAGATGATGGCGGGCATTCGCCCCGCCTCGCTGATCGCGGTTCCCATGTTCATCTTTGCCGCCGACATCATGACGCGGGGGCATTCGGCGGGGCGGCTGATCGACCTGGTGATGGCCTTCGTGCGCCATCGCAGGGGCGGGCTGGCGATTTCGACCGCCGCCGCCTGCACCATGTTCGGGGCGGTGTCGGGCTCGACCCAGGCCACGGTCGTGGCCATCGGCAGCCCGCTGCGTCCGCGCATGCTCAAGGCCGGGTATAACGACAGCTTTACACTGGCGCTGATCATCAATGCCTCGGATATCGCGTTCCTGATCCCGCCGTCGATCGGCATGATCATCTATGGCGTGATTTCCAACACCTCGATCGCCGAATTGTTCATCGCGGGGATCGGTCCGGGGCTGCTGATCCTGCTGCTGTTCTCGATCTATTGCTGGTATTATGCCGCGCGCAACAATGTGCCGTCCGAGGATCCCGCGACCTGGTCCGAGCGGCTGGTCGCGATGCAAAAGGCGCTCTGGCCGCTGGGCTTTCCGGTGATCATCATCGGCGGCATCTATGGCGGGGTCTTCTCGCCGACCGAGGCTGCGGCGGCCTGTGTCCTCTATGCGCTGATCCTGGAAATGATCGTGTTCCGCACGCTCGATATCAACGGGCTGATCTCGACCGCGCGCTCGACCGGGCTGATCACGGCGGTGGTGTTCATCCTGGTGGCCGCGGGTGCCGGGTTTTCGTGGATCATCTCGTTCGCGCAAGTGCCGCAGGCGGTTCTGGGCTCGATCGGCGTCGACGAGATGGGGCCGATCGGCGTCTTGTTCGTGATCTCGATCGCGTTTTTCATCGGCTGCATGTTCGTCGATCCCATCGTCGTGATCCTGGTCCTGGTGCCGATCTTCGCGCCGGTCGTGGACGCGGTCGGGCTGGACCCGGTGCATGTCGGCGCGATCATCGTCTTGCAGGTGGCGATCGGCTCGGCCACGCCGCCGTTCGGTTGCGACATCTTTACGGCGATCGCGGTGTTCAAGCGCCCCTACTGGAACGTCATTCGCGGCACACCGCCCTTTATCGCCATCCTGCTGACGGTGTCGGTTCTGTTGATCTTTTTCCCGCAGATCGCGCTGTTCCTGCGTGATCTGGCCTTCGGATAAAAGGAGGGGCGCCCCCGTGTTTTCCAAGATCCTTGTGCCGTTCGACGGCTCGTCCAGCGCCGAAGAGGCCATTCGCATTGCCGCGGAACTGGCCAAGCTGACCGACGCCGAAATGGTCCTGCTGACGGTCTATCGCCATCATTCCATGCTGGAGGCGTCGTTTTCCATGGTCCGCCCCAGCGAGCCGGGCAACATGGACGAGATCATGCGCAAACACGCGCAGGAGGTGGCCGAACACGGCAAGGCCGTCGCCCGCGAGGCGGGCGCGCCAAAGGTGCGCGCCTTCATCAAGTCCGGCCCGCCGGCGCGCACCATTGTTGCCTGGGCGCGCGACAAGGACGTCGATCTGATCGTTCTGGGCAGCCGTGGCTTGGGTTCGGTCGAGGGCTATCTGCTGGGCTCGGTTTCGCATAAGGTAACGGGGCTGGCGAAATGCCCCGTTCTGGTTGTCTGAGGATCCTTCATGACCGCCCCGACCGTTTCCGTGCCCCTGCCACGCGCAGAGGCGGCGAATGAACCTGTGCGCCTGGGGCTTGTCGCCCTGTCCACCGACATGACGCTGGAACACGATCTGGCGGGGTTTCTGTCGGAGGATCTGCGCCTGCATGTCTCCCGTCTGGCCTTTGCCAACCCGACCACGCCCGAAAACCTGCGCGCGATGGCGCCGGGCATCACCGCCGCGGCGGATCTGCTGGTGCCGGGGGTCGATCTGGCGGCGGTCGGGTTTGGCTGCACCTCGGGTGCGATCATCAACGGCGATGGCGCGGTCGCGGCGGCCATCGGGGCGGTGCGCCCCGGCGTGCCGGTCTGCACCCCGTCGGATTCGGCGGTGCGCGGGTTTCGCGATCTCGGCGTGCGCCGCATCGCGCTGCTGACCCCCTATGTCGAACCAACCGCCCGCCCCGTCGCCGATTATTTCGAGACCGCCGGGATCGAGGTCGTCCAACTGACCAGTCTCGACATGGAGGATGATCGCGACATCGCCCGGCTTTCGCCCGCGGTGATCCGCGCCGCCGTGCTGCGGGCCGATCATGCCGGGGCCGAGGCGGTGTTCATCTCGTGCACTTCGACCCCGGTGATGCCGCTGATTCCCGCGCTTGAGGCCGAGCTGGGCAAACCCGTGGTCAGTTCCAACCAGGCGCTGGCCTGGGCGATGCTGGCGGTTGCAGGCCTCAGCGTGCCGGGTCCGGGGGCGCTGTTTGCCCCGACCGCGGATGCCGCATGATCCCCGCGCCGGCCGATTTTCGCGCCGCCGCCGCGCGCCTTGACGGGCATATCCGCGCCACGCCCTGCACCGGATCGGCGGCGCTGTCGGATCTGACCGGCGTGCCGGTCTGGCTCAAGCACGAGCATTTGCAGATCACGGGTGCATTCAAGCTGCGCGGCGCGACCAACGCCGTCTTGCAGTTGCCCGACGGGGTGGCCGGTGTCACCACCGCCTCGACCGGCAATCACGGCCGGGCGCTGGCGCATGCCGCGCGGGCTCGCGGGCTGCGCGCGGTGATCTGCATGTCCCGCCTGGTGCCGGAAAACAAGCGCGCCGCCGTCACCGCCCTGGGGGCCGAGGCGCGCATCATCGGCGACAGCCAGGACGACGCCCTGCACGAGGCCGAGCGGCTGGTGGCCGACGAGGGGTTCGCGCTGATCCCGCCGTTCGACGATGCGCATGTCATCGCCGGGCAGGGCACGCTGGGGCTGGAAATGGCGCGCGCGGTGCCCGACGCGGCGGCCGTCCTGGTGCCGCTTTCGGGCGGCGGCCTGCTGGCGGGGGTCGCGGCGGCGATGAAGATCCAAAACCCCGCGCTGCATGTCGTCGGCGTGTCGATGGCGCGCGGCGCGGCCATGGCCGCCAGCCTGGATGCCGGGCACCCGGTCGCGGTGCGCGAACGCGCCACGCTTGCCGATTCGCTGGGCGGCGGGATCGGGCTGGACAACCGCCTGACCTTTTCGATGGTGCGCGGCCTGATGGATGACGTGATCTTGTTGAACGAAGACGAGATCGCCGCCGGTATCCGCCATCTCTATACCCGCGAGGCCCAGATCGTCGAGGGCGGCGGCGCGGTCGGCGTGGCGGCGCTGATCGCGGGCAGATACGCCCCGCGTGGCCCCGTGGTGCTGCCGCTGACCGGTGGCAATATCGATCCGACGCTGCTGACCCGCATCCTTGCGGGCGAGACCCCGAACCTGGAGGACGCCTGATGCCCCGGATCCGCATCCTCACCGAATCCGACCTTCGGGGGCTGATCGATCTGACGCCCGAACTGGTCGAGGCCGTGGCCGAGGCGTTTCGCGCGCTTGCGACCGGGCGAGTGGTCATGCCGCCGGTGCTGTCGATGGAGATCGCGGACCATCATGGCGAGGTCGATGTCAAGACCGCCTATGTGCCGGGCCTCGAAGGGTTTGCGATCAAGGTCAGTCCCGGCTTCTTCGACAATCCCGCGATCGGCCTGCCCTCGACCTCGGGGCTGATGATGGTGTTTTCGGCCCGCACCGGGCAGGTGCAGGCGCTGTTGCTGGACAATGGCTATCTGACCGACCTGCGCACCGCCGCCGCAGGTGCCGTGGCCGCGCAGGCGCTGGCGCGCCCCGATGCCGCGCATGCCTGTATCCTGGGCGCCGGGCTTCAGGCGCGGATGCAGCTGCGCGCGCTGACGCTGGTGCGCCCGATCGCGCGCGCCAGTATCTGGGCGCGCGACGGCGCCAAGGCCCGCGCCATGGCCGACGAGATGAGCGCGCAGCTTGAACTGCCGGTGCGGGCCGTCGACGACCCCGAACAGGCGGTGTCCGCGGCCGATATCGTGGTGACGACCACGCCTGCGACGCGCCCGATCCTGCACGCCGACTGGCTGCGGCCGGGCCAGCATGTGACCGCCATGGGCTCGGACCAGCCGGGCAAGAACGAGGTCGATCCCCGCGCGCTGGCACGCCTGCGCTATGTCGCCGACCGGCTGTCGCAGACCCGCCAGATGGGCGAGTTGCGCGCCGCGCTGGAGGCGGGCCTCGTGGCACGTGATGCGGATTTCCCCGAACTGGGCGCGGTATTGGCCGGGACCGCGCCGGGCCGCCAGAGTGCCGAAGAGATCACGCTCGCCGATCTGACCGGCACCGGCGTTCAGGACACCGCCATCGCCATGCTGACCTTGCAAAAGGCAGGGCAGGCCGGCGTGGTCATTGACAGTTGAGGAACGGCCATGCCCATTGCGCCCTGCGGCCGCCCTGATCCGTGCATGCCGTGGCCCAAAGCGTCCTGCCCGAACCTTTCATCGAGTGAAGTCCCATGCACCTGAACCCGATCTTTCCCACCATTCTGTTCGATCAGGACGGCAAGCACCATGGATTCCTGCGCCTGCCGCATTCGCGCAACGAAAGCGCCTGGGGCGCGATCATGATTCCGATCACGGTGGTGCGCAACGGCGACGGGCCGACGGCGCTGTTGACCGGGGCCAATCACGGCGACGAATACGAAGGGCCGATCGCGCTTCAGGTGCTGGCGCATGAGCTTGAGCCCGCGCAGATCAGCGGGCGCGTGATCATCGTGCCCTATATGAACTACCCCGCGTTTCGCGCCGCGACGCGGGTGTCGCCCATCGATATGGTCAACCTCAACCGGGCCTTTCCGGGCTCGCCCGATGGCTCGGCCACGCAAAAGATCGCCAACTATTTCAACGAGACGCTGGTGCCGATGGCCGATATCGTGCTGGACTACCATTCGGGCGGCAAGACGCTGGATTTCCTGCCCTTTGCCTGCGCCCATCATCTGGATTCGGTCAGCCAGCAAGAGGCCTGCATGGCCGCGGTGCAGGCGTTCAACGCCCCCTATACGCTGATGCTGCGCGAGATCGACAATGTCGGCATGTACGACACCGCCGTCGAAGGGCAGGGCAAGGTCTTTGTCACCACCGAACTGGGCGGCGGCGGCACCGCGACCGCGCAGTCGGCCCGGATCGCCCGGCGCGGGGCGCGCAATGTGCTGATCCATGCCGGTATTCTGGCCGGCGAGATCGAATACCAGCGCACCACCATGCTGGATATGCCCGATGACGATTGCTATCATTTCGCAACCTACGAAGGGCTGCTGGAGCCGCTGGTCGATCTGGGCGAACCGATCGAAAAGGGCGCGTGCATCGCGCGCGTCTGGGCGGCCGACCGGACCGGGCTGCAACCGCTGTGTTATTATGCGCAGCGCTCCGGCATCCTGGTGGCGCGCCATTTTCCGGGCCTGATCCAGACCGGCGACTGCCTGGCCGTGATCGCCACCGCGATGGAGGCGTGAGGCGCGCGCGGGCCTAACGGGTGAACAGGCCCATCTGCCTGAGCGTGCTGGCCGCCTGCACCAGGCGGGGGCCGACATCGTCTTCCATGTCCTCGCGCCGGGTGCGGAAGCTGGGCATGGCGCAGGTCATGGCCACCGGCAACCCGTCCTCGGTACGGCCAAGCGGGGCCGAGGCGGCATAGATCGACGGGCGCCAATCTCCGTAAGAGGTGCAAAACCCGTCGTCGGATCGGCACCGTTCGATCGAGGCGACGGTGTGTTCGGCGTGGCGGCTGAAAAGGTCGGGATAGGTCTTGCGTGACAGCGCCAGCGTGTCGTTGAACTCCTGCCCCGACATAAGCGACAGAAGCGCGCGCCCGGTGGCCGATGCCACCAAGGGCCCGGTGATGCCGATTTCCGGCACATGCGGAAAGTTCTTTGCCTCGCCCGCGGTCTGAACCGACACGAAATCGGGCCCCGAGATCACCGCCAGCGTGACATTGCCCGATGTGAATTCGGCGACATCGCGCATCAGGCTGACCGCCGAATGCCGCCAGCGCGCCGCTGCCAGCACCGGATAGGCCAGGGTCAGGATCTTGGGCGCCAGGCGAAAGCCGCCGTTGCGATCGCGGCGGATGAACCCTTGCGAGATCAGGGTCTTGCACAGGCGCGACACCGTGGGGCGATTCAGTCCCAGACGTTGCGCGATTTCGCCGTTGCTGAGCGTTTCGCCAGCGGTGCGGAAACACGACAGCACTTCGAGTCCGCGGATCAGCGTGGTCGAGACCGAGCCGTCGCGCGTCAGCTCCTCGGGGTCGATGATCACGCCCGCCTCGGCCCAGTCCTTCATGATGTCGAGATCGGAACTCATAGGCAGTTCTTTTCGCGCAGAGTGTCGATTTCATCCTCGGACAATCCGAGCCAGTTTCGATAAATGAAATCGTTGTCCTTGCCAAGCGCACCGGCCGACCAGCGCACCCCGCCCGGCGCGTTGCGCATGCGCGGCACGACGTTTTGCATCCGAACCGCGCCGAAATCGTCATCGGGCACCGCGACGATGGCGCCGCGCGCCTGCATCTGCGGATCGGCAAAGATCTGGTCGACGCTATAGACCGGCGCCAGCGTGCCGTTGGCCTTGCGGAACGCGGCCAGCACCTCGTCCAGCGTGTGCGATGCGATGAAGGCGCCAAAGATGCGATCCAGCTCGCCCGCGTTCTGCACCCGCAGACTGTTCGAGGCAAAGCGCGGATCATCCACCAGTTCGGGCCGGCCGATGGCGTGGGCGTTGTTGCGAAAGGTCGCCGCCGTGCTGCCCGCCAGCGAGACATAGCGCTTGTCGGCGGTCATATAGACATCGGACGGGGCCGAATACTGGTTGCGGTTGCCGCTGCGCGCGCGGATCGCGCCCAGCTGATCGTATTCGATGGCCAGCGATTCGATCATGCGCAGAACGGCCTCGGTCAGCGACAGGTCGATTTCCTCGCCCTCGTCGGGCCGGTCGCGGAAGACCCGCACCAACGCCGCGCAGATCGCAAAGGCACCGAACACGCCGCCGATCGAATCGGCCAGCGGATAGCCGGTGTGCATCGGCGCGCGATCAGGGTCGCCGGTGATCTGGGTCAGCCCGCCCATCGCCTCGAAGATGCGGGCGAAACCGGGTTGGCCGGCATAGGGCCCGTCCTGGCCAAAGGCGCTGACCCGCAAGATGATCAGCCGCGGATTCGCCGCCCACAGCGTGTCCAGGTCCAGCCCCCAGCGGTCCAGCGTTCCGGGGCGGAAATTCTCGATCAGGACATCGGTTTCGGCCAGCATCCGCTTGAACAGCTCTGCCCCTTCGGGCTGGCGCAGGTCCAGCGTGCCGTGCCGTTTGCCGCGATTCGTGACCTTCCACCACAGGGGCTTTCCGTCCTTGAAGGGCGGAAAGCCGCGCAACCCGTCGCCCGCGCCGGGAAGTTCAAGCTTGGTGACATCGGCGCCGAAGTCCGCCAGCAGGCTGCCCGCCATCGGTGCGGCGATGATCGTCGCAATGTCGATTACGCGCAAACCCTTGAGCGGGCCTGTGGTTTCGTCGGTGGCGGTTGCGCCGGGGGTTGGCCGGTCGGGCATCGTATGTCCATTTATTATTCTAGTGTTGACACATTGTTACGATATATGGAAAACAAACGTCAATAATAACAAAAAACAAAACGAGGGGGAGGAATGGATTTCGAAATGTCGCCGGCGGCGCGTGCCATGACGGACCGTGCCGAAGCCTTTTTCCAGGCGCGCATCCTGCCGCGCCACCGTGACTGGCATCAAGCTGTCGTGCGCGAGGGTCGCCCGGCCCCGTTCCTGCCCGCCCTGCAAGACGAGGCCCGTGCGCAGGGCCTGTGGAACCTGGCGCTGCCGCTGTTGCGCGACGACGAGCCCGGCACGCGGCTGAGCAACCTGGAATTCGCCCCCGTGGCAGAAATCCTGGGGCGGTTGCCCTGGGGGTCGCAGGTGTTCAACTGCCAGGCGCCGGATGTGCCCAACATGGCGATGTTGCAGGCACTGGCCACCCCGGCGCAGCGCGAAGAATGGCTGAACCCGCTGCTGGAGGGGAAGATCCGCTCGGCCTATGCGATGACCGAGCCTGACACGGCCTCGTCGGATGCGACGAACATCGCCACCCGGATCGACTTTGGCACCGGGCCGGACGCCGGAACCATCACGCTGAACGGGCGCAAGTGGTTCGCCACCGGCGGCGCGCACCCGGACTGCAAGTTCCTGATCGTGATGGGTGTCAGCGACCCGGAGGCATCGCGCACCGAACGCCAGAGCATGGTGATCGTGCCCACCGATACGCCCGGCCTGACGCTGGAGCGCGAACTCAGTTTCATGGGCTGGCGCGATCATGTGGCACCGATCGGTGAATTCACGCTGCGCGACGTGCGGGTGCCGGTTGAAAACCTGATCGGCGCGCGCGGGCAGGGGTTTCGCGGCGCGCAGGTGCGGCTGGGCCCGGCGCGCATTCACCATTGCATGCGCTGCGTGGGCATGGCCGAGATGCTGGTGGCGCAGATGATCGCCCGTGCGCGCGAGCGGTCCACCTTTGGCCAAAGCGTGATCGACTATGACACCGTGCAGGGCTGGATCGCCGAAGCGCGCGTCGAGATCGAGATGGTGCGCCTGTTCGTCCACAAGGCGGCCGCGATGGTCGATGCCGCGGGCGGGCAGGGCGGCGGGCGCGATGTCTGGCGGCAGGTGTCGATGATCAAGATCGCCACGCCGCGCATGTTGCAGACCATTGCCGACCGCGCGGTCCAGGTGTTCGGCGCGATGGGCGGGGTCGAGGAAACGCTGATCCACCACGCCTGGTCTTATGCGCGCTGGTTCCGCATCGGCGACGGCCCCGACGAGGTGCATCTGCGCCAGATCTTCCGCACCGAGCCAGCGCCGGACTGGTCGATCGCGGATTGCCCCTACATCGCCCACCCGGCCCTGTCCCATGCAACCGAGGGAGCCTTGCCATGACCTTGCCGGACCTCAAGACGCTTGCGGCGGGCCTTGGCGGCCTGATCGCGGCGGTGATCGCGGTGCAGGCGATCTATGTCGCCTTCAGCGGCGCCTTCGACATCGCATTCACGCGCGCGGGGCTGTTGTGGGCCGGGGTCGTGGTGTCGATCCTGTGCACGCCGCTGGCATCGCGGGTCGGTGGCGGTGCGGGCCGTCAGGCGCTGGCCTGGGCGCTGGATTTTGCCATGATCGCAGTGCTTTGCGTGGTGATCTTTCGGTTCATCACGGTTCTGAATCTGCTGGAACGCACGATCTACATGCTGACCATCTGGGATGTCGGCCTGGCCGTCGCGGGGATCGCCATCTTGATGGAGGCGACGCGGCGGTTGTTCGGCCTGCCCATCGTCATCATTTCGCTGGTCGGGCTCGTGTTTTGCTTTGTCGGTCCCTGGCTGCCGGGTTTCCTGAACCATTCCGGCATGTCGCTGGACCGCATGATGCTGACCATCTGGTACAGTTTCCAGGGGGTTTTCGGCATCCCGCTGGGCATCGTGATCCAGATGGTCCTGATCTTCATCGTCTTTGGCGCCGTGCTGGAAGGGACCGGCGCCAGTAACGCGCTGATCCGCGTGTCGCTGGCCCTGACCGGGCGCACGCGCGGCGGCCCGGCGCATTCGGCGGTGATCGCCAGCGGCATGTTCGGCGCGATGTCGGGCAGCGTGACGGCCAATGTCGTCGGCACCGGCTCGTTCACCATTCCCATGATCCAGCGCCGCGGCTTTACCCCTGCGGCCGCCGGCGGGATCGAGGCCGCAGCCTCGACCGGCGGGCAGATCGTTCCGCCGGTGATGGGGGCGGCGGCGTTCCTGATGGCCGATCTGCTGGGGGTGCCCTATGCCACCGTGGCGGTGGCCGCGATCATTCCCTCGATCCTCTATTACGGCGCGCTGTTCGTGGCGATCTCGATCCTGGCGGCGAAGCAGGACATCCAGCCGGTCCCCGAATCCGAGCGGCTGCCGCTGAACCGCCGCGATCTCGTGGCCAGCCTGCTGTTCATCATCCCGATTCTGGCCATCGTCGTGGTTCTGGTCATGGGGCGCTCGCCCGCGATGGCGGGCTTCGTCGCGACCGTCACCGCCGCGGTGCTGGGCCTGTTCAACCCGCGGAACTGGAAAGACCCCTGGATCGTCTGGAAGGTCATCACCCATGCCGGTCGCAACAGTGCCAGCATTCTGGTGGCGGTCGGTGCAATCGGCGTGATTTTGGGGGTTCTGAACCTGACCGGGCTGGGATTGTCCTTTGCCTCGGCGGTATCGGGGCTCTCTGACGATTCGCTGCTTATGGCACTGGTGGTGACGGCGCTGGCCTGCCTGATGCTGGGGATGGGGATGCCCACGTTGCCGGCCTATCTGATCATCGTTCTGGTTCTGGGACCGGTCATCACCCGGCTGGGGGCCGAGCCGTTGGCGGCGCATATGTTCGTCTTTTACTTCGGTGTCCTGTCGGCGATCACGCCGCCGGTGGCGATCGGGGCCTTCGCGGCTGCGCCGATCGCGCGGGCCAATCCGATGGAGACCTCGTTCGTGGCGCTGAAGCTGGCGCTGACCGGGTTCCTGATCCCGTTCGTGTTCATCTATCAACCCTCGCTTTTGCTGATCGGCCCGTTCGATCCGCTGACCTTCGCGCGCGTGATCGTAGCGCTGTCTCTGGCGATCTGGATGCTGAACACCGGGCTGATCGGATACGCGGGCACCCGGCTGGGCTGGGGCGAACGCGCCCTGCGGCTGGCGGTGGCGGCGGCGCTGCTGGTGCAGGTGCCGCAGGTTCAGATGGCCATGATCGCCGTTTCCATTGCGGTGATCATGGGGAAATCGCTGGCGCTCAGGCGTGCCGGTGCCGGGGCATGACCACATGCCATCCACTATCGACGTGATCAGGGAGGAAAAGATGACGCGATTCACACTTCACAAGACGGTTGGCGCGCTGCTGGCCGGCGCGGCCCTGCTGGCTGGCGCAACCACGGCCAGCGCGCAGGGGCAGTCCTTTCAGATGGCCTCGCTGGGCTCGGATTCGCCGACGACGGTGTTTTCGATCGCGGTGAGCGAGATCTTGCGCCGCGAACTGGGCCACCGGATCCAGTTGGCGACGGGCTCGGCCGCGACCCGGCAGGCGGTGGATGCCGCCAACCAGCAGGTCGATCTTTATGTGACGGCCGTGTCGATCAACCATTTCATGGCCAACCAGCTGCGCATGTACGAAGAGATGCCGGACGCGCCCGAGATGTTCGGCAACCTGCGCGCGATCCTGAACTATCCGTTGGGCGCCTATCACGGGATTGTCTGGGCCGACAGCGGCATCACCTCGATGGAGGATTTTGAAGGCCAGCGCGTCTTTGCCGGGCCGCCGTCGGGGGCCGCGCGCGCCGTGGTCGAGCAGATCATCAAGGGATCGACCGGGTTCGAGCCCAACGAGGACTACGAGTCGATGAACCTGGACTGGGGGGCGGCCGCGCAGGCGTTCCAGGATCGCCAGATCGACGCCTATTTCATCCCCACGCCGATCCCCAGCGCGGCGGTGGCGCAGATCTCGGCCCAGGGCGAGTTTCGCGTGATCGGCATTCCCGACAGCGCGCTGGACAGCCCCGAACTGGAGGCCGCGCTGTCGATTCCGGGGCGCAGCCTCAATACGCTGGAGCCGGGTACCTATCCCAACCTGGTCAACGACGAGCCGGTTCAACTGATCGACTCGCTGGTGGGGCTGGGCACCCATCGCTGGATGAGCGAGGATGAGGTCTATGACATCACCCGCGAAATCTTCGAGAACAACGCCGATCTGGTCGAGGCCGCGCGCTGGATGGAGGTGATCACCCCCGAAAACGCCCTGACCGAGATGAACATGCCGCTGCATGTCGGGGCCTATCGGTATTATCAGGAAATCGGCATCGAGGTGCCCGACGACCTGATCCCGCCCGAGCTGCGCTGAACGGTATCAAGACCCGCGCGGCGTCCGCGCTGCGCGGGGTTTTCATGACGACAAACGGACTCGAGAATGGATCTTTCCCTGTCCCCGGCCGATCTGGCTTTCCGCGATCAGGTGCGCGCATTCATCGCGGCGAACCTGCCCGCCGACATCGCCGACACGTTTCATCAGGCCGGGCGGCACAGCTTTGATCAGATGATGCGCTGGCACCGTATCCTTTATCAAAAGGGCTGGGTGGCGCCGCATTGGCCGGTCGAACATGGCGGCGCGGGCTGGAGCGTGATGCAACAGCACATCTTCGATTCCGAGGCGATGGCCGCGGGTGCGCCCCGCCTGCGCCCGTTCGCGCTGCGCATGATCGGGCCGATCCTGATTCATTTCGGCAACGACTGGCAGCGCGAACGCTTTCTGCCGCCGATGCTGAGCGGTGCGGAATACTGGTGTCAGGGCTTTTCCGAACCGGGCGCGGGGTCTGACCTGGCCTCGCTGAGCACGCGGGCCGAACACGATGGCGACGACTATATCGTCACCGGCCAGAAAACCTGGACGACCACCGGCCAACATGCCGACTGGATGTTCGCGCTGGTGCGCACCGATCCGCAGGCCGACCGCCCGCAAAAGGGCATATCGATGCTGCTGATCGACATGAAAAGCCCCGGCGTGACGGTGCGCCCGATCGTGACCATCGACGGCGACCACCATGTGAACGACGTGTTCCTGGATGGCGTGCGCGTGCCGGCAAGCCATCTGGTCGGCCAAGAGAACAAGGGCTGGGACTATGCCAAGTTCCTGCTGGCGCATGAGCGTGTGACGGTGGCCAATGTCGGACAGGCCAAGGCCGAGATCGGGCTTCTGAAACGTCTGGCGCAGGCGCGCGGGCGGCTGGACGACCCGGTCTTCGCCACCAGCCTGATCGATCTGGAAACCGACATGTCCGCGCTTGAGGTGACGAACCTGCGGATGCTGTCGCAACTGGGGCCGGGGGGCGATGCCGGGGCGCTGTCATCCTTTCTGAAGCTGCGCGGCACCGAGATCCAGCAACGCATAAGCGAGCTTGCGATGGATCTCATGGGGCCCGAGGCCGCGCCCTGGCAGGGCGGCAACGGCGATGCGCGCCTGGGGCCCGAGCGCTACGGCACCCACGGATGGCTGTTCTCGCGTGCCTTCACCGTCTTCGGCGGCTCCAGCGAGATCCAGAAGAATATCGTCGCCAAGCAGATCCTGGGGCTTTGACCGATGCTTGATTTCACACCGACCGACGAACAGCGCATGATCGCGGACACGATGGCGCAGGTTCTGGCCGATCACGGCCTGCCCGCGCCCGTGTCGCCCGACCGCGCCACGCTTTGGCAGGCGGTGGCCGGGCTGGGGATGGCCGGCCTGCCCTTTGCCGAGGCACAGGGCGGTGCCGGGCTGGGCGTTGCCGACATGGTCTGCGCGCTGATCGAAGGCGGGCGCTTCGGGGCCGATCTTCCGATGCTGTCGTCGGCCCTGTTGCCGGCGCTGTGTCTGCGCCATGCGGGCGCGGATGCCCTGCCGGGGGATACGGTCGCCGCGTTGGTGGCCGGGCGCGTGACGCTGGGCGCCGCCATCGACGATGCGCCGCTGGCCCCGCTTTGCGTGCGGGCGGCGGCAGGCGGGGTTCGGCTGACGGGGCGCAAGGTCGCCTGTCTGGGCGCGGACATGGCCGCGGCCCATCTGGTCGTCGGCGACGCGGCGGTGTTTCTTGTGCCCGCCGATGTGCCGGGGCTGACGAGCGCGCCCTGCACGCTGGTCGATGGCCGTGCAGCGGGCGAGTTGCAATTCGACGATGTGGTGCTGCCCGACCGGGCACGGATCGGCGATGCCGATCTGGCCGCGCTGTTGCGTGACGCGGGATCGCTGGCGCTGGCGGCCGATGCCCTGGGCGCGATGGAACGGATCAATGCGATGACGCTTGAGCATCTCAAGACCCGGCGCCAGTTCGGTCGGCCCATCGGCAATTTCCAGGTGCTTCAGCACAGGATGGTCGATATGGTCCACGAGACCGAGCATCTGAAATCGCTGGTGCAACTCGCGGCGGCGGAATGCGACACGGGGCGTGGCGACGATGGCGCTAAGCGGCGCGCCCGTGCGGTGTCGCGCTTGCGGCGCCACATCGCCACGCGCATCCGCCCCGCCGCCGCCTCGGCGATCCAGTTGCACGGCGGGATCGGCATGACCGAGGACTATGTGCTGGGTGCGCTGGTCAAACGGGTGCTGGTGGCCAATATGCTGTTCGGCACCGCCGATGACCACGCCGCACGCCTGCGCCGGTTTCTGGCGGCGGAAACCGCGCCGGCCGATTCGGCCTTGCAAGGCCCGAAACCAGAAGGATACTGAACGACATGAACGAAACGACCCTCAGGCAGGAACGCGACGGCGCGGTCCTGGTGCTGACACTCGACGGTGGCGCGACCCGCAACGCGATCAGCCCGCCGGTCTATCGGCAGGTGCAGGCGGCCGTGATCGACGCGGCGCAGGATCCGGGGGTGCGCGCCATCGTGCTGACCGGCGACAACGGCTTCTTTTCGTCGGGGGGCAATATCCACGCCCTCAAGGCCAGCGCGCAAAAGACCATGGCCGAGGTCACGGCCAACACCGACGCCCTGAACGTGATGATCAAGGCTTTGCGCGATTGCCCCAAGCCCGTGGTTGCGGCGATCGAGGGTGGCGCGGCCGGGGCAGGGGCCTCGCTGGCGCTGGCCTGCGACATGATCGTGGCGGCGCGCGATGCGAAACTGGTGGTGGCCTATGTCAAGGTCGGCCTGTCGCCCGATGGCGGGGTCACGCATTTCCTGTCGCGCGGGCTGCCGCGCCAGCTTGTGGCCGAGATGTGCATGTTGGGCACGCCGGTGGGCGCCGAGCGGCTCTTTGCGCTGGGTGTCGTGAACGCGCTGTGCGACCCCGGCGCCGCGCGCGGCGAGGCGTTGGCCCTGGCGCAGCGGTTGGCTGCGGGCGCTACGCAGGCGATTGCCCGCATCAAGGGTCTGATCGAGGCCGCGCCCGATACCGATCTGGCGACCCATCTTGACCGCGAGGCCGATGGCATCAACCGCGCCCGCTTCGGCGACGAGGCGCGCGAGGGGCTGGCGGCGTTTCTTGACAAGCGCAAACCCGATTTCGCCGGCAAGGGGTAAGACCATGAACCGACCCGAACCCGACATCACCCGCCAGCACCGGTTGCCGCCCGTCCTGCGCGGGTTGCGCATTCCGGTCGTGGCCTCGCCGATGTTCATCATCTCGAACCCCGATCTGGTGATCGCCCAGTGCAAGGCCGGCATCATCGGCAGTTTCCCGGCCCTCAATGCGCGCGACGCGGCGGGCGGGCCGGTGGTGCTGGAACAATGGCTCAAGCGCATCACCGAGGAACTGGATCGCCACAACCAGGCCAACCCCGACCGTCCCGCCGCGCCCTTTGCCGTGAACCAGATCGTGCACCGCTCGAACGCGCGGCTTGAGCGCGATGTCGAGATCTGCGCGCGCTGGAAAGTGCCGATCTGGATCACCTCGCTGGGTGCGCGGCCCGAGGTGAACGAGGCCGCGCATTCCTGCGGCGCCATCACGCTGCATGACGTGATCAACAACCGCTTTGCCCGCAAAGCCATTGAAAAGGGCGCCGACGGGCTGATCGCGGTGGCCGCCGGGGCCGGGGGGCATGCCGGGCCGATCAACCCGATGGCGCTGGTGGGCGAGATCCGCCAGTGGTTCGACGGGCCGCTGCTGCTGTCGGGTGCGATATCGACCGGGCGCGCGATCCTGGCGGCGCGGGCGATGGGGGCCGATCTGGGCTATGTCGGCTCGCCCTTCATCGCCACCCAGGAGGCGAACGCCCAGGACGATTACAAGCGCATGATCGTCGAGGGCGGCGCCGAAGACATCGTCACCTCGTCGATCTTCACCGGCGTGTCGGGCAATTACCTGAAACCGTCGATCGCGCGCACCGGGCTTGACCCTGACAACCTGCCCGCGACCCCCACCGAGATGAGCTTTGCCGACGGCGATTCCGCCAAGCCCAAGGCGTGGAAAGAGGTCTGGGGCTCGGGCCAGGGGATCGGCGCGGTGCAATCGGTGGTGCCGGCGGCGTCGCTGGTGGACCGTCTGGCGCGCGAATACGCCGCGGCCAAGGCCGAACTGCTTGCGGAACTGGCCGCCGAAGACCCCGACGCATAGGCCCTGACCCGGCGACAGGGGCGATGCGCGACCGTGGGGCCCGCACCGCGGTCGTTCGCGTTTGCGGCGCGGCCATAAGCCAGGCTTATATCCTCTAGTCGGGATTGCTATTATCCATCGTCGCCAACCATGCCTAGCCTGTTTCCACAGACCAGCGGCAAAGCGGAGTACGGCATGGCCAAGCGCCCCAATTTCATTCTGTTCATCACCGATCAGCAACGGGTCAACCACCTGGGCTGTTACGGCAACCCGGTGCTGAAAACCCCGGCCATCGACGCGCTGGCCCGCAAGGGCACGCGGTTCGACCGCTTCTATGTCACCAATCCGGCCTGCATGCCCAATCGCGCTGCGATGATCACCGGGCGCACCTCGTCGGTGAACGGCGTGCGCTCGAACGGGATACCATTGTCGCTGCGGGCGGTGACCTATACCCAGATCCTGCGCGCGGGGGGCTATCACACGGCGGCGGTGGGCAAGATCCATCTTCAGAACATGAGCCCGTGGAAGGCCGTCGCCAAACGGCCCGATCCGGGCAACCACCAGCCGCCCCCGCCGGGGCTGGACGAGGCCGTGATCGAGGATTTGTCGCATCCGCTTTACAATCAGGAAACTGCGCTGGCCTGGGAAGACCCGGAACACGATCTGAAACTGCCCTACTACGGGTTCGAACATGTCGATCTGACGGCGATGCACTGCGACCAGGTTCATGGCCATTATAGCCGCTGGCTTGAGGCACGGCATCCCGGCTCGAAAGCGCTGATCGGGTCGGAAAACGCGCTGCCCTGGGACGGGGGCATGTCGGATTTCCAGGCCTGGCGCACCCGCGTCCCGGAAGAGCTGTATTCGACCTTCTACATCCGCGACCATGCCGAGGCGTTCCTGCGCAGCCGCGCCACGGGTGACGATGATCGCCCGTTCTTTCTACAATGCTCGTTCAATGACCCGCACCACCCGTTCACGCCGCCGGGCCGGTATTTCGACCTCTACAACCCCGCCGACGTGGACCTGCCGCCCAGTTTCAACCTGCGCGGCAACGACCTGCCCGAGCCGGTGCGCCTGCTGCGCGAGGCGCGCGACAGCGGCGAGCAGGACCGCAATTCGTGGATCGCGCAGGCCGTGACCGAGGCCGATGTGCGCCAGGCCATCGCGCTGACCTATGGCTCGATCACCATGATCGACGATGCCGTCGCCCGGATCATGCAGGTGCTGGGCGAAACCGGGCTCGACCGGGATACGGTGGTGATGTTCACCTCGGACCACGGTGATTTCATGGGCGACCACCAGCTCATGCTCAAGGGGCCGATGCATTATGACGGGCTGGTGCGCGTGCCCTTCATCTATTCCGATCCGGCGCTGGAGGGTCAGCAACAGGCGCAGACCGCCAGTCTGGGGTCGACCATCGACATCTCGGCCACGGTGCTGGACCGTGCCGGGCTCGCGCCGTTCAACGGGTTTCAGGGAACCTCGCTTCTGGGGGCCGTGACGGGCGCTGCGCCCGACCGCGACGAGGTGCTGATCGAAGAGGACAACCAGCGCGCCTTCCTGGGCTTCAAGGAACCCGTGCGCCTGCGCTCGCTGGTCACGCAGCGCTACCGGCTGTCGGTCTATCGCGGGGCGGCGCGGGGCGAGTTGTATGACCTTCAGGAAGACCCGCTGGAGATCAGGAACCTGTGGTCGGACCCCGAACATGCGCAGATCCGCCGCGACCTGACCGAACGCCTGATGCAGCGCATTCTGCGGATGCAGGATACCAGCCCCATTGCCACCGGACAGGCCTGAGAGGACAGAACATGACCGATGCAACAGCCTATCCGCAACTCGCGCTTCTGATCGACGGGGAATGGATCACCGAAACCGGCGCGGGCGAGGCGGTTCTGAACCCGGCCGACGAAAGCGAACTGGGCCACCTGCCCCATGTCGATACCGCGCTTCTGGATCGCGCGGCGCAGGCCGCCGCGCGTGCCTTTGACCGCTGGTCGGCCACCCCGGCGATCGAGCGAAAGCGCATCCTCAACCGCACCGCCGCGCTTTTGCGCGAGCGCGCGGAGGACATCGCGCGCTGGATGAGCCGGGAAGAGGGCAAGCCGGTGGCCGAGGCCGTGGGCGAGATCGGCGGCGCGGCCGATATCTTCGAATGGTACGGCGACGAGGCGCCGCGCCTTTACGGGCGCACCGTGCCCGCGCGCGCCCCCGGCCTGCGCCACGAGGTGCGGCGCCTGCCGGTCGGGCCGGTGGCGGGGTTCGCGCCGTGGAACTTTCCGGCGCTGACGCCCGCGCGCAAGATCGCCGGCGCATTGGCGGCGGGCTGCACCATCGTCATGAAACCGGCCGAGGAAACGCCCGCTACCGCCATCGCCATCGCCCGCGCGCTGATGGATGCGGGCCTGCCGCCGGGCTGTCTGAACCTTGTGTTCGGCCATCCCGCCACGATCTCGGAATACCTGATCCCGCATCCGGCGATCCGCAAGATATCCTTCACCGGGTCGACCGCCGTGGGCCGCCACCTGGGCGCACTGGCCGCGCAATCGGTCAAGCGCGCCACGATGGAATTGGGCGGGCATGCGCCGGTGGTGGTCTGCGACGATGCCGCGCTGGATCAGGTGGTGCCGGCGCTGGTCGCGGCGAAGTTCCGCAATGCCGGGCAGGTCTGCATCGCGCCGTCGCGCTTTTTCGTCGCGCGCAAGCTCTATGACGGGTTCGTCGATCGCTTTGCCGAAGCCGCCGCCGCGCTGCATGTCGGCGCGGGCACCGAGGCGGGCACGCAAATGGGGCCCTTGGCCAATGATCGGCGGCTGGCCGCCATGGCCCGGCTGGTCGATGACGCCGAGGCGCGCGGCCTGCGCCGCGTCACCGGCGGCGCGCGGGTCGGCAACCGGGGGTATTTCTGGCAGCCGACGGTTCTGGCCGAGGCCGAGGGCGATGCGCTGGTGATGCGCGAAGAACCCTTTGGCCCGATCGCCCCGATCACCCCGTTCGACGACCTGGACGAGGCGTTGAGCCGCGCCAATGCGCTGCCCTACGGGTTGGCGGCCTATGGGTTCACGGGTTCGCGCGCCACCTCCGACCGGCTGGCGGCGGGGCTGCGCGCGGGCATGGTGGGCGTCAACAGCTTTGCGATCTCGATTGCCGAACTGCCCTTTGGCGGGGTCGGCGACAGCGGCTATGGGTCTGAAGGTGGCACCGAAGGGCTGGACGGCTATCTTGAAACCCGCCTGATCAGCCAGACGGTCTGAGCCATGTTCGCCACCGCCGCGCCCGCGCAACTGACGATCTTTCACCGGCCCGACGACCCGTGGAGCCTTCTGTTGCTGCAATGCCTGCCCCGTCTGGCGGCCTGTTACGACGTGTCGCTGCGCTTTGTGACCGTGCCGCTGCCGGGGCCGGAATTCGCGCCGCGCCCCGATGCGCTGATGGCCAACGGGCTGCGCGACGCGGTGGATCTGTGCCGGCATCTGGCGCTGGACTTTCCCGCCGCGGCGCAGGCCCCGTCGGCCGACGAAGCGTTTCTGGCTGCGCGTATCCTGCTGGCCCGGCGCGATGCCGCCAGCTATCTCTCGACTGCGCTGACCATCGGTGCGGCGCTGTTCGGCCCGCGCGATCCGGCACAGGCGACGCTAGCGCGGGCGGAAAAGACCATCGCTTTGCCCGACCCCGACACGGCGCGCGCGCAACTGGCCGAAAACGGCGCCGCGCAGCAGGCGATGGGGCATTACCACAGCGCGATGATCCATTTCGAGGGCGGCTGGTATTGGGGCGTGGACCGGCTCTGGCATCTGGAAAACGTGCTGATCAATCGTGGCTTCCGGCGCGGAACCGGCGTGCCCGGTGTGGTGCCGCGCCGGGCCGAACCGATCCGGACGCCGCTGGCCCTGCCCCCCGAAGGCGAGCCGGAACTGCGGTTCTACTGCTCGTTTCGCAGCCCCTATGCCTATCTCGCCGCCGCCCGGACATTTGCTCTGGCGCGGCGCTACCGGCTGCGCGTGTCGCCGCGCCTGATCATTCCCATGAAGATGGCGGGTTTCGCGATTCCCAAGATCAAGGCCGACTATTTCCGCACCGATTGCGCGCGCGAGGGCTTGCGGCATGGTGTGGATTTCGGCCATTTCACAGACCCTTACGGGCCGGGGTTGCGACGGGCGATGGCGATTTTCCCCCATGCGCAGGCCCAGGGACGGGCCGAGGACTATATCCTGTCGGCAATGCGCGGCGTCTGGGTGGACGGGCTGGACCTGGCCGAGGACGCGGCACTGTCGATCATTACCGCGCGCGCCGGGATTGACCCCGATGACGCGATCCGTCACGCCGCCCCGGATGCCGATCTGTCCTGGGCCGACCGGCATCGCGACGAGCTTGCCCGATACGATCAGTATGCCGCCCCGGTTTTCGTGATCGGCGATTACATGACCTGGGGGCAGGACCGGCTGTGGATGCTGGACTCAGTGTTGCAACACGCGCTGGAGCGCCGGCCATGAGCGCGCGCGCCCAATCCCTCGGACCCGTGGCCGAGGTCGCGGACGATGCGCGGACCCCGCCCGAGATCGCGCTGATCTATGACGACATCCGCATGACCATGGGAAACCCGGTGGTCAATCTGGTATTCCGGCGCCTGGCGGCGCTGGGGGTGCCGGTTCTGTCGATGGCCTGGCAAGGGCTGCGCCCGGCCTATGCCGACGGGCGGCTGAACGCGCTGGCCGATGCGCTGGCCCCGCCGGTGCCGGGGCGGGCGCCCGTCAGCGACTGGGCCGACCGGCAAGAGGGGGCGACGATGCGCCGGATCGTGCTGGATTACGATGGCAACAACCGGCGCAATCTGATCGCCTTTTCCGCCCTGCTGGGACCGGTCGCGGGTGATGGCCCGGCGGTCCGGGCGCCGGAGGGATCGCGCCGCGCCGCGCGCGCCGATCCGTGGCTGGCGGCGATGCGGGCCGCGCCACTGGCTCAAGCGGCACCACCGCTGCCCGACCCCGCCACGCTGGACGCCGCGACGCGGGCCTGTCTGGATCGACTTGATGCTTTCGGGGATCCGGGGTCGGGGCCGCCGCGGGCCAGCCTGTATCGCCACCTCGCGCATTGGCCCGGTTTCCTGCACAGCGCCGAGGCGGCGCTGGCACCCCTGCACGACAGCGGCGTGCTGGCACAGGCCACGGCGGCGATGCAGCAGCGCGCGGCGCGGGCCGTGCGGCTTTTGCCCGATCTGGCGATGGACAGCGCCTTTCAGGCACGGATCGACCCGGCGATCGGGGCGCTGGTGCGGCGGATCATCCCCAAGATGGTGCCGATCGGCCGGGCGCTGGGGGCCATGTTGCTGCCGGAACACGGGGGCGAGGGGTGATCGCGCCGTCAGCGCGTCAGCCGCTCCAGCCGTTCCTGCACGGCATCGGTGCGCTGGCGCAGCAGGCCCTCGGTCATCCGCAGCGCGGCATCGCGCGCGCGGCGTGCGGCCGTGGTGATTGCCGGCCGCCGGTGTTCGGCCCAGACCCAGCCGCGAATGATCTCGGGCGCGACGATGGGCGCCGCGCTCAGCCGGCCCTCGGCCAGCGGTTCGACAAAGGCGATGGGCGCCAGCACCGCGAAACCTTCGCCCGCCGCCACGAAACGGGTGGTTTCGCTGACCAGATCCAGCATCACCGTGATGCGGATCTCGACGCCATGCGCCACAGCCGCGTCGCGGATCAGCCGGTGCAGGGCGTTGCGCTCATCTTGCAGGATCAATGGATAGCGGCCCAGATCCGACAGCGGCACCACGGCGCCGGGTGCGAAATGCCCCGGTGGACCCAGCAGGTAAAGGCGTTCGGACAGGATCGGGCGGGTGTCCAGTTCGGCATGGGCCTGCCCCTCGAACAGGACGGCGGCGTCGATCCGGTCGGCCAGAAGCCACTCGGCCAGATGCGCGCTCATGCCCTCGCTCAAGTACAGGCGGGGCGCGGCCGGGTCGTCGCTGGCGGCTTGCATCAGCGGCCGGGCGATCAGCGGGCTGACGGTCATCGGCAGGCCCAGCCGCACCTCAGGCACCTGCGCCCCGGTCGCTGCGGGCTCCAGCCGGTCAAGCGTGGCAAAGACTTCGGTGCAGATCGCGGCCACCTCTTGTCCGCGCGCGGTCGGGTGCACACCGCTGGAGCTCCGCACCAGAAGCCGCGCGCCCAGCGTGTCCTCAAGCGTTTTGATATGCTGGCTGACAGCGGGCTGGGCCAGGTTCAGCAGCGCCGCGGCCCGCGACATGCTTCCGGCCTCCACCGCTGCAAGAAAGCAGCGCAAGTGCCGCAGTTCGATACGGTTTCGTTGCATCCGCCGCTCCCACTGAACAGGAATCTTGACCATGACCTTGCAGCTTGACGTCTATTGGTCGTTTCGCAGCCCCTATTCCTATCTGGCGACACCGCGGCTGGTGGCCTTTGCCGCCGCGCATGACGTCGCGGTTACCATACGCCCGGTTCGCCCGCTCGCAACCCGCGATCCGGCGTTTTTCGCGCGAATGGACCCGCGCTGGCGCCCCTATCTGTTTCTCGACACCCAGCGGCAGGCTGACTATCTGGGTCTGCCGTTTCGCCGCCCGGTGCCCGACCCGATCGTGCAGGACCCGGTCACCAACGTGATCGCGCGCGACCAGCCCCACATCCGGCGGCTGACGCATCTGGGCATTGCCGCGGCCGAGCGTGGCCGGGGGCTGGCCTATATCGATGCGGTGTCGCGGCTGCTGTGGTCAGGCAGGGTGGACAACTGGCACCAGGGCGACCACCTGGCGCACGCCGCCGCCGAGGCCGGTCTGGATCATGCCGAGATGTGCGCGGCCATCGACGGCGATCCGGCGCATCACGACCGCGCGCTTGAGCGAAACGAGGCGGCGCTGACGCATGCCGGGCATTGGGGCGTGCCGTGTTTCGTCTTTCGCGACGAGCCCTTTTTCGGGCAGGACCGGTTCGACCAGCTGGTCTGGCGGATGCGTCAGCACGGGCTTGCCGCGCGCGCCGATGCGGCGCAGACTGACCCCGCATCCTGAGGATTGCCATGTCCCATCCGACCGGCCCGGACTTTTTCTGCGCGGCGCCCCGTCCGATCACCCGCGCCCCCGCGTTCATGCCGCCAGCCCAGGCATGCGACTGTCATGCGCATGTGATCGGGCAGCCGCCGGCGCATCCGTTCGTGGAGGCACGCAGCTATACCCCGCCCGAGGCCACGCCGGCCGATTATCTGGCAAACCTGGCGGGGTTGGGCATGGGGCGCGGGGTGCTGGTCACGGTGTCGGTGCATGGTGACGACAACCGGCTGATGGCTGAAACCGTGTCGGCCCATCGGGGGCGTCTGGCCGGTGTGGCGGTGGTGCGCCCCGATGTGGAGGCCCGCACGCTCGATGCCCTGTCCGAGGCCGGCGTTCGGGCCCTGCGCCTCAACATGCTGTTTGGCGGCGGCACCGGGCTTGAGGCGCTGGAGGCCCTTGCGCCGCGCTGCGCGCAACGGGGCTGGCATCTGGAACTTCTGATCGACGGTCTGACCTTGCCCGCGCTGGAACGGCGGATCGCGGCGCTGCCGGTCGAGGTGGTGATCGACCATATGGGCCATTTGCCGCCGCCGGGAACCGGGCAGGACGCCACGCGCGCGGCCGCCATCGCCACGTTGGAACGGCTGCTGCAACAGGGGCGCACTTGGGTCAAGCTGTCGGGCGCCTACCGGTGTTCGCAGGCCGCGCCGCCCTGGGTGGATACGCTGGCGCTGGCGCAGCGGCTGGTGGCGGCCGCGCCCGCGCGCTGTGTCTGGGGCTCTGACTGGCCGCATGTGGCGCAGCGCCAGATGCCGTTTTCGCCGACCGATACGCTGGACTGGCTGGGCCAGGTGATTCCGGATGAGGCAGTGCGCCACCGCCTTCTGGTGGAGAACCCGGCCCGGCTCTATGACTTCCCCGGCGGGCAGCAGGGTTAAAGCGGTCTCTGAAGAGACGGTGAAAAACATTTTCAAACAATTCATTACGGCACAATCTTCATGTCGTGTCTGACCCTGCGTTTTCGTTGTGCGGAAACGTCGTTGTGCAGTCAGAAAAGTCTTGACCCATGCCGGGCCATGTCTCTAACTTTTGCATAAGAGGAAATTGCGAAAAACGGAAAAATGAACGAGCAATATGGCCTCAAGACGGTTGGCCGCGCCTTTGCGGTGATGCGCGTGGTCGGGCAGGCCGCCGCGCCGATCACCCTGTCCGAGGTTGCCGCCGCATCCGGGCTCAGCACGACGATCGCCTTCCGGTTCCTGCGTACGCTGGAGGCCGAGGGCTATCTGCGCCGCGACGGCCAGAAACGGTATACGCTGGCGCAGGGCGAGTCCGGCGCGCTGGGGCTTGAGGCCGGGCTGGTGCTGCTGGACCGGATCGCGCAGGCCGGGGCCGAGGGGGTATCACCCCGCGAACTGGCCGCCGATACCGGGCAGGGCGAAGGGCAGATCCTGCGCGCCTTGCAGGTCATGCGCGCGGCTGCCGTGGTCGAATACGATCCCTTGAGCGAACGCTGGATCATCGCCGCGGCCATGATCCGGTTTCTGCGGCCGTTGATGAACGATCAGGTCGCCACCCGGCTGATCCGGCCGATGATGGCCGAGCTTGCCGCCGAATACAGCGAAACCGTCAGTTGGTTCGTGCCTGCCGGCTGGGATCAGGTGGTGGCCGATGTCATCGCCAGCCCGCACCCGGTGCGTTTCGTGCTGGAGATCGGCGCGCGCTACCCGGCCTATGCGGGGTCCGCGGGCAAGGCCCAACTGGCCGCGATGCCGCAAGGCGAGGTCGAGGCCTGGTTGTCCACGCTCAAGCCCATCCAGCAAACCGATTTCGTTGTCGATCCGGCGCGGCTGGCGCGCGAGTTGTGTGCAATTCGCGCGCGCGGCTATGCCACCTCGGCCAGTGAGCGGGTTTCGGGGGCCGCTTCGGCCGGGGCGGCGGTGCGCGGGCCCGCCGGGCGCGTGCTGGGCGTGGTCAGCGTGATGATGCCGGAATACCGCAGCTCGCCCGCGCTGCTGGCACGGATCGGGGCCGATATCAGCACCCGCGCCGCGCGCCTGTTCGGGGCGCAAGCGATTGAAGAAAACGGAGTAAAGCCTTGATCAGGGACGAAAAACGCCAAGCCGCATTGTTGAGGGACGTGCACGAGTGGGTGCGCAGCGTCGCGCATCCGAACGAAGATCGCGTGGCCAGCGAGGACGCGGTTCCCGCCGAGATCGTGCAGGACATGGCCGCGCGCGGTTATTTCGGCTGGTCGATCCCCGAGGAATTCGGCGGGCTGGGCCTGACAACAGAGGAATTGGTGCAGGCCGCGATGGAACTGTCGCAATGCGCCGTGGCCTACCGCGCTCGCGTCGGCACCAACACCGGCATCGGGTCCGAGGCGCTGGTCGCCGACGGAACCGAAGATCAGAAGCGCCGCTTCCTGCCGGACCTTTCCAGCGGCCGGGCCACGGGCTGCTTCGCGCTGACCGAACCCGATGCCGGCTCGGATGCCACCGCCGTCAAGACCTCGGCGCGGCGCGAGGGCGACGATTACGTGCTGGACGGGATGAAGTGCTATATCACCAACGCCCCGATTGCCGATCTGTTCACCGTCATTGCCCGCACCGATCCCGACCAGCCCGGCGCGCGCGGCCTCAGCGCCTTTGTGGTCGAGCGCGGCATGGCGGGGCTGAGCACGTCGAAACCCTACAGGATGATGGGTCAGGCCGGCTCGCCCGTGGGCGAGGTGCATTTCGATGGCGTCCGGGTGCCGGCCGCCAACCTGATCGGCGGGGTCGAGGGGCAGGGCTTTCGCACCGCGATGCGGGTTTTGAACAAGCAACGCATCCATCTGGCCGCGCTGTGCACCGGCCCGGCAATCCGGATGTTCGACCTGGCGATGGACCATGCCGAGACGCGCCACCAGTTCGGCAAGCCGGTCGCCGATTTCCAGCTGGTCGCCGCCCTGCTGGCCGATTGCCAGACCGATATTCACGCCGCCCGCGCGCTGGTCCTGGAAACCGCGCGCGCCCGCGACCGGGGCGAGGACATCGCGCTTCAGGCGTCGATCTGCAAATACTTTGCCTCGGAAATGTGCGGCCGGGTGGCGGATCGCGCGGTGCAGGTGTTTGGCGGTGCCGGCTTTGTTGCCGATCACAGCCCGATCGAACGCTATTACCGCGATGTGCGGCTGTTTCGCCTGTATGAGGGCACAAGCCAGATTCACCAGATCAATATCACCCGCCAGACCCGCAACCGCCGCGCCCTGCGCACCGGGGCATCGGCATGAAGGACGTGAGCGCGCATCGCGCCCCGCTGGAGGCCCTGTTCAACCCGCGCGCCGTGGCCGTGATCGGGGCAAGCGAGGCGCCCGGCTCGGTCGGGCGCGACGTGGTCGAGACGCTTGCGGCCAAGGGATATGGCGGTCGCATCCTGCCGGTGAACCCCAAATACGACACGCTGCTGGGCCTGCCCTGTTTCGCCCATGTGTTTGATCTTCCGCAGGGGGTGGACCTGGCGGCAATCGCCGTGCCTGCCCGCGCGGTCCCCGATGCGGTGCGCGCGGTTGGCGCGGCCGGGATACCGTTCGCGGTGGTCTTTGCCTCGGGCTTTTCGGAAACCGGCACCCAGGGCACCGCCCTGCAAAAGGAAATCTTGGCGGTGGCCCGGCGGGCGCGGGTGCGCCTGATCGGGCCGAACTGTCAGGGGCTGATGAATGTCGCCGGCGGCATTCATGTGGGCTTTGGTCCCGCCTACCGGCAGGACTACCGGCGCGGCGCGGTTTCGGTGGTGTCGCAATCGGGCGCGTTCGGCAACTCGATCCTCATGGGACTTGACGGCGAGGGGGTTGGCACCCGGCACTACATCTCGACCGGAAACGAGGCGATGACCGGCGCGCTGGATGTCATGGCCGGCATGCTGGAGGATGGTGAGACCCGCGTGATCGCAGCGTATGTCGAAGGGTTGCGCGATCCGTTTCAGCTGCGCGCGGTGGCTGCGCGGGCGCGCGAACGCGATGTGCCGCTGGTCTTGTGGAAGGTCGGGCGCTCGCCGGTCGGGGCGCGCGCTGCGGCCTCGCATACAGCCAGTCTGGCTGGGGATGACCGGCTTTATCGCGCGGCCTTCGGCCAATTGGGGATCGTCGAGGTCGACGATATCGGCGAGATGGCCGATTGCGTGCGCGCCCTGGAAAGCGGGCGCCGCGCCAGCGGGCCGCGTATGGCGGTCGTCACGGTATCGGGGGGCGCCGGGGTGGCCATGGCCGACCGCGCCGCCGAACTGGGCCTTGACCTGCCTGCGCTGCATCCCGCGACCGTCACCGCCCTGCAAAAGATCCTGCCCGACTTTGCCAGCGTGGCAAACCCGCTCGATGTGACGGCGGGCGCGGTGATGAACGCCGAATCGCTGGTGGCCGCGCTGGACTGCGTGGTGCGCGATCCGGGCGTGGACATGCTGGCGTTGTCCTTTGCCGCGGCCTCGGGCGCATCGGCGCGCGCGATTGCCGAGGCGCTGGACCGCCTGGCGTCCGAGAACCCCACGCTGCCCATCGCCATCGCCTGGAACGCGCCGCGCGCCGGGAACGAGGATGCCTTTGCCCGGATCGAGGCGGCGGGCCTGCCGATCTATGCCACCCCGGCGCGCGCGGTGCGCGGGCTGGCGGCCATCTGGCAGGGCCGCGGCCCGGTCGCGGCCATTGCGACGCCCAGACCCCGAACGACCGTGCCTGCGCGGCTGCTGAACGAGGTTGCGGCCAAGGCGCATCTGGATGGAAGCGGCATCCGCATCCCGACCGAGGCGGTGGCGCACAGTGCCGACGAGGCCGCCGCCCTGGCGACCCGCATCGGCTATCCGGTGGTCATGAAACTGCTGTCGAGCCGTCTGGCGCACAAGTCCGATGTCGGCGGTGTGCGGCTGGGGCTGGACGATGAGGCCGCGGTGCGCGCGGCGTTCGACGCGCTGGCCGCGTTGCCGGGGCGGCTGGACCTGCCCGACGAAGGCGTCTTGGTCCAGGAACAGATCGCCGGCGGGATCGAGGTGATCCTGGGGGCGCGGCGCGATCCGGGCTTTGGCCCGGTGGTGATGGTCGGCGCAGGCGGTATTCTGGCCGAAGTGCTGGACGATGTCGCCATCCGCCTGGCGCCGGTGTCGCTGCCCGAAGCCCGCGCCATGATCGCCGAGACCCGCGTTTCGCGCCTGCTGGACGGCTTGCGCGGGCGCGCGCCCGGCGACGCCGAGGCGCTGGCACAAGCCATCGCCAGGCTGTCGCGGCAAATCGCCGACCCGGCCGCGCCGGCTGCGGAGATCGAGATCAATCCGCTGTTCGTCCAGCCGCCGGGGCAGGGCGTGATCGCGGGCGATTGCGTGGTTCATGCCGCTACGCAGCCGCAAGACAAGACAGGCACCTGACGGACAGGCAAGACGCTTACGCAGACTCAAACCAAGGGAGAGAGAACCATGATCCGATTCACCACATTGACCCGCGCCGCGCTGGCCGCGACCTGTGCCCTGCCATTCGCCGCCGGGGCGGCGCTGGCCGAATATCCCGAACGCCCGATCACCGCGATCGTGCCGTTTCCGGCAGGCGGCAGCACCGACCTGATGGGCCGTGCCGCGGCGCAGGAATTCACCCGTATCCTGGGTGTCGACATGCCGGTGACGAATGTCGGCGGCGGCGCCGGCACGGTGGGCACCGCGCAGATCGCGCGGGCGCGCGCCGATGGCTACACCATCGGCGTGATCCCGGCCGCGCCGCTGATCAACCAGCCGCATATGCGCGATACGCCCTATTCGATCGACGATTTCGACTATATCTGCAAGCTGTTCCACAGCCCGCAGGCACTGGCGCTTAGCCCGGAGTCCGAGTTCTCGTCGCTGGCCGAGGTGGTGGATTACGCACGCGAAAACCCCGGCGAACTGACCTATGGCTCGCCCGGTCCCGGCTCGCTGCCGCATCTGGCAATGGAAGTGTTTCTGGATGAAACCGGCGTCGAGATCGAACATGTGCCGTTTCAGGGTGACGGGCCGGGCGTGACCGCGCTGATGGGCAACCATATCGACATGTACATGGCGATCTTTTCGAATGTCGGCCAGTATGAGCTGGACGCCGTGGCGATCTTTGCCGAGGACCGTGTCGATGCCGCGCCGGATCTGCCGACCTCGATCGAGGAAGGGTTCGAGACCACGGCATCGTGGTGGGGCGGCATCTTTGCGCCCGCCGGTCTGCCCGACGATGTGCGCGTAACGCTGGAAGACGCATGCGCGCAGGTCGCCGAGAGCGACGATTTCCAGGAAACGCTGGCGCGCTTTGGCTCGTTTGCGGCCTATCTGGACAGCGACGGCGTGCGCGCCGAGGTTGACGAGGGCAGCCGCGTCAACGGTGCCATCCTCGAACGCGTTCTGGACTGATCGGGCCGATGACGCCACGCGTGATCAACCTGATCGCAGGAGGGGCCATTCTTGGCCTCTCCGCCCTGTTCTATGCACAGACCCTTGGCGATCGCTTTGCCGACACGCCGCTGTCGCGCAATCCGATGGCGTTTCCGCGCCTGCTGGTTCTTCTGATGGCCCTGGGGGGCGCGGTGGTCATCGCCCAGGCGCTTTTGACTCGCCGTGGCGCCTTGCCCGGCGAGGCGGTACCGGCGCTGAACTGGCCGCGCGCGGCCCTGATCACGGCGCTTGCGGCAGCCTATTTCTGGGTGTTCGAGCCGTTCGGCTTTCTGATTGCGACCGGCCTCTTTCTGCCGCTGGCGGTCGTGGCACTGGGCTATCGTCGACTCTTGGTGATCGTGCCGGTCACATTGGTCGTACTGGTGGGGCTTTGGTATCTTTTCGCGCAGGTCTTCCAGATCCGCCCGCCGGGGCCGGGCATGGATGATCTGTTGCGCCTGATGACGGGGGGGCGCTGATGGACAGTCTTCTTCTGGCACTGTCAAAGCTGGGCGATCCGGCGACGCTGGCGCTGATGCTGGGCGGCACGGCGGCCGGGGTGCTGATCGGCGCCATGCCGGGGCTGGGCTCGGTCCTGGCGATCACCCTGGCGCTGCCGCTGACCTTCGTGCTGGCGCCCGAACCCTCGATCGCGCTGTTGCTGGGGCTTTATGCGGGCTCGGTCTATGGCGGATCGCTGTCGGCGATCTTGCTGAACACGCCGGGCACGCCGCAGGCCGCGGCAACGGTGTTCGATGGCTATCCGATGATGCAGCGCGGCGAGGGCGATCTGGCGCTTGGCTGGGCCACCGTGGCCTCGGTCATCGGCGGGCTGATCTCGGTGCTGGTGCTGATCGTGGCCGCGCCGACGCTGGCCCGCTTCGGCCTGCGCTTCGGCCCGATGGAGTATTTCGCGCTGGGGCTCTTTGCCTTGACCTGCGTTGTCAGCGTCTCGCAGGAAAACCTGGCCAAGGGGCTGGTCGCCTGCCTGCTGGGCCTGCTGGTCGCCACGATGGGGCAAGACCCGCTGACCGGCGATGTGCGGCTGCATTTCTCGTCGTTCGACCTGATGGCGGGGATCGCGCTGGTGCCGTTTCTGGTGGGCCTTTTTGCGCTCTCCGAAGTGATCTGGCGCGTCGCCGAACGCCATGCCGAAACCGTCGAGATCAAGGGCCGCACCGGCTTTCGTTTTCCGCCCTTGCGCGACATGGCGCGGCGCTGGCGGGTGTTCGGAAAATCGGCGATGATCGGCACCTGGATCGGCACCCTGCCGGGGATCGGGGCGACCGCGTCGTCCATGGTCAGCTATGCCGAGGCCAAGCGTTCCTCGCCCAATGCGGCCAATTTCGGCAAGGGCGAGCCCGATGGCGTGATCGCATCGGAAACCGCGAACAACGCGGTGACGGGCGGGGCGCTGGTGCCGACCTTGTCGCTGGGCATTCCGGGCGACCCGATCACGGCGGTCATGCTGGGGGCGCTGATCATCCAGGGGATCACGCCGGGGCCGCGCCTGTTCGTGGAAAACGCCGATCTGATGATCTTCATCTTCGTGGCGCTGTTCGTCGTCAATCTGGCGCTTCTGGTCCTGGGGCCGCTGCTGGGGCCGGTCTTTGCCCGCGCGGTCCGGGCACCCGAGCCGGTGCTTTTGGGGGTGATCGTCGTGCTTTTGGGCATCGGCACGTTCAGCGTGAACTACAATGCCTTCGATCTGAAGGTGATGCTGGCGGCCGGGATCGGCGGGTTCCTGCTGCGCTATGGCGGGTTCCCGCTGGCGCCGGTGGTGATCGGCTTCGTGCTGGGGCCGATGATCGAACAGAGCCTGCGCCAGGGCATGGTGATCGCGCGTGGCGATTTCACCGTGTTCCTGCGCCAGCCCATCGCACTGACGCTGTTCGTCGCCTCGGCCCTGTTTCTGGCCTGGTCCGGTTGGCGCTTCTGGAAGGACTGGCGTCAGGCACGCCAAGGGAGGGGATGATGAAAGCCTATCGAATCGAGCAAGATGGCAAGCTGGGACGCGGCACCATCGTCGACATGGACCGCGCCGATCTGGACGAAGGCGATGTCACCGTGAAGGTGCGCCACGCCGGCGTGAACTACAAGGATGCGCTGGCCGGTCTGGGCGGTGCGCCGATCATCCGCCGCTATCCGTGCAACGGCGGGATCGAGGCGGTGGGCGACGTCGTCGAAAGCACCGATGTCCGGTTTTCGCCGGGCGACCGGGTGATCGTGCATGGCCGCGGGATCGGCGTCTCGCATGACGGCGGGTTCGCCGAATACCTGCGCGTGCCCGGCGACTGGGTGCTGGCACTGCCCGAGGGCCTGAGCGCGCTTGAGGCCGCGACACTGGGTGTTGCGGGCTATTCCGCCGCGCTGGCGGTGGACCGGCTGGAAACGCTGGGCCTGTCGCCCGAACGCGGCCCGGTCCTGGTCAGCGGCGCGACCGGCGGCGTGGGCTCGCTGGGTGTGGCGATGCTGGCGCGGCGCGGCTTTTCCGTGACCGCCCTGTCGTCAAAGCCCGATGACGGGTTTCTGCGCGGGCTGGGCGCACAGGCGGTGATGGCGCTGCCCGAGGCATCGGGCAAGCCGCTGGAGCGCGAGGAATGGGCCGGGGGCATCGACGCGGCGGGCGGCAAGGTTCTGGAATGGATGCTGCGCACCACCGCGCATGGCGGCGCGATCGCCAGCATCGGCAATGCCGCCGGCGTGGCCCTGAACACCACCGTTCTGCCCTTCATCCTGCGCGGCATTACCCTGACCGGCATCAATGCCGACAGCGAGATGCCCCTGCGTCGTCGCATCTGGGCGCGGCTGGCCGACGATCTCAAACCCGCCGGGCTGCAGGCGATGGCGCGCGAGATCGTGCTGGCCGATCTGCCGGATTACATGGCCCGGATGCTGGAGGGTCGGATCACCGGGCGCACCCTCGTGACCTTTGACGACTGAGAAACGATGACCGACGCACCGCTTTTCACCTTTGCCGTTGTTGCCGACACCCATATCAACCCCGAAGACGGTGTCAGCGGCTCGCCCTGGCCGACGAACCGGCTGGCCAATGACCGCGCCCGCTGGGCGGTTGCCGCGCTCAATGCCGATGCGCCGGCTTTCGTTGTGCATCTGGGCGACATGGTCCACCCGATTCCGACGCAGCCGGGCTATGGGGCGGCGGCGGCGCGCTATCACGCGATCTTTGGGGAACTGGCGCCACCGCTCTACTGCCTGCCGGGCAACCATGACCTGGGCGACAAGCCGGTCGACTGGATGCCCGCGCATCCGGTCAACGCCACTTTTGCCGATGCCTATGTGTCCACCTTCGGCCCGCTGTGGCAAGCGTTCGACCATGGCGATTGCCGGTTCATCCTGCATGCCAACCCGATCCTTGACTCGGGCCTGGCGCAGGATGCCGAACAATGGCGCTGGCTTGAAAACGAACTGGCGGCAAGCCGGGGGCGGCGGGTGTTCTTCATCACGCATTATCCGCTGTTTTTGACCGATCAAGATGAACCCGAGCATTACGACAACCTTGCCCCCGCCCCGCGCACGCGCCTGCGCGCGCTGCTGGTCGAACACGGGGTCGAGGCGGTGTTCGCGGCGCATGTGCACACGATCTTTCACACCGCGCTGTCGCCGGATGGCCCGGCACAGCACGTGATCCCGGCGCTGTCGGCGATCCGGCTGGATTACAGCCACCTGTTCAAGAGCCCGCCGCGCGACTGGCAGGAGCACGGACGCAACGATTCCGCCAAGCTGGGCTATTATCTTGTCGATGTGTATCCATCGGGCTATCGGCTGCGGCTGCGGCGCAGTCACGGGGCCTGCCTGCGCGAGGGCGAGGCGGTGCCGGCCATCGCGCCGCTGCCGCCGGCGCCGCCCGCGCCCGCGCCCGGACTGGGCGTCGATCTGCGCCAGGGCTGGTCCGACGCCCGTATCATCCCCTATACCGGCGTGGTCGATGAATTCCGCCGCAAGGCCGCGCGCAACGACTACCTGATCACCGCGCTGCAAGAGGCCGGTCTGCGCGATCTTCGCGTGCCGCTGGATGACCTGCTGGACCCGCAAAGCGCCGCGCGCATGGCCGATCTCGCGCGGATGGGGCATCGGTTCCAGCCCTTCGCCTTTGCCCCGCCCGATGCGCGCGCGCGCGCGGCGATCGCGCATTTGGCCGACGCGTTGGCACGGATCGAGGTGATCGCCCGTGCCGACGGGTTGCCCGACATGGTTAGTGCCTGGCGCGACACCGCCGGTTCCGCGGGCGTGCCGCTGATCGCCTCCAAGCTGTGGACATCGGCCGACATCGCGGGCAGTGGCGCCAGCTTCTCGCATTTCATCGGCCACGGGTTTACCGCGCAGGACGGTGCCTTGCTGGATGACGCGATGGCCGCCGGCGCGGATGGCGGCGCGTTCCGCGTCACCCCTGACGACGACCCCGCCGCGGTGATCGCCGCCATGCCCAAGCGCGGCGCGGTGGTGGCCTATGTCACCCTGTGCGACGCCAACCCGGCGGTGATGATGAACGACGATGCCCGGATCAAGCGCCGGGTCATGGACGCGGTCACGGCAGCACGGGCGCATTCCGCGCACCCGGTCGTGATCTTCGACACGCTTGAGGATTTCGACCGCGGCTATTACCCGCGCAACGGCCTTTACGACGGGCAGTTCAACCCGCGCCCGGCCGGGCTGGCGCTGGCGGCTTTGGCGGCCGGGACGCTCAGGCGCTGATCACCAGTTTCAGCGCGATGGCCCACATGATCAGCGCGATCGCCAGTTCCAGAACACGCCAGGCCGATGGCCGGGCAAACAGGGGCCGCAACCGCGCCGCGCCATAGCCGAGGGTGAAGAAGAACAGGAACGATCCGCTGATCGCGCCCGCGCCGAATTCCAGCGCCTGGCCGGGAAACTGCGTCGAGATCGAGCCCAGCAGAATCACCGTGTCCAGATAGACATGCGGGTTCAGCCAGGTGATGGCCAGACAGGCCAGCAGGGTGGGGCCAAGCGCGGCGGGCCTGCCCGCGCCGCTGACGCGCAAGGCCGCGTCCGAACCCAGCGCCGCGCGCAGGCTGCGCGCCCCATACCACAGCAGGAACGCCGCGCCGCCATAGCGCATCACCGGGTCGAGCCAGGGCAGGGCGGCGATGATCCGGCCGAACCCGGCCACCCCCAGCGCGATCAGCGCCGCATCCGAGGCCGCGCAGGCCAGGCACACGGCAAACACATGCTCGCCCCGCAGACCCTGCCGCAGCACAAACGCGTTCTGCGCGCCGATGGCGATGATCAGACCCAGCCCGGCCAGCATGCCTGTCAGATAAACCGGGACGATCATGCGTGCCGCCTGCCTTGGCCCGAACCAGCCGCCCGGATAGCGCCACGCCGACTCTGCGGCAAGGTGAAACCGCGACGGATGCGGCGATCTGTTGCGTTGCCGCGCCAGATTATCCGTTGACACGCCCCGGTGCATCGGCCCTATTCGTGCGGACCCGTTCGGCAGGGCGCCCATTGCGCGTGGTCGCCGGCCCCGTGCCGCAACCCGTTTGACCGAACCCGTTTGAAGGAGGAGAGAAACCCATGATCCATTACAAACCCGCCATTGCCGGCTCCGTTCTTGCCACAGTGCTGGCGTCACCCCTGCTGGCGCAGACCGAGATCAAGATCGGCTATGCGCTGGCACCCGATTCGCATTACGGCGTCGCCGCCGAGCGCTGGGAGGAAGTCGTCGAAGAGCGCACGGACGGCCGCTACGAGTTTCGCCATTTCCCGTCCTCGGGTCTGGGCGGCGAGCGCGAGGTGATCGAGGGCGTGCAACTTGGCACGGTCGAGGCCACGATCGTGTCGTCCGGCACGTTGGCCAATTTCGTCGAGGATACCGGCATCTTCGACATTCCGTTCCTGTTTCGTGATCTGGGCCATGCCCGGCGCGTGCTGGATGGTCCGATCGGGCAGGATATCCTGGCCAAGTTCGAGGATGCGGGCCTGATCGCGCTGGCCTGGGGCGAGCAGGGTTTCCGCCATATCACCAACAACCGCAACCAGATCGCCAGCCCCGACGATATTGACGGGCTGCGCCTGCGCACGATGGAAAACCCGATCCACCTGACCGCCTTTGAAACCCTGGGCGCGGCCCCCACGCCCATGGCCTGGCCCGAGGTGATCGGCGCGCTTCAGCAGGGCACCATCGACGGTCAGGAAAACCCGCTCTCGGTGATCGTTTCGGCCAACCTCAATGATGTGCAGGAATACCTGACCATTTCCGGTCACGTGTATTCGCCGGCGATGCTGCTGATCTCGCCCGTGGTCTGGGACAGCATGAGCGAGGAAGACCGCGAGGTCTTCCGCGAGGGCGCGACCGAGGCCGTGGCGGCCATGCGCGGCTTTGTCGACGATGTCGAGGAAAGCGGGCTGGAAACCTTGCGCGAGCGGGGCATGGATGTCGCCGAGCTTTCGGCCGAGGATCGCGCGGCCTTTCAGGAGGCGCTGGAACCGGCCTATGAGGAGTACTACGAAACCTACGACCGCGACGTGATCGAGGCGATCATCGCGACCGAGTGATCGCCCCCGCGATTTCCGGTCAGTAAGTTTCTGCCCCGGCGGTGCGCCGCCGGGGCCGACAGACGGACCAGCCCGATGCCGTTTTTTCGCCGTGCCGAACGCGCCTTCGTCGCGCTCAATGCCTGGGTGGTGATCGCCTGCCTGGTCGCCATGACCGGGGTTGTCTTTTCCAATGTCGGATTGCGCTATCTGACCGGCCAGTCGATCGCCTGGGCCGATGAGGTGGCGCGGTATCTGATGATCTGGATGACATTTCTGGGCGCGGGGCTGGCCCTGCGTCAGGGCGGCCATGTCGCGATCGCCAATCTGCACGACATCCTGCCCGTGACCGCGCGGCGGGTGCTGCGGGCGGCCATCGTGCTGCTGCTGCTGGGGTTTTTCGGCTATATGGTCTGGGTCGGGCACGAATACATGGGGCGCATGGGGCGCCAGTTGACCCCGGCCACGCGCGTTTCCTACTGGTATGTCTATCTGGCCATTCCCACGGGCTTTGTTCTGCTGATCGTGCATCTTCTGCTGATCGCGCCGCGCTTCATCGCGTCGGGCGAGCATGTCGAGGATGATCCCGGCGTGGCAACGGGGGGCCAGCATGGCTGAGATCCTGTTCGCGGCGCTCTTTGTCTTGCTGGTTCTTGGCGTGCCGGTCGCCTTTTCGATCGCGATCGCGGCGTTTCTGGCGCTGTCACTGGGGTCGCGCTATCCGGCCATCGTCATCGTCAAGGAGATGTTTTCAGGGATCGACAGCTTTCCGCTGCTGGCGGTTCCGTTCTTCATTCTTGCCGCCGAACTGATGACGGGCGGCGCCATGACGCAGGCGCTGTTGCGCATGACGATCCGGTTCATGGGGCACCTGCGCGGCGGGCTGGGTTATGCGAATGTGGTCTCATCGACCATGTTCGCCGGGATTTCCGGCTCGGCGCTGGCCGATGCGGCCGGGCCGGGCGCGATGATGATCCGCATGATGGAGCAGGGCGGCTATCCACGCGCCTATGCCGGGGCGCTGACGGTGTCATCGGCGGTGGTCGGGCCGATCATCCCGCCCTCGATCATCATGATCCTTTACGCCATGCAGGATGAACGCGTGTCGGTCGTGGCGCTGTTCATGGCGGGTATTCTGCCGGGGCTTTGTATCACGGCCGCGATGCTGGCCGCGAATTTCTGGATGAGCCGGCGGCGCGGCTATGTCGGCAGCGAGCCGCGCGCCGACTGGTCCGCGCGCGCCCGCGCGACGGTTGTCGCGCTGCCCTCGATCGGGCTGATCGTGCTGATCATCGGCGGTATTCGCGGCGGGATCTTTACCCCGACCGAGGCATCGGTGATGGCGGTGGTCTATGCGCTGTTGTGCGGCATGTTCGTCTATCGCTCGCTCAGGCTGCGCGATCTGCCGGCGATCCTGCTGCGTTCGGCGCTGGTCAGTGCGGCGGTGCTGCTGATCCTGGCCGGGGCGCGGGCCTTTGCCTGGATGCTGATCGTCGAAGGGGTGCCGCAGGCCTTTGCCGACTGGATCGTCGCGCTGAACCTCAGCCCGGTCGTGTTCCTGCTGGCGGTGAACGTGCTGCTGCTGCTGTTCGGGCTGTTCATGGACCCGTTGCCCGGCGTCATGATCCTGGTGCCGATCCTGGCGCCGGTCGCCGTTGCGCTGGGGATCGACCCGATCCATTTCGCGATCGTGGTGATCGTCAACCTGACCATCGGCCTGACCACACCGCCGGTGGGCAGTCTGCTGTTCGTGGTGTCATCGGCGGTCAAGCTCAGTCCGACGCAGCTGATCCGCGAGTTGCCGCCATTTTTCCTGGCCAATCTCGTGGTACTGCTGGTGCTGACCTTCGTGCCCACGATCTCGACCTGGTTGCCGCGCATCAGCGGGTTCTGAGGGCTCCAAAAACGGGCTTCGGGTTGCATCCACCGGGCGGGTCTGCGAAAAGGCGCGCATGACTGGTATTGGTCATAGACCGGTTCCCGGCTCGGGGGCGACATACCAGCGGCAATGCCCAAGCGGCAGTTCCGTCTTGGGTCGCTCTGGCCTGCGAAAACACGGCGTGCCGCATCAAGACGCGCGGCAATCGTTTCGCGGAATCCGGTCATCCAGACGACATAACCTGAAAGGAAAGACGATGCGTAAACTCGCCACGATTGCGGCCACCGGGGCCGCGGGTTGCTTCATGGCTTCGGCCGCTGCCGCCCAGGATGCAGGCGAATGCGGCGACGTCTCCATCGCCCAGATGGGCTGGGCCTCGGCCGAGGTCATCACCGAAGTTGCCAAGTTCCTGCTCGAGCAAGGCTATGGCTGCGATGTCTCGCTGGTCAATTCCGACACGATTCCGGCGATCACCTCGGTTGCCGAGAACGGAGAGCCCGATGTCGTCACCGACCTGTGGCTGAACTCGGCCGGCGATGCCTATCGCCGCCTTGAAGACGAGGGCACGATGGTGCGCCTGGCCAATGTTCTTGAACCTGGCGGCGTCGAAGGCTGGTGGATTCCGACCTACCTGGCCGAGGAGCACCCCGAGCTGACCACCATCGAAGGGATCCTTGAGAACCCCGAACTGGTCGGCGGCCGCTTCAACAACTGTCCCGATGGCTGGGGCTGCCGCGTGGTCTCGGACAATCTGTCGCGCGCGCTGGACCTGGAAGGCAATGATATCGAGGTCTTCAACCACGGTTCGGGTGAAACGCTTGCCTCGTCTATGGGGTCGGCGGTGACCAGCGAAGAACCCTGGTTCGGCTACTACTGGGCGCCGACCGTGCCGCTGGGCAAGTATGACATGACCCGTGTCAGCCTGGGCGACTATGACGAAGAGGCCTTTGCCGAGATCCAGAACCCGGATGCGTCGGATCCGCAGGTTTCGGAATTCCCCGATGCGCCGATCCTGACCGCGGTCACCGGTGATTTCGTGGAAAGCCATCCTGAAATCACCGAGTTCTTCCGCAACATGGTGTTCCAGACCTCGACCATGAGCGAGCTTCTGGCCTGGCAGGATGAAAACACCGCCTCGGCCGAGGAAGTTGCGGTCCATTACCTGACCAACAACACCGATGTCTGGTCGGAATGGCTGAACGATTCAGCGCGCGAGAACCTTTCGGCGCTGCTTCAGTGATCGCTTCGGCGTGAAACCAACCAACGGCGCCGCGCTCTGCGGCGCCGTTTTCGTCAACGACAGGAAAGGCGGGCGCAGGCAAGCGCCTGACAGGGGCAATGGCAACCTATGACGGTGTCTTTGACGCGCTCGGATTGCGCGAATGGTGCGATGCGGATGCACGGACCGGGCCGATGTCGATGGAAGATCTCATGGCGAGTGCGCAGGGCGGGTCGGACGACTCCGCCGAGGCGGCGCGCTCGCTTTGGGATCTGCCGTTTCCGTCGCTGGACGCGCTGGCCGAATCCTGCGCCGCGGTCCCGCGTTCGCGCGACCTGACCGTCGGGCTGGAACGCGGCTTTCTGGATATTCGCGACTCGCTCAAGGTGGTGGTCGATCCGGTGACCCAGCCGCTCAGCTGGATGTTGCGCGAAATGCTGTGGATCATGACCGCGACGCCGTGGTGGATCATGATCCCGATTCTGCTGGTCATCACCTGGCTGGTCGGGCGGTCATGGCGCGTGGTGACGCTGGTGGCGGTGTTCATCGGCTTTCTGGCCTTTGTCGATCACTACGTGCCGGCCATGCAGACCATGGCGATCATCTTCGTCTGTGCCTTCATCTGCGTGCTGTTCGGGGTGCCGATCGGCATTGCCATGTCGCGCAGCGACCGTCTGCAACGGTCGGTGACACCGATCCTGGACATGCTGCAAACGCTGCCGCCCTTTGTCTATCTGATCCCGCTCATCTTCCTGTTCTCGGTCACCGAGCCCAAGCTTTACGGAATCGCGATCATCCTTTACGCGATCGTTCCGGTGATCAGGCTGACCGATCTGGGCATCCGGCTTGTCGACAAGGACGTGATCGAGGCCGCCGATGCCTTTGGCATGACCAATCGCCAGAAACTGTTCGGCGTCCAGATCCCGCTGGCGCTGCCCAATATCATGGCGGGGGTGAACCAGACCATCATGATGAGCCTGGCCATGGTCGTGATCGCATCGCTGGTTTCGGCGCCGGGTCTGGGCGTGCTGGTCCTGCGCGGCATTCGCAATCTTGAACTGGGCACGGGGCTGGTTGCGGGCCTGGGTATCGTGCTGCTGGCAATCCTGCTGGACCGGGTGACGAAATCCGCGCTGGCGCGGATCGACACCAGCCGCAAGCAGACCTGAGGAGGCAACGATGACCGAGAACCCGACGATCAAGGTTTCGATTCGCGATCTTTACAAGATTTTCGGCAGCGATCCGCGGGGCGCGCTGGCGAAGGTCCGCGCGGGCATGGGCAAGGCCGAGTTGCAAGAGACAACCGGCCATGTCCTGGGACTGCGCGACATCAATGTCGATATCGCCGAAGGGCGGATCACCGTCATCATGGGGCTGTCGGGGTCGGGCAAATCGACCCTGATCCGGCACCTGAACCGGTTGATCGAACCCACGGCGGGCGAGATTTTTGTGGCTGGCGAGAACATCCTGACCTGGAACGAGACCCGCCTGCGCCGGTTGCGGCGCGAGGCGATGTCGATGGTGTTCCAGAAATTCGCGCTCTTGCCGCATCGCACGGTGCTTGAGAACGCGGGCACGCCGCTGGCCACGCGCGGAACGAGGCGGCGCGATTGGGAATCCGAGGCGCACAAATGGCTCAACCGGGTGGGCCTTGGTGGCAATGCCGAACAGTATCCGCATGAATTGTCGGGCGGGATGCAGCAGCGCGTCGGCATCGCCCGCGCGCTGACCTCGAACGCGGGCATCATGCTGATGGACGAGGCATTCTCGGCGCTCGATCCGCTGATCCGGAGCGACATGCAGGATTTGCTGATCGAGCTTCAGGGCGAGCTGCAAAAGACCATCGTTTTCATCACCCATGACCTGGACGAGGCGCTGAAGCTGGCGGATCACCTGGTGATCCTGAAAGATGGCGCGGTGGTGCAGCAGGGCGATCCGCAGCATATCCTGCTCAAGCCCGCCGATCCCTATATCGAGGACTTCGTGGCCGACATCAACCGCGCACGGGTCGTGCGCGTGCGCTCGGTCATGCAGGCCGGGCCGGTCGATGGCGCGACGGTCGGCGATGTCGCGCCCAACGACAACCTGGAGAGCGTCATCGCCCGTGCCGGCGGCGCGATGGATCCGCGCTTTCGCGTGGTCCACGACGACAAGGTGATCGGTTTCCTGGAGATGGCGATGGTCATGCGCGCGCTGGTTCCCAGCCAGAGCAGGACCGAGGCAGCCTGAACCCATTTCCCGCCCGCTGCCCCGGCGCAACCGCCGGGGCATCCATATTTGTTTGCTGTCTGCCCAAAAGACGGCGATGATCGTGACCGGAACCGGACAGATCCATCATGCAGACCATCGCCGCCTTTGTCCTTGCCGCGATCGCCGAGATCGCGGGATGCTTTGCCTTCTGGGCATGGCTGCGCCTTGGCAAGTCGGCCTGGTGGGTCGCGCCGGGCGTTCTGTCGCTGATCGTCTTTGCCTATGCGCTGACGCTGGCGCACTCTGATGCGGCCGGGCGCACCTATGCGGCCTATGGCGGGATCTACATCACCGCCTCGCTGGTCTGGCTCTGGACGATCGAGGGGATGCGCCCGGACCGATGGGACCTGACCGGCGTTGCCCTGTGCCTGCTGGGCGCCGGCATCATCCTGTTCGCGCCGCGCGGCGTCTGAGCGCGGGCGGGGCGCAGGGGCCGTCAGCCGGCGGCGGGGCGGTCGCTGTAGCCCCATTCGATCATCTTGTCACGCATCGCGAATTTCTGTGGCTTGCCTGTCACGGTGACCGGCAGTTCGGGCACGATCAGGATATGCCTGGGGATCTTGAAATGCGCGATCTGTCCGGCGCAATGGGCTTTCAGGGCCTCCTCGCCTGGCGATGTGCCGGGCGCTGCGACGACCCAGGCGCAGACCACCTCGCCCAGCTTGCTGTCGGGGATGCCGAAAACCTGCACCTGGGCGACATCGGGATGGCGATACAGGAATTCCTCGATCTCGCGCGGATAGATGTTCTCGCCGCCGCGAATGATCATGTCCTTGACGCGGCCGACGATGCGACAGAACCCGGCCTCGTCCAGCGTCGCAAGATCGCCGGTCTGCATCCAGCCGTCGCGGATCGCGGCGGCGGTCAGGTCGGGGTCGCCCCAATACCCCTTCATGACCGAATAGCCCCGCGTGCACAGCTCGCCCGCCTGTCCGACCGGCACCGTGGCGCCGTCGGGTCCGATGATCTTGACCTCAAGATGCGGATGGACGCGCCCGACGGTGGCGCAGCGGTGTTCGACCGTGTCATCGACAAAGCTTTGAAACGACACCGGCGCGGTTTCGGTCATGCCATAGCAGATCGTGACCTCGGACATGTTCATGCGGTTGTTGACATCCTCCATCACCTGGACGGGGCAGGGGGCGCCGGCCATGATCCCGGTGCGCAGCGCGCCGAGATCGCGCGGGTGCGCCGTCTGGTGTTCAAGCATCGCGGTAAACATGGTGGGCACGCCGTAAAGCGCCGTGCAACGCTCGGCGGCGACGGCGTCCAGCGTGGCCCCGGCTTCGAACCCCTCGCCGGGAAAGACCATCGCCGCGCCCTTGTCGACACAGCCCAGAACCCCCATGACCATGCCGAAACAATGATAAAGCGGCACCGGAATGCACAGGCGATCCGTCTCGCTCAGGCGGATGCGATCGGTCACGAAGCCGGCATTGTTGACGATGTTGAAATGGCTCAGAGTCGCGCCCTTGGGTGCGCCGGTGGTGCCGGATGTGAACTGGATGTTGATCGCGTCATCGGGGTCGAGCGTTGCATCCACCGCTTCAAGGCGCAGTTGCTGCGCCGGCCCGCCCAGCCGCGTCAGCGCATCGAACGAGAACGCGCCGGGCCCAGGATCGTCGGACATGACCGCCACCGCGCGCAGATGCGGCAGGCGGGCGGCGGTCAGCCGCCCCGGCTCGGCCCGTTCCATCTCGGGGGCGAGGTCGCGCAGCATGCGCAGGTATTCGGACGCCTTGAAGCGTTCGGCCAGAACCAACGCGGCGCATCCGACCTTGTTGAGGGCGAATTCAAGTTCGGCGCGCTGGTAGGCGGGGTTGATATTGACCAGGATCGCGCCGATCCGGGCGGTCGCGAACTGCGTCAGCAACCATTCGACCCGGTTGGGCGACCAGATGCCGACGCGGTCGCCCTTGCCCAGCCCCAGCGCCAGCAATCCCGCGGCCAGCGCATCGACCCGCCGGTCGAGGTCATACCAGCTCAGCCGTTCGCCCTGCGCGCGAAAGATGGCGGCATCGCGCGGTCCATAGCGGGCGACGGTCTCGCGCAGAAGCCGGGGAATGGTGACATGGCGCAACGGCCTGTCACGGCTGCCCGCAACATAGGATCGTCCGTCGCGCGGCGCCAGTTCCTCGCGGCCGGACATGGCGGGCCCGGTGGCGAAAGGGGCCGACAGCCGCCCCGCAAGGCTTTCGTTCAGGATCGACATCTGCGCCCCTCCCCCCGCGCGCTTTGCGCGCCTACATGTTACGCCACTCGCCGCTCTGCTCAAAGGCATGGGCCGCCTGATAGATCACGGTCTCGTTGTAGAATTTCGACACCAGCATGACGCCGATCGGCAACCCTTGGCTGAGGCCGCAAGGCAGCGACATCGCGGGCAGGCCGGTGGCGTTGTAGGGGGCGGTGTTGCCCACCATCTCGAACGCGCGCTGGATATAGTCGGCGATCGAACAATCGGCGGGCGGAATGGGTTGCGGCTTCATCGGCATCGTCGGCATGAGCAAGAGATCGACGCCGTTCAGCACCTCAAGGTATTTCCGCGTCACCGCGCGCATCATGTTCTGCGCCTTGCCGTAGAACCGGCCGCGATACTGGGTCTGGAAATACTCGCCCAGGAACATGCAGACCTTGAGCGAGTGGCTCAACTCGTCGGCGCGGTTGCGCCATGTGCCGACATGATCGGTCAACGAGGGCAGGAACAGGCCGCGGTAATTGGTGCCCGCGGCGTTGCCGTGCATCATCAGATCCTGCAACCCCTCCACCGTGATGGGCAGCCACAGATCGGCGGCGATGTCGTGTTCCTCAAGCGAGACATCGACCAGTTCCGCGCCGAGACTGGCAAACCGTTCCGCGGCCGCGCGCACCTTGGCATCGACATCGGGTTCGCTTTCCGGCCGGTCGAACCCCTGTTTCAGGATACCGATGCGCAGGCCCCGGCAGCCCCGGCCCAGGGCCTCGGTATAGCGATAGGTGCGCGGGGCATACTGGCGCGGGTCCAGCCCGTCCTCGCCCGCGATCACTTCCAGCATCAGGGCGTTGTCGGCCACCGTCTGCGTCATCGGGCCCACGTGGTCGATGGTCTGCTCGATCGGGATGATCCCGCTATAGGGCACCAGCCCGTGGGTGGGCTTCATGCCGTAGATGCCGCATTTCGACGCCGGCATGCGGATCGAGCCGCCCTGATCGCCGCCGATCCCCATGTCGGCCTCGCCCGTCGCCACCAGGACCGCCGTGCCGCCCGAGGATCCGCCGGCCGAATACCCCCGTTTCCAGGGGTTGTGGATCGGCCCGGTCGCATTGGTGTGCGAGCCGCCCGACAGGCAGAAATTCTCGCAATGCGCCTTGCCGACGATCACCGCGCCGGCATCCAGAAGGCGCGTCACGACGGTTGCATCGATTTCGGGGGTGTAGCCCTCCAGGATTGCCGAGCCGTTCATCATCGGCACGCCCGCCAGCGCGACATTGTCCTTCAGCACGATCCGCTTGCCGCGCAGCGGGCCGTCCACCGCGCCATGAACCTCGGTCTTGTAATACCACGCATTGAGGGGGTTTTCCGACGGGCCGGGCCGATAGCCGGAATTGCGCGGATAGCGCGAGATCGGCAGGTTGTCGGGGGCTGCGTTCACCCTGTCGTAGGTCTGGATATACCCCTCCATCACGGCCGCGAACTGTCCAAGCTCGTCATCGCTCATCGACATCGAGAACCGGTCGGCCATCGCGCGCATCTGGGCGTGGCTGGGGCGTTTGACGGTCATTGGGCTCACCTGTGGCATGGTTGTGGCGGGGGCGGCGGGCGGCTGGTGTGGCGTGGGCCGCACGGCGGGGGGATGATGCGCCGCGGACCGGCGGGATGGGGGTGTTGCAGGGCTTGTCGGCGCCGCGCGCGCGGTCAGATCGGCAGAGCCTGGCGCCGGATGCGCGCGCACCCGCGTGCTGCGCGCCGCGCCAAATCCCAGGAAGGCATCGACCTTGGCCGCGTCGGCCAGATCTGCGCGCGACAGCGCGCCCGTGATCTGCCCGCGTTCCAGCACCAGCACCCGGTCGGACAGGGCGGCGATGAAGTCGAAATTCTGTTCCACCAGCAGGATGGACAGGCCCTGAGCATCGCGCAGGTGGCCCAGGGTCTGTGCGATCTCGTCGATGATCGAGGGTTGAATCCCCTCGGTCGGTTCGTCCAGCAGCAACAGGTCAGGCGCGCCCATCAGGCAGCGCGCCAGCGCCAGCAATTGTTGCTCGCCACCCGAAAGCGTGCTGCCCTCGCGATCGATCAGCGCCGACAGGCGCGGAAAGTCGGCCAGCACCCGGTCCATGGCCGCCATCTCGTCATCGCCGCCGTGGTCCTGCCAGGCAAAGCGCAGGTTGTCGCGCACCGACAGTTGCGGAAAGATCCCGCGGCCCTGCGGTACGTATCCCATGCCCGAAAGCGCGCGCCGGTGCGGCGGATCGGCGGTGACATCGGCGCCGCGAAACCGGACCCGCCCCGAACGGGCGGGCAGCATGCCCATGATGAGCTTGAGAAGGGTGGACTTGCCCATGCCGTTATGGCCCAGCACGCCCACCACCTCGCCCGCTGCGACGCTCAGGTCGATCCCGTGCACGACCGGCACGCGCCCGTATCCGCCGACCAGCGACGAGACCTCAAGCCAGGTTTCCGCATCCTGTCGTGTCATCACGCCTGTTTCCCCAGATAGACATCGCGCACCACGGGGTCGGCCATGACCCGATCGACATGATCCTCCATCAGCACTCGGCCGCGGTGAAACACCGTGACCGTGGACGCCAGCGAGCGGATGAACTGCATGTCGTGTTCGACGATCACGACCGCCGCGCTCTGCGTCATCTCGCGGATGATCTCGCCCATGCGCTCGACCTCTTCGGCGGTCATGCCGGCGGCGGGCTCATCCAGCAGGACAAGCCAGGGATCAGCCGCCATGACGAGGCCCAGCTCGACCTTTTGGCGCTCGCCATGCGCCAACCGTCCCAGCGCCGTGCGTGCGATCGCGCCCAGGCGCAGACGTTCGATCACCTCATCGGCCTTGCGCCGCGCCGCGTCGGTGTCGCAATGGCGCCGCGCCGCCATCCAGATGTTTTCATGCACGCTCAGCCCGTCCATCACCGACGAGACCTGCATCTTGATGCCGACACCCAGGGCCGCGATCTGGTGCGGCTCCCAGCCCGTGGTGTCTTGTCCGCGCAGAAAGACGCGCCCGTCGGTTGGCGTCAGCAGGCCGCACAAGCACTTGAAACAGGTGCTCTTGCCTGCGCCGTTGGGTCCGATCAGGCAGCGCAACTCGCGCGCCCTGACGGTCAGCGACACGGTGTCGACCGCGACCACACCACCAAAGCGCATGGTCAGCCTGTCGGTTTCAAGGACGGTTTCAGCCATCGTGCGCCTCTGCCTTGGGGGCGCGGCGGCGGCGGGCGGGTTTGCGCTGCACCCCCGCGATCCGCTGCCAGCCCCGCGCCAGTTCCGGGGCCAGGCCGCGCGGCAGGAACAGCACGAACAGCACCAGCACCAGCCCCAGGACGAACATGTTGTCGACCAGGTTCTGCTGGCCCAGCGAGAACTTGAGATAGGCCAGGACGCTGGCGCCAAGGATCGGGCCGAACCGCGTGCCCAGCCCGCCGACGATGCACCAGATGATGATCTCGGCGGATTGTTGCAGGCTGAACAGGGACGGGGTGACGACCTCGGCCCAGGTGGCGTAAAGCGCGCCCGCAAGCCCCGCAATGGCCGCGCCGATGGCAAAAAGGATCGTCTTGCGCGCGCGGATGTCGAAACCCAGAAGCGAAACGCGCTCTTCGTTCTCACGGATGCCGACCGCAATCCGCCCGAAACTGGATCGCAGGAGCCATGTCACCAGCACGAACACGATCAACAATGTCGCGGCGGCCACGTGATACAGGGTTTCGCCCCAGATCATCAGGTCCGGTCTGCCGGGCACGTTGAGGATCGGAAAGCCCGGAATGCCGTTATAGCCACCCAGCCGGGCCGACCCGATCACATAGTCCGGCCCGGCGGTCGAGTTGATCCAGCGATACAGGATCAACGTGACGACAAGCGTGATCACCGCCAGATAGACATCGCCCAGCCGGCCGTAGAACATCATCGCCCCCAGCGCGAGCGCAAAGGCCGCCGGGACCAGCACGGCCAGGATGACCGGCACGGTGCTTTCGCCCAGGTTTATTCCGGCAATGGCAAAGGTATAGGCCCCAAGGCCGAAGAACGCGGCCTGACCGAAGCACAGCACACCGCCAAAGCCCCAGATCAGGCCCAGGCTCAGCGCCAGCAGCCCGTGCGCGATGATCAGCGTCAGAACATGCGTGTCGATCAACAGCGGCATGACCAGCGCCAGGACCACGCCGGCGATCACGATGACTGCGGTTTCCCTGCCCGTGCCGTGCCGCATCACAGTTTACCCCTGAGAAAGCGCGATGTGATCCCGCGCGGCATCAGGCGCAGCAGCACCACCGCCGCGACCAGCAGCGCCACGTCACCGACCACCGGCGAAACAAGAAACGAGAAGAACTGGTTGACCAGTCCGAACGACGCGGCGGCCGAGGCCAGCCCCGCCACCAGCGACGGCCCGCCCGCGATCACGGTGATGAAGGCCTTGGCGATGAAGGCCGCGCCGGCGGTCGGCACCAGCCCCACAAGCGGCGCCAGGACCGCGCCCGCAAGGCCCGACAGCGCCGCGCCGATGGCAAAGGTCGTCATGTAGATCCGGTCGGGGCTGTGGCCCAGCGCCGAGGCCATGTCGGCGCGCTGCATCGCCCCGCGCGCCACCAGCCCCGCGCGGGTGCCCCGCAGCACCGCGAGGATGGCCAGAAGCAGCACCACCGAAACGACGATGATGAAGAAATTGTATCCATTGATCTGGTAGTTGCCGACGGCAAAGCCCGGTATCGGCCCGGAAACGCCGGTCGTGGTGTTGCCGAAGATCATCTTGAACGCGCCGATCATCATCAGGCTGAGGCCCCATGAAGCCAGCATCGTGTCGATCATCCGGCCATAGAGATGGCGAAACACCAGCCGCTCGACAATCAAGCCGAACAGCCCCACGACAAGCGGGGCGATGATCAGCATGGCGACAAAGATGTTCACACCCAGCCCCACGGCGGTGATCGTGGCATAGCCGCCCAGCACCATGAACTCGCCATGCGCCAGGTTGATGACCTTCATCATGCCAAAGACCACCGCAAGGCCCGCGCTGATCAGCACCAGCGAGGCGATGGCATAAAGCACTTCGACCAGGATAACGACGGCAAGATCCATGCGTGTATCGCGACTTTCAGGCACAGGCGATCCATGCCCCGACAGCGCCGGGGCAGGACCGGTTTGATATGGCGCGCTCAGAATTCGATTTCGTATTGCGTGTTGTCGTCGGGGTTCTCGGTCAGGTTGCACACCGCCTGGGTATCAACCGGCGGGCGCTGCGACAGCGATTCCGCCACCTCCATCTTCTGGTCGCGCACCTCCATCAGGTGCACATCCAGCGTGGCGTGATGGGTCTGAGGGTCGATGGTCATGACCCCGCTCGGGCCTTCGACCGACAGCCCGCCTTCCATCGCCTCGATCACCGCATCGCGATCGACGCTGCCGGCGGCGCGCACCCCCTCGGCCCACAGGTGCAACCCCATGTAGTGCGAGACCGCGATCTCGTGGATGGCATCGGTGTCGCCATAGGCCGCGACCCAGCGTTCCTTGAAGGCGTTGTTCAGCGGCGTGTCCAGTTCCTGTGAATAGTTGTAGGCGACCATCATGCCGTTGCCTTCCTCGGGCGTCAGAACCTTGTGCTCGTTGCCCACGCCCATCGTGGTCGAGGCCAGCGGGATGCGATCGTTCATCCCCGCCGCCGCCCATTGCCGGAAGAACGACAGATGCGCCCCGCCCACCAGGGGGGCGATCACCAGATCGGGGGACTCGGTCTGGATGCGCGCGATGGTCGAGCCGAAATCGGCCACGTCGAGGGGAAAGAAATCCACCCCCACGGTTTCGCCGTCGTTGTCGGCGATGTATTTCTGCAACCAGCGCGCGGTGATCTGGCCATAGTTGTAATCGGCGGCCAGGATATAGACGCGCGGGCCGGACCGGCTCATTGCCCAGGGCACCAGCACCTCGGCCTGCTGCGCGGGCGTCACGCCGTTGAAGAAGGCATTGCGGTCGCAGACCCCGCCCTCGTACTGGACGTTGTAGAAATACAGCGTGTTGGCGCGCCGCAGGGTCTGACGAATGGCCTCGCGCGAGGCCGACAGGATGCCGCCATGGACGACATCGACATTGTCCTGACGCACCAGCCGCTGGGCATACTGGGTGTAAAGCGCCATATCCGATTGCGTGTCATAGGACACCAGTTCCACCGGCCGGTCCAGCAGGCCGCCGGCGTCATTGATCTCCTGCACGGCCAGGCGCTGGGCCATGTCCATCGGTGTGCCATAGGCATCAAAGATGCCCGATACATCCAGCACGGTGCCGACGCGGATGGCGTCCTGCGCGCGGGCGATGGCGGGCATCATCAAGGCGCCGGTCGCTGCCGCGGTCGATGCGAGAAAGCTGCGTCTGTTCAGTGTCACGGTCGTCTCTCCCTGGTTTTGTCGTTTGTCATGAACCCTGCGCATGGCAGGGGACGTCACTTGTCGTCATCCGTGCGGTCGCGCTCAACGGGATCCGGGTCGCGGGTCTGGGTCGCCCCATCGGTCTTGCCCTTGATGCGGTTGGCATAATCCGCCGTGCGGCCGGCCAGATTGGCGTCGAAGTCGATGCCGATATCGGCGCCCATCTGCTTCATCGCGGGCAGGCGCACCGCCATGCCCAGTATCTGCTCCATCGCCGTGCCAAAGGCACCCTCGCCGCCACCGGCGGAAGCGCCATTGCCCTGTCCGAAACCGCCCAGATGGTTGATGCGGATCGAGTCGATCTTTTCGACCGGCTTCATCATCTGGGTCATGATCTCGGGCAGGCGATCCAGGCGCCGTTCCTCAAGCCGCATCGCGATCACCGCCGGGTCGAGCCCGTTCTCGGCGGCGATCAGGGCCGAACGCCCCTCGGCCTCGGCCAGCATGCGCATCCGCTCGGCCGCGGCACGGGCCTCGGACACCTCGGCCTCGGCCTTGGCGCGGGCGCGCTGATCGGCGGTTTCGGACTCGGTGCGCGCGGCTTGCAGGTCCTGTTCGCGCTTTTGCCGCATGAGGGCGATCTCGCGCTCGCGCTCGGCGGCGGCGCGCTCTTTTTGGGTCTGCACCGACTCGGCGGCCAGCAACACCTGTGCCCGCGCCGATTCTTCGCTTGCCTTGGCCTCGGCGGTCTCGGCCCGGCGGCGGGCCAGCGCGGCCTCCTGTTCCAGCTTGCTTTCCTCAAGCGCCTGGATCGCTGCCATCTCGCGCTGGCGCAGGGCCTCGTCGCTGGCGATGCGGGCCGATTTCAACTCTTGTTCGGTGGTGATGCGGGCTTCTTCGGCGGCGCGTTCGGCCTTGGCGGCCTGAATGCGCGAGGTGCTCTCGGCCTCGGCCTCCAACCGGCGCAGATGCTCGCGTTGCGCGATCTCGGCCTCGCGTTCGGCGCGGGCGATGTCCAGCCGGCGCTGGGTCTGGGCAAGCTGGGTCTCGCGGACCACCAGGTCGGCGTCGGCCTCGATCCGTATGCGTTCCTTGCGCTGTTCGGCCACCAGCGCGGCCAGTTTGCGCATTCCCTCGGCGTTGAAGGCGTTGTTCTCGTTCAGCCTGCCGAAATCGGCCTGATCGACGCTGACCAGCGCTGTCGAGATCAGCGTGAGACCCAGTTTTTCGGCATGGGCCGCAACCTCGCTGGCAACCTGCGCGGCAAAGGCTGAGCGGTCGAGATGGATCTGATCCAGGGTCCGGGCGGCGGCGGCGTTCTGCATCGCGCCCACAAGCGTGCCCGAAAGCAGGTCTTCGACCGCGTCGCCGCCGCGCGCGATCCGCGATCCCAGTGCCTGTGCCGCCGTGGCCACGCCCTCACGCGTCGACAGAACGCGCAACTCGAACTCCATTTCCAGATCGGCGCGCAGGCGGTCGCCGGTCAGCAGCGCCCCCTCGGCGGCGCAGCGTGCCCGTAAGGACAGCGCCGACATGTTGACCCGCTGGATTTGGTGCAGGATCGGCAGGGCCATGCAGCCCCCGTCCAGAACCACCCGCTGACCGCCCAGGCCGGTGCGCACCAGCGCCGTTTCGCGGCTGGCCTTGGCATAGAAGCGCTGCAACAGCCACAGGCCGAACAACACCAGCACGATTGCGATGACGATGACGAGAAACCAGATCAAGACGCCCTCCTGCGGTCGCGGGGGTCATCCCCGATCACGAGAGCAGTCTAGGCCGGATTCGTTTTCCGTTTCAAGTAAAATATTTTCCGTTTCAATTAAGGCGCCGAAACCGGATCAGGTCAGCTTTTCTCCGATGCTGAACAGCATCCCGTCCGCGCGGGCCAGATAGATCGGGCGCTCTGCCGGGCGGCCCCGGACCCCTTGCCAGCGTGCCGAGCGATGGGTCAGCTGGCTGGACATCGAACCGGTCTCGTCGCGCCAGGCCTCGGGGTCGCGTTCCAGCAGTCCATGCAGGAAATGCAGCCCCTCGTAGGTCGATTGCCCAAGCGCATTGAGCATCGGCGCCCGGTCGCCGTGAAAGCTGTGATAGGATTCGCGAAAGCAGGCATTTGCCTCGGTCCGCAGCGCCCCGAAATAGGATGAGGCCGAGAACAGGCGCTTGAGATTTTCCGAGCCGATGGCCAGCAGGCCGTTCTCCTCGACCGCGCAGCAGAGCCGGAACATCTGCCGGTCCAGCCCGGCCTCGCCGAAGGCGCGGTTGAAATCGACCGCGTCCTGCCCGACCAGCGACAGCAGCAACGCATCGGCGCGGCTTGTGGCCAGCGCCGCGATCGCGTCCTCCATGCGGTTGTGGCCAAAGGGCAGGTAGCGTTCGTGCACCAGCGCCACGCCCATGCGTTGCAAATACTGCTTGGCATAGCCGTGCGAGGTGCGCGGCCAGACGTAGTCGTTGCCGATCATCGCCCAGCGGCGCGGGCGGTAACAGCGTTGCAACCGCTCCATCGCCGGGCCGACCTGTTCCGAAGGGGTCTCGCCTATGGCAAAGATGCCCGGCGTGCGCTCGCCGCCCTCGTAGAGCGGGGTATAGATATAGGGGATGCGGTTCTGGACGATTTTGCTCAGACGCTGGCGGATCGCGCTGATGTGCATACCGACGATCGCATCGACGGCGCCCAGCTCGATCAGGGAATTGAGCAGGGCATCGACCGGCACCTGCGCCTCGACCGCGCTGTCGATCATCACCAGGTCGACCGGCCGGCCACGGATACCGCGGCCGCGGTTCAGTTCGGCCACCGCCAGCTGGGCCGAGGCGATGCAAGATGGTGCCCACAGCCCGGCCGACCCGCACAGCGGGATCGCCAGGGCAACCCGAAAGGCCGACTTGGGCGCCAGAACCAGATCGTCCTGGGGGCTTGCGACCATCTCGGGCAACGGCCCGTATCCACGCCCACCGATGGGACAAAGTGCAGACATCAGCGAATTCCCCGGTTTCGGCGCTTAGTGCAATTGATATTCCTTTCCTCGTCAACTAAATTCGGGGGACGGATGCCATCGATCCGCAAGAACCGGGGAAACCAGACCATGAACGGCGAGCGCGCGGCGATCACAGGCTATCTTTCCTATGCACTGGCGGCGGCGCATCGGAGCGTGCATCTGGAACTCAGCCGCAAGTTGAAGGACGAGGGTGTCCAGGTTGAGGCGTGGCGAATCATGGAGGCGATCGACGGCGAAAGCGCCATGACCATGGGCCGGCTGGCCGAGGTCGTGCTGCTGGCGCCGCCGACCCTGACCAAGATGGTGGACCGGATGGTGGCCGACGGGCTGGTCCAGCGCCAGATCTCGCAAGAGGATCAGCGCCAGGTGCATCTGGTGCTCTCGGCGCTCGGCGAACGCAAACGCGACCGCGTCCGGCAGTTCGCCGACGAACAGGAGGCCGCGCTTCTTGAACGCCTCGGCCCCGACAGCGCCCGACTTCTGCACAACGCGCTAAACTCGCTGGCGATGTGATCGGGGGCCCCGGACGCGCGATGCCTGTGCTTGCCGGACGGTGATGCCCGATCCAACCGTCGGCGCGGCAAGGCGCAAAGGGCCTTGAGTGGCAATCGGATTGTCTGGGAAAACGGCAGCCCTTGGGGCTTGCCTGACTGGGTATTGTGGATGCCGAAGAGGGCGCGCAGGTCATCCGCGCCTTGACCCCAGTCAAATTTCTCGGAGTCGTTGTCTGCGCAACCTGGACGACCCCCCCCTTCATCAGGAGGGGCTGATGCAGCGCCGAGTTTACACGGGCGATCATGCGCGAAATCAGCACGAGGGATCCAAGCCTGGCACGCCTAAAATAGCTTTGTATACCTAAACATCTTGCAAATATAATTGCGCCAATTGCCATATCTCATGCAATTTACTGTCGTAATTCGTTATTTTTTTGCCTTTGTGGCGCTTTCGGATATTTCGTGATACAAAGCAAAAGCGATGGGCAAATCGGCTCCGGGGCGAACCGCGTCCCGTCGAATGAACTTGATGAAGGAGACATTGTGCAGACCAAAGATCCACAGAAAGGTTACATTGCCATCCTTGGATGGAGCCTGAGATGCATCGACGCGCTGGAAAAGTTCGATCGGCGTTACGTCATCGTGGCCCCACAATGGGCCAAGGAATATGCAGATCAACATGGTATCCCGTTCGTCAGCTGGGATTTCGAGCGGTTGAACGACCGGTCCTTCGAACTGGCAAGCACCCTCAAGGAGATGGGTGTCGATGTCGCCATCCCGCTGTTCGAGGAAACCGTGGAATGGGCGGGCGCGGTCAATTCCGTGCTCTTGGACAATCCGCGCCTGTTGGGCCAGTCGATGCTGTTTCGCGACAAGTCGCTGATGAAGCGGCGCGCGCAGCTTGGTGGCATCCGGGTCGGGATCTTCGAGGAGGCGATGGATCATACCGACGTGATCCGCTTTCTCAAGCGCGTGAACCAGACGCTTCTGAAGCTGGATGGCGACCCCAACGATCCGATCCATTTCAAGGCCTTCGACAAGGCTGGCTGCCTTGGCCACCGGGTCATCCGCTCGCCCGATGACGTGGCGGCGATCGCGGATGACGAATTTCCGGCGCTGCTGGAATCGCATCTGGACGGGTGGGAATTCGCGGTCGAGGCCTGGATCAAGGACCGCAAGATCCAGTTCCTGAACATCTCGGAATACGTGACACTGGGGTATTCGGTCTTTGTGCCGGCGACGCCGAAACTGGAAAAGTACCGCGCCAAGATCACCGAGCAGATCGAGAAACTGATCGAGGTGTTCGATATCGATTTCGGCTTCATCCACCCCGAGTATTTCGTGACCAATGACGGCACCATGTATTTCGGCGAGGTCGCCTACCGTCCGCCGGGCTTCAATGCGTTCGAGTTGATGGAGCGCGCTTACGGGTTCAATGCCTATCAAGCCTTGGTCCTGGCCTTTGATCCGAAGGCCACGCAGGACGAACTGGACGCGTTTTTCCCGACGCCGGTGAAGGACGCGGTTGGGCATGCCGGCTGCTTTGGGGTCTACCCGCGCCGCCGCGTGGTCAGCGAGCTGAGCATCCCGCCGGAAACCGAGAATGACCCGTATTTCGAGTTTCATGAACTCGCCCCGCCAATGGAAACCAAGGTGACCAAGCGCACCGCTTTTGGCACGCATTGGGGGCTGGTCTATTTCTTCGGGGAAGACCCCCACCGAATGCGCGATCTTCTGAGGGCGCAAGAAGAGCTTGAATTTTACGTCTGACAGGGCGACACCCCAACCCTTGACGATCACGGCGAGATCGGGTGGCCTGTATGGGTCGCCCGATCCGCCGCAAGGACGCGCCCCCAAAGGTGGTGTCACAATAGACCGGCCGCATGGGTTGCTGCCCGACACGCGGCAGCGCCATTGCGCGAAACAGGACAGTACAGATGACCGCCCACCTTCAGGAAGAAACGCTCAATCCGATCTTGCGTAGCTTCGATCATGTGCTGTCCCAGCTTTCCAGCGCGTCGCCCGCGGGCAAGGCGACCTATCAGGGGCGTATGCTCGACACGATCAAGCGCCTTTTGAAACACCCCGACGGACTCGCGGCGCTGGAGCCGCGCATCGCGGAACTGGAACAGGCGGGCATTTTCGATGGCACCGACTGGGCCGTGCCGTCCAGTCTGGTTCCGGGCATGGTGGGCAACACGCTGAGAATGGCCGAGCCACGAACCGTCGTGCTTGAATGTATCAGCCTTCTGCGGTTTCTGAGCGTGGCGCAGGGCGCGCAATCCCGGCCGGGCCTGCCCACGGACCATGCGCGCCACTTTCTGGCACAGGTTCTGGCCATGAACCTGGACCGCATCCTTGGCGCACATCACGAGGCGGCCCGCGTCAAGGCGGGTGAGCTCGACCATGCGGTGGATGCCTTGCTCAAGCACATCCTTGCAAGTGTCGGAACCGAGGGCATTCTGGGCCAGCTTGTCGATGAAGTCTGGCGCGTCCTGCGCCAGCGGCCAATCCAGGTTGATCACGTCAAGTCGATGATCCTGCAAATCGCGCTTGCCATGAATGGGGACGGGCAGAGCTTCAGCGCCAGCGACACGCGTTTGGGCGCCGACCGGCTGATCAGCGCATTGTTCGGACCGACCGAGATGTGCCGCGAGGATCCGGGCCTGCCGGCTTACCTCGACCGTCTGGCGGCGGCCGATACAGGCAGCTTGCAGGCCGAAGCCAGTGGCATGGCACGCGCCATGCACGACACCGGCCTCGTTTCAGACTATCACGCCGCGTTCCTGCGCTTCGTCATGGAAAGCGGTCAAAGCCATCTCGTCTCGGACGCCTTGGGCCTGAGCAGCACGGGGCTGGATTCATTCCGGTGCTACCAGGCCCTCGTGCAGCAACTGATTCATGTCGCCGTGCGTCCGGGCTGCGCGCAGGCCGCCCTCGGGATCGCGTTGATGCTGGAACGCGGCATCCTGTATTCGCCCCCGATTGCGCCGTCGCTCTGGCGGCTGCTTGGCTCAAGGCTGACGGCAGCGTGCGAGGCCAGTCTGACCAGCGCGTTCGGCTCAGAAGCGACGCCGCACCAGCGGCTGGTGGCGGGCGTGATGATGTTGCTGGGGCAGCCCTTGGGGATCGGGCAGGGCAACAATCCGACCTGTCAATCCGCCCGCGCCCTATCGATGTGGGCGCTCAATGACCCCGATTACCTGTTGTGGCTGCTTGCGCAGGTCTCGTCGAATGACCGGATCATCATGCATTTCGAAGGCCAGCCCCTGGATTCCGCGCTGCTACCCGCCGGACTGGCCCTGCATACGCCGCTGGATGCCGATCCGGTATCGGTCGTGCTGGTCCCTCATCTGGATCGTATCTACGCCGAAATGGGGCGGCTGGTGGCCGGGCGCGGCGAGGACCCGCACCGCTGGATCAACCCGGAGCTGCATGGCTGGTGGGTCGGGCGCGACTTCCACATTGCGGTCGATATCACGACCGGCAAGCTGACGGCGTATGACCAGTTCATCCGCGATTTCCACGTGGCCTATCACCCGTTGCACAATGGCAATGAGCCCGTGATTCATCCGCAACCCGCCGGCATCGCCGTGACCGACAGTCAGGGCACCTTCCTTGGCTGGCATGCCATATCGATCATCCGCGTGGCCCTTGATCAATCCGGCGTCATGCGGGTCTATTTCTTCAATCCCAACAATGACAGCGGGCAGGACTGGGGCCATGGGATCGTCGTCTCGACCCAGGGCAACGGAGAACGCCTGGGCGAAGCCTCGCTGCCGTTTGAGCAGTTCGCATCGCGGCTCTATATTTTCCATGATGACGGGCTGAAAGTGGCATCCGAAGTGCCCGTTGACGAGGCCCAGATCGCCACCATCCGCGACCTTGCGCTGAACTCCTGGGCACGCGAGCGTCAGTGATCCGGCTGTACAAGAAGCGATCCCTGACGGGGGAACGTGGGCTTGCTGTTGTCGGCAAGCCGAGAACCGTCAGGCCGGGGCCGGCGGCAGCCGTCTTGGATTGATGTCCCGCAGAGCCGAGGTCTCCCGCAGAGCCGAGGTCTGTCGGCTCAAGGGCCCGTTGGAACGTGGCAAGCATTGTCGGACTCGATGCAAGGCTGCAATCGAGAGTCGCGCTTCGCTGAACAATGCCGGGTTTGATGGCAGCCCGTAGGGGAATCGAACCCCTCTTTCCAGGTTGAAAACCTGGCGTCCTAACCGATAGACGAACGGGCCGCGCTTGGCGTGAGGCGGTGTTTAGGCCAGCGGCGGGGCGGGTGCAAGAGGGTTTTTGTGGGCCGGATGCGGAAATTTCCGGGTGTCTGCGGGCAGCAGCGAAACGGCCGCCGGGTCAGGCCGGGGCGGCGTCATCAAGGCGCAGTTGCACCCGGTTGCGCCCGCCGTAGCTGTTGATGTCAAGCTTGCCGGCAAGATGGAACTGGCCGTGCCGCGCGCCTTCCAGCGCCGGGCCAAGGGCGGTATCAAAAGCGCCAAAGGCGATCGCCTCAAGCTGCGCGCCGCCGGTCTCGCCGAATCGCAGCCGCAGATGCGCGCCGCCCACGCGCCTTGCATCCAGGATGCGCATGGCGGGAAAGACGAAGCGGGGCGCCGGGGCGGCCTGGCCGAAGGGGCCGGCCCGATCGAGCGCTTCGATCAACTCGGGCGTGGCGGCGCCGGGCATCAGCACCCCGTCCAACCTGAGATCGGCCGCGCCGCCGACGCCGGCACCCTGGCGCGCCAGAAGCTCGGACAGGCGCGCCATGGCGTCGTCCAGCTGGTCTGTGGCCAGTGTCAGCCCCGCCGCCATGCGGTGACCGCCCCCTTTGAGCAACAAGCCTTCGGCCGCTAACCGCTGCACGGCGGCGCCAAGATCAACGCCGCCGATGGACCGGCCCGAGCCCTTGCCCTCGGCCCCGTCAAGCGCGATCACCACGGCGGGGCGGTTGGTGGCCTCTTTCAGGCGCGCGGCGACGATGCCGATCACGCCGGGGTGCCAGCCTTCGCCGGCGGCCCAGACCAACGGTCCATCCAGGCCGCGGCGTTCCGCCTGGGCCAGCGCCTCGTCGCGCACCGCCGCCTCAAGCGCGCGGCGATCCTCGTTCAACTGGTCCAGTTGGCGGGCAATCGCCTCGGCCTCAGCCAGGCTGGCGGTGGACAGAAGGCGCGCGCCCAGATCCGCCGCGCCGATCCGGCCGCCGGCATTCACGCGCGGCCCCAGCACGAAACCCAGGTGATAGGGGTTGGGCGCCTGATCGACCCGCGCGACATCGGCCAATGCGCGCAGTCCGGGCCGCTGGCGCCCGGCCATGACCTTCAGCCCTTGGCGCACGAAGGCGCGGTTGACCCCGATCAGGGGCGCGACATCGGCGACCGTGGCCAGTGCCACCAGATCCAGCATGGCCATCAGGTCCGGACCCTGCACCCCGTGCCCGCGCAGGCGGCGGTTGAGTTCGACCAGCAGCAGGAACACCACGCCGGCGGCACACAGATGCCCCAGATCGCCCGGCTCGTCCTGGCGGTTGGGGTTCACCACGGCCAGCGCGGGGGGCAAGGTTTCTCCGCCCAGATGGTGGTCCAGAACCACCACATCGGCCCCCTGCGCCGCCGCCACCGGCCCATGACTGAGCGTGCCGCAATCGACGCAGACGATCAGCGCGTGCTCGGCGGCCAATGCGGCCATCGCGGGTTCGTTGGGGCCATAGCCCTCGTCAATGCGGTCGGGGATATAGAGCGTGGCATCGTGACCCATCGCCCGCAGCCAGGTCAGCAGAAGCGCGGCCGAGGCCCCGCCATCGACATCGTAATCGGCAAACACCGCGATGCGCTCGCGCCGCTCCAGCGCCTGCAAAAGGCGCGCGGCGGCCGGGTCCATGTCGCGCAGGACCATCGGGTCGGGCAAGAGGGCGCGCAGCGACGGCGCCAGAAAATCAGCCGCCTGATCGGGCGCGACCGCGCGCCGGGCCAGAACCGCGCAAAGCGCCGGGGGCAGGCGCGTGGCCTGGGCCAGTGCCTCGGCCTGGCGTTCGTGTTCCAGCGTCGGGCCGATCCAGCGCCGTCCGCTCAGCGAGCGCGCGACCCCCAGATAGGCGTCGCCGGCCTCGCTCATTTCGCCGGGGTGCGATAGATCACGCGCCGCACCGACCCGGTTTTCGAGCGCATCAACAGCGTTTCGGTGGTCAGCCAGTTCGGCTCGCGCTTCATGCCCGGCAGGATAGAGCCATCGGTGACGCCGGTTGCGGCAAAGATGACGTCGGCGGTGACCATCTCGTCGCGGGTATAGACCCGGTTGAGATCGGTGATCCCGGCCTTGGCGGCACGGGCGCGTTCGTCGTCATTGCGAAACTGAAGCTGGCCATAGATCTGCCCGCCCATGCATTTCAGGGCCGCCGCCGCCAGAACCCCCTCGGGCGCGCCCCCCGATCCCATGTACATGTCGATGCCCGTCAGCTCGGGTTCGGCCACATGCATCACGCCGGCCACGTCGCCATCGGTGATCAGCCGGATCGCGGCGCCGGTGGCGCGGACCTCGCGGATCAGGTCTTCGTGGCGGGGGCGTTCAAGGATGCAGACGGTGATGTCGTCGGCATCGCACCCCTTGGCGCGGGCCAGCGCCCGGACGCGCTCGGCAGGTGGCATGTCCAGCGTGACGGTATCGGGGGCAAAGCCCGGTCCGATGGCAAGTTTGTCCATATAGACATCGGGCGCATGCAGCAGGGTGCCGCGCGGGGCCATGGCGATCACGGTCAGCGCGTTCGGCATGTCCTTGGCGGTCAGGGTCGTGCCCTCAAGCGGGTCCAGCGCGATATCGACCGCCGGGCCGTTACCGGTGCCGACCTCTTCACCGATGAACAGCATCGGCGCCTCGTCGCGCTCGCCTTCGCCGATCACCACGACCCCCTTTATGTCGAGCATGTTCAACTGGTTGCGCATCGCGTTGACGGCGGCCTGATCGGCGGCCTTTTCATCGCCGCGACCGACGAAATCGGCCGAGGCCAATGCCGCGGCCTCGGAAACGCGCGCCAGTCCAAGCGACAGCATCCGGTCGTGGAACTCGGGCAATTCGGGCATGAAGAAATCCTTTCGGGTATGAACTTGGCCCGTTCTAGCCAATCGCACCGCCCAGGCCAAGCGGCTTGGTCGCAACGGCCCCAGGCGCGCCCGATGCGCGTCAGACCTCTTCGATGCGCATGGCGACCGGGGCGCCGACCAGAACGCCGGTGGCGGCGAAACGCTCAAGCGCGTGGCGGATGTCGTCGCTGGCGGCGCGATGCGTGACGATCAGCACCGGGGCATGGGCGCCGTCATGCGAATACTGCCGCATTCGGTCGATGGAGATGCCCGATTCCCCCAGCACCGTGGCGATGCGCGCCAGCGCGCCGGGCTTGTCCAGCAGCGTCATGCGCAGATACCAGGGGGCGGCCGACGAAACGACGGCGGCAGGGGCCTCAAGCAGGTTGGCCGCGGCCTCGCCAAAGGTGGGCAGGCGCAACCCGCGGGCAATGTCCATTACATCGCTCATCACCGCGCTGGCGGTCGGCCCTTCGCCCGCGCCGGGCCCGCGCAGCACGATCTGGCCGACGCTGTCGCCCTCGATTACGACCATGTTGGTGCCGCCGTCCAGCTGGCCCAGCGGGTGCGAGGCCGGCACCAGGCACGGGGTCATGCGCTGTTCGAGACCGCGCCCGGTCAGTTGCGCAACCCCCAGAAGCTTGATCGAAAAGCCCATATCGCGCGCCAGGCGGATATCGTCGAGCGAGATGTCGGTGATGCCCTGCAACTCGACCGCGTCGAAATCGACTTGGGTGCCAAAGGCGATCGCCGCCAGCAGGCTGAGCTTGTGGCCGGCGTCGATCCCGCCGACATCCAGATTGGGGTCGGCCTCAAGATAGCCCAGTCGCGCGCATTCCTCGAACAGGGCGTTGTAGCCCTGCCCGGTGGCCTCCATCTGGGTGAGGATATAGTTGCAGGTGCCGTTCATCACCCCCATCACCCGCTCGATCCGGTTTCCCGCCAGCCCCTCGGTCAGGGCCTTGATGACCGGGATGCCGCCCGCGACCGCCGCCTCGAACCGCAGGACGCGCCCGGCCTCCTCGGCGGCCAGCGCCAGCGATTGCCCGTGATGGGCCAGAAGCGCCTTGTTGGCGGTGACGACATCCTTGCCATGGGCAATCGCGGCCTCGACCAGGGCCTTGGCCGGGCCATTCTCGCCGCCGATCAGCTCGACCACGACATCGACATCGTCGCGCCGCGCCAGCGCGACGGGGTCGTCCTCCCAGGCATAGGTGCTGATGTCGGCACCGCGCTTCTTGCCGCGCGAACTGGCCGACACGGCCACGATCTCGATCGGGCGCCCGGCGCGCCGGGCCAGCGTGTTGGCGTGGCGCTGCACGATCTTGACGACGCCAATGCCGACGGTGCCCAGACCGGCGATGCCGAGGCGGAGGGGGGTGGTCATCTGAATTCTCCGGCTGCGATCGCGCACGGATCGCGAAAACCGCGCGCGCATTTTCGGCGCACAGTTAGCCTGTCCGGGGCGCGGGTGCAATGTGTCCTGCCCCGTCCGGCTGACGGCGTCAGGGGCGCGGCGCGGTCAGCGCGCGTGCCCGGCGGCGCAGCGCGTCATCCTCGTCGGCCGGGGTCTGGCGGGTGCGCAGGGCCGCCGCGCGTCCGCGCAGGGCGGCGGCGCGATGGTCCAGCGCAGCGTCGGGTGGCTGGGCACGCCCGTCCCCCGCCTCGACCCCCGCGCGCAGTTCCTGCGGTGACAGCAGCCGGGGTGTGGCGTCGTCGGCCAGATTGCCGCAGGATGACACCGCCGCCATTGCCAGAAGGGCTGCAAGCGGGATCACGCGAGGACGGCGGTTCAGTGTGCGGACTGGCATGGGGCGAGACATGATCCGGTGTTGACTGGCGCCACTTTAGGGTGGTGCCGCCAGTTAGAAAAGCGGTTTCGGCGGTGCGGGGCGCAAGCGCCGTTCGGGGCTTGAATTGAACACCTGTTCATCGGACACTGCGCCATGGCCCGAAAACCCGGATCTCGCGCAGAAATCACAGGCCCGCGTCTGCGCGAGGCCGCGCTGCGGCTGTTTGCGCGCCATGGCTATGCGGCGGTGTCGATGCGCCAGATCGCGGCCGAAATCGGGGTTCAGGCGGGCGCGCTGTATCTTTATATCGACGACAAGCAGGGGCTGTTGTTCGACCTGATGCGCGGCCATATGGAGGCGCTGCTGCAAGCCTGGCACACCAGCCTGGACCAGGCCGCCCCCCACAATGCGCTGGCCCGGCTCGAGCATTTCGTGCGCTTTCACATCCGCTTTCACGCGGTGCGCGCCGATGCGGTGTTCATCTCGTACATGGAGTTGCGCAACCTCACGCCAGAGAATTTCGCCGTCATCGAAGGGCTGCGCCGGCGCTACGAGACCGAGCTGGAAACGATCCTGCGCGCCGGTCAGGCCGAAGGCAGCATGGCCGTGCCCGATTCGAAACTGGCGGCCTTGGGGATCATTGCCATGCTCAACGGTGTGAACACCTGGTTCCGTGAGGGCGGGCGGCTGAGCCGCGACACGGTCACGGACATTCATATCGACATGGTCCGCAAGGCCGTCGCGCCCTGACAGGCGTCGCCTACCAGCCGCAGGTCACCTCGCCGTGCTGGCAGGGCGTCAACGCGATTTCGCCGCCGTCATCGGAATCGAACACCACCTGCGGGGCGAAACGCGGTCGCGTGACCACGAAATGCGCGAATGTCTGGTCGCCCATCGAGTCGATAATGGGCGGGCTGTAATGCATCCGGGTTTCCATCAGGATCACCGTGTCCGAGCGGGGAATGACCGGCAAGCGGTCGGCATCCTGGTTGAGCCGTTCATCGGTCAGCACAGTGCCATCGCGCGTCGCATATGACCAGACAACCTGGTATTCCTCGTCGATCACGTTCCAGTAGACGCTGGATACGCGCAGGCTGGTCGGATGGTTGGCGCGGGTCATGTAGTCATAAATGTCGTGCAGGGAATCGATATAGTCGGGGGTGACCGGCTCGACCTGCCGTGACAACAGGTCGGACAGCGTGTAGCTGGCCGCGACATTGACCTTTTGCGTGCGAAAGGCATCATAGAACACCAGCAACGCCAGGAAGGCGCCGATCAGGGCCGGCAGGACGATCACCGCTTCGACGGCCAGCGCGCCGCTTGTGTCGCGCAGCCAGCCGCGCAGCCGTGCCGGCGCCGGGCGGTCGGGCCTGTCGGACATGGGGCAGGGGGGGCTCGGCAGGTTCATATGGGCGACCCTATCGCGGTTCGTTGACATAGACCGAGGCGGTGGTCATGCGAAACCCGCCGGAGTCGTCCAGCGGCAGGCCCAGGCTGGGGCCGGTCGACGGAAACAGCGGATCGATGATCGCACAGACCCGCACCAGCACCAGATCGTGCTCCACGCCGGGCGTCAGGGTGATCGCGGGCTGGGTTTCCTCGCTGCGGTTCACGCAAGGGGCGTTTCCGGCCGGCAACGCGACGTTTTCGGGGTCGAGGCGGCGCAACTCGATCAGCAGGCTCTGTTCGCAATCGGGCAACAGGATGATGTCGCTGCAAACGCTTTCGCGCAAAGTGTCCAGCGTGACGGGCTGCAACTGGCCCAGCCGCAAGGCCCGCATCGCCGTTTCCATGCCGCGCTCCAGCATGGTCTGGCGGGCGGTCATCACCCCGGTTTCAACCCCGGCGAACAGGATCAGCAAAAAGACCGGCACGAACATCGCGAATTCAATCGTCGCGCTGCCGCGTTGCTGGCGCAGGAAGCGGCGCAACCGGCCCGGCTGCGCGCCGGGGCGCGCGCGCCGGGGCCGGCGCAGGACCGGGCGGGCAGGGCAGGTCATTCGACCAGCCTCAACTGCCGGATATGCGACGCGATCGAGCGGAAGGCATCGGCGATCTCGACCCCCTCGACATCGAAGAAATGCGCCGGCGTCGTCGCGCATTGGCGCAGCCCGCTGATGCCGCCCGGATCGGCCTCGAAGGCGATGGAAAAGACGGTGATGCCGGTATCGCGCGCGCTGGCGCAGATCTGTTGCAGGCGCTGGTCCTTGGTGCCGGTCGAGACCGAATCCTGCCAGTTCAGGGTCAGGCTGTGCGCATAGTTGCTCTGCTGTGAGCTGCTGCCGCCGCGCGCAGGCGCAAAGATCTGGCGTGCCGCCCAATACATCTGGGTGCGGTGAAACAGCTCGGGCCAGTCCAGCCGGCGGGCGTGATCGCCGTCATAGGTGCTGCACTGGGTCTCATAGCTCTGGCATCCGCCCCACCACGTCCGGCTGGCGCAGACCCGCTCGCAGGTCTCCAGACCGTCGGTGCCCCAAGGCGCTTCGTACCAGTCGCCATCGCGGCGGTGCCAGTAGAGATCGCTCGATTCATCATAAAGCGAAAAGGTGTCAAGCGAGTCGTCCTCAGTGTTGATCCAGACCGGCGAGGGGCCGCTGCGAACGTCATCGGTCAGGCGCCGTTCCTGAAAATTCTCGCCATCGGTCATCAGCACCACGATCTTCATCGTGTCGGGGCTGCCATGCTCGGCCGGGCGGTCCGACAGGCGGCTGTCGATCTCTCCGGCGGCGGCCATCGCGGCGGCCATCGGCTGGACGCTGGGATCGACCAGCGCCACGCCCCAGCGCATGCCGATGTCGATCGAAGTCGCGCCCAAAGCCTGCATTGCGTTGACCCGCGTGACCAACTCATCCGGATCGCCGCTGAACGGCGTCACCTCAAGCCCGGCGTTGCCCGGCGCGATCGGACAGTCATAGAACCCCGCTGACAGCGGGTCATTCGATTGATAATAGCTGGTATAGGGCGGTGCTTCCCATGGAAAACCGTGCCCTGCGCCCGTCAGCGTGGCGCCGGTGGGCAGCGCGGTCGTGGTATAATGGCTGGCATCGAAATCCACGCAATGCGAGAACTCCTGACGATGTTCGACATCGTAGTGATCCAGGATCGCGGCCCCGGCATTGACCTGCCCGGTATAGGGCACCAGCGACATCGACACGCTGCCCTCTTCCGAGGCGTTGAACACGGTGCGGATGAATTCCTCGGCCGCGTCCTTGAGGTTGTTCAGCCGGTTATAGCTGTTCATCGAGCCCGACAGGTCGATCACCAGCGAAATCTCAAGGTTGGGCACACGTTCCTCGGCGGCCGAGATCACCTGGAACCCCAGCGCGTCCAGCCCGACCATATGCATCAGAATCGTCGGCACCGCGCCGCGCGTCGTGACCCGCGCCTCGCGGAAATTGACGCCCTCGTCGGATTCGATGGAATGGATCAGGTGCTCCAGGTTCTCGCGCGCCAGATAGTCGCGGATGACCGTTTCCACGTCCTGGGTCTGGCGCAACGAGGTCGCGGCCAGCACCGCCCGGTCGGTCGCCGCCTGCAGGCGCACGCGCTCCTGCTCATAGCGCATGAGGTCGATGCCGACCCCGCCCACCAGCAACAGGCCGACAAACAGGAACAGGGAAAAAACGGCAAGCGAGCCCTCCGACGCGGCGGCGAAACGCGCCAGCGCGATGGGCAGACGTCCGGTTTTGCGTCTCGATTCGAGTGCGGACATGGCGGGTTCCGTTCGGCTCGACAGCCTGTGCCAGTATGAATTTCCAGGGTTCGCTTGTGTTTCTTGCGCTCATGTTATGGGGCGCGATGGTCAATTTGGGGCATGATTGGTGCGAAACTGTGGCCATCGCGGCGTTGCGCGGCCGGACGGTGCGATTTTCCTTGCCCGATAAAGCGGCAGTTCTTTTGAAAGCGGGCAGGAAATGCGCTAGCCTCGAATACGGCAGGGCGTGGTCCTGCCGGTTGCGGCACGCAGGGGGCCGCCCGGGCAAAGGTGATTCAATGCTTCAACACAACGAACCGAGCTTTCGCGAGAACGTCGACATCATGTTCAACCGGGCCGTCGCCCTGATGGACCTGTCGCCCGGCCTGGCCGAAAAGATCCGCGTGTGCAACGCGACCTACACGGTGCGTTTCGGCGTGCGGCTGCGCGGCCGGATCGAGACCTTCGTCGGCTACCGCTCGGTCCATTCCGAACATATGGAGCCGGTCAAGGGCGGTATCCGTTTCGCCCCCGAGGTCAACCAGGACGAGGTCGAGGCCCTTGCCGCGCTGATGACCTACAAATGCGCCCTCGTCGAAACGCCGTTCGGCGGCTCCAAGGGCGGGCTGTGCATCGACCCGCGCCAGTACGAGGAACACGAGCTTGAACAGATTACGCGCCGCTTCGCCTATGAACTCGCCAAGCGCGACCTGATCAACCCCGCCCAGAACGTGCCGGCGCCCGACATGGGCACGGGCGAGCGCGAAATGGCCTGGATCGCGGACCAGTACGCGCGCATGAACACCACCGATATCAACGCCCGCGCCTGCGTGACCGGCAAGCCGCTGAATGCCGGCGGGATCAAGGGCCGGGTCGAGGCCACGGGGCGCGGCGTGCAGTTCGCGCTCCGCGAATTCTTCCGCCACCCCGAGGATGTCAGGATCGCCGGGCTCTCGGGCAGCCTTTCGGGCAAGCGCGTGGTGGTGCAGGGGCTTGGCAATGTGGGCTATCACGCGGCCAAGTTCCTGTCCGAAGAGGATGGCTGTGCGATCGTCACGGTGGTCGAGCGCGACGGCGTGATCCGCAATCCCGACGGGCTCGATATCGAGGCCCTGCGCAGCTGGATCGGCGAGGCCGGCGGCGTGCGCGACTTCCCCGGCGGCGCGTTCGACGCCCACGGCGCCGAAGGGCTGGAAGACGAATGCGACATCCTGATCCCCGCCGCGCTCGAAGGGGTGATCCACATGGCCAATGCCGGCAACATCCGGGCGCCCCTGATCATCGAGGCCGCCAACGGGCCCGTGACCGCCGGTGCCGACGAGGTGCTGCGCGGCAAGGGCAAGGTCATCATCCCCGATCTCTATGCCAATGCCGGGGGCGTGACGGTCTCGTATTTCGAATGGGTCAAGAACCTCAGCCACATCCGCTTCGGCCGGATGCAGCGGCGCAATGAAGAGGCGCATGCGCTTCTGCTGATCGACGAACTCGAGCGGCTCTCGTCCGACAAGGGGCTGGGCTGGGAACTCTCGCGCGACTTCAAGCAGCGCTATCTCCTGGGCGCGGACGAACTGGCGCTGGTGCGCTCGGGCCTCGACGACACGATGCGCACCGCCTACCAGGCGATGCGCGCAGTCTGGCACGAACGCGACGACATCCCCGACCTGCGCACCGCCGCGTTCATCGTCGCCATCAGCCGCGTCGGCGCCAGCTACCGGGCGAAGGGGCTATAGGGCAGGGCCGGCTCATTTTCTGTCCGCAAATATCCTGGGGGTGAATTCGGCGCAGCCGAAGAGGGGGCAACGCCCCCTGACCCCCTCACCGCCCGCGGATCCTCGGATCCAGCGCGTCGCGCAGCCCGTCGCCGATATAGTTCACGCTCAGCACCGTGAGCGAGATGAACAGGCCCGGCAGGATCGCCCGGCTGGGATGCTGCTGCAGATAGTCGATCCCGTCGCTGACCAGCCGGCCCCAGGTCGGAAAATCGGGCGGAAACCCCAGGCCCAGAAAGCTGAGCGCGCTTTCGGTGATGATCGCGGTGGCGATCATCAGCGTGGCCGAAACCATTACCGGCGACAGCACGTTGGGCAGGACGTGGCGGCCGATCACGCGCCGGGGCGGCGTGCCGATCGAGCGCGCGGCCAGGACATATTCGCGCTCTTTCAGCGCCAGCACATCGCCGCGCACGATCCGGGCGGTCTGCATCCAGCTGGTGACGCCGATCGCGGTCACGATCATGACGAACATGCCCATCTCGATCCCGAACAGCGTCGACAGGCGCTCGCGCAACAGCATCGACATGACCAAGAGCAGCGGCAGCAGCGGCAGCGCCAGAAACAGGTCGGTCATGCGCATCAGCGGCCCGTCGATGCGCCGGAAATAGCCCGCCAGAACCCCGATCAGCGTGCCCATGAGGACCGACAGCACCATGGCCGCCAGGCCCACGGCCAGGCTGACCCGTCCGCCCATCATCATGCGTGCCAGCATGTCGCGGCCCAGTTGGTCCGTGCCCAGCGGGTGCGACCAGCTCATGCCCTGGTTGCGGGCGCGAATGTCGATGAAGCCGGCATCGTGAATCCACAGCCATGGCCCGACCACGCAAAACAGCACGATCGCCACGAACACCACCATGCCTGCCAGCGCCCCGCGATGGATCTTGAACTGGTCCCAGACATCCCACCACTGGTTGCGCGGCGGGCGGAACGGGGCGGCGGTGTCGGTCGCGCGGTCAGTCATAGCGGATTCTCGGGTCCAGGAAGGCATAAAGCAGGTCGGCGATCAGGTTGAACAGCACGATCAGGATGGCAAAGACCACCGACAGCGTCAGCACCATCGGAATATCCGAGGCATAGATCGCCGTAATCAGAAGCTGCCCCAGCCCGTTCACGCGAAAGATGGTTTCGGTGATGATCGCGCCGGTAAAGACCGTGGGGATGCCCAGCGCGATCACCGTCACCACCGGGATCAGCGAGTTGCGCAGCACATGGATCAGCACCACGACCCGTTCGTTCATGCCCTTGGCGCGCGCGGTGCGCACGTAATCCTGGTTGAGGTTGTCCAGCATCGAGGCACGCATGAACCGGCTGATCTGGGCGGCATTGTAGAGCGTCAGCACGAAGACTGGCATCGCCATCTGGCGCAACTGCTCCAAGAAGGTGGACCAGTCATCGACCACCAGCGTGGTGTCATAGATGATCGGAAACCAGCCCAGCCAGACCGCGAAGATCAGCATCAGGAGCGGGCCGGTGAAAAAGGTCGGCAGCGAAAACCCGACCATCGAGACGAAGCTGCCGGCCTGGTCGAACCAGCTGTATTGGCGATAGGCCGAATAGACCCCGATCGGTACCGCCACCAGCACCCCCAGCACATAGGACAATCCCACCACCCACAGTGTCTGGGGCAAGCGTTGGGCGATGATGTCGGCCACCGGCGAACGGGTCTGCCACGACAGGATGCGCGGCCCCTCCAGCGCCATGTCCAGCCCGGTCATGCCCGCCAGGACGTGGCTGGGTTCGATCACGGCGAACATGTAGAGCCATTTGTAGAACCGGATATACCAGGCCTCGCCCAGTCCCAGCGCCATGCGCATCTGTTCGCGCACTTCGGGCGGGATCGTCAGCGGCATGTCGGCCAGCGGATCGCCCGGCGACAGTTCCAGCAGCAGGAAGATGATCAGGGCGATGAACAGAAGCGTCGGGATCGCCAGCAAAAGCCGTCGCAAGGTATAATTGAACATGGAATGCGGCGCCTTGGATCAGCGGTCTGCATTTGTAGGCCGCCCCGTCACGAGGGGGGACGGCCCGGTTCGGTTTCAGGTCAGTCCTCGATGCGGTGCCATTCGTGGACGTTCCACAGCTCGCTGTCCCAGACATTGAGAACGACGCCGCCCAGCGAGTTGGAATGCGCCGACACGCGGCCGCGCGTCACCAGCGGGATGATGACGTATTCCTGCATCAGGATGTCGTTGAGTTCGCGGGCGATACGCGCGCGCTCTTCGATCTCGGCGGTCTGTGCCAGTTCCAGGTGCAGGGCGTCGTAATCCTCGTCGCAGAAGCGATTGATGTTCTCGCCCTGCCACTGGCTCGACGGGCGCGGCTCGCGTCCGCAGCGATAGGCACCCAGATACTGCTCGGGGTCGGTGCCCGAGAAGTTGTTGGCATACATCTCGACATCAGCATAGAATTTCTGGAACGTGTCGGGCGAACCCGGATCGCCGCCAAAGAACACCGAGGCCGAGACGTTGCGCAGGTTCGCCTCGATCCCGACTTCACGCCACCACTGCTGGATCAGCGCCTGGAAGTCCTGGCGCACGGCATTGGTCGAGGTCAGGAATTCCAGCTCCAGCCGCTCGCCGTCCTTGACGCGGATACCGTCGGGGCCGGGTTCCCAGCCGGCTTCGTCCAGCAGTTCGCGCGCGCGGTCCTGATCCTGGACAAGGCAGTCGTCATTGGCCTCGGACGCAAAGAGCGGCGGCGCGGGCACCAGGTTGCAGCCGGGCAGGCCGGTCTCGCCATAGCCGATCTCGACCAGGAGTTCGCGGTCGATCGCGCGGCTGAGCGCCTCGCGCACGCGCACATCGGTCAGGATCGGGTGCGGCGCCTCGCGGGTCGAGCGGGTCTCGGGCGGCAGGTCGGACGACGGATCGGTCAGGTTCACCTCGATCCGTTCCACCAGCGTGCCAAAGGCCGAAATCGGCTCGCCCTCGCCGCCGCGCGCGATCTCGGCGATCACCTCGGGGGCGAGTTGCAGGTTCCAGGCGTAATCCATCTCGCCGGTTTCCATCACCGCGCGCGCCGCCGAGGTCGCGTCGCCGCCCCCGCGGAACGTCATGGTGGCGAAATGCGGCAGGTCGGGATCGCGGTAGTTCTCGTTGGCTTCCAGTTCGATCACGTCATTGGGCCGGAAATCGGTCACGACGAAGGGTCCGGTGCCGATGGGATAGAAATTGGCATCAGTGCATTCGGGCGCACGCGCGCCCAGGCAGTCGGCGAACTGTTCGGCCTGGATGATGGGCGCTTCCTGGCCCACGAACGGGCCATAGGGCACGGGCTTGGGCACGGTGAAGGTCACGCGCACCGTGTGATCGTCGATCGCCTCGACCGATTCGATGTCGTTGTAGTTGCGCCCCTGCGCGCAGCCCCCTTCGGGATGCATGCAGTATTCGGCGGTGAACACCACGTCCTCGGCCGTGAAGTCCGAGCCATCGGACCAGACGATGTCATCGCGCAGGTTCCAGGTGATGCTCATCAGATCCTCGGCCACGCCGCCGTTTTCCAGCGTCGGGATCTCGGTGGCCAGCCAGGGGATCATCTCGCCGTCCTCGTTGTGGCGGGCCAGCGGCTCAAGGATGATGCTGGAGGCTTCGACATCCTTGGTGCCCCCGGACAGATACGGGTTCAGGATCGACGGCGCTTGCCAGTAGATGATGTTCACATGGCCGCTGGCGCCGCGCTCGGCCAAAGCGGCGGCCGGGATCAAAGCCACCGTGGCGGCTGCCCCCAATAGGGCGATTTTCCGTTTCATGCGTCCTCTCCTTGGTGGATATGGGGTTGATCTTGCTCTGGCCTCGCGCCGTCCTTGGGCTGGTCGGTTCTGGTTTCGTCAAGCAGGTGGCAGGCCGCGAAATGTCCCGGCGCATGTTCGCGGTAGGGTGGGTCGATCCGGCGGCAGATGTCCATCACGCGGGGGCAACGGGTGCAGAAGTTGCAGCCCTGCGGCGGGTTCGATGGCGAGGGGACATCGCCCTTGAGGACGATGCGTTCCTTGCGGGTTTCGGTCCAGGGGTCGGGCTCGGGCACCGCCGACAGAAGCGCCTGGGTATAGGGGTGCAGCGGGGTGTCATAAAGCGCCGAAACCGGCGCCAGTTCGACGATCCTGCCCAGATACATCACCGCCACCCGGTCGGCGATATGGCGCACCATGCCCAGATCGTGGCTGATGAACAGATAGGTCAGGCCAAAGCGTTCCTGCAACTCTTCCAGCAGGTTCACGACCTGCGCCTGGATCGACACGTCCAGCGCCGCGATCGGCTCGTCGCAGACGATGAATTTCGGATTCAGCGCCAGTGCGCGGGCAATGCCGATGCGCTGGCGCTGCCCGCCCGAAAAAGCATGCGGATAACGGTTGGCGAAATCGCGGTTCAGCCCGACCGCGTCCATCAGTTCATAGATGCGTTCCAGCTTGCGCGCCCGGCTCCAGTCGGTGTGTTCGTCCAGCGGCTCGCCGATGATCGCGGCCACGGTCATGCGCGGGTTCAGGCTGGCCTGCGGATCCTGAAACACCATCTGCATGGTGGGACGCTTGCGGCGCAACTGTTCTTGCGACAGCGTGGCGATGTCCTCGCCGTCGATGCGCACCGCGCCGCCCGACAGTTCGTAGAGCCTGAGCACCGCGCGCCCGCAAGTGGACTTGCCGCAACCCGATTCGCCCACCAGCCCCAGCGTCTCGCCCTCGATGATGTCGAAACTGACGCCGTCCACGGCCTTGACGTTGCCGACCTGCCGGCGCAGCAGCCCGCCATAGACCGGGAAATGCAGCTTGAGGTCCGAGACCTCGACCAGGTTGCGGCGCGGTGCGGTCATGTTGCCGCCTCGTGGTGATCCCAGTGGCAGGCCACGTCATGCCCCGGCGCAATCTCGCGGCGGGCGGGGTTTTCGCGCGCGCAACGGTCAAAGGCATGGGCGCAACGGTCGCGAAACGGGCATGCGGTGGGAACCGTGACCATGATCGGAGGCTGCCCCTCGATTACGCGCAGCTTGTCGTCGCGGTCGCCGTGCACCTTGGGCACCGTCTGCAACAGCGCGCGGGTGTAGGGATGCGCGGGATTGCGGAAGATCTCGCGCACGGGGCCGTGCTCGACGACCTGCCCGCCATACATGACCATGACCCGGTCGGCGATTCCGGCGATCACGCCCAGATCGTGCGTGATCCAGATGATCGCCATGCCCAGCTTCTGGCGCAGTTCCTTGACCAGTTCCAGGATCTGCGCCTGGATGGTCACATCCAGCGCCGTGGTGGGTTCGTCGGCGATCAGCACCTGCGGGTCGCAGGCCAGCGCGATCGCGATCATCACGCGCTGCCGCATCCCGCCGGAAAACTGGTGCGGGTAATCCTTCAGCCGCCGTTCGGCATCGGGAATGCCGACCAGTTGCAGCAATTCCGCCGCGCGGCGGCGGGCCTGGGCGCGGGTCATGCCCATATGGCGGCGCAGGGGTTCCATGATCTGGAATCCCACGGTGAACACCGGGTTGAGGCTGGTCATGGGGTCTTGAAAGATGAAACCCACCTCGCGCCCGCGCACCGCGCGCAGATCGTCCTCGCCGGTCGTGAGCAGATCGCGCCCGCCCAGCATGACCTGGCCTTGCAGGATTTCCGCCGGGGGCATTGGCAGCAGGCGCAGCAGCGACATCATCGTCACCGACTTGCCCGAGCCGCTTTCACCGACGACGCCCAGCAACTCGCCGGGTTTCAGATCGAAACTGACCGAGTTGACGGCGTGGATGTCGCCCGCGCGCGTTCGGAACACGGTCTTGAGGTTCTTGACATCAAGAACTGGCAGGGCCCCGTCGGCCATCAATCCCTCCCCAGGGAACAGTTTTTTCGTGGTCGATCTGGCGCCGACCATTGCTTGGTGGACGACCATTGCAACAAACGGCCCACCCGGCAAGAAAAAAGCGCAGTCTCGCAAAAAGCGAGTTGTTAACGCTCGCATCGTGGGGGGCACGCACTTGACGCGGCGCCGGGGGCACGATCAGGATGGCGCCATCCATTTCCATGCTACAGGTTCTTCCATGCCCAGCCCCGAACCCCTGTCGCCGCGCGCGATCCTTGCGCGCCTGGTGGCCTTTGCCAGTGTCAGCCGCGATTCCAACCTGCCGCTGATCGATTGGGTCGAGGGGTATTTGGCCGGCCACGGGATCGCGGCGACGCGCGTGCCGTCGCCCTGCGGCACCAAGGCGCATCTGTTCGCGCAGGTCGGCCCGTCGGTGCCGGGCGGGGTGATCCTGTCGGGCCACAGCGACGTGGTGCCGGTCGATGGGCAGGACTGGTCCACCGATCCCTGGACCCTGACCGAACGCGACGGGCGGCTTTATGGTCGCGGCACCTGCGACATGAAAGGCTTCGTCGCACTGGCAATCGATGCGCTGGTGCGCGCAAGCGGGCGCGACCTGACGCGGCCTTTGCAACTGGCGCTTTCCTACGACGAAGAGGTTGGGTGCATGGCCGTGGCCTCGCTGGTCGATGCGATGGTCGATGGCCTGCCGCGCGCCCAGGCGGTGATCGTGGGCGAGCCGTCGATGATGCAGGTCGTCACCGCGCACAAGGGCGGGCTGGGCTTTTCGGTCGATGTGATCGGCTATGAGGTGCATTCCTCGCTGCAACCCTATGGCGTCAGTGCGATCATGGAGGGGGCGCGCCTGATCCAGTGGGCCAACGACCGCAATGCCGAGAACGCCGCCGCCGCGCCATCGGGGCTGGCCGCGCAGTTCGACCCGCCCTGGACGACGCTGCATGTGGGCACGATCGAAGGCGGCACCGCGCACAACATCACCGCGCGCAAATGCCGCTTTCTGATGAGCTTTCGGCAGGTGCCCGGCGACACCGGCTGGGATGATCGCTTTCTGACGGCGGTGGCGCAGGTCGACGCCGGCATGAAGGCGATTCGCCCCGAAGCCGGGATCGCGGTGGAACGGGTCTTCGACGTGCCCGCGCTGGGGCCCGAGACCGACGGCGCCGCCGAGGCGCTGGCGCGGCGCCTGACCGGCGACAACGGCCAGCACGTTGTCAGCTATGGGACCGAGGGCGGCCAGTTCCAGGTGCGGGGCTATTCCACGGTCGTCTGCGGCCCCGGCGATATCGCCCAGGCGCACCAGCCAGACGAATATATCACCCTCGATCAGTTCGCCGCGGGCGAAGCCTTTGTCGCGCGTGTCGTCGACAGCCTGTGCGACGGCTAGGCCGGCCCTTGCCCCGTTTGCCGTTTCGCGCCAGTCTTCGGCCCGCCTGCCGTGGCGCCCCGTGACACGATAGCCCCCGATCAACCGAAAGGACCGTCGATGCCCGTCAAGAACCGTTTCGCCGAACTGTTGCCCGATATCACCACCTGGCGACGCGATTTTCACGAACACCCCGAGATCCTCTACGAGGTGCATCGCACCGCCGGGATCGTGGCCGAGAAGCTGCGCGCCTTTGGCTGCGACACGGTCGAGGAGGGCATCGGCCGCACCGGCGTCGTCGGCGTAATCAGGGGCCGCAAGACCGGCTCGGGCAAGGTCATCGGGCTGCGCGCCGACATGGATGCGCTGCCCATCCATGAGACCAGCGGCGCGCCCCATGCGTCGAAGACGCCCGGCGCGATGCATGCCTGCGGCCATGACGGGCATACCGCGATGCTGCTGGGGGCTGCGCAATACCTGGCCGAGACGCGCAATTTCGATGGCACCGTGGTGGTGATCTTCCAGCCCGCCGAGGAAGGCGGGGCAGGGGGCAAGGCGATGTGCGACGACGGGTTAATGACGCGTTTCGGCATCCAGGAAGTCTATGGCCTGCACAACATGCCCGGCCTGCCGCTGGGACAGTTCGCCATCCGCCCCGGCGCCTTTTTCGCGGCCACCGACCAGTTCAACATCCATGTCGAGGGGCTGGGCGGCCACGCCGCCAAACCGCATGAGACCGTCGATACGACCGTCGTTGCCGCGCATCTGGTCACGGCGCTGCAAACCATCGCCAGCCGCAACCATGATCCGGTCAAGAACCTGGTGGTGTCGGTGACATCGTTTCGCACCGAATCCGAAGCCTTCAACGTGATCCCGCAGAACGTGGCACTGAAAGGGACGGTGCGCACGATGGACGCCGAGACGCGCGCGCTGGCCGAAGAGCGCATCAAGGCGCTGTCCGAAGGTGTGTGCGCAGCCTTCGGTGCCAGGGCCACGGTCGACTACATCAAGGGCTATCCGGTGATGGTCAACAGCGACGAACAGACCGCATTCGCGGCCGAGATCGCAACCGAGGTCGCCGGCGCCTGCGCCGAGGCGCCGCTGATCATGGGCGGCGAAGACTTCGCCTTCATGCTGGAAGAGCGGCCGGGCGCGTATATCCTGTTGGGGAACGGTGACACGGCTATGGTGCATCACCCGCAATACGACTTCGACGACAACGCCATTCCCGCCGGATGCAGCTGGTGGGCCGGGATCGCCGAGCGCCGCATGCCGCTGTGAGGGGCGGGGCACGGGGCAAGGCATTCCGCCTTTCGCCAAACCAGGGGCCGACGCACGATGACCACGACCACGCATGATCTGGAAACGCTGGTGGCGCTGCGCCGGGCGCTGCACCGCCAACCCGAACTTTCGGGCGAGGAACACGCGACCGCCGAACGCATCCGCGACGCGCTGGCCGGTCAGGCCGACGCGATCGTGACCGGCCTCGGCGGCACCGGGCTGGCCGCGGTGTTCGATTCAGGGCGGCCCGGCCCCTCGGTCATGTTCCGTGCCGAGCTTGATGCCCTGCCGATCCTTGAAACCTCGGCAGTGCCCTGGCGCTCGCAGGTGGCCGGGCGCGGACATCTGTGCGGCCATGACGGGCATATGGCGATCCTGGTGGGCCTGGCCGGGGTTCTGGCGCGCAACCCGCCCCGGCACGGCCGCGTCGTGCTGCTGTTCCAGCCGGCCGAGGAAACCGGCGCCGGCGCGCGGGCCGTGCTCGCCGACCCGCGCTTCGCCGCGCTGGCCTGCGACTGGGCCTTCGCGCTGCACAACCTGCCGGGCGTCGCCCAGGGCACGGCCTGGATGGCGCCGGGGCCGGCGAACTGCGCCTCGCTCGGGCTGGTGATGGCGCTGCATGGCAAGACCTCGCATGCCTCGGTGCCCGAGGCCGGCGTCTCGCCCGCCCCGGCCCTGGCCGAGCTGATCCCCGCGCTGTCGGCGCTGGGAACGGGCGGGGCGATGGATGCGGATTACCGGCTGGCAACCGTCACGCATGCGCGTCTGGGTGAGCGCGCGCTGGGTATCGCACCGGGCTGGGCCGAGCTTCTGGTGACGCTGCGTGCCACCAGTGATGCGCAGCTCGAACAGATGCTCGGGGCCGCGCGCAGCTGTGCCGCCGCAACCGCCGACCGGCACGGGCTGGCGCTGGACATGGATATCGAGGATCATTTCGCCGCCTGCAGCAACCACCCCGAGGCCAGCCGCATCCTCGGCGACGCGCTGGGGGCCTGCGCGATCGCGCATCATCCAGGCGAACTGCCGTTGCGCGCCTCCGAGGATTTCGGGCTTTTCGCGACCGTCTCGTCGGCGGCGATGGTCTTTCTGGGGGCCGGGCAGGGGCAGCCGATGTTGCACAACCCCGATTACGATTTTCCCGACGCGCTGATCGCGCCCGGTATCGCGGTGTTCGACCGGATCGTGACGCAGCTGACACGCTGACGCGGCGCCCGAATGCGGATGGCGCGCGCCCTCGCCCACGCAGGGGGCGACGGCCTGACGCGCCCCTGCGCCAGCGGCGCAAATTCCGCACGATTCCCCCTTGCACGCACCGCCAAGACTGACTAGACCACCGCCCACGACCCCAGCGCGGAGAGGTGCCGGAGTGGTCGAACGGGGCGGTCTCGAAAACCGTTGTGGGGGAGACCCCACCCAGGGTTCGAATCCCTGTCTCTCCGCCATTTCATTCCAAATCAACGACTTAAGAGTTGGGCAGGCACGTGCGACACCAAGTGGCGCACAAGGCCCATGAAACTGTCCGCCTACCTGTCACCCTCTCGGCATGGCGTCTATTACTTCCGCTGGCCGCTTCCCCAGTCGGAACAACGCCTGCGCAGCACGATCCGGGTTTCCCTGCGCACAAAGTGCCCAGATCGGGCTGGCGATCTTGCCCGTTATCTTGCATCCTGTGGGCGATTGGTCCGGGATAACAAGGCTTTGGCAAGGCTCAGACAAGACGAGATGCGCGCGATGGTGCGAAGCTACTTCACGGCTTCGCTTGATCGGTATGTGGAGCGGCTGAACGATACCGGGTTGCCGGATCGGTCCCTTGACCTGCTGCGCCAAGAACTCGCTACCCATGAGGACGCCACAGACGGCCAAGACGATCTGTCGGACCTGTTCCTAGACCCGGACGCCTTCCGGGCCTCAGCGGGCCTTACAGACGCTCAATGGGCCGAAAACGCCCCGTCCCTGCGCCGCGAGATGCGCAAAGCCCGTCGTGACCAGATCAGGGCCATTCTGAGCGCCGCTGAGGGCCTTGAGGGCTATTCCTTCGTCAAACTCGCCCCGACAGCACCAGAGCCACCACAGGCCCGCTCCGTGGCTCTGGGCGCGGCGATTGAGGATTTCATGGCCGAGCATTCGCCGCAATGGTCGCCAGAGATGCAGAACAAGGCCCGTGCCTACCTCGCGCTACTGGTGGAACATTTCGGGCAAGATCGGGCCTTGTCCACAATCACCCGCCAAGACGCCGCGGAGATGAAGAAGCTGGTGCAGTCCCTTCCTGCGAACCGCAACACCAGACCTGAAACCCGCGACCTGACCTTGCAGGAAGCAATAGCCTTTCCCGGCCTCAAGAAGATCAGCGCAACGACCGTCAACAGCTACATCGACACCTTCCGCCGCTTCTGGGATTGGGCCGAACGTCATGGCCATGCGCCCGTGAAGCTGTTCGACGGGATGAAGGTTGCCAAAGCCAAACATGCCGATGAAGGCCGCAAAGCCTACACGCCAGACCAGACAGGCAAACTACATGCCGCGTTGACGGGCAACGCTTCTGGGCTGGTGAAGAAGGACGATTACCAGTGGGGTGCGCTTCTGGGCCTCTACACGGGCGCAAGACTACGCGAGATTGCCCAGCTTGACGTTGCCGACATTCGACAAGAGGGCGATATCTGGTATCTCGATATCAATGGTGACGGGCCAAACAAGAGCCTCAAGACCCCTGCCGCCAAGCGCCGTGTGCCTGTCCACTCGGACCTGACCGGGCTGGGCTTCCTCGATTGGGTCGCGGCCAAACCAACCGGACAACGCCTGTTCCTGTCCTTCACCTACAACGCCAAGGAAGGCTATGGCCGCAATCTGGGCCGCTGGTTCAACACCGTGTTCCTGCCGACGCTGTGCATGAAGGAAAGCGGGCTGGTGTTCCACAGCTTGCGACACACGATGGTCACGCGGCTTGCACAGGCAGGTGTGCCCGAACCACTGTTTCAGGAAATCGTGGGCCATGAGCGCCAAGGCGTGGCGCAACAGGTCTATTTCAAGGAAGGCCACACGCTGGCCCAGAAGCGGGAAGCTATTGAGAAGTTTATTGTTTAGGTCAGGAAAGCGCGGAACTCTCTTGTGCCCTTAGAATACCCACAACATCAAAGATGTTGCGCTTTAGCCTTGGCAGAAGCATTATTGGTAAAAGCCAATAAAGAGCAAATATAGGCATGTCGCACCCTTACAAGCTGAAACCAGCGTGCATTCTAACACGCCTGTGGTCTTGCCCCCGTTTCACCGGACACTCAGGCGGTTGCGGTTTGAGCTGCGATG
>OFET01000047.1_pt1 | contig 221868 bp, 209 predicted proteins | sample 1521211 | NCBI WGS metagenome assembly OFET01 (sample SAMN03766358, study PRJEB24113) | microbial mat metagenome | isolation source: enrichment culture HLUCC-A from microbial mat sample contains cyanobacterium... | reverse complement strand
CATGGCAATACCTTACCTGATAGGTTAGGTGTTGCACTTGGTCATTGAGACCGCCCATCATGAATTAAAAAATAACGTTTGTTCGCTACCGCACAGATACGCCTCTCGAGCCTTCTATACTCAATACGAGTAAACAAGGATGAAAAAGGTAATGCACGCCACATATAGCTAATGCCATCGATAGGGAAAGTATCAATGTTAAGGCCCAGCAATCTCACCCAAAATGCTTTGCTTAGCTTTTTGCCTGAAGAAGAAATGAATCGTCTGTTACCTCATTTAGAAAGGGTGATATTAAAGTCAGGCCAATCGCTGAGTGAATCCGGACAGCCGATGTACTATGTCTACTTTCCTCTGGATTCGATCATCTCGCTGTTGTGCGTTACAGAGAGTGGTTCTTCGACAGAAATTGCAGTGGTAGGCAACGAAGGGATGGTGGGAGTCTCACTGTTCATGGGAGGTGATACGTCGCCCAGCCGAGCAATCGTGCATAGCGGTGGACAGGCATTACGCTTGGCAAGTCATCATCTTAAAAACGAATTTTACCGTGCCGGTTCCATGCAGCGTCTGCTCCTTCGCTATACCCAAGCCCTCTTGACGCAGATGGCACAAACAGCGGTATGCAATTGCCATCACAACCTTGATCAGCAGCTATGTCGCTGGTTGCTCCTCAGCATTGACCGGTTGCCGAATAATGAATTGTTCATGACCCATGAGTGGATTGCCAATATGCTTGGTGTGCGTCGCGAAGGGGTCACCGAGTCGGCGGGTAAACTACAGAAGGCTGGTTTGATCAGCTACCATCGTGGACATATCTGTGTGCTTGACCAGCTTGGTTTAGAGGAGCATGCCTGTGAATGCTATACGGTTGTCAAGGAAGAGTACGACCGATTGCTAGACCAACGTCAGCCCATTCTCAGTGGCAGAGCGATGTAGAGTCCAAGCTAAACATGGCGGTCTTTATAGCTAGTTGCTTGGCGTATGCATGGCGGAAGCATATCTCAGCTGCAGCTTGGAATTTGTGCAAATTGACAACACCAGGCTGCGGCGGGCTAAGCCGCTGAAATTAATGCGGCCAGCGAAGTCTTCCGCGAACATTGCTGCCGCCATAGCGGCAAAACTACGCTGGCGTCTGCTGTCGGGCAGGCGTTCGATACCGTAGAGAATCTCAGCGACCGTAATGGCCGAAATTGCCACTTCAGTAGCATCCTGCCGATCCAACCAATCGACAACCCTGGCATCTGGCACAGGCCGCATCAGCTCGGATAGAAGATGCATCATGCGCTAAAGCCCGGATCACGAGGCTTATCAGACCTAGGTGCCACTTCCAGTTCGATGCCTCCCGCATCTGCGAATCGACCCCATATGCGACTCCCCATTCCCGCTCTCTGAGGCTGGTTCATAGCGTTGCGCAAAATGATGCGAAACTCCTCTTCCATGGAATGGCCATGCCTCGCTGCCTGTATATGTTCCACTGGAACAGAGCTTCCCTGCCATTCGCCATGTCATCTCCTGCACGTAGCGTAATTATGCGTAACAGCCTAGCGTTTAAAGGATATAAGGAGAAGTCTACTTAAGAAGGTACGTCGCACGGCTATTGAGCATTAGCTCCGAAGACTACCCAGAGCCTGCTCCAAGAGCACCAGAGACTGACGATGCTTGTCAGCCCCCATCTTCTGGATGTTAGCGAGCTTCCAGCGCACGGCAGGCAGTCGATCGACGCCCGTCAGCGGAAGCAGCGCCCAGTCAGGCGCTCCCTGCTTGAAGGACAGAAAGAAGCGAACGTCTTCATCCGTCATCAGCTGGCCCAGCCGCGTCAGAAGTTCGTGCCGAACGTCCTCAAGCTGCTGTAACGGGATATCGGACCTGGCCATCCCGACAAACTCCTGTCGGTAGACGTCATCCAGCGGTTTTAGTCGCGGGTTGATCACTTCGTTCAAGGGTCTGGGATGCCCCAGCAAATAGACCAGGAAGCCTTCGAATACACTTCGATCCAGGCCGCCCTGGTTCAGAAGCAGCTTCACATCGAAAAGGTCCCGGGGGTGCTGGCGATCCAGCGCGGCGCAGATCTTGCCGCCATACAGATCCGGCAGTGACACCACTCGCACCGTAGCAAAGCCGTAATCGTCCTCCACGGCTTCAACGACATCGCGCTCCTGTGGCGGGTGCATGGTGCCACGCAGTACCGGCGATACCTCCAACTTCACCTGACTACGCCCCCGGCGCACCAGGATCCTCAACTCATCTCGGCGATTATCCTGAAGCTCAGCGCGCATGCCCGGCAGCCGCGCACTGAAGGCCCCTGCCAGTCGCTGCAGCGCCTGGCGACAGAGTCGCAGTGCCTCGTCACGGGGCTCCAGCGGCAGGTAGGCCAGGTCGATATCGACCGATAAACGGGGTAATGGCTGCACGAAGAGGTTGATGGCCGTGCCACCCTTGAGGGCAAAGCACGGCTCGTCATTGAGAAAAGGCAGCAGCGAGACCAGCAGCCTGACCTGTTCGTGGTAGCGAGCTTCAATCGGCATGCAGGAACGCCTCCGGCACCGTCACGTGATATTCCCTGTCCAGCTTGCCGCCCTGGCAGAGCTGCCGCTTGCCTTTGCCGAGGTCCAGTCGACGGGGCTCCAGACGACCGTACCAGGCATGCCCGGCGTGGCGAGCCAGCACCAGGAAGGCCCGCTTGGTTCTCACCGAACGGCACCCCTCCAGCAATGCCTGCAGCCGGCGCGGACGCAGCATATTGAGCCCGCCGAAGGTGTCGACCAGCTCACTGCTGAACAGCAACTCATTCGACGTAACGGCGATCCACTCCAGGACGGCTCGCTCTGGGGTCGATACCTGCAGGCTGAAGGCCTTGCCATCCGGCGCGTAGTCCGCGAAGCTGCCGGGAAGCTGCACCGGCAGGCCCTTTTCAGAATGGAGCACCATCCGCCCTGCCCACTCGGCATCATTCAACCAGCGGGGCAGCCGAGCGGCCTCCTTGCCATACAGGTGCGTCGTGCTCTCCCCCATGGGTAGATAGTGGGCAAAGCCATGCAGTGCCAGGGCCGTCTGGCCACCCGGCCAAAGCGGTGGTAAGCCCGTATCGACGCTCGCCTGCAAGGCGAAAACAGCGCTCTCCCAGGTAAGAGGCTCCCCCGCTTGGCAGTAGGCGCCGTGTCCCACCCGTTGCAGCCAGCCACTGCCGGCCAGCTTACGCGCCTGATCTGAGGTGACGCCGTGTGATGCAAGCCAGTCGGTCGTAACGACGGCGCCATACGGGATCTTCTGTAGCAGCTGGTTTATTTTCACGTCAAAAAACGGCCTTAAGTTCCGGCTTCAGAGTAAAGAATAAACCAAGCTGGTTTATCTTCAAGAATAAAATCGCCATTAATGGCCGCTTTTAGCAAGAAATTTAAACCAAAACCTGAGTCTCCGGCCCTGTTTGAGCCCAAATTCAGCGGGAAGAAGCCAGGCAGAGAAGGCCGCTGCAGAGAACATAGTGGCCACACATCACATTAATCCTGATAGTGCGTGTACTTTTTCGCACTTCCCTTCACTTGGTCGGCGGGATATTTCTCCGCATTCTTCTCCATCTTCGCCCAGCATGCTGCTCCGATATCCACGCCAAGCTTGCCCGCCAGCCGGATCAGATAGAGCTGAACATCGGCAATTTCGTCACGCACGGCAGCCAGTTGCTGCTCATCCAGCTCCCTGGACTGCGCCTCGGTCAACCACTGAAAGCTCTCCTGCAGCTCTGCCGCCTCCACTGTCAGCGCCATGGCGAGGTTCTTGGGCGAGTGGAACTGGTCCCAGTCGCGCTCGGTGGCGAACTGGTCCATGGCGTCGTGGAGCTGCTTGAATGTGTCTGACATGAGGGATTCACCTGATTCTGCTGCATTGGATTGCTGTGAGCATGCCTACTCTACTGCGCGTTATCCAGAAGGCATAGGCATAGGCTTTCATCAGATCGCCCACCCCCTCACAGCACAGATAGGAACTCGCCGATGACCTTCAGGTCCTCAAGCTCGTCCTCAAGCACGATGTCCTTGTAACCGAAGGCATTAGTCAGGGGCTTCAGTACGATGCGCTGGTTAACGAACTCTCCGTATTCCTCGATCTTCTCGCTCTGATACTGCTTAACCGTGAAGCTGCCTCCATGGTCAGGGTCCTCTATGGCGCGATGCTGCACTACGACGACCTTGCCTTGCCGTGTGCCGCCTGGGTTCGCGCGGAACAGGCACCAGGCGCCATTGGGAATACGGCGGTTCATTGACTCACCCACTACCCGGCTGACGAACAGGTCAGGGCTCACCTTCATGAAGTCCGGCAGCTCGACCCAATGCTCGGCTTCAGCGATCTGCATATCACTGAACTCCCCTGCGGCGATGCTCAAGTCGTATACGGGCACATGGCGCTCGAACGGCGCTGCCTCATCACGCGTCACGATGGGAAGATGCAAGCCATCCAGCATCTCGTCATCCTCAGACACGTTCAGTCGCTCGGTCGCTGCTTGAGCTTGGGCAAAGGCCGCGAAGTACTCACGAGTCTCAGGGTCGGTGGCATAGACGTCACAGCCCTTCTGACCCCGCGTCATAAGCGTGCGATAGGTGTTCTTAATGATCTGGTCCGCTAGTGCGCGTGCATGCTCGGGCTGTTCCTTAAGCATTTTCTTGTAGCCATGCACTGAACGATCCTGCCCGGCCCTTTCCTTCGCATCTGTCACCACGCGACCATCACGAATAACGAAGTCGTCGCCGATGATGACGCCGACGTAGTCGAATTCGAGTCCCTGGCAGGTGTGTATACAGCCGACTTGATCGACAGAATCATCGGCGATGGCCCACAGCATACCGTCGTCATCCAGGTTCCACTGGGCGGCAAAGTCATGCTCAGGAAAGACAATATCCATGGCCTGTTTGTCCTTCTTACTCGCCCAGGGCCAGCAGTAGCCCGCCACCATGCGCGCTTTATTAGCCTTGTGGTTCTTCTCAAGAATAGCCTGACGCATCGCACTGGGGTCATCGAACACTTGGAACTCGTAGTCGATGTCATCCAGATCGGTGTTGGCCGTGGTGCGAATCTGAAGAGCATGATCGAGCCAGGCCAGGTAGCCATCCGAGCCGTTACAGCGAAACTGCGACGCCAGCTCTAGCTCGTGGACGTCGGCTCCGCACTCCGCTGCTCGCTGCCTAATCTCTTCAACCGTCCCCACATCCTTCAGCGTCACGCGCTGAGCCTCATCAATGAAGAAGATGGAGAACCGTGACGCAGCGATTATCTCCCTTATCTGGCTCTCACCCAGGTTCTGATACATACCGGACTTTTCGTTCAAACGATGCGCTTCGTCCACGATTAAGGCATGGAAGATGTCTGGCTCAGCGTTGACGTAGCTGCCCGAGCCCTTGAACAGATTATCGATGTGGGTCTTCTTACGTGTCCCGGTCAGTTTCTTCTTGAAGACCTCTCGAGGAGCCGAGTTGCGCGACACGTACTGTGTCATCATCTCCCGATTAGTCAGCTCCACCAGCAGGTTAATAGCCACCACCGACTTGCCTGTGCCCGGCCCACCTTTGACGATCAAGCACTGTTTGTTGCCACTATCTGCCCGGTGGGCTAGATCAAGCGCGGTTTCATAGACCAGTTTCTGCTCGTCAATCATCAGGAACTCGGCACTGCCCTGCATCATTGACGCCAGCGCATCTGCCAAGTTTTTGCTCGGTTTGATCACACCGTGTTCGATGCGATACATGATGTCGTTACTGTCACCGTACTTGATGTGCTGGCTCAGAAACGCCGAGAGTTTCAGGGCTTCCTGCGAAATGAAAACCGGTGCTCGGCTCGTATGGTGCTCGTAGAAGGGATCATTGATAGCGCCAGCCTGCTTCATGTTATGCAAGTAGGCGCAGGGCACCAGGCGGATTGACTCGGAACGCACTGTCTCGTTGTAGTCCTCTATCAGCGCGCCATAAGACCATGCCTGATAAGACGGATGGTTAGTCTCACGTATTCCGCCGCCCAACTGGGTCCGCACGATGGCGTCCTTACTCGTCACCTCGACGGACTGCCACTGTTTCAGTTCAACGATGACCGCTGCATCGTCCCGATGATGATTCTTGCCGGTCAGGATGAAATCCACGCGGCGATTGGTCAGCGGAATGTTGTATTCGATGGCCACTCCCGCCGATGCCGGAATACCCTCATCAAGCAGAACACTCATCATGAAACGAAGGGAGTTCTCCCAGGATGTCACCTCGCTGCGAGGCGAGTTGCGGCTCAGCTTGCGAGATACCTCGTTCTCTATGATGTCGCTAATGGCATTTGCACGTACGGCATCGATGAATTGCTGTTTAGTGGAGCTATAAACCAGCATTGACTAAAAATTTCCTTTTTATAAATAATTATTTATACAATCTTCAATATGCATACACCGCGTAATTATGCACGCAACTGGTTGCCATAACATAACCTGAAGCTCATGTGCCAGCCACAGCGGGCCTGGGAAGCCATACTTGCTTCAAGCAGGCTACGGCCCTGACGTGCACTTACTATTCATCGAGTTTGAAGCTCAGCAGGTTGCTGTCCAAGCCTTTTGCTGGGGAGGAAGGTCAGTGGTAAACAATTGCCCCCAATCGTCGATAACGTCTTCCGGTTAGCCAACACCGAAACAAGTACTCCAGGGGTAACGCTCCAAGGCCCTAAATGCTGCAGACTTTGCCTTTATTGCTAGAATTCAAGACTCGCATCAAAACATCAGACCTCCAATTGCGAGAAGTGATGTTCCAAAAAATCCAGGCACACGCGAATTTTGGCCGAATTGGCAGCTCGAGTTGAGTAAATTGCCCAAACATCTGCACTCTGACTGTAGTCGCTTAGTATTCGTATCAAGCTATTCTGCTTCAAAAGTGGTCTAACGTCCCACATGGAGCGTAGCAGGATGCCGCGGCCGTGCAATGCCCACTGCAGCACTACCTCGCCGTTGTTTGAGGACAAGGGACCGCTGACACGAATACTCTGGGTGCGGTCGCCACACTCCAAGTCCCAGATACCGAAAGGGTTATTGCGTTCTTTGATGACGAGGCAATCGTGCTCAGTCAACTCATCCAGTGTAACCGGTGTCCCGCACCGCTCCAGATAACTGGGTGCTGCACAGAGCACGCGCTGATTCGAGATAAGATGGCGACTGATATGCTGGCCGGGTAAGTCGTCGCCCACTCGGATTTCCAGATCGAAGCCCTCCCCCACAATATCAACCACCCTATCAAACACCTCAAAGCGGATCTCTAATTCTGGAAACTGCTGCGCTAGTCCAGCGATGGCGGGTGCTACATGGTTGCGTCCAAACCCAAAACTGCTGCAGATACGCAGCAGACCGCGCGGGCTCTGGCGTGCATCGGACAAATCATCGAATAAGGTATGCATATCATCCAGAATTTGCACCGCAGCACGCTCGGCCAGTTTCCCGTCATCTGTCAACGCACAACGCCGGCTGGTTCGGTGAAACAAGCGAGTATTCAACACCTTCTCAAGAAGCCGTATGCGCTTGCTGATATAGGCAGGTGACACACCCAGCTCATCGGCTGCAGCCGTAAAGCTCTGTTTCCGAATAACAATCAGAAATACACGGAGGTCTTCCGGAAGCGGCCATTGTTTACGAATTGTGTTCACAGACATCACACCAAGCAGGTTACCTTCACGAAACGTGAATAATAGCATTGCTAGTGACAGATCCTGAAGCGACTCCTTAATTGATACCCAAAACGAAAAAATGTCCTCGTCGCAGAAGCCGATACAAGTACTGCCCATGAGAACCAAGAGAGATGCTCCATGACCAGAAATACAACTACAATATCATCGCCCTCAGCTCGTACATTGACAGCACATCCCAATGGGGACGACAACACATCTAGCCACCTTGCCGCCCGGATCGGCTTCTATCTCGGACCGATCATGTTAATTGCGTGCCTGGTGATTCCACCGCCCACGGGCATGCCCGTCTCCGCTTGGACGACCGTGGGCATAACGTTACTGATCGGCACCTGGTGGTCGACCGAGGCTATCCCAATACCCATCACTTCCTTACTGCCCATCCTGTTGATTCCAACATTGGGTATCGGCGAGATCAACGACGCCACCGCCCCCTACGCCAACCCGATCATCTATCTTTTCCTAGGCGGCTTCATACTCGGCCTCGCGATGGAGCGCTGGAACCTGCACAGGCGTATCGCGCTCAACACGCTTATGCTGGTTGGTAGCTCCCCTTCGCAACAGATAGCTGGCTTTATGTTGTCCACGGCATTTCTCAGCATGTGGGTCAGCAACACAGCAACCACCATTATGATGTTGCCAATCGGCATGTCCGTGATCCATCTGTTTAATCGTGATGGAGACGACTCGGACAATGCTGAACGTACGCGCTTTGCTACTGCTCTGCTGCTGAGCATCGCCTATGCAGCAAGCATCGGCGGCGTTGCAACCCTGATCGGCACACCACCGAACGCGATGCTTGCGGGTTTTCTACAAGCGAATTACGAGGTCTCTATCGGCTTCGGGCAGTGGATGCTGTTGGGTATTCCAGTCGCGGCGACAATGCTACTTTTCACGTGGTGGTGGTTGACTCGGCGCAGCTTTAAATTCCATAACGGGAACAGCCAAGAACTGATTCGTGCGGAAATAGAAACGTTAGGTCCCTGGTCTAAAGCTGAAAAACTGGTCTTGGTGGTCTTTGCACTCACAGCACTTGGCTGGATCTTCAGGCCGTTCATCACAAGCTACCTACCCGGTATCAACGACACTAGTATTGCTCTGATAGGCGCATTATCTCTATTTCTGATTCCGGTCAATACCAAGCAGCGCATCTTCCTAATGTGCTGGCAAGACGCCGTCAAGCTTCCTTGGGGCGTACTACTGCTATTTGGCGGGGGACTATCGCTGGCCGCAGCTATTCAGTCAACCGGGCTGGCCGAGTGGATCGCAAGTAGCATCGAATCACTTGGCACCTTACCACTACTGGGAATGATCGCACTGGTAGCGCTGGTCATTATCTTCCTGACCGAGGTCACATCCAATACCGCAACTGCGGCCGCCTTCCTACCACTTCTTGCAGCGCTCGCCGTATCCCAGGGCTTTTCCGTGGAAATGATCACAATACCCGCTGCCATTGCCGCCAGTTACGCGTTCATGTTACCGGTCGCGACACCGCCTAGTGCGATCGTCTTTAGCACCGGACACGTGCAGATACAGTCCATGGCAACTACCGGATTTGGGCTAAATATCGTCGGTATCGCGCTGGTAACTCTGCTGAGCTACTTCATTGTAGGTGCAATCTGGGCTTCCTAAACATTGGACCACCCAACTTCATCACAACTTCACCAGGAGAAGTAACGATGTCTTCTAATCTTTGTCAGTTATTCCCCGGCTTCGAAATACAACGTGTCGAGGTCGAGCCAAAGATCTACATCAACGCTATCGTCGGCGGCAGCGGCCCAGCGCTACTATTATTACACGGCCATCCCCAGACACTTGCGATCTGGCACAAGGTAGCACCAACACTAGCCGAACATTTCACCGTGGTTGCGGCCGATCTTCGTGGTTACGGAGATTCATCGAAGCCAGCTGGCTTACCGGATCACTCGAACTACTCGAAACGGGTGATGGCACAAGATCAATTGACGTTAATGCGCCACTTGGGATTCGAGAGCTTTGACCTGCTAGCACATGATCGTGGGGCTCGAGTGGCACACCGGCTCGCCGTTGATCACCCACAAGCCGTATCACGACTCATCCTGCTCGATATCGCCCCGACACTTTCCATGTATCAGCAGACCAGCGATACGTTCGCTCGGGCCTACTGGCACTGGTTCTTTCTGATTCAGCCCGCATCGCTACCCGAGCGTCTTATCGAAGCCGACCCCACAGCCTATATCATCGACGTGATGGGCCGGCGTAGTGCCGGTCTTGAGCCGTTCGATCCGCGAGCACTCGACGAATACCGGCGCTGCTTCGCGCTTGAGGGTACTGCTCACGGTGTCTGCGAGGATTATCGAGCCTCAGCAGGCATTGACATTGAACATGAACAGAATGATATCGATGCCGACCGACGGATCACAGCACCTTTGCTCGTGATGTGGGGCGAAAACGGCGTGATCCAGAAGTGCTTCAGACCACTTGAGGAGTGGCAGAAGCTGGCCGACAAGCTTGAAGGTGAGCCCCTTCCCTGCGGGCACTATATCGCCGAGGAAGCACCCGAGGCGCTACTCGCCAAGGTTCTACCCTTTCTGCTGGAGGTGGACGCATGAAACCGAAGACGCTGTATCGCAAAATAGTCGATTCACATACGGTTGCAGCATTGGACGAGCACAATCTTCTACTGTTCTGCGATCTACATCTCATGAACGAATACACCAGCCCGCAAGCCTTTGCGGGGCTGTACGAGCAGGACCGCGAAGTATCGATGCCGGGGCAGAACGTGGCCGTCGTGAGCCATATCATTCCCACGCATCCGACCCGGATTCGTGTTATCGAAGACACCGCATCGGCACTTCAGGCATCGAACCTGAAGAAAAACTGCGACCATTTCCATATTCCCCTGTTCGACACGAACGATGCCCTTCAAGGCATCGAACATGTGGTGGCTCCAGAGCACGGGATGATTCGTCCCGGCATGGTCGTAATCTGCGGAGACAGTCACACTACGACATATGGCGCGCTAGGAGCCTTGGGCTTCGGCATAGGAACCACTGAAGTGGAGCACGTACTGGCGACGCAAACGCTGGTCTACCGGCTCGCCAAGGACATGCGCATACGCATCGACGGAACCCTCCCCTCGGGTACGACGGCCAAGGATCTAGTACTCGCGGTAATCGGTCACATCGGAGCCCAGGGTGCTCGTGGCTACGTGGTCGAATACTGCGGTACTGCCATCGATGCATTATCGATCGAGGCACGTTTCACGCTGTGCAACATGACGCTCGAAGCCGGGGCCCGCGGCGCACTCGTGGCTCCCGATCAAAAGGCGATAGACTACGTGATGGCCCGCGCACCAGACATCACATCTGAGCATCATGACGCAGCGCTGGCGGCATGGCAGGACCTGCATTCCGACCCAGGATGTACATTCGATGCCGAGTACCAGTTCGATGCCAGTGACGTCTCCCCTCAGGTAACCTGGGGTACCAGCCCCGACCAGGTGGTCGCCATCGACGAGCGCATCCCTGAGCTAGATGAACTCCCTGAGGGACCGGCGCGGAGAAGCGCCGAAAGGGCGTTCCACTACACTAGGTTGCAGGCGGGAGCTGCCTTGGAAGGCACTCCTGTTCAGCACGTTTTTATCGGCTCCTGCACCAACGGTCGGATCGAGGACCTACGTGCCGCTGCCAGCATCGTGCACAAGCGCCACGTCGCTCCGGGCGTCCGTGCGATGGTGGTACCCGGTTCCGGGGCCGTGAAAGCTCAAGCGGAAGCCGAAGGCCTCGATCGGATCTTTACGCAGGCAGGCTTCGAGTGGCGCAATTCCGGCTGTTCGATGTGCCTGGCAATGAATGACGATGTTTTAACCGAAGGCACACGCTGCGCTTCGACGACGAATCGCAACTTCGAGGGACGCCAGGGACGAGGTGCCATCACCCATCTAATGAGCCCGGCAATGGCGGCTGCAGCCGCTGTGGCTGGATACCTTACCGACGTACGTCGACTGGAGATCCTGCAATGACTGAGCATACTCGCATCAAGGGACGCTCTGCGTCGCTTCACATAGAGAATCTCGACACGGACCAGATCATGCCCAAACAGTTCCTCCGTGGCATTGACAAGTCAGGTCTGAAGGAGGGTTTGCTTTACGACCTTCGTTTCGACGCTCAGGGACAGGCACGTTCTGATTTTGTGCTCAACCAACCTTCATATGTCGGCGCATCAATTCTGATCGGTGGCTCCAACTTCGGCTGTGGATCAAGCCGCGAGCACGCGGTCTGGGGCCTCCAGCAGTTCGGCATTCGAGCCGTGATCGCTTCAAGTTTTGCCGAAATTTTCTACTCCAATGCGATGAACAACCGGTTGTTGCTGGTGACCTTGCCGCCAGAGCAGATTGCTCAATTGATGGACGATGCCGATGATCCCTCCAAAAATACGGTAGAGATCGACATCAAGGAGCAAAGCCTTAGGAGCTATAGTGTTCAGGCTAATTTTGAAATGATGCCGCGCCACCTCAAAATGTTTATTGAAGGTCTGGACAGTATCGGACTTTCGTTGACCTATCAAAACGATATCTCAAAGTTCGCTGACCAACATTGGGCTCGACAGCCTTGGTTGCGTGACGTAGCGGCAATCACTCATCAGCGTCTCTGAAACTTATAGTAAAACTTTGATAATATGATGAGGCTGCCTGTTTCATTGTTGAAGATATCGTATCTTTGATCTTCTTCGGGAGACGGGTGCCATCTCTACCTTACCGAGAAAGACATGTCAGCACCGATGCTATAAGCGGACAACCTTCATTGGCGTTGACAGAGCGTCATGCGCTCCGAGGCGCTGCGCTGGATATAAACGCCACGCACCATTTCATCTTAAGTGCGGCGTGCCCAGTCTTGGGCGTCACGTTTGGTGCGGAAGGTCTTTGCAGTGGTGGGCCAATTTGCAGTGGTGGGCCAAGTCGGCTTGCGGATGACAGCTTTGCAAGTTGCCGTTACAGCTTGTCGATAGTGACAACAATTCCGGGCTCTAGAAGGAAAACACTGTCCGAATCTCTACCTTTGAACCAAGGGACTCATAATCCCCCTGCTTTTAGAATAAGCATGCTGAAATGGTGGGCCCAGTAGGACTTGAACCTACGACCAAGGGATTATGAGTCCCCTGCTCTAACCAACTGAGCTATAGGCCCGAAAAGCGTGCATATCATAGCGAATGTGGTGGGGCGAGGCCAGCCCCGGGTGGGCTATCTTGCCTTGCAAACGGCACTTTTTGACGATGAGCGGGTCTTGAAGTGAGCCCTTATAGAAAGGGCTCTGATAAGGAGATACGCTTTGAAAGCATTGATGGCGCTTTTTTCGTTGCTGTTAGCGGTGCCCGCGCAGGCAGACTGGCAGTTGGACCCTGACCGCTCGAACGTCCAAGCCACCATTACCCAGTTGGATGGCGAGGAACCGCAAACCCATCACCACCAGGTTCGCGACCTTCAAGGCGATATTTCCTCTGATGGGACGCTGCGCCTGCCGCTTAAGCTCAGCCAGACCGATGTCCTCACCCGATTTGGTGAAATGCCCACCTGGGCCGAGATGCTGGCCAACACCACCCTGGTGACGCTGGTGGCGCAAATGCCGCCGGAGCGGTTGGACGAGCTGGATATTGGCGAGTCGCTGGTGGAAACGCTGACCTTCCGGGTACAGAGCGACCTGGTCAATCAGGAAGAAAGCGTGCCGCTGCGCTTTACCCGTGAAGGCCTGAACGAAGTGCGCGTGACCCACGCCGAGCCCATGGCGATGGATGGCCGCGCGCTGATGGCCAACGCCACCGTGCGCAGCGTGCTGTCGCTGCTGGGCTACCAGGAGATCGACGAGCACGTGCCGATCACTCTGGATGCGTTATTGGTTAACCGCTAACCGCTTCGGCGTCCCCCGCTTGGGCCTCGCCGGTTTGTACCCGCCACTGGGCGGCATAATGTCCATTGGCGGCGATCAGGCTTGGGTGCGTACCGCGCTCCGCCACCCGGCCCTTTTCGATCACCACGATCTCATCGGCATGTACGATGGTGGATAGCCGGTGGGCAATCATGATCACCGTGCGGCCGTGGGCGATGCGTTTCAGCGAGCGCTGAATGGCCGCTTCGGTTTCGTTGTCTACTGCGCTGGTGGCCTCGTCGAGCACCAGAATAGGCGGGTCTTTCAATAGCGCCCGGGCAAGCGAAAGCCGTTGACGCTGGCCGCCGGAAAGCCGCACGCCCCGCTCGCCCACCGGCGTATCCAGCCCCTGGGGCAGCGTCTCGATAAAGCTCCACGCCTCCGCCGTTTGCGCGGCGTCGATAATCTCAGCGTCGTCGGCATTGGGCTTGCCGTAGGCGATGTTGTCGCGAATGCTGCCTTCGAACAGGTAAACGTCCTGGCTGACCAGCCCGATCGCCTGGCGAAGCGAGTGCATGCTGACCTCGCTCACCGGCTGACCATCCACCAGCACGCGCCCGCTTTCCGGGTCATAAAAGCGCAGCAGCAGCTTGACCAGGGTGGACTTGCCCGAGCCGGTGGCACCCACCAGCGCAAGCGTATGCCCTGCCGGTGCGTGAAGGTCTATCCCATCGACGCCGACGTGGCTGGCGGCGTAGTGAAAGCTCACTGACTCAAAGCGCACCTCGCCTTTAACCGGTTGAGCCAGCGGCGTGGTGCTGTCGTCCTTTACGGTTATCGGCTCTTCCAGCAGGTCGAGAATTCGCTTGGTGCTGGCCATGGCGCGTTCGAACAGGTCGATTACCTGGGCCAGGCCGGTCAGCGGCCACAGCAGGCGCTGGGTCAGAAATACCAGTACGCCGTAGGCGCCTACGTTAAGCGAGCCGTTCAGCGCCATCATGCCGCCGACCGTAAAGGTGGCTAGAAAGCCTGCCAGAATCGCCATGCGGATGATGGGAATAAACGCAGAGCTCATCTGGATCGCCCGGCGGTTGGCATCAACATAGGCTTCGCTGGCGTCGCGCAGACGCGCGGCTTCGCGGTCTTCGCTGGTAAAGCTCTTGATGGTGGCAATGCCGCTCAGGTTATTGGAGAGCCGGCTGCCCAGGTCGCCGACCTTTTCGCGCACGTCGCTGTACAGCGGCCCGGCCTTGCGCTGGAAGTAGAACGCGCCCCAGATAATCAGCGGGATAGGCGTGAACGCCAGCAGCGCAATCAACGGCGAGAGCACAAAGAACACCGCGCCCACGGCCACCACGGTCACCCCCACTTGAATCAGGGCGTTGGCGCCACCGTCGAGAAACCGCTCCAGCTGGTTGACGTCGTCGTTCATGGTGGCGACCAGCTGGCCGGAGCTTTTTGACTCGAAGAACGCCATATCCAGCCGCTGGGCGTGCTCGTAGGCATCCTGGCGCATATCGGCCTGAAGCCGTTGAGCGAGGTTGCGCCAGAGGATCTGGAACAGATACTCGAACAGCGACTCCCCCGCCCAGATCACGAAGGTCAGCACCGCCAGCATGGTGATCTGCTCCTGGGGCGTTTCAAAGCCCAGGCTCGCCACAAAGCTCTGTTCCTGATTGACCACCACGTCGATGGCCACGCCGATGAGGATTTCAGGGGCGATATCAAACAGCTTGTTGATGATCGAACAAACGCTCGCGGCGATGATCCGCCGCCGGTAACCTTTGGCGTAGCGCAAAAGGCGCATCAAGGCCTGAAAACTCTGATTCTGAGCGCGGGGCATGGAAGAAGCCACGAGTATTCCTTACTGTATGGTGGGCGTCGAATAGCGCGTCCTATGCTAACACTTTCCCGACTCAAGCATGAGGCCTAGCCACCCGCCCGGCGCACGTTGGCCAGCAGCGGGCTGCCGGTATTGGGGTCGATCATCAGCGTGCAGTCGACCTGGTAGAGCGTGCGCACCAGAGCGGGCGTCACCACCTCAGCGGGCGCGCCCTGGGCGACGATCTGCCCGTCGCACAGGGCGATCAGATGATCCGCATAGCGGCAGGCGCTGGCCAGGTCGTGGAGTACCATCACCACGGTACGGCCATGGCAGGCCAGATGGCGCACCAGCTCGAACACCTCAATCTGGTGGCCCAGGTCCAGCGCGGACGTAGGCTCATCGAGCAACAGCAGCGGCGTTTGCTGGGCGATGGTCATGGCGATCCACGCGCGTTGGCGCTGCCCGCCGGAAAGCGCTTCCAGCGGCCGCTCGGCCAAGGCGTCGAGCCCGGCGGCGGTAAGCGCGTGCTCGACCACGCGCTGGTCCTCCGCCGACCATTGGCGCAGCCAGCCCTGGTGAGGCTGGCGGCCAAAGCGAATCAGCTCGCTGACGGTCAGCCCTTCCGGCGCCACGGCCTCTTGCGGCAACAGCGCCAGCTGAGTGGCAAGCGTCCGGGCGGGCAAGTTCTGAATGTCCGCGCCGTTCAGCAATACCGCGCCGCTTTCCGGCTTGTGCAGCCGGGCAAGGCCCGAAAGCAGCGTGGACTTGCCGCATCCGTTGGGGCCGACAATCGCGGTGACCTGGCCGCTGGGCAGGCTGACATCCAGCGAATCGATAACGCGCCGGGCGCCATAGCTCAGGGCGAGCGACTCGGTGGCAAGCGTGGGGGATGGTTCAGCAGGCGTCATGCATGGCTCCGTTGCGGGCGCATTAGTATCCATAATAACCAGGGGCCGCCGATCACCGCGGTCACGATGCCGACGGGAATTTCAATCGGCGCCAGCAAGGTGCGCCCGGCGAGGTCTGCCAGCACCATCACCAGCGCCCCTGACAATAGCGATGCCACAAGAGGCACCTGGCGTGAGCTTGAAAGCGAGCGGGCGATTTCCGGGCCGATCAGCCCGACCATGCCCACCGGCCCGGCCACGGCGACCGCCAGCGCGGTCAATACGACAGACAGCATCAGCACCTGAAAGCGGCGCGCCTTAACGTTAACGCCCAGCCCAAAGGCGGTGGCGTCTTTAAAGCGCATCAGCGATAGCGGACGCGCGATAAACCCAGCGGCGATCGCGCCCACACCCAACCCAACGGCAAGCAAACTTACCGCGTCGCCGGGGCGGGCATTGAGCGACCCGACGGTCCAGGGGTAGGCGGCATTGGCGGTATCGATCGCCACCCGCGCCAGCATCAGTTGGGTGACCGCGCCAAACACCGCGCCCACGCCTATCCCCGCGACGATAAAGCGATAGCCCTGGGTGCCGCCGCCCGCCACCAGACCAAAGGTCAGCGCGGCGGCCGTTGCCGCCCCGGCCAGCGCCATGGCCGGTGGCGCCAGCGAGACGCCCATGCCCACCACCGAGGCCACGGCAAAGGCGGTTGCGCCGTTATCGATACCGATAATCCCCGGCGTCGCGAGCCGGTTGCGCGCCAGGGTCTGCATCAACACCCCGGCAAGCGCAAAAGCGCCTCCGGTCAGACAGGCGGCGACCAGCCGAGGCAGGCGCAGCTCTTGAACGGTAAACACGCTGATCATCTCGCCTCGGCCAAACAGTGCCGGGAGGACCGCGCTCGGCGCCAGCGTCATGCTGCCCAGGATCAGATAAAGGGTGCAGGCACATATCAGCGCGACGAAAAGTCCCGCGCTGACGGCAACGCCCCGCCGCTCGATCAGCAGGCTGTAGGCCTTGCCGCGCGGGGATATCCAGGCAAACCGCCAGTAGCCCGGCGGTGCCGCGACCGGCGACGAGCGGCGCTCGGCTACAAAGGCCGACATGGGAAGCTCATTGGCGTTCGATTTCATGGCATTCACGTTAGAGGTCACAGCATCGGAAGTCGCCGGGCGCGCACCACGGCGACCAGCACGGGGGCGCCGCATAACGCGGTCAGTACGCCAATGGGTAGCTCCGAGGGGGCCACCGCCACGCGGGCAATGATATCCGCCGCCAGCACCATCAAAGGGCCGATCGGCAGGCAGAACCACAGCGTGCGGCGAATATCCGGGCCCGCCAACGCCCGGGCGGCAAACGGCACCACCAGCCCGACAAAGGCAATCGGCCCGGCGATCGCCGTGGCAGCGCCCACCAGCACGGCCACGCAGGCCACGACCAACCAACGGATCAGCCCAGGGCGATGGCCCAAGCCAGACGCCGCACGCTCGCCCAAGGCCAATGCCGCCAGCGGGCGCGCGATGAACACCACCGCCACCGCCGCGACCAGCATGCTGGGCAGCACCGCCACCACATCGTCCAGGCGGCGTCCGGCGAGGCTGCCGATCACCCAGAAACGGATTTCATCCGCTGCACGCTGATCAAACAACAGCATCAGCGAAGTGAGCGAGCCGAGCAGCCCGGAAAACGCCGCGCCTGCCAATACCAGCCGCACCGGGTCGCTGCCCACGCCGCGAACGCGAGTAACGCTCAGCACGCACATGCAGCCGAGCAACGCGCCCAGCTGTGCCACCGAAATACGCAGCGTGGCGGCACTGGCGCCCATGACCAGCGTCAGCGCCACCGCAAAGGCGGCGCCAGCGCTGACGCCAAGCAGACCGGGTTCGGCGAGCGGGTTACGCGACACCGCCTGCAATAGCGCCCCCGCCACGCCAAGCGCCATGCCGACAATAATGCCGATCAAGGTGCGCGGTGCGCGCAGTTGCCAGACCACGAAACTGGCGTCGCTATCATGGCTGCCGCCCAGCACCGCCAGGGCGCGCAGTGGGCCGACACTACCGGCGCCAATCAGCAGGCTAACGAGACTCACCGCCACAAGGGCGGTGAGCAGTAACGTCATCTGCGTTCGCTGGTTACTCACGCTCAACGGCATCACGGCAGCAGGGCGGCGTCGATATCGTCAAGAATCGCTTGGGCCGCCAGTGGGCCGTTGGCGCTGGTCCATAGCTGGCCGTTCACCGGCACCACCTGCTCGCGCTGAACCACGTCTAGCCGGGTGAAGGCGCGGCTTTGCCTGGCCGATGCCAGGGCCTCCTGGCCGTCGTCATTGAGTGTCGCCAGGAACAGCCAGTCACCATCCACCTGGGAGAGGTTTTCAAGGCTTAAGATATCGCTGTGTACGCCGCCCTCGCCCACAAGCCCGGCGTCTTCCACCGTCAAGCCCACTTGAGCGAGTAGCCCGGCGGCGAACAGGTTTTTCGACATGACCATCGGCCCGCCCGGCATCCAGCGCACCAAGAAAGCATTGCCACCCACGTCGGCCTCGTCCAGAGCGCTCGCTAATTCCGCGGCGCGTTGGTCAACGGCGCTGATGGCGTCTTCGATGGCGTCCTGGCGATTCAGCGCGTCGCCGTACAGGCGGGCTTCGACTTTCCAGTTATCCGGAGCAAGCGGCTGAGTGGGCGGCACTATGGTGGGCGCAATTTGCGACAGCAGCTGATACTGCTCCTCGGAGAGCCGAGCGGGTGCCAGGATCAAATCAGGGCGCTGCTCAAGTACCGCCTCAATGTTGATTTCGCGCACCACCCCCATGATGGCGGGCCGCTCGCCGCCTAGATGTGCGTCCACGTACTCGGCGACGTTATCGCCGCCGCGGGTGGTCACCGCGCCCAGCGGCGTGACACCCGCAGCAAGCGAGGCATCCAGCGCGCCTTCGTATAGCGTGACCACACGATCGGGCGTGCCGGTCACTTCGACCTCGCCATAGGCGGTATCGAGCGTGCGCGCCTCGGCGGCGCTCACCAACACCCCACTGAGTAGTAGTCCCACCATGCCATTGCGTAACGCTGCAGCCCGCATCAGGTATCCTCGCTGTTTAATCAGGCGAAGATAATAACGATTATCAGAAGCACTTGCATCAGCCTTCCAGCGAATACGTTGTTCCCTCCCACGCAACGCCCGCCGGCTTCGCGCCGCCAGGGGCCAGTCGTTCCTCAATATGCAACGTACCGTTCCGTTTTATCACCTCGTATTTGGGAACTTAAGTTTTTAGACTCTGCATCTCATTTGATAATGAATATCATTAAAAAGTTAACAGCTTCATCAAGGGGATGCCCATGCCACGCTACACTCGCACCATTTTGAGCAGCGCTGTTGCGCTCGCCATGTCGTCCACCGCAGCGGTTGCCCAGAAGAACGATCAACTGGATAACATCGTGGTGTCGGCCAGCGGTTTCGAACAGGCGATGGTCGATGCGCCAGCCAGCATTTCGGTGGTGTCTCGCGAGGAATTGGAGCGCAAGCGCGTCAGCAGCATTGCCGATGCCCTGCGCGATGTGGAAGGAGTCGACGTGGGCGGCTCTGTAGGCAAAACCGGCGGGCGCAATATCAGCATGCGCGGCATGCCCAGCGACTACACGCTGATCCTGATTGACGGCCGCCGCCAGAATACCGCCGGTAGCGTGACCCCCAACGGCTTTGGCGAAACCTCGACCAGTTACTTTCCGCCAGTGGCCAGCATCGAGCGTATCGAAGTCATTCGCGGGCCGATGTCGACGCTTTACGGCTCCGACGCCATGGGCGGCGTGATCAACATCATTACCCGCAAGGTCGACCGCGAGTGGACTGGCTCCATCGGCGTCGAGAACACCTTCAACGAAGACCGCGACTTTGGCGACCGCCGCGAGATCAACCTCTACACCAGCGGCCCGCTGGTGGAAGACACCCTAGGTATACAGCTGCGCGGACGCTTCCATGAGCGCGACGCTTCCGAACTCCAATACAGCGACCAGAATGGGGATCCCATCGAGGTCAGCCAGCGTGGCCCAAGCCCGGTGGAAGGCGATACCTACAACCTGGGCGGCAAGCTGACCTGGACGCCGACCGACGACCACGACCTGTGGCTCGACGGCGAAGTGAATCGCCAGCGCTACACCAACGACGAGTGCCAGCTAGGCACCCTGGATGGGCGTACCCGCAGCTGCGAACCCGATCCAGGCGTCGCCAACGGCTATGCGGATGAGCTGCGCTTTGAGCGCGAGCAGCTGGCCATTGGTCACACCGGCCGCTTTGCCTCGGGCACCCTGGACTCCAGCTTGATGCGCAACACCACCGAAACCACCGGCCGCACGATTCCCGGCACTCAGGGTGAGGCATACGCCGGCTTCCCCGGCATTGTTGGCGGTGACCCGCGGGAGCTTGAAACCACCAACACGGTGCTTGATAGCAAATTCACCATGCCGCTGGGCGATCATATGACCACCTTAGGTGGCCAATGGATGGATTCGGAGTTGGACGACGGTTTAGCGGGTGAGACGTTCGAGCAAACCACTACCGCCCTGTTTGCCGAAGACGAATGGATGTTGCGCGACGATCTGGCACTTACGCTCGGCGGGCGTTACGACCACCACGACGCCTTTGGCAGCCAGTTCAGCCCGCGTGGTTACTTAGTGTGGAACACGACCCCCAACTGGACACTAAAAGGTGGCGTGAGCCGCGGCTACAAAACACCATCGCTTAACGACCTGCACGACGGCATCAACGGCGTCACCCAACAAGGGGCACAGTTGACCATCGGTAACCCCGACCTGGAACCGGAAACCAGCACCAGCAGTGAAATCGGCGCCCATTACGATAACCAGCAGGGCTTTACCGCCAGCGCGACGCTGTTCCACAACCAGTTCGATGACAAGATCACTGCAGGCGATCCGATATACGTCAGCAATGACCCGTCGATTCCTGACGACACGTATGAACAGCAGGTCAACGTCGACGAGGCAATTACCCAGGGCGTTGAGCTTTCCACCGCCTACCAGTTCAACCCGGACTGGCGTTTGAACGCCAACTACACCTACACCGATAGCGAACAGAAAAGCGGCGACAATAAGGGCGAGCCGCTCACCGATACGCCCGAACACTCGGTAAATGCCACGCTGCGCTGGCAGGCCACCGACAAGCTGGATGCCTGGCTCTCTGCAGAATACCGCAGCGAGCGTTACCGCTCTCGCACTGCGCCTCCTGGCCCGCCCGTACCGCTTTTCGATGACCTAGGCGATTTTAAAGCCTACTCGCTGTTCAGCCTGGGCGGTAATTACGCAGTCACCGACCAGCTTAATCTGAGCGCGACGATTGATAACCTATTCGACAAAGATTTCGTCGACTACCAAAGCTATGCCTCCACCGACCGGGCGGGCAACCCACAAACCAGCTATGGCAACCGCTACGCCAATAGCGAGGAAGGCCGTCGTCTGTGGCTCTCGGCGCGCTACGAGTTCTAATCGCCAAGCGTGCTCGCTGATGCTTTAACTGGCTTCAATGCTGATCTTTACCCCGGCCAAGTGCCGGGGTTTTTTAGACGAGTCATCAGGTTGCGGCCATGGTGGTTAACTCAATTTCACTGGCCTGATGCCGCTCACTCATCACGCCAACCAGGCCATAAAGAGGTGAAACAATGCGCTCAGCAACATGCAACAGCAAATCACAATAATTTTCATTCACTAAAATTACTGGCACAATGAGCGCGTTTCCTGTACTGCGGTGCTCATCATGTATGATTTCGACGAACTCAACGCCTTTGCGGAGGTGATGGAGACCGGTAGTCTCACGCTCAGCGCGCGTAAGCTGGGGCTGGCTAAATCCACGCTCAGCCGCCGGATCAGCCATCTGGAAGCACGGCTCGAGCAGCCGTTGCTGCGCCGTCAGGCCAACCGGCTATTGCCCACCGAGGCCGGATTGCTGTTTGACCGCTACTGTCAGGACATGCTGGCCCTGGCGGCGCGCAGTCATGAAGCGCTGGCGGAATTACGCGAGGATATCAGCGGCACGGTAACGCTTGAGGTGCACTGCGCGCTGGCCCGGGGCTGGATGGGCCAGATCATGGATACGTTCATGGCGCGTTACCCCAAAGTGGAGCTCACCCTGCGCACCCGCGAGGCGCCGCCCACCTCGCTCAACAGTCATTGCGTGCACGTCTGCCTGGGGAGGGTACCGGAAAGCGGCCTTCACCAGGAGCCACTGGGCATGCTCAGCAGAGGCCTTTACGCCAGCCCCGATTACCTCAGCCAGCAGCCGCTGCTCAAGCATCCCCGCGACCTGGCCAACCACCCCTGGATCGATCTGTTGGGGACCACCCAGGACGGCCTGCTGCTGCATCACCAAAACCACGGCAGCTATCATTTCTACCCGCCCCGTTCGCGCTTGCGGGTCGACCTCACCGCGCTTCACCTGGATGCCATCGCGCGCGGCAAAGGCATAGGCCTGCTGCCTCACTGGCTCGCCGACAAACGCGAAGCCCATCATCCCGGCGAACTGACGCCCTGCCTGCCCAACTGGAAACCGGCGCCCCTGCCGATCACGCTGCTGTATGCCTACGGCTACCAGCCCCGGCGGATACAGGCGCTGCTGACGTTCCTGCGCGAGCAGATGCCCCATCAGTGGCAGCACAGCGACGTCGCGGCCTAGATAAATCAACCTCGACTTGCCAGTTAGTCCGCTTACTATTCACAATAGTCGACCACTCATTGCCAAGGGCTCGTCATGCTGGCGGAACTCTTTGCGGTCATGGCGCCCGTACTGGCGGGTGCCGGCCTTGGATTTACCTGGGTGCGCCTGGGTCATCCCTACCCCGTCGATTTTGTGACGCGGTTGGTTTTTAACATCGGAACGCCCTCGCTGGTGCTTGCTTCGCTTGCGGGGGCGGAGATAGACGCCAGCACTTTTGGCCGCACTATGCTAGCGACCGCGCTGGTGATCATCTGCATGGCCGGGGCGACATTTTTTGTGGCCAAGCTATTACGCCGCGACTGGCGCGTTTTGCTGTCGCCGATGATGTACCCCAACACCGGCAACATGGGGCTACCCGTAGTGCTTTACGCTTTTGGCAGCGCCGGGTTTGTGTACGGTATTACCGTGATGGTCACGGTTTCCCTGTTTCAATTTACCGTAGGTACCATGCTGGCCAGTCGGGGCAATCCGTTCAAGGCGCTGGCCAAGACGCCGACGGTCTATGCCATCGCCATTGCCATGGCGCTGTTGCTCACCGACACCCAGTTGCCGCTGTGGATCGCCAACAGCGTGGATCTGATGTCCGGCTTTACCGTGCCGCTGATGCTGATCACCCTCGGCGTATCGCTGGCCAGCATTCAGGTCAGAAGCCTGCGCTCGGGGCTGGGCTTTAGTCTGGTGCGCATACCGCTTGCTGCGGGGGCTGCCTGGCTGATTGCCGGGTGGCTGGGGCTGCCGCCGCTGGCCCAGGGCATTCTGGTGCTGCAAATGAGCATGCCGGTGGCGGTATTCAACTACCTGTTTGCCCAGCGCGCCCAGCGCGAGCCGGCCTACGTGGCCAGCCTGGTATTCTGCTCTACCCTGCTGGCGCTGGTGTATTTGCCCCTGATGCTTGCCTGGTTGATGCCATAGCACAGGGAACCTCTCGGGCTATAAAGCGTCACTGCTTGATAAACCCAATATTACCGACTGTCCGGGAGCATTCTCTATGCGTCCATTATCTACCCAGGTGCTGCGTCAGCGCTGGCTAACCGCCGCCCTTGCCGGTTTACTTGGCAGCGCCTCTGCCAGCGCCGCCGATATGGTTGAGGAACGTATCGAGAGCGACCAGTTGGCCTTTTCCATCGAGAAAGTCGCCGAAGACCTCGAAAACCCCTGGGCGGTCGCATTTCTACCCGACGGCCGCTATCTGGTCAGCGAACGCCCCGGGCGGCTTAACCTGATCGATGATGAAGGTGGCGAGCGCCGTACGCTGGAAGGGCTCCCCGATGTCAGTCAGCGCGGCCAGGGCGGGCTGCTGGATATCGCCCTGCATCCCCAATTTGGCGACGGTGATCACGACTGGATCTACTTCACCTGGAGCAAGCCAGACGGCAGCAACAGCCGCGCAGCGCTCTCCAGAGTAGAATGGCAGGGCGACGGATTGGGCGACGTCGAGCATTTATTTGAACAGGACCGCGCCTCTTCGCCGGGGCGCCATTACGGCTCACGCATTGCCTGGCTGCCCGACGATACTCTGCTGATGAGCATTGGCGACCGCGGCAGCGAACCGCCGCGCGCCCAAGCGGATGACGACCACGCGGGCTCCACCCTGCGCCTCACCGCTACGGGCGGCGTGCCCGACGACAATCCGTTTGTGGACGACACGGCCACGCTGGATGAAATTTACACTCAGGGTAACCGAAACATTCAGGGCATGGTGGTTAGACAAGACGGCGAGCCCTGGGCCACAGAACACGGCCCCAGAACCGGTGACGAGCTGAACCGGCTCACCGCCGGCGACAACTACGGCTGGCCCGAGGTCAGCCGGGGCAATGACTACGCCACCAACGAGCCGATCGGCGAGACGTCCAAGCCGGGCATGGTCGACCCGGTGCATGTCTTTGAAGGCCGCTTTGCGCCGTCAGGCCTGGCGGAAGTCACCAGCGACGCCTTTGGCGAGTGGCAGGGGCAACTGCTGGCGGGAGGCCTTGGCAGCCAACAGCTGATCAGGCTTCAGCTGGAAGACAATGAAGTAACCCAACGCGAAGTCGTCCTCGACGGCGAACTTGGCCGTATTCGCGACGTGCGCCAGGGCCCGAATGATGCCATCTACGTGCTGACCGACGCCGCCGACGGCGCCCTTTATCGCTTACGCCCCGTCGAATAAGGGCCGTCCGCTATTGATGTTTCATAACCCCGGTTAGCGCATGCGTTTACGAAATCTGATTATCTTGACGGTCATCGTCCCGCTCTTCGTGATCCTGGTGGTGTTCAGTCTGGTCGCCATCAAATCACTGGAAGATAACGTTCGCTCCAAGTTGCAGAATGAAGTCGACATGATCACCCACGCGTTAAGCACAACGCTTGGCTATGCCGTTGCTCGTGAAAATGATGCATCGCTCGAGGAGGCGCTGGAGGGTGCGTTCTCCTTCCACCGTATCTACGGGGCCTATGTGTTCGACACCAAAGGCCGCGAAATACACGGCCTGGGGCTGGGCCGTGAACTGTTCAGCCGCGAGGATATTCAGCAGGTCATCGAAGAGGATGAACTGCATGGTGAATATCGCCAATTTGAAGGATGGACCTACTATTCCGCGCTAAAGCCCTTACGCACGCCGGACGGTGAAATAAGCGGTGTGCTGCAGGTCAACCGCCTGAACACCGGCATCGAAAACTATACCGGCTTTCTGAGTATCGTTGCGGTGCTGGTGTTTGTGGTCGGCGCCGCCGGGATTGTACTGAGTATCTGGTGGGGGTTCCGTCACTATATCGAACGGCCGTTGAATCGCCTGCTGACGGTCATGCAGCGCGTCGAAGAAGGTGACCGAGAGCAGCGCGCCAACATTGAAGGGCCCGCGGAGTACCGCCGGCTGGCGGCCGGGCTGAACGGCATGCTGGATGCCATGGCCGAGAAGGATCACGACATCAAGGACCGCCAGCTGCGGGAAATCGAGCTTGAAAAGCGCCTGCGCAAATCCAAGAAACTGGCTGAGCTTGGCGTCCTGGCGGCCGGCGTCGCCCATGAGATCGGCGCGCCGCTGACCGTGATCAACGGCCAGGCCCAGCGGCTGGCTCGGCGCGACGTGATCGGAGAAGACGAGCGCGCCCGCCTGAGCCGCATTCGCGGTGAAGTGGAGCGCATCGTCGAAATCGTTCGCCAGCTGATGGAGCTGGGCCGCCAGCATAACGTCGAGAAAGACGAGCAGCCGCTGGACGAGCTGATGCAGAGTGCCAGCGCCCTGGTGGAAGACGAGCTTGAGCCGCGCGGGGTTCATCTGGAAACCACCCTGCCCAGCCCGGCGCCCACGCTGCTCGCCAACGGCCAGCAAATTGTCCAGGTGCTGACCAACCTGCTGCGCAACGCGGCGCAGGCTGACGGCGTCAGCCGCGTTCGGGTACATGCCGAGCAACAGCAGCACGAACTGCATTTATGGGTTGAGGATGACGGGCCGGGCATTCCCGCCTCGCACCATCAGCAGGTATTTGACCCGTTCTTTACCACCAAGCCCGTGGGTCAGGGCAGCGGGCTTGGCCTGTCGATGGTACACCGGATCATCAACGATCACGGCGGTACTATCGGCGTTTTCGACAGTCCGCTGGGCGGCGCCGGTTTTGAAATTACGCTGCCCCTCTACGACACCACACCTGCATGAGGACCATGTTTGTGAAGCATACGGAACATTTTTTACCTTTGTTGGTAGTGGAAGATGACAGCGCCATACGTGAGCTGCTGGAAGAAGAGCTACACGACGCAGGCTACGCCACGCACGGGGTATCCAGCGCAGAGGAAGGAATTGCCCTGCTGAGTCATACGGCGGTATCGCTGATCATCACGGACGTGCGCTTGCCGGGCATCAGCGGTATCCAACTGCTCCAACAGCTACGCCATGAGGGCAGTGAGCTGGGCATTATCGTGATTACCGCCTTTGGCACCATCGACCAGGCGGTGGAAGCGCTCAAGCTGGGCGCCGATGATTTCCTGACCAAGCCGCTGGATCTGGACGCCGTGCGCGAATCGGTATTTCGCGTATTGGAGCGCCAGCGTATGGCGGTTTCCCAGGCAACGGAGGTTGGCCACTTCCATGGCATCGTGGGTAAAAGCGATGCCATGCAAGCGCTATTTCATGATGCCTCGCGGCTGGCCAAAAGCGATGCACCCATCTTGCTGCTGGGGGAAAGCGGCACCGGCAAGGAGCTGCTGGCACGGGCGATTCATCAGGAAAGCCTGCGCCACGACGCCCCCTTCGTGGCAGTCAACTGCGCCAGCATCCCTGCCGATCTGATGGAAAGTGAGTTTTTCGGTCACGTAAAAGGGGCCTTTACCGGCGCCAACGAGGCGCGTCAGGGCCTTTTTCACAGCGCCCAGGGCGGGAGCCTGTTTCTCGACGAAATTGGTGAGATGCCGATCAATCTCCAGGCCAAACTGCTCCGCGCGCTGCAGGAAAAAACCGTGCGCCCAGTGGGGGGTGAGCGCGAGGAACCCGTCGATGTGCGAATTATCGCCGCCACGCATCGCCATCTGGAAAAGGAAATCGAGCAGGCCAACTTCAGGAGCGACTTGTTCTACCGCCTGGAAACCTTCTCGCTGCGTATCCCCCCGTTGCGCGACCGCGGTCCCGACATCGAACATCTGGTGTTCAGCCTGATCGACAAGCATGCCGATGCGCAGCACAAGCAGATCGAGCAAATTGAGCCGGATGCGCTCCATTGCCTGCTGCATTACCCCTATCCTGGCAACGTGCGCGAGCTTGAAAACGCCATCATGCGCGCCGTTACGCTCAGTGAGGACGGCACGCTTCGTCATCAGAACCTGCCGGAGCGGCTGCGCGAACAGCTCAACCAGACGTCAGCGCAAAACACGGCCACACTCACCGGCGAAGTCCTCTCTACGCCGCAATTGCCAACGTCTACGGCCGCCGCCGCCCCCTGGCCGAGCCTTGAAGAAGTGGAGAAGCGCTATATCCGCAAGGTGCTGGAAGCCACCGGCGGCAACAAGCGCCGGACAGCGGAAGTGTTGGGCATTGCCCGGCGTACGCTTTATCGCCGCCTGGAAGATAGCAGCGAAGAACCTTGACCGTGCTAGCAAAAAAAACCCCCGCGGGCGCGGGGGCTGAAGGGATGATAAACCGTGTAAACAGCCGCAGGGAACAAACAGCTGAAGCGACTTACCATCGTAGGGACCTACACTTTCTACGCTACTACTCCCACCACAACGGAGGGCTTACTCGCTACGATCTTCACTTTCCTGACTATCTTCGCTTTCCTCTTCGTCCTGGCTATCCTCTTCATCCTGACCGTCAGTGGTTTCGGTCTCTTCACTGGACTCATCGCCGTTGTCTGTCAGGTCGCTGGCATCTTCACCATCCCCCGGCATGGGGTCAGTACCATCGCCGAAACCGGGCTCTTCATTGGCATCGCCGCTGAGAGGCTCCTCTTCCGGCGCGGTGGCGCTATCACTGGACTCGCCATTCATCTGCTCGTCATCGCTGACCGATTCTTCCTCGGAAACAAACTGATCATCTTGAGCTGGTGCCTCTTCTTCATCGACAGCAGCATCTTGTTGATCCTGAGCGCTTTGCTCTTGATTCGTATCTTCGTCTGGTACAGCCGTTCCTTCAGCGTCATCTTCCTGACCGCAACCCGCCAGCAAGAAACCACTCAACAGCAACGCTGCCCAGGCACTTTTCTGACCATTAAAACGAATTAACTTCACTCGCTTACTCCCTATGTGACTAAAAACATTGCTGCCCTGTGACGTGGTACTGGACAACAAGTTCACTCTTGGCGGCTTCCTGCCTGTTAAAAATAATAACCGCTTGTTGCTAATTCGTTTGTACTACGTTTAATTGGAAATCTTTGCTTTACATGCTGGCTTTGCATACTGCAAACAGCCAATTCATAGAGTTACTTACATATACTGTGCCATCGCAGCATTAATTTCATATAAATACTTTTATTTCAAAAATTTATAACAAAAAAGCCGTGCCAGCCACCCTCCTTTTACGCTGTGCGGAGGCGGGTAAAAAATGACACATGAGACGCTATGCTACCGCTCACGCCGGGGCGTTGTGACACACCACAGCCATATATGTATAATAATTGATAATCCTTTTAGCATTTCATTATCTCTTTCTTTTATGAGTAACAGTGCTCGCTGGCCTCGCGGGCGGCCTATACATGTGCCCAAACAGGCGGCGCCACTCCGCTCAGCTGACAAAAGGCAACGCCGATGGACGAGACACGTAACGTCAAAATTCAGGTGCGAGGGGTAAGCAAAGTCTTTGGAAAAAACCCCAAAAGCGCACTTGAGCTTCGCGACCAGGGCTTGAATCGCTCTGAAATTCTTGAAAAAACCGGACAGACTCTCGGACTTTCCAACATCTCTTTTGATGTCTACGAAGGCGAGCTACTGGTGATCATGGGGCTTTCGGGGTCGGGCAAATCCACACTGATTCGCTGCCTCAACCGGCTAATCGACACCAGCGAAGGCGACATCGTCATCGACGACGAGCACATCCCCTCGTTGAGCGATAAGGCCCTGCTCGAGTGCCGTCGCCGGCATTTTTCGATGGTGTTCCAGAATTTCGCCCTTTTCCCCCATAAGACCGTGTTGCAAAACGCCCAGTTCGGTCTAGAAATCCGCGGTATCGACCCGGCTGAGCGGGACAAGACGGCACGGGAGTCGCTCACGCAGGTGGGCCTGGATGGCTGGGAAGATGCTTACCCCAACCAGCTTTCCGGCGGTATGCAGCAGCGGGTTGGTCTCGCCCGGGCGCTGGCCAATGACGCCAGCGTGCTGCTGATGGACGAAGCCTTCTCGGCGCTCGACCCTTTGATCCGCAAGGACATGCAGCAGGAGCTTTTACAGCTGCAGGCCCGGATGCAGAAAACCACCGTCTTTATCACCCACGATCTGGACGAGGCGCTGAATATCGGCGACCGCATCGTGCTACTCAAGGACGGCGCCGTCGTGCAAATCGGCACGCCCGAGGAAATCCTCACCAAGCCCGCCGATGATTATGTACGTCGCTTTATCGAAGGGGTCGACCGCGCGCGCATCCTGACCGCCGAGAGCGCCATGCGCCCGGTGCGTTCAACCGCCCGTGAAAGCGACGGCCCGCGCACCGCGCTTCGCCGTATGCGTGACCACAGCATCGACTCCATTTACGTCACCGACCGGGATCGCAAGCTGCTCGGGCTTCTGGAAGCCGACGCGGCCAGCCGGGCCATCGAGGCCGGTGCGGACACGATCAACGATTACATGACCCAGGACTTTCGCAAGGTCACGACCGACGAGGCGCTGCATAACCTGTTCGCCATGTTCAGCGAAAAGAGCTTCCCGGTCGCCGTTGTTGACGATGAACAGCGGCTGCTCGGTGTCGTGGTCAAAGGGGCAGTACTCGACGAACTAGCTCGGGCGGGAGAATAAGTATGGAAATTCCAAGCATTCCATTAGGTTACTGGATCGAAAGCAGTCTTACCTGGCTGACGAGCGAATACTCGTTGGTCACGCGCGCCATCTCCAAGGTCACCCAAACCGGTATTGGCGGTCTCAACGATGGTCTGATGTGGCTGCCCGAATGGGCACTGCTGGCCATCGTGGCGGTGCTCTGCTGGAAGGCGGCCTCTGTGCGCCTGGCGATCGGTGCAGCCGCTGGCATGGCCTTGATCTGGAACCTGGGGCTCTGGGATCCGATGATCGAGACCTTGACTCTGGTGGTTATCGCCACCCTGGTCGCGGTGGTCATTGCCATACCGGTGGGCATTGCAGCAGCCCTCTCTGAACGACTGTACCGCATCATCATGCCGGTACTCGATTTCATGCAAACCATGCCGGCATTTGTCTATCTGATCCCGGCGATTCCCTTCTTTGGTATCGGCTCGGTATCAGCGATCTTTGCCACGGTCATTTTCTCCATGCCCCCGGCCATTCGCTTCACGACCCTGGGGATTCGCCAGGTACCAGTAGAGCTGATTGAAGCCGCCGATGCCTACGGGGCAACCCGCGGCCAGAAGCTGATCAAGGTTCAGCTTCCCCTGTCATTACCGACCGTCATGGCGGGCATCAACCAGACCATCATGCTGGCACTCTCCATGGTGGTTATTGCCGCCATGATCGGCGCCGATGGCCTGGGCAGCGAAGTATGGCGCGCCATCCAACGCCTGCGTCCGGGTGACGGCTTTGAAGCGGGTATCGCGGTTGTTATTCTCGCCATGGTGCTCGACCGCTTGACCCAGTCACTCAGCAAATCGCGCCGATAAAACCTGTACCGCCCCTTTACGTCAAAGGGGCGTTAAGGGGCAACACTTGCACAGCATGGGATACATGCGCATGCTGTAAGTAACATTAATAAAGCACGATTTTGTTTGAGGTGGCGATTGCCTCCTCTCCAGCACCCAAGGGAGCAAGTGAATGAAAACTCGTATGCTAAATAACCGCATCCGCCTCGCCTCGCTGGCGCTCGTCTCAAGCGCTGGTCTTGCCGTGGGCGGTATGGCCCAGGCGCAAGACAAAGGCACCATCAACCTGGCTTACGTTGAGTGGTCGTCTGAAGTGGCGTCGACCAACGTGGTACGCGCCGTGCTCGAGCAGGCGGGCTACGAAGTCGAAATGACGTCACTGTCCGCCGCCGCCATGTTCCAGGCGCTGTCGACTGGCGATGCCGACGCTATCGTCGCCGCTTGGCTACCAACCACCCATGAAAATTACATGGAAAGTGTCGGCGACAACGTTGAAGACCTTGGCCCCAACCTTGACGGCACCAAGCTCGGCCTTGTGGTTCCTGAAGATAGCGATATTGATTCTATCGCCGATCTTAACGACAATGCCGACGACTTTAACGACGAGATTATCGGTATTGATCCTGGTGCGGGCCTTATGTCCCTCACTGAAGAGGTCATGGATACCTATGATCTTGAACTAGAGCTACGCAGCGGTAGCGACGCTACCATGGTCGCGGCACTTAGCAACGCGATGGAAAACGATGAGAATGTCGTCGTTACTGGCTGGACACCCCATTGGATGTTCTCGCGTTGGGATCTGAAATATCTGGAAGACCCCGAGAACGTTTACGGTGGCTCAGAGCAAATTCACACCGTCGTCCGTGATGGCCTGGAAGACGACATGGCAGAAGCCTATGCCATTCTTGATGCGTTTGAGTGGACGCCTGAGCAAATGGGCGAAGTCATGCTCATGAACCAGGAGGAAGACAGCGACCCCTATGAGGATGCCAAGCAGTGGGTCGAAGACAACCAGGACGTGGTTGAGGAATGGCTCGAAGGCTGATTATCATTCCTTGAGATTGTCATGAGCTGGTGCGTATTGACGCGCCAGCTCACTTGTATCTATCTCGTCTGAACCATAGCGATGACCGGCATATATTTTGATAATGTTGATCATTTCAAAAGTACAGTAAGGAGTCTGCCGTGTTTAATAACATTATGGTCCCCGTAGACCTTGCCCATCTGGATACGCTTGAACCTTCGTTAAGCATTGTGGCGGACATGGCCAAACAATATGACGCACGGATCACCTATGTCAGCGTTACGGCCAATACCCCCACCAGCGTCGCTCGCACCCCGCAGGAATATGAGCAAAAGCTCGATGCTTTTGCCCAGGAGCGCCATCAGGTGCATGGTCAGCCCGTCGGCATCAAGGTCTATAGCTCGACCGACCCAATTGCCAATGTTGACGACTTGCTAGTCAAGGCTATCGATGAAATTGGCGCAGACCTGGTCATAATGGCGACGCATTTACCACGCCACCTGGACATTGTGATGCCCTCTCATGGTGGCAAGGTAGCCACGCACACTGACGCGTCTGTCTTCCTCCTTCGTGTGACCCAGTAAATCGGCGTACCGTTCTAATTGTTAAGGGAGCAACTTTGTGGATAACAAACCGCAAGACCAATCGCCAGATGACAAGGCCCCCTCGGAAGGTATTCCCGCCCCAGAGGGGCCTGCCAACCTGATCGATACCGATTACGTTATCGGCCAGGACAACATCACCACCACAACGATGGGCGTGAACCTCGACCTGCATGGCAAGGTTTTTACGATTTCCTCCGTCGTCATACTGCTCTTCGTGATCCTCACGTTGGCCCTGCAAGACACCATTGCGCCAGTTTATGACGCCGTCTTTGGCTTTCTAACCGGCAATCTTGCCTGGTTTTTTATTCTGGCAGCCAACATTTTCGTCATTCTGTGTATCGGCCTGATTTTCTCTCCATTGGGTAAAATCCGTATCGGTGGGGCTGACGCCAAACCCGACTTTACGTATATGGGCTGGTTCTCGATGCTGTTCGCGGCAGGCATGGGCATTGGCCTGATGTTCTATGGCGTGAATGAACCGCTGACCCATTTTGGCACTTCCCTGGACGGCGACAGTTGGGCGCCGCTGGCAGGTGCTGAAGGCGACGAGGCCGGGTCAGCAACGCTTGGCATGGCCGCAACCATCTTTCACTGGGGCTTGCACCCTTGGGCCATTTATTCCGTAGTGGCATTGTCATTGGCGCTGTTCGCCTTTAACAAGGGACTCCCCCTTTCCATGCGCTCGGTGTTTTATCCCATCCTGGGTGAGCGTGTGTGGGGTTGGCCCGGCCACGTGATCGATATCCTGGCCGTGTTTGCCACGCTGTTTGGCCTGACCACGTCGCTGGGTCTGGGCGCGACGCAGGCGGCCGCCGGTTTGAGCTACCTTTTCGGCGCGCCGGAAACCGACGTGACCATGATTCTACTGATCATTGGCATCACGATGATTGCGATTTGCTCCGTCATGGCAGGTGTCGATAAAGGCGTTCAGCTACTGTCCAAAATCAACATTGCCCTTGCGGCATTACTGTTGTTCTTTGTCATTGCCGTGGGCCCGACCATGTTGATCGCGATCGGCTTCTTCGAGAATCTGTTCAACTACGCCACGCACTTACCGGCACTTTCCAACCCATTTGGCCGCGAAGACGCCAACTTCAGCCAAGGCTGGACGGCCTTCTACTGGGCCTGGTGGATTTCCTGGTCGCCGTACGTCGGCATGTTTATCGCCCGCGTTTCGCGCGGCCGCACCGTACGCGAATTTCTCATTTCTGTCATGCTGGTGCCCTCAACGGTATCGGTACTGTGGATGACCACCTTTGGTGGCACGGCAATTGATCAGTACGTTAGCCAGGGTATTGAGTCCGTCCGCGATGCGGGTATCGACCTGCAGTTGTTCATGATGCTCGAACAGTTGCCGCTATCGCAGATCACCTCATTCCTTGCCATTGTGCTGGTCATCGTGTTCTTCGTGACATCTTCTGACTCGGGCTCGCTGGTGATCGATTCGATTACCGCTGGCGGTAAAGTCGACGCGCCGAAGCCACAGCGTTTGTTCTGGGCGATTATCGAAGGCGCTCTCGCCATTGCGCTGCTGTTGGGTGGTGGCCTTACTGCCCTGCAAACCATGGCCGTCTCGACCGGCTTCCCGTTCACGTTCATCCTGCTGGTGGCCTGCTATGCCATCATCAAGGGCTTGATGAGCGAACCAAAAGCGGTCTAACCATCGTTGATGGCAGTAAAAACGGGCAGCCACCTGGCTGCCCGTTTTTTTATGCCTGGACGTTGATCAAATCAGCTCCACAGCGCCCCCAATGGCGTCGTGGGCTCGTAGTGGGTGGCGATCTGCGCCTGGAGCAACTCGGCCGTTGCCAGGGCGTCGACCAGCGCATGGTGACCCTGATAGCTGGGTAGTCCATAGCGACGCCGGCTGGCATCAAGCCGGATGGACACCGGCGGGCGACCCAGCCAGCGGCGAAACCGTGCCCAAAGTTTCTGACGGTGCAGGCGCGCCTCAAGCGACATTGTGTCGATCATCGGAAACATAACCCCCTCTCCGCGGCGCGCTTTAATAGCCGCATCCAAAAAAGGACGCTCAATATGGCGGAAGTGGACGACCACAATCCGCCCTGCCAATGCCGCTAACAAGGGGTCGAGAATGTCTTCGATATCCGGAGCGTGGGCAATCTCAGAGTGGGTGATGTGATGGAAGGTAATGGAAGCTTCATCCAGAGGGCGCGGCGGCTTCACTACCCAATAGCGCCGCTCAGCCAGCTTAATGCGATCTAGCGAAAACGGCACCAATCCGATACTAACAATGGCATGGCGACGCTCATCGAGCCCTGTGGTTTCCATATCCAGGGCGACCATAGGCACGTCGCTAATTGGCGTATCAAGACTGGGCATCGGCGTGGCAAAGAAGCGCTGAATGGCCGGGTCCTTGGCCAGCGGTTCACGCTTTTGCATGTACGCCGTCCAGTCGGCCTGGCTAATTTTTCGACGCGGGCGAATAAGTGTCATATCAGCGCCCCGCCCGATTGCTGGGTACCGGATAGCGGAACTTCAGAAATTTTTGCGCATTGCTGAGCACCTGGAAAGCATCCTTGAGCGTGTGTCGCTCGCTGTCGGCGACGTTCTCCGGCTCGATATTGTTATCGGGCTGACGCTCTTCCTGCAGATCGATCATCTGGTGGCGCAACCGCGACATGCACATGAACTCGAAGGCATAGCTCAGCTTATCGCTCATGCCTGTCGCCAAAAGCTGGGTATTGGCAATCGCGTCCAGTCGCTGAAAGGTGTTCTGCGCCTTGGAACCGCAGGCCAACGCATGTATTCGGACCAAGTCGACCATCGGTGCCGTGCCGCGCCGTTTTAAGTTAATGGAGTTATTGTGCTTGCCGTCCTTTTCCATCACGAAGGTACGGAAAAACCCCAGCGGTGGCGTTCGATTCAGAGCGTTGCGTGCCATAGCCGCCAGGAAAAGCGGCGACTTGGGTGCCTGTTCGGCAATCAGGTCCTGAAGCGCTTCGACGAACAGGTCTTCGCCGTAGAGACTATCCAGATCAAAGAAGATCGAGCTATGCAGCAGTCTTTCCGGGGTCGGGTTGGCAATCCAGTCGGTGAAATAGCTTTTCCACACGCTCAGCGGCTGCCGCCACTGGGTGTTGGTGGCCATGACGTCGCCTTTGCAATAGGTATAGCCGCAGGCATCCAGGCCATCGCTGACAAAGGTCGCCAACGCCTTGAAGTAGCCGTCGTGCTCCTCGGGAATAAAGTCATCCGAGAGTATTAGCGCGTTGTCCTGGTCGGTAACGATACTCTGCTCATTGCGCGCCATCGAGCCGTTGACCATGAAACAGTAGTCCACCGGCGGCGGACCCAGCGACTCCTCAGCGAGCTCGAGCAGACGACGGGTAAAGCTGCGCCCGATGGTCGACAGCGCACTGCCCACCATTTGCGAGTTGGCGCCTTCCTGAACCATGCGGACAAAGGCGGCGCTCACGTCCGGAGCCAAACGCGCCAGTCCCTCGACGTTCGACTGGTGAAAAATGTTGCTCACCAGATAAAGCCCGCTGTGGGTTTCGTAGCGGATAATGTCAGAAAGGTGTACAACGCCCATCGGCCGCTGACGGTAAAGCACCGGCAGATGGTGAACGTTGTTGCGCAGCATGGTGAGCATCGCCTCATAGATGGAGGCGTCCGACTGAATGGTGATAAGCCGCGGCGATACGACGTCTCCCGCCGGGGTTTGCGGCGAGAGGCCTTCCGCCACTATCCGGGTACGAAAATCGCTGTCGGTCAAGATGCCGCATACCTGCCAGGTGCGTCCTTCGCTGTCCTGAAAGCTGTAGCGGGGATGAGTGCTACCCTCCTTGAGCACCAATACCGCCGACGCCTGCGACTGACTGACCTGCTTCGCCGCTTGCTGCACCGTCGTGGACTCTTCCACCATGACCGGATAGCGGGTCACCAGCTTGCGAATCCGGGTGACCATCATATCGTTGGCTTTCTTTTGCTGCTCGGCGGCGGTTTCCAGGCGCGGTCGTTCCAGTTCGACGAAATCGGCAAAGTGGTCGTCTTCTTCGCAGAGTTTTTGGAAGACATCCAAGGGAATGAAATAAAGCAGGGTGTCTTCGATGGCCCGGGCAGGAAAACGCACTTTCTGGTTGCGCAGCAGGTTGAAGTGGCCAAAGATATCGCCCTCACCCAACCGGTTGTAGAGTTCTCCCTGACGCCGGTACACCTCGACCGCACCGCTGCGGATATAGCACAGGTCGGTCATGGTTTCGTTGAGCGTGAGGATTTCCGTACCGGTTTTGAAGTAGCTGACTTCGACCCGACTGGCGATTTCGTCCAGCAATTCGTCTGACAGCCCATCAAAGGGCGGAAACTGCCCCATGTGCTGGCGTATTTCTAATAGTTCGACGTCCATGCGTTCTCCTCAGGCCTTGATGGCCACCCATCGCCGCTTGGGCCCGCGACCCTATCGGCACAGGCATCATCATGGAAGTGTGGCGCGAAGCGCGAAAGGCGTAAACCCCATGCATGCAAAAGCCCGGCGCTTTCGCGCCGGGCTTCGGGTATCGTCTTATGAGTCAACGATCATGCTGCATCATATATCGTGCAACATTGTATGACTGCTTAAGATTCAGCCATTTCCTGAACACGCTCCATCATTTCAGGATCTTGCTGAATGGTTTGGCCAATCTCGTTGAAGGTATCAACATCCAGGCCGCTATCTTCAACTACTTCGATCATGCGGTCATTGGCTTCAGTGCGAACTTCCTCTTGGGCAGATTCGTCGTCAGCTTCTTGCAGACGCTCGGTATACTCTTGCGAGATAGTCGCGATTTCCTGTGAAGCTTCAGCGAATTGCTCAAGTTCTTCATCAGAGAAGTCTTGAGCTGGCGCCGATTCTTGCTGCGTAGACATAGAATCCTCAGTGGATTCTTGATCTTGCTGGGCGTGTGCAGTGGCCGTCATCAGGCCAGTAGCGAGCAGTGCGGCAGAGAACAGAGCAGTCATACGTTGCATAGAAAGAAACCTCATTAACGCGTTATGAATGTGCTTACTGAGACGCAGCCATTTCCATGAGGTTCAACTTTTTGTGTAAAGTTATGTAACAAAAAGAACATTATGCAAAATCATCACCCACATTTGAGAGCTATATGCGCATGGTTTCATCATTGGTAAGCAAACGAGACGCGGCGGCATGGGGGTTACTCGCCATGCCCGTGGTCTTTGTACTGCTGTGGAGCACGGGGTTTATTGGTGCCAAGTTCGGCCTGCCCTACGCCGAACCCTTCACGTTTTTATTCATTCGGTTTGTGCTCACCGTGACGCTGTTAACGCCGCTGGTGTGGATGCTGAAAATAGCCTGGCCTTCATCACCTATGTTATGGACGCACATCGCTATTTCGGGTCTGCTAGTACATGGCACCTACCTCGGGGGCGTTTTCTACGGAATTTCCTTGGGTATGCCGGCGGGGCTCGCCGCTCTGCTGGTTGGCCTGCAACCGCTGCTCACCGCGGCCTGCGCGGGCCCGCTCCTGGGTGAACGCCTGGCCATGCAGCAGTGGTTGGGGCTGGTACTGGGCCTGGTCGGCATCAGCGCGGTGCTCGGCAGCCAACTGGAGCTGGGGCAATCGCTATTCAGCGGCTTTGGTATCGGTGCTCTGTTGAGCGTGATGGCCGCTCTGCTGGGTATTTCGCTGGGCACGCTGTATCAAAAACGCTTTTGTACACAGATGCCGCTACTGTCTGGCGCCGTTATTCAATACCTGGCCGCGGGCGGGGTCCTGGGCATCGGCGCTTTGCTATTTGAAACCCGCGAAGTGACCTGGACGCTCACTTTCGTCTTGACGCTCAGTTGGTTAGTGCTGATTCTGTCCATAGCCGCCATCTTGCTATTGATGGCGCTGATCAAGCGGGGCGAAGCGTCGCGGGTGGCGAGCCTGTTTTATCTGGTGCCCCCCGTCACGGCACTTCAGGCGTGGTGGCTATTCGACGAGCGGCTCTCCTGGATAGGGCTAGGCGGGATGTTCGTGGCCATCGCCGGTGTCGTGCTGACGGTGCGTAAACCCGCCGTAAAAGCATCAACAACATAACGATATGGAACACCCAGGGCTTGTATGAAGACCTCTCAACATCATCACTGCGCACGTGTAAACGGCCGTTGTAACCGTTGCGATACCCCGGTCCCCTTTGCCTTCACCATGGCCTTCCAGCCCATTGTCGATGTCGCTGCTCGGCGGGTGGTCTATTACGAAGCGCTGGTTCGTGGCCCGGAGGGAGAGTCGGCGGGCACGATACTCGGCCAGGTCACCGACGAGCTGCTGTACCGATTTGATCAGGCGTGCCGGATAAAGGCCATCGAACTGGCCAGCGCCCTCGATATGCAGGCGCGTCTGTCGATCAACTTCTTGCCTAATGCCGTTTACGAACCCGAAGCATGCATTCAGTCAACGCTGGAAACGTCTCAGCGGGTTGGCTGGCCCATCGAGCGGCTCAACTTCGAGATTACCGAAACCGAGCGGGTCCAGGACCGTAAGCATATGCGTAATATCATCGAAAGTTACCGTGCGATGGGGTTCACCACGTCACTCGACGACTTTGGTAATGGCTACGCCAACCTGGATCTGCTGACCGACCTGCGCCCCGACACTCTGAAGATAGACCGCGAAATTGTCATGGACTGCGACAGCAATTCGCGTCGCCGAGCCATCCTGCGCAGCCTCGTGGCACTCGCCAGCACCCTGGGAACCCAGCTGGTGGCGGAAGGCGTTGAAACCCGGGAAGAGTCGCGCTGCCTGCTGGACATCGGCATCCCCGTACAGCAGGGCTTCTACTTTGCCCGCCCGCAGCTTGAAGCCCTTCCGCTGATCGACGACGCGCTGTACGACTGACACGGCAGGCGGTGTTGGTGCCGCCTGCATGGGTCACCCGGTATCAGCGATCGCCAGCAATCTGCTGAAGGTAATCGGCGCCGCCCAGATTGCGCATCTGCTGGCGTATCCACACGCTACGTTGCTCTACCTCCGGACCCGGCAGTGAGGCACTGCGGGTCAGCGGACTGGGCAGAATTGCCGCCAGCAGACTGGCCTGGCGCTCATTCAATGCCCCTGCCGACACCCCAAAGTAGTGCTGGGCAGCGGCTTCAAGCCCGAACACCCCGGTGTCCCACTCGGCCACGTTGAGATAGACCTCCAAAATACGCTGTTTGCCCCATATCAGCTCGATAAGCAAGGTAAACCACGCTTCCAGTCCCTTGCGTACCCAGCTTCTTCCCGTCCACAAAAAGACGTTCTTGGCGGTTTGCTGACTGAGGGTGCTCGCCCCGCGCAGACGCCCTCCGTCGCGGCTGGCCTGCAGGGCGCGCCGGAGCTCGACGACGTCGAAGCCATGATGATCGGGAAACCGCTGGTCTTCAGCCGCCATGACAGCCACTTTCGCTGAGTCAGCGAGTTGCGACCAGCTACGCCATTCCCGCTGCAGCTGTATCGGTTCGCTGTGCACCCAGCTCTGAACCTTGCGCTCGACCATGACCATGGAGCCCGGTGGCGGCACCACGCGGAACAGCATCACCAGGCTCAGCGAAACCACCACGAACAGAAACACGCCACGCCAGACCCACCACCAAAGCAGGCTTGCCGAGCGACGCAGCGTGCGTTTCAACATGGAAGTCCCCTTAACGCTTCAACAAATGGTCCGCATGGTAACGCAGGTGGTCATCAATGAAGGAGGCAATAAAGAAGTAGCTATGGTCATACCCCGGTTGCCGACGCAGCGTCAGCGGGTGATCGTGGGTTTCGCACACTGCTTCCAACTGTTCGGGCTTGAGCTGCTCTTCCAGGAACTGGTCGGCTTCCCCCTGGTCGATAAACAGCCGCTGACGCGAGGCGCCGTTGGCCACCAGCTCGCAGGCATCGTATTGACGCCAGTGCGCCGGGTCATCCCCCAGGTAGCTGGAAAACGCCTTTTGCCCCCACGGGCAGTTCATGGGATTCACCACCGGCGAAAACGCCGACACGGAACGGAAGCGTCCGGGGTGGCGCAGCGCCAGAATCAACGCCCCGTGGCCCCCCATCGAATGGCCACTGATAGATTCGCGACCGTTGACCGGGAAATGCTGGCGAACCACCGACGGCAGCTCCTCGATCACGTAATCGTACATGCGGTAGTGCGACTTCCATGGCGCCTGGGTGGCGTTGACGTAAAAGCCGGCCCCTGACCCCAGGTCATAGCCGTCATCCTCGCCGGGCACCTCGGTGCCACGCGGGCTGGTGTCCGGGCATACGATGGCAATGCCCAGCTCGGCTGCCAGACGGTGGGCGCCGGCTTTCTGCATGAAATTTTCGTCCGTGCAGGTCAGCCCCGACAGCCACCACAATAGCGGCACGCGTTCCTCTTCAGCCTGGGGCGGCAGATAAACGGCAAATACCATGTCGCAGTCCAGCGCACGCGAGTAGTGCCGGTAGCGCTTATGCCAGCCGCCGAAGCTGCGGTTGGCCGAGACGAGCTCGAGGGTTTCACTCATGCTCATGGGCAAGCTCCTTTAAAGCAGCAAGCGCGGCGGGTAACCCCGCCGCGCCTTTGGTATACATCACTATCATACTCAGTAATGCAGAACGGTACGAATACTCTTGCCCGCGTGAAGCAGGTCGAAGGCTTCATTGATCTTCTCGAACGGCATGTCGTGGGTGATGAAGTCGTCGATATTGATCTCGCCGTTCATGTAACGCTCTACGTAGCCGGGCAGCTCGGTGCGCCCTTTCACGCCGCCAAACGCCGACCCTTTCCAGACCCGGCCAGTGACCAGTTGGAATGGCCGGGTGGAGATTTCTTCACCGGCGCCGGCGACACCGATGACGATCGATTCACCCCAGCCTTTGTGGCAGCACTCCAGCGCCGAACGCATGACATTGACGTTGCCGATACACTCGAACGAGTAATCCACCCCGCCGTCGGTCATATCGACGATCACTTGCTGAATCGGATCGCTGTAGTCTTTGGGGTTGACGAAATCCGTGGCGCCGAACTGCTTGGCCAGCTCGAATTTATCGGGATTGACGTCAATGGCGATGATTTTCGACGCCTTGGCCATGGCGGCACCCTGGATGACCGCCAGGCCAATCGCGCCCAGACCGAAGACGGCGATCGTCGCGCCGGGTTCCACCTTGGCGGTATTGAGCACCGCGCCAATACCAGTGGTCACCCCGCAGCCCAGCAGACAGATCTTGTCCATCGGCGCTTCCTTGGAAACCACCGCCAGGGATACCTCGGGCAGTACGGTATATTCGCTGAACGTGGAAGTGCCCATGTAATGGTGGAGCATCTTGCCATCCAGCGAGAAGCGCGAGGTACCATCCGGCATGACGCCCTTGCCCTGGGTGGCGCGTACGCTGCCGCACAGGTTGGTCTTGCCCGACAGGCAGAATTTACATTGGCCGCATTCGGCGGTGTAAAGCGGAATCACATGATCGCCGGGCTTGAGGCTGGTAACGCCCTCGCCGACTTCCTGGACGATGCCGGCGCCTTCGTGACCCAGCACGGCGGGAAAGTTGCCTTCGGGGTCAGCGCCAGAAAGCGTATAGGCGTCAGTGTGACAAACGCTGGTCGCGGCCATCTTGACCAATACTTCGCCCGCCTTGGGGCCCTCGACGTCAATCTCGACCAGTTCCAGGGGCTTGCCTGCTTCCAGTGCTACCGCAGCACGTGACTTCATTCTATTGCTCCTTTACTACCTGTCGGCTCCGCGCCTTTCAGCGCGGGCGTATGATTTACTCTTCGTCGGACGTGACCGGTTGATACTCAATGGGAAGCCACTGATAACCGTCGCCGTCCTCGATAATATGCCCGATCCCCGGGAACGGCATATGTGCGCCAGCGACCCAGTGCTTGTCGTTGACCGCCGCTTCGAGCAGGGCTTCGCGGGTTTCAATGGCCTGGGCAGGATCGGAATCAAACTCGATGGCCACCGTGGGATCGTCAAACTGGACGCCGTAACTATGCACCACGTCGCCCCACACCAGCATGGCGTCGTCGTCACCGTGCAGCATGAAGCTGGTATGCCCCGGCGTATGGCCGTGGGTGTCCTGGGCCACAATGCCCATCAGCATCTCATCACCTGGCTCAAAGGGGGTGAAGCGCTCGTCTTCCTGATAGGGCGCAACGGCGTCCCGGGCCATCTCGAAAAACGCCTGCTGGCCTTCTTCAGCCTCTTCCGCACGCGATTCGCTCAGCCAGAAATCAGCGTCCTGCTGGCTTGCGCGCAGTTCGGCATTGGGATACACCGCCTCACCGTCGCGGGTCAACCCGCACACATGGTCCGGGTGGAGGTGAGTCATCAGAATGGTATCCACGTCTTCGGGCTGATAGCCGGAAGCGCGCAGATTATCTTCTACATTCCCAAGCGTGGGGCCGAAGCAGGCGGCCGAACCGGCATCCACCAGGACGAGGTTGTCACCAGTATTGATCAAAAAGGCGTTAACGGCGGTTTGTACGCCGTCTTCGGTGTCGATGAACAGCGCATCGAGGTGCTCACGAATGTCGTCCTGCCCCATGCCCTTGAGCAGTTGGGTGTCAATCGCCGTATGGCCGTCGTATAGGGCCGTGACTTCGTGGTCGTCGACCATCATACGAAACCATCCCGACACCTGCTCGGGCCGTTGATCGGGGGCCGCTACGGCGTTGAGCGATACCCCCATGGTCAGCAGCAGCGCTGCCTTGCCTGCGTTTGGCACCCATAAATGCTGAGACACACATCACCTCTTGGATTGAATAAGACGGACTCGCCCGTTGGATCGAGGTTGTCCACGACACCTAACCACTCGCTCTACAAAGCCAGTACACAACGTTCAACTCATCACAGTGTAGGTCAGGTAGGCGACAGGGATAAAGCGGGATACACTCACAAGATTATTGCTACTGAACAACAATCGATTCAATCAGGATGGTGACATGCAGCGCTGGGACCGTATCGAAGCCTTCATTGAAGTTGTGCGCCTTGAGAGCTTCTCGGCGGCGGCGCGCCACCTCAAGGTTTCGACCTCGCACATTAGCCGACTGGTCAGCCAGCTGGAAAATCAGTTGGGTGTTCAACTGCTATACCGCACCACCCGGCAAATCCGCCTGACCGATGCCGGGGCGCTTTACGTGGACCACTGCCGACACCTGTTTGACGGCCTGCGCGATGCCGAACAGGCGCTCAGTGAGCAGCAGGCCAAACCCCACGGGGTCTTGAAGCTCACCTCGGCCACCACCTTCGGAGAGCGCTACATCGCCCCGCTGGTCAACGATTTTCAATGCCTGCACCCGCAGCTCGAGGTGCACATGCATTTCACCAACCGTCCGGTCGAGCTGATTGACGAGGGCTTTGATATTGCCATTCGCATGGGCGTTCTCAGAGATTCAAGCCTGATCGCGCGACGGCTGTGCGATCGCCGCGAATACATTGTCGGCTCTCAGGCCTACTTTCGTCAGGCGACGCGCCCGCACACTCTGAGCGAGCTGAGCCAGCATCGCTGTCTGGTGGGATCACGACCCAACTGGCTGTTTGAAGTGAACGGGCAACGGCGCGAAGTGAAAATCGCCGGGTGCTGGCAGGCCAACTCCGGGCCTGCGCTGCTTGACGCAACGCTCAAGGGCCTGGGGATCGCCCAGCTGCCCGACTATTATGTGGCGCCCTATCTTGCCAGCGGCGAACTAGTGGCCGTGCTGGAGCCCTTCCAGCACCACGATACCGGCGTCTGGGCCGTTTACCCGCGCCACCGCCACTTATCGCCCAAGATACGCCAGCTGGTGGATCATCTTGTCGCGCATATTGGCCAGGTGCTGCCCGATACCCAATGGCGTTAGCTGGCCATGGGCGTCGCCTCGCTGGCTCCCTCTAAACAATCGTGGCGTGCTAACACAAAACAGTGGCGATATAATGAACCTAGTTTACTAACCGTTTGCTTACGCCCGCCTTACTGACACAAGACGAGATAAGGATGTTGTATGTCTGATGCCCCCCGTGCCTGGCCGCTTGGGTTCCGCACTACCTTGATCAAGGCCATTCTATATGTGCTGGGGATTGGCGCCATTGCCCAGGGTGCTTTCCTTGAAGCGCTCTATCTCCCCGAAGTGCGCTTCAGTGAGCTTGGCTTTACCGAGCTGACCCAAACCCTGACGCTTGCCGTGAGCTGCGTCCTGCTGCTGTACGTACGCCATGTCCTCAAGGTATGGCCCACGGTGACGCTACTGCTGCTGGCGTTTATCGGCTCGTCACTGGTTCGCGAGCAGGATGCCTTTCTGGATCAGTACATCGCTGACGGTACCTGGCAAATCATTGTCTCGATCATCGTGGTGCCCTCATTGATCTGGGTCGTCATGCATCGGCGCCGCTTTCTGGACGAGTTCGTGCATTACAGCAACTCGTTTTCCTTCGGCCTGTTCACCGCTGGCGTATTGACCACCTATATCTTTTCGCGGCTGTACGGTCGTCAGGACTTCTGGAGAGCGGTGTTGCAGGATAGTTTCGTGAGAGAGTTCAAGGATGTCGCCGAGGAAGTGGTCGAGCTGCTGGGCTATTCCCTGATCCTTATCGCCACGATTGAGCTGATGCTGCTCGCCCGCCGCGTGCATAAAGCGCGCCTCGAACGCGCCTAGCTATGCGGCTGCATAAATTTCTACAGCTGCATAAATGAACAAAAAAAAGCCCGCCGTTGGAAACGGCGGGCTTTTTGACGTATGGCGCTGGGCGCTATTCGTCGAGGAAGGAACGTAGCGGCTCGGAGCGGCTTGGATGACGCAGCTTGCGCAGCGCCTTCGCTTCGATCTGACGGATTCGCTCGCGCGTTACGTCAAACTGCTTGCCGACTTCTTCCAACGTGTGGTCGGTATTCATGTCGATACCGAAACGCATGCGCAGCACCTTGGCCTCACGCGCTGTCAAACCGCCCAGCACGTTACGGGTCGCCTCGATCAGGCCTTCTCCGGTGGCCATATCGATCGGCAGCAGCATGGTGCCATCCTCGATAAAGTCGCCGAGATGCGAGTCATCGTCGTCACCAATCGGCGTCTCCATAGAGATCGGCTCTTTGGCGATCTTGAGCACCTTGCGAACTTTATCTTCCGGCATTTCGAGACGTTCACCCAGCTCTTCTGGCGTCGGCTCACGACCCATTTCCTGCAGCATCTGGCGCGATACACGATTGAGCTTATTGATCGTCTCAATCATATGCACCGGGATACGAATGGTGCGCGCCTGGTCAGCGATGGAGCGGGTAATGGCCTGACGAATCCACCAGGTGGCGTAGGTCGAAAACTTGTAGCCACGGCGGTATTCGAACTTATCGACCGCTTTCATCAAGCCGATGTTGCCTTCCTGGATCAAATCGAGGAACTGCAGGCCACGGTTGGTGTACTTCTTGGCAATCGAGATCACCAGACGCAGGTTGGCCTCGACCATTTCCTTCTTGGCGCGGCGGGCTTTTGCCTCACCAATCGACAGCTTGCGGTTGACCTCTTTCAGGTCGGCCACCCTGAGCTGCACCATATCCTCCTCGAACGCGATCTTGCGCTGAGAGCGGGCAATATCGGCGCGCAGCGGCTCCAGACGGTCGGCGTACTTGGGCTGTTCCGACTGAAAAGTGTCCAGCCATTTGGGGTTCGACTCGCTGCCCGGGAACGACTTGATGAAGGTCTTGCGCGGCACTTTGGCTTTTTTCACGCACAGCTGCATGACCGCTTTTTCTTGGGCACGCACCTGCTCAACGCTGATGCGCACTTGACCAACTAGACGCTCAAAATGCTTGGGCACCAGCTTGATGGGCGAAAACAGCACTGCCAAACGCGCTTGCTCGGCTTTCACCTCTGCACTGCCACGACCGTGCTTGGCAAAGGCAGCTTCTACAGACGCATTTTGCTCACGGATCTGCTCAAAGCGCGCACGCGCCTCTTCAGGATCCGGACCACCCTCGCTGGCGGTGGAATCATCGTCCTCGTCGTCGTCGCCTTCAACGTCGTCATCCGCCTCAGATTCAGGCTCTGGTTCGGGCACTTCAGCTTCAGCCACGCCAGGAATACCCTCATCAGGGTCAATAAACCCAGAGAAGAGGTCGGACAGTCGGCCTGGGGCTTCCTCATCCTGGGTCGCGTCGTAGGCGTCCAAAATAGAGGCCACGGCACCTGGCAGATAGGCCAGCGCCGACATGACTTCGCGGGTACCCTCTTCGATCCGCTTGGCGATTTCGATTTCGCCTTCGCGGGTCAAGAGCTCGACCGTGCCCATCTCGCGCATGTACATGCGCACTGGGTCGGTGGTGCGACCGACGTCGCTTTCCACGGCGGCAAGGGCCGCAACGGCCTCTTCCGCAGCGGACTCGTCCGTGGAGTGATCCGACATCATCAAAGTGTCTTCATCTGGCGCTTCCTCAACGACACTGATACCCATGTCGTTGATCATGCCAATGATGTCTTCCACTTGATCCGGGTCGGCGATATCCTCGGGTAGATGGTCGTTGACCTCGGCATAGGTCAGGTAGCCCTGTTCCTTGCCGCGCGCGATCAACTCCTTCAGACGTGACTGCTGCTGCGCATTTCCAGCCATAGAAACCCTATCTCGACGAAGAAGAATGAAGCACCTGAAGCGCTGATGTAAAAAACCTAACAAGCCGAACAGTATAGCGCGATCGGCTCGAGTTTTTCCAGTTTGTGTATTTGCGCTGTCATTTAGGTGTGTTAGGTTGATTGGTTTGCCATTTTTTAACCATGGCTATTACCTTGAGGCGATGCGGCGTTTTTTCAACCCGCGCCCGCCGCGTAACGTCATTGTTGGCGCTGGGACAGCTCCATGACCAGGCTCGCCAGACGCTGTCGCTGGGCCTTGTCTAGTTTCTGCCCGTCGCGCTCCTGCGCGAGCAACGCCTCATATTCCTCACGCGGCGATTGCTGTCGCTGAACATGACTCAAATGCGCCACCAAACCAGCCAGCTCGGTTTCCCGCGCCGCTTTGGGAATCAGCAGCTCTCGCTGGGCAAAGGCCGCCAACTGAGCGCCTTCAGCACTGCCCTGAAAGTGCGCCAGAATGACCTGAGGGCTGCGATAACGCCCGGCCCGCAGAAGCGCCAGCAATTCCTGACACAGACGCACTTCATCACCCTGCGGCCCTTCGCTGTCCGGCAGCCAGGTGTCTTTTTCCGGCAGGCTTGCCACCAGCCCTGGCTCGTGGAGCAACAGCTGGATGATGCGCCCGACCGGCGACAGCGCCTGCCCACGCCCTGCTTTGCGTGGGGAAGCGTGTGACGACGACTGGGAAACCGTCGCGTCAGCCGTTTCGGCCGGCTTGCCTCGGGCCTGCTGCTGGCGCGCCTGCGCCGCGACGCGTTTTTCCAGCAGCCCTCTGAGCTGTTCCTGGGCCAAACCGCTACGCTTGGCCAACGCTTCCAGCATTAACGATTTGAGCATGCCCTCGGGCACTTTGTTCAATGCTTCGAGCACTTGGCTTGCAAACCGCTCTCGGCCTTCCACGGTGTTGAGGTCGCGCCCCTGGGCGGCCTGCTCAAACAGAAACTCGGAGAGCGGCATCGCGCAGGTGACACGGTCCTGGAAGGCCTCGGTACCCTCGCGGCGCACCAGGGTATCCGGATCATCGCCTTCCGGCAGAAACAGAAAGCGGGCCTCACGGCCGTCGATCATCATCGGCAGCGCGGTTTCCAGCGCCCGGCTTGCCGCCTGGCGCCCGGCACGGTCACCGTCGAAACAAAACACCACGCGACTCACCAGCCGAAAAAGACGGCTCAAGTGATCTTCGGTGGTGGCGGTTCCCAGCGTGGCAACGGCGTTGTGAATGCCGTACTGCGCCAACGCCACGACGTCCATGTAGCCCTCCACCATGACCAGCTGCTCGAGCCTGTTGGACGCCTGACGAGCTTCATAGAGGCCGTAAAGCTCGCGCCCCTTGTGAAACACCGGCGTCTCGGGGGAGTTGAGATATTTGGGCTGATCATCGCCCATCACCCGCCCACCAAAGGCGATGGTGCGCCCACGCAGATCGCGAATCGGGAACATCACCCGGTCACGAAAGCGGTCGTAGGTACGCCCGGTATCTTCACGATGAATCAGCAGGCCGTATTCCGTCTGAACCGGCTCGCTGATCCCGCGTTCACTCAAGTGTTGCTTGAGCGCTTCCCACCCTCCTGGCGCGTAGCCAATGCCGTAGGCGTCGATCACTTCGCTGGAGAGACCACGCTCGTGCAGATACTGCTTGGCGCCCTGTCCTTCCTGCATCTTCAGTCGCTCACGATAGAAACTCGCGGCCAGCTCAAGCAGGTTGACGCCTTCCTTACGTTTTTTCTCACGCTGCTGGGCGCGGGGGTCGTCGGCGCCCTCGCGGGGCACTTCAATCCCGAGGCGTCCGGCCAACTGGTCGACGGCCTCGGGAAACGGCAGCTTGTCGTACTCCATCAGGAAACGCAGCGCGTTACCATGCTCCCCGCAGCCAAAGCAGTGGTAAAACTGCTTGTCGGCACTCACCGTAAACGACGGTGTTTTTTCCTGGTGGAAGGGGCACAGGCCCGAATAGTTGCGACCTGCCTTTTTGAGCTGCACACGCTCGCCGACCACTTCCACCACATCAACGCGGCCGAGGAGATCGTCGATAAATCGCTGTGGAATTTGGCCAGCCATGGACGCGGGCATCCTCGCGCGGGGCGCTGATTCGCGAACCTAACGTCATCAGACCATGCGTCCGATCACCTTAGACACGCTCAGGTAAAACGCAAAACAAGCGGCCACCTAAGTGGCGGCCGCTTGGCATCCCTCTTGAAACACGCAAAGCGTTAACAGCGTGTTCCGGTACGGATCAATAGAGCCGTTCGAAACGCTTTTGCTCACGCTGAACTTTCTTGGCGTGACGTTTTACGGCAGCTGCCGCTTTGCGCTTGCGCTCAGCAGTCGGCTTCTCGTAGTGCTCGCGGCGGCGTACTTCAGAGAGCACACCGGCTTTTTCGCAAGAACGCTTGAAGCGACGCAGGGCGACGTCAAACGGCTCGTTATCACGTACTTTTACAGAAGGCATTAAGCACTCACCTACCTTAAGGAGTCTTGAGTTCGGATAGTACGCGCACCGTTAAAGCATGTTTGCGAGTACAGTGCACGACCCAGTTTTACAGCGCACAACAGTCTAATCCTGCTTGCCTGGCTTTGCAAATGCTAACGCCCACCCGGCGCCTGGGATGCTAAACTACGGCGACTATTTTTTTACAGAGTTACTGTCCTATGCGCGTACTGGGCATTGAAACGTCCTGCGATGAAACCGGCGTCGCCATTTACGATACCTCGCTGAGCGGCGGCCAGGGCCTGCTGGCCGATGCGCTCTACAGCCAGATCGCCATGCACACCGACTTCGGCGGTGTGGTCCCCGAACTCGCGTCGCGGGATCATACCCGCAAGCTGTTGCCGCTGATCGAACAGGTACTCAACGACGCCAGACTGAAGCGTCAGGACCTGGACGGCATCGCCTACACCGCCGGCCCTGGGCTTGTCGGCGCGCTCATGGTGGGCGCCAGCACCGCCCATGGCATGGCCCGTGGCCTGGGCATTCCAGTGCTTGGTGTGCATCACATGGAAGGCCATTTATTAGCGCCCATGCTGGAGGACAACGCCCCAGCATTTCCGTTTGTGGCACTGCTGGTATCCGGCGGTCACACCCAACTGGTCGACGTCCAGGGCCTCGGGCACTACCAGCTGCTGGGCGAATCGGTGGACGACGCGGCCGGCGAAGCCTTCGACAAGGCCGCCAAAATGCTCGGCCTCGCCTACCCGGGCGGGCCTCAGGTGGCCGCGCTGGCCGAACAGGGGGACCCCGGGCGTTTTCGTTTCCCCCGCCCGATGACCGATCGGCCGGGACTGGATTTCAGCTTCTCGGGCCTGAAGACCCATACCCTAACGGCCATTCGCCAACTCGATGCGGCGGGCGAGCTCGACGATCAGGCCCGCGCCGACGTGGCCCGTGCGTTTGAAGAAGCAGTGGTCGACACCCTGGTCATCAAGTGCCGCCGCGCGCTGGATCAAACCGGCCTCAAACGGCTGGTGGTCGCAGGGGGAGTGAGCGCCAATCATCGGCTGCGCGAACGGCTTGCCCAGGCCTGCGAAAAGCGCCAGGCAACGGCGTATTATCCACGCGGGCGTTTTTGCACTGACAACGGCGCCATGATTGCTTACGTGGGCGCCCAGCGGCTCGTCGCCGGCGAGCACGACGCAAGCGGCATCATGCAGGCCACACCGCGCTGGCCGCTCGCCGATCTGGCGGCACCGGTCGCGCCCTAGCCGCTCTCAGGAGCCGCCAAAAGGCGGCTCCTCGCCACGCCGAAGCCGGCGGATATTGAGCGCATGACGGGCCAGCACCAGCAGACTGAACCCGCCAACCACGACCACATAAGACGGCGCAAGCCAGGCACATACCAGCGGTGCCGCCAGCGCGCTCATCAGCGAGGCCAGCGCGGCCGTTCTTAGCCGCCAGGCCAGAAGCGCCCAGATCAGCGCACTGATAAGCGCCACCTCGGGCACCAACACCAGCAGCACGCCGAACGCACTGGCAACGGCCTTGCCGCCGCGAAACCCATGCCATAGCGGATAGCTGTGACCCAGCAGTACGGCCAGCCCGACCAGTCCCTGTAGCCATACCGGCAAGCCCGACAGCTTGGCCGCAAGCACGGCCGGCATGCCTTTCAGCGCATCCAGCAGCAGGGTCATCGCGGCCAGGCGCGGGCCATACAGGCGCAGCACGTTGGAAAAGCCGGGATTACGCGACCCGCACTGTCGCGGATCGGGCACGCCTGACCAGCGGCAGACGCTCAGCGCCGCCAGCCAACTACCGCTGACATACCCCACCACTATCCATATCATGCCATTGTGCTCACTTTGCCCCCGCGGCGGCTGTTGCTCAGCGCTTTGCTCACGTACAATCGCTCGCTCGTTGGCTTTTGGGGAAGGCCCATGGACCGCATTTTCATTGAAGCGCTTGAGGTCGACACCATCATCGGTGTCTACGATTGGGAGCGCACCATCCATCAGTCGCTGCGGCTCGACTTGACGCTGGCGACCGACATTCGCCCGGCGGCCGCCACCGATGACCTGCGTCTGACGCTGGATTACGCGGCCATTTGCCAGCGAATTCACCAGTTCGCCGATACCCATGAATTTGCCCTGGTAGAAACCTTTGCCGAACGGCTAACCGACTGCCTGCGCAATGACTTCCCCATCAGTTGGCTGCGCCTGACCGTACGCAAGCCCGGCGCGGTACCCAGCGCCGGCAGCGTCGGCCTTGAGATTACCCGTGGCACGCTACCCGAGACCCATGGAGCGCCGCAACCATGAGCTTAGTGACCGTTAGCCTGGGCAGCAATATCAAACCTGCCCGACATATTCGCTTGTGCCTAGACGCGCTGGCCGAAACCTTCGGCAGTCTGGCCATTTCGCGGGTATTCGAGAGCGAACCCGTCGGCTTCGACGACCAGCGTAACTTCTATAATCTGGTGGTGGCGTTTCACAGCGACTGGACGCCGGGCGAGCTTCAGGCGTGGGCCAAACAGCTGGAAATCGACCACGGCCGAACACCAGCCATGACCAAGTACAGCCCCCGCGCGCTGGACATCGACCTACTGACCGTAGGCAACGCCTGCGGCGTTATCGACGACATCGCCCTGCCCCGCGCCGAAATCGACTATAACGCCTTTGTTCTGCAGCCGCTGGCTGAACTGCTACCGACGACACCGCATCCCCGCTGCCATACCCCCTACGCTACGCTGTGGGCGAATTTTTCGCTGGGCAGCCAGCGCCTGTGGGCAATCGATTTTGTCTGGCAGGATCGCTGGGTGTCCCAAGCCGATCCGCTGCCGCGCCAGGCGATGGCCCGCTAGCGTGCGCGCTACCCCAGCGCCTCGGCGATCGCCAGCCGCCGGCGCTCCTTGAGCGCCGCGCCCAACGCGGCGCCCCGATAGCCTTCCGCTATCAGCGATTGCGGGCTTACGTGACGCGCGGCCTGCCAGGCCGCCTGCAACGTGTCCACCTGCTTGGGCGCCAACTCCCGGACAAGCATCAACTGGGCGTCCACCTGGCGGGGCTTGCGCCAGGCATCCAGACGCTCAAACCAATCAGCAACCGCCGACGGCGCTTGATGCTCCGCTACCATTGCCTGGGTAAGCGCCACATGACGCGCTAGCGCTGCGACGGCATTGGGCAGACGCAACCGCTCAGCGAGGGCATCGCGCTGCGCCTCGCTCAAGGGCGACACCATCAGTGCATAACGCCAGTCGCCGTGGGCCAGGGCGTCGCTTTCAAGCGCCGGCGCCATGGCAGCGATGCCTGTACGCAACGCCTCACCGGAAAGCTCCGGCCACCACGTGGTCGAGGCGCCGCACTCGTCGAGCGCCCTGAAGTAGCTCGCTGGTGCCGCCTCGCCTAGCGCCTTGGCGGTTTCCTGCCAGACCCGCTCAGCGGCCAGATAAGCCAGCTCGCCGCTGGTGCTGACCTCCGCCATCAGCGCCCGTGTTTCCGGGGCAATGGTAAAATCAAGCGGCTGGTAACGGGACAGGAAGCGCGCCGTGCGCAGCACCCGAAGCGGGTCCTCGCTGAACGCCGGCGATACATGCCGCAACCGCCGCGCCTGGATATCCTGCTGCCCGTTAAAGGGGTCAATCAGCGTGCCGTCGGGCGCTTCGGCAATCGCATTGATGGTCAGATCGCGGCGCAGCAGGTCGTCTTCCAGCGTTACCTCGGGGCTGGCAATCACCTGAAAGCCGGCGTAGCCGTGCCCGGCTTTACGCTCGGTGCGCGCCAAGGCGTACTCTTCGGCGCTGTCAGGGTGAAGAAATACCGGAAAGTCACGGCCTACTGGCTTGAAGCCTCGCTGCAACATGATCTCGGGCGTCGCACCCACGACCACCCAATCGTTGTCGTAGACCGGCCAGCCCAGCAGCCGGTCGCGAACGGCGCCGCCCACGCGGTAGACCTCGAGCCCGGCAATCCTGGGGTCCTCATGCGCTGTCGTCATGGCGCCACCTCCGCTGAGGCGCGGCTGGGCACACGGGTCCGCTCGCCGGTTGCCAGATCGAGCGCGGTCAGCGACCCTCCCCAGGCGCAGCCGGTATCCAGGGCGTCGACACGCACCCGGGCATCGAGCGTACGTCCCTCAAGGGCCGCCCAGTGACCGAACAGCAGGTGAGGGTCATCCTTACGCGGGAACTGAAACCAGGGCGCAAACCCTGGAGGCCCACTAGCCGGGCCCTGATTGGCGGTAAAATCCAGGCGTCCTTCGGGGTCGATAAAGCGCATGCGCGTCAGCACGTTGACCACGCAGCGCAGGCGGTCCATGCCGTCAAGCGCATCGTCCCAGCGGTCGGGGTGGTTACCGTACAGCTGGCGCAAAAAGTCACCCGACTGCTCTCCGGCTAACGTGGCCTGCACCTCTTGCGACAGCGCTTCCACCTGATCAAGGCCCCACTGGGGTAGCAGCCCGGCGTGGGTCATCAGCCAGTCGTCCTGGCGAACCGCCAACGGTCGACTCTGCAACCAGTCAAGCAGCCGCTCCCGGTCGGGGGCCTCAAGCACCGTCTTGAGGCTGTCGTTTTTTTTGAGCTTGCCACCGCCCCGCGCGGCCACCAGCAAATGAAAATCGTGGTTACCCAATACGCAATGCACGGCACTGCCCAGACGTTCGGCTTCGCGCAGACAGGCGAGCGAATCAGGCCCGCGATTGACCAGATCGCCAACCAGCCAGAGCGCATCGCGCCCAGGGTCGAAGCTGAGCTGCTCCAGCAGCGTCACAAACTCGGCGTGGCAGCCGTGCAAATCACCGATGGCGTAAGTGCTCATGCAGGGGCCTTGTAAAAGAATGAGGAGTTAAATACTACCATCTCGACGCCCTGCCATGCCCGCCGCCCTATCCTCCCGGCGGCGGGCCAGGTCGCAATATCACTGGTGCAAACGGCCAAGCTGAACCACTATTAAGACAGTCATCAATACGAGCTCGACCTGTCGATCTCGCCCACGCGCCGTCAAGGATAACGTTACCGCTATGCCTATTGATCCCATCCGCCGCGCGCTGTTGCGTGTTTCGAGCCTCGCCGGACTCGGCGCGTTATTGCCGCTGATACCATCCGGCCAGGCCGCTGATCACCGGGTTTCACCGCCCCCTGCCAGCGTCCAGGTGGACGGCTGGCTGCTACGCACCAGCGATCGCTGATGTATCGCGCATTCGAGACCATCAGCGAGGCGGTGGACGTGTGCATTATCGGCGGCGGCGCTGCCGGCATCGCCATGGCGGTCACCCTGGCCGATCAGGGGCACCACATTCTGCTCTGCGAGGGAGGTGACGCCGACTATAGCGAACGCTCCCAGGACAGTTACCGGGGTGACCTCGTCGGCGATCCGTACCACCCATTGGAGACCACGCGCCTGCGCCACCTGGGGGGTTCGACCAATCATTGGGGCGGCATCTGTCGCCCGCTGGATGACTATGACTTCGACGCCAAGCCAGCGGCCAGCGAGACAGCCTGGCCCATTGAACACGCGACGCTCAGCCCCTACTTACCTGCGGCCATGCGCCTGCTCGACCTGACGAGCGTGCCGCCGGACGAGCCCATCGACGATGCACCGTTCAAGCGCACCTATTTTTCACTGGGCCCGGCCATCCGGCTAAAAGATAAATACGCCACCACGCTGAGTGAGTCCACTCGCCTGGAATGCTGCCTGACGGCCAACCTGGTCGCCCTGGACACCGCGAGCGGCCAGGTCAGGCGTGCCACATTCAGAAACTACCGGGGCGATTCTCGTCAGGTGACGGCATGCTACTTTGTGCTGGCCTGCGGGGGCATCGATAACGCTCGCCTGCTGCTGTGGTGCAACCAGCAGGCCCAAGGAAAGCTGATTCCCAAGGACGCCACCCTGGGGCGCTACTGGATGGAGCATCCCCACGCCACAGTGGGCAGGGCGCTGCTCTTCGAACCCGCTGCGCTGGGCCTGGACAAAGACCACACCGTTTTCCTCTCGCCTGAGGCTCCGGCCATCAACTCGCGGCAGATACTCAACTGCGGCCTGCGGCTGCACCGCATGAACACCGAGGTTACCCAGCAGCTGATAGACGAGCTGGCAAACCAGGCGCCGACGCTGGCGGGCCGACTGAGCACCTGGCAGGCCCAGGGGCGCGTCATGCACGGCGCCCTGCTGAGAGCCGCCTGGGAGCAGGAGCCACGCCATGAAAACCGTATTGAACTGAGCGATGAGCGCGACGCGCTGGGCATTCCGCGCACGCGTCTGGTGTGGCGGCAGTCTGAGCTGGACCGTCGCACTATTCGAGAAAGCATGTTGCTGTTTGGAGAATATCTGCGTGATAGCGACGTGGGGCGGCTACAGCTGGCGGACTGGCTTGCCGATACGCCGGTGCAGCTGCCCGCCGAAGGCGAGCTCGCCGGTCGCCATCACATGGGCGGCACGCGGATGAGTACCGATCCAGCGCATGGCATCGTGAATACCGACTGTCGCCTGTTTGCCCAGGATAATGTCTACGTAGCGGGCTCGAGCGTGTTCGCAAGCGGCGGTCACGCCAACCCTACCTTGACGCTAGTGCAGCTTGCCCTGCGACTGTGTGACCACTTGAGCAGCTGGCTGACCAAGAGCGCCTAGTGAAGCTGAAGCGGCACCGCCAGCCTGAAAGGGGAAATGGCAACTTCAAAGACGCGCTGGGTTGAGGTATCCAGAAGGGTATAGACGCCCTCCATGACCCCCACCGGCGTCTGCAACATGGCACGGCTGGTGTAGCGAAACTGCTGACCCGGACCGATCAACGGCTGCTGGCCTACCACGCCTTTGCCGCGCACTTCCTGATACTCGCCCCCGCCCTGGGTAATTTTCCAGTAGCGCGCCATCAACTGAACGCTGTGCGGGCTTTTGTTGTGTACGCTCACGGTATAGCTGAATACGTAGCGCGATTCGGCCTCGCTGGACTCATCGGCGCGGTATTCGGGCGTCACCGTGACGTTAATCGCCAGGTCACTCACGGTGTTGCACCTCCTTCATCGGCCGCCAAGCGGTTGGCGATCGCCACATATTCGCCGACGGTAAGCGTTTGCGGGCGCCGCGTCGGATCAATGCCCAGCGCTTCCAGCACATCGGTGCTGACGCGTCCTTTCAGGTTATTGCGCAGGGTCTTGCGGCGCTGTCCAAACGCCAGCTTGACGAGTTCAAACAGCAACGCCGGGTCATCGGCGGGGTGCGGCAGCGCCGCGTGGGGCGTCAGGCGCACGATGGCCGAATCCACGCTGGGGCGCGGCACAAAGGCCTCGGGCGGCACGATAAACAGCTGTTCAACCTGGCAGTAATATTGCGCCATCACCGACAGGCGCCCCCAGTCAGGGCCACCCGGCTCGGCCGCCAGCCGCTCGACGACTTCCTTTTGCAGCATGAAGTGCATGTCGGCAATGGCGTCGCCCATGGTCAGCAGGTGCACGATCAAGGGGGTAGAGATGTTGTAGGGCAGGTTGCCCACCACGCGTAACCCCGGCCCTTCGCCTTTCAAGGCAGTGAAGTCGAACTTCAGCGCATCGCCTTCGTGGATGACAAAATCCGGGTAGTTGAAAAACTGCACCCGAAGCCCCGGAATCAGATCGCGATCGAGCTCGATGACTTCCAGCGACCCCGCCGCCTCGAGCAACGGCTCGGTCAAGGCGCCCTGGCCGGGGCCGATTTCGATCAGCCGGTCGCCTTCACGTGGCCCAATGGCGCGAACGATGCGCGAAATGATCCCCAGGTCACGGAGAAAGTTCTGACCGAAGCGTTTGCGAGCGCGGTGCTGCTGGGGCGCGTGAGACATCTAGCACGTATCCTTGGGGCTATCGTTGGGCAAAAGAGCTAAGCAAACATTTGGGCACACGCGCCGGCTCAGCGGCGCGCGGCGTTGCGCTGGTCGGCCAGCCGTCTGGCCAGCGAAAGGGCCACCTGCAGGCTGCCGGCATCCGCCACGCCCCTCCCTGCCAGCGTCAGCGCCGTGCCATGATCCACGGACGTGCGCACCAGGGGCAGACCCAGGGTGATATTGGCGGCCTGGCCGAAGCCTGCGTATTTTAACACCGCCAAGCCCTGGTCATGATACATGGCAAGGACCGCATCGACATCGGCCAAATGGCGCGGGGTAAACAGGGTATCGGCAGGGAAAGGCCCGCTGATCGCCATGCCCTCCTGGCGCAGCTTGTCGAGGGCGGGAATAATGATATCCAACTCTTCGCGCCCGAGATGGCCGTCTTCCCCGGCATGGGGATTCAGGCCGCACACCGCAATGCGCGGGGATGCCAGGCCGAACTGATGGCGTAAATCGGCCTCAAGCAGGCGGCTGACACGCATCACACGCTCATGGGTAATGGCCTCGGCCACCTCGCGCAGCGGCAAATGGGTAGTCACCAGGGCAACACGCAGGTCGCCGCTGCCCTGCCAGCCTGGGGCTTGCGCATGCAGGGCATTGTCGGTCGCCAGCATCATGACTACCTCGTCAACGCCGCAGGCATCGCGCAGCCACTCGGTATGTCCGGTAAACCCGGCGACGCCAGCCTCAATGATCACCCCTTTGTGCAGCGGCGCGGTGACCATGGCCGCCGCCTGCCCCGATCGGCAGGCATCCACTGCGAGCGCCAGGGTCTCGAGCACATACTGACTGTTCGCTGGGTTGAGCGTACCGGGCACCGCAGGTTCATTGAGCGCAACCGGCCAGACTGGCAGCGTGGGCGCCTGTGTTTCCGGCAGCACTTGCCCAGGCGCCGCTTCGACGATCGCCACCTCAAGCGACAGGGACTCGGCGCGCTGACGCAGCATACGCGGGTCGCCAATCGCCACGGTGCCACTCGGCAAAGTGCCCCGCGCGGCCAGCATCAGCACAAGCTCGGGCCCGATACCAGCGGGCTCACCGGTGGTAATCACCACCGGTGGTGCATGGGCAGGTTTCATTAAAGGCGGATATCAACAAAGGCCTGCGAGCGGATTTGTTGCTCCCAGGTTTCCAGCTCTTCATTGGCGCGGCGCTGGAAAATGGCTTGACGCGCCTCCTCACGCTGGGCTTCTTGGTTCGCGCCCTGCCCACCCAATTGGCCCACCTGCGGGCCGATCATACGATCAACCTCGCTCTCGCTGACATTGACGCGACTGCCGACCTGGCGCTGCTGAACCTGACGCAGCAGCATTTGGCGGCGCACGTTATCACGAACGCTTTCCAGCGTCATACCGTCGGCTTCTACCGCATCGGCAAACTCCTCAAGGGTCATGTTGTTCGACTCGGCAATCGAGCGAACCTGACGGTTGAGTTCGGTATCGTCGACGCTGAGGTTGGCGTCGCGGGCCATCTGCAGCTGGATTTCTTCCACGACCATGCGCTCCAGTACCTGCGACTCGAACTCATCACGGTTGGGAAGCGACTCACCACGCGACTGGGCCTGGCCTTCGACCTGGGCAATGCGGTCGTCCAGCTCGCTGCGCATGATCACGCCATCGTTCACCACCGCGACCACGCGGTCGAGGGACTGGCGTTCGGTGGGTGCCGAGGTTTGTGCCTGGGCACTCAGCGGGACGGCAGCCGCCATACACAGGGCCAGGACGCCGCCTACCGAGAGCATGGTTGCGCGGGTACGCAGGGTCTTTCTCATCTTCATAACGTCGTCTCTGTCAGTCGCCATTCAAAAGGCTCATTTATAAAGGCGTCGGGCGGAAACCCGGAATAGATTGCTCAATGTATCCATCGGCGTTTTGACCAACGCCGCCTAAACCGCGGAATACAAAGCGCAGGAAAATGCCGCGATCGTTAAAGTCATCGTTGATACGTGCGGTATCGTTGTCGTCGATCCATTCGCGCCACACTACCTGCAGACCATAACAGCAGTCACTCCACTGAACGCCCGCCAGCTGTTCCAGCGCGCGATCGTTGCTTTGATCGTGAATGTAACGGCCAATCAGATCAATCTGCGGGCTAGCTTTCCACGCAAACGACAGGTCCCACTCTTCACGGGCGTAGTTACGGAAACTGTCATCACTCGGCTCCACACCCGGATCAAAGTCTTGGATTTCCCAACGGTAGCCAAGGTTCACTACGTGACCATCGGGATGACGGTAGCGAACGTCTGCGGTGGAGCTTTCGGTGCGCTCGCGGTTGTCGTCGTACAGCCATTCATAGCCGGTGCTCCACCGGTCGTTAACCTGCCAATCAGCCCGTGCTACCAGGGGTGAGCGATCCCGGGTGGCCTGGTAGTAACGCGCGTCGTCACTGCGTGGCGGTAGCGTATCCGCATCGCCCTCGATATCAATCCGTCGCTCGTCGAAGTAGATGCTTTGACCAACGCCAATGGATAGCCGGTCACGACCGGTTTCGTCCTCAAGTAGACGCGACTCAACCCCCAGCGACAGCCGGTTCAGATCACCCACTCGGTCGGCGCCGGAAAAGCGGTTGGCGGACCAGAGCTGATTCCAGGAAAAGGCCTGCTCGCGGCTGTCGAAATCGGGCAGTTCGCTCTGGTCGGTGCGCGGCACATAGGCGTAGTTCAAGCGGGGCTCCAGGGTTTGACGGTAGTCGCGCCCCCCCAGCGCCAGCTCACGCTCGAACACCAGACCGCTGTCTACCGAGGTGATTGCCACGGTACGACTTGGCGACTCGCCGTTATCCGTGGCGCGATCACCGTAATCCAACTGGTAGTCGGTTTGCCAGAGCTCGGTGCGCGGCTCGATATAGCCCCAGGGGCGGTCGAATCGCCAGCCCAACGCCGGCGTAAGATGCACACGGCTACCCGTGGCCAACTCGCGTTCAGCGACATTCCGTTCGCTAAGGCGCTGTTCGTCCACATCGCGCCAGAAATAGGTCGCGTTGGAGCGCCACTGACTATAGAAACCATTGCCCAGTTGCCAGGCGGCATTGGCGGTCAAGCTCGGCAGCCGATAGAACGGCTTGTCGCGGTCGTTGAGCGGGTCGTCCAGACGCTGGAAGCCCTGGGCGCGGGCATCCAACTGCCAGCGTTCACCACGGTAGTCCACCTGCGCAAGACGCTCCATGCTGGCGCGGTCGTTGCTGCCAAACTCGCCGCCGAAGTCATCGAAGTAGCGTCCGTCGCTGGCGGCACCGTAATTTAATCGGTAGCCACTGCGGGGGTTGATTCGTCCGGCGTTCTGGGTCTCAAAATACCAACGATCCTGTCCCGCAAAGCGGCCTTCCGCCCCGCCCGAGCCGCCGTCATCGCTGTTCAGATAGCCCGCTTCCAGCGTGCCGGCGATATTTTCTTCCAGATAGCGGAACTCGCCGTTCAGCAGCAGTCCGTGGTCGGTCATCCAGCGGGGAGTGATGGTCGCATCGCGATTGGGCGCAATGTTCCAGTAAAATGGCTGGGTATAGTCGGCCCCGTCACCCGACACAGAGATTGACGGGGTCAACAGGCCAGTATGGCGACGGTCATCGATCGGGAAGCGGACCCAGGGAACGTACATCACGGGCACGTCCTTGATTTCCAGACGCGCGTTGCGCGCGGTGCCGAAACCTGCCGCCTGGTCCAGGCGAATATCGCTACTCACCAGCTGCCAGGTATTTTCGCCGGGATCGCAGGTGGTGAAACTGGCATCCTGCAGGCGGTACTGGTCCTTTTCCAGCTGTTCCAACTGGACGGCCTGACCGCGCAGATGCTGGTCGTAAAGCACGAACTGGCTGTTATCCAGTTGGGTGCGGTCTTCGTTGAGCATGATGTTGGCCGTATCGCCCCGTACCAGGGCGGTGCCGTCACGCAGCGCGATATTTCCCTCGGCATTTACCCGCTGGCGGTCGGCGGGCATGGTCACCTGCTCCGCTTCGACCTCTTCGTTCGCTCGCCGCAACACCACGTCGCCACGCAGAATCGTTTTGCCGTCGGCTGCGTAGTCAGCCTCGGTGGCCTCGGCCGCAAGCGTTTCCGGGTCCTCCTGTTCTGCCAAGCGGTAACCGGGCATGACGTAACGACCACGACAGAGTTGTGTCGCCGCTTCTTCCTTCCCCCAGGGTTCCCAGTCCAGCGCGTCGGCCGAGAGCGGTTCGCTCTGCGCCACGGCTGAAAACGAGGCCCCAGCCAGCAAACTGCCCATCAATGTTTGCGCCATTGGCACCGCGCGCGAAAATCGCTTGGCCATCTTCGTTATCCTTGGCATCGAGAATCGGTATTATACAGTCCGCATCATGCCCGACCAGCCAGGAGCTTGCATGTCTTCATCGCGGATTAACGCCCTAACGACCTGGGCCGCGCATCAACACGATCTTGGCGCAGACGCCATTTCCATCGCCCCCGCCGGCGGCGACGCCAGCTTTCGGCGCTATTTCCGGCTTACCCTCCCCGACGGCACCACTCAGGTGGTGATGGACGCTCCTCCCCAACAGGAGGATAGCCAGCCGTTTGTGGCCATTGCCCGACGCCTGCACAGCGCGGGTCTGCCGGTGCCCCAGGTGCATGCCGCCGACTACGCCCAGGGCTTTCTGTTGCTCGACGACTTGGGCAGCACACCCTTGCAGCAGCTGTTTACCGATGATGCGGTTGTCCGAGGCTACCATAATCAGGCGCTGACGCTGATCGCCGATTTACAAAATCGTGTTTCGCCAACGTCACTGCCGGCCTACGACGCAGCGCTGCTGGGCCGCGAACTCGATCTGTTCCCCGAGTGGTGCCTGAATGACTGGCTGGGCCTGTCAGCGCCCGACAGCTGGACGGCGCTGCGCGACGAGCTGATCGACCAGGCCCTGGCCCAGCCCGTGGTCTTCGTCCACCGCGATTTTGACGCCATGAATTTAATGGTCCATCACCAGCAACTGTTCATGATCGATTTTCAGGACGCAGTGGCCGGCCCGATCAGCTACGACGTCATTTCACTGCTGCGCGGGCGCTACCGGCGCTTCAGCGATGAGCAGTTTGCTGCCTTCGTGGAGGCCTTTCATCATGCCGCCCAGCGCGATGGTCGACTGTCCCAACGCCACGACGTCGCCACCTTTCTCAAGCAGTGCCAGGCCATGGCCGCCCAGCGAACCCTCAAGGTATTGGGCATTTTCTGCCGTCTGACCCTGCGCGATCACAAAACGGGTTACCTGGCGCGGCTGCCCCACTTTCTCGATCACCTGGACGATAGCCTGGCCGGATTGCCGGCGCACGATGACTTTGCCCGCTGGGCACAGGGTACGCTGCGCCCGGCGATCATGGCGCGCCTGAACGAGGCAGACGTATGAAAGCCATGATTCTGGCCGCCGGGCTCGGCAAACGCATGCGCCCGCTCACCGATCACTGCCCCAAACCCTTGCTGCCGGTCGCCGGCAAACCGCTCATCGTGCACCACCTGGAGCGACTCAAGCGTGCCGGCATTGACCAAATAGTGATCAATGTCAGCTACCGGGCGGAGCAGATTATTCAGGCGCTCGGTGACGGCCGGGCGTATGGCGTCTCCATCCAGTGGAGCCGTGAAGCCACCCCGCTGGAAACCGGCGGCGGCATTTACCAAGCGCTGCCGCTACTCGGTGAGGCGCCCTTCCTGCTGCTCAACGGCGATATCTGGTGCGAGGCTCTGCCCAGCGAGCACGCCTTGGCCGCCCAGGATCTGGCCCACCTGGTATTGGTCGACAACCCCGACCACCACCCCGACGGGGACTTCGCGCTGCGCGCTGGCCGGGTCTATCAGCACCCCGCGCCGCGTCTGACCTATGCGGGTATCAGCCTGATTCGACCGGCGCTACTGGCGAACCAGACGGCGGGCGCCTTTGCCCTGGCGCCGCTGTTGCGAGAGGCAATAGATGCCGGCCGGGTGAGCGGTGAACACATGCCTCACCACTGGGTCGACGTCGGCACGCCCGAGCGGCTGGCCGCGCTTGATGACCACCTGCAACACCTGGGAGCCCGAGAATGAGCGCCGACCACCTCGGCGCCGATATTGCCACCACACCGCTGGTGGCGGTATACGGCACGCTGAAGAAAGGACTCAACAACGCCCACTGGCTGTCTGCGGCGACCTGGCTCGGGTCCGACACCAGCACTGACCTGACCCTCTACGACATCGGACCCTACCCCGGTGCCAAGTGGCAAAGCTCCCGCGGTATCACCCTCGAAGTCTATCGCGTGACGGCAAGCCAGCTCGCCGACCTCGATGTGCTGGAGGATCACCGTCCAGAAACCCCGGCTCGGGGTGAGTACCAGCGTCGGCTGATTACCACGCGTTTCGGCACGGCCTGGGTTTACCTTTACAACCCAAGCGTGGCAGGACGCGAGATGATTGACGAGGGCGGCTGGCCACGACAATGAGACAGCGCGCCGCCGATAAGAAATGTTATGCTGCGCGACTTAGTTGAGTCGCCTGAATCAAGTCGCCAGGATGAGGAGAGCAACGTGAAAGCACGGGTAAAATGGACAGATGGTCGCCAGTTCGTGGCCGAGTCGGGCAGCGGACATAGCGTCGTGATCGACGGCCCGCCGGATCATGGCGGCCGCAATACCGGCCCTCGGCCGATGGAAATGCTGTTGATGGGCATGGGCAGCTGCACCGCCTTCGATATCCTTAATATTCTCGACAAGGCGCGTGCCGACGTGACCGACTGTGTGGCCGAACTGGATGCCGAGCGTGCCGATAGCGTGCCGTCGGTGTTTACCCGTATCCACGTACACTTTGTGGTGACCGGCCGCGCCCTGAAAGAAAAACAGGTCCAGCGCGCCGTCGAGCTGTCGGCCGAGAAGTACTGCAGTGCGTCGATCATGCTGACCAACGGCGGCGTGGATATCACTCATTCGTTCGAGATTGTCGAGGCCTAAGCCGGCTCAGGCCCGGCGGGTCACGAAAAAACTTGCCCGGCTGGATGCATCACAAGCCTGGGACGGGCATAATACGCCCGCTTGTTTGTGGCGCCTGGGATCAACGGGTGCTGGATTGAGTGCTCCTCACCATGAGTGACAGTGCCTTCCCGGCCAGCACTGCCACCCATGACCGGTTCCGGCGTTGGCTCGTCGGGGTGTTTTCATCTGCCATAGGGAGGTTCGGACATGTCAGATAATCTCCGACTCCACGGGTTTAACAACCTGACCAGTTCGCTAAGCTTTAACATTTACGACATCTGTTACGCTAAGACTGAAGAGCAGCGTGCGGCTTATATCGATTATATCGATGAGCTTTACAATGCCGAACGGTTGACGCAGATCCTCAAGGACGTGACCAACATCATTGGCGCGCACGTGCTGAATATTTCGCGCCAGGATTACGAGCCCCACGGCGCCAGCGTGACCATTCTGATTGCCGAACACGAGCTGGATGAAACAGATCCCGAGCAAACGGAACCGGGCCCCGGCCCGCTGCCCGAAACCGTGGTCGCCCACCTCGACAAGAGCCATGTCACCGTCCACAGCTATCCCGAGTCCCACCCGGACAACGGCATCAGCACCTTCCGCCTGGACATCGATGTGTCGACCTGTGGCCATATCAGCCCCCTCAAGGCGCTGAACTACCTGATTCACAGCTTTGACTCCGATATCGTGACCATGGACTACCGGGTGCGTGGCTTTACCCGCGACGTCGACGGCAAAAAGCTGTTCATCGATCACGACATCACCTCGATCCAGGACTACCTGGCCGAAGACACCAAGCACGCCTATCAGATGATCGACGTCAACGTGTATCAGGAAAACATGTTCCACACCAAGATGCTGCTCAAGAACTTCGAGCTGGATAACTATCTGTTCGGCACCACGCAGCGGGACATCACCTTCGAGGAAGCACGCAATATCGAAAGCCGCCTGCGCAAGGAAATGCTAGAAATTTTCTACTCGCGCAATCTCGACTGACCGGATGACACGCAAACGAAAAGCCGACGTTAAATGCGTCGGCTTTTTTGTGGCAGTACGCTTTTGTTGGCGGTAATAGCGTCTTTCAGGCTAATACACGCCCGGCTCGCCTTCCGGCCGCGTCTTGAAGCGTCGATGCAGCCATAAGTACTGCTCGGGATGGCGACGAATAGACTGCTCGATAAAGGCATTGATCCGCGTGGCATCGGCGACCTCATCGCGGCTTGGATAGTTTTCCAGCGCAGGCAGCCACTCATAGGTGTAGGTGCGGTTATCCGGGTTGCGGTAGAAAATCAGCGGCACCACTTGCGCGCCGGTCATCCGTGCGATTTTGGCGGTCAGCCGCACCGTTGCCGCCTGCTGACCGAAAAACGGCGCGAACACGCTGGCATCACGGCCAAAATCCTGGTCGGGGGAATACCATACCGAATACCCCTCTTTCAGTCGGCGCACCACGCCACGCAGGTCGTGGCGGTGGATCATCTGCCCGAATACGCGCGAGCGGGCCCGGGTCATGAAACGGTCGAACAGCGGATTGTTGTGTGGCCGGTAAACCGCGTCCGACGTGAAAAACAGCGAGTGTAGCGAGCCGCCCAGATCCAGCGGCGAAAAATGCACGCCGATAATCAACACGCCTTTGCCCTGCGCCTGGGCCCTGGCGAGGTTTTCTTCACCAACACCGGCGACGCGATGGCGAAAATCCTCGGGGCTTCGACACCACGCCACGGCGGTTTCCAATAAGCCAATGCCATTGGCGATAAACGTCTGCTTGACCAGCCGACGCTGTTCGGCAGGGCTTTTTTCGGGAAAACAGAGCGCTATGTTGACGTCGGTAATGTGTCGACGGCGCTTGGCAAAGCGCCAGGCCAAACGCCCGATCGCCGAGCCGATCGCCATATTCAGCCGCCAGGGAAACCAGGCCACCACATACATGGAGGCAATCCCCAGCCAGGTAAGCCAGAAGCGCGGGTGCGCGAAAGAGCGTGGATAGCTTGATCGTGACATGCGGTTCGCCCTTTAACCAAAAGCGCCATGATAGCGGCGCGGCACACGGGGCAACACCCCTGTCAGCAGGGTATAGCTGATGGTATCGCAGCCGCGGGCCACTTCATCGACCGACAGCACCGCGCCATTGTCGGCGCGCCCCCACAGCACCACCTCACTACCGATGGCCGCCTCAGCCACGTCGCTGACATCTACCGTGAACATATCCATGGACACCTTGCCCGCCAGGGGGCAGCGCTGACCGTTCACCAATACCGGGGTGCCGTCCTGGGCATGGCGATCGTAGCCATCGCCATAGCCTCCCGCGACCACCGCGATTCGCGAGCGACGCGGCGCCCGCCAACGGCCGCCATAACCCACCGGCTCGCCAGCCGCCACATCGCGCAGGGCGATGATCTCGGAGCGCAGCGTCATGACCGGGCGCAGTGCGTCAGTGGCCGTTGTCGTGGTTTCCAGCGGATTGCTGCCATAGAGCATGATGCCCGGCCGGTTCCAGGCGCCGTGAGCGACCGGCCAGGCCAGGGTGGCGGGCGAGTTGGCCAGGCATAGCGGCGCATTCAGGCCCTCGCCAAGCGCCTGCAAGCGTTCCATCTGCCGGTGGAAATAGCGGCTATCCGCGGCGTCGGCGGTGGCAAAGTGGCTCATCAGATGCAGCGCGGTGGCCTGGGGCGCTTCGCTGAGCCGCTGCCAGACGGCGCTGACGTCGTCGGGGGCGAATCCTAGACGATGCATGCCCGAATCCACCTTCACCCAGACGGGAATCGGCGCACTCGGCGAAAAAGCCAGCAGCGCCTCTACCTGCCAGTCGCTGTGCACCGCCATCCACAGCCGATGCTGATCGACCAGCGTCAGCTCATCGGCGCTGAAGATGCCTTCCAGCAGCATAATCGGCGTGGTGATGCCGCCTTCACGCAGCGCCAGCGCTTCCTCCAGGCTGGCGACGGCGAACGCCGGGGCATCGGCCGCCAGGGCACGGGCACAGTCAAGGGCGCCGTGTCCGTAGGCGTCGGCCTTGATGACCGCCACTGAGCGGCTATGTGGCGCGCACTGGCACGCCAGCTGATAGTTATGACGCAATGCGTCCAGATCAATATGGGCCACCAGCGGGCGCATGAGGCTGTCTCGCTTGTTACTGAACGGTCAGGTTGAATGCTATCGCACAATAAAGTCACCGGGCGCTTGGCCCGGTGTCTGCTTGGTACAACAATGCTAAACGAACGGTCGCTAGCTCTCGAAGATCGACGCCAGCGACAGGCCCTGCTTCTCGAGGGATCGGCGCAGCTTCTTTAGCGCTTCCACCTGGATCTGGCGAACGCGCTCGCGGGTCAGGCCGATCTCGGCGCCAACTTCTTCCAGGGTGGCCGCCTCATGGCCGCGCAACCCGAAACGGCGCACCACCACCTCCCGCTGCTTCTCATTGAGCTCGTCGAGCCAGTGGTCAACGTGCTCCTTGACGTCACCATCGACCAGACTCGCCTCCGGCCCGTGGTCGTCATCGTCGCTCAGCGTATCGATGAGCGGTTTGTCGCTTTCGCCGCCCATCGGGTAGTCGACCGACGAGACACGCTCGTTAAGCCCGAGCATCTTTTTGACCGTTTCCACCGGCTTGTCGAGATGCTCGGCGATTTCCTCGGCCGTGGCCTCGTGATCCAGCTTTTGGGTCAGCTCGCGGGCCGCGCGCAAATAGATATTGAGCTCTTTGACCACGTGGATGGGCAGCCGAATGGTACGCGTCTGATTCATCAGCGCCCGTTCGATGGTTTGCCGGATCCACCAGGTGGCGTAAGTCGAGAAGCGAAACCCGCGCTCGGGGTCGAACTTTTCGACGGCGCGAATCAGGCCTAGATTGCCCTCTTCAATCAGATCCAGCAGGGTCAACCCACGGTTCAGGTAGCGGCGGGCAATCTTGACCACCAGGCGCAGGTTAGACTCGATCATCCGCGAACGTCCGAGCGGGTCGCCCTTGCGCGCCAGCCGTCCGTAATACACCTCTTCTTCGGGCGTCAGCAGCGGCGAAAAGCCGATTTCGTTGAGGTAGATCTGCGTGGCATCAAGGCTTTGATGCTGCTGACGGTCCTCGCGTCCTAACGCCTTCTCAAAAGCTTCTTCGGCGGCGGCCACCTCTTCGCCGTCGTCAAGTGCCTCTTCCACGGCGTTGAGGTCTACTTCCTGTAGATCTTTTTCCAGCATACTCATGCGTCTTACCCCCGTTATATCGCCTATCCGCCCTTTAAAAAATCCGGAATGGGCCGCGCGGTGCCCGATTCCCATCGTTATTGTTATCTAAAGCGTTGACGCCGTTACCTGTCGCAATGGTTTGGGTAACGCACGTTTCACATGGCTGATATCGGTTAGCGTGACGGCAGAAACTCCAGGGGATCTTGCGGCTGGCCTTCCTGGCGAACCTCGAAATGCAGTCTCACGTCTTCCGCGTCACTATCGCCCATGGTGGCAATCACTTCACCGGCTTCCACAACGTCGTTCTCGCTGACATTCAGGCTGTCGTTGTGCGCGTACGCGCTGAGAAATTGATCGTTGTGTTTGAGCAGGATGAGGTTACCGTAACCACGTACGCCGCTGCCTGCATATACCACAATGCCAGGACCGGCCGCTCTTACAGATTGCCCCTTTTCACCAGCGATATCAATCCCGGCGGTGATGCTATCGCCCTGACCGAACTCGCTCACCACATCGCCGTCGCTGGGCCACTGCCAGTCAATCGTCTCGGCGGGGGTATAGGTACGCCCGTCACGGTCAGATGAGGCGTCATCATCGCTCGCCGAGGCAGTTTGCTCGTCGGCATCGTCATCCTCGGGCGCCGACTCAGTCTCCGCCTGGGCCTGCTCGGTTTGGCGGGGTTCGCTTTCGGACTCGGGCTCTTGTTCAGGCTCTGATTCGGGCTCAGGCGCGCTTTCGGCGGCCACGACTTCCTCACGCGGCGCCTCGGACGCGGCGTCAGCGACGTCTTGTGCCGCGTCAACGGCCCCACGCTCGGCGCTAATCCGTTGATTACGCTCGATAGCGGAATCATCGGGCAGCAGCCAGTCCATCTCCTGATCGTCGCTTGACGCTGAGGCATCCGGCGCCAGGCCGCGGGCCACGGCGCCACTCGAGCCGGTGTCCGAGGATGCCGAAGCGCTCGCCGAGGACGTTTCAGCCCCCTCGCGCAAAGCAATCGTCTGGCCGGGATTAATCCGGTAAGGCGGCTCGATGTTGTTAATGGCAGCCACTTCGCGGTAATCGAGATTATGCTGCCAGGCGATGCCGTATAGCGTATCGCCTTCTTTAACCCGATACTCGGGGGAACGCTCCACCGCTTTACTGGCCTCGCTCAGATCGCGCACCTGGGGGCCACCCCCCTGCTGATTGGCGCAGCCGGCAACGGCCAACGCCAGTGCGGACATCATTACTATCTTACGCATGCAAAGCCTACTCCTTTTCAACGGCAGAGGCGGTCTGGGGAGATGTTGGCGGCGTGCGTCTCAGCCCTCGCCGATGCAACATGACCACCAGTAACGCGCCAAACGCCATCAACGCGATCACACCCATGAGCTGCGCGGACCCACCCGTCAACTGCGCATAGTCACCGGGCAATAAATAACGGTGTTCCAACGGAATCATTTCACCCTCGCTACCCAGTTGGTAGCGAACTAATTCACGCCACGGCCAAAGCACGGGCAGTGAACCGACAATAAAACCTAACAATAATTGGAGCGTTGAACCACGGTGGTGTGTCAACAGCCACGAAAGCACCCGCGAGAAAAGCGCAAGGCCAATCAGACAGCCGCCGCCGAACAGCGCAATGGTGGCCAAATCAAAGCCGCGGATGGCTTCCATCACGGTACTGTAAAGCCCCATGGTCAACAGTAAAAAACTGCCTGATACCCCCGGCAACAGCATGGCACTGATGGCAATGCTCCCGGCCACTACCAATATCAGGGCTTCATTACCCAATGTTGACACCAGCGGCATCAAGCCAGGCAGCCATTGCGCCAACAACAACCCGGCGCCAAGCGGTAACAGGTAGCGCAGCTTGAAGCGGGTGCCCGAGTCACTCACGACAACCGCCGAGGCGGCGACCAGACCAAAAAAGAAACCATCCAGCAACAGCGGGTGCGCCTCCATCAGCCATAACGCCAGATGCGCCACGCTGAAGAGGCTGATCACGATGCCGGCGAAAAGCGGCACTAGAAACGCCAGATTAAGGTGCTCGACAAGTCCGCGCCATCCGCCCTGGCGCCAGGCACCGAAGGCACTGGGACCAAACTGCTTGATGGTCAGGATCAGCTCTTCGTAGATGCCACTGATAAAGGCAATGGTGCCCCCCGACACCCCTGGCACCGCGTCGGCGGCGCCCATCCCGGCACCGGTTAATAACAATCGTACGGGTTGACGCTTCAATCGACCACTCCTTGCAATAGGGGAACAAACCGCACCGGCTCCAGGCGACGTTTTTCAAACGCATTGCCGATGCGCTTTATCTGGGTGAGCCACTGGCTGCCGTCGGGTGACTCAAGCGGCGCGATCAATACGCCGTCGGGGCTTAACTGTTCCAGCAGCGCTTCGGGCAGCGTTTGCGCGCAGGCGGTGAGTAGAATGACGTCGAAAGGCGCCGCGGCGGGCCAGCCTTCGCCGCCATCGGCAACAGCCAACGAGGCGCGCGCGCCCAGGCGGCTCAGGCGGAAGGCCGCGCGCCGATGCAGCGCCTCGATCCGCTCGAGTGAAAACAGCGTGTCGACCAGCCGCGCCAGGATAAGTGTCTGATACCCGGAACCGGTGCCGAGTTCCAATACCCGGCGAGGCTCGGCACGCAGCACCAGCTCGGTCATGCGTGCCACGATGAGCGGCTGGGACAGGGTCTGGCCAAAACCGATGGGTAGCGCGGTATCTTCGTAGGCGCGATGGGCCAGCGCTTCATCCACAAACAGATGACGCGGTTCGTTGGCCATGACGTCAAGCACCCGTGCATCGCTGATGCCTTGCTGCATCAGGCGTTGGACCATGCGGTCACGGGTACGCTGCGAGGTCATTCCCGTACCGCGCAGCTCTTCCGGCGACAGATCAGGCAAACGCATCCAGCCAGTCTCGAACGTCGTGGAGCGCCTGATGGCGCGTTAAGTCGGTTTGCAGCGGGGTAATCGACACATAGCCGGCTTCCACCGCGGCAAAGTCGGTATCATCGCCATCGTCGGCGTTGGCCGACACCGGGGCAATCCAATAGCGGGTGCGTCCGCGCGGGTCCTTGACGGCCAGCGGCTGCTCCGCCGGGCCGCGATAGCCCAGCCGGGTCACCTTGACGCCCTTGATCTCGTCCCAGGGGAGGTCAGGTACGTTGACGTTGAGCAGCGTGCGCGGCGGCAGCGACAGCTGGTCCACGGCGCCGACGAGGCTCGCGGCCACGTGGCCCGCAGTGGCAAAATGATGCTGGCCGCACAGCGACATGGCAATCGCCGACATGCCCAGGTTACGGCCTTCCATGGCGGCGGCGACGGTCCCCGAATAGAGCACGTCATCGCCCAGGTTGCCGCCATGATTGATGCCGGAAATCACCAGATCAGGCTTTTCATCCCATATGCCGTTGACGCCCAAATAGACGCAGTCGGCAGGCGTGCCGTCCACGCTGTAGAAGCCACTCTCAAGGGCGGTCATCGCCAGCGGACGCGACAGCGTCAGCGAGTTGCTCGCCCCGCTACGATCGCGATCCGGCGCCACCACCCGCAAGTTGGCGTGCTGGGTGAGCGCATCGTAAAGCGCCTTGAGCCCCGGCGCATGAACACCATCGTCGTTGGATAGCAGCAAACGCCGCATGGAAATCTCCTTAATTGATTGCGTCCGCGCCGCCCTGGTCAGCGGTGGTCAGCAGCTCGCTGACCACCGCCGTGGCGAAGCTGCCGCGCGGCAGGCCGAATGAGAGTACCACGCTCTGCGCGTCCCGGGTCAGCGACGGCTCGCTCAGGCACATGCGCAATGCCCGCTGGCTGCGCCTGACGCCGCTGTGCAGCAGACCTTCGCAGAGCGCCGGATAACGGCTGTGCAGCGCAGTCTCGAACTCGCCCGCCGCCTGCTGACTGGTACGGCCTACCCCCCACAGCGGGCCGGTAGGATGCAGATCGAGCGCGTCGGCGCGAGCGCGCAGTGTATCGTCCACCTGGTCGACGCTGAACACGCTGTGGGTGCCCTCGAGCATCAGCGTATCGCCGTCAAGGGGCTGATGCCATTGATTTTTCTTGACCCGGTCGCTGAGCAGTTCATTGAACAGAAAGCTGCGCGCCGTGGACAACAGAATGCCGTGGCGGTCGTCACGCTTGCGCCAGCCGCGCGCCAGCAGCGCTTCGGCACGCTGAAGGTTGCGCCCCGACGGGCCGAAGCGCTGCGGCCCCACGTAGTTGGGCACGCCCGCCTGGCAGAGCGCCTGCCAGCGCGTCTCAAAGTCATCGGCGGCCACCGCCTCGCCGCCGAGCCGCAGCTGAAAACGGTTATAGCGATGCACGCCGCGCTTCAGCTTGCGTGGGTGGCGGGCATGCGCCAGCACCGTCACCCCGCCCTCGGCGAGCCCCTTCATCAGGCCCTCGGGGGCTTCCTTGCCCGGCAGGTGCACGCTCAGCCACTGGCGGGTGACGGCAATGCGATCCTTCATCCCCGAATAGCCCACGTCGCGGGGCGACACGCCGCAGCGCTGGCTGAGCAACTTGACGACCTCAAGCGTCGTCAGGTTACGCTTTTCAATGTTCAGCCAAAGGTGTTCGCCGTGCCCTTCCGGGGCAAAATCCAGCACCTCGTCGACCAGGAAGTCATCGGGCGTGAGGCGAAAATGACCGGGCCTGGGAGGCCCCAGCTCGGCATCCAGGCGGCGCTGCCAGTGAGGTAGTTCAAGCATGGGGCGTCTCGAGCGGGCCAAGCAATACAACGGCCTCGGCGGCGATGCCCTCTCCGCGCCCGGTAAAGCCAAGGCGCTCCGTGGTGGTCGCCTTGACGTTCACCTGGCCTATTGAGAGCGCCAGGTCCGCCGCAATGGCATCGCGCATGGCGCCGACAAAGGGCGCAAGCTTAGGCGCCTGGGCCATGACTGTGGCGTCGATATTGACGACGTTATACCCCTCTTCACGCACCCGCGCCATCACCTGACGCAAGAGGTCACGGCTATCCGCGCCCTTCCAGGCCGGGTCGGTATCGGGAAAGTGGTGCCCGATATCACCCAGCGCGCAGGCCCCCAGCAGCGCATCGCTTATCGCATGGAGCAGTACATCGCCGTCGGAGTGGGCAACAAATCCTTGTTCAAACGCCACCCTGACCCCGCCGAGCATCAGGTGATCGCCGGGGCCGAAACGATGTACGTCAAATCCATGGCCAATTCGCATTACAGGCTCCTTTCCGGGTTATCCCGCTGGGCGGTGAGAATCGCGGCCGCCAGCGCCAGGTCATCGGGGTGCGTCACTTTCAGGTTATCACGCCGGCCAGGTACCAGCTTGGGGGCCTCGCCCAGCGCTTCCACCGCTGAGGCCTCATCGGTCAGCAGCGTGCCGCGGCTGCGAGCTTCATCCAGCGCCCGATAAAGCTGGCGATAGCGAAACCCCTGCGGGGTGAGCGCATGCCACAAGGCTTCCCGAGGCTCGGTATGCAGGCTTGTGCCAGCTCGACTGGCCCGCTTCATGGTATCCGCCACCGGCATCGCCAGCAGCGCTCCCGATGTATGCTGCTGCGTCGCCTGATGGAGTGCCAGCAGGTCGTCGCAGGTGACACAGGGCCTGGCGACGTCGTGGACCAGCACCAGGTCGTCGTCGCCCGCGTCGATGGCACTCAGCGCATTGAATACGCTATCCATGCGCTCAACGCCGCCGGTCACGCGCTGCCAGTTGGCGAACGGCACCCACTCGGGAGAAAACCAGCGGTCATCGTCATCCAGGCAGAGCACCAGCCGCGCATCGGGAAAGGCGCTGTGCAAGCGGGCAAGCGTATGCGCAAGGATCGGTCGGCCCAACAGTGACAGGTACTGCTTGGGCCTGTCCGCCGCCATGCGGCGCCCCTGCCCCGCGGCGGGCACGATCAGCCATAACCGACTACTCATCGGCAGGCTCCGGCGTGGCCACCATGCTGGCATTGATGCCGATCAGCTCGTTCTCGATGGCCACGCCCGGCACCCAGAAGAACTGTTCGTCGGTGCGCACCATGCCCATATCGCTGCGCGCGCGCTCTTCAACCGCATCCAGGCCGTTTTTCAGGTCGGTCACTTCGGCCGCCATCCTGGCGTTGCGCTCGCGCAGGGGCACATTGTCTGCCTCCTGCTCGGCGACGCGCTGCTCGAGTAGCTGAAGGTCGCGCCAGCCGCCGTCGCCGAGCCACAGCTGATATTGCAGCACGCCCAATACCAGCAGCAGCGCGAGTAATAGCCATCTGCGCATGACCGCTCTCCTTTCAGTGGCGATTGGCTGGGGTTTTCAAATTACGGATGTGCATAAATTGGCGCGCATTATGCCATCAAGCCGTCCGCCCAGCGAGTTGCTTTCACTTATAGGGCAAGGCGCTGAAGGCGGCCTCGCGATAGGCCGCCACCTGGCGCCCCTCATCCCGGCAAAAGGTCGCCACTGCATTGGCCAGGCCAGGATGAGAAAGGTAATGCAACGAGCGCACGCGCTGTGGCGCAAACCCGCGCAGCAGCTTGTGCTCGCCCTGGGTGCCGGGATCAAACAGCGTCAGCCCCTGCGCAAGGCAGACCTCTATTCCCTGGTAATAGCAGGCTTCAAAGTGCAGGCAGTCGGCCATGACCTCGCTGCCCCAGTAGCGCCCGTATAGCGTGTGGCTGCCCTGGAAATACAGCGCCGCCGCCACCGGCCGACCGTCGAGGTGCGCCTGCACCAGCAGCAGCGACTCGGGCATGTCGCGGTAGAGCCGCGCAAAGAAGTCCTGGGTCAGATAGGGCGGCCGGCCGCGCTCCTGGTAGGTAATCGCGTAGCAGCGGTAGAAATGCGCAAGCGCGGCCGGGGTGATCTGCTCGCCGGACAATCGCACCATGTCCAGACCCTGTTCGGCGACCAGGCGGCGCTCGCGCTTGATCATCTTGCGGCGCTTGGAGGTCAGCGAGGCAAGAAAGCCGTCGAAATCGCCGAAGCCTGTGTCACGCCACTGAAACTGCACGCCCTCGCGGCTGATCAGTTCTGGGCATTGCGCCTGCCACGCCTCGACCTCGGGCGTGTCGGCAAACAGCAGGTGCCAGCTCGACAACCCCTGCTGCCGGCACTGTGCTTGCCAGCCCTGGGCCAGCGCCGCATAAATCGCCTGCGCGTCGCCCCCAGGCGCTACCAGGGCGCGCGTGCCGGGCACCGGGGTAAACGGGATCGCGCTGAGCGCTTTGGGATAATAGTCACCCCCGGCGCGCTCAAAGGCATCGGCCCAGCCCCAGTCAAACACATACTCGCCGTAGGAATGATGCTTCTCGTAGAGGGGCATGGCGCCGACCAGCTGCGCGCCCTGCCAGACGGTCAGATGGCACGGCTGCCAGCCGGTCGCCGGGCAAACCGACCCGCTCGCCTCCAGCGCATGGAGAAATGCGTGACGCAGGAAAGGCTGGTCCGGATCCACCAGCGCGTCCCACTGGCTGGGCGAAACGGCCTCCATGGCGGATATCACCGCCACCGATAGCGAAGCTGGCATGGCATCTCCCGAACATTGGGTTAAGGTAACTACTCTACACTATGCTGGCCCGTTACCGTTCTACGCTAGGGACCTCCAAGGAGACGCCATGACCCGCCATTTGAACGCCTGCCTCAAGACCCAGCGTCTCGCCTGCCGCCAGTCCCCTGCGCCTTCGCTGAGTGAGCGACGCGCCCTACTCGCCCGCCTGGCGTTGATGACCAAACGCCACCGGCAGGCCATTACAGAGGCCATACAGGCCGATTTTGGAAAGCGTAGCGACGTCGAGATTCAACTGGCCGACATTCAGCCGGTGCTCGAGGCGGTGCGCTACGCCCGCCGACATCTGTGGCACTGGATGCGGCCCTGGCGGGTCGGCGTTCCCTGGCAGCTGCTGCCGGGACGCGCCCGCATCGTCCCCCAACCGCTTGGCGTGGTGGGTATTATTTCTCCCTGGAACTATCCGTGGAGCCTTTCGTTGCTACCGGTTGTTGACGCCTTCGCGGCGGGCAACCGCATCATGCTCAAGCCCAGCGAGTTTACCCTGCACACCAGCGCGTTGCTTGCCCGCCTGGTGACGCAATACTTTAGCCCCCAGACGCTATGCGTGATTGAAGGCGACGCAACCACGGGCCAGGCCTTCAGCGCTCTGCCCTTCGATCATTTGCTGTTTACCGGCTCGACCGCCGTGGGCCGACACGTCGCCCTGGCCGCCGCCCAGAATCTGACGCCCACCACCCTGGAGTTGGGCGGCAAGAGCCCGGCGTTCGTGGCTGGCGACGCCGACTTTGCCCGCGCCGCCGAGGCGATCATTTTCGGCAAGGGCATGAATGGCGGGCAAACCTGCATTGCGCCCGACTATGTGCTGGTGGAAAGCCGCCATATCGATGCCTTCACCAGCGCACTGAGCCGGGCCATTTTGCAACAGCGCCCGTCGGCCAAGGATGCCACCCATCCGCTCAACGAGGCCCAACGCGAACGCAGCGACGCCATGCTCGCCGAAGCGCGTAACCACGGCTGTCGGATCATCGACCACGGCAGCCACGCGCCCGCGCTAGTCATTGATCCCAACCATGGGCTTGCAGTGATGCGCGAGGAAATCTTCGGCCGTTGCCTGCCGGTCATCAGCGTCAAGGACAGCGACCACGCCCTTGCATTTGTCGCCGAACGGCCGCAGCCGCTGGCGATCTATGTGTTCACCTATCAGCGCGAGCAACAGCGCCAATGGCGGCGTAAAAGCCAGTCCGGGGCGCTGGTGTTCAACACCACGCTGTTGCATCACGCCGTCCCGGGGCTGCCCTTCGGCGGTGTCGGCGCCAGCGGTCACGGCGCCTACCATGGCCGGCATGGTTTCAATCGATTCAGTCACTTGCGTGGCGAATTCCATCAGCCAAAGCGTTCGCCCGCCACGCTGCTCTACCCGCCGTACCGACGCTGGCTGCTGAAACTGCTGCGCCTGGGTTAAGCAATCCTGCGTTTGGCCGATATAAGTATATTCAGCTGTTTTATCGCGGAGCGGCCATGCCAGCGCCAATACCCCCCAATAATGAACCGCAGCGACTTGCCGCGGTGCATGCCTTGTATGTCCTGGACACGCCCGCCGAGGAAGCCTTTGACCGGCTGGCGCAGCTCGCCCGGGAGCTGTTTGACATGCCCATTGCGCTGATTACCCTGCTTGATGAACAGCGCCAGTGGTTCAAGTCGAACCTTGGCTTCAACGCCCGCCAAACCCCACGCGACATCGCCTTCTGCGGCCATACGATTGCCGCCGACGGGCCGCTGGTGGTTCCCGATACACGGCTTGACGAGCGCTTCAAGGACAATCCGCTGGTCGATGAAACGCCGCATATCCGCTTTTATGCGGGCTACCCGCTGCGCCCAGATGGCCCGTTGGCCGTGGGCACCCTGTGCCTGCTCGGCCACCAGCCCCGCGCGTTCAGCGAGCGCGACCTGAGGCTTTTGGAAAATCTCGCGGGCCAGGCGGAGGAGCTGCTTCGCCAGCACAGGATGCGCTATACCCTGGCGCAAACCACCCGCCGCTACGAGGCGCTGTTCAACGAAAGCGCCACCGGTATCGTGCGGATCAACCGCGACGGCACGGTGCTCGGCATCAACCCCTTCGCCCTAACCCTGCTGGGCTACACCCGAGACGAGGTGCTCGGCCGTAACGTGGCGATGCTGACACCCCCTGACCTGCACGACCGGCACGATACCTTTATTGCGCGGTTTTTAGCCGGCGGGCGCCCCCAGGTGATCGGTCGCGGTCGCGAAGTCGAGGCGCAACACAAGGCCGGTCACCGCGTGCCCGTCCACCTCGCGGTTAACACCATCGACGATGAGCACCACCAGGTGGCGGAGTTTATCGGCATCCTGACCGACCTGAGCCATGTGCACGCCGCCAACCAGCGGATCCAAAAAGAACAGAGCCTGCTCAAGGTATTGCACCAGGGGATTACCGACTATCCAGCACTGATGTCGGGCAAGCAGCTGTGGATATTTTTGACGGAAGCCCTGAGCGAGCTCACCGACAGCGAATATTCCTTGATTGGCGAGGTGGTTCCCTGCGACGCCAATAATGCGCTGAAGCTTAATGCCGTTAAAAGTACTATGTGGAGTCCCGAATCGCGTTATCACATCGAGCAACTGCTCAGCGGCGAAATAGTGCTCAAGAACCCAAACTCGCTGTTGGGACGGGTCTTTGCCCGCGGCGAAGTGGTGATCGATAACGATGTCAATGAGCATACCCAGCGCAGCGAGTTCCCGCTGGGACAGGTGCAGTTTGATAACTATCTGGGCGTGCCCATTTTCAGTAGCGGTCAACTTATTGGCATGTTCGCCATCGCCAACAGCCGCCAGCCGCTGAATCAGGCGCTGCTGGACTGGCTACAGCCGTTCACCGACACCTGCGTGCTGCTGATCAACCTGTACCGGCAGATGGCCGAGCGCGAGCAGGTCCTCAAGGACCTGTCGGCGGCGCGTGATCAGGCGGAACACGCCAACCAGGCGAAAAGCGACTTCCTGTCGTCGATGAGCCACGAGCTGCGCACCCCGCTGAATGCCATTCTGGGCTTTGCCCAACTGCTTGCCAGCAACACTCGCACGCCGCTCAACGCCAAGCAGCAGCGACAGGTCAGACAGATCGAAAAGGGCGGCCAGCACCTACTCAGCCTGATCAACGACGTGCTGGACCTGGCCAAGATCGAGGCCCGCCAGCTGTCGCTTTCCATTGAATCCATTTCGCTTGCCAGCGTGCTCGACGATGCCTGCAGCACCCTGGAAGCCAGCGCAGATGCCGCGGGCATTACCCTGACCTGCACGCCCCCCGATGCCAGTTGGCAGGTGCATGCCGACTACACGCGGACCAAGCAGGTCCTGCTTAACCTGCTGTCCAACGCCATCAAATATAACGTAGCCCATGGCCGTATCGAGGTCAGCGCCGAGCACCAGCAGGCACATATCTTAATTCGTGTGCGGGATACGGGGCCCGGCGTCGACTCCGCCCGCATCGAGGAGCTGTTCGAGCCGTTTAATCGGCTCGACGCCGAGCACAGCCGCGTGGAGGGGACGGGTATCGGTCTGTCCATCACCCGCGAGCTGGTCACACAGATGCACGGCCAGATCGGCGTCGACAGCCAGCCGGACCAGGGCGCCACTTTCTGGTTCACGCTGCCTTTGGCGACGCCGGCCGCCGCGCCATCGCCACGCGAAGTTCAGCCCGACGCCCCGGCAGCGGCGGCGTCATCGCGCACGCTGCTGTATATCGAGGACAACCCCGCCAATCAGCGCCTGATGGAAGATATCGTCGACGCGATGGAGGGCATAACCCTGCGCATCGCGCCGAGCGCCGAGCTTGGCCTGGACATGCTGCACGCCGAGATACCCGCCGTGGTGCTGATGGACCTGCACCTGCCGGGCATGAGCGGCTTTGAGGCGCTGACCCGTCTGCGCCAGGACCCGCGCTATCAGACACTTAAAGTGATCGCCCTCTCGGCCAATGCCCTGCCCCGCGATATCAGGAAGGGCCTCAACGCCGGCTTCGATGGCTATCTGACCAAACCGATCGACATTGCACAGCTTTCCGACACCCTTCACCATTTGCTGGGAGCGCCCACCAGGCAGGAGCCATGAAATTCCATTACAAACACGTATTGGTTGTTGACGACAATCCGGTCAATGTCGAGCTGATGCTCGACCTGCTCGACGACCAAGGCTTTGAAAACAGCCACGGCCTCAGCGATCCCCGTGACGTGCTGGGCTACTGTCAGCAGCAGTTGCCCGACCTGCTGCTGCTGGACATCCGCATGCCCCATCTGGATGGCTACGCGGTCATCGAGCAGCTCAACCACGCCTTTGGGCGCCAGACACCACCGATTATCGTGCTGACCGCGCAAATCGATAACGATACCAAGCAACGTTCGCTGGCCCTCGGCGTGCGCGATTTCGTTACCAAGCCGTTTCAGCACGCCGAGGTATTACAGCGCATTCACAACGTGCTGAGCGTCGAGCACCGCTTCCGCATTCGCGACCAGCAGGCCGATTCGTTCGAGCGCATGGTGAAAAAGCGCACCCAGGAACTCAATCGTCAATCGCGTACCGACCCGATCACCCAACTGCCCAACCGTCGCGGACTCAGCCAGACCCTCAGCGAGGCGGCCGCATTGCGCAAGCCCACAGGGCTACTGTTTATTGCCCTGGACCGGTTGGACGATGTCATTCGGCTGCATGGCTACCGGGTCGCCGAGCGACTCCTCCACCACATTGCCCAGCGCCTTAACGAATGCCTGAGTGACGCCAATACCCTGGGCCTGTGGGGCGGCAGCGAACTGCTGGTGATCAGCGAGAGCAATGACGACGATGAACTACTGGCGCTGGCCCACCAGCTGATGGCCGTATTCGAGCACGACCAGCAGTTGGATGACCTGCTGCTACCGCTAGCGGCACGGATCGGCATCAGTCGTTCGCAGGGCGCGTTTGATACCGAGCGGCTGGTGCATATGGCCGCTCTGGCGCTGCCGCCCCATCAAAGCTGTGCGGTGCAGTGCTACAACGAAAACCTCGAGGCCCAGCAACGCCATCGGCTGCACGTCCAGCAGGCGCTGCGCGGCGCGACCGAGCGGGGCGAAATGTCGCTCGCCTTCCAGCCCAAGCTATCGCTGATGGATCAGCGCATCGTCGGCGCTGAAGCACTGCTGCGCTGGCATCACCCCGAGCTTGGGCAGATCTCGCCGGGCGTGTTTATTCCGCTGGCCGAAGCCAGCGGGGATATTTTCGCGATTGGCCAGTGGGTGATGGAAGAAGCCATGCGCACCATCGCCTGCTGGCGCGAACAGCAGGTGCTGGGCAATCACTTCCACGTGGCGGTCAACGTGGCGGCTCGCCAGCTGGCACGCCGGGATTTCGCCGACGGCCTGCTGCGCCAGCTGGCAGCGCGGCAGATTCCCACCCACTTTTTCGCTATCGAAGTCACCGAATCCGGCCTGATGGGCGACATGCAGAACGCCCGCCAGCAGCTGGCGCGGCTCAGCCAGGCGAATATCGCCGTCGCCATCGACGATTTCGGCACCGGCCATTCCTCGCTGGCGTATATTAAGACGCTGCCGTTTTCGACGCTGAAGATCGATCGCGCCTTCGTGATGGACCTGGAAGAAAGCGATGTGGACCGACAGTTGGCGCGCACCATTACTCAGCTTGCGCATAGTGTAGGCTGTGATGTGGTGGCGGAGGGCATTGAAACCTGGGCCCAGGCCCAGTACTTACGCCGTATTGGCTGTGAAACCGCCCAGGGCTACTATTACTCACGCCCGCTACCGGCCGACGACTTTATTGATTGGTGCGATCATTGGCAGTCGCACTTGCCACCTAATGCCACGGAGACCACTTAATGGCTCACGATTTGCTAGACCGGATACGCGAACGCCTGGAAGAGCTCAACCGCTCGGAGCGTAAAGTCGCCAATGTGATTATCGACGATCCGGCGGCCGCCACCAGCCTCAGCATCGCAAGCCTGGCTCAAGCGGCAAGCGTCAGCGAGCCGACGGTAAATCGTTTCTGCCGTAATTTCGGCGCCAAGGGCTACCCGGATTTCAAGATCAAGCTGGCCCAGAGCCTGGCCGGCGGCACGCCCTACGTAACCCGCGCGGTCGAGCCCGGCGATACCGCCACCCAGTACACCCACAAGATTTTCGGCGCCACCATTGCAGCCCTCGACGAAGCCCAGCGGGAAGTCGACATGGGCGCCGTCGAACGCATGGTGGACTACCTGACCCAGGCCAAACAGATTCACTTCTTCGGCCTGGGCGCCTCCGGTGCGGTGGCCCAGGACGCCCAGCACAAGTTCTTCCGCTTCAACCTGCCGGTCATGGTGCATATCGATGTGCTGATGCAGCGCATGGTGGCAGCCGCCTGCCACACCGGCGATGTGGTGGTGATCATTTCCTATACCGGGCGTACCCGCGAGCTGGTCGACATTGCCCGCGTGGCGCGTGAAGCCGGCGCGGTGGTGCTGGGCATCACGGCCCCGAAGTCACCGTTGGCCCAGGAATGCACCGCCACCCTTGAGGTCGCCACGCCGGAAGACACCGACCATTACATGCCGATGACGTCGCGGGTGATTCAGCTGACGCTGATCGACGCCCTGGCCACCGGTGTGACGCTCCGGCGCGGCGAGGATTTTCTGCCGCACCTCAAGAAAATCAAGGATAGCCTGCGCGAAACGCGCTTTCCCGTGAACAAGGCGACCTAGCAGTCAGATTGCTCAGCGGCTCACGGCGGCGGAGACGGTAATCTCGACCTTCAGCTCGTCCGCGGGCATGGGGGCGCACACGCAGGTGCGGGCCGGGGCATGACCTTCCGGCACCCAGGCGTCCCATACGGCATTCATGGCCGCAAAGTCGCCGCCGTCCTTGAGGTAGATCGTCGCGGTCAGCAACTGCTCGCGGGATGAACCGATCTCGGCCAGCAGCGCATCGACGCGCGCCAGCATGCTGTGGGTCTGCTGGGTAATGTCGCCCTCCCTGGCGTCGGGTCCGGCCACCTGGCCGCATAGGTGCGCGACTCCCTGGTGGATAACCGCGCGGCTCATGCGGGCTTTGGTATCGTGGCGTTGAATCGTCATGGGTTGCCTCCTTGGCTTGAATCACTGGTGATTGGGTGGCCAAAAATACCATGCCGACCGGGCTGGCACTATTCGGCGCAGTCGATGCACTTGAGCACCAGCGGGTCGCTTTCCAGCCGTTTGACGTTGATCCACTCGCCGCACTCAATGCATTCGCCGAACACCCCTTGCTCGAGACGCTGCAGGGCGCCGGCGATGCGCGTGACGTTCAACTGCCGGCGCTGCTCTTCGGCCTTGGCCATCTCCTGGCCCTGAAGCGCGTCCATCCGCAACAGGCGACCGACCGAGGTTTGGTCGAGGGTCACAGTATCCCGGGCCCCGGCACTGCTGGCGCTTTCGTCGAGGAGCGTTTCGCGCAGGGTCAACAGCCGCGCCTTCATGGCCACCGCATCGATGTCTGGATGGTTCATCACCGTCTCCTTATGATCTGCTGTTACACTTAGCAAGCTGGCGACTTTTTGGGCGTCGTTCCGCCTGCTTGTTTCGCAAAGGATACTGCACCATGGGCTACCGCACACTGCTGCGCGACCACCGCAGCGTGTTGAGTATCGCCTTTTTGGCGATGTTCAGCTCAAGCCTGGGACAAAGCTTTTTTGTGGGGTTGTTTCAGGCACCGCTGGCCGAGCATTGGCAGCTGAGCGCGGGGCAATTTGGCACGGCCTACACAGTGGTAACACTGGCGGCGGGATTTGTCATGCTGCGTGTCGGCCCCTCTATCGACTGGGTTGCCCCCCGCCGGTTTGCGATAACGGTTTTGCTTGCCCTGCTCGTCGGCGTGGCGCTGATGACGCTGTCACCCTTGAAACGATGCTTATGTTTATCGTCACCGCCTGGTGCCTAGCCAAACGCGTGTTGCAGGTGGACAGCCGAACCGCACTAGCGCAGGATCAGCACCGGTAATTGAGCTTTGCGTAACATCGCCGTCGTGGTGCTGCCCACCAGCAGGTGGCGGATACGCGAATGGCCGTAGGCCCCCATCACCAGCATATCGATGGCGTGTTCTTCCTTGTAGGCGCGTAGCGTTTCTTCAACGTCGCCCGCCCGAATCGCGCCTTCGGCGGCGTGTCCGGCATCTTCAAGAGTGCTCAGCGCCCATTCCAACTGCGAGCGATGCTCGGCGGTTTCCGCACCGACAATCACCACATGGCAGGTTACCCCGTTAAACAGCGGGCTCTTGGCCAGCATCTCGATGCCTTTGCGCGCCGTCTTGCTGCCGTCGAAGGCCATCATCACCGTTTCGGGACGGGTAAAGGTCTTGGGCACCATGAGAATCGGACGGTGCATTTCACGCACCACGCGCTCAAGGTTCGAACCCAGATGCCCGCTGGCCTGATGGGCGGTTTCACCGCGCTTGCCGACCACCAGCAGCCGCACGTCATTTTCCTGCTCCACCAGCGTTTCCACCAGCGTGCCGTTGCGCTGCATGGTCTCCGGCGCCTCGATACCCGCGTGCAGGGCGCGCTGCTTGGCGTCGTCAAGCAACAACCGGCCTTGCTCACGGGCCAGCTTGGCATGCTGCTCCTCAATGTCGGATAACTTCTCGAGCAGATGCTCGCGGGTGCCGAGACCCAGGTTGCCGGTCAGGTCAGGCTCCGAGGTCTGCGGGTGGTTATCGATGACATGGATAAACGCCAGCGGGGCGTCAAGGCGCTGGGCGGCCCATACCGCATAGTCGCAGACACCCGTGGAAAACCCTGAGCTATCTACGGCCGCTAATACGTGGTCGGTCATGGCGTGCGTCTCCTTAAACGGCGAGTCGAGGTGATTGTTGTTATTCACCTTCCTTTCTACACGAAGTCATTCAGCCACGACAGCGCCCCAACGCTTCCCCATGATAAGCTTGATGATCATCAGATCGTGCCGGCAAGGGGAAGCATTCGTGGGGATTGGCTTGGCAAGCATTGCGCTGGTAGCCGTGGGCGGTGCCGTCGGCGGCATGGCCCGCGTCGGCGTTTCCCAGCTCGCCGCCCGATGGTTAGGTAACGCCTTTCCCTGGGGCACCCTGGCCGTCAACCTGCTGGGGGCGTTGGCGCTTGGCTGGCTGGCGGCCACGCTTACCACCGACAGCGTCGCACCGACGGGCGGCCCCTGGCTGATGCTCGCTGTGGGGCTGCTCGGTGGTTTTACCACGGTGTCGTCCTTCAGCCTGCAGACGCTGGGCCTGTGGGAAAGCGGCAAGGGCGGCAAGGCGCTGGTTAACATCATCACCACCGTCACGCTGGGCATCACCGCCCTTTCTCTGGGCGCCTGGCTGGGAGGTGGGCTGTGAAAACCCTCACCAGCTACGCCGCGGTCGGTATCGGCAGCGGGCTTGGCAGTGCGCTGCGCTATGTGATTTCGCTATCGATGATCGACGCGTTCGGCAGCGCCTTTCCCTGGGGCACGCTGCTGGTCAACGTGGCGGGTTCCTGGCTGATCGGCTGGCTGGCAGCGCGCATTGCCAGGGCCCCTAAAGCGCGCCTGGCAAGCTGGCAGCCTTTCCTGGTAGCCGGCTTTTGCGGCGGCTTCACCACTTTCTCTCTGTTCAGCCTGGAAGTCGTTCTGCTGGCGCAGAACCACCCGGCGTTGGCGTTGGCGTATACCCTCGGCAGCCTGCCGCTGTGGCTCGCGGCGGTGTGGTTGGGTCAGCGCTGTGCCATTGACCGTTGAGCCTATTGCCTGCGCGCCACGCTCAACGGTTACCGGGTCAGCGGCGGCTTGATCAGCCGCGGCACCCAGGTCAGGTAAGCCACCATCCCCAACAGCTCGATCAGCGACTGCATGACAATGACCACCACCGCCGCGGCCCATACATCCGGCAGCGCCATCGCCAGCGGCAGCACCACAAAGGAGTTGCGGGTGCCCAGGCTGAAGGCCAGTGTCCGACCGGATTTTACGGGTAGCCTGGCCAGCCGGCCAAGCCATCTGGCGACCACGGCGGCGGCAAGCAGGTAAATGACAAAGATCGCCGCCACCTGCCACAGGGTTTCGCGGGTTTCCATGATGACGTGTACCTGCGAGGCGGCAATCAGAAATACCACCGCCGTCAACAGCGGCACGGGCAACCAGCCCATGACGCTGACGCTTTTCTTTAGCGCCGCGTACCGTTCGGCGCCTTTTTCCGTCAGCCAGGCAAGCAGCAGCGGGGTCACAATGAGCCCGGCAAAGGCGGGCAATAATTCGGCGAATAGCTTAACCGCGACCAGCTGCTCACCCATCATCAGCGTGACATACAGCGGCAGCAGCACGATCTGCAGCAACAGCAATACCGGCGTGGCGGCAATCGCCCGGGCGCTATCGCCCTGCCCCAGGTGTGTAAAGCTGATAAACCAGTCGGTGCAGGGCACCAGCAACACCAGCAGGACGCCGAGCATCAGGCTGGTTTCCAACGCAAACAGCGTGACAAGCCCCCACACGATCAGCGGCATGATCACGAAGTTGCCTGCGATCAGGGCGCCCAGAAAGCGCCGGTCGTTGAGCGCCCGGGAAACATGCAGCAGCGGCACCTGGGTGAAGGTGGCATACAGCAAGGCGCCGAGTAACGGCCAGAGCGCTGTCTCCCAGGCGTGCAGCGCCTCCCAGCGCGTTCCCAGGACGATACCGGCCAGGATAGCCGCCAGATAGCAACCAACCTGATACTTTTCCAGCGTGTCTCGCATTCAGCCATCCGCTCGTGCTAGATAAAAGGAAAGCCATAAGCTAACACGGCGGCAGCTTTTAATGACTCAGCTCACGCGTTCATAGCCCCCTACCACGCCTCTCTTGCTCAGCACGAACTGCCAGAGCTGAATCTCCCGGGCGCGGAAGGCGCCGGCACAGCTGAGCAGGTAATACCGCCACATGCGGTAAAAGGCATCATCAAAGCGGTCGCGGAAGTTTGGCCAGTTGGCTTCGAAATTGGCATGCCAGGCCATCAGGGTCTTGTCGTAATTAGCCCCGAAGTTGTGCACATCTTCCACCACGAAGAGCGGCTCGGAGGCTTCGACGACCTGGCCGAGGGTCGGCAATTCGCCGTTGGGGAAGATGTACTTGTCGATCCATGGGTCGGAAGGCGTGGCGGAAAGGTTCTTGCCAATGGTGTGGAGCAGAAACAGCCCGTCGTCTTTCAGGCAGCGGCTTGCCACCTCCATGAACTGGCGATAGTTTTTATGCCCCACGTGTTCAAACATGCCAATGCTTGCGATGCGGTCAAACTGCTCGGTTTCGTCGCGATAGTCCTGCAGGCGAAACTCGACGGGCAGCCCGCTTCTCATCAGCCGCTTGCCGAACTCCGCCTGCTCTCTGGAAATTGTCAGGCCCACGCATTCGACGCCGTAATACTCGGCGGCGTAAGCCATAAAGCTACCCCAGCCGCAGCCGATATCCAGCACCCGCATGCCGGGCTGCAAGCCCAATTTACGACAGATGAGGTCGAGCTTGGCTTCCTGGGCATCATCCAGGCTGGCAGCCTCTTTCCAGTAGCCGCAGGTATAGGTCATGCGCTTGTCGAGCATGGCCGCGTAGAATTCATTGCCCAGATCGTAGTGTTTTTCGCCCACTTCCCAGGCGCGCTTGGCGCTTTGCCGATTGAGCAGTCGGGAGCGTAATGAATGATAGACAAGCTGCGTCGGCCGGATCCGCTGGTGGAGCTGGGCGCGCATCAGACGATAAAAGAACTGGTCCAGCGCCTTGGCGTCCCAGTCGCCATTCATATAACTTTCGCCAAGCCCCAGATTGCCTCGCGAAAGGGCGCTATCGATAACGCCTGGCGCCTTAAGTTGAATATCCCACGGCCGGTGGCCGTTGATCGCAATATCCGCCTGTTTCAGTAAATCCGCGACGAAGCGATGGGACGATAAGCGTTCGTCAAAGGCGGCACGTTGCGTGTCGAGCGTTGATAAATTCAAGGTAACACCCCGCCTATGCCCGTGAGTAAATTGGTAACACCTTTCCACTTAAGCATAGAACCAACTTCGCCGTTTGGTGAAATCGATGACCTTCTTTATAGCCGGACAAAAAAAGCCGGCCCGTCGAGAAACGGGCCGGCCTGAGGGGCGCTTAGCGCAATATGAGCATCGGTATGGTGCTCTTGCGCAGCATGTCGGTGGTCGTGCTGCCTACCAGCAGATGGCGAATGCGCGAGTGACCGTAGGCGCCCATCACCATCATGTCGATATGATGGTCTTTGGCATAGCCGTGCAGCGTGGCTTCCACTTCACCGGCGCGAATCGCTCCTTCGGCCGCGTGGCCGGCCTCGCGCAGCGTGGAAAGTGCCCACTCGAGCTGCGAGCTGTTCTCGCCGGTATCGGCGCCGACGATCACCACATGGCAGGCAATGCCGCTGAACAGCGGGCTCTTGGCGAGCATTTCAATGCCCTTCCGCGCCGTCTTGCTGCCGTCGAACGCCATCATGACCTTTTGCGGGGCTCTAAAGCCGCCGCGCGGCACCATCAGAATCGGCCGGTGCATTTCGCGCACCACGCGCTCAAGGTTTGAACCCAGATGGCCGCTGGCCTGGTCGGCGGTTTCGCCGCGTTTGCCTACGACCAGCAGACGCACATCGTTTTCAAGCTCTACCAGGGTTTCCACCAGGGTACCGTTGCGCTGGCGGGTGGCGGGATCGGCAATGCCGTCTTCAATGGCACGCGCCTTGGCCGCCTCAAGCATCAGCTTGCCCTGTTCGCGGTTGATCCTGGCCCGCTGCTCGTCAAGGGCGGAAAGCTCTTCCATGAGCTTTTCCCGCGCGCCGAGGCGCAGGCTCCCTGACAGGTTGGCGTCTTCGCTGGTTTGCGGATGGTTATCCACCACGTGGACGAACACCAGCGGCGCATTCAACGCCTGGCTGGCCCAGGCGGCGTAATCGCAGACGCTTTCGGAAAACGACGAGCCGTCGATCGCAGCTAACACTTGACCGGACAGCGTGAATTGATCAGACATTGTGCACTCCTTGCTGGTTAGTGGCCGCCCATGAGTTTTTCCACCGCGACGGGGTCGTCGTGCACGGCGTAACGATCGACCACGGTGGCACTCGCTTCGTTGAGGCCGATCAGCTCAACCTCGGTGCCTTCGCGGCGGAATTTGATCACCACCCGGTCCAACGCCTGCACGGCGGTGATATCCCAGAAGTGAGCCCGGGAGAGATTGATGGTGACCTTGTCGATGCTTTCCCTGAAATCAAACGCTTCGATAAAGCGCTCGGAGGACGCAAAGAACACCTGACCCACGACCTGATATTCGCGCTCGCTGCCCGGGGTGACTTCCTTCGAGCCGATGTACATGATGTTGCCGACCTTATTGGCGAAGAACATCGCCGCCAGCAGCACGCCCACGAAAACCCCAATCGCCAGGTTGTGGGTGCCCACGGTCACCGCCACGGTCGCCACCATCACGATATTGGTGCTCATCGGGTGTTTCTTGAGATCACGGATGGACTCCCAACTGAAGGTGCCCACCGACACCATGATCATCACCGCGACCAGCGCTGCCATGGGGATCTGCGAGACCCAGTCGGCGAGAAACACCACCATCAACAGCAGCGCAACACCGGCAATCAGGGTCGAAGTACGCCGACGGCCGCCGGATTTAACGTTGATCACCGACTGGCCGATCATCGCACAGCCCGCCATGCCGCCGATCATGCCCGAGCCGATATTGGCAATACCCTGGCCTTTACACTCACGATTTTTATCGCTTTTGGTATCGGTCAGATCGTCGATGATCGTCGCGGTCATCATGGATTCCAGCAGGCCCACCACGGTCAGCATCAGCGAGTACGGCAGGATGATCATCAGGGTTTCAAGATTCAGCGGCACGTCCGGCCACAGGAAGATGGGCAGGCTATCGGGCAGTTCGCCCATATCGCCCACGCTGCGAATCTCCATGCCGGTGATCATGTAAACCGCGGTCAGCACGACGATGCACACCAGCGGGGAAGGAATCGTTTTACCCAGCACCGGCACATAGGGGAAGCCGTAGATAATCGCCAGACCCGCCGCCGTCATGGCGTAAACGTGCCAGGTCACATCGGTCAGTTCCGGCAATTGGGCCATGAAGATGAGAATCGCCAGGGCGTTCACAAACCCCGTCACCACCGAGCGCGAAACAAAGCGCATCAGGTCGGCAAGCCTCAGGTAGCCGGCGATGATCTGGAACACGCCGGTCAACAGCGTCGCGGCCAGCAGATACTCGAGCCCGTGCTCCTTGACCAGGGTGATCATCAATAGCGCCATGGCCCCCGTGGCGGCCGAGATCATGCCCGAGCGGCCGCCGGTGAAGGCGATAATCACACAAATCGCAAAGGAGGCGTAAAGGCCGACCTTGGGGTCGACCCCCGCAATGATGGAGAAGGCGATCGCCTCGGGAATCAGGGCGAGCGCCACCACGATACCCGCCAGGGTGTCGCCCTTGAGGTTCGAGAGCCAAGACTGTTTAAATTTTTCGTACATGCGGGGGTCCATAGTTGAAGGTTAACGACAGGCCGCACGCGTTGGGCGTAAAACGCCCGACAGCGGCACGTAAAGCGCTTGGGTCATACAAGATGCTGCTTGAGAGATCGACGTACGCTGACGCCAGGACATAGCAAAGGCGGTATGCACGGATACCGTCAGGCGATGACGACCGGGTGAAGGCGTCATGCACAGTAATAGGAAGGGAAACCTAGGGTGGAGTCATCAGCCCTGAGGTGGCAAATGCCGGTAACGTCATAAAAAAGGTCACTGTGTAATCAACACGGTTTCATCGATGCGCCTGCCCTGAACGAGAAAGGCAACGGCAGAAGGCGCAAAATTCTAACAGTAATTTTACCACGCTGCACCCGGCCATTGCCGTTGGCGGTCCTTGACAACGGTCAGTCAGGCGCCATGTTCGACGACCGCAGGGTGCCCAAGCCCACCACTTTGGCGTACCATTGCAATGCAATATATCGACTGATCGAGTCCCAACTTTCCACGTTGAAGCGGCACCCCCCGCCGAGAGAAGAGGAGCAGTAGATGAGCCATTCCATAGCAGTGATCAAAGGCGACGGTATCGGCCCCGAAATCATGGACGCCACGCTACGCGTGCTGGATGCCCTGGATTGCGGTTTGGAGTACGAATTTATCGATGCAGGCCTGGGCGCGCTGGAAAAACACGGCACGCTGATCCCCCAGGCATCGCTGGACGCCATCGAAAAGCACGGTCTCGCGCTCAAAGGCCCGCTCACTACGCCGATCGGCAAAGGCTTCTCTTCCATCAACGTGCAGCTTCGCCGTCACTTTGACCTCTACGCCAACGTGCGTCCCGCCATCAGCTTCCCCGGTACGCGTTCGCGCTACGACGACATCGACATGATCACCGTGCGCGAAAACACCGAAGGCGCCTACCTGGCCGACGGCCAGGAATATACCGACGATGGCAATACCGCACTGTCGGTCATCAAGGTGACGCGCAAGGGCTCCGAGCGCATCGTACGCTACGCCTTTGAACTGGCGCGCAGCCAGGGCCGCAAGAAGGTCACGGCGGTGCACAAGGCCAACATCATCAAGACCAGCTCGGGCCTGTTTTTGGAAATCGCCCGGGAAATCGCCGAGGAATATCCGGAAATCGAATTCCAGGAAATGATCGTCGATAACGCCTGCATGCAGCTGGTGATGAACCCGCACCAGTTCGACGTGGTGGTCACCACCAACCTGTTCGGCGATATTCTCTCTGACCTGTGTGCGGGCCTTGTCGGCGGCCTAGGCCTGGCGCCGGGCGCCAACATCGGCGAGAAAGCGGCGATTTTTGAAGCGGTACACGGCTCGGCGCCGGACATTGCCGGCAAGAAAATTGCCAATCCCTGCGCCCTGCTGCTTGCCGCGGCGCAAATGCTCGACCACCTTGGCATGCCCGAGAAAGGCACCGCCATCCGTCAGGGGATTCGTACCGTGCTGGAAACCCGCAACGACATGGTCACCCCGGACATGGGCGGCACCGGCAACACCGATTCCTTTGCTGAGGCGCTGGTCGAATACGTCGGCCGGTAACACTTAACGACCTTGCTACTTGGCCGCCCGCGGGCGGCCATTGCTTTACGTCATGCTCCGCTAGATTAACGGAACCGGTAGCCGAGCAGACGCATCGCATTGAGGGTCACCAGCACGGTGGCACCGGTATCCGCCATCACCGCCACCCACATCCCGGTCACGCCTAGAAGCGTCGACACCAGAAATATCGCCTTGAAACCCAGCGCCAGCACCACGTTGGTCTTGACGTTGCGCAGCGTGGCTCGCGATAGCCCAATAAGCTCGGCAACGCCCATCATGCGATTCTTGAGCAGCGCCGCATCGGCGGTTTCAAGCGCCACATCGGTACCGCCGCCCATGGCAATTCCCACCTCGGCGGCCGCCAGCGCCGGGGCATCGTTGATACCGTCACCCACTTTCCCCACGGGTCCCAGACCCTGCGCCTGCCAGTCGCGTACCCGCTGGGCCTTGTCCTCGGGCATCAGCTCGCCTTCGGCCTCAATACCCAACTGCTCGCCCATGGCGGCCACGGTGCGCGCGTTATCGCCGCTGAGCATCACCACGCTAACCCCCAGACGGTTGAGCGCTTCAATCGCGGCGGGCGTATCCTCGCGGGGTTCGTCGCGCAGCGCCAACACGCCAAGCGCGGTACCTTCAGCCAGCAACAGGACCACCGTTTTACCCTCTGCTTCCAGCGCGGCAATTCGCGCTAACTGGATCTCGGTCCCCTGCCAATCCCGCGGGCTTGTCAGGGTCAGCTCCCGGCCCTCGAACCGACCGCTGACCCCCTGCCCGGCCTGAGCCTGACCCTCGGATGCCCTGCCAAGCGACAGACCCAACTGCTTTGCATGCTGCACAATGGCCTGCGCCACCGGGTGGCTTGAGTCCTGCTCCAGTGCGGCGGCCAGGCGGACAACCTCTTGCTCATTGGGCTCGTCCCAACCCTCCACGTCGGTCACGCTGGGCGCCCCTGCCGTCAGGGTACCGGTTTTATCCACGGCCACGCGCTTCAGCTTACCCAGCTGCTCGAGCACCGCGCCCCCCTTGATCAGCAGCCCGCGACGCGCCGCCGTGGAAAGCCCCGCCGCAATGGCGGCGGGTGTCGAGATGACCAGCGCACACGGGCAGGCGATCAGCAGCAGCGCCAGCGCCCGGTAGATCGACTCGGACCAGGCCAGGTCTGATACCCAGGGCGGTACCACCGCGACCAATAGCGCAACACCCACCACCAGCGGCATGTACCAGCGGGCAAAGCGATCGATAAAGCGCGCCACGGGGGCTTTGGCGGCCTGGGCCTCTTCTACCAGATGGATAATCCGCGCGATGGTGTTATCGGCGGCGCCACGGGTCACCTCGAGTTCCAGCGCTGCGTCGAGATTGACCGTGCCCGCCCAGACGTTGTCATTGGCGGCGCGCTGCCGGGGCACGGACTCACCGTTGATCGGCGACTCATCGAGATGCGAGGTCCCCGAGACGATCCGTCCGTCGCAGGGCACGCGATCGCCCGGTCGCACCAGGACCCGCTGGCCGGGCGTCAACGCGTCCGCCGGCACGTCACGGACCGTATCGCCCTCAAGCAGCCGCGCCGTGGCCGGGGCCAGATTGGCCAGCGCGGCAATGCGCCGACGCGCCTGCCCCGCGGCCACGCCCTCGAGCAACTCGCCCACGGCAAACAGAAATACGACCACGGCCGCCTCGGCGGCAGCGCCGATGATCACAGCCCCGAGCGCCGCAATCGTCATCAGCATCTCAATGGTCAGCGGGTTACCCATACGCAGCGCGCGCCAAGCGGCCTGCCCGATCGGCACCCAGCCCACCAGCGTCGCCACCACAAACGGCCAGCTACCCACCGCTGGGAAGCTCATCGTCAGCAGCCCCGCGATCGCCAGCAGCGCCCCGCTAAACACCACCAGCTGCCCTTTGGGCGTTCGCCACCAAGGTGGCGTCGAGGAAGCCTTGGGCGAGGCGTCCACCACGGGGTAGCCCAGCTTTGCCAGCGTTTGCGACAGGGTGTCGTGGTCCAGCGCATGACCGGTAACGCTCACCGTTCCGTTCATGCTTGAAGCGCTGACCTGCTCCACCTGGGGCAGGCGGTTAAGCGCCGTTTCGACGTTGCGTTCGCAGCCACCGCAGTCCATACCCTGAACGTTCAGGCGCAGCGTGTCGCGGGGGGTATCCTGGCGGGTCGTCATGGCATCGTCCTTCCCAGTCGGCTATCTTGGGATCAGCGTAATACCTGTAGTCACTAGAGGTTCAAGCCATGACCAGCACGCCAAGCCATGCCGCTATCGGCATCGGCGAACTTGCCAGCCGGACCCACTGCAAACCGGAAACCGTGCGCTATTACGAGAAGATCGGCCTGCTGCCCGCCGCCCCGCGTAATGAGGGCAACCAGCGGCGTTACAGCGAGGCAACGGTGCAGCGGCTGATGTTTGTTCGTCATGCGCGGGATTTCGGCTTCTCGGTGGAGGCCGTGCGGGAGCTACTCGATATGGCCGACCACCCAAGCCAGCCGTGCGACCAGGTCGATCAACTGGCACGCCGGCACCTGGCGGAGGTGGAGTCGCGCATTCAGCGGCTAATGGTTCTGCGCGACGAACTGAAGCGCACGGTTGCCCAGTGCGACGGCGACAGTGTCGCCCAGTGCCGGATTATCGAGGTGTTGAGCGACCACCGGCTGTGCGGCCACGATGCCGCCCATGGCGGCGCGGAGGCGCTACGTTAAGGCGGCGGCGCGTTACGCCCCCAGCCACACGTCGAGGAACAGCATGATCACAAGGCCAATAGCCAGGCCAAACGTCGCCTTCTTCTGGTGCCCACAGCGATGGGTCTCGGGAATGATTTCATGGCTGATCACGTAGAGCATGGCGCCTGCCGCAAAGGCCATGCCCCAGGGCAGCAATATCTGCGATACGCTGATGATGCTGGCGCCGAACAGGCCACCGATAGGCTCGATCAAACCGGTGAGCGCGGCAATCGACCACGACCGCCATCGGGAATAGCCCTCGCCCATTAGCGCAATCGCCACGGCCAGCCCTTCCGGCATGTTTTGCAGCCCAATCCCCATGGCCAGCGGCATGCCGCCCTCCAGACCGTTGGCGCCGAACCCCACGCCCACCGCCATGCCTTCGGGCAGATTATGAATGGCAATGGCAAACACGAACAGCCATACCCGACGCAGCGAAGCGGCTTCGGGGCCTTCGCGGCCCTGCTGGAAATGCTCGTGGGGCAGGCGTTCATTGAGCAGCGCAATCGCCCCCATGCCCAGCAAAATCGCCGCGCAGACAATCGCGGCAGGCACCGGCCCACCCGCGTAATAGATTTCGGCGGCGTCCAGCGCTGGGATGATCAGCGAGAAGAACGATGCCGCCAGCATGACGCCGGCGGCAAAACCCAGCGCGAGGTCTCGAAACCCGCGGTCGGGGGTTTTGCCCAGCAATACCGGTAGCGCACCGACGGCCGTTAACGAGCCGGCGGCAAGGCTACCCAAGAACCCGAGTAAAAAGGTATTTTCCATGCGCCAAAAGGGCCTTGTATCAAGAGGGTCAGCGCGACGGGGATGATGGTTAGCCCAGCCCGCGCAGAATAAAGTCTACGGTTTGCTGCGCCTGATGCTTCGAGGCGCCGTTCTTCATCAACAGCCGCAAGCCAGACATGGATAGCGTCAAAAACTGCGCGGCGCTTTCGGGGTCGCGCGTATCGGCGATGCTGCCTTCCTGCTGAGCGCGTTTGATGACCTCGGAGAAAAACGCATTGATGCTTGCCACGCTGTCCCGAGCGGTCTGTGCCGGCAGCGAATCCTCACCGCCCAGTTCCGTGGCGGAATTGAACAACAGGCAGCCAAGCGACGCCCGTTGGCTGTCGGTATCGGCGGCAGAATACAAAAGCTGCTCGATAAACGACCAGGCGCTATTGGCGGCGTCCAACTGTTCGGCCAGCGACGCCAGCAGCTCATCACGATAATTCTGCAGGGATAACAGGAATAGCGCCTCTTTGTTACCGAACGCCTGGTACAGACTGCTACGCGACAGCGCCATGGCGTCCAGCAGGTCACGCATGGACGTATGGTAGTAGCCAGAGCGCCAGAAGGTGTTAATCGCCGCCTTTAGCGCTTCTTCTGGCTGGTGCTGTAAGGGTCTGCCGATGGACATCGTCACCACTCTTGGAATCAGTCGCCCACTATTCAATGGGGCAGTCACTCTCTAGCGCATTAATTTAACATGCCGCAGGGGCATTAGGGGAGCCAGCCGCCCTTCGCGAATGCAGGGCAAAGAAAAAGCTGCACGTGGCAGCCGATGGTGACACAGCAACGCTCATCCCCGGCGCGGCCTGGCCGAACCGGGGATGGGATGCGTCTAGAGATCGTTGAAGGCTTAGTTCAGCAGCTCTTTCACCTGCTTGATGCCGTCGCGGGCGAGCTGCACCGGGCGGGAATCACTGATGGTCCAGGCGGCCATCGAGCCATCGTACATGGCGATGTTGTCGAACTCAGCGACTTCGCTGAGCACAAACCAGTCGGTCGCGGCCCAGTGGCCGGTGTTGCAGAAGGCGATCGTGCGCTCGCTGCTATCCAGCTCCACGGCATTGATGCGCGACTGCAGACCCTCAACGTCCAGATAGTAAGCGCCGTTCTGGTCGTTCAGGTGCGACTGATGGGGCAGGCTCCGCGCGCCTGGAATCGTGCCGGCAACCCGCGCCGCAGGGGATTGGTTGTCACCGGCGAAATAGTCGGCGGGCCGGGCGTCGACTAGCTGCGACTGGCTTTCACGGGCGGCTTCCACGTCCTCGGTTGACGCAATCAGTTCCTCGCGGAGCGTGGCATCAAACTCGGCGGCATCGTAAGACTCGGGCTCGCCGCTTGCCACGTCAAAGCCTTGCTGCTCCCAGCCCGCAAAGCCGCCGTTGAGGATGGCAACATCGTCGTGGCCGAGGACTTTAAGCGTCCAATACACCCGCGCCGCGCTGCCGAAATCGGTGGCGCCGGTACCCGCGGGCACAATCACCACCGCGCTGTCGTTATCGATCCCCAGGTCGCCAACCAGCGCTTCAAGATCGCTCACCTCGGGCATCAAGCCCGCTACGCTGTCGCGGGTTTCGCGCCAGCCGTCATCGGTGTAGCTTGAATAGCGGCTGCCCGGAATGCGGGCCTCGGCAAAGCTTTCGGCATCGCCGCCATCGTCGATGGACGAGCGCACGTCCAACACCACCAATTCCTCTTCATCGAGATGCTCGTTCAGCCACTCGGCATCCACCAGCGGCGTCATTTCAAGCGCATAGGCCTGGGCGGAAAACCCCAGGGCGCCGACCAAGCCCAATAGTAAGCGGGACATAAAACCTCCATTGCGGTCGCGAGCAGCACTCATCGACCTGAGCCAAACAGGAAAAAGAACGATTGGTACATTAATATGATAATGGGTGATATAAAACCATTATTAAAATGCTTTTTTGGCATAAACGTATAGATAAACGCCCCAATGGTCGTGGCATCGGTGCAAGGCTTGCTTTTGGCAATCGCTGAAAATGTTGTGTAAGTAATCGCCCTGATCGACCACTCACTGGTGACGACCCGACAAGGAGCCCAGGATGAGCGCGCAAGCTACTCCCCCACCACGCTTTTGGCTAAGCGGCAAACGCCATGCCGAACAGGACCTTTTTTTCCGCCAGACCCTGGAAGCCAAGGGCTGGCAGCAAGGCGATGAAACGCAGTGGCAGGCGGCCTGGGTCACCGGCATGCCACCGAAGGCAGCGTTCAAGGCGACCTCCCCCAGCCAGGTGATGAACCACATTCCCGGCAACGCTGCGCTCACGGTCAAAAGCCGCCTGCATGCGGGCTTGAAGGCGCTTCGTGACCGCACCCGGCACCACTTTGGGGAGGCGCACTCCATCACGAAGCGGCTGAATTTCTTCCCGCGCGCCTATGAAATGCCCCACGACTACCCGGCGCTGATCGAAGACACCGCCGCGCATCCCGATAAGCGCTGGATCCTGAAGCCCACCAATGCCTCCAAGGGCCAAGGGGTTCAGGTGCTGCGCGACCCGACCAGCGCGCCGCTGGCGCCCAACTGGCTGGTGCAGGAGTACGTAGCCAACCCGCATACTATCCGCGGCCACAAGTACGTGCTGCGCCTGTATATGCTGATCGCCAGCATCGACCCGCTACGCGTGTATCTCTATGACCAGGGCTTTGCCAAGCTGGCCTCGGCGCCGTGGAGCCCGGATGATATCGACAACCCCTTCAGCCAGTTGACCAACCCCGACATCAACGCGCTCAACCTGGACGCCGAGGTTCCGGTGGAGTTTATCGACCTTGACCGCTACCGCCACTGGCTGCGGGAACAGGGTCACGACGATCAGGCGCTGTTTGACCAGCTTCAGGATCTGGCCACGCTGACCGCGCTCTCCGGGGTCGGAGCGATGCGCGCCCGCTCCCAGGAAGACGGCGCCGACCCGCGGGGTTGCTACGAGCTGATCGGCCTGGACTGTCTGGTCGACGATCAGCTCAAGCCCTGGATTCTGGAGTGCAACCTGAGCCCCTCGCTGGGCACCTGCGCCAAGCCCGAGCACGGCGGCGTGGTCGAAGAGGCCGTCAAAACCGGGCTAGTGGAAGACATGATCGCCCTGACCGGGCTGACTCAGCCGCCCCGCGACACGGCCACCTTCGATGCCGCTGCGCTGGCGGCCGAGCGTGAACGCGCGGGAGGCTTCGTGCCGCTCTACCCGACCCAGGACGCCCATCGCTATCTGCCCTTTGTCGGGCTACCCAGCCTTGCCGATTACCGGCTGGCGACCGAGCTCGCTCCGCTGAGCCTGTCTTTCCAAGGCCAGGACGTCAGTGAGCTGATCGACGACGATCGTCTAGCGCTTTACCACCACCCAAGCGGGCACTATTTTCAGCTTAACGACAGCGCGGCGCTGATCTGGCTGCTGGTCAGCGAAGGCGCGCCGATCGAAAGCGTAATTGAACAGCTCCAAGAGGCAAGCGGCGGGCAGGTCGATGCCGATACCCTGGCCAGCGACCTCTGGGCGACCCTTGCGCAATGGTGGCAGCACGGCCTGCTGGCGCCCGGGGATGGCGACATCGCCGCGTCTGACACGACGCCCCCCGCTCGCGAGCGTCCCGCCACCTGGCGCAGTACGCTGCTCTTTGATCAGCGCCGCTGGTCGATCAGCGCGCCCGAGGGCCCCGTGTCAGCCACGATTGCCGAGACACTGACGCCGCTGCTGAACGCCGACGGCAATGCCGCCGACACGTCGCTGCATGTCCTCGAAAGCGCCAACGGTTACTGCCTGACCAGCGACAGCCGGGTGATTCGCTCGCGCCTGCATCTGGACGACATCGTCCCTGCCCTCACTCAGCACTGGCTGTCCCACGCCGTGAGTGACGGGCAACTGGTACTTGATGTCGTCCTGCTAAGTCGGCCAGAGGGGCATGTTGTCTGCGTTGTGCCTAACCAGGCGCTTGCCCAGGCGATGGGTACGCTGAAAACCGTGGCGGCGCAGAATGACCTTGCCCTGACACGCGGGGCACGCCTCTCGCTGGGCGCACCGGACACCCTGAAGCCGCTTAATCTACCGCTTGAGGATGCAGGGTTCCTGTTCCATGAGCGCGGCCCTTGCGTCGGGCTGTTATGGCTTGATGCCGCCCCAAACGACAGCTCCGAAGCACCGTCGTCGCTCGAGTTGCTCGGCGCCCTGCTGCCCAGGGCCCAGGAAACAGCAGATCAACCGCAAGGGTTAAGCCCTGACGCCTTGGCCGCGCTGCAGCACATGGCCCAATGCGTGCACGGCGCGCGGCTGGCCAGCACCCAGGTCGAGGCCGTTGCCCAATGGCTTGATCGGACACCGTTTTTACCCTCTTCCCACGCCGCGTTATAGCGGCAGGAAGTCGCGCCATCTGGCGCATTTGCTTGTAACACCAAAAGGAGAAGCCGCATGTCTCAACACGAAGCGAAACGGCGTTTACTGAGCCGCCTTAGCCGCCAGTTCGGCTATACCGCCCCGGCGCTTGCGCTGGTCGCGGGTGGTCTGGCCTTTCAGGCCCAGGCCGACGAACCCACCGAAGGGTTCACCTCGATGCAGGAAGCCCCCATGATGCTGGCGGAAGGCGGAGCTGAAGGCAACGACGAAGAAGAAATGGAAGGTGAAGGAGAAGCGGAAGGCGAAGGCGGTGCCGAAGCCGGTTAACACCGGCCTTGCCCGCTAAGATAACTGCTTCTGTGCCGGTGTACGCACCGGCACACTTCACCGGGAGGCTAATGACCATGTCGACATCATCACTGTCGCCACTGATAGACGAAAACGTGCAAACGCTCGCGCAGCTCGCCCAACTGCTGGGCCGCGTCTCGACACACGACTACCAGCGCCCGCTTGGCGCCAAGGGTACCCAGTCCCTAGGCAAGCACGTCCGCCATATTCTCGAGCACTACCAGACGCTGCTGGATGCCTGCGCGATGGCTCCTACTCAAGCGATCTTCGACTATGAAAATCGCCCGCGGGAAGCGGCGCTGGAAACCCAGCCAGGCTATGCGGGTGAGCGTACTGAAGCGCTGCAGGCGGGGCTCAAGGCATTAGCAACCATGCCCCACGATGCTGCCCTGACGCTGAGCTATCCGGTTGAGGTGGATGACGCCGACGGTTCGGTAGCCCTGCCCACCAGCCTGGGGCGGGAACTGGCGTTTTTAACCAGCCACAGCATTCACCATATGGCGCTGCTGGGCACGCTCTGCGAACAGCTGGGCATTGCGCTGCCCGAGCACTTCGGCGTTCATCCATCGACGCTGCGCTACTGGGCACGACAGACTAATCATCACGACCGCGCGGCGGCGTCTGCCTGAGGGGCTGCAAAAGCATACGATCCAGACGCAGCTCCCTGGCATCACGAAAGTCCTCGATGCCGATCGTCATCCCCAGATGGCCCTTTTCCGGCTGGTCACGATAGGTGCCGAACAGCTTGTCCCACCAGGGCAGGTTGAAGCCGAAGTTGCTGTCGGTTTCGCGGCGTATGATGGAGTGATGAACGCGGTGCATATCCGGCGTCACCACCAGCCAGCGCAGTCGACGATCCAGTTTGCGCGGCAGGCGGACGTTGCCATGATTGAACATCGACGTGGCGTTCAAGAGCACTTCAAACAGTAGCACCGCAACAGCGGGTGCGCCCAGCAGCACCACCACCGCCATCTTGATCGCCATCGACAGCACGATTTCCAGCGGGTGAAAGCGCAGCCCGGTGGTGACATCGAACTCCAGGTCGGCATGGTGCATACGGTGCAACCGCCACAGCCACGGCACCGCATGAAACAGGCGATGCTGAAAGTAGATGGCCACATCCAGCACCAGCACGGATACCACCACTGCCAGCCAGGCCGGCAGCGCGAAAACGTTAAACAGCCCCCACCCCTGCTCAGCGGCCAGCAGGGCCGTACCCACCGCCGCCAGCGGAAACGCCACGCGCACCGCCAGCGTATCTATCATTACAATCAGCAAGTTGCTCGGCCAGCGTTGCCCACGGCCGATACGCTGAGGTCGCCGCTGCGCCATCACCTCCCACCCGGCCATGGTCAGCAGCACCGCCACAAAGGCCGTCCCGCGAATCAGCGGCTCGAAGTCTAAAAGCAGTTCGTGCATGGCAACGCCTCCTCTTACCCCAGCGGTAATCCCGCCGCTTTCCACTCGGGGAAACCTTCGGCAAACCGCCTGACCTGAAAGCCGCGTTCACGCAGCCACATCACGGCTTCATGGGAAAGCGCGCAGTAAGGGCCCCGGCAATACGCCACGATCTCGCGATCACGAGGCAGTTGATCCAGCATGCTTTCCAGCGATGCCAGCGGGATATTCAGCGCCTCGGGCAGGTGGCCCGCGGCGTACTCCTCTTCAGGCCGCACATCCAGCAACACCACCTCGCCGCGCTCGAGCCCGGCCAGCAGTTCCTGCCGTGAAACGGCTTTCATCGCCCCGCCTGCGTCGTCGTCGGCGAACAGCTGACTGACCAGACGCTCCATTTCCGCCAGATTGGTTTCGGCTACCTGGCGCAGCAGGCTCATCAGGGTGACGATGCGCTCATCGGTGAGGCGATAAATCATCTGCGTGCCCGAACGGCTGGCGGTCACCAACCCCGCCCGACGCAGATGTTGGAGGTGTTGGGAGGCGTTGCCCACGGTGAGGTTGGTTTTGCTGGCCAGGCTTTCCACTGGCGCGTCCATCTGTGCCAGGCGTTCCAACAGGGCCAGCCGGTGGCCATTACCCACGGCCCGGGCCACCTGGGCCAGGGTATCGAGTACGTCCTGTTGCGATGTCATCGTGTCTGCTCCCTGGATTTTCGTCGCGTTCAAGCTTGACAGCTAATAAGTTTATTACTCAGTATAAAAATCATTCTATTGATTAATAGAATGATGCTCAAGGAGAACCGCTATGCAAACATTAATCATCATTAACGACCCACCCTATGGCACCGAGCGACTCTATAACGGCCTACGCTTAGCCCATGCACTACTCAAACGCGAAGCAGGCGTATGCGTGTTTCTCATGGGCGATGCGGTCTCGGGCGCCAAAGGAGGCCAGAAGACGCCGGACGGCTTCTACAACGCCGAGCGCATGGTCAAACGCGTGATCAATAAGGGTCGCGTGCTGCTATGTGGCACCTGCATGGATGCCCGGGGAATCACCGAGGAGGTGGTGGTCAAGGGTGCCGAGCGCAGCACCATGGATGAACTCGCCGAGCTTACCGAGCAGGCCGATAAAGTACTGGTCTTTTAGCTTTTTCTGTAACAATCACTTGTCTACTCAAGACATGAAAACGCTGGTTGCCAAAAAATGTAGGTTGGGTCTGTAAGGCGTTTGCGATAGCGGTCACTTACCTACGGTAACGCCACTACATAGCCGAGGTTTTCATGTCTTACCTACCTATTCATGCGCATCGATTTATCGTCGCGAGCCTCTGGGTGCTTGCCACCCTCGCGCTAGTGATAAGCCACTCTGCCAATGCCGAGGAGCCGATCCAATGGCCGCAGGAAGGCTGGAACGTAGTGATTACCGATAAAGCCTATGCCGATTTGGTTGAAGACCTGCGCAGCGCTGTCGCCGAGAACGACATGATCGTGGTGACCGAAGCCAGTCCAACCGACGCCGCCGCCCAGCGCGGCGAGACAATTCCCGGCAATCGGGTCATCGGCGTGTTCCGTAACGATTTTGCCATACGCATTATCCGCGAAAGCGTCCCCGCCATGATTGAAGCACCACTGCGCTTTTACGTAACCGAAGATGACGCAGAAAGCGCCACGCTGTCCTGGAAGACGCCCAGCGCTGTCTTCGCTCCCTACGGGCAGAATGACGATGATGAATTGGCGGCTATTGCCAGTGAACTGGACGAGCTGTTCACGCGCATCGCTAACCACGCAACCGATCAATAAGAGCCATCAGTCGATCATCCCATTGCGCCTAGGCGCAATGGGATGACCGGCGTCTGACGCGGCTAGCAGCTTGCCGCTGCTGGCTCATCCATCAAGCGATAAACCGTCATGACCTCAGTCTCGACAGGCGGTTCGATGACTGCCTGATAAAAGGACGATAACGAACGGATCTGGTCGTCGGGTTCAGCAAAATGCGGCAGTAGCCGAACCTTGTCCAGTAGGCCTCCCCCCTGCTCTTCAATGACACCTCTTGTGACCAGCATGTCCTCTAGCTGTTCGATGCCCGGCTCGACACCCTCGACGCTCTTGAAGACCTGAAAGTAGCTGTTCCCTTGTTCGTCTTCCCCCACCTTGATGGGGTGGTCGATGATATTGACCTGGGTATTGGTGGGCACTTCATCAAAGACGGATTCGATATCCTCAGGGTACATGCGGATACAGCCACGGCTGGCCCGCATGCCGATACCGTCGGGCTGGTTCGTGCCGTGAATCAGATAGCCGGGGATATCCAGCAGGATGGCGTACTCGCCGAGCGGGTTATCGGGACCGGGGGGCACGACCTCAGGCGGGGGATCACCCCGCTCGGCCGCTTCCTCGCGCATCGAACTGGGTGGATACCAGGCTGGCTGTTCCAACCGCATGGTAGTTTGGGTAATGCCCAACGGCGTATCGTAGCCCTCTCGCCCAATGCCGATGGGGTAGGTCGCCACGCGCGACGGCTGCCCTTCGTCCGTCTCGGGATAATAATAGAGCCTCAACTCGGCAATATTAATCACCACACCCTTGCGCTCGACGTCTGGCAGAATATGCCGTCGTGGAATGGTCACCGACGTTCCTTCGCCGGGCACCCAAATACTGACTTCCGGGTTGGCGGAGCGGATCTCCTCGTAGCCAACCTTATGTTCCCGGGCGATATCCAGCAGCGTGTCGTCTTTATTTGCAATAACTTCATAGTCCTGGCCAATGAAATCACCCCTCGTTGGCACTGGATAATATCCCTCCGCCGCCGGATCCTGTTGTGCCTTGACCAATCCGGGAAGCATTAACGCTCCCATCATCAAGGCGGCATGCGTTCGCTTGGGTGTTAACACTCGACTCATGGGGCTTCTTTTCTCGTCATTGGTGTAAGGCACTCGGACCGCAGCATCATCAATCGCGTAGCGCCCCGAATTAGGGTCAAAACCACTCGCCATGCGTTGGTGAGATGTTCGGTCAAAACTTTACAATTTTTTTCACCGAGTTCCGCTATCTGGATGTTTGAAATTGATCATTGTCATTTTTGGACCGACTGTTCCATAATCAAGGAGCACAATGCAGCCAGGCTGCATCGACTGATTTTTTATCGATCCAAGGAGAGCGAAATGGCCGATTTTCCATTACATACCGCCGAGAGCGCCCCCGAAGCAGCGCAAGCGAACCTGAAAGCCGCCGAAAATAAAATGGGCTTCCTGCCCAATATCTTTGCCAAGATGGCCGAAGCGCCGACACTTCTCGAAGCGTACATGACGCTTGACGGCATCTATGCCAAGACCAGCCTGAGCCCGGTGGAACAGCAGGCGGCTCTGCTCGCTATCAGCGCCGATAACCACTGTGCGTTCTGCGTCGCGGCGCATACCGGCGGCATTAAAAAAGCTGGCGCGGACGACGAGATCGTCAAGGATCTGCGCGACCGCAAGACGCCCAACGATGCCAAACTGGCCGCCGTGACGCGCTTTGCACGCCACTTGAATGCTCAGCGTGGCTGGGCTGAGCAAACCGAGCTGGATGCCTTTATTGAAGCGGGCTTCACCCATCAGCAGGTGCTAGAGCTGGTCATTGCCTGTGCGCTGAAAACGCTCTCGAACTACACCAACCACATTGCCGGCACACCGCTCAACGAAGAGCTCAAGCCGCTTGCGTGGGAAGCACCCGCGTCATAAACCGCGTTGACTTGTGGTCGCGAATGCGGCCACAGGCTTATTTTCAGCTGGAGAAATTGATGATTGACGTCATGGTTGCCTACCCGAACACCGACACGCTGTCTTTTGACGATGACTACTATTTGGACAAACACGCGCCCCTGGTAAATTCACTGCTTGGCGAGCGTGGCCTGCGCTATCTTCGTGTGCACCGCCAGATCGATCCTCAAGCGCCCTATCACTTGGTGGCGCACTTGGGGTTTGAATCGGTTCAACGCTTTGAAGCGGCGTTTGCAGAGGTCGGCGATGAGTTGCTGGCCGATATCGCTAACTTCACCAATGTAGAGCCTGTGCTACAAGCAAACGACGTTATCGACACGCCAGTCTAGACTGGCGTGTAGGCCTGGATAATTATGTCATTAGATTTTGTCGTTGAGGATTAACGTGATAACCGCCACGCGCTCACCCGATGAACATATAGCGGCGCTACGACCAAAGCTTGTCGCCTTTGCTCGCTTACAGCTTCGCGATAACACCGCTGCCGAAGATACCGTGCAGGACACGCTGGTCACCGCACTGGAAAAGCAAGATACCTTTGCCGGGCGTTCCGCGTTTGAAACCTGGGTATTCGGCATCCTCAAAAACAAGATACTCGAAAGACTCCGCCAGCAAGGTCGTTACGTGGCGTGGCAGAGTGATGATCAGAGCGACGAAGACGCGCTGGACAGCCTGTTTCAGGACAACGGTCGATGGCAGGCGACGACGCGACCCAAGCCCTGGGGCGACCCCGATCAAGTGCTCGAAAACAAGGCTTTCTGGAAAGTGCTGGACACCTGCCTGATCGCATTACCTGACAATACCGCCCGCGTGTTCACGATGCGTGAACTGATGGGGCTTTCAACGCCCGAGATATGTGACGTTCTTGAGATCACCGAGGCCAACTGCTGGGTCATCCTGCACCGTGCGCGGCTGAAGCTTCGACACTGTATCGAGAAAGGCTGGTTAGCCTGACGTTTCCCCTCCCCCTCGAAAATATTCTATCCACTGTAAAGTTTTACCTCTCTCGACCACTAAGACCTGTAAAGCACTGGTTGATAGCTTTTAAAGGCAAGAGCCAACAATAGTTAAGAAGCCAGTGAAAACTGGCATTGGGGGAGGAGACAATCAAATGCAAAACGATATGACAATACACTCCATGGAGGCTTCTGGAATAGAACGCCATGCGCACTGGTTATTGCGCCTGGGCCTGGCCAGTGTCTTTATTTTCATGGGAATCGACAAATTCATGGGCTCGGGTGTGGCTGCGTTTTCGGCCATGATGAACCTACCGGTCGCTCTTGGCGCTCTCGTCGCCCTGGGTGAGATCGGTACCGGTTTGCTTGTCGTCCTGGGTGGGCTGATGAAGGGTCGCTTGGGCGATGTCGTGACTCGCCTGGGAGCGCTAGGCATGGTGCCCATCCTGCTCGGCGCCATCTTCATGGTGCACTGGGGGCAATGGCACTTCATGGCCACATCTTCTCATCCTTTAGGAGGCATGATGTTTCAGGTGACGCTGGCGATGGTGGCTATTTATTTGCTCGCCAAAGGTAATAGCGCTTAACAACTTAACCTACTAAATCTATGCCTTTGTAAAGGAGGCTTTATGCCAAACGATAAACGACAAACGTTATTGGATAGCCTGACCAAAGGGTTCGCCTACGCCGTTCCCGTTCTGGCCCTGGTCGCCGGTGGCTCAGCAGTGCATGCCGTCTACTCCGACGTCACGACGGAATCCGGTTATTACATGATGGCCGAAGCTGAGGGTGGGGCCGAAGCTGAGGGTGGGGCCGAAGCTGAGGGTGGGGCCGAAGCTGAGGGTGGAGCTGAAGCCGAGGGTGGAGCTGAAGCCGAGGATGGAGCTGAAGCCGAAGGTGAGGCCGAGGGTGAAGCTGAAGCCGCCTCATAACCAGTAACCTACACCGCCCCTGTACACTTATATCTTGCTAGTTTTGCTAGCTGAGGAGTTGGCTATGCTGATGTGCCGTGAAGCGACGCGCCTGATGTCGTTAAAACAGGATAGATCGCTGACACTACGCGAGAGAGCGGCGCTACGTTTCCACCTGTCCATGTGCGGCGCCTGCAGAGCGTGCGCACGTCAGTTTGACCTTCTACACACCATTGGTGAACACCATCCGGCGGCGTTGCAAACATCGCACACGTCTGATGATGATCAAAGGCATTAGGAGCAACGCTATGCGCCCATTACACACTGCGGTGGTGATCGCAGGTCTGGTACTCCTTAGCGACTCGGCCCTGGCCGATATCCGCCTGACGCCCAACCAGATCATGTCCTGGCCCACCCGCAGCTTTGACGGTGAGACCCGCTACGCCATTGTCGAAAAAGATGGGGCGCAGGTACTCCAAGCTCGTTCGCAGGGGCAGGCGTCGGCACGCTATCTGGAGCGCGAGATCAACCTCGACGAAACACCCTACCTGCATTGGTGCTGGCAGGTAGATACCACCTACCAAGGGCTCAATGAGACCACCAAGGCGGGCGACGACTACCCTGCTCGCGTCTATGTGGCACGCAAGACAGGCCTGCTGCCCTGGCAAGTTCAATCCGTCAACTATGTCTGGTCATCGACGCAGGACGCAGGCAGCACCTGGACCAATGCATTTACCGACCGCGCCGAACTGATGGCCCTGCAAGGCGGCGCCTCGAAGGTGGGCGAATGGGTTGCCGAGGTACGCGACGTGCGCGCCGACTTTGCCACCTTGTTTGGTGACACAGTAACCACCATCGACGGGGTTGCCTTGATGAGCGACGGCGACAATTCAGGTAACGATGCCACCGCCTGGTTTTCCCAGCTCGGTTTCTCCGCAAGTGACGAACCACCGAACTGTCCTTGACCCAACCGTACTACCGACTCTTCGTATAGTTTCTGTACAAATATTTGCAATATATGTACAGCACGCTATTATTAATTCAAATGAGAATTATAGGGTTGGAGCCTCACGCCATGTTTTTAAACGACCGAACTTCACCGATTCGCCAAGCGCTGATGCAGCATACGGCCTGTATTGAGTTCACCTCAACGGGCATTATCAAAACGGCGAGCCAGCGCTTCCTGGACGCCATGGGCTATCAGCTCAGCGATATCGAAGGTCAGCACCATCGATTGTTCTGTGAGTACGAAGAATCCAACAAACCCGAATATGCAGCTTTCTGGCAAACGCTTGCCCGTGGCGAAAGTATACAAGGCACGTTTAAACGCATTACCGCTGACGGCTCGGACGTATGGCTCGAGGCCAGCTACTTCCCCATCCGTAACCGTCGCGGCAAGGTGACAAGCGTGTTTAAAGTGGCCAACGAAATCACCCAGGCCCATCAGGAAGCTGAGCGTAAGAATGCCGTCTTGCACGCGCTTGAAAGCTCGATGGCCGTCATTGAGTTCACGCCGACAGGCGAGATCCTCAATGCCAATGCCAATTTCGAGCAGGCCATGGGGTATCGTAACGAGCAGTTGGTCGGCACCCATCACCGCCGATTCTGCACGGATGCTTTCGATCAGCAGCACCCACGCTTTTGGGAAGAGCTCGCTGGCGGAGAATTCAAGCAGGGCAAGTTTGAACGGCTGGATGCAAGGGGCAATAGCATCTGGCTAGAGGCCACCTATAACCCCATTGCCGATGCCGAGGGCAATGTCTATAAGGTGGTTAAGTTTGCCACCGACATTACCTCCGCCGTGGAGGAGGCCAATGCGGCAAAGGAAGCCGTCCTGGCCACGCAGCAGACCTCATCGCAAACCGAACAAATCGCTCAAAGTGGGCTATCGCATTTACAGCACGTGCTGGACGACGCCCAACAATCAGCTAAGGCGCTGAAAGAAGCCCAGCAATTGATTGAATCACTTAACGAACAGGCGAAAAGCATTAACATGATTACCGGTGCCATCGCCAAGATAGCCAATCAAACCAATCTGCTGTCGCTGAATGCCGCCGTTGAGGCAGCACGCGCCGGCGAGCAGGGGCGCGGCTTTGCCGTGGTCGCCAATGAAGTCCGGCAACTGGCCAAAGGTTCAAACGATGCCGTGGCCGAGATTACCCGGGTACTGAAGGATAATAGTGACTTGGTAGACCGCACCACTGAGACCATGAAGCAGGTGATTGACCGCAGCCAGTCCAGCCAGACAAGCATCAGCGAAATTGAAACGATCGTGAATGAAATACTGACGGGCTCGCGCAATGTATCGACGTCCATCGATCGGTTAGCGCTTGGAGCTACAGGCTAAGCCCGTTGAACCTGGTGGGTCTATCGAACAACGCCGTCTTGCGTTTAGACGAAAACGCCATCGCATAATGCGCTGGCGTTGACGTGCTACACCGTTTTTAAAGACTGCTTCTGGGCAATTAACGCAGCGGCGTCTTACGCAGATACGGCAGGATCGCCTCAAAGTCACCGAATTTCTGCTTGGCGTCTTCATCCGACACGCTGGGCGGAATAATTACATCCTGCCCTACGGTCCAGTCTGCCGGTGTCGCCACACCGTGCTTGGCCGTGGCTTGCAAGGCATCCAAGGCGCGCAGGATTTCAGCGAAGTTGCGGCCTACGGTCATCGGGTAGGTCATGGACAGCTTGAGCTGCTTGTCTGGACCGATGATAAACACCGAGCGAACCGTGGCGCTGTCGGCAGGCGTGCGACCATCCGGCAGGTAGGCGTCTTCGGGCAACATATCGTAGAGCTTGGACACCTTGAGCCCGTCGTCGGCGATAATCGGAAAGTCAACGTCGCTGCCGCTGACGGTCTTGATATCGTCGCCCCAGCGCTTGTGGTCTTCGACGCCGTCTACCGAAACGCCGATCACCTTGGTGCCGCGCTTCTTCCATTCCTCGCTGAGCGTGGCGACGGCGCCAAACTCGGTCGTGCAGACCGGAGTAAAGTCTTTCGGGTGAGAAAACAGGATCGCCCAGCTATCGCCGATCCAGTCATGGAAGCGGATCGTGCCGTGGCTGGTTTCAGCCTCGAAATCGGGAACCACTGCATTGATACGTAGTGACATGCTTTCCTCCTGTGGGTCAAAACACCCTAATGCCTTATGCGTCTTTCAGACCCTTCACTATAGAACATAAAGTGCTAAGCAAGCCAATCCCAAACCGGCTAATTACCCCATAAAAATGCCCACCGCCAAACAGGGCGTGGGCAATGGTTCGCTGGACCGGTGTACCAATTAGGTGCCGTCAGGCCCTGCCGGCTTTGGATCCCCTTTATTTTCACGCTTGACCCGCTTGAGCCACACTTGCTTGGCGTAGCTGCGCAGGTTATCGACATTGTCGGTCTCGTCGACAATGTCCTGCCCCAGAATCGTTTCGATGATATCTTCCAGGGTGATCAGGCCAACAAAGGTCCCGTGCTCATCGTAGATGACCCGCATGTGCAGCCGGTCATGCAACATCGACGCAAACACTTGCTCGACATTGTGCGAAACATCCACGCTTGCGATTGGGTGCATCAGTTCCTTCATGGTTTTGGTTTCGTCGGCGTGGTACATGTCGGCTTTGTGCACATAGCCAAATGCCTGCTCGCCGTTATCCATTACCGGAAAACGGGTGAATGGCGCATCGCCGTATTGCTCGTCGAATTCCGCCACCGTCAAATGTGGCAGCACTGTCTGGGTGACAGTACGCGGCGTCATCGCCTCGTTAACCGAGATGTCATGCAGGTTGAGCATGTTGACGATGGTGCGTGTTTCATCGGCATCCAGCACTTTCTCTTCGAGCCCTACCCGCGCCAGCACCTTGATCTCATCACGCAGGTCGACATCATGCTCGGACTTGCCCAGGCGACGGGTGATTTGTTCGGACATCCAGATGAACGGCAGCAGAATAATGATCATTGGCTTGAGAAAGCGCGGCAGCAGCGGCGATAGCCCGCGCCAGTAGGTGGCACCGATGGTTTTCGGGATGATTTCGGAAAGCACCAGGATCAACATGGTCATCACCGCTGACACGATACCGATCGACGACTCCCCGAACACCACGGCAGCCTGCGCCCCGACCGCGGTCGCCCCGACGGTGTGCGCAATGGTATTAAGGGTAAGAATGGCCGCAAGCGGGCGGTCAATATTGTCTTTTAACTTTGTCAGCGACGCGTGAAGTTTTGGCTTATCTTCTTTCTGCTTGGCGATATAGCTGGGAGTGATCGAAAGCAGCGCGGCTTCAAGAACAGAGCACATAAACGAAAGTGCAATTGAAACCGTAGCGATAATAATGAGTAGGACCATGGGAACCTAGGGTAATGGATGATCAAGCGTTTATAGGGGCACGATAGGGCAATGTCAATGAAGCGTTCGGCATATTATTGGAGGATGAGTTGATAGCCCGTTGGTTCAACCCTTGATCGCCACCATGACGCGTATTTTGCCGTCCTGATCCAGGACCTATAGTATCACGTACGGTAAACCTCCTACGGGCCATCCAACGATAGGACAACATGCGATCGACTTCGCCGCGCCTTTACCTGCGTCTGTTATTGGCCGTGACACTGCCGTTATGCCTGGTGACTTCTACGTTACTGCCTGTGCTCTACATGGACATGGAGACGCGCCTGGATGGCGTGCGGGCTGAAGCCAAGGCCATTTTGAGGGTTGGCGAAGACACCCTGACGCGTGACATCAATGAAACGCTCAACTACGCGCTCGCCATCGCCGAAATGCCGGCGCTTCAGCAGCGGCTGGAAGACCGTTCTCCGGTTGATGAGGCTGGCCTGTCGTCCCGAGCCCCGACGCAACTCGACGATTTTTTAAATACGTTCATTCATCATACGCCGCGCTACAGCAAGCTGGTTCTCATCGATAATGAAGGTAATGAAATGCTTCGCGCTCCGCAAGACACCGGGGCCGAACCACACCAGGGCAGACGTAATCACGCCCACACGGATTACTTCAAAAGCGCCTCCAAGCTATTCCCGCGAGATATCTATCTATCGCCGCCGGGGCGCAACCTGCAATATGAGCAGTTAAGCGGCGACGCCATTCCCGTCGTCAATATCGCCACCCCTTTTTTCAATAGCCAGCGCGAGCGCAAGGGTGTCGTGCTGCTCAGCCTCAATTGGCAGTATTTGACACAGTCGCTTTACCAGTCCATGCAGGTAAACCCCCAGGCCGGAGTCTTGCTCGTCGATGCACTGGGTGGCTGGCTATTAACCCAAGGCCTCCCTCAGCTTCCTTACTTATCGTTCGGCGATAATTACGCCTCTGCCGCTCCGACCCCATGGAGCGAGCTGTCGGGCACGCTTGAAGGCGACATCAACCTTGAAGGCAGCCTGCTCCACTTTCAGACGGAAGACATCCGTACCAAGTTCTACAACAGCCTGGCAGGGCGGATCTTCAGCACCGATGATACGCTTCCCTGGGTCATGGGAGTGAGCTTGCCGACGCCCAGCTGGCAGTCGTTGTTGGAGGAAGAAACGTCGGTACTATGGTTCTTGGGACTCATTTATGTCATAGCCGTCGCGTTTGGTGTGTACTGGGCGTTCAGCAGCCACCAGCAGCGCAAGCTACGCCAACATGCCCAGCAGCAGGCCGCTGAGGTGCGCGGTCTGTATGAAAATGCTCCCTGTGGTTATCATTCGCTGAATGCAGACGGCATCGTCATCAAAATGAACCAGACCGAGCTTCACTGGCTGGGGCTTAAGGCCGATGAGGTCATAGGCCAGCTTCGCTACCGCGATGTCATCTCACCCGACACCCAGGACGCCTTCGATGCTGCCTTTGCACAGGTCATCGTCGGCCAGCAGGGCGAGGCGGAGTGCACGTTGCTGACGCGCCACGGCGACCAGCGCCATGTGGTCATACAGGCCTGCGGTTATCACCAACGGGGCGGTTTCGTCTATTCGCGCGCCACCGTGTTCGACCTGACCGAGCGCAAGCAACTTGAGGAAAAGTTGCTTGCCCAGGCGATGACCGATCCGCTCACCGGGGTGTTCAACCGGCGCTACCTGCAGTCCCAGGCCGCCATCGAGATCTCGCGCGGGCTCCGGCACAGCACGCCGCTTTCATTGATTGCCATTGATATCGATCATTTCAAGCGGATCAACGACGAATACGGACATGATGCGGGCGATGAAGTACTGAAACGCTTTACCTCGGTCGTCAGTGGACTGCTGCGCCAGGAAGATCTGCTGTGCCGGGTAGGCGGCGAAGAGTTTGCGATTCTTTTGCCCAACACGGACATTTCCAAGGCAGAGCAGATCGCGGAGCGCATTCGAGCTACCATCGACACCCACGAGATGACGATTGAACTCGAGGGCATTCACCAGACGCTACATATTACCGCGTCTTTCGGCGTCACCCATGTGGCGTTGAACGAAACCAGCTTGAAAGCCGCTCTCAAGCGTGCCGACAAAAGCCTGTATGAAGCCAAGGAGAACGGGCGGAATCGTATTGTGGTGAAAGATAGTTAACGGTTCCGCTGTGGCTGGCTTGTGTATGTTAACAAACGCAAACGGCCAGCCCCTCAGAACAAGAAAAATACAGCATCGAGACCCTATCAAATCACCCGCTTGCGAATCTGTGACGACAGCTGCTCAAAGCCGATGACCGCGACCAGAATCACCAGAATAATGGTCAACGCTTCATCATAGTTGAACAACCGCATGGCAGCAGCCAGTTCCACGCCAATGCCACCAGCTCCCACCAACCCCAATGTCACGGCAGAACGGAGAGCTTTTTCGACGCTGTAGAGGCTGGTCGCCGTCATGGATGCAAAGGTTTCGGGCAGGATAGCACCACCAATAACAGAAAGACGCCCGGCCCCCGTGGCGGTTAGCGCATCCGAAGGGCCTGGGTGAACTTCCTCGATTCGCTCAGAGAAAAAGCGAGCGGCAAATCCGATGGTATCGATCATGATCGCCAGTACACCAGCCATTGGTCCCAACCCCACGGCGACAACAAAAATCAGCGCCCAGATAAGGTCTGGAATTGTCCGCATGGTGGCAATCATCAGCTTGACGACATTACGTACCCATGGCGATGGCGTGGTATTGCGTGCCGCCAACAGAGCAAAGGGCAGGCTTAGAATGACGCCAACGACCACCCCCACGATGGCAATATTGAGCGTTTCAAACATGGCCCAGGCAATGGTGTCGAAGTCTTTAAGATTGGGGGGAAATGCGCGGCCAATAAAGTGAGTAAGATTCACCGCCCCCTTCAATAGCCTTTCCAGGGTGATCTCTGTCGCCATTACTCCCTGAACGAATAACGCGATGAAAATAATCGCCAATCCCCACGCAAAGGGGGAAGGCGCTCGAAAACGTGGCGGCATATTGGCCATAAAACGCTTAGATTGCATGGAAAAATTCCCCTCAGGCCGCTGTGACCGCTTGCTCAACGGACGACTGACGTGGCTGGCTGTCGACTCTTACGTCGCCTTGGTAAAGTTGCCGCATGGTTTCGATGTCGATGGAGGTGCGCGGCCCGTCAAGCTCAATGCGGCCCGCTTTCATGCCTAAGATTCTGTCCCCGTAGGCACTTGCCAGCTCTAGCTGATGAAGAGAGCATAGAACGGTAAGCTTTCGTTCCTGAACGACTTCTATTAAAAGATCCATGATTTCGCCGCCGGCTTTTGGGTCCAGGCTGGCAACCGGTTCGTCTGCGATAACAATGTCGGCGTTTTGCATGAGGGTACGGGCAATGGCGACTCGCTGTTGTTGCCCACCCGACAGCTGTCGACAGTTAAAGCTCGCCTTATCTTCAAGCCCAACACGGGCTAAACAGCTCATCGCACGCGTGCGCATCTCATCACTGGCCAGGGGTGATAAGGTTTGCAGCAATCCAAACCGCTTTTCGCCCATCGCGCCGTTTAATACATTTTGAAAAACGCTCACGTTTTGAACCAGATTAAACTGCTGAAAAACAACCCCCACACGGCGACGCACGTTTCTCAACTCTTTTCTAGACGAACCCTCAAGTGACGTTCCGTTAACTTTAATCTGACCACTATCGGGTTTAGTCAAGCCGTTCAAGCAGCGTATCAGTGTCGACTTTCCGCAACCGTTAGCACCTAATAAAATAACGCACTCACCTTCCTCGATTGAAAAATCAATACCCCTTAATACGTGGGTAGTGCCATAGTGTTTATGCAACCCACTCACATTAATGACGCTCATTGCGGTACCTCTTTGCCTACTACAATACTATTAAATAATCAGTTTCTACCGCCTCAAAATAAAAATGGCACTTCCATGTGCCATAAAGAAACAGTAAGTGAGAAACTACTTTTACAGATACACATCAAGGCCGCTTAGAGGTCAATACCCGCCGCTTCATAAGCTTCACGAATCACTTCATAGTCTTCGGAAGTGCGTCCAAAGCCCATTGAAGAGTCACGATTAAGGAACTTATCTTCATTCCGCTCGGTTGAAATCAGCGCTTCCCAGAGCTCGTCGGCGTTAGCTTCGAGTGTGTCACGAAGCGCCGTTTTGCATTCCTCTGCAAGGGAGCCCCGCATGATGACCGGATCACCGGGCAACACATCACTTTCGGCAATAACGCGGTAATCGCCTTCCGGGTCCATGGCTTCGATTTCTTCAATATCACGATTGCCGCCACCCATGGCATCAACATCGCCATTCACCAACGCCGCAATGCGGGCATCGCCTGCCATTATGATTTCCATATCCCGGTCCAGGTCCAGGCCAGCATCCACCAGCATCTTGCTGGGGAAGATGTGCCCGCTGGTAGAACCCGTGTCTTTGAGCGCAACGCGCTTGCCTTCCAGATCTTCAAGCGACTCGATATCGCTGTCGGCAGGCACAAAGAAACTGCTGCCGTAATGAGGGCGCTCAATGGCAAAAAGAATCTCGATGTCGCCTTCACGTTCGAACAGCACGAACTCGGACGGGCCGCCAAAAACGAGATCTACGTCGTCATACTGCAAGGCGTTGCCCGCTGCCGTGCGATTACTGAGGCTGAACATTTCCAACTCAAGCCCAGTGGTTTCTTCAAATGTTTCTGCAAAGGGACCAAACGCATCTTCCAAAGGACCCATACCTTCAATCCCGGTATCCGCCATGCGAATAGGGTTGGGGCATACGTTGCTTAGATCATCATTGGCTTGAACCGACGTGGTTGCCAGCATCGAGGCTGCAGCAGTGGTTGCCAGGGCAATTAGCGTTTTACGCATGGAAAAATCTCCTGATTAATGGGCGATTAAAATTCGTAGATCGCACCGACTTCAAACTGTGTGTCGATATCGCCAACAGCGGTGTCAGCAGGGTCATAATTGCCGTACTCGCTGTAGACGACCAGGTTCTCAACCACGTCGTAATTGACACCGGCGGCAAACTCGGTGCGGTCTTCACCCTGGTCCGGATCTACCTGCTGCATGGCACCGTAGACACTACCGCGACCGTAGTTGTAGTTAAGCGAAGCGCCGTAGAACGTGGTGTCGTCACCCTCAGAAGAGCCATCCAGGTTTTCTTGAATGCTCATGCGCGCAGCAGCGTCCAGAGTTTCGGTTAGCGCAACCGCAACCCCCAAACCATATACCGGATCTTCGGTGACCCACTCACCGTTAACTTCCTGTTCCTCGGCACCACGGTCATCAACACCGGCATGCACCGCCCAATTATCAGCACTGTATTTGACGACACCTGCCAACCCCGTCTCATCTTCGCCTGAGTCACTTTCACGGTCGCCGCGTACACGTGCCTGCAACTCAAACGTGAAGCCGTTAAAATCGGGACTGAAGTAGGCGATCAGGTTGTCCTCCTCCATGACCGACTCTTCACTCAGGCTGGCCGTTTCAAAGGGGTCGACCAAATCGTAGAAGGCGTTAGTGTAAATACTGTCGAAGCGCCCGGCGCGTACTTCACCGAAGTCGCCAATTAGCCCAGCAAAGGCTTTATCGGTTAATACATCGCCACCGGATTCATTGGCATCATGTTCGAATTCAATTTCTGCGTAACCCGACATTCCATTGTCAAAACGATGCACGGCACCAAAACCGATACTAGAGCCATTATCCTCATAGCCCGATGAGCTTTCTGTAGAGCCATCGGTATCGGATATTTCGTCGGCAGTATTATACTTTAACTCGATAGCACCAAAGAGTGAGAGTGTGGTCTTATCACTCACTTCAAAGTTTTCGGCTTGGGCAGTGGTAGTGACAGCCGCAACAGCAGCCACAAGTGCGAGCTTGGAAAAAGAATGTTTCATAAGTTCCCCAGAATATCGAGCGCAGAAGTCAAAACTTCTTCATTTAAATGATATTGAACCCAGCGAGTTCAGGGAACATATTGAAGGTTAAAAATGAATGGCGCGTTTCCCTAAAATTACATTTATATAAAAATTAAAAAACTAAAAAGTTCACTAACATAATAATCTTACATATCAATTAATCAAAAATTACAGTCAAATAAAAAGACGCCGAGCCTATTAACAAGGCTCGGCGTCTTTTTAATGCGTTATTACAAGAGTTATCAGGCAAACACCTGCGTCCACTCATTGCGCTTGTCCAGCAGGGCTTTGGCGAGTTCCTGGGCGCCTTCCAGGCTGTGGCTTGCCGCCCAGCCGCACTGCATTTCGTTGCAGGCGGGCACTTCGGTGGCGTCGAGGACATCCTTGAGAGTTTTCTCGAGTATCTCGAGCACGCCGTCATAATCGTCGTGGTTGATCATCGCGATGTAAAAGCCGGTCTGGCAGCCCATGGGGCTGATATCGACCACCTTATCGGTATGATTGCGCGACATTTCAGCCATCAAGTGCTCCAGCGAATGAAGCGCCGGCATGTCCATGTGGCCTTTGTTCGGCTGGCAAATCCGCAAGTCGTATTTATGAATTCGGTCGCCGTTCTGGCCTTCTTTGATATCGGCCAAACGGACGTAGGGTGCTTTTACCTTGGTGTGATCCAGGTTAAAGCTCTCGACGTTCATCTTTTGCTCGGTCATCTTGGCTCCTTTCCGCTGTACGTACCTGACTTGGCCCTATTGTACACCTTTGAATTACACCTTGGGCGCGTCGAAATTCCAGGGCTCATCGGTGTAGACACAGACGTTGGCGTCTTCGATATCGCCATCGGGCGCTTCAACGTGCTGGGCAAAGAAATCCTGGATTTCCTTGCGCTGACAATGGGCTTCGAACTCTTCGCGGCTGGCCCAGATCTCATGGAAAACAATCGGGTAGCTGGTGCCCTGGGCGAAGGGGTTATCGATCTGACGCGTCACGGTATAGTGGATACAGGCATCTTCACGATGGGCGTTGGGTTCCAGCCCCTGAAGCGCCTTGAAAACGGCTTCTTCTTTTCCAGGCTTGGGTTTGAAACTGGCAACACAATAGATTTTTTCTGACATGGTGGCATCCTAAGTCGTTGAACGTTCACTATTATGCGCTTACCTGACGCGTCTGGACAGCGCGGTCTGGTGAACGTTCAGCGCGTTCACTTAGCAGCACGCTCGGCAACATCGTTGAGAACGCCCGCAATGTTGTCGAGCGGAAGATCACACGACTCCAATCCGTGGCGCTCGGCCAGGTAGTGAGGGTCGTTCCACTCCAGGCGTACGCCTTCATCGGTTTCACGCACCACCATTTTCTGCGGCAGGTCCAGCGCGACGCTGCCCTGACACTGCATCATTGGAGTGCCAGCCTTCGGATTGCCGAAGATGAAGGTCATGGTGGGGGCAAGTTCGAGGTCGTTATTCGCTGCATTTTGCCCATGGTTTACGGTGGCCATCAGGTTCAGGCCGTTGTCATCCAGGGCTTCATTGAGCTGCCTGACGACCGTTGTAAAATCGGTATCGCTGGTCAGGTGCTCAATGCCGTTATCGCGCTCGGCCAGTGCCGGCTGACTGAGCAGCCCACCCACCGTCGCCACCGCCAATAAATGTAGAAAGCGCATCATGTTTCCTTGTCTATGAGTTGAGTAAGCGGCCGGCCAGTGACTCGAGATCCGTGACCGTCATATCGGGCTCTACCCCCCAGGGGTCGAAGGGCGCATCCGAGTGTCGGCGGACCCAGGCACTGCGCAAGCCGGCGTGGGTGGCACCAATCACATCGAAGGGGTTGCTGGAAATCAGCCACGTTTGCTCGGGGCGGGTTTCCAGTCGCGTGCGTAAAAATGCATAAACCGCCGGATCGGGTTTGAAGCGTTTGATATCGTCAACGCTGACCACGTCGTCCATGTGCTGATCGACCCCCGCGCGCTTCAGCAAGGCGGAAACAGCGTCTGTAGTGCCGTTGGAAAATGCCACGCAGCGCATCCCCGCGTCGCGCAGTTGATCAAGCGCAGGCACTACATCGGGAAAGGCGTGAAGCTCGGCATACACCGCCATCAGGTGATCCCGGTCGTTATCCGAAAGCCCTGTCTGCAATGCGCGGTCGGTGAATACCAGCGCTTCCCGGGTGCACTGCGAGAACGGTACATAGGCGCCCATCAGGCCGTGGCGAAAGCTATATTCCAGCTGTTTATCGCGCCAGCGGCGGGCAAATTCAGCGGCTTTATCCGGCTCGGTCAAGCTTCGCTCCAGCTCGACCTTGACCCCCTGGGTATCAATCAGCGTGCCATACACATCAAATGCCAGTACGGGCTGCATGGAAACTCCTCGGATTTATGGAACGTGGGGTCTATTAAGCATAGTCGAGGCGTTGAAAAACAAAAACGCCGCTGCACAGGCAGCGGCGTTCATTCGGCGAAGGCTCACTTTACACGGTAAACGCGGCTTCTTTCTCGCCGGTTTTCAGGTCGCCCGACCGCACCAGTTCGTCGGTGATCCGATCAATGGCACGCTTGGCGCGACCAATCATGTCGTCGATTTCGCCACGGTTGATGGTCAGCGGCGGCGCAAAACCGAGGATGTCGCCCTGCGGCATGGCGCGGGCAATCAGGTTCTCTTCCATGGCCGCAGCGGCTACACGGGGGCCGACCTTGAGCGCCGGGTCGAAGTGCAGGCGCTGCTTGGCGTCTGGCGAGAACTCTAGCGCCGCCATCAGGCCGACGCCGCGCACGTCGCCCAGCAGCGGGTGGCCGTCAAACGTAGCCTTGAGCTGCTGCTGGAAGTAGCCGCCAGTTTCCGCCGCGTTGCCCACCAGGTTTTCACGCTCGATGATCGCCAGGTTGGCAAGCCCGGCGGCACAGCCAAGCGCGTGGCCGGAGTAGGTCCAACCGTGGCCGATGGGGCCGTATTCGCCGGTGCCCTGCTCGAGCACCTGCCAGACCTTCTCACCAACGATCACGCCGGACAGCGGCTGATAGGCGCTGGTGAGGCCCTTGGCGATGGTGACCAGATCAGGCTTCATATTGTAGTGGTGGCTGCCGAAATCCGAGCCGGTACGCCCAAAGCCGCACACCACTTCATCGGCAATCAACAGCACGTCGTACTTGGCCAGCACGGCTTGGATCGCATCCCAATAACCTTCCGGCGGCGGTACGATACCACCGGTGCCGAGTACCGGCTCACCGATAAAGGCCGCCACGGTATCCGGGCCTTCTTCCAGAATCATCGCTTCCAGCTTGTCCGCACAGTAGGCAGAGAACTCGAGCTCGGTCATGCCGTGCTGCTCGGCGGCGCGCAGGTAGTAGTGCGGTGCTTCGGTATGCCGAATGGTGTCAATCGGCAGATCGAAGTGGTCGTGGAACGCTTTCAGCCCGGTCAGCGAGCCAGAGGCGATGCCGGAACCGTGGTAGCCGCGCATGCGCGAGATGACTTTTTTCTTCTGCGGGCGGCCCAGCACGTTGTTGTAGTAACGCACGATCTTGAGCTGGGTTTCGTTGGCATCCGACCCTGACATGCCGTAGTACACCTTGGACATGTTCATGCCGGCGATTTTCAGGATACGCTCGGAAAGCTCGATCTGCGGCTCGTTCGAGTGGCCCACATAGGTATGGTAGTAAGAGAGTTCCAGGGCCTGCTTGTAGATCGCTTCGGCCACTTCGGTACGGCCATAGCCGATGTTGACGCAGTAGAGCCCGGCAAAGCCATCGATAAACTCGCGGCCATCCTTGTCCACGATATTGATACCCTGGCCGCCGGTAATCACTCGACCCGGCGCATCACCGTGGGCGAAGTCACGCAGGTGAGTAGAGGCGTGGAAGGTAACGTTACGATCACGTTCGATCAGATCCTGATGCAAGCTCATGGCGTTCTCTCTAAACGGTAAACCTCCCCGCATCGCGGGGAGGATATTTAAATGGTGACGGACGGCGGGGTAGCCAAGCGTTTTTAGCTGCCGGAGACGGAACCCAGCGCGCCCAGGCAGTAATACTTGGTTTCCAGGTACTCATCGATACCCGTGGCGCCGCCTTCACGGCCGAGGCCGGACTGTTTCACGCCGCCAAAGGGCACCGGCGGGCCGGTCATCTTCACCGAATTGACACTGACCATGCCGTATTCCAGGGCGCGCATCAGCTTCCAGATACGCCGAATATCGTGGGTGTAAATGTACGCCGCCAAACCATACTCGGTATCGTTGGCCATTTCGATCACTTCATCGTCGCTGGAATACTTGGTGATCCCGGCAACCGGCGCGAAATTTTCCTCCCGCCATACTTTCATGTTCGCGGTGACGTTGGTGAGTAGCACCGGCATAAAGAAGTTCTCGCCGGGGGCCTGGCTCTGGTCACCTGCAATCATGGTAGCGCCTTTCGACACTGCGTCGTCGACGATCGAGGCGGCTTTATCGACCGCCTGGCGGTGAATCAGCGGCCCCAGATCGATTTCACTCTCCAGCCCGTTACCCACAGTCAGCGCAGACATGCGCTCGGCAAACTGCTCGACGAATTCATCGTGGATAGATTCGTGCACCAGAATACGATTGGCCGCCAGGCAGTCCTGTCCGGCCGTCTGAAACTTGGCCGCCACCGCCGCATAGGCGGCTTCCTTGGGGTCCATATCCGGGCCCACGATAAACGGCGCGTTGCCGCCCAGCTCCAACGCGAGCCGCTTGACGGTGTTGGCGCTCTGCTCGATCAGGATGCGCCCGACACGGGTAGAGCCGGTGAACGACAGCGCACGGATACGCGGCTCTGAACACAGGATCTTGGATACCTCGGGCGGGTCGCCCAGCACGACGTTGAAGATGCCTTCCGGAATCCCGGCCCGCTCGGCGAGTTCCGCCAGCGCCAGCGCCGAGAACGGCGTTTCGTTAGCCGGCTTGATGATCACCGGGCAACCGGCCGCCAGTGCCGCTGCGGCTTTACGGGTAATCATCGCCAGCGGAAAGTTCCACGGCGTGATCATGGCCGAAATACCCACCGGCTCCTTGAGGGTGCCGAGCGAGGCATTGGGGATCGGGCTCGGGATGGTGTCGCCGTAGGTACGCTTACCCTCTTCGGCGAACCAGCGCACGAAACTGGCACCGTATTGCACCTCGCCGCGGGAATCGGGCAGCGGTTTGCCCTGCTCCAGCGTCATGATGGTGGCGAGGTCTTCGCGGTTGGCCTGAATCAGGTCGTACCAGGCCAGCAGGCGCTCGCAGCGCTCGTCGGCGCGCAGCGCCCGCCAATGCCCATAGGCTTCTTCAGCCGCATCCACGGCGGCGGTAATCTGATTGGCTTCCAGCAGCGGAATATGGCCGATGGCTTCGTTGGTCGCGGGGTCGTAGACCGCTTCTTCACGACCGCCCTCGCCATGCGTCCATTTACCGTTCACGTAGGCGTACTGCCGAAACAGACGCGGATCTTCCAGGCGTTTGGCAAGCGTCGTCGATAGCGTGGTCATGAGAACCTCCCCTGGTTGACGCCTAGCGAAGGCGACAGCCGTTGCACATTAAAAATGACGGCCTGAGCCGTCGTGTTTCGATGTGTCTAGCCTAGAGGAGATGGCGCACGAAGTGTTTTTGAAAGGGCCGGATAATCCTGGCCCTTTTTTGGCGAAACGTGGCTTAACGGTGTTTTTTTTTGGCAACGCCGTTTATCAGCCATATACAGGGTTAAGCAGTGCCTCCTCGGTAAACACCACCAAGCCTAACTCTGGCCGGTAACCATGGATTTCCGTTACATCCAACGCCTGGAGAAAGTCCAGAATTTCCTCACTGATGACCTGTCCGGGTACTAATACCGGAAAGCCTGGCGGATAGGGGATCACGAAGCTTGCCGACACTACATCTCGGCCTTCACGCATCTGCGCCTGCAATTTACCGTTATCAAAACGTAGATACTCGGTATTTTCTTCGTCGTAGGCGAGGAAATAGGCGCTGCGCATATCGCCCTGGGGCGTCTCCGCGCTGGGGCGGAAGGCATCATGAAAGCGGCTAAAGTCCGGCAGCGGTGGCAAATCATGATTCAACGAATGCACCTGCTGCTCGATAATCTTGCGCTCGGGGCGGCTGCTGTCTTCCAGGCGATACTCGAACTCTTTCGCCAGTTTGATTAACACATCCAGCAGATAGGCAATCGACCCGCGCGTTGTGCCAATATTGGTCATGAACAGCACGGTATTGCGCGATGTTTTGTTGATCTGAATCCCGTACTTGTTCATCAGATATTCGTTCTTGAAGGTATCGCCATCGACCCCCGTATTGCCAATCGCGATGGTCACGCGGGAAGGGTCGACCACAAACTCATCGCGGGCCCAGGCTTCCTCCATTTTGTTCCAGCCGGTCACCGGGTCGTAATACGACTCGACACCCGACTCGCGATACGCCTCGGGCACCATGTCGCTGTTTTTCAGCACGCGGAAATACTTTTGCAGTAACGGGTGCGTATAGAGCTGCTCGCGGAGTGACAACGCCGTTTCAACCTGGGCGTGCACGAGTTCAAAGCCTTCCATTTCCGCCTGCATGCGCCCAACATCCAGCGACGCCACAATCTGGTAGTTGGGGGAGGTCGAAGTATGGGTCATGTACGCCTCGTGGAAAGAGGCTTCCACTTTCTGACGAAAGTCCTGATCCCACACGTGAATCATTGAGCCCTGCCGCAACGAGGTCAGGGTTTTGTGCGTTGAGTGCGTGGCATAGGTACGAATACGCACCTCATCAGGGTCGGGCATCAACCGCTGGTCGAGCCAGGTCGCATCGTCTTCCGGGTCGAGCTTGTCGAACTCCTCCTTCCAGGCCGCGTATTCTTCCCGGTAGCTTGCGCTGCGATAACGATAGCGCAGGGTGCTTGCCGTGTTCATCGCGGTACGCGGCCGATACGTCGGGTTGAAACCAGCAAAGGCGAACCAGGCTTCATCCCAGAGAAATACCAGGTCCGGCTTGATCGCCAAGCATTCTTCCATGACGCGGCGCACGTTATACACAATGCCGTCGAAGGTGCAGTTGGTCAGCAGCAGCATCTTCACCTTGTGCAGTTGGCCAGCGCGCTTATAGCTAAGCAGGGTTTTCTTGATGTCACGCAGCGGCACAGCCCCGTACATGGAATAGTCATCGAGCGGATAAGAATCCAGATAACTCACATGGGCACCGGCCAGCACCATGCCGTAGTGATGCGATTTATGGCAGTCACGGTCAATGAGCACGATGTCGCGGGGTTTGACCAGGGCTTGCACCACGATCTTGTTGGCGGTGGAGGTGCCGTTGGTAACAAAGAAACTGCGGCGCGCCCCAAATGCCCTGGCGGCATACTCTTGCGCCTTTTTAATCGGCCCGAAGGGTTGTAGCAGCGAATCGAGCCCACCGGACGTTGCCGACGTTTCTGCCAGAAAAATATTGATGCCGTAGAAATCGATCATGTGCCCCGCCCAATGGGAACGCGTCACCGACTTGCCCCTTGAAATGGGCATGGCGTGAAACACCCCCGTGGGTTTTTTACTGTATTCACGCAGGGCATCAAAGAACGGTGTTCGGTATCGGTTATCGATAGCGCGCAGGATGGTGTGATGCTGCTCAATATAATCCGTTTCGCGGTAGAAAATGCGATTGAAATACTGAATGTCCTGGCTCGCCGTGGCCTCCACATCACCGCTGGTGACCAAAAACTGGTCGATCTCCGGACGTAGCTCATGAATCATCGAGCTAAGCAAGATACTGCGCTCGGCTTCGGTCTGATGCTCCAGCTCTTTCTCCGATAGGCCTTCCAAATAGTTACGTAAGGCACTGAGGTTGTACTTTGACTTGTAGGGAAACTCGTAGCGGATCAGGCACGCCTGGATATTGGGATTGACCAAAACGGCAATCAGCGCATCCTCGAAGCTTTTCACGGTCACTACGTCATAGACAAAGCGGTCCTCGGGCCGGCGCATATTGTGAAACGCCTCGCGCACCACCTCTTCTTCCTGGTTAGAGAGGTTGTCGACGATCAACAGCTCAAAATAAGGCTGTGCCGAACTGTTGGACGCGGGGTGTCCGCGGCGAAGCTGATTGAGCGCGTCGAGCGTTTCCATGTCCTCTGCGCCGGCATCCGTCTCGGAAAGATCGACATGGCGACGACGATAGGACTCGCTGATCAACGCTCTTACCAGGCGCTTTACGACTTTATCGAGCAGCGCGTACTCACCGCGATTGAAGAGCGTCCACAGATGGCGAAAATCTTCCTTGGATGGAAATGCATGATAGTCCTCGATGATTTCCAGGCGCGTCAGCTTGACGTCAATGGCCTTGACCAGGTTCTTGACGCGACCTTCATCCTCAAGGCGCGTCAGAATACCCAGGTCACGTTTAAGTGCATTCCAGGTATCGGCACGCAGTTGGGAGATTTTGTGATAAAAACCCAGGGCGGTGTAGGACGTTTCGGTAGGATTACTCTCTGACATGACGACACCCATCCTTTATCGGTATTTATCTAGAAACGCATTGACGTCGGCAACGAGTTATTCAGCTGTATAACCCTCGTAAGCCATAACGCACAACTATTTGTTCTTCAGGAAATTTATCGAAACTCAAGTCCAGCACTCTGCCGGGCCAACGAAACTCCACGCGCCTTTCCTTGGGGTAATACACCGAGGTGTACACCGTACCAAGGCCGCGCTGGTAGTCGTGGCGAAACAGAGGTGGGGCAGAAAAAGCCGCAATCAGACGCTCGTTGGTCGTCTCGTCATCATCCACCAGAATCGAAAGCTGACGCTCGCGAATCAACGTTTCCGAGGCCAGTGCATGAGCATACCACTCGATTTTCTTTTGATGATTGGTGGCCACCGCGACTCGCCGGATATTGGCACGACGGTCTGGCGCAATCATTGCCGTGACATAGCGCCCGCTGGCATCCGTCACCGTAATGTTGTAAGCCATGTGCGTGGGCACACGCGCCAGGACGGCCGCCGCTTCGGGCACCGTATCGCAGAATTCAAGAATGTAACGCAGGATGATCGGCGCGCCAAAACCATCCCCTACCACCTGGCGCCCACCGAATGCCAGGGAAACAGCAAGCCCCGAATCGTTCATCCCATCCAGCACGCCCCACAGGCAGTCTGACATGGCAATGACGCGGCGCTGATTCCAACGGGTGAAGAGGATCGTGCCCTCGCACAGTTCCGGTGGATAATCATAGTTGCGTGCCAGTACGGTAGACTTAGGCCTTGCCAACACCGCCTGGGAACAACCGGTGATATAGGGCGGCGGCCGATACAGACTGAGTAGCCGCGACGCCAGATCGCCTCCACCGGTCAGTGCGCACAGCGTGCGATAGGTATCCAGCAATTCCGGCATGTACTGGCGTAAGGCGTTGTAGCACTCCAGATAGGAGGGCCGTTCACGTTCCCCTTCGGACAGGTACCAAGGTTCGTAAGCGGGCCAGTGGTAATCAAATAACGATTGCCACTTGGGGCCCGCCTGCTCTTCATGAACGGCGCGAAACGTCAATGCCTTATCCAGCTCTACCCCTGGTGCACGGCCAGCAGTCACATTTCCATCCATGCTCACAGAATTTTGAAGTTACCACCGCCAATAGCATGGCTGACGGCAACTCCCTCCACCACGGGGTCTTGCAGCGCTTGGCCCGCATATTCACCGCGAATGGCGTCGATCCAGGCTTTGGCTCGCTCATTAAGACTGAAATCGTCGTTCATTAAGCGACCACGGGTGATCAGGATACCCAGATCGGCGCCTTCGTAGCGGAAATCCCCCGCACCGCTAATGCGCATAAAGAAGGCTTCCTGCTCATTTTCAGCGGCATGCGGATGGTAGCTGTAATGGTCATAATTGATGCTGCCGTCGTCGCTCATACGCCATACCCCCGTCTTGGGAGCCTGGGTCAGCAGGTCGACGCTCTCATCAGTGTGTTTGATCACCAACTGGCTCCAGCTGTCGACACTTTCAGGGTGCGCCCAGCGCTCGTTGATATCATCGATATCAAGATCAAAGTCGAGGTCTGAAAACTCAAGCAAATGAAACAGAAACAGTGGAATATCAGAGTGGGCAAACGCCGCCACGTTGGTTAGTGAACTGGCGCCAGTGACGCGCGGATTGAGCTCACCAAGGTAGACTTCGTCGGTATCCATATCGATCAGGAAGTCGAGCTCAAAATAGCCACGATAGCCCTCATCGCGGAGCGCCTCACCGAATTGGAACGTATACTCACGCGCTTTGTCGCGCACTTCCTGGGTAAAGGCACCGGCAAACATCTCGTTGCCGCACCAGCCCCCCTTGTAAGGCGTCAATGTCTTGAACCCAACAAGCTCTGTCATTAAGGGACCCACTACGGTCCCGCAACGCGTGGCACAAGCTTCTATTGCCGAGCCGCGGCAATTGATACGCTTCATGATTTTGACTTCGGCCTCGGCCTCAATCTCTTCGGCGTGCTTGTAATAGTCCTCTTCACTGGCAATAAAGAAAGTGGTGTGGCCCGAGTCGCCAAACGCGGTCTGCACCACCAGGTCACTGCCGAGCTCCTTGCTTACTTCACAAAGCTCTTGATAACTGCCCACTTTCGCCAATACGTTGGGCACACTTGGCACACCTGCTTTGTTGCCAATGCGTACCGTCTCGATCTTGTTATCCATACGTTGGCGTAACGTCGCCGGGGGAAAGGCAATTTTGAGCCCCAATTGCTTGCAGATATCTTCGGTGTGCTCATCAAACATCAAAAAAGCGGCGGTACCGGCGTTATCGCCTTCGGAACGCGACTGAAGAAAGTCGATTACTTCCTTGTGCTCAAGCAGGTAGTTATTGATGTCTTCAATGCCTTCAAAATCACGGGGGAATTTTTCTTTAGGCACAAAGACGTTACGCTGCTGGCCTTCGAAGCAGTCTATGTAGTTGATATGGCGAAAATTGCTCACCCAATCGCCAATCCCCAATAGGTTAAAGTTAGTCGCTGAAATAAAGTAAATCGGTTCCTTGTTATTGCGAAAGTGACGGCGAACATCGGCAATGGATGTGATCTTGCTCATGGTTGATGCTCCCTGATTGGCGGAAGGAGTGCGCGTGTTATCAGACGTCGTCTGTGACGACGGGGCGCTGGCTTCATTGTTCTGCGCAGGGCTCAATAGCCGGCGCATCAGATCCAACAGAAATTTCATCGATGGTCTCCTTTTGTGACCATTGCCGGGGTTAATGTTCCGGGGGCGTCTCAATATCAGCGCGTATGGGCTTGGCCAGCGGCCCTAGGGTGTCCAGAAAAGGTGAAGAACCGCCTTCATTTGCATACAGAGAAAAATTTACCTGCCGGTCGCGGAAGCTCTTGAGCGGCTGACCAAGGCCATGCAGGCCTCTCTCGCGTTCGCGCCTCACCCGGTTCAGATCGATCTCGATCGGCATCACCTGTTCGCCAGTGCCTGCCTGATGAATGACATCACCAGAGGGCCCCACCACAATCGAGCGGCCATTGCCCAAGGCACCCGCACCATTGATATCAAAGAAGTAACATTGGTTAACCGCCGCGTTGGTGCGGGCGATAGACAGTTCGATATCTCGATCAACCGTATCGGTCATGGTGGGATGCAAAATGACCTCGGCCCCCATGGAAGCCAACGTACGCGTCGTTTCGGGGAACCACATATCGTAGCAAATCGATATCCCAAAACGGCCGACATTGGGTACGTCAAACACGACAAATTCGCTGCCGCTTTCTACACCAGCTTCAAAGGGGCGGAACGGGAACATTTTGCGGTAACGCGCAACCACCTGCCCTAAAGGGTTAATAACCACAGATGTGTTATAAATTTTCTCGCCGACTCGTTCAAACATGGAACCGGGGATCAGCCAGATGCGGTGTTGTAGCGCGAGTTGGCAAAACATCGCCTCGGTATCACTGGGTAAGGGTTGCGCATAGTGAGGTGAAGCCCCCATGGGCATTAATTCACTGAACAGCACCATTTGAACCTGAGGGAAACGGGTCATAAGTGCATCAACGCGATGGCGCATGGCTTCGGTGTTATCGCCGTGGTGCAGGGCATGCATTTGTACACCAGCAATGGTGAAATAAGACATTGGTTTCTCTCTGCGTTAGGCGAACGGGTTGTTTGAGCTTAGCTTTATGATATCGCTTGATGATTCAGGTGCGTCTACCCCATTAGGCGATTGAGCAAATGACGTTTATTTACCTACACAGTAAGCCAACGAAACGCTGAATTGGCGTTGACCACGCACCTAGCCAAATCAATATTTCAATTTTCATGCATTCACACTGTCAGCGTACTGGATCGAATTAAACGTCGACATCAATGCCAATGGGAATGCTTTTGACCGTTTTAGTCACAATATAAGTGAAATAGCGCTCGATACCTGCATCCGAGACCAGCCACTTGTCCATCAAACGCTGGTAACTGTCGATGGTGCGGGCTTCAAACTTGACCAGGTAATCCACGCCGCCGCCCACCGCCACGCACTCGGTCACCTCCGGCGTCTGCATGACCAGCGCTTCAAAGCGCGCAAAGCTGTCGGCGTTGTGCTGCTTGAGCTCGATCTGCACCCAGACGGGATTGCGCGGCACCAGTACGTCGGTGTCGATGCGGGCACTGTAACCTTGAATGACACCGGCATTTTCCAGGCGCTTTACCCGCTCCCAACAGGGGCTGACCGAGAGGTTGATGGCGTCGGCCAGCTTCGACTTGGTGATCCGCCCGTCGCGGGACAGGATGTCGAGAATTTTCAGGTCGTAACGGTCAAGTTTCATCACGGCAGGGGTTACGCCTCCAGACGCTCAACCACATCGGCAATCACCGCCAGGGTGTCGCCCATGTTGATTAACGACGGCGCGCGACGGGCCATCAGAATGCCGTCGCGTTCGGCGTGATACGCCACCGGCGCGGTGCCGCTTCGGGTCATGTCGTACACGTAGGCGATGGTTTGGCCTTTTTTAACTTCATCCCCAAGCGCGACCAACAGCTCTAGCACGCCCGAGTGCTGGCTCTGCACGTAGCAGCTGGCGTCAGGCATATCGAGGTACATCTGCCCGCCTGCAGGCATTTTCACTTCGCCTTCTATCAGGCCGTAGTGGATCAGGAAATTACGCACGCCGCGCTCGGTAATCGCGATGCTCTCAGGCGTCGAGGTGCCGCCGCCGCCAAGCTCGGTGGCGACGAATACTTTGCCCTGGCGCTCGCAGGCGGTGTCGAAGAGTTTTTCGGCATCCAGCTCGAACATTACCATGGCGTAGGGCGCGCCAAAGGCTTTGGCGCCTTCCAGCGCGGCCTGCTGCTGGGCTTTGTCGTCAAGCACGTGGGAGGCGCCAAACGGCAGGATATCCAGCGTACGGCCACCAGAATGCAGGTCGAGCACGACGTCGCTCATCGGCACCAGCACGCGGGTGAAGTAGTCGGCAATCTGGGAGGTGACGCTGCCGTTAGGGTCGCCGGGAAAGCTGCGGTTGAGGTTGCCCTTGTCCATCGGCGAGGTGCGCTTGCCGGCCATCACCGCCGGGGTATTCATGCACGGCACGATAATCACCCGCCCCGTCACATCCTCTGCCTTGAGGGTTGAAGACAGCTTGAGCAGTGAGGTGATGCCTTCGTATTCATCGCCGTGGTTGCCGCCGGTCAAAAGCGCCGTGGGGCCGTCGCCGTTCTTGACTACGGTGACGGGAATCATCACCGCGCCCCAAGCGGACTCGTCGGTGGAAATCGGCAGCTTCAAGAAGCCGTGCTGAACGCCGTCGGCATCAAAGTCCACGGTGGCCGAAATCGGGCTGGGCCGCGGTTGGCTGGAGGGTATCGTCATGGTGTCGTCCTTTTACTTAACAAACAGCTGGCGCGGAAAATTGGCCAGCGTTTCGCAGCCGTCTTCGGTGATCAGAATACTTTCGGTAATTTCCAGGCCCCAGTCTTCAACCCACAGGCCGGGCATAAAGTGAAACGTCATGCCGGGCTGCAGGATGGTGTCGTCCGAGGGGCGCAGGCTCATGGTGCGCTCGCCCCAGTCCGGCGGGTAGGAAAGACCGATCGAATAGCCACAGCGGGCACCGCCGCGGTCAAAGCCGTATTTATCCATGGCCGCGCCCAGCGCCATGGCGATATCGGCAGTACAGTTGCCGGGCTTGGCCACCGCCAGGCCGTTGTCGATGCCTTCGAGTAGCGCTGACTCCGCCCGGATAAAATCCGCCGGCGGCCTGCCCAGAAACACCGTCCGCGACATCGGCGCGTGGTAGCGCTTGAACACCCCGGCAATCTCGAAAAACGTGCCCTCGCCTTCGCGAAACGGCGTATCGTCCCAGGTCAGATGGGGAGCTGCGGCGTCTTTGCCGGTGGGCAGCATGGGCACGATCGCCGGATAGTCACCGCCAAACACCTTGCCATTTTCATCCACAAAGCCTTCGATGCCGACGCGGTAGATCTCCGATACCAGCTTGCTCTTGGGCAGGCCTGGCTCGATGACCTCCAGAATACGCGTGTGCATGCCTTCCACGATCTTGGCGGCCGTGCGCATATAGCTGATTTCCTGCGGCGACTTGATCGCCCGGCACCAGTTTACCAGGGCATTGGCATCCATGAAGCGCGCATGGGGCAGCTCGCGCAGCAGACTCTGGTAGGCCTTGGCGGAAAAGTAGTAGTTATCCATTTCCATGCCCACCACGCCCAGGTGCCAGCCGCGGTCGGGCATGATCGACTGGGCCAGGTATTCCATCGGGTGCATATCCGGATTCTGAACGTAATAATCCGGGTAATAGGTGATGTTTTCCGGATCGATCCAGCAGGTGCGCAGCGCGCCGTTGGCGTCCATGCGCCGGCCAAACCAGACAGGCTCGCCCTCAAGGCCCACCAGCACGCACTGATGAACGTAAAACGACCAGCCGTCGTAACCGGTCAGCCACGCCATGTTAGAGGGGTCACTGACGATCAATACGTCAATGCCGCGACCGGCCATTTCAGCACGCACCTTCCAGAGGCGGTTTGCATACTCTTCACGAGTGAAAGGCAGGGACACCTGAGTCATCGGGCAACTCGCCATTAAGGATCACTAAGAACCAGCGCCATTATAGGCCGCTGGGCCGCAGGATCGACCTGGCCACCGCCACAGTAGGCCCGCCAACGTCGTCTTGAGCCGATACTAGCACCCACCCTTGGTTGCCGGTCAAAGCCTTTATGACAAAATGTGCATAGGGCATCATGATTTACGCTAAGCAAGTCTGCCGCGGCGTTTATCGCCTACCATGATAGCCTTGCGTGATGACCCGCTTGCGACAGGAGCCGCCATGAAAATTATTGTGCATATCGACGAGGCCGATCAGTGGCAGGAAGCGCTGGCCGAGGCCTTTCCCGACGCCCAAGTGCTGACCAGTAGCGCGCCAGCCGAGGAACGACAGAACGCCGATTACCTCGCCGTCTGGAAAGCCCCTGCGCATTTGCTCGAGGAGCAAACCCGGCTCAAGGGCATCATCAATCTCGGCGCAGGGGTCGATCACCTGCTCAGGACCCCCGGCCTGCCCCGGCAGGTGCCCATCGTCAAACTGCGCGATGCGGGCATGGGCGAGCTGATGGCGGATTACGTGCTTTACGGCGTGCTGCATTTCTACCGCAGCATGGACTGCTATGCCGCTCAACAGCAGCGCGCCACCTGGCAGCCGCAGGATGTCGTGGCGAAGTCTCAATGGCCAGTCGGCGTGCTCGGCTTGGGGGCAATCGGCCGCTATGTGGCAAACGTGCTGCACCAGGCGGGCTTCCCGGTGCTTGGCTGGAGCCGTTCACCCAAACAGATCACCGGCGTGCGCTGCTACCATGGCGATGACGGGCTTGGCGAGCTCCTTGGCCAGGTGCAAACGGTGGTCACCATACTGCCCGATACCGCAGCCACCCAGCATATTCTTGACGCCAGACGGCTTGCCAAGCTGCCCGAAGGCGCCAGCGTGATCAACCCTGGACGGGGCAGCCTGATTGATGAGCAGGCACTGCTGGAAGCGCTGGGCAGCGACAGCCAACCTGGCCATATCCGCGGCGCCCTGCTGGACGTCTTCGAAGAAGAGCCGCTACCCGACAATCATCCTCTGTGGCAGCATCCCAGGGTACTCATCACACCGCACATGGCCGCCCCCACGCCCCTCAGTGACGCCATCGACCAGGTGATTGCTTACATAAAGGCCTTTGAAGCAGGGGACTCCGTCACCACTATTGACCCTGAGGCAGGTTACTGAACGCCGAAACAGACGGCCTGCTATCCTGCTCCTATGGGCCTGCTCTTATGGGATGGCCAGTAAATCCTTGTAAACGAAGGAGAAACGCACCATGACGTCGTCCCTCCATGATTATCAACCCCACGATGCGCTGCTGGTCGTCGATATGCAAAACGACTTCTGCGAGGGCGGAGCCCTAGCGATTGACGGCGGCAGCGCCTTGGTGCCGGGCATCAATGCCGAAATCGAAGCGGCGCTCGCCGCCGGGGCGACCGTCGTAGCCTCGCGCGACTGGCATCCGGTGGATCATGTCAGCTTCAGCCACCAGGGCGGCCCCTGGCCGGTTCACTGCGTGCAGGATACGCCGGGCGCCGCCTTTCACCCGGATCTCTTACTCCCCGATGAGGTCATCCGCGTGAGCAAAGCCACAGCCTTTGATGCCGATGCCTATTCGGCTTTCGATGGCACGGGTCTCGGTGGCTACCTGCGCGAACGCGATATCCAACGCGTCGTGGTGTGCGGCCTGGCGCTCGACGTATGCGTCCACGCCACGGTACTTGAAGCCTGCCGGGAAGGCTTTACCACACTGTTTTTGGAAACCTTATCCGCCGCGGCCGACCCTGACGCCATCGCGCGCTGCCGTCGTGAGATGCAACATGCCGGGGCCGAGGTACGTAAATGAATGACCCGTTAACGCTGAGCGTGGCAGACGACGAGCTGGCACTGTTGACCGACCTCTACCAGCTGACCATGATCCAGGCCTACTGGAAGGAGGGAATGCACCAGACGCCCGCGACGTTTAGTCTGTTTTTCCGCCAGCTACCCCCGACGCGCCGGTTCATCCTTGCCTGCGGCCAGCAGCACGCGGCGGCCACGCTCAGTCGGTTGCATTTCAACGCCGATGCGATTGAAAAACTCGCCTCGACCGGGCGCTTTGACGACGATTTTCTGGCCTGGCTCGCGAACTGGCAATTTTCCGGGGATATCTGGGCGGTGCCCGAAGGCACTGTGCTCTTTCCCCATCAGCCGCTGCTTGAAGTGGACGCCCCGATCGCCGAGGCCCAACTGCTCGAAAGCCTGATCATGAACCTTGTCCAGCTGGAAACGGTGCTGGCGTCCAAGGCGGCACGCATCGTGTGGGCGGCGGGCGACCGCCCGGTGGTGGATTTTGGCATGCGCCGCGTGCACGGCATTGATGCGGCAGTGCGAGGGGTGCGCGCTTACAAGACGGCGGGCATCAGCGGCACCAGCAATGTGCTTGGCGGGCTACGTCATGATCTGCCGCTCAGCGGCACCATGGCGCACAGCTATATTCTTGCTCACGATGACGAACCCTCGGCCTTCCGCGCGTTTGCCCGTCACTACCCCGACACCACCTTACTGGTCGATACCTACGACACCCTGCAAGGCGTTCAGCACGTAATTGACGTGCTGCGTGACATGCCCAGCCTGACAGTCGGTGCCATTCGCCTCGACTCGGGCGACCTGGGCGCGCTCGCCAAAGGCGCGCGCAGGTTACTGGACGACGCCGGCCACCAGTCGATCAGGATCATTGCCAGTAGCGGCCTGGATGAGCACAGCATCGCCAAGCTGATCGCCCAGGCAGCACCGATCGACGCCTTTGGCGTTGGCACCCAGATGGGCGTTTCGGCGGATGCCCCGGTGATTGACCTGTCCTACAAGCTCGTTGAATACGCCGGCACGCCGCGGGCCAAGCACGCCCCCGGTAAAACCAGCCTGCCGACTCGCAAGCAAATCTTCCGGCGGCAGGATACCCAAGGACGCTACCTTGGCGATATCATTGCCCGTCGCGATGAAACGGGTATCGAAGGCGAGGCGTTACTCGTGCCGGTGGTGACCGGCGGCGTCATCAACACCGCGGCGATGGCCGACACCCAGCACGCCAGCGCCCGGGTCGCCGATGCCCTGCCCCGCTTTCCAGCCTCCGTGACGGCGCTGGCCGACGGAGAAAGCGATTACCCGGTGGAACTGAGTGACGCCCTGGCGCATCTATCATCCACGGTATAAGCATGCCACGCCGCCCAAATGATTGGGCGACCGCTCGTCAGGGAGACTCATTATGCGCTGTGCGCTATCAAACTGTTTGCACCACCCGCGCCGTTTAGCGGCGACGGCTGCCCTTGCCCTTAGCGGCCTGCTGGTGGTCGACGCCAGCGCCGCCACCAAGGCGCCACAGGCGTTTGAAGCCAGCTACCGTCTCAAGGTCAGCGGCTGGCCCAGCGCGACCATTACCCATCACCTGAGCCAGGAAGACAATCACTGGCGCAGCGACATGCGCTTCTCCATCGCGGTGGTCAGCGGCGAGGAAAGAAGCCGCTTCAGCGTGGCAGACGACACCACCCGCGCGCTACTCTATAACAGCAGCTATTCACTGTTTGGCATCGGCAACGACTACCAGCTCAAGGAGGGCGAACTGACCACGCTCGACCGGCAAACCGCCCTGTTCGAGCTGTCGCGCCGCGCCGGTAACGAGCAGTGCACCGAGGCGGCACCCTGCGATGTGCGCTTTCTCGACCACGAAGGCGAAGAAGAGCACTACCGGTATTATCTGGATAGCCAACAGCCCATCAGCGTACCTGCCGGGGAGTTCGAGGCGCTCAATGTGGTACTACTGAACGCCGAAAAACGCGATCGCGAACTTCACCTGAGCTTCCACCCCGACTGGCCCGGGCTCGTGCTGTCCGCCGAGTACATCAAGAACGGCGAGCGCGAAACGCGGATCGCCTTGACCGAGTTCAACCCAGACGGGGGCGCAACGCCCTAGATGCTTTCCGGATTACTGATCGTCCTGCTCCCACTGCTGCTGGGCTACCTGGTTCGCGTTCCTTCGTTGCGCTGGCAGCAAGCAATCAACCACGCCGTCAACAGCGCCGTCTACATCATTTTACTGCTGATGGGCATCAGCCTCGCCGGGCTTGAAAACCTCTCGAGCCAGCTTTCCAGGCTCGGCGGCAACGCCCTGCTGCTGTTCAGCATTACCACGCTGTTTAATCTGGCCGCGCTGTGGTGGCTATCGCGCAGAGTGGCCCTGAAGGCCGGCCAGTCTCCAGTGGTCAAGGATGCGCCGACCAGCAAGCTGGCGGCGATGCAGGGCTCGCTGTTGTTAGTGGCGGTGGTGGCGGGCGGTGTCACTGCCGGCCTGCTGGCCGACCCCCATCTTGGGGAAGGGCTGTTTACCACGGCAGATGTACTCGCCGAGTGGGTGCTCTACCTGCTGCTGGCCCTCATCGGCTGCCAGCTGCGCAACTCGGGCATGCCGCTCAAGCAGATACTGCTCAACCGGCTGGGGCTGGCGATAGCCGTCACTCTGGCGCTCAGCTCCCTGCTGGCCGGCTTGGTGGCCGCCCCGCTGTTGGCGCTAAGCTGGAACGAAGGCCTCGCCATGGCCGCAGGCTTTGGCTGGTACTCGCTCTCGGCGATCCTGATCGGCGACCAGTTGGGCCCGCTGATGGGCGGCGTGGCGTTTTTCAACGACCTGACCCGCGAGCTGCTGGCGTTCATCCTGATTCCGCTGGTCATTCACCGCCACACCGCGCTGGCCATCGGCTACGGCGGCGCGACGTCCATGGATTTCACGCTACCGGTCATTCAGCAACACGGCGGCGTGGCCTGCGTGCCCATCGCCGTGGTCAGCGGGTTTATTCTCTCGCTGCTTTCGCCCCCGCTGATTCTGTTCTTTCTGTCGTTGTCGGGTTAGTCATATCCGACAATCATTGATCAGTATGACGGCACTCACCCCTTACCGCACTTTTCAGACAGTGTCGCAGTGCAAGACCCGATAGCCCGCGGCCAAGTAGAACGTTGAGCTTTGCCAGGGCGGCTTCCAGCGTAATATCGCCACCCGCGATAACACCGGCCTGATTGAGCGCGGCACCGGTGGCGTAGGCGCCCTGCACCACCTCACCCTGGGCACACTGCGTCACGTTTAGCAGCGCGACGCCACGCTCGTTGGCCGCTTTCAGGGCGTCAAGCAGCTCGCCTGCAAAGCTGGGCGGGTTGCCAACGCCGTAGCTGTAAAGCACCAGGCCTTTAAGACTCTCATCGGCCAGCAACGCCTTTGCCCGGCGCAGCGACATCCCCGGATACAGCGGCAGTACCGCGACCGCCTCGTCGTCTACCGTGATAGGGGCGAAGTTCGGTATACCGCTCAGCAACGCTGAGGGCTGGGGAAACCTTAAGCTGATGCCTAGCTCCGCTAGCCAAGGGAAGTTGGGTGAGTCGAAGGCATCCAAGCCCTGGGTGCGCACCTTGCGCGCTCGGTTACCGCGCAGCAGCCGGTCGTGAAAGGCCAGGCTTACTTCGCAAGGTGTCGCGGGGTGAACCGCAAGCTGCAGCGCGCTGACCACATTATTCAGCGCGTCACTGCGGGGCTCACCCAGTGGAATTTGGGAGCCGGTGAAGATCACCGGCTTGTTCAGCGCACCGAGCATAAACGACAGCGCCGCGGCGCTGTACGCCATGGTATCGGTGCCGTGGAGCACTACAAACGCATCATAGTGCGCCCAGTGGCTTTCCAGCAGCGCCACCAGGCGGTTCCAGGCCGCTGGCATTAGCTCAGCGCTATCCATCAGCGGCTGCATTTCAATCACATCGAACGTCGGCAGCCGATAAGAATCGTCCAGGGCCAAGTGCGCGGCCAGGCGTTCGGCCAGCCCCGCGCTGGGCACGTAGCCTTGTGGCGATGGCTGCATACCCACCGTCCCGCCGGTATACAGCATCAGTACGCGGGGCATGGACTCTCCTTTCTTTATCGTGACAACCTGTATGATCGCTTACTTCGCAGGCGCGCCTTCCAGGCGCTGCTTTAATGCGTCAGCCTCTTCAGGGTCCAACTCCCAGGCTTTGGGATCCAGGTCGAGATCCGGGTGCTGGTTGGCATCAAAAATCGGCTGCTTGATCCCCTGCCGGCGCTGACCGTCGAAGTCTTTCAAAATGCGCAGGCCGTGCATGAACAGCATGATCAGCGCAATCAGGTTAACCACGGCCAGAAGCCCCATGGTGACATCGGCAAAGCCGAACACGGTGCCCAAATCGGTGGTTGCACCCCAGCACACCAACAGCACGATGGCCACGCGGAAGGCGTTAAACAGGTTCTGGTTATCGCGACTGAAGAAGTTGAGGCTGTTCTCGCCCAGATAGTAGTTGTACAGGATGGTGCTGAAGGCAAACAGCAGCAGCGCCAGGCTGACAAAGGTGCGGCCCCATTCGCCCACATGGTCAGCCAATGCGGCTTGAGTTAGCGCAATGCCCTCAACACCAGCGCCCGCTGCGGGATCGAAAGCGCCGCTGAGCAGAATCAAAAACGCCGTAGCGGAACAGATAATCACGGTATCGATAAAGACCGAAAACGCCTGCACGATGCCCTGGTTGGCCGGGTGCGGCACGTAAGCAACCGCCGCCACATTGGGCGCACTACCCAGGCCCGCTTCGTTAGAGAACAGGCCGCGCTTCAGACCCATCATGATCGCCGCGCCAATACCGCCGCCAATCAGTGGTTCAAGGCCGAAGGCACTTTTCACAATCAGCACAATCACGCCAGGTATTTCGGTAATATTCATGGCGATGACCAGCAGTGCGACAGCAATATAACCGATGGCCATAAAGGGCACTAAAATCTCGGAAATACGCGCAATACGCTTGATACCACCGAAGATAATCAGCCCGACCAGCATCGCCAGGGCAATACCGCTATACAGCACCGGCACGCCGAAGGCGTCACCGAAAGAGGTTGCCACCGCGTAGGATTGCAGCGCGGTAAAGGCAAACCCGAAGGTCAACAGCAGCAGTACCGAATAGAACGCTGCCAGCCAGCGCCACTGCTTACCCAGCCCTTTAACGATGTAGTACGCAGGGCCGCCGCGATAGGTGCCGTCACCGACGGCCTCTTTATAGGTCTGCGCCAGGGTGCACTCCAAAAAGCTGGTGGCCATACCCATCAAACCCACCAGCCACATCCAGAAAATCGCCCCTGGGCCGCCCAGCGTAATCGCTACCGCCACGCCTGCGATGTTGCCGCCGCCTACGCGACCGGCAACCGACAGCACCAGCGCCTGAAACGAGCTTAGATGGCCGTGTTTGTTGCGCTTAAAGGCCTGACCGGAACCAAGGATGCGAAACATCTCACCGAAATAGCGAAACTGCACAAAGCGGGACGCAACGGTAAAACCGATGCCAACCCCCACCAGCAGCACTAGCAGAACCTTCCCCCACAGGAGGTCATTGAGCATATCGAGCATGTGATTCTCTCCGCGTTTTTGTATTAGCGTTATGTTGGAATTGGCGTCGTTTGCTATCGCGCGTTATGAATTCGCGCCGCGGGGAGTGTTTTAACAAGCCTGGGGCAGGATTGAATTTGGCGCAGCGGTGCAGTTGTGTGCACCCCTGCACCAACGGGTGCATCAAAGTGCATCACCCATAAAAAAACGGCGCGCCTCCGTTAAAGAGGCGCGCCGTTTGATTCGCGATCTGTTAATTGTTGGGTGGTTCACATATTGGCAGTTGCCGCCCGTGCCGCATGGAGCTTCTTATAGCTTTCGATCAAGCGCTGGTGGCGCTCAAGGCCTTCGAGCTGCATGTTGGTGGGCGTCAGGCCGTGGAAGCGCACCTCACCGCTTACCGATCCCACTACCGCCGCCATGGTGGCTTCGCCGAACATGCGCTGGAAGTTGTGCAGGTAGTCGCCCAGCTCTAGTTCGTCATCCAGGGCAATTTCCAGCACCGCGTTCACCGCCTGGTAAAACAGGCCGCGCTCGACGGTGTTGTCGTTGTACTGCAGGAACATCTGCACGCAGTCCAGCGCCTCTTCGTGGCGCTGAAGGGCCAGATAGACCAGCAGCTTCAGTTCCAGAATGGTCAACTGGCCCCACTCGGTGTTCTCGTCAAACTCGATACCGATCAGCGTGATGATATCGGTATGGTCGTCCATCTGGCTCTCTTCCAGCCGCTCGACCAGATCGGTGAGCTGATCGTCATCCAGGCGGTGAAGGTTGAGAATATCTTCGCGGTAATCCAATGCCTTGTTGGTGTTGTCCCAGATCAAATCCTCAATGGGATACACCTCGGAGTAGCCCGGCACCAGAATGCGGCACACCGGTGCGCCCAGGTCTTCGTGGACTGCCATATACACTTCGGCACCTAACTCTTCAAAGATGCCGAAAAGTGTGGCGGCCTCCTCTTCATTGCTGCCAGAGAAGTCCCACTCGCTGAACTCAAAGTCGGGCTTGGCGCTAAAGAAGCGCCAGGAGACCACGCCTACGGAGTCGATAAAGTGCTCAACAAAGTTGTTGGGCTCGGCAACCGTCTGTGAGTTAAACGTCGGCAGCGGCAGATCGTTCAGGCCCTCAAAGCTGCGGCCTTGCAGCAACTCAGTCAGGCTGCGCTCCAGCGCTACTTCAAAGCTTGGGTGGGCGCCAAAGGAAGCAAACACGCCGCCGGTACGCGGGTTCATCAGGGTGACGCACATCACCGGGAACTGACCGCCCATGGAGGCATCTTTGACCAGCACCGGAAACCCCTGGGCTTCCAGGGCGTTAATGCCCTCCACAATGCTGGGATATTTCGCCAACACGTCTTGGGGTACGTCCGGCAGGGTTAACTCCTGCTCGAGAATTTCGCGTTTTACCGCCCGCTCGAAAATTTCAGACAGGCACTGCACCTGGGCTTCCACCAGCGTATTGCCCGCGCTCATTCCGTTACTCAGGAACAGGTTTTCGATCAGGTTGGAGGGGAAGTAGATCGTTTCGCCATCGGACTGACGCACAAACGGCAGCGACACGATACCGCGGTCTTCACGACCGGAGTTGGTATCGATCAGATTGGAGCCACACAGCTCGCCTTCCGGGTTGTAGATGTCAAGGCAGTGCTCATCAAGAATCTCAGCGGGCAGTTCATCATTCGGGCCCGGCTTGAACCACTTCTCATTGGGGTAGTGAACAAAGTCGCTACCCGCGATCTCTTCACCAAAGAACTGGTCGTTATAGAAGAAGTTGCAGCTCAGGCGTTCAATAAACTCGCCCAGCGCCGAGCACAGCGCGCTCTCTTTGGTGGCGCCTTTGCCGTTGGTAAAGCACATCGGCGAGGCTGCGTCGCGGATATGCAGCGACCAAACGTGGGGCACGATATTGCGCCAGGAGGCGATCTCGATTTTCATGCCCAAATCAGCAAGGATCGAGCTCATATTGGCAATGGTCTGCTCCAGCGGCAGGTCCTTGCCTTCGATGTAGGTGTTGCTGCCTTCCGGCGCGCCCATTAGCAGCGCCTGGGCGTCTTCGTCGATATTCTCGACCACTTCGATCTGGAACTCGGGGCCGGTCTGCACGACTTTCTTCACCGTGCAGCGATCAATGGAGCGCAGCATGCCCTCGCGATCCTTGTCAGAAATGTCCTCCGGAAGCTCGACCTGGATTTTAAAAATCTGCTTGTAGCGGTTTTCCGGGTCGACGATGTTGTTCTGCGACAGGCGGATGTTCTCGGTGGGAATATTGCGCGCGTTGCAGTACACCTTGACGAAGTAGGCCGCGCACATGGCCGATGAGGCCAGGAAGTAGTCAAACGGCCCGGGCGCCGAGCCATCGCCCTTATAGCGAATCGGCTGGTCGGAGGTGACCGTAAAATCGTCGAACTTGGCCTCCAGGCGGAGGTTGTCGAGATAGTTGACTTTGATTTCCATGAGCGGGCGTCCGGATAGATAAATGTGCTAAGGGCCTTGGGGCCATAGGCTGATGGCGGCCATTATCCAGTTTTTCACCCGCTTCGTCTTGGGCCATCGCCCAAATCATCTACCACTCGTCGTGCAAAAACGGCATTGCTTGCTACAGCAGCAACTTGGCGATCTGTTCAGCAGAGGAAGAAATTACTGTGCTTGCATCATACGCTCTGCCTCGGCTTCGCTGACCCCAAGCATGAGTAAAATCTGGCGTTGTGTGGCTAACAATACCTGCTTGCGCTCCGCCTCTCCCGGCAGGCTTTTGGCAATGGCGACGGCTCCAACCAGGGAGGCCAATATAACCCGGGATTTATCAGCAATCGCTTTGCGGTCAGTGGCAAAGGGGAGTTGTTTCAGCTTACTCAGCGCTATCAGCCGGGTTTCCAGCATCTTTTTCATGCTCATATATGAGGCTTCAAACAACGTGCGGATTTCTGCTTTTTCACTGCCTATTTCGTTGAACAGTATCGTCTCAGGTCCTGGCTTGTGCTTGGCTTCCAGCTCCTGAAGATTACAGTAGTTAGCGACCAATTCGGTTAGGTGCTGCAATGAAAGCGGCCCTTTTACCAGCCTAGCCGCCCGGCTGTTATCAATGGTCAGGCGAACAGACTCATGGTAAAGCGCCTCTTTTGAAGCGAAATGGGCATAAAAGGCGCCGTGGGTCATCTTTGCTAGCTTCATGATCTGGCCAATCGATACTTTTTGAAACCCATTGCGGCTAAATAGCTCCGTCGCCGACGCCAAAATGCGCTCTTTGGTTTTCGATTTATGGCTTTTTGGGTAAGGCATATTCACCTCGTCGTGCGTCAGCTAAATATTATCTTGATCATATACTGCCCATTGCTAGGGTGACCCTATCAATCATTCAGGAGTCACTATGCGCTCACCTATTGTGATTACCGGCATGGGTATGGTCAGCCCGCTAGGCAACAGCGTCAACACAAGTTGGCAGCGACTGGTGAATGGCCAGTCTGGCATCAGCACCATTGACCGCTTCGACACAACCAATATCCCGATCAAAATTGCCGGGGTGGTGCCGAGCATTCACCGCGACCCCAGCGGCGGTATTGACCTGGATGCGATAGCCGACCCCAAAGAGCAGCGTAAAATGGATCTGTTCAGCCTTTATGCGCTAGCAGCAGCCCAAGATGCACTGTCACAGGCCAACTGGTTCCCCGTTGAGCAGGCGCAAAAACGCCGAACGGCCACCATTATTGGCTCTGGCATTGGCGGTTTCCCGACCATTACGCAAGCCCAAAAAACCCTTGCAGAGCGCGGCTATCGCAAACTCTCCCCTTTTACGGTGCCCGCCTTTCTAGCCAACTTAGCGGCTGGCAATCTCTCTATTCGTTATGGCTTTCAAGGCCCACTGGGGTGCCCGGTCACAGCTTGCGCAGCGGGGCTACAGGCGATTGGCGACGGTATGCGCATCATCCGCAACGGAGAGGCCGATGTTGCCGTCGTAGGTGGCGCTGAGGCGTGTATTGACCCTCTATCACTGGCCAGCTTTAACGCTTTAAAGGCCGTTTCCACAGAAGCAGACGCCCCTGAACGCGCGTCCAGGCCGTTTGATAAAGCCCGCAACGGTTTTGTGATGGGAGAAGGCGCGGGCGTGATGGTGATCGAAACCCTTGACCATGCACTCGCGCGGGGCGCAACGCCGTTGGCGGTTATCAGCGGCTACGGTACCAGCGCGGATGCCTACCACCTGACGGCAGGCCCAAAAGATGGGGCTGGCGCCGCAGCAGCGATTCAAGCAGCGCTGGGTATGGCGAACCTTACCATTGGTGCTATTGATCATATCAATGCCCACGCCACCTCGACGCCCGTTGGCGACCGGGCCGAAATTGCCTCGCTGCGTAATGTATTTGGTGAGCGTTTGCCCGCCATCCCAATTTCGGCAACGAAAGCCGCCACAGGCCATCTACTAGGCGCTGCGGGGGGCATAGAGAGTATTTTCTCTGTATTGGCCGTCAATACGCAGCTGCTTCCGCCCACCATCAACCTTGAGCAGTGCGATGAGGACATGCAGGATTTAACCTTCGTCACAACGACCGGTCAGAAGCACAACACCCAGCATGTCTTGTGCAATGGATTCGGTTTTGGTGGCGTCAATGCAGCGCTGATCATTAGCAGTATGGAAGGTTAGAACCGGCAGCGGCTGCCTGCGCGCATATTACGCAGCCAAGCTCTTTTTAATAAACCAACATCCGGGCATGATGGCGCTACTTAAATCCACGGGAGCAACCGTTATGAAAGCGATCGCCTTTACCAAAAGTCTGCCCATCGATCACCCCGATGCGCTGCAAACTATCGAATTACCTACTCCAACCCCGGAAGCCCACGATATTCGCGTTGCAGTGAGCGCCATTTCCGTAAACCCGGTGGATGCCAAAGTGCGCAACAGCGCCCTGCCGGAAACCGGCGAGCCGCGCGTGCTGGGTTACGACGCGGTGGGCATCGTGGATGCCGTTGGCAGCGCCGTTACGCGCTTTCAGCCGGGCGACCGGGTGTGGTACGCGGGCAACGTGGCGCGCCAAGGCTCTAACGCCGAGTTTCAACTGGTCGATGAGCGCATCGCCAGCCTGGCACCAAAAAGCCTCACTGACGCTGAGGCCGCCGCCCTGCCGCTCACCGCCATTACCGCTTGGGAACTGCTGTTCGACCGACTGGAGCTGGGTCTGCGCGACACCCAAGGCAAAAGCCTGTTGGTGATTGGCGCAGCGGGGGGCGTAGGCTCAATTCTGGTGCAGCTTGCCAAACAGCTCACCGATATTACCGTCATTGGCACGGCATCCCGGGCCGAAAGCCAAGCCTGGGTGACGTCGTTAGGCGCGGACGCCGTGATTGACCACCACCAGCCGCTTGATCAGGCGCTTAAAGCCGCAGGCTTTGACGGGGTGGATATGGTGATCAGCCTTAACCAGACCGATCACCACTTTGACGCCATTATTGAAGCCCTTAAGCCTCAGGGAAAACTGGCGCTTATTGATGATCCGGCGCTGATCGATGTGCGTAAGCTCAAAATGAAAAGCCTGTCGCTGCATTGGGAGCTGATGTTTACCCGCCCGTTGTTCACCACCGACGATCTTGCCAAGCAGCACGACTTATTGACGGAAGTCGCCGGCATGGTGGACAGCGGCCGATTGAAAACCACCCTGGGGGACGCATTAGGCCCCATTACCGCTGAGAACCTAAAACGCGCGCACGCCCTTATTGAGAGCAACAGCACGATCGGCAAACTGGTCTTGGAAGGTTTTTAAACAAGCTAACGCTTAATTGACGCAACGGCCCTGGCACAGGGCCGTTGCACTCTGGTGCATGAACCCTCACATTAGGCAGCCACGACACCAAGAGAATCGAGTCACCCCATGCATGACGATTTCGTGGCCAACCTGCGCCTGCTGTGCAGCTATTACCCGTCTATTGCTGAAGTCTGTCGGCGTTTAACGATCAACCGCGCTCAGTTTAACCGCTACCTGAGTGGTCGCTACCGTCCCAGCCACGCCGCTCTGCAGCGCATTTGCCACTTTTTCGGCGTCACTACTGAAGATATTGCGCTTCCCCACCACGATTTTCGTGCCCTGGTGCAAACCGGCCAGCTAAACACAGAAACAACTCCTGCAACGCTGCCCTGGCCTAACGCGTTGGTTCAGCGCGGCAGCGAAGGGATGGAGCGCTATATAGGCCGCTACTTTGAGCTGTATCACTCGATGTCCCGACCGGGGCAGTTAATGCGTACCTTGGTTTGCCTGGAAAAGCGGGAGGGTGGCGTCGTTTATCAGCGCACCGAACGGATGCAGACCTCTCCCGACGCCCGCCCGTGCCACAATCGCTATGTGGGCACCGCGGTTAAGCTTGCGGATCGGCTGTTTTTGGTCGACCACGAAACCCTTAACGGCCACGAAATCACCCAGACGATTCTGTTTCCGAGCTTTCAGAGCCAGGTGACGCGTCTGACCGGCTTAAAAATAGGCGTGGCGGATAATAGCGAGCGCATGCCCTGCTGTGTGCGGGTGGTATATCAGCGCCTGGATAAACAGGTCAGCCTGCGCGAAGCGCTAGCACAGTGCGGTTTAATCACACTGGATGATCCTTCACTGGATGATGCCCTGAGAGCCGCGATCCAAAACGATGTAGGTGCTGATGAGCATCATTTCCGCGCTCGCCACTAGGTCATTGGGGATTAGCAGACTCGCGCTAAGCGGGAGGCACCAACACCTGCTGGAACAGGATTTTTTCAAACTGCTCCATGGGCTCGACGGATTTCAACGTCTTGGCGCGCAGGATCGCGCCTTCCCACCCCGAGAGAATAAAGCTGGCGAGGGTATCGGCGGGTAGCGCGGCGCTTAGCTCGCCGGCTTCCTGAGCGCCCTTGAGACAGCCTACCAGACGCTGCTCCCAGCGCTGGAAAACCCGGTCCAGCGCATCGCGGAAGGTATCGCTCTGCCCGGAAAGCTCCTGGCCCAGATTGCCGATCAAACAGCCCGTGGCATGGTTGCAGCTGTGCATATGCTCGCGCCCGGCGGCAAAGTAACGGCGCAGCCGCTCGAGCGGCGGGGTCGTCGTGTCTTCCAGCAGTTCGGCCAGTTGCGCATCGTAGGCAGCCGCGAACTGATCGATCACCGCCAGACCAAACTCCTCCTTGCTCGAGAAGTAGTGGTAAAACGAGCCCTTGGGAACGCCGCAGGTTTTCAATACGGCATTGATCCCCGTGGCATTATAGCCGTGCTGACCGATCAGTTCGGCACCGGTCTCGATGAGCTTTTCGCGCGTAGCGGTGTTTTTCATATCGTTAAAAATAGACCAGTCAGTCTAGTATGAGCAAGTGAAGCGTCAGCCAAGACGATCATCATGCCACGTGGCAGCGCTGTCGGCACTGTGCGGGGGCAGTTCCACGTAATTTACACATTGCTTACCTAATCGCTGCGTGGCGTTGGGTGATGCTAGCATGATACGCCCTTACAGCTCTAAGTTTTGCCTTCAGCCAACGGATGCCCCGCGACCATGACATTTCACAGCGCTTTCCCCCCTTTGCAGCAGGGCCGCATTCGGCTGAGCGCCGTGGTCGCGTTGCTGGTGCTTGTCGGCGGCGCAGCGCTGGCGTGGTGGCTTTTGACCCAGCCGCCGCGCATCGAACGCCAGCCGCCGCCCGAACCCACCCCGCCGCTGGTCGATGTCGTCAGGGTATCCGCCGCTGAACAGTCGCCCGACCTGCAGGGTTTTGGGCGCGTAGAAGCCGAGCAGGAAACCATGCTCGCCAGTCGTGTTGCCGGGCAATTGGAGCGGTTTGCGGAAGGCGTGCGGCCCGGCCAGGTCGTCGAGCAAAACGCAGCGATCGCCTATATCGACCAGGCGGATCTGCAGTTGGCGCTTGAAGACGCCGAGGCTCAGCTCGCGGACGCCCAGGCGCAACTCGCCCTGGAGCAGGCGGAGCAGCAGCGCGCCCGCAGCGAGTATGAATCCTTCGGTCGCCAACTCTCCGCCGAGCGCCGGGCTCTGGTGCTGCGCGAACCCCAACTGCGCCAGGCCCAGGCCGGGGTCACCCAAGCGCGGGTGGCACGCGACCAGGCCGCACTCAATCTGGAGCGGGCCACGCTGCGCGCACCCTGGCGGGCCATGGTGCAGGAGCGTCTGGTGGGCGCTGGCAGCCTGTTGAGCCTGGGCACCGAGGTGCTGCACCTGGTGGGCGTCGAACAGTTCTGGGTGCGCGCGTCGCTACCCGGTGAATGGCTGCACTGGCTGAGCGAAGGCAGCCCTGTAACCCTGTCCAGCAGCGGCTGGCCCGATGACGGACAGCGCCAAGGCAGGCTGGTGTCCATACTGCCTGCGCTCGAGGAAAACGGTCTTCAGGCGCAGCTGCTGATTGCCGTCGATGATCCGCTCGCGCTGGACCACGACGGCCCTGCGCTGCGCCTGGGTGACGTGCTGCGGGCATCGTTTGAGGCCAGTGCCAAGCCTAATCTCATCGCCCTGCCCTCCGCCGCGCTACGGCCTGGCGAGCAGGTGTGGTGGGTCGACGACGATAACCGTCTGCAGCGCAGCCAGGTCACGCTAGCCTATCGAGGCCAGGAACATGCGCTGGTCAGCAGCGGCCTGGCCGATGGCCGACGCGTCGTGACGGCGGGGTTGGCACAGCCAAGCGAAGGCCAGCAAGTACGCATACGGCAACGCGGCGACACACCCTCAAGCGACAGCGAAGGTGACACCTGATGCTGCGTAAAGGTCCCCTGGCGTGGATGGTCGATCACGGCGTTGCCCCGAACCTGCTGATGATCCTGTTTATTGTCGGCGGCCTCATGGCTTCGCTTGCCATCAAAAAAGAGATATTCCCGGAATTTGAAACCGAAGTTGTCCAGGTCACCATTAACTACCCGGGCGCCACACCGGAAGATATTGAGCAAAGCCTGCTGCTACCCGTTGAAGCGGCTATTTCCGACGTCGAGGGCATTGATGAACTGACAGCCAGCGCCAGCGAAGGCAGCGCCAACCTGAGCGCCACGCTGGTCGATGGCATCGACGTAATGCGCGCTTATCAGGATATCCAACAGTCGGTTAACGCGATCACCACCTTGCCCAGCGCTGCTGACCCACCCCGCTTCACTCTGGCTGGGCGTACACGCAGCGTGTTGAGCCTGCAGGTTTACGGCCAGACCGACCTGGGAACGCTGCACGATGTCGCAGAAAATGTCCGGGCGGAGCTACAGGCCACCGATGGCCTTTCCCGTGCGGAGCTTTCCGGTAACCGCGACCGGGAAATCCAAGTGCTACTGGATGATGAGGCCATTGAACGTTACGGCCTGGATCATCAGGCACTTGCCAGCATCATTGGCGAGGAAGCCTTAGACTTAGCCAGCGGCCAGTTGACCACCGACGAAGGCGAATGGCTGATCCGCTATCAGGGGCGCCGCAACAGTGCCGATGCCTTCGCCGAATTGCCTGTTCTTACCAGCACCCAGGGCGCCCCGATCAAACTGGGCGATATCGCCAACGTGCGCGAGGGCTTTGCCGAAACCGACCGTGAGGAATTCTATAATGGTCAGCCTGGCCTATCGGTGGACGTTTACCAGATTGGCGATCAAACACCGACCAGTATTTCAGAGGCGGTTAACGGCGAGCTTGAACGCCTGCGCGCTGGCTTGCCGGAAGGCGTTAGTCTGGATATTTCCCGCGACAGCTCAGAAGTTTACGAAGACCGGCTGAGCCTGCTGCTGAAAAACGCCTGGATGGGACTGGCTCTAGTGCTGGTGCTGATGGCGCTGTTTCTGGAAGCCCGACTGGCCTTCTGGGTCACATTGGGCATTCCCACGGCATTTTTAGGCGCGATGCTGTTTCTGCCCTGGATCGGCGTGTCGCTGAACATGATGTCGATGTTCGCGTTTATTATCGCACTGGGCATTGTCGTCGACGATGCGATTATCGTTGGTGAAAATATCTACAGCTATCGCGAAGAAGGCTACTCACTGCGCGATGCGGCCGTCAAAGGGGCCCGAGAAATCGCCACGCCGCTGACGTTTGCGATACTTTCCAACATCGTCGCCTTTTTACCGCTGTTGTTTTTACCCGGTTTTCTAGGACTGATTTTTGCCACCGTGCCCGTTGTCGTGATTACGGTATTTTTAATTTCCTGGGTCGAAGCGCTATTTATTCTGCCCGCGCACCTGGCCCACAGCCGTAAACCCCGCCAAACACCCGCTTGGCAACGCCCGCTAGAAGCCCTGCGCCAACGCATGCAGGGGGGGCTGCATCATTTTACCTACCACCAGTTCGAGCCCTTTTTGCAGCGGGCGCTCAACGTACGCTGGCTGACCGTCGCGCTGGGTATCGTCATATTGCTGGTGACGCTTGCCTGGAGCATGAGCGGACGTCTTGGCTTCTCGCTGATGCCACGGGTCGAGTCCGACCAAGTCCAGGCCACGGTCACGCTGCCGATTGGCACCCATATCAGCGTCAGCCGCGAACTGAGCGATCAGTTGCTTGAAGCGGCCGAGGCTTTAAGCGAGCGGGAACCGTCGCTTGAATTTTCCAGCTCACGCAGCCGCCTTGACGGCGAGAGCCTTGAGGTTCGACTGGATATCGCCCGCGACAGCTTGGCTGAGTGGCCGCCGTCGCGTATCGCTCGAGAGTGGCGCACGCTCTCCGGTGACCTGCTGGGCGCGCAGTCGGTTCGCTTTGAATCAGATGTGGGCGGTCCAGGCAGTGGAGCGGCACTGAGCCTGCGCCTCTCACACCCCGACACCCAAGTCCTTGAAGGGGCGGCCAGTGAGCTGGCTGACTCGCTAGGCAACTACGGATTAACCGACATCGACAGTGGGCTTGGCGATGGCAAACCCCAGTTGGAAATGCGCCTTTCATCTGAAGGGCGCTCATTGGGCCTCACCGGCAGCGACCTAGCCCAAGCCTTACGTGGGCCTCTTCAAGGCGCCACCGCGCTGGAGCAGTTTGTCGGCCGCAGCGAAGTCAGCGTCGAAGTAAAACTGCCCAGCGATAGCCGCAATAGCTTGAACGAGCTCTACCGGCTGCCGGTGCGCACGCCCGACGGGCTCAGCGTGCCGCTTTCCAGAGTCGCGGACATATCACTTAGCCAGGCTTCCAGCGGCATTGAGCGGATTAACGGCCGGCGGGTGATCACCGTCACTGCCGATGCTGAAGATGACCTGCCGATCAACCAGGTGCTTGCCACCTTACAAACTGACGTTTTTCCCGACCTGGAAAGCAACTGGTCAGGGCTAGAGGTCACCATGGGCGGGCGTCAGCAGGATACCGCCGACAATCTCGCCACGCTGCGCACGGCCATGTGGCTAATGATCGCCGCACTTTATGCCCTGCTGGCGATTCCGTTTAGAAGCTACTTGCAACCCTTGCTGGTGATGGCGGCCATCCCCTTTGGTATCGTCGGGGCAATTGGCGGGCATATGCTGATGGGCTTTGGCCTGTCGATCATCAGCCTGCTGGGCATGCTGGCGCTCTCGGGGGTGGTGATCAACGATGCGCTGGTACTGATCGATTACGCCAACCGCAAGCGCCGCGAGGGCATGGCCGCCCGCGAAGCGATTGTGGCGGCGGCCACCCGGCGTCTGCGGCCGATCATGATGACCACCTTGACCACCTTTCTGGGGCTCGCACCGATGATTCTGGAGACCTCCCGTCAGGCGCGCTTCATGATCCCCATGGCCATCTCGCTGGGCTTTGGCATGCTCTTCGCAACGCTGATCCTGCTGATTCTGGTACCTTGCCTCTACCTGAGCCTCGAGCATCTGCGCGAGCGGTTTCGCACCCCGCCCCAGCCCCATTCACCAGGAGTTCGCTAATGCCGCCTCCCCTGTCACGCTCGACACTGGGCCGTTTCAACTGGCGCTTCTCGCGGCTGGGGCTGAAGCTGTTCATGATCATTCTGAGCGTCAACGTGGCCATTTCCGCTGGGGTCTTTCTGGCGGTCTCGTTCAGTATCGACCGGGGGTTCCTTGAATACCTCAACCAGGCCCAGGAACGCCGCGCGACGCTGCTGGCCGACAGCCTGATCAACCGCTGGGAGCCGCAGGAAAGCTGGGCATGGCTCGAGCGTTCGCCGGAACGCTGGCCGATGGTGGTCCGTCATGCCCTGGGGCAGGAACACCGCGACCGCCCAAGCCCGCTGGGCGAGGCACAGGACTTCGTGCTGCGCGATCCCCAGCAGCAGTTCATCGTGCCGCCCCATAACGGCCGGGAAAGCAACTGGCACTGGCTGCCTCTGCGCAGCGATGGCGAGCTCATCGGCGAGCTGGGGTTTCGTCCGCCCATGCAGGTAATGGAACGCATGGAAAACCGCTTTCTCGAACGCCAGCAGCGTAACCTCATGATTATCGTGGTCTCGCTGGGCGTGGCGTCGCTGCTGCTGGCCGGCGGGCTGTCGTGGTGGCTGGGCCGGCGAACCCGTGCACTGGCCATGGCCACCCGACGCTTGACCGAGGGCAATTATCACAGCCGCCTGCCTGAGCGCGGGCGCGATGAGCTGTCGCGGCTGGCGAAGGACTTCAACGTGCTGGCCGCCACCCTGGAAGCCAGCCGCAACGCCCGGGCGCGCTGGGTCTCGGACACCGCCCACGAGCTGCGCACGCCGCTTGCCGTGCTGCGCGGTGAAATCGAAGCCATGCAGGACGGCATTCGCCCGCTGAACCACGAAAGCCTGGCGTCACTCGCCCAGGAAGTCGATCAGTTGGAACGCCTGGTCACCGACCTGCGCCTGCTCTCACAAAGCGATGCCGGCGCGCTGGATATTCAGCTGGCGCCGCTCAACCTGAGCGACTCCCTCGCCGGTCGCCTGGAAGACGCCGACCGCTGGCTTAACGACAGCGACCTGAGCCTGACCCGGCAGATCGCGCCGGACGTGATGATCCGCGGCGACGCCCAACGCCTGCGCCAGCTATGGGATAACCTGCTGGACAATAGCTGCGCCTACACCGACGCCCCGGGAAGGCTTGCGGTCACCCTGACCTGCGAGGGCGAAGAGGCCGTGGTCACCTGGCAGGACAGCGCCCCCGGGGTCCCCGACAGCGAGCTTGTGCGCCTCACCGAACGGCTGTACCGGGTGGAAGGCTCGCGCAACCGCGCCAGCGGCGGGAGCGGGCTTGGGCTCTCCATCGCCAGCGCCCTGGCGAATGCCCACGACGGCAGCCTATCGGCCTCTCATTCTACGCTGGGTGGGTTATGCTGGACGCTACGGTTTCCGCTGTTAATCGATCAATAACGCCGGTCCTTTTCTTCAAGCGAGCTTGCCCTATGAATAACGCCTCTTTACTGGTCGTGGAAGATGAACCCAAAATCGCCCGCCTGATGGCCGACTACCTGACCACCCACGGGTTCGAGGTCACCACCCTCGACCACGGCGACCATGTGTTGCCGTGGCTAGTGAAGCAGACGCCTAACCTCATCCTGCTAGACCTGATGCTGCCCGGCAAAGACGGCCTGACGCTATGCCGTGAAATCCGCCAGCAATGGCCGCATGTCGCCATCATCATGGTGACCGCCAAGGTCGAAGAGGTGGATCGGCTGCTGGGGCTGGAACTAGGGGCCGACGATTACATCTGCAAACCCTTCAGCCCTCGGGAGGTCGTGGCGCGGGTCAAGGCGGTTCTGCGGCGCAGTCAGGCAGCGGTCGAAGCCGCGCCTCAGGCGACCAACAACGCGCCGGTGACGCTCAACGAAGACGGCTGGCAAGCCCTCGCCAAGGGCCATGATCTGGGCCTCACGGCGGTGGAGTTCCAACTGCTGCGGGTGATGATGCAGGCGCCGGGACGGATTTTCAGCCGCGAGCAGCTGATGGACCACATGTACCGCGACAACCGCATCGTCTCGGAGCGCACCGTGGACAGCCATATCAAAAAGCTGCGCAAGAAGATCCACGAAGCGCTCCCCGAGCAGGAAATCATCCGCTCGGTGTATGGCGTCGGCTACAAATACCAGCCCGAAGGCTAGACCCGATGGCGCCACGTCATGGGGCGACCTGCTGATTGAGAAACGCAATCCCCGCATCGATCGCGCTGCCGCGCAGCAGAAAGCTGGCGAAGTGGCCGCGGCCGTGCTGCAGATACAGCTCGCTCTCGACGCCGTTGTCGATCAGCGTCTGGTAGAAATCCCGCGCATGATCAACGGGCACCAGCTGGTCCCAGGTACCGTGGAAGATAAAAAACGGCGGTGCGTCAGTGGTTACCTGGCGCTCAGGCGAGGCCAGGCGATACGCCTGGTTCTTTTCGGCGCGGGTCCCGCCGATAAAATCCACCACCAGGCGCCCATCGTCGAACTTGAGCAGGTCACTGGGTATCCCGCCCGCCAACACCGCTGCAAAACGGCTCTCCTCGCCGCCGTAGGGGTCAGCCAGCGGGCCTTCTACGCCGGCCACCGCCAGCAGGCTGACCAGATGAGCGCCGGATGAAAACCCAACGCCCACGATACGCTGGGTATCCACCCGCCAGGCGTCGGCATTGTCGTGCAGCCAGGCCATGGCCTGCTGCAAGTCGTGAAGCTGTGCCGGGAAGCGGTAGGTCGGCACAAAGCGGTGCTCGATGTTGACCGCCACATAGCCTTGTTCGGCGAGCTGCTCGGCAATGCCCTGCATGTCCTCGGGGCTGCGATTGCGCCAGCCGCCGCCGTGAACGATCAGTGCCGCCGGGCGGCGCGCCTGGGGCGGCGTATCGGGCAGATAGACCTCCGCATTGAGCGTTTCGGGCCACTCATCGGGGGTGTACGCCATCGGTGGAAGCCGCCTGTAGGTCAACGTCTCTTGCCGGTCGCGATCGTCCACCGCGTTGGCGGGTGCTCCCTGGCTTGCCAGATGCGTAACGCCACAGCCGCTGAGCAGTAACGTCAAGACACTGATACAGCCGACGCCCTGCAGGCGCTTCCAGCGAGGTCTCTTCCACATAGCCATTCGCCTCATGGGCTTTCTCCTCTCACGATCCCCCGCCCCCCTGCAAGCATACTAAGATCACGATTGTTGCACACTCTCTGCATGTGTTTTGCACCCGGACGGGCGATAGTGACATCGTTAATTTACCAGGAGAAACGTCATGACCTTGTCACTTCGTCAACTCGCTGCACCGGCGCTGCTTGCCGCCGCCATGCTGCCATTCGCGTTAACCGCTCAGGCCGGCAATCACGGCGATAGCCATAAGGGTCCAGACCGCGAGCGCATGGAAGAGCGCATGCAGGAGCACCGCCAGGATGTCTATGAGCGCGCCGGGCTGAGCGACGAAAAGCAGCAGGCCCTGAATGAGGCCCACGATACGTTTCGCGAAGAAATGACCGACGTTCGTGAAGCCCATCAGGCCCGGATGGCCGACATCCTCGACGAAGACGAGCAGAAAGCGTTGCGTGACGCCATGCACGAAGCCCGTGAGGCCTACCATGAAAGTCACGGTAAGCGTCATCACGGCGACGCCATGGACGACGAATAAGCCCAGCGTTTATTTAGCGTCCATCACCTACTCAATGCCCGGCTCTGCCGGGCATTTTTCGTTTCTACACTGGGAATATCGTGGGTGCCTCGCCGTCAACAACGCCTATCCACCCGATGGGCGAATCGACACTTAGTGCTGATCGCAGACTTGAAGCCACACGCTAAAGCGCGTATTTTATTTGAACGTTCATTCAAAATAAACCGAGCCAAGCGTGTTGCTTCATTTCTTTCTCTAACAATAGGAGTCAGCCTCCATGGCGAAAGACAATCCCGTCCTTCCCGCCCGCGACCGCCTGAATCCCGTGGTGTTCCACGGCAGCGTAGCCGGTATCGTGGTCTTCCTGGTGCTTACCATGCTCTTCACCGAGCAGGCAGGCGCTTTTTTTGATGCCGGTCTTGCTTGGGTCAGCACCACCTTTGGCTGGTATTACATGCTGGCCATCGTGGCGTACCTGGTGTTCGTGGCGATGATTGGCATGTCGCGCTACGGCAGTATTCGGCTGGGGCCTGACCATTCACGACCCGAGTTTTCGCTGCTGTCCTGGTCGGCGATGCTGTTTGCCGCCGGTATCGGTATCGACCTGCTGTTCTTCAGCGTCGCCGAGCCTGTGGCCCATTACCTGGCACCCCCCGACCTGGAACCGGAAAGCCAGGCGGCGATGCGGAATGCCGTCGTTCAAACCTATCTGCACTGGGGTCTCTCTGGCTGGGGGCTGTACGTGTTGATGGGTATGGCGCTGGCCTACTTCAGCTACCGCCACCGGCTGCCGCTGGCCATTCGCAGCGCGCTTTATCCGCTGCTTGGCAAGCGTATTCATGGCCCGATCGGCAATGCGGTGGATATTACCGCAGTGATCTCGACGGTATTCGGCATCGCGACCAGCCTCGGCATCGGCGTCATGCAGCTCAACTACGGCCTGAACTATATGTTCGACGTGCCGGAGTCGCTCACCGTTCAGGTGATCTTGATCGTGCTGGTCGTGGTACTGGCGACCATTTCCGTGGTGACCGGCGTCGAGAAAGGCATCCGTCGGCTCTCGGAGTTCAACATGTTACTGGCGTTGGCACTGATGCTGTTTGTGCTGTTCGCTGGCGACACTCTGGTGCTACTCGATAAAGTGGTCAACAACGCCGGTGACTACCTCTCAGGCTTTGTAGCCACCAGCTTTAACACCTACGCCTTTGACGGCGAGGACGCCCAGGAATGGAAAATGTGGTGGACGATATTCTTCTGGGGCTGGTGGATCGCCTGGACACCTTTCGTCGGTCTGTTCCTGGCGCGCATTTCCCGTGGCCGCACCATCCGTGAATTCGTCGCAGGCGCCCTGTTTATACCGCTAGCGTTCATGATGGTGTGGATGTCGATCTTCGGTAACAGCGGTATCGAGCTGGTCGCCAACCAGGGCGTGTCCGAACTCGGTGAGCAGGCGCTCAATACTCCGCAGACCACGCTTTATACGCTGCTTGAGTATTACCCCTACGTGGGCATTACCGCGGCCGTCGTCACCGTGCTGGGTATCGTGTTCTTCATTACCTCGGCGGACTCGGGGGCGCTGGTACTGGCCAACTTCACCTCTATCCTGAGCGACGTTAATCACGATGCGCCGGTGAAGCTGCGTATTTTCTGGTCGGCGATTATCGGCTTGATCACCATCGCGCTGCTGATGGCGGGCGGCTTGGAAGCCCTGCAAAGTGCCGTGGTGATTACCGCCCTGCCGTTCTCGCTGGTGATCTTTGCCATCATGGTGGGCATGGTCAAAGCGCTCAAACTTGAAGGCCGCAAGGCCGATGCGCGGCGTCTTGTCACCGGCACCGCCCACGGGGGCGACTGGAAAGAGCGCCTCGACCGCGCGCTGGACACCTCGAACCGTGCCGGCGCCGGCGCGACCATCGAGCATGCCATTCGCCCGGCGATGACCCAGTTTGCCCAGGAGCTTGAAAGCCGGGGGCAAACCGCCAACGTCAGCGAAGAGCATATCGACGGCGAATCGCTGCCCAACCTGATGTTGCAGGTCGACTTTGGCGACGCAACAAGCTTTGTCTATCAGGTATGCCCGCACCGCATGCGCACGCCGAGCTTCATCCCCGCGGACGATGACTTCTACGTACGTCTGGATGTCTTCCTGGCGGAAGGGGGTCAGGAAAAAGACCTCAACGGCTACACGCGCGGTCAGGTCATTGGCGACCTGGTGAGTGAATACGAGCGCCACCTGCACTTCCTGGCGCTGGCCGGCCATCAACAGGCGATGCCGGGCACCATCGGCGAACCGCCGGAGGACGCTACTCAACCTTCCTGATAGGGCGTGAGCTCAGTAACAAAATGTCCCGGCCAAATGGCCGGGACATTTTTTATGGGCAGCCCACCCAACAGCACACGCCCAGTTGTGCGAACGAAACGGTCGGAGTAGCGTAAAGGTCTGATTTCTCTATCGCTCAGGAGGCTGACCTCATGTCCCGCACACATCACGCTAAGGGGTACACCTTTCCCATGCCAGGCAGCGCACTCGTCAGTGCCTGGCGCGAAGGATATACGTTTGGCAAATTAAAGCGCGATGTCATGGCGGGGCTGACGATTGGCGTGGTGGCGGTCCCCCTATCGATGGCGCTGGCAATCGCCACGGGCGTGCCGCCCCAGCATGGGCTTTACACCGCCATCGTCGCGGGGGCAGTGATTGCCTTAACCGGTGGCTCGCGGTTTAACATCTCGGGGCCCACCGCCGCCTTTGTGGTCATTCTATTTCCCATTGTGGCCAACCACGGTCTGGGCGGGCTGCTGATTGCTACCTTGATGGCAGGCGCCATTTTGGTGGCGCTGGGGCTGTCGCGGCTGGGCAGTCTGATTCAGTACGTCCCCTACCCGGTGATTCTTGGCTTTACCACCGGTATCGGCTTGGTCATTGCGCTGCTGCAATTACCTGACTTTCTGGGCCTGGCTGGCGTGGAGCTAGGCGATAGCACCCTGAGTAACCTAATGCTGATTGGCCGAGCACTGCCCAGCCTTTCACTGGCGGAGGTCAGCGTGGGGGTTGTGACCTTGGCAGCGCTGCTGATTTGGCCTCGCTTGAATACGCCAATTCCTGCCCCGCTGGTAGGCTTGGCGGTGGGCACCCTGGCCGCCGCTTTATTAATGATGAGTGGTATTGAGGTCGATACGATCGCCTCACGCTTTAGCTGGGAGTTTGAGGGTGCCAGCGGCAGCGGTATTCCCCCTTTCGCGCCTGGCTTTGCCGCCCCTTGGCATTTTCCTGGCGCTGATGGAAATCCGCTTGAGATCAACTTTGCACTGATACAGGCACTACTTGGCCCGGCGCTGGCCATTGCGCTACTGGCGGCCATTGAGTCGCTGCTATGCGCCGTGGTGGCAGATGGCTTAACCCGCACCCGTCATGATCCTAACGCCGAGCTGATTGGCCAGGGGCTGGGCAATATGGTGGTGCCCTTCTTCGGCGGTATTACCGCCACAGCAGCGCTTGCGCGCACCGCAACCAATATCAAAAGCGGGGCTTTTTCGCCTGTTTCCGCCGTGGTGCATTCGGTCGTGGTGCTGCTTGCCGTGGTGGCGCTGGCAGGCGTGCTGGGGGTTGTCCCCATGGCGGCGCTGGCGGCCCTCCTGTTCATCATTGCCTGGAACATGAGCGAGGCGCGCCACTTTGTGCATACGCTGAAAAGCGCCCCCGCCAGCGATGTATGGGTGATGGTCATCTGTTTCCTGCTTACCGTGATTTTCGACATGGTCATTGCGGTGGCGGTGGGTATTGGCCTGGCGGCCGCGCTGTTTATTCGTCGTATGGCCCAGCTAACCCATACCCAGCGCCTGGAGGCATTGGATAGCGATATCCACTTTCCGCCGGAAGTGTCACTGTATAAGGTCAGCGGACCGCTGTTTTTTGGCGCGGCCGAAAAGGCCATTGCCACGCTGCGGGTAATTGATCACGGCGTTCGGGTTGTCATTTTGGATATGCGCGATGTGCCAAGCCTGGATACCACCGCCATGGTGGCACTGGATACACTGCGCCGAGAGCTTAGCGAGCAAAACGTAGGGGTAGTGTTTGTTGGGTTGGCGCCGCGCATGGCACTGAAAATAAAACGCGCAGGCATTAAACGTGAAGCCGGTAAGTTAGCGGTCGTCAGCAATCTAGCCCACGCCGAGCGCATGACTCGTCGCTGGCTGGGTGATAGAGCTACTGTGAGTGCTGAGTAGCAGATAGGAAATGGCAAGCTTACAAATAAAAAGGGGAAGTGTCCTTCCCCTTGTATAGCACCAACTAAACAGCGATCAACTCGCCATATCGAGCACAATACGGCCCTCTATTTTGCCGTCGATCATGCGCTGGAAGATATCGTTGATATTGTCTAGCGTATCGGTTGCCACCGTCGCTTTGACCTTGCCTTCGGCGGCGAAATCCAGGGCTTCCTGCAGGTCGCTGCGCGTGCCGACGATCGAGCCGCGAATGGTAATACCGTTGAGCACCGTACTGAAAATCGGCAGCGGGAAGTCGCCGGGTGGCAGGCCATTAAGCACCAGTGTACCGCCACGGCGTAACATATTCTGCGCTTGATCAAACGCCTTCGGCGACACCGCTGTTACCAATGCCCCGTGAGCGCCACCGATGGTTTTTTTCAGGTAGGCCGCTGGGTCAGTTTTCATGGCGTTGACGGTTACCGTGGCGCCCAACCGCTCGGCCAGGGCTAGCTTGCCGTCATCGATATCCACCGCAGCGACATTCAACCCCATGGCTTTGGCGTACTGCACCGCCATATGGCCCAGGCCACCAATGCCCGAAATCACCACCCACTGTCCGGGGCGGGTATCGGTCATCTTCAAGCCTTTATAAACTGTCACTCCCGCACACAGTACCGGAGCTATTTCGATAAAATCGACGGCATCGGGTAGTCGCCCTACATAGCCCGCATCGGCCAAGGTGTAGTCGGCAAAACCGCCGTTGACACTGTAGCCGGTATTCTGCTGGGACTCGCAAAGGGTTTCCCAACCGCCCAGACAGTGCTCGCAGTAGCCGCAGGCCGAATAGAGCCAGGGTACGCCGATACGATCGCCCTCTTTGACATGGGTAACGCCTTCACCCACTGCCACAATATGCCCAACGCCTTCGTGCCCTGGAATAAAGGGCGGCGAGGGTTTTACCGGCCAATCGCCGTGGGCGGCGTGTAAATCGGTGTGGCAAACCCCGGAGGCCGCCACTTTCATCAACACCTCACCCCGCTTGGGGCGCGGTACATTTACTTCATCAAGTCTTAACGGCTGGCCGAATTCATGAACGACCGCCGCACGCATTGTGCTATCCATCATGCAGCTCCTGATAATATCCCGTCATTCCGTTTTATTACCCAGCGCCAATAGGTAGCGTCAGGCAATACCGCCCGGCTTGGTGCCGGGCGGGTGCGACTACCGGGGAGGCCTAGAAGAAGCCCAGCGGGTTGACGTCGTAGCTGACCAGCAGGTTCTTGGTTTGCTGGTAGTGCTCGAGGGCCACTTTATGGGTTTCACGACCCACGCCGGATTTCTTGTAGCCACCGAAGGCGGCGTGAGCGGGGTACTGGTGATAGCAGTTGGTCCATACGCGACCGGCCTGGATACCACGGCCCATGCGGAAGGCAACGTTGATATCACGGCTCCACACGCCTGCGCCCAGACCAAACTCTGTGTCGTTGGCGATGGCCAGAGCTTCTTCTTCGTCCTTGAAGGTGGTGACCGCGACCACCGGGCCAAAGATCTCTTCCTGGAAGATACGCATCTTGTTGTTGCCCTTGAGCAGCGTCGGCTGAATGTAATAGCCGCTGTTGATGCTGTCGTCCAGAGTCTCCTTGTTGCCGCCGGTGAGGAATTCCGCGCCTTCGTCGCGGGCGATATCCATGTACGACATGATCTTGTCGAACTGCTCCTGCGAGGCCTGGGCACCCACTTGGACGTCGGTATCCAGCGGGTTGCCACGCTTGATGGTTTGCGTGCGCTCGATGACCTTGGCCATGAACTCGTCGTACATGCTCTCCTGGATCAGCGCACGGGAGGGGCAGGTACACACTTCGCCCTGGTTGAAGAACGCAAGCACCAGGCCTTCCACGGCCTTGTCGATAAACGTCGGCTCGGCGTTCATGATATCGGCGAAGTAGATATTGGGGGACTTGCCACCCAGCTCCACGGTGGAGGGAATGATATTTTCCGCCGCGCATTTCAAAATATGCGAGCCCACCGGCGTGGAGCCGGTAAAGGCGATCTTGGCGATTCGCTTGCTGCTGGCCAGCGCCTGACCCGCCTCGGCGCCAAAGCCGTTGACGATGTTCAGCACGCCGGGGGGCAGCAGATCGCCGACCAGCTCAGCCACCTTCAGGATAGACGCCGGTGTCTGCTCGGCAGGCTTGAGCACCACGCAGTTGCCCGCCGCCAAGGCCGGCGCCAGCTTCCAGGTAGCCATCAGAATCGGGAAGTTCCAGGGAATGATCTGCCCTACCACGCCCAGCGGCTCGTGGAAGTGATACGACACGGTATTGGCGTCGATATCGGCCGCGGTGCCCTCCTGCGAGCGCAGGCAGCCGGCAAAATAACGGAAGTGGTCAACGGCCAGCGGAAGGTCGGCGTTGAGCGTTTCGCGTACCGCCTTGCCGTTGTCCCAGGTTTCAGCGACGGCCAGCATCTCCAGGTTCTGTTCGATGCGGTCGGCGATTTTCAGCAGGATATTGCTGCGCTCCTGGACCGAGGTTTTGCCCCAGGCCGGCGCGGCTTGATGGGCGGCGTCCAGCGCCTTGTCGATGTCTTCTGCCGTTGAACGGGGAATTTCACAAAACACCTGGCCGTTCACCGGGCTGACGTTGTCAAAGTATTGGCCTTTTACCGGGGCAACAAACTCGCCGCCGATGTAATTGCCGTAGCGTTTTTCAAATGACACGACTGAACCAGTGTCACCGGGATTGGCGTATATCATTATTGAGCTCCTGCGTATTATGATTATTAAAAGAGTGCACATGCAGTGTTGGTCAGTCGGGCGCGGCGCGGTATCGCCCGATGGCAGGATGCGCCCTCATCCCTTGGTAGGAGACGCCATGTATTCGTTATTGGTGGCAGACGATCATCCGCTGTTTCGCGACGCGCTGCAGGTCGTGATCAGCAGCGGCCTGCCGCAGAGCCAACTGCTGGAAGCCGACAGCCTGGCCGCCGCGATACCGCTGATCGCCCAGCACGACGGTCTGGATTTGCTGCTGCTTGATTTGAGCCTGCCGGACGCAGAAGGCCTTGACGGCCTGACCCGGCTGCGCGACGCCTACCCCTGGCTGCCGGTGGCGATTGTCTCAGCGCATCAAGAGCGCCAACTAGTGCTCGATGCGATCAGCCTAGGTGCGGTCGGCTATATTCCCAAGTCGACGCCCCGGGAAGCCCTGCTCAATGCGTTGACCCAGATACTCGAAGGCCAGCTGTACCTGCCCCCGGATGTGATGCGCCGCCCGCCGACAGCGCCCTCCCCCCAGGCCAACGCCCCCGCTGCCGAGCCATTGGCCGATGAGCGGCTTGCCCAGTTGACCGGCAAGCAGCTCAGCGTCCTGCACTGCATGACCCAAGGCATGTCGAACAAGCAGATCGCCCGCGAGCTGAACATTGCCGAGACCACGGTCAAGACCCATGTCTCGGCCATCCTGCGCAAGCTGGGCGCCACCAGCCGGGTGCATGCCATCGTGCTGGCAGGCGACGCCAACCTGCCGCTCGTGATGGCCAGCCGCTCGGCGCGTTAATCCTGCGGGGTCAGCAAGCTCACCAGCAGCATGCGCAAGCGCATGGGCTTTAACGGCTTCAGCAGGCAATGCATGCCGGCCTCACGTGCGGCGCGGCTCAGCGCGGCATCGTGGTTGGCGGTAATGACCACCGCCGCCAGGCCGGGGTAGCGCCCTCGCAAACGCGCGGCCAGCGCCAGACCTGTTTCGCGGTGGTCGCCCAAATGGTAGTCCACCAGCAGGACGTTAGGCGGTTCGCCGTCGCTTACGGCCTCAAGGGCACTTGCCGTGGCGGCCGCCCGCACCCGGCAGCCCCAGCTGCCAAGCAGCGCCTGCATGCCGTCAATGATCGCCTCATCGTCGTCGATGACCCACACCACGCTGTCGGCAAGCGGTGAATCGGGGTTGTCGTGGGACAGCTCAGCCACTCGAGAGGACGCCCCCTGCCCCGGTGCGGTAGATGCCGGCGCATAGGGCACGGTGATCGAAAACAGCGCTCCGCGCCCTGGCTGCGAGGCCAGCGTCACCGGTTGCTCGAGCATCGCGCTAATGCGGTCGACGATCGCCAGCCCAAGCCCCAAGCCACGGCTATGGTGATGCTTGGCCTCGGGGGCGCGCTGAAACTCAAGGAAAATCGCCTCGCGTTGCTGCTCAGCAATCCCCGGGCCGGTGTCACCCACCATGATCTCAAGACCTTCGGGCCGGCGGCGACAGCCGAGCAGCAGGTGGCCGTGCTCGGTATAGCGCACTGCGTTACTCAAGAAGTTACGAATCACCCGCGCGAGCAGCGCCAGATCAGACTCCACCACCACGCTCGACGGCACATAATGCAGGCTCAAACCACGTACGGCGGCTACCTGGCGGTACTCTTCCGCCAGCGCATCCAGCAGGGTGCTGACGGCAAACGGCGCTTTATCGGCGTGCAGCACCCCGGCATCCAGGCGCGAAATATCCACCAGGGTGCCGAGCAGCCCCTCGACATCCTTGAGCGAGCGCCCCGCGTGGGCGACCAGTGCCTGCGAGGCCTCGGGCAACGGATGCGTTTCCAGGGCGCTGACGAACAGCCGCGCTGCGTTGAGCGGCTGCAACAGATCGTGGCTGACGGCGGCGAGAAACTTGGTCTTGGACAGGTTGGCCGCCTCGGCTTCGGCCTTTGCAGCCTGCAAACGCGCATTGGCCTGCCCTAGCTCGTCCAGGACACGGTGCAATGCATCGGTCCGCTCTCGGACCTGCTCGGCCAGCAGCACCGAGCGCTCGAAGGCGGCATAGGGCGCGCCGTCGGCGCCACTCCCCGATTCCACACGGCTCATCAGCGCCTGACACACTTTGCGCAGACGGCGGTTTTCTTCGCGTAAGGCCGCGGGGCTGAGCGAGGTATCGTCACTCGCCGAGAGCTGGAAGAGCGCCAAGCGCCACTCCTGTAAAGGTCTGGTTGACATGCATGCCGTGGTGCTGCTCGCCATAGGTGTTGAAACCAACCACCCGGGATCGCCGCAGCAGCGCTGAGGCCTGGTCAAGGTGTCGGACGGCCTCCAGCTCCATACGCCGCAGGAAGCAGTCGCAGCCAATCATCAGCGACGGCCCCCCCACCCGCGCGGTCACCCCCTCCAGCATACGGTTGAGGTCATCCAGCAGCGGGGCGGGCTGCATGGCCGTCAGCACGATACCGGTCTCCACCGCACAGTAGAAGTTTAGGCTACCGTCGTCGTTGACGCGCTGAATCGAGCGCACATAGTGCTGCCCGCCAAGCTGAACCGCGAGGGGATGACGCGCAAAGACAACGGGATCGAGGGCGTCAGGCGCAACGCCGACCAGGTCGGCATAGACGCTGGCAGCCGGCAGGCCGTTGAGCTCCACCACCCGGCGGCGCTCGCGGTCAGCCTCGGTCACCACCAGCTTATGGCGGAGCGGTGTTAAATGGTGGGTGGAAAACACTTCAAACGGCAGACGGGTATTGATCATCACCACCACGGCGGCACGGCTGTGAAAGCGGCCATGGGCATACACATGGGTGCGCGCCAGATGGTTATCGTCACCGGCGGAGCCGCCGAAGCTGGGGATGCGGCCCAGCGCGGCGTCCAGCGTGGCCAGCACCTGCTCTTCGCGGCTGGAAAGCCCATCCAGCAGCGTCAGCGCAAAGCTGTGCTCGTTGACCGGTGCCAGCGCCTGGCGACGGCAGCGTTCAATCAGGTCATCGACCAGTGGCTGGGCGTCGCTCAGCGCGAAACGGTCCAGATCGTCGACCAGCGCCGACTCGATGGCGAACACCCGTCGGTCAAAGCCGATGGCCACGATGCTGCCACGGTCGTAGCCCTCGGGGGTGATTTCGCCCGCCGTAGTGCAGCCGCTGACCGTCACCGCCGGGAAGGCGCTCAGCAGCGCCGCTGCCAGCCGATCCAGGTCATACTCGGCGCTGCAGAAAAAAATAATTCCACCCAGGTGAGCGTGGTTCAGCCCCTGGGCCAGCGTCTGCACGGCTGCCTCGGCATCCAGCGAGCGGCTGGCCACCACGACGGTGCCCTGATCAGTTGGCAATGTGGTCACGTTGCCATCGCTCCAGGGCGGAAGTGGTAAGCGCTGCGGCCTGACGCAGCGCGTCCAGCGCATCGCGCAGGTCGCTGGGGGATGGATCATCCTGGCTGGCCAGCGATTCAAGGGAGCGGGCATGCTGCGCCACCCGCTGGGCGCCAATGCTCAGGGCTTCACCGCGCAGCTGATGAGCCAGACGGGAAATCTGCCGGGCGCTCTCGGCCGAGGGCGTGTCCGGGCCAAGGCAGGTCGCCAACTGTGCCAGATTATCTTCGACCTGCTGATGATAGAGCGCCATGAGCTGGCGCAGGTGGGCTTCGCCCAGGGTATGGTAAAGGCTGCTCAAGGTTTCCTCGTTAAGCAGCGAGGCATCGCTCGATTGCGCATTGGCAACGACCGTTTCCGCCGATGGATCGCCCAGCTGCAAGGCCAGCATATTGTTCAACGCAACGATAGATAGCGGCTTGGTGATGTAATCGTCCATGCCCGCCTGCAGGCAGCGCTGCCGATCGTCCTCAACACCGCCTGCGGTCATCGCCACGATCGGCACGTCAGCCAGCCAACCGCCCTGCGCGCGAAGTTGACGCGTGACCTCAAGCCCGTCCATGTCGGGTAACTGAATGTCCATGAAGATCAGGTGAACATGCTGGACCGCCACCATGGCCAGGGCATCATGGCCGTTCTCGGCGCACACCACGTCGCAGCCCAGGCGTCCCAGCAGCTCGATGGCGACCTTGCGGTTGATGGCGTTGTCTTCGACCAGCAGTAAAGTGGTGCCGGCAAAGTGCTGCTGGATGGGCAAGGAGGGAAGCGGCGCGCGATGGTAAGGCGCGGCCTCCACCAGCGGCAATTCACAGCGAAAGGTGCTGCCCTTTCCAGGCTGGCTGTCAACGCTCAGTTGTCCTTGCATGGCCTCGCTTAGCCGCTTGCAAATGGCCAGCCCCAGGCCGGTTCCTCCATACCGGCGGGCAACCGACGCATCCGCCTGCTGGAAAGGTTCGAACAGGTGCTGCTGTTGAACGTCGCTCAAGCCACAGCCGGTATCGATGACCTCGAAACGTAGCTGGTCCACCGTGGCCGAGACACGTACCTCCACCGCGCCCTCATCGGTGAATTTGATCGCGTTGGCGATCAGGTTGAGCAAAATTTGTCGCAGCCGTCCGGCGTCGACCATTATCCAGTCGGGTACCCCTTCATCCACGTGGTGGGTCAACGCCAGGCCTTTTGCCTCAGCCCGTGGCTTGAACAGGGCCACCACGCTTTCCACCAGCGGCTCGACCGCCGTCGGGGCGGTTTCCAAGCTGAGGTGACCGGCTTCGATCTTGGAAAAATCCAGAATCTCATTGATCATTGCCAGCAGCTGGTTGGCGCTGTCGTAAATCGTGTTGGCGTAATCTTCCACCTGTACTCGGTTGGCAGGCTCGCGCAGCAGCTCACTCATCCCGATAACGCCGTTCAATGGCGTGCGTATCTCATGGCTGACCATGGCGAGAAAGTCGGACTTGGCATGGTTGGCCGCCTGGGCCTGCTCGGCAGTATCTTCCAACTGGCGGCTGAGCTGTTCCTGCTCGCGGCGCGCCGCAGCACTCTCGCGCATCTCCCGCACCAGAAAGATCACGACCAACAGAGCCGCTACGCTCATGGCCACAATCAGGCTCATCAACAGCTTGTACAGCAGGCTCAGTTGAGCACGTTCTTCGGTAGCGGATTCGGCCAGATAGCCATTGATCGTGATGACCAGCCGCTCGGTCAGGCGGGTCAATGTTTGCAACTCGGTTTCCAGCGCGGTGAGCGGCATCTGCTCCATATTGTCGTGGGGTTCAAACATCGGATCGAGGATATCGAGTTGCTGCTGGATTTCCTCGAGCAGCTCGCGGGCAGGCTCGATGCGGTTCAGCAAGTCGCTGACCTCGCCTTCATTGAGCAGCGTAATACGGCTATACAGCAGTTCGAACCGCAGGTCGAGCTCGTCCTGGGCATCGGGCGCGATCGGCCCGCGCGTCGCGTTCAGCAACTGATTAAGGAGTTGAACCGCGTCACGGTCCAGCTTGTAGACCACCCAGGAGGTATCTTCGCGCAGGGTCTGCGTGAGATTGTCCTGCCGCCATGCCGAAATGGTGGCAACGACAAGCGCCGCGGCGAACAGCACCACGGCGGTCATGGCGACCAGCTTGAAACGCCAGGGATAGCGCAGCAAGCGTGGATAGTGCGACACCGAATCGCTAGAGGACATCAATCTGCATCACCTGCCAGACGGCACGAAAGCGCATCTTTTCGCTCAGCAGGGCTTCGTCCTGATCAAACGGATACAGCACCCAGAGCGGGCCATATTCGCGGATGGGGATCGCCTCGCCGTCGCGTTTGAGCGCCAGGATGACATCGTAGTCATAAAAGTCACTGACCGGTATCTCCGCCTCATAGCCATTCAGCGCCAGCACATTGACGCTGCCTTCCTCTATGCCCAGATGCGCCAGCAAATCTCGCATCAAGGGCCCTTCGTAGTGATTCTGGCTGTCCGTCCATGGCGTGGTGGTCTCAAAATCGTGCTGCGGCAGACGCTGCAGCATTTGGCGATCAAAATGGGCTTCGCCAGCGACGTTTTCCTTGTCGATATCGCCCACTATCTTGAGTATCACCGGCCCTGTCGGCGCTTCATGGCCATCCGAATCAGCCGCGAGCCCCGCCAGGGGAATGCTGAACGCCAGCATGATGCACCCCAATAACAACGCTTTCACTGCGATATCCTCTTGCCACGTTACCCGGGGGTAACCGTTTGTCGATCTTCAAGGTTACGTCATCTCATGGGCAAGGTCAGTTCAAACACGATTTTTTTGCTGGCCTCATGATGTGCTGACACACCCCGCCAAGCCATTGACCATAATAAAAAAGCTCCAGGACAGGCCTGGAGCTTTCGCTTTTCCGTTCAGGGATCAGCGCACGATCATGACCGACATCTTGGCATGGTGTACCACATGCTCGGCGTTGGGACCTAACACATAGTCGACGAACTTGTGCTTGGTATGCGAGGCCATGACGATCAGGTCAATATCCAGTTGCTTACCTACCTTGATGATCGCCTCCCACGGCGAGCCGTCAACTATCACACTCTGGGTATTGATGGTCTCGGGTACATGCGTTTGGATAAACTCATGCTGCGCCTCCTTCACCGCCGCGTGGGCTTTTTGGGAGAAGTCCTTGGGAAAATAAGCGCCCACCATGGGCATCTTAAAATCCGGCACCACCGTCACCACATGCAGCGAGGCGTCAAACGTCTGGCATAGCGTGATGGCCGTGGGTAATGCCTTGGCCCATGAACTCTCTTCATTGAGGTCAACGGGCAGTAGGATCTTGTGGTACATGACAGCCCCTCCTTACGCGGGATTAGCCTTGCTAGCGCGCCCTTCAGCGGAACGACGACGGTGCTGCAGCATCACGATAAGCGCAAACACCCCTAAGGCCGGTATCCAGATCCACTCCTTCGTCCAGCGATCCACCGGTGCCAGCACTTCAACGATTTCCTGATCGAAATCAAAGCCCAGATCCGCCGCATCACTGCCGTAGGTCACCGTATCAACAATCGTTTCATCGTCTTCGGTCATCAGCATTAGGCCAAGATTATCCAACCGCTCCTGCCCACTATCACCTTCGGGTACTGGCACTAGAATATAGGTCGTCATGGGGTCACCATAATCATCCAAACCGCTGATTTGCACCCGAAGTGATGAGTCTTCTTCCATCTCGCCAAGTGTGTCCACGAACTCAGCAGGCTGCGTAGAACGGTAGGGATCGTGAATCATGTCCATGAAGAAACCGGGGCGGAACAGCGCAAACGCTACCACCAGCATTAGGATTGACTCATACCAGCGGTTACGGGTGAGCATATACCCCTGGGTGGCCGCAGCAAAAATCAACATCGCCACGGTGGCCACAATAAAGATCAGCACCCCTTGCAGCGGTGTCACGTCGATTAATAATAGATCGGTATTGAAAATAAACAGAAATGGCAGCGCTGCAGTACGCAGGCTGTAATAAAACGCCTGGAAACCGGTACGGATCGGATCTCCGCCAGAGATTGCCGCCGCCGCAAATGAAGCAAGCCCCACCGGCGGCGTCACATCAGCCATAATGCCGAAATAAAACACAAACAGGTGCACGGCAATCAGTGGCACCAGCAGGCCATTTTGCTCGCCAAGCTGAATGATCACCGGCGCCAAAAGTGCTGATACCACGATATAGTTCGCGGTGGTCGGAAGCCCCATACCCAGAATCAGGCTAAGGATTGCGGTAAAGACCAAAATCAGCATCAGGTTGCCCATCGCCAGCGTTTCGACCACCTCAGCCAATACCAGACCAACGCCAGTCTGGGAGACCGCCCCCACAATGATACCGGCGGTAGCGGTCGCAATGCCGATGCCAATCATGTTACGCGCACCGGTGACCAGCCCGTCCCACAGATCCAATGCACCTTCGCGTAGGTCTGCGGCGATATTGCTGCGGCCACGGAAGAACGCAGTGATGGGACGCTGGGTCAGCATGATAAAGATCATGAACACCGTCGCCCAAAACGCCGACAGCCCTGGCGATAGACGCTCAACCATCAGGCACCACACCAGTACTACGACGGGCAGAATGTACTGCAACCCAACGAGCACAGTGGGCCGCGTCTGTGGCAACCTGACGACCGGCTCACTGGGATCATCAATTTCGAGTTCAGGGTAGCCCGACGCCAGCTTCAACAGGGCAACATAAACTGCCGCTAGTGCCAGACCAATCACCCAGGGAGCCGCAGGGCCCAGCACGGGTTGCAGCCAGCCCAGGCCGTAATACACCGCCAACGCGGTGACCATCATCAGCAAGAGACCCGTTAAAAAGCCAATGACCTTGCGCACCAGTGGCTTGGGGGGATTGCTGCTTTCAAGCCCCTGCATATTGGCTTTCATGGCCTCAAGGTGAACGATATAAATCAGTGCGATGTACGAAATCACCGCAGGTAAAAACGCATGCTTGATAACCTCAACATACGAAATACCGACGTATTCGACCATCAGAAAAGCAGCAGCGCCCATTACAGGCGGCATGATTTGCCCGTTGACCGAAGCAGCCACCTCTACTGCGCCGGCTTTTTCCGAGGGGAACCCCACACGCTTCATCATCGGGATGGTAAAAGTGCCGGTGGTCACGGTGTTGGCAATCGAGGAGCCTGAAATCAAACCGGTCATGCCCGAGGCCACCACCGCGGCTTTGGCAGGGCCGCCTTTGTAGTGACCCAGCATTGAAAACGCAACTTTGATGAAATAGTTACCCGCGCCGGCTTTATCCAGCAGCGCACCAAATAATACGAACAAGAATACGAAGCTGGTGGATACCCCCAACGCAATACCGAATACGCCCTGAGTGGTTAACCACTGGTGATTGACCAGCCCATAAAAGCTGACCCCGCCATGGGCCAATATACCTGGCATCCAGGGACCCGCCAGCGAGTAAAACAGAAAGACGCCGGCCACAATCATCAGCGGCGGCCCAAGCGCGCGCCGGGTGGCTTCCAGCAGCAATACAATCCCCGCGATACCGACAACAACGTCAATCAACAGCGGTGAACCGGGGCGATCCGACAAGCCCTCGTAAAAGATGAACATATAGGCGCCGCAAAACGCGGCCACCGCCGCCAGTGTCCAATCCAATACCGGGATACGGTCACGGGGCGAATTCTTTAGCGCAGGGTATGCCATGTACGCTAGAAACAGCGCAAAGGCTAAATGGATCGAACGGGCCTGGGTTGCATTAAATACCCCAAACCCCACTACATACGGCAGGGGCGAAGCAATCCACAACTGAAAGAGTGACCAAACCGCCGCGATACTGACCAACAGCTTACCTGGAACGCCCGCTGGCTTGCGCGCTCCGGAGTCGGTAGAGGCGACAAGATCATCAAGATCAACATTCGACCCACTGGCCTTGGTGTTGTCCATTGTCATAAGCATGCCCTGCAGAAATATGGATGACATTGTGGAATGCCAACTCGATGCCTAGCGGCATCCCAAACACAGCGCGCGGCCACTTGAGAGGCCGCGCGCAATCTTTTTATCGGAGGGTATCTCTCACCCTAGCCGATGGCCTTACTCTTCGATCCAACCCTGCTCTACGTAGTACTTCTTGGCACCATCATGCAGCGGAGCAGACAAGCCCTCAGAAACCATTTCTTCAGCATCCAGGTTTTCGAAGGCGGGGTGCAGGCGCTTGAAGCGATCAAAGTCATCGAAGACCGCTTTAACCGTTTCGTAGACGACGTCTTCATCCACATCTGCAGAGGATACGAACGTCGCCGATACGCCAAATGTTTCTACGTCATCGGGATTGTTCTTGTACAGGCCGCCCGGAATAGTCGAGCTTGTGTAATATGGATATTCGTCAACAATGCCCTGAACATCTTCATCGTCAAGCGGAATTAAGCGCGAATCCACCGTCGTGGTGGCTTCCTGGATGGAGCCGTTCGGGTGACCGACCACGTAGACCATGGCGTCGATATTATTATCGGCCAAGGCAGCAGCCTGCTCGGAAGCATCAAGTTCAGACACCATTGAGAAGCTATCTTCGTCCCAGCCTTTGGCGTCCATCACCACTTCCATGGTGTTGCGCTGACCAGAGCCCGGGTTACCAATATTAACTCGCTTGCCTTCCAGATCGTCCAGCGTCTCGATGCCGGAATCTTCGCGGGCCAGCAGCGTCAGCGGCTCGCCATGAATACGGAAAACGGCACGCAGATCGTCAAAGGCCTCGTCTTCGAAGTTACCTTCGCCATTATACGCCTGGTACTGAACGTCAGACTGGGCGACGCCCATGTCCAGCTCGCCGGATTTAATGCCGTTGATATTGGCAACGGAGCCGCCGGTAGATGGCGCGTTACAGCGGATGTTGTGGTCATCGCTACCGCGGTTGACCAGTCGGCATACCGACTGACCGACGACGTAGTAAACGCCGGTTTGGCCACCGGTGCCGATCGTGATGTAGTTTTCACCTTCTTCTTCTTCTGCCATTGCCGGGGCGGCAAAAGCGGCGGCGGCGAGTAGCGCACCGGAGAAAGCTACGGTAGAAAATGCGTGGCGTTTCATGAACACACCTCTTTATCTTGATGTTATGGGCATTTCGCGTTTTGTCCCACCCATACCATATTCCCTCAGGTGGGATGATCCAAAACGTTTACAAGACAATCTGTTATCAGCGCCGACAACGTCTGTCGGCTTTGACTACTTTAGCGAAAAAAAACGTTATTGGCGAAACGCAATACGTTAAACAGCAAACATCGCTTCTTGGCGCCATGTATTGAGTGTAGTGATGTTAACCGTTTAGAGAGCGTTAACCAGCATACCGCTTTTGCATAGGCCAAGCGGCATCAGTCCACGTTGTAACCCAGAACGCGCGGCAACCACAGTGCAATGCCAGGGAAAACCGCCACCAGCACCAGCGCGCCGCCCATGGCGATGACAAACAGCAATGCCCAACCCAGCGTCTGCTCCAGACGGATCTTGGCCACTTCCGTGGTGACCATCAAATTCACCGCCACCGGCGGGGTGAACTGGCCGATGGCAATGTTCATGGCCAGCAAAATACCGAACCATACCGGGTTCCATTCAAAATGCTGCATGACCGGTATCAAAATCGGCATCATGATCAGATAGATCGAAATGGCATCCAGCAGCATTCCCGCTACCAGCACCGCCAGCATGACCAGAATCAGCAGCAGCACGCCGTTGTCGGTGAGCCCGATAATCCACTCCGCCAGATGGCGGAACGTGCCCAGCATGGTGCCCGCCCAGGCAAAAATACCCGCCAGTGCGATAATCAGCATCACCACGCCGGAGATAATCGCCGCTTCGCCGAACAGCTCCCACAGGTCACGCCACGTCAACTCGCGGGTCAGAAAAAGCCCGACGATGGCGCCGTAGGCAACCGCTACCACCGCCGCCTCGGTGGGCGTAAATAGCCCCGAGCGCAGCCCGCCGAGGATCAGCACCGGGGCAAACAGCGCAGGCAAGGCCTGCTTGAACGTGGTTTTTACGCTCAGCCGCTCGGCGCCTTCCACCGGTGTACCGCCTTCCCAACCGTAGCGCTTGGACACCAGCAGTGCTGGTACTAACAGCGCCAGCCCGGCCAGTATCCCGGGAAACAAGCCCGCGGCAAACAGGGCACGCAGATCCACCCCCGGCACCACGATCGAGTAGAGAATCAGCGCAACGGAAGGGGGAATGAGAATCGCCGTGGAGGCCGACGCCGCGATCAGCGTGGCGGAAAATGGCTTGGGGTAGCCGGCCTTGGTCATGCTCGGCAGCATCACCATGGCCACCGCCGCGGCATCGGCGGGGCCGGAGCCGCTCATGCCGCCCATGATCATGCACACCAGCACCGCTACCAACGCCAGGCCGCCATGACGTGGGCCGATCAACGCCTGGGCGAAGCGCACCAGGCGCAGCGCGACGCCGGCACGCTCGAAAATCAGCCCGGTCAAAATGAATAGCGGAATCGCGATCAGCGGGTACTTGGCAATACTGTTGTAGGTATTGGTGCCCAGGGTCGCCAGCATGTCCGGCGACAGCCCGATCACAATGCCCACTGCGCCCGACAAGGCCAGCGAAAACGCCACCGGTACGCCTGCGATCAGCAGCCCAGCAAAGGCCAGAATCATCCATACATCAGGCGTCATCGGCGTGCCTCCCGGCCAGGCGATCACGGGTCTGCTGCAGCAAACGCCACAGCATGGCAGCAGACAGCACCGGCAACCAGACGATGTACCACCACTGGGGCAGGCCAAGCCCGGGCGACAGCGACTGCCACTGATATTCCTGCCAGGCCAGCGTAGCGCCGAACCAGGTGATCAACCCCAGCACCACGGCGCCACACAGCGCCTGGAAGCCAATCAATAGCCGGCGCGGGCCAGGGGGCAGCGCCCGTTCCAGAAAGCTGATGCGGATATGGCGTTGGCGACGCAGCGCCACGGACGCCCCGGCGAAGGTCAGCACCACCAGCAGGAACACGGAAATTTCTTCGGTGAAGGAAAACGAGCCGCCGGTCAGATAGCGCGTGATCACGTTGCCCAGGCTGATCAGCGAAATAATGATCAGCGCCAGCGCGCCCAGCCAGCGCTCGGGGCGCGCATCCGGTAAGCCTTTCATGGCAGCCTCATTACGAAAGCTACCGGCCCGAAGGCCGGTATATCAACATTGTCAAAACATCCGACGGGCCTAGCGCGCGTCGATGTCGGCCTGCGCCGCCTCGACCAGCTCCTCGCCAATCCGCGGTGTCCACTTTTCGTACACAGACTGAGTCGCTTCGACAAACGCCTGGTACTGCGCATCGGTCAGTTCGGTGACCGTTACGCTGCGCTCCTGAATGGCGGCAAGCCGGTCGCTTTCTTCTTCACGGGTCATGGCGATTTCCCATTCACCCGCTTCGACGGCGGTTTCGCGCAATAGCGTCTGCTGATCCTCGCTGAGCGATTGCCAGACCTGCTGGTTGACGGCGAAGATAAGCGGATCATTCATGTAATTCCAAAGCGTCAGGTGCTCCTGACCGACCTGGTCGATGCGCGCCACGTCAAACACGGACAGCGGGTTTTCCTGGCCGTCCACCGCGCCGGTGGTAAGCGCCGGCTGGGCATCGGTCCAGCTCATTTGCGTAGGGTCGGCATCCAGCGCCGAGAAGGTATCCTGGAACAACGGCGATCCCACGACACGAATCTTCAGCCCCTCCAGGTCTTCGGGCTCGCTGATGGGGCCCTGGGAGTTGGAGACCTGACGGAAGCCATTTTCGCCCCAGGCAAGCGGTATCACGCCGCGCGACTCGATCGCCTCGAACACCATGTCGCCAGCTTCCCCACCGGTGACCGCGTCGACGGCAGCTTCATCCGGGATAAAGAACGGCAGCGAGAAGAGATTGAGCTCGGGCACCTGCGGCGACCAGTTGATGGTCGAGCCTACGGCCGCATCGATGAGTCCCGAGCGCATGGCGGAGAACTCGCGGGTCTGGTCACCAGACACCAGTTGGGAATTGGGATACACCCTGAGGGTCAGCTCACCGCCGCTGCGCTCCTCGACGAGATCCGCCCATTTTTCAGCCGCCTGGCCCCAGGGAAAGGCATCGGGCAGCACCGTTGAAACAGACAGTTCGCGCGCCTGGGCGGAAAGCGAGGCAGAAAGCAGGGCGGCACCGGCCAAGCCGGCGGTTAAACGAGCCATTGAGCGTGTCAGCGTCATGGTAGATCCTTTTTTTATCGGTTGTTGTGATGACTTTGTTATTGAGCCAGTCCTTACCACCGTCGTCGACTTATCTGGCAATAAGCATTCTATTGTAGGTATTCTTTGGTTGAAGGGAAGCCATACAATCGGCTACTAAAGACCCATCAAAACCTCAGCGGCGGCATACCTTCATACTGGGGCTTATAGACACTGTTGGCACCTGATATCCTAGTTTTGCCCCTTCTGTATACCAACGGACATCAACGTGCCACTACGCGACCTGCTGCTCGGCCTGCTTGTTATCGCCATTTGGGCGTTGAATATCATTGTCATCAAGGTCGGCGTCACAGAACTCCCGCCGCTGTTGATGACCACGCTACGCTTTACGCTGGTCGCCGTGCTGCTGGTACCCTTCTATCCGGTGGCGCGAGCCCAGCTGCCATTTTTGCTATTACTTTCCTTCACCTTCGGCAGCCTGCACTTCGGCCTGCTGTTTATCGGCTTACAGCAGGCCGAAGCGGGTACGGGTGCGCTGCTGGTGCAGATGGGCACGCCTTTTGCCACGCTGCTGGCGGTGATCTTTCTGAAAGAAAAGCTGGGCCCCAAACGTATTGTTGGGCTGCTGCTCTCGTTTGCGGGCATTATCGTACTGGCGGGTGGGCCCACCTTACCGACGCCTCTCCCCCTGGCGATTCTATTGTGTAGTGCAATGGGCTGGGCGGTATCGCAGCTGTTGATCAAGCGGGGCCCGCCGATTGCGCCGATGGCCTTGGCTGGCTGGGTCGCGTTGTTTGCCGTCCCCCAGGTGGCGCTGGGCTCCTGGCTGTTCGAGAGCGGCCAGTGGCAGGCCATACAGCAAGCGAGCTGGCTGGGCTGGGGGGCGATGATTTACACCGCCGTGATGTCGTCGATTGTCGCTTATGGGATCTGGTACGCGCTGCTGCGCCGCCATCCCGTCAACCGTGTCGTCCCCATGACGCTGCTTGTACCGGTATTGGCGGTCGGCCTGGGCGCGCTGCTGATGGGCGACAGCCTAGGCGTGCACAAGCTGGTAGGCGGCGGCTTGGTGGTCGCAGGTATTGCCCTGATTGTGATCAGGTTTCGCCGTCGCCCGGCTGGCAGAAACCGGCCTCATCCGGCACGGAAACGCAGTCGCCCACTTTGATACCGCGCTCGGCAAAGTAGCCGGCGTTGACTTCCAGCGCCGCATGGTAAGCCGCCCCGGGCGCATAGGAAGGACAGTCGCTCGGCGACGAGGACTCACAGGGCTGCATGGACTCAATGGCGACGATACGGCCGTCGTCATCGATAAAAGCGATGTCCAGAGGAATCAGGGTGCGGTACATCCAGAAGCCTTTACCAGGAGCCTGTTCGCGCCCGAAGACAAACAGCATGCCGCGTTTTTCGCCGAGCGTCTCCCGCCCCATCAGCCCTTGCTGACGCTGTGCCAGCGACTTGGCCACTTCCACCGTCAAACGATGCGGGCCCTGCTCGGTATGAATCGACAGCGCCAGGGTATCGGCGTCGCCTGTCGCTTCCTTGGCCCACAGGGAGCCGCCGGGCAGCATCAGCGACAGCGGCAGCATGAGTGACGCCTTGAGCAGCGTCCGCCGGTTCATGGTCATGGTGGTGTCCTTTTCTCGTTGGGCGCCATGTCGACGCCCTGTCCTGGCATTAAATGGATGCCCCCCGCCAACAGTGATACATGGACGGCGGCGCCGGGCATCAGGTCATTACGACGCGCTGCGTGGGTAGCGATATCGAAACGTAGCACATCGCCATGTTGAACGCGCAACGCAATCGAGGTCATGCCGCCGAGCACCAGCATATCATCGACGCTCGCCGCCACCGGGTTTTCACGCTCGCCATGGGAAGGCCGCCCGCGACGATGGAGCACAATGTCAGAAGGCGGCAGATACCACGCCACCCGCGTGCCGATGGTCAGCCCTTCAAGCCCGGTCGCGACATCCAGCTCCACGTTTCCCCAGCGCAGGCGGCGCCTGCCCGCCGACTCGACCACCTGGCCGTGATAGACATTGTGGCGGTCCAGCAAGCGCGCCACGCTGGGCGAGGCTGGGGTTCGAAACAGTGTCTCGGGAGACGCCTGCTGAAGACTGTTTCCGTTGTGCAGCACGCAAATCTGATCCGCCAGCGCGGCGGCTTCTTCAAGGTCGTGGGTGACCAGCACGATGGGGATCGAAATGTGCTGGCGAAGCCTAGCCAGCTCACGCTGAAGGCGGCGCCTGGTGACCTGGTCCACCGCCGAAAACGGCTCATCGAGCAACAGCACCTGAGGGTCGCGGGCCAGTGCCCGGGCAAGGGCCACGCGCTGGCGCTGGCCGCCGGAAAGCTCGCTCGGGTAGCGGTTTTCCAACCCCTTCAGGCGCACGGTTTCAAGCCACGCTTCGGCGTTAAGGCGGCGCAGCGGTAGCGGCAAATGGCGCAGCGGAAGCGCAACATTGGCAAGCGCGGTCAGATGAGGAAACAGCGCATAATCCTGAAACACCATGCCCACCCGGCGTCGCTGGGGCGACAGCGAATGCTGACGCCGGGTATCCAGCCAGGTGTCACCGGCACATTCGATGTGCCCGTGCTGAGGGCGGTAAAGCCCGGCAATCGCGCGCAGCAAGGTGGTTTTACCACTGCCCGAGGGCCCCACCAACGCCAGCAGCTCGCCCGGCAAGCAGCTGAATTCTGCGTTCAACGGAATCGGGCCGGTCTGCTGCACGTTGACGTTGAGTTTAACCACGCACCCACCTCCGGCGGCCTGCCAGGCCATAAACCACGCCCAGGGTGGTAAAGGACACAAACAGAAGTAACGCCGCCATCTGAGCCGCGCCCTGTTCGTCAAAGGCCTGCACCCGGTCGTAGATGGCAATCGCCAGGGTGCGCGTTTCGCCGTCAATCGCCCCGCCGACCATCAGGATGACGCCGAACTCCCCCAGGGTGTGGGCGAAGGTTAGCGCCGACGCGGACAGGATACCCGGCCATACCAGCGGCAGCTCGATGCGCAGCAGGGTTTGCCAGGGGCCAAGCCCGCTGCACCATGCCGCCTCGCGCAGGTTATGGGGCACGTGCTCGAAGGCACGCTGGATCGGCTGGACGGCAAACGGTAGGTTGGCCACCAGCGAAGCCAGCAGGATACCGCTGAAGGTAAAGTTGAGCCCGCCGCCGGTCAGCGTCATCCACAGCTGGCCGACCGGCGCTTCGCGACCAAAGCTTTGCAGCAGATAAAAGCCCAGCACCGTCGGTGGCAGCACCAGCGGCAGCGCCACCAGCGCTTCGCACAGCCCCTTGCCACGGAACCGGGCCACCGCCAGCCAACGGCCAAGAAAGATGCCCAGCGGCAACAGAAACAAACACGTCAGCGCCGCCAGGCGCAGTGACACAGAGAGCGCCGACCAATCCATCAGTCTGTACTGAATCCGTAATGTTGAAAGATAGCGCGAGCCTCGTCCTGCTGCAGCCAGGCATAAAACGCCTGGGCGGTGTCGCCCGCCTGACGGGTGAGCACCATGCGCTGGTGCAGCGCCTGGTGCCAACCCTCGGGGATAAGTACGTACTCACTTCGCTCGGCCAATGCAGGCGCCAGGGCCAGCGAATAGGCCACAAGCCCTCCCTGGGCATCGTCGGTGAGCGCAAACTGTGCGGCCTGGGAGACATTTTCGCCCAGCACGTGCAGCGCGCGACTTTCCTCCCACAGGCCCGCATGAGTAAGTACTTGCTGCGCGGCAACGCCATAGGGTGCATGGTCGGGGTTGGCCAGCGCAATGCGCGGCCGCCGGCCTTCTGCCGATTCCGCGATGGCTTGCTCGACGTTCGCCAAGGGTGCCTCCTGATCGGGCAGATTCCCTCGGCTTGCGGACTGCAGCCACACCAGCCGCCCAATGGCATACACTACGCCGTCGTCAACCGTATGCCCCGCCTCGTTCAGGTCGAAGACATAGCGCTCATCGGCGGAGAGAAAAAGCTCAAAGGGCGCCCCCTGGGCGATCTGGCGGCGAAAGTTGCCCGAGGAGCCAAAATTCAGCCGCAGCGTGTGGCCGGTTTCCTGCTCAAAGCGCTCGGCGGCCTCGGTAAGCGCAAACTGCAGATCGGAAGCCGCCGCCACCGTTGCCGTGCCCGCCGAGGCGGGCATCGCCATCAGCATCAGCCCTACCACCAGCCATAACCTGCGCATCGCTCAGCCTGCCTGCGGGTCGAGGTGCTGTTCGGTGATGGTCATGACCTTCATGGTATTGGTGCCGCCGTGGGCGTTCATGTGATCGCCACGGGTCAGAATCACGTAATCGCCGACCTTCGCCACGCCCTGCTTCACCAGCAACTGCAGGGCGCGGTCATTGAGCTCGGTGGCGGTCATCGCAGAGGTATCGAACGGCAGCGAGACCACGCCGCGATAAAGCGCCATGCGACGCTGGGCGATGGGGTTATGCGCCAGGCCGACGATCGGCAGCCCCGAGCGAATGCGTGAGGCAATCAGCGGGGTGTAGCCCGACGAGGTCATGCAGGCAATCGCCGTGACGCCTTCCATGTGGTTCGCCGCGTACATCGCGGACAGCGCAATGGTCTCGTCAGGCTGTGTGAAGCCTTCGTGAATGCGGTGGCCTGATTCCTGGGCAGACTTTTCACGCTCGGCGCCGAGGCAGACCCGCGCCATGGCATCGACGGTTTCTACCGGATAGTCCCCCGCCGCGGTCTCGGCCGAGAGCATGACCGCGTCGCTGCCATCCAACACCGCATTGGCCACATCGAACACTTCCGCGCGGGTGGGCAGCGGCGCCGAAATCATGCTTTCCATCATTTGCGTGGCGGTGATCACCGCGCGGTTGAGCGTGCGCGCGCGCTTGATCATGCGCTTTTGCACGCCGACCAGCTGGGCATCGCCGATTTCGACGCCCAGGTCGCCGCGGGCGACCATTACCGCCTCGGAGGCTTCGATAATGCCGTCCAGGGTGGCGTCATCGGCCACCGCTTCGGCACGCTCCACCTTGGCGACCAGGCCAATCTCAGCCCCCGCCTCGCCCAGCAGGCGGCGTGCTTCGAGCATGTCTTCGGCATGCCGGGGGAAGGAGATCGCCAGATAATCAACGCCAATCTCGACGGCGGTTTTCAGGTCGGCCTTGTCTTTCTCGGTCAGCGCGGGGGCCGAGAGCCCTCCACCCTGCTTGTTGATGCCCTTGTTGTTGGAGAGCTTACCGCCCACCACCACTTTGGTATGAACCTGGGTGCCTTTCACCTCGGTGACATCCAGCACGACGCGGCCGTCGTCGAGCAGCAAACGGTCGCCCGACGTCACGTCGTCGGCAAGGGTCTTGTAATCGCAGCCGACCTGAGTGGCATCGCCTGCGTCGCCGTCCATCGCCATATCGAGAATAAACGGCTGCCCCTCTTCCAGCATCACCGCGCCTTGTTTAAAGCGCGCCACGCGAATCTTGGGGCCTTGCAGATCGCCCAATACCGCCACGCTGCGCCCCAGCTTGGCGGCGGCTTCGCGCACCTGCTGCAGGCGACGACGGTGATCATCGGCGGTGCCGTGGGAGAAATTCAGCCGCACCACGTCCACCCCCGCCGCGAGCATGGCATCCAGCACGCCCTCGCGATCACTGGCAGGCCCTAGCGTGGCGACAATTTTGGTACGGCGAATCGAGGAATGATGCAGTGCGTTCATAAAGCTCCCGGGCTTAGCGTTGGTAATCACTAGCCTAACAGTATAACGCGCGAAACATGACCGCTATGCAACACCCGGCACTATTCGTCTAGATGAACCCGCAACGTCAAGGGGTGCTCGTCACAGTTATTGCCGTCGCCCCCTCGATCCACGACCAAAAACTCACCTTCGCGATCCAGCACCGACTGGATGGCGTGCCAGGTACCCGCATGATAATTCACGCCCTGGCGACCATCGGTCACGAACGCGTGCACATCCTCAGCGTTGATCGTTTCACCGGGCGGGGCCACCACGACGATAAATCGCTCCTGATGCAGCGGCATAAACGCCTGGCTGCCCAGCGGGTGGCGCTCAAGAAACGTCAGGTCCAGCGGCAGCGTCACCGGCTGGCTAACGAAGATATTGATCAAGGTCCGGGCGTTATCGCCCAGTGTTTCGACCGTCGCCAGATCGTGATGGCGCTGGGTGCGCCCGGCGTTGATGGGAAATGAATCTGACGTTCGCGCATCAATCACATCACCAAAGGGCGCAAAGGCGTCTGCGGTCAGCGGCACGGCGGTTAGTTCTAGCATAGCGTTGTCCTTGAACGTTATCGCAGACGAAGAGCAGGATGACGGTTAACATCCTTATACAACAAATACCGGAACGGCCCAGGGCCACCGGCGTAACACGCCTGAGGGCAGAAAGCGCGCAGCCACATGAAGTCCCCCGCCTCAACCTCTACCCAGCTCTGGTTGAGGTGATAGACCGCCTTGCCCTCCAGCACGTAAAGGCCGTGTTCCATGACATGGGTTTCATCGAAAGGAATCACGCCGCCCGGCTGGAAGGTGACGATGTTGACGTGCATATCGTGACGCACATCGTCGGGCTCAACAAAGCGCGTAGTGGCCCAGCGGCCCTCGGTACCCGGCATCTCGATCGGGGCGATATCCTGCTCGTTGGTCACGAACGCCTGGGGTACGTCCAATCCCTCGACAAACTCGTACGCCTTGCGCACCCAGTGAAAGCGCACGGGTGCGGCGGATTCGTTGCGCACCTGCCAGTGGCTCCCCGGCGGAATAAACGCATAGCCGCCCGGCGTCATCGTATGACGCTCGCCGGAGAGGGTAAGCGTCATCTCACCTTCGACGATAAACAGCACGCCCTCCGCCTGGGGGTCCAGCTCGGGCTTGTCGCTGCCGCCGTCCGGCTGCACTTCCATGATGTATTGCGAGAAGGTTTCGGCGAAGCCCGACAGCGGCCGCGCCAATATCCAAAGCCGCGTGCCTTCCCAGAATGGCAGCTGGCTGGTGACGATATCGCGCATCACGCCCTTGGGGATCAGCGCGTAGGCTTCGGTGAATACCGCGCGGTCGGCGGTTATCTGGGTTTGCGGCGGATGTCCGCCGGTCGGCGCGTAGTAGTTGGGCGTAGGCGTTACAGGCATGATCTATCCTAATCAGCTAGCGTGATGTCGTAGACTGCGCCATCCGGCGCAGCATTGTTATGTATGCGTCCTTGTATACGATATTACGCTAGAGGACCGCTGAGATGAACTGCTTCAACTCGGCCGTTTGAGGCGAGGTAAACAGCTCGCCAGGTGCTCCCTCTTCGTGGATGCGCCCCTCGTGCATGAACACCACGCGGTCGGCGACGTCCCGGGCAAAGCTCATTTCGTGGGTAACCAGAATCAGCGTCATGCCTTCGGCCGCCAGCGTTTCCAGCACGCGCAGCACCTCCCCCACCAGCTCCGGGTCAAGCGCCGAGGTCACCTCGTCGCAGAGCATCACCTTGGGGCGCATGGCCAGCGCCCGGGCAATGGCAACGCGCTGCTGCTGACCACCGGAAAGCTGCGCCGGGTAAGCATCGTATTTATCCGAGAGCCCCACTTTCTCAAGTACCTCATGAGCGATTTTTTCAACGGCAGCCTTTCCCTCGCCGCGCACCACGATGGGCGCCAGGCAGACGTTTTCACCTACAGTTTTGTGGGGAAACAGGTTGAAGCTCTGGAACACCATGCCGACATTTTCACTCAGTTCCTTGGCCGACATCGACGCTGCATCGAGCTGTTTATCGGCGATGGTGATCTGGCCGCTGTCGTGTTTTTCAAGCTGATTCAAGCAGCGCAGCAGGGTGCTTTTACCCGAGCCGCTGCGGCCAATAATGGCGACGACTTCCCCTTGCGCGACCGAAAGGTTAATACCTTTCAGTACTTCCAGATCGCCAAAGGCTTTATGAACGTTATCAACGCAGACCAGCGTCATAGAGCTTTTTCTCCAGATGGCGCGCATAGCACGAGAGTGGGTAGCACAGCGCGAAGTAAAGAAGCGCCACAAGGGCAAAAATGGTGAAGGGTTCAAAGGTGGCGTTATTGAGCATGGTGCCGGCCTTGGTCAGCTCGACAAAACCGATGATGGACGCCAGTGCCGTGCCTTTGATGACCTGCACAGAGAACCCCACCGTGGGCGGAACCGACAGGCGCAACGCCTGGGGCAGAATCACATGCCGCATGGTTTGGAAATAGTTCATCCCCAGCACCTGCGATGCATGCCACTGCCCTTTGGCAACCGCCTCAAGACACCCCCGCCAGATATCGCATAGAAAGGCACTGGTAAATAGCGTGAGCGCAATGGAGGCCGCAAGCCAGGCTGAAATCTGATGCCCCATGGCGGCGGCGCCAAAGAAGATCAAAAACAGCTGCATCAGCAGCGGCGTGCCCTGGAAAAGGTCAACATAGAGTGACGTTAAACGCCGCAGCCAGCGGTTGCTGGAAAGACGCATAAAGGTCAACAGCAACCCCACCGTGGCGCCACCGACAAACGCGATCAGCGATAGCAAGATGGTCCAGCGAGTCGCCAGCAGCAGGTTGCGCAAAATATCCCAGAAGGTGAACTCGATCATCGTTGCTCTCCTTGCTGATAGGCGAACACGCGCTTGCCCACCAGCATGAAGCTGCGCCGCATGCCAAAGGCGAGCAGCAGGTAGATCAGCGTGATCAGCAGGTAGACTTCAAAGCTGCGAAAGTTGCGCGACTGGATAAAGTTTGCCGCATAGGTCAGGTCAAATACCGATATCTGCGATACCACCGCTGACCCGAGCATGACGATAATCGACTGGCTGATCAGTGCGGGGTAAACCCGCGCAAAGGCGGGCACCAGTACCACATGGCGATAGCATTGCAGCGTGGTCATGCCCAGCGCACGGCCGGCTTCCAGTTGCCCTTTGGCTGTGGCACTGATACCGGCACGGAGAATCTCGGCGCTGTAAGCGGCCAGATTAAGCGTCATGGCGATAAACGCCGCGGTAATGGCATCAATTTTGATGCCGAGCCCCGGCAGGCCGAAGAAGATAAAGAACAGCTGCACGATAAAGGGCGTGTTGCGGGTCAGCTCAACGTAGCCACCCAGGCCCCAACGCACCCATGGCTGCGCATGCGCACGCAGGTAAGCCACGGCCACCGCTAGCAAAAGCCCTGTCAAGGTGGTCACCACGGTCAAGGTGACCGTGGTGGCAAGCCCTTTGAACAGCTGGCCAACGTAGGGCAAGAGGGTCAGAAAATCGAGTGTTGGCCCCATGATACGCCTCAGCTACCGAAGTTTTCAGGTAGGTCGGCACTAAACCAGCGCTGGGACATTTCATTCAGTGTGCCATCTTCCAGCGCCTGGGCGATCAGACGATTCACCTCTTCCATCAACGCCGGTTCATTTTTGTTCATGCCCACATAGCAAGGTGAGTCTTTGAGCTGATACATCAGCGACGGCGCACGGTCACTATTACGCTCGGCAATTTCAGCGGCGACGACATTACCGGTCGCCACGTAGTCGACCTGGCCGGAAAGAAACGCGGAGATGGTGGTGGCGTTATCTTCAAAGCGCTGGACGGTGGTGGAGTCCGGGGCAACCTCAGACAGCTCCATATCTTCCACGGACCCACGCGTAACGCCAATGGTTTTATCGGCCAAACCTTCCGGCCCTTCCACGCTTTCATCCTCATCGGCACTAAACACACCCAGGAAGAACGGTGCGTAGGCATCGGAAAAATCAATCGCCGCTTCACGCTCCGGGTTCTTACCCAGGCTTGAGATCACCAGATCCGCCTGACCGGTTTCCAGGTAAGGAATACGGTTAGCACTTGTTACGGTCACCAATTCAAGCTCAACCCCCATCTCGTCGGCGAGGTAGTTGGCCATATCAATGTCGTAGCCGCGTGGTTCCATATCGGTCCCCACCGAACCAAAAGGGGGAAAATCCTGAGGCACGGCGATACGGACCGTACCTCGGGACTCGATATCTTCAAGGGCATCCGCCTGGACGTCAGGGCTTGTCGCGATAGCCCCTAAAGCAACTGCGGCACTGAGGCCGGTTGCTAAAATACCGGACTGCAAACGCTTAAAGCAGCCATTAAAGGCGTGGTTGAGGTGCTGAGATAGCAATGTCATGGGACTCTCCTGGCAGGGGCACGTTTTATCAAGGATGCTTTGCATGGGCTAAGCCGAAGCGGCCGTAGCAATTCACGGAAGGCTAATGAAAGCTTTGTTTCATAAAACCCTTACAAGAAACTTTCGTTTCACCAGCTCACATAAAAGCAAACACGATGCCAGAAGCGGCTAAGGTTATTTATAACAGCGCTTTAGTGAAGGTGCTGAGCAAAGATGCAGCGGCCGCCGCATCAGGAAGGGAGGGCGATGCATGGTAATGGTGCAGTTTTATTCCCTCGATAGGACGAGATGCACCATGCCACGATACACACCTACTGAGTATTCCAATCCACACTCATGATGGACGATTCCAGCTCGCTGAGGTCGGCGTAAATATCGCTGATCGCACTGATGCGCTCTCGCCCGTCCGCCAAGCGTCGATGCAGTACGCCGTTGGCGAGCAGGCAAATCAGGCTATTGGCCGTTGCGTAGCTATCAAATGCCGAAAGACTTTCCAGCGGGGTTTCAAAAAACCACGCCACCTGGGAAGCAAAATTTACCGCGGTGGGGTCAGCAATCAGCGCCACCTTGGCAGGCGAGCGCCCAAGCGCATTCACCAGTTCGGCAAACGCCGACGGGCGGCGTCGGAAACCAAACAACACCACCACGTCTTGCTCGCTGAGATCAACAATCTCTTCGGCTAACGACTGGTTGGGCTGCGGCACCACGCTTACCTGGCAACGCGCCTGAATCAGTTGCTGGCGGAAATGCAACGCCAAGGGGTAGCTGTTACGAAACCCGATAACGACCAAATGACGCGCCTTATCCAAACTCTCCACCAAGGCTGAAAAGTCCTGGTGTGAAATACTATTCAGACAGCGCTGCAGGTTATCCTGCTCGCGCTGCAGGTGACGCTGAAATGGTACCCCAGCCTCGTCCTGCATGGCGTTTGCATCGATCACGAGCGGCACGCCCAGATTGCGCAGTTGGCGGGCGTGGTCTTTAACGCTGCGGTAGCTCTCAAACCCAAGCCGCTTGAACAGCCTGCTGACTGTCGATTTAGAGACCCCGGTCAAGCGCGCCAAGTCGGCGGCGCTGTATACCGCCAGATCGTCGAAGTGGTCGAGGATAAAGCTCGCCACCCGCTGCTCCTGGGCACTGAGTGCATCAAACTGGCGGGTAATACGCTGTCCGATATGCGGCGTCATAGCATCCTATTCAGCTGTTGGATTAGGCCGGATGATACTCGGCCCAATGGCGGGCGATGTCCACCCTGCGAGCCACCCATACGCGGTCATGGGATTCGATATGGTCGAGAAAGCGCTGCAGCGCGCGAAAACGTCCGGGACGCCCCAGCAGGCGGCAATGCATGCCCACCGAGAGCATTTTGGGGGCCTCTTCCCCTTCTGCGTAGAGGACATCAAAGGCATCCCGCAGGTAGGTAAAGAAGTGCTCCGCGGTATTAAACCCCTGGGGCGCGGCGAAGCGCATGTCGTTGCTGTCCAGCGTGTAGGGCACGATCAGGTGTTGGTGGTCGTGGCCCTGGCTATCGGTTACCTGGGCCCAGAACGGCAAGTCGTCGCCGTAATAGTCGCTATCGTAAAGGAAACCGCCCTCATCCAACACCAGCCGACGGGTATTGGGGCTGTCGCGGCCGGTGTACCAGCCCAGCGGTTTCTCGCCGTACAGCCGCTGAAAAATCTCCATGGCTTTGTGCAGATGCTCACGCTCAACGTGCTCGGGTACTTCCTGGTAGTGAATCCAGCGATAGCCGTGGCAGGCAATTTCATGGCCCAGTTCCTTGAAGGCCATGGCGGCCTCGGGGTTGCGCTCCAGCGCCATCGCCACGCCAAACACCGTGAGTGGCAAATCGCGCTTCTCGAACTCGCGCAGAATGCGCCATACCCCGGCGCGGGAGCCGTACTCGTAGATCGACTCCATGCTCAGATGCCGGTCGGGGAAGGCCGGCGCACCGATAATTTCCGATAAAAACTGTTCCGAGCCGGCATCGCCGTGCAGAACGCAGTTCTCAGCGCCTTCTTCATAATTCAATACAAACTGCACGGCAATTTTGGCGTTACCCGGCCAGTTGGCGTGGGGCGGTGTACGCCCGTAACCGATCAAGTCACGGGGGTAATCGCGGGGCGTCATGGGCGGCTCCTTAAGCAGATTCGGTCGTGCATAGATGCTGGTGTGGCCGCGGGCAACGCAACCACTTACTTGTATACAAAATAGCCCGATCAAACGCCGACAGCAACGCCAGGCGCCGCTAGCCGCTTGAGAAAGCGGCATTTTCCTGGCCATGAGACCGCGCGGAGGCCCAAAAGCTGATCAATCGGTCAACTAACGACTTGAAATACGACGTAATTTCAGACTTGCGGTTGAGAAAAAACCGCCCTATTTTGTATACAAGAACGAAAAAATTGTTTACTTAACGCCGGTGCCTTACCACCGAAAGGAGAACTGGGTGGCCCACATTCGTATCATCAATCCCAACACCACGGCCTCGATGACCGCCGCCATGTATCGTGCCGCCAAGGACTATGCCGCCATGGGTACCGAGGTCAGCGCCTGTCAGCCGGCGTCCGGCCCGGTGTCGATCGAAAGTCATTTCGATGAGGCGGTCAGCGCCGTCGGCGTTGCCCAGGAAGTCCTCAAAGGCGAACGCGAAGGTAACATCGACGCCTACGTGGTGGCCTGCTTTGGCGATCCGGGCTTGCTGGCCGCGCGCGAGCTAACCCGGGCCCCGGTGATCGGCATTGCCGAAGCCGCCTTTCATATGGCGACGCTGGTCAGCACGCGCTTTTCGATCGTCACCACCCTCGGCCGCACCGGCATCATCGCCGAACACTTACTAGAGCAGTACGGCTTTCGCCAACACTGCCGGCGCATTCGGGCGGCGGAAATTCCGGTACTCGACCTTGAGCATCACCCGGAGGTGGCCTACCGGCGCATTGTCGAGGAATGCTGCCGCGCCCGGGACGAGGACGGCATCGGGGCGATTGTGCTGGGCTGTGGGGGCATGGCCAACCTCACCCAGGAAATCAGCCGCGAGGTAGGTCTACCGGTGATCGAGGGTGTTACAGCGGGGCTCAAGCTTGCCGAATCACTGGTGGGGCTTGGCCTCTATACCAGCAAGCACGGCGATCTGGACTACCCCCGCGCCAAGCCGTTTACCGGTCAGTTCGCTGACTTATCGAACCTGACGCTGCCGCTGGACGGCTAGCCCAGAGAACATCACGACGCTGCCGCCCAATAATAACCACGGCATCGATACTCCACGCCAGCCGCAAGCATCCCCAACCCGATTGGGATCAATAACATCGACAATCTTGCGAGGACGACACCATGCGTGCATCTCCATCAGCGCTTACGTCAGACGACGCTGCCGCTGCGCCTGCCACCGACGGCCGAAAAAGTCTCGGCAACGAAACGCTGGCGCCACAGAAAACCCGGATAATGGGGCTCCCCTCCTACTTTCTTGCCTGGTTTGGCGGCTGTGTGTCCATCGGCACCTTCGCCATGGGCTCGAGTGTGGTGGGCACACTCAACCTGATCCAGGCCACCCTGGCGATTGCCATTGGCTGCTTTGTGATCGGCATCGCCTTGGCCCTGAACGGCGCCGCTGGCTATAAATACGGCATTCCCTTCATGGTCCAGGCGCGCAGCGCCTTTGGCTTTGCGGGCACGCGGCTGCCGGGGCTGGTACGCGCGGTACCGGCGATCGTGTGGTACGGCTTTCAAAGCTGGATCGGCGCCGGTGCGCTGAACATGGTATCGGCCACGCTGTTCGGCTTTGATAACGTCGTGTTCTTCTTCATCGCCTTCCAACTGCTGCAGATCGCCCTCTCGGTGACCGGCTTTCAGGGCATCAAGTGGCTGGAGAACCTGGGTAGCGGGTTCATTCTGCTCTCGCTGGTCTACATGTTTGTGGCCACGATCCAGCGTTACGGCGATGAGCTTTCCGCGAACCTGCTGACCATGGAGGGCTCCTGGGGCATGCCGTTCTGGGGCGCCACCATGCTGTTTCTGGGCATCTACAGCACCATGATGCTCAACGTCAGCGACTACTCGCGGGAGCATAAACCCGGCTCGGGCCCCGGCTTGCTGACCACGCTGTATGCCATGTCGATTCTGCCCTGCACGCTGTTCATGGGGCTGATTGGCTTTATGGTCTCGGAAGCCACCGGCACCGCCGACCCCATCCAGGTGTTTGCCAATGCCGTGGATAACACCCCGCTGCTGATGACCACGCTGCTGTTCATCGCCTTTGCCCAGGTCACCACCAACGTCCTCAACAATGTCGTCCCGCCCACCTACGTCCTGATGGACGTGTTCAAGCTCAAGTTTCCGATCGCCACCGTGATCGTCGGCCTGCTGGCCTTCGCGACCTTTCCCTGGAAGCTGGTTCAGCCAGGATCCGCCGCGGGCTTGCAGCTCTTCGTGCAGACCTATTCCGCTTTCCTTGGGCCGATCTTTGCCATTCTGGTGGTCGATTATTACCTGATTCGCCGCCGCACGCTGGACCTCGACAAGCTTTACGACCCCAGCGGCCCCTATCAGGGCGTCAACGCCGCGGCCCTGATCGCCACCGCCGTGGGCATTGTGGCAGCCCTGCTGTTCTCAGCGATTTCCTGGTACGCCAGCCTGATCCCCGCTGGGCTGACCTACTTCCTGTTGATGAAGCACTGGCCCGCCTGCCAGCGCTTTACCCAGTAACCGTTGCGCGCCGCCAGCCGCTGGCGGCCTTGCACCCCCAACAGAGTAAACGCCATGAACGAGACACCTAGCCAGGACGCGTTGACCATCGATCACATCGACCCGACGCTCTACAACGCCGACCTCGCCCCGCTGAAACCCGAAGACCGCACCTGGGGGGCGTTTGAAATCTTTAACGTGTGGTCCAACGACATCCAGAGCCTGTTTGGCTACACCCTCGCTGCCTCGCTGTTTCTGACCTATGGCCTGAACGGCTGGGCGGTCATGGCAGCGATTATCCTGGCGGGGGTGATCGTCATGTTTCTGGTCAACCTCACCGGTAAGCCAAGCGTCAAATACGGCATTCCCTTTCCGGTGATGGTGCGCGCCAGCATGGGCATTCGCGGCGCCAACCTCCCCGCCATGCTGCGCGCGATCGTGGGGATTTTCTGGTACGGCGTGCAGACCTATTTTGCATCGACCGCCGTGACGCTTCTACTCACCGCGCTGTTTGGCGACGGCAACGGGGCCACCTTGCTGGGGCTTTCCGCCATGGCCTGGGTCGCCTTCGTGGTCGTCTGGCTGTTCCAGATCGCCATCTTCTGGGCCGGCATCGAGCGCATCAAGCATTTTCTCAACTGGGCGGGGCCGCTGGTCTACCTGGTGATGATCGCCCTGATGGCGATTGTCTGGTACCAGGCGGGCAGCGAGCTGCTGCCGGCCATCGGCACGATTTTCAGCGGTGCCGAAGCCGAGGCAAACACTAATCCGGTGAACGCCTTCCTGGCCATTGTCGGCACCATGGTGGCCTACTTCGCGGCGGTGGTGATCAACTTTGGCGACTTTACCCGCTTTGTGAAAACCGAGCGCCAGATGAAACTGGGCAACCTGCTGGGGCTGCCGCTCAACGTGGCGTTTTTCTCGTTTATCGCGCTGATTATCACCGCCGGCACCCTGGTACTGTTTGGCGAAGCGTTGACCAACCCCTCCGATATCGTCGAGCGCGTGGACGCCTTACCGCTGACCATCGTGGCCGCTTTGACCTTCTTCGCCGCCACCGTGGGCATCAACCTGGTGGCGAACTTCATACCGCCCGCCTACGACCTCGCCAACCTGTTTCCCAGCAAAATCAGCTTCAAGATGGGCGGCCTGATCACCGCCATCATCGCCTTCTTTGTCGGCGCGCTGTGGGTGTCGGTGATCAGCCAGATCGGCGTGCCGGGCTTTGTGAATGCGCTTGGCGCCATCGTCGCGCCGTTCTATGGCATCATCGTGGTCGACTACTACATGATCAAGCGCCAGCACCTGAACATGCAGGCGCTTTTCTCCGCCGAGCCCGACGCCGCTTACTACTACACCCAGGGCTGGAACACCCGAGCGCTGATGGCCTTCGCAGGCGCAGCGATATTTTCGCTATCCACCGTCCTGGTGCCTGCGCTGGCCAGCCTTAACGGCTACGGCTGGCTGCTTGGCGCTGGCCTGGGTGGGCTCTTCTACTACGGTTTAATGCGTCAGTTTAAGGCTGCGCCTACGTTGGCTGAGCAGTAGACAAGCGGGTCGACACTAGCTGATTAAAAGCGCATACAAGCGCCATCGGTTTTGCCGATGGCGCTTGTTTTGGCGCGGGTGCCAATTTTACTTTAGAAACTTTTAGCAACCTCCCATAGCTATTTCAGGTAGCCCTCTTTTAGATATTAATGCTCAGCAAATTAAAAATTTTCTGTTTTCAGTACACTTTTCTTATTCAATCAGATATAAGGCTTGACACGCAAAGACATCGAAAACTCTTCAGCGTCGGTGCCTGGGGCGTTATGCTGAAGAAGGCCCAATACATTAAAGTGTCTTCAAAGTGATTCATCGGTAGCAGTAGCTTCTAGCATAGGGTTCGGTGTTTCACTTGGTAGCTCTTCTGCACGTTTTTGTGTGTTCCAAACTATATTAGTGATCTCTTTTACTCGATCAACCAATGGTTTAACGTCGGTCCCAAATTTACCAAGCACAACACCAGCATCACCAACAAGCCCCCAAAATCTGTCTAGATCAGCTGTTCTTTTGTGCAGTTCGCTTTGTAAACGTTCGAGTCGTTTCAAAAGACGATGTTTGTGGCCTTCATCTATTAAGTCACTTTTGGAAATGTAATCACGAAGTTCATTTACCAAGATTTGTATTCTATCGTAGTCACCTTGACTGAATTCGTAAGCGAAGCCAGATTTGAGCTTTTGCGTATACTTACGTTTGATATCTTCGATATTCAAGTGTGTCACTTGTATTTCTACTGCTTTAGAAACCGATTCCAAGTAACGTTGCAAGCTGTTGCAAGTGATATTTATACTAGAATTTGGCTCAGGAAGTTCTTCGACATTTAAGTCTAGGTGATAGGCTTGCATCACGTTATCAATCAATAGACAAGTATGCCAAAGAACTTCATGTGTAGTTTCTGTATCTGTGCAATTACTGAGATGCTTGGTAGCGGCATCAATTATCTCTTTTAGCCCTTTGATAGGGCTTTCCTCAATTAACTCAAAGATACGTTCTTCAAAAAGTTCCACGTGTTAAACCCCTTAAGATATCTTTTAATTCTATATGGGAGCATATTGGCCATGCATCAAGGAAAAAGAAAAACAACCTAACAAACTGCGTAAAACAGATTCGCAACGCGTGGCATTTTTACTATTCGTTGATTTTAATGGTTAAAGTTATGTGTGGTTGCTCATCCCTTAACAGAGCGTTAGCACTTCAGGTTCGACGGTTGTCGTTCACATCATCCGCAAGCCAAGCCTTGATCAGTGACTGGTAGGGCATATCTCGCTTGTTAGCTTCGATTTTGATCCGATCAAGCAGGGTTTCCGGCAAGCGGAGTGAAATAGTCTTGGTTGAGGGCTTCAGCTTCGAGAAAGAAACAGATTTTGCTTGGCTCCAGTCCAAATAGTCGGAGGAATCATGGGTTTCCCAGAATTCTCGTTCTTCGGCCTCATTCTTGAACTCAGGCATCTTTTTTAGCTTGCTCATAAACAGCCCTCTCTTTTCGGTGCATATCGCGAGCGGAGATCACCCGAACCAGCGTACCGCCCTGCCTCAGTGTAAAGGTGATGTGGAGCAATCTCTCATCATCTGTTTCACCAAGGGCATGAAAACGGGCCTCAGTCTGGCTGTGCTTGGGGTCTTCCAGCACCAGAAGCGGCTCATTAAAGAAAATTTCTTCCGCTTCGGATTGGTTGACGCCGTGCTTCTCTGCGTTCTTGCGAGAGTTACCAGCATCCCAATCAAATCCAGTGACATGCGCCCAATTGATCATAATTGTATATTATCAGCATATACACATGCGTCAATAGGAGCTAACCAGTGGAAAAGCACAAAACAGGTGCCAAGGTAGACGAGCTGCCCCACCCACTAGTGATTCTTCTCCAGCGCCAGATGATTATCTATTTCCTTTATCTTGTCTTCGGTGTGGTGATTGACGTAGAGCACGGTGGTCTCTTTGCCTTCACAAATTTTCTCGATAAGCGCTAGCACCAGTTGGCGGTTCATATCGTCCAGGCCGAGGCAGGGCTCGTCTAGAATCAACAGCGGCGGGTGTTTCACCATGGCGCGGGCGATGAGTAGTAGACGCTGGTCGCCGTAAGAGAGTTTGTTAAAGGGCTGATCGGCGCGCTCTTGCATGCCCAGTAGCTCGAGCCATTGGTCGGCGATTTTTTTCTGATGATCGGTGGCTTTTGTGTACACGCCGATGCTGTCGTAAAAGCCTGAAATAATCACATTTTTGCAGCTGGTGCTGACGCGATACTCCCATTGCAGGGCGGTGGAGACATAGCCGATAAACTGCTTGATCTGCCAGATGCTTTCGCCGTTACCGCGCTGGAAGCCAAACACAAAAATATCGTTGGTATAGCACTGGGGATGATCCCCCGTGATCAGAGACAAAACGCAGGTTTTGCCACTACCGTTAGGGCCACTCAATTGCCAGTGCTGGCCCTGCTCTATCGTCCAATCGAGTTTATCGACAATGACGGTATCGCCGTATTGGATCGTCGCTTGTTTGAGCTTCACTAACGGCTGGCTGGGGTCGAGGGCGGGTAATTTAGTGGCTGGATCGGCCTCAGGCAGGCTTAGGTCGGCGGTTTTCAGATGCAGCAATTGGTACAGCTCATTGAAGGCGGCTTCATCCTGACGGTCTACCGTGAATGCTAATCGCCCACTGTCTCCCCGCTTCTTATCCCCTCTCTTTTTCTCCAAGCGCTCTTTATCTAGATAAGCCACATGGGTGATAAAGTCCGGCATCTCATCAAAGCGATTTAGCACCATCACCATGGGAACGGTGTCGATGATGGAGGCGAGATGGGCTTGCAGCATGGCGAGGGTGTCGACGTCCAAGCCATCAAACGGCTCGTCTAAAATCAGCAAATCCGGCTTGCTCGACAATGCGCGAATCAACATGACTTTGCGGGTTTCGCCGGTGGAGAGCTTACGAAAAGCGCGGTCGAGTAGCTTGGTCAGCCCGAACTTTTCGACCAGCTCGCTTGCAAGCTCAAGGTCTCGGCACTGCTCGAAAATCATTTCACTAACGGGGGTGCCGAGTGAAATGACATCCATGATATCGGCATCGTCTTTTTTCAGCTCTTTGGCGATAAGCTCGGCTTGCGCTTCGAAAGAGACCAAACCGACATGTTTGGGCAGCCCTTGAACACTGCCCGCTTCAATTTTGCCAACGCCCGCCAGCGCCGCCGCCAGCGCCGATTTGCCTGAGCCATTGGTGCCAGTGATGACCCAATGCTGGTGGGGCTCGATGGTCCAATCAATCTCGCTTAGGGTGAAGCGATCATCAAAACTGATCGTCGCTTTGTTTAGCTGAATACGCGCTAAGCGGTTTGAAGACTCCATCGATATATTCCTTACGGTGTTAAATAAATCAGAGACAAAAAAGCCGAGAATATCGTGGCGATATCTCGGCTTTTTAGATGACTTAGCGGCCTATCATTTAATCAGCCGATTAGACGATTCTCTTCATGTCAGCCATGTGGCCGCGAAGCACTGCGCCAACGGCTTCTACCGGGTGGGCGCGCAAGGCATCGTTAACTTCGATCAAACGCGCGTTATCAACGCCGTTGTCGTCTAGATCCAGGCCTTTACCGATAACGTCGGATTTGATGCCCTTCATGAAGTCAGCCAATAGCGGCACGCACGCGTGGTTGTAGAGGTAGCAACCGTACTCCGCAGTGTCAGAGATAGTCGCGTTCATTTCGTACAGCTTCTTACGCGCGATGGTGTTGGCGATGAGCGGCGTTTCGTGGAGCGACTCGTAGTAGGCAGACTCGGCGATAATGCCCGCCGCCGTCATGGTTTCGAAAGCCAGCTCAACGCCCGCTTTAACCATCGCCACCATCAAGATGCCGTTATCGAAGTATTCCTGCTCGGTAATTTCTACGTCACCCGCAGGGGTTTTCTCGAAGTTGGTTTCAGCGGTTTCGGCGCGCCATTTGTGAAGGTTCGCGTCATCGTTCGCCCAGTCTTCCATCATCGTGTGCGAGAAGTGGCCGCTCATGATGTCGTCTTGGTGCTTGTTGTAGAGCGGGCGCATGATGTCTTTCAGCTCTTCAGCAAGATCAAAGGCTTTGATCTTCGCTGGGTTAGAAAGACGATCCAGCATGTTGGTCACGCCGCCATATTTCAGTGCTTCCGTGATGTTTTCCCAGCCGTACTGAATCAGCTTAGCGGCGTAGCCAGGTTCGATGCCCTCTTCGATCATTTTGTCGAAGCAGAGGAGAGAACCGGTTTGCAACATCCCGCAGAGGATCGTTTGCTCACCCATCAGATCGGACTTAACTTCCGCGATGAAAGAGGACATCAACACGCCGGCCTTGTGACCGCCAGTACCCACCGCGTAGGCTTTTGCCAGGGCAAGGCCTTCGCCTTTAGGATCGTTGGCTTCGTGAACAGCGATCAAGGTGGGAACGCCGAAACCACGCACGTATTCGGCGCGAACTTCAGAACCCGGGCACTTGGGCGCGACCATGATGACGGTTAAGTCATCACGGATCTTCATGCCCTCTTCCACGATGTTGAAACCGTGGGAGTAAGAGAGGCAAGCGCCCTCTTTCATCAGCGGCATTACCGCCGTTACAACAGACGAGTGCTGTTTATCGGGCGTCAGGTTCAATACAACGTCGGCCGTGGGGATCAACTCTTCGTAGGTACCGACAGTAAAACCGTTCTCGGTGGCGTTTTTCCAAGACTGCCGTTTTTGCTCAATGGCCTCAGGGCGCAGTGCGTAAGAGACATCTAAGCCGCTGTCGCGCAGGTTTAAGCCTTGGTTAAGGCCTTGGGCGCCACAACCGATAACGACCATTTTTTTGCCTTTCAGCGCGTCGACCCCATCGGCGAATTCCGAGCTGTACATGAAACGACATTTCGCCAGCTGTTCCAGCTGTTCGCGCAGAGATAAGGTATTGAAATAGTTAGCCATCGTTAACGTCCTGATTGGTGATCGTACGGTCGATGTCGCTACACCGACACGAGAAGTGTGACACGGCCGCTCGATACAGGCTTCAGCGCCATGTTAGTAAAGCCAATCTAACCAAAAACGGCCATTTCTTAAATTGATATATTTGCAACAGCATGTCCCTTTTTTTGCAAAACTCAATTATCATGGCGTTTATGAATTTTAAAATTTTAAAACAGTTCCTGGCCTTGGCAGAAACCCTGCATTTTGGTCGCGCCAGCGATGAGTGCTACGTCAGCATTTCTGCCCTGTCTCGCAACATCCGGCATTTGGAAGACGAGCTGGGCGTGTCGCTGTTTAATCGCGACAACCGTACCGTGGCATTGACCCAGGAGGGGCAAAAGTTTCTCAAGTACGCCCGGGATGCCAGCAGCCAATGGAATCTGATTCGTCATGAATTGACGGACAATCCTGATCAATTAAGCGGTGAAATCAGCCTGTATGGCTCCGTCACCGCCAGCTACAGCTTTTTGCACGAGCTACTACGCCGCTTTCGTATTGCCTACCCGATCATTGAAATCAAGCTGCGTACGGGGGATCCAGAGCACGCTATTGCCCACGTTCTGGATGGTAAAGAGGATCTTAGCATCGCGGCCCAGCCTGCCAACTTGCCGCGTGGCCTGGCGTTTAAATCCATTGCAACGTCGCCTTTGCTGTTTATTGCCCCGCTTGAGCAGCAGGTGCCGAATGTGCCAACGAGCACGCCAACCACACCGCAAGAGTGGGCGAGCATCCCGATGATTCTATCGGAGAGTGGTGTCTCCAGAGCCCGTGTGGATGAGTGGTTTCGCCAGTTGGATGTCTCCCCGCGCATTTATGCACAGGTCACCGGTAATGAAGCCATTGTGAGTATGGTGAGTTTAGGCTTTGGCATTGGCGTGGTGCCCAAAATCGTCCTCGACAACAGCCCCTTGGTAGATCGCATTCGCGTGCTCGATGTAACGCCGGAATTGAAGCCCTACGATATCGGTTTGTTTACCCTAAAGAAAAACCTAAAGAACCCATTGGTCGACGCCTTTTGGCGCTTGATGTAAGTACTATTTAATATAAATCCTAGGCGCTGTTTTTAAGCAACCCGCCACCCCCACGTTTACCCGCCAAATATCTGCTGCAAATCCGGCGCGCTGTCTTCTTCCTCGACCATGGAGAGCGAGGCTTCGATGGCTTTCAGGTGGCGGTTCATAAAGGCTTTGGCGCGCTCGCCGTTGCCGGCTTCAAGGTAGCCGATCAGATCGTCGTGGTCGTGGGATTCGCAGCCCAGGTGGCCGCGATGACCGTAGACGGCGAGTATCAATGAGGAGCGTGAACACAGGGTTTCCACAAAGGCCGCAAGCGTCGCGTTGCCGGACAGCTGGGCCAGGCGTACGTGAAAGTCCGCGGACAGGCGAATGGCGACGCTTTGCTGTCCGCTGCGCAGGGCCTGGCGTTCGCGCTGGGCCATGTCGCGCAGCTCTGCGGCTTCCTTTTCGCTCATGCGCCGTGCCACGTCGGGCATCAGCCCGCATTCGATCAGCTGGCGGGCGTCGAACACGTCCTTGGCTTCGTCGGCGGTGGGCCGGGTGACGCTGGCCCCGCGGCGCGGGGTCAGGGTGACCAGCTGCTCCAGCGCCAGCCGCTGCAATATCTTGCGAATGCCGGTGCGGCTGATGCTGAATACTTCGGCCAGGGCATCTTCGCGCAGCCGCGCGCCGGGCTTGAGGCGCTGCTCCACAATCGCGTCGCTGACCGCGCGATAAATCGCCTCGTGGCGCTCATCACCCTCCGCTTTTGATGCGGATCGTTTCCCCGCCGCCTGCGCATCGCTCATTGACTCTCCTCGTTGATCATTCTTCCCAGGCCGCTATGGTAGCGCGTTCTTCGTCGGTCATCTTGGTCACGTTGCCTAACGGCATGTACCTGCTTTCAACGACCTGCTGAATGACGGCTTTGTGGGCCAGGATGTCGTCCCAGTCGTCGAACGCATAGTCTGCCGGCGGCGCAGAAAAACCGGCATGTTCCGGGTCGCTTGCGTGACATTGCACGCAGTGTTCCTCTATCAGGCCGCTTATCTGATTTTCGGGGGCGTCGCTCGTCTGATCTGAGCTGGCCGAGTCGGCGTTACGCGCATCCGGTGCTGCCACCCAAAATGCCAGCACAATGAGCGCCACCCCGGCAGCCGGATAGCCCCACTGCCACTTCCCGGCATGCATGAGCACGAAAAACTGACGGATCAATGCGCCCGCGAAGATAAACAGCGCCATCACCACCCAGGCCAATTCATGGGAATACAGGAACGAGTAGTGGTTGCTGATCATCAGCAGCACGACGGGCAGCGTGAAGTAGGTGTTGTGCACCGAGCGCTGCTTGCCGCGCTTGCCATCCAGCGGGTTGGGCGCCTCGCCGGCTTTCATGGCGTTGACCATGCGCCGCTGGCCGGGAATGATCCAGAAGAACACGTTCGCCGACATGGCGGTGGCCATCACCGCACCGGTCAGCAGGAAGGCAGCCCGTCCGCCGAACAGCTGGGTGCTCAGGTAAGCCACGACGACCATCATTACCGCCACGGCCACGCTGAGCAGGCCGTCGCGCTGCATGGTGGGGCTGATGCGCTTGCACAGCTGGTTATAGACCACCCAGCCGCCGAACAGGAATAGCAACGCCAGCAGGTTCGCCTGCCAACCCGACAGATTGGCGGCCCACTGCCAGGGGCTATCCGGGTTTACCAGGTAAAAGTCAGGGTTGACCATGTACAGAATGACGAACAGGGCAAAGCCGGAAAGCCAGGTGGTATAGGCTTTCCAGAACGACCAGTGCAGGTCATTGGGTAGCTTGGCGGGCGCCGTGGTGTATTTCTGGTTGTGGTAGAAGCCACCGCCGTGGACGGCCCACATCTCGCCAAAGATGCCCTGCTGGCGGTCTGATTCCGCCTTGGGCGTACGCAGGCTGTTATCCAGCATGACGAAATAGATCGATTCGCCGATCCAGGCGATGGCGGCAATCACGTGCAGCCAGCGCAGCAGCAGATTAACGACCTCTATCATATACGCTTGCATTGCCGGCCTCCGCCATCAGCTACCACGGTAGGTGGAGTAGCCATAGGGCGAGAGCAGCAGCGGCACATGGTAATGCTGGTCGGCATCCGCCACACCGAAACGGATGGGGATGACGTCAAGAAAGCGCGGCTCGGCCGCCTTGACTCCACTTGCGCGCAGGTAATCGCCAGCATGAAAGCACAGCTCATACTCGCCCGGCGTCAACGCCTCACCTTCGAGCAGCGGCGCATCGCAGCGGCCGTCCTGGTTGGTCGTCACCGTGCGCAGGTGCTGGCGTTCGCCGCCGTCAAGCCGCACAACGTCGATGGCGATGCCCTGGCCGGGGCGGCCGAGCGCGGTATCCAGCACGTGAGTAGTCAGGCGTCCCATGATGGCTCCTTGTTGCTGTTGTTAGGTACAGACGCGCCGCGAACTGTGTCGCGTGTCACTGGCTTTAGAGTACCGTCAGCCTGTTATATTGTATACATTGTGCCCATTTACCATGCAGCTTAGCCCGGAGCCACCATGTCGCCACATGACGCTACGTTATGCCTAGCCCCTCGTCCAAGCACGTTATCGCTGGACGCCTTTATCGCGCACTACGGGGATATTTACGAGCATTCGCCCTGGGTGGCCAGGGCCGCCTGGGAAAGCGGGCTAACGCCCGACCATGACCACCCCGACGCCCTGGCAGGGCTGATGGGCCTTCAGCTTCAAAAGGCAAGCAGCGATCAGCAAATTCGCGTGATCCAGGCCCACCCGGACCTTGCCGGTAAAGCCGCGCTGGCAGGCGAGCTGACCCAGGACTCCACTCGCGAGCAGGCCGGCGCCGGGCTTGACCAGTGCTCACCGGAGGAGTTTGCACGCTTCGAGGCATTGAACGCCGCCTACAAGGACGCCTTCGGCTTTCCCTTTGTAATCGCCGTCAAGGGCCTGGACCGCCACGCCATTTTACAGGCGTTTGCCGAGCGCCTCGAGAACGACGCAACCACGGAGCGGGAAACCGCCATTCAGCAAATCATCCGCATTGCGCGACTGCGCCTGCGCGCCCGGGCAGAGGACAGTGCGCCGTCGCGATAGCCGCCCTTTCTGACGAATAGATACGCAAAAAAAACTGCGCTCTATAAAGAGCGCAGCGATCTATCCAGCGGACTAACGTGAAACGTTAGCTGCCCAACTTATTGCTTGGCTGATTCAACCACTTTTTTGGTGGTGTCTTCGGCTGCTTTCTGACTTTCTTGCATGAAGCTTTGGCTAATGGCGGTAACTTTTTCACCATCACCTTTCATGCGCTCCATCAAGTCACCGGCTGTTTTTTGCTGGCTATCGATTGCCTTCTTGAAGCTGTCGGCATCTTTAACGTCGAGCCAGGTACGTGCCTGGGCAATGCTCAGGTCCGAGTAGGCACGGACAGCATCAAGCTGCGCGCTAACGATCTGGTCGTAGTAGTCCAGCGCCGTGAGCGTGTAAGAACGCATCGGCGATACAAAAATGGACTCGACTTGCTGGCTGGTTTTTTCGGCGGCTTTGTTCATTGCGCTATCTCCTTAGGAGTATGTAATGACATAGGCGCGCCTTGAAAAGGGAACATTCGTAAGGTCGGCGCCTCTGCTACACCACACGTTAGCAGTCACTTTTGTGCAGTGCAACATGTATTTCGTCACTCGGCTAGATCGCGCACCGTGATGGCCTTGGCGGCGACGCCGCCGTGTACCTCCAGCATGCGTTTAAACCACTGATCCACCTCATCATCCGGTGAGACCAGCGGCTCCAGCGATACGGTATAGGCCCACATCATGCTGCCAAATAACAGGTAGTCGGCACCGCTTGGCGCATCACCATCGATAAACAGGCTGTCTTTCAACTGCGTATAGACCGGCGCTAATGCCTGCTTGAGCAGCGCGCGACCTTGTTCGGGCTGATGAAGCGCTTCGAGCGTGCAGCCAAAGCGGGCCTCGCGGGTTTCACGAAAATAGTCGCGGTCGTCTGGGTGAATCGCCGCCAGCAAGTCCAGCGCGACAATCTTGAATAGCGCGGGCGTCACGCTGCGTTCAACGTAATGCTTGAAGAACAGCGCCCGCTGGTGGCTCGCGCCCTCGCCCAGCAGCGGCGCCTGGGGATAGCGTTCGTCCAGGTAGCGCATGATGTCAAAACTGTCGGTCACTACCTGATCGCCATCCACCAGCACTGGCACTTTATCGTGATTAGCAAAGGCCAGGGCTTCCTTGTCCAGAAACTGCCAGGGCCGCGTGGTAAATTCGAGGCCTTTGTGGGCCAGCGCCATCCGCACGCGCCAGCAGAAAGGCGAGAAACGTAGCCGCTCGTCGCGGCCGCATAAATCATAGAGCTCTCGTGACATGATCAACCTCTCTTATTCCTGAACTCAAAGAATCAGCGTCATTTCCTCCAGGCTAACCTCTCCGTCCGCCAGGATGAAACCGTTTTACTATGCTATGCCATTAATGTTCGTTCGTGAGCGATGGCGGGAACTGTCTATTAGTCTAATGGTTTTTGCTTGTCTAACGCTCTACGAAATCCAATAAAATCAAATAAAAACAGACATTTAATCTTTATCTCCAGAGTAAAGATGCGCCATTTTATGCGCCTGTTTCTGGTCTTACCAATTTTCCAATAGTGGTCATCTTATCGGCGGCACCGTATCTTTCACCGTGACGCCAAAGTCGCCATGCGGCTTGTCATCTTTGTGGAGCATACGATCAATAACAAGGGGTAGTTCCTCCCATGAATGAATCAATCCTTGCACTTCTGGCTTTTATGCCGCTGCTATTGGCGGGGGTACTGCTAGTTGGCTTTAAAATTCCGGCCAAAATTGCAATGCCTATCGTTTTTCTGACGGCGGCCATCATTGGTCTTGCCGTTTGGGAGATGTCCTTCTCGCGGATCGTGGCATCAACGATTCAGGGACTCATCCAAACAGCAGGTCTCTTGTGGATCATATTTGGTGCGATCTTGCTGCTTAATACGCTTAAGCACTCGGGTGGCATCACCGCTATTCGCAATGGCTTTTCGGGCATCAGTCCGGACCGTCGCGTCCAGGCACTCATTGTGGCGTGGCTGTTTGGCTGCTTTATCGAAGGGGCGTCCGGGTTCGGCACACCGGCTGCTGTTGCCGCACCATTAATGGTGGCGCTGGGTTTCCCAGCCTTGGCGGCAGTAGTAGTGGGCATGATGATCCAGTCCACGCCGGTATCGTTTGGTGCCGTGGGCACGCCCATCGTGGTGGGTGTGGGCAGCGGCTTAGACCGCGAAGGTATCACCTCTGCTCTGGAAGCTAACGGCTCTACCTGGGATGCGTTCTTCCAGTTAGTGTCCAGTGAAGTGGCCATCACCCACGGTATTGTGGGTATTTTGATGCCGCTGATTCTGGTCGTTGTGATGGTACGCTTCTTCGGTGCTAACCGCTCCTGGACAGAGGGGTTGTCGATTACTCCCTTCGCCATCTTTACCGGCATCTGCTTTGTCGTACCGTACATGATGGTGGGCGTTTTCCTCGGCCCGGAATTCCCGTCGATGATTGGCGCAATGGTTGGCCTGGCGATTGTGGTTCCTGCCGCGCGGAGAGGCTTCCTGCTGCCCAAGGATACTTGGGACTTCCCCGAGTCGACTTCCTGGCCTGACGAATGGATCGGCAACCTGCAGATCAAGCTTGAGGACGTCGTCGGGCAAGCGCCGATGTCGACCCTGAAGGGCTGGATTCCCTATGTGCTGCTAGCGGTTTTCCTGGTCGCTTCACGTACCATTGAGCCGCTGAAAGCTGCGTTAAACTCTATAAGCTTTGGCTGGTCGAATATTCTCGGCGAAGAAGGTATCAGTGGCAGCATCGAGCCGCTCTACCTGCCCGGCGGTATCATCATTGCCGTGGTCGCCGTCACCTACTTCCTGCATCGGATGAGCGCACGCAATATGAGCGCCGCGGTATCGGAGTCGACCAAGACCATCTTTGGCGCAGGCTTCGTGTTGATCTTCACCGTGCCAATGGTACGCATACTGATCAACTCGGGCGTTAACGGCGCAGACCTCGCCTCAATGCCGGTAATGATGGCCCAAGCGGTTGCCAGCGGCGTGGGCGATATCTATCCCTTCTTCGCGCCGGCCGTAGGCGCTATGGGGGCCTTTATTGCGGGCTCTAACACCGTCTCGAACCTGATGCTTGCGGAGTTCCAGTTCAGCGTTGCCGAAAACCTCGGTCTGTCCACCGCCATGATGGTGGCCCTACAGGCAGTTGGCGCGGCAGCCGGTAACATGATTGCGATCCACAACGTCGTCGCCGCTTCCGCGACGGTTGGCCTGCTGGGTCGCGAAGGGGCAACGATCCGTAAAACGATCCTGCCGACCATTTACTACTTGTTGGCAACGGGTCTGATTGGCCTGATTGCGTTTTACGTGATAGGCGTGACCGACGGGCTGATGTAGCGCTGACGGTTCACTTGCCAAAAAAACCCCAGGTCATGGCCTGGGGTTTTTTAATGGTTCCATATTTTAGCTCAATGTTTTAGCTCGACGTTTTAGCGCTACCTTATGGCGGTTTCATGCCTTAGCCGATGCGTTTTAGCCCTTGGCTGTGCAGCTTGCCGCGCTCTACGTAGCTTTGAGCATTCTTCTTTAACCCCGCCACCACGTCCTCGGAAAGCTCTCTCACGACTCGCGCAGGCGAACCAACGATTAACGAATTGGCCGGAAACACCGCCCCTTCCTTGATAAAAGCGCCCGCCCCTACCAAGCTATTTTCGCCGATAACCGCTCCGTTCAGTACTACCGCTTGGATACCGATCAGACAGCCATCGCCAACGGTGCAGCCATGCAGCATGGCTTGGTGCCCAACCGTGACGCCTTTACCGACCTTAAGCGGAAAACCGGGGTCGGCATGAAGCACCGCGCCATCCTGGATATTGCTCTCTTCCCCAATTTCCAAATGATCGGTATCCCCGCGCAGAACGGCCTGATACCACACGCTTGAGCGTGCTTTTAAGGTTACCTGCCCGATAACATCCGCCGTTTCTGCCACATACACATCGTCATGGATGTCGGGCTGATACTCGCCGTATTGGTATATCGCCACGTGAATCTCCTTATTATGGGTTCGTCTCTCAGCTCAAGCTAGCGCTTGTTCCAGCAATCGAGCAACGTGCATCGCTTCCCGACCGCTGCCATCATGAATCTGGTGGCGACAGCTGGTGCCGTCGGCAATCAGTACCGCATTGCTATCCGCCTGACGAATCGCAGGCAGGAGCGAGAGTTCCGCCATCTTCAGCGACGCCTCATAGTGCTCGGCTTCGTAGCCGAAGCTGCCGGCCATTCCACAGCATGAAGACTCAATGGTTTCGACCTTCAGTTCCGGTATCCAGCCCAGCACTTGCTCGACGGGGCGGAGCGCATCAAAGGCTTTTTGATGACAGTGCCCATGCAGCATCGCCCGTTCATAGTTCAACGGCTTCAGTTCCAGCGGAAGTTGATCTTCGGCGCGCGCTTTAACCAGAAACTCCTCGAACAAATAGGCGGAGTCCGACAGCGCCTTCGCCTCGTTGCCAAAGCCATACTGCAGAAATTCGTCGCGCATGCTGAGCAGACAAGAAGGCTCAAGCCCGACAATCGCCACGCCCCGCTCTACAAACGGCATCAGGTGCTCAAGCGTGCGTTTGGCTTCCGCCTTGGCTTTATCAAACTGGCCCGACGAGAGGTAGGTTCGCCCGCAGCAGAGCGGCCGCTGACCCTTGGTCACATTGAGATGCACACGGTAGCCCGCCGCTTCCAGCACCCGCTTGGCCGCTTTGGCGTTATCGCCTTCCATATAGTTATTGAAGGTATCCACAAACAGCAGCACTTCACGCTCTGAGGTAACGGTGTGGTTAGACGCCTCGGCACTGGCGAGGAAATTACCGTTAAACACCGGCAGCGAGCGCTGGGGAGCGAGTTTTAGCGCCTGCTTGATCTGTTTAGCCAGGAAGGGCACGCGCTCAACGCCGTTGACCACCGATGAAAACTTGCTAGCCCATGGCGCGTAGCGCGGCATTTCCCCAACCATCCGGTCACGTAGCGATAAGCCTTTGACGCGGGCGCGAGCGGTGCGGGCTTCAATCTTGAACTTCGCCATATCCACGCCCGTGGGACATTCCCGCTTGCAGCCCTTACACGACACGCACAGATCCAGCGCTTCTTTGACATCGTCGCTGGCGAGCCCCGCCTCGCTCAACTGACCCGAGAGCACCAGGCGCAGCGTATTAGCCCTGCCACGTGTCAGGTGCTGCTCATCTTTCGTCACGCGGAAACTGGGGCACATGGTGCCCGCATCAAACTTGCGGCAGTGGCCGTTGTTGTTGCACATCTCCACTGCCATGGCCAAGCCGTGGGTGGCATCGCCGCCTGAGCCAGGCGGTGTTTGCTCACCGGTGAGCGGGTCGCGCTTCACGTTCCAGGCAGACCAATCAAATACCGGGGTTAGTGGAATTGTGGTGTAGCTTTTAGGAAAACGAAAATAGCGCTCGTCATCCATTTTGGGGGTATCGACGATTTTGCCTGGGTTGAACAGGTTTTCAGGGTCAAACAGCTGCTTGATTTCACGAAAGGCGTCGTTGACCGTTTCGCCAAACTGCCATGCCACCCACTCGCCACGGCAGATGCCGTCGCCATGTTCGCCGGAGTAGGCGCCTTTGTATTCACGCACTAACGCGGAGGCCAACTCGGCGATTTCACGCATTTTCGTTGCGCCATCCCGGCGCATATCAAGAATCGGCCGCACGTGCAGCGTGCCAACACCTGCGTGGGCGTACCAGGTGCCCTCCGTGCCGTAGCGGTTGAACACCTCGGTGAGCTTGTCGGTGTACTCGGCCAGGTGCTCTAGCGGCACTGCGCAGTCTTCAATAAAGGAGACCGGCTTACCGTCGCCCTTCATGCTCATCATGATATTGAGCCCGGCTTTGCGCACGTTCCACAGCGCTTTCTGCTCAGCGGCTTCGGGCATATCCACGACGCTGCCCGGTAGGCCCAGATCACCCATCAATTCATTAAGCCCGCGTAGCGCCTCAAGCTGCGTTGCATGATCCTGACCGGCAAACTCCACGAGAAGAATGGCTTCCGGCTTGCCGATTAGCGCTTTTTCAATGACCGGGCGGAATGCGGGATTCTCCAGCGACAGCTCAATCATGGTGCGGTCAACCAGCTCCACCGCCGTGGGGCCGAGCTTGACGATATGCTGGGTGAAATCCATCGCCTGATAGAAGGTCGGGAAGTTCACCACACCCAGCACCTTCTGCTCGGGCAGCGGTGACAGCCGGAGTTTGATGCGCTGGCTTACCCCTAGCGTCCCTTCCGAACCCACCAACAGGTGGGCTAAATTAGCGCGGTTGTCAGGGTCGTAAGGCATCGGGTTCTGGCAGTCGAACAAATCCAGGTTGTAGCCACCTACCCGACGCAGCACTTTAGGAAAATGATCACGAATTTCCGGGCCCACACGCTCGGCAATCGCCCTCACCTTTTGAGCGAGGCGCTGCTCTTGAGAGCCTTCCGCGAGGCTATCGACAAAACCAAAACTCGCCGCGCTGCCGTCAGCCAATAGCGCCTCCACGCCCAGCACGTTGTGCACCATGTTGCCGTAGAAGATCGAACGCGAGCCGCAGGAGTTATTGCCCGCCATACCGCCGATGGTGCACTGCGCGCTGGTGGAAACATCCACCGGATACCAGAGCCCGTGGGGTTTTAGCCAAGCGTTGAGATGATCCAGCACCATGCCGGGCTCGACCACCACGGTGCGCGCCTCGGCGTCGAACTCAACGATGTCATTGAGCCAGCGAGTGGTGTCGATCACCAGCGCCTCACCGACGGTTTGGCCACACTGGCTGGTGCCTGCGCCGCGAGCCAATATCGGCACCTTGGCATCGCGGGCAATATCCAGGGCAATTTTCAGGTCCTGCTGGTGGCGGGGAATCACCACGCCCACCGGCGTCACCTGATAAATAGAAGCATCGGTGGAATAGCGCCCCCGGGTGGCTTGATCAAACAGCACCTCACCCGACATTTCTCGGGATAACCGCTCGGCGAATTCGCCGAGCGGCTTAATCTTGGCATCACGGGACGGGTGTTGGTTCGTCAGAGACGTCATATGGCTCTCCCCGTCGTTTAGCGCTTGCCTGCGTTAAGCGGGTTGGCGGCAAAATAGTCCAGCGCTGCCGTCACGCCGCTGCCTTTGAGGTTAACGCCCGCGAGCTTCATGCCCGCCTCACAGCCGCCCAGGGTGGCAATCAGCGTAAGGTCATTACAGTCGCCCAAATGGCCGATCCGGAACATTTTGCCCTTGGCCTTACCCAGGCCCATGCCCAGCGATAGATCAAAGCGCTCGTAGATAATCTTGCGCACAGCGTCTGCATCGACACTTTCCGGCATTACCACGCCGGTCAGTACTGGCGAGTAAACGGAGGGATCCAGGCACTGAATCTCAAGCCCCCAGGCTTCTACCGCCGCGCGCACGCCAGCGGCCCAGCGCTGATGGCGAGCCAGCACTTGCTCCATGCCTTCATCCAACAGCATATCCAAGGCTTCGTTAAGGCCATAAAGCAGGTTAGTGCTCGGTGTGTAGGGCCAGTAGCCGTTTTTGTTGGCTTCTAAAATTTCGTCCCAGGCCCAGAAGCTTTTCGGCAATTTCGCCTGCTTGCTGACTTCAATCGCTTTGGGCGAGAGCGCGTTAAAGCTAATGCCCGGGGGCAGCATTAGGCCTTTCTGCGAGCCGGAGACGGTGACATCAACGCCCCACTCATCATGGCGGTAGTCGGCACTGGCTAAACCGGAAATGGTATCGACAATCAGCAGCGCGGGGTGGCCGGCGGCGTCGATGGCTTTACGCACGGCGGCGATATCGCTGGTCACGCCGGTTGAGGTTTCGTTGTGGACCACGCAGACGGCTTTCAGCTCGTGGCCGGTATCCTCTTTAAGCCGCGCTTCGATCATGTCGGCCTGTACACCATTGCGCCAGCCTTCATAGCCGGGCAAACCTAAAAACTCGGGCTGCACGTCCAAACGTAGCGCCATTTTGTGCCATAGCGTGGCGAAATGGCCGGTCTCAAACATCAGCACTTTGTCACCGGGCGACATGGTATTGGCCAGTGCCGCTTCCCAGGCACCGGTACCGGACGCAGGGTAGATAATCACCGGGTTCTCGGTTTTGAAGATTTTTTGAATCTTGCTCAGCAACTCAAGCCCCAGGGCACCGAACTCTGGGCCGCGGTGGTCGATCGTGGGCAGGCTCATCGCCCGTAAAATACGGTCTGGCACCGGGGACGGGCCAGGAATTTGCAGAAAATGACGGCCGGAGGGGTGAAAGTCGAGATTTAACATACGGTCGCTTCCTATTGTTGTTGCGGAGCAGATGCCTCCGCAAACTGGATAATGAATTCAATCATGTTTTTTAAAAAATCACTTGATACAGCCTTCGGACCGCAGCTTTTCCAGTTGATCGGGCGAGACGCCCAGGGTATCGAGCACTTCATCGGTATGCTGACCGAGCAGCGGGGCCGGGCTGCGAATCTGCGAGGGCGTCAGCGAGAACTTGCTTGGAAAGCCGATGGTCTTCATCTTGCCGATCAACGGGTGATCCATTTCCTGCACCATGCCCCGCGCCAGGTAATGCTCGTCCTGCATGGCCTGGGCGAAATTGTTGATCGGACCGGCCGGCACACCCGCCTTGTCGCAAAGCGCAAGCCAATGATTCATGTCCCGATCAACCATGATCGTTTCCAACACCGCCTCGAGTTCCTCGACGTGCTGGCCACGGTCGGAGTTGGTCAGGAACCGAGAGTCCGCCATCAGGTCCTCACGCGCGAGCACGTCCTGGCAGAAACGCTCCCAGGTACGCTGGTTCGCACAGCCCAGCATGATATAGCCATCTTTGGATTTGACTGCCTGATAGGGCGCCGACACGCGATGTCGCCAGCCAGTGGGTTCGGGTAGCGTGCCTTCACCGAAGTAGGCCGCCGCCTCCCAGGCGAACCAGGGCAGGCCACACTCGGTAATGGCGATATCAATATGCTGGCCTTCACCGCTGTTGGCCTTGTGGATATAGGCCGCGAGAATCGAGTACACCGCCGTGATGCCGGCACCGATATCGTAGACGGCAATACCGGTCTTGAGCGGTCGCCGCCCCTTCTCACCGGTCATCGACATCAACCCGGTCATGCCTTGGGCGACCAGGTCGAAGCCACCGCGATGGCTATAGGGGCCGGTCTGGCCATAGCCAGAGATCGAGCAGTAGATGATCCCCGGATTGATCGCCTTGATGGTGTCGTAGTCGATCTTCAGCGACTTGGTAACGCCCGTGCGGTAGTTCTCGACGATGACATCAGCGTCTTTGGCCAGGCGATAGAATATCTCTCTGGCCCGCTCATCCTTCAGGTTGAGCGATATGCTCTTTTTGTTGCGGTTAATCTGCGAAAAGCAGGTCGACTCATCGTTGATATAAGGGCCCATCTGGCGGCTATCATCGCCGCCCTGGACCTTCTCAACCTTGGTAACATCCGCGCCCATGTCGGCCAGCACCATCGTGCAGTAAGGCCCAGCCATGATCTGCGAGATGTCCAGCACTTTCACATTCTGTAGTGGCAGCATTGGCTGAATTCCTCTCTGGATGACTTAACGCCCCGTCCATTCGAAAGACGTCTTGTTGACGAACTTGTCGACGGCTGCCTTAAAGTCATCGCTCATGTAGCAGGTGGTCACCCAATCGTTACCCGCCTCGAGTGACGCCCGGCGCTGGGCCTGGACGCGCCCTACCAGCGCCTTGCTGGCCTGGAGCGTCAGCGGTGCACGCCGTGAGAATTCATTGGCGATCTCCGTCACGGCGGCGGCAATGGTGTCGGGCGCAAAGACCTGATTGATCAACCCCACTTGGTAGGCTTCGTCGGCAGACAACAGCTTCGCCTGCATCAGCACTTCCTTGGTGCGCGCGACCCCCACCATATCGATCAACCGCGACACGTTGGTGATCGACAGCGTGTTACCCAGGGTCTTGGCGATCGGCACACCAAATTTCAGCGACGGCGTGCAGTAGCGGAAATCGCAGGCCATGGCGAGCGCCGCGCCACCGCCAACGCAGAACCCCTCGATCATCGCGATGGTCGGTTTGTTGAGGGTTTCAAGGCCACTTACCACCCGCTCGATGCGGCGCTCGTAATCAAGAGCATCCTCAGGCTTAGTAAAGTTGGCGAACTGGGTGATGTCGGTCCCCGCCACGAAGGCTTCGCCACCGACACCGTGCAGCACCACGGCATGTACGCTGTCGTCATCGGCCAGCTGCACGCAGCTGGCCTCCAGAGCGTTGTACATGTCCCACGTCATGGCATTACGGCTCGCGGGCCGGTTGAAACCGAGCCAGGCGAGGTTGCCCTCCCGCCGAAAAATCAGCGTCTCGTCGGACATAAGCGTGTCCTCCTAAGCATCAATCGGGCTTACCGGTAAAATAGTTCCACCAGGCCCATGGGGAAGATCGGCACGTAGGTCACCAGCATCAGCAGCACGAACAGCAGCGCGACAAACGGCAAGTTGGCCTTGGATACATCCCAGATATCGGCCTTGGCCACCGAACAGGCGGTCATCAGCACGCTGGCCACCGGGGGCGTCTGTTGGCCGATCGCCAGGTTCAGCGTCACGATCATGCCGAAGTGGACGGGATCGATACCGACCATCATCACCAATGGCATGACGATAGGCACCGTAAGAATGATCGCCGCCGCCGAGTGCAGAATCATGCCGATCAACAGCAGGAAGATGTTGAGCAATGCAAGCACCGCGTACTTGTTGCTGGTGAAGTCGCCGATCATCGCCGCCAGCATCTGCGGCAGTTGGGCGCGGGTCAGGAAATCCCCGAGCAGCGCCGAGCTTGCCACCAACAGCATGACCACAGCAGTCTGAACACCGCCCTCTACCATGGCTGCACGTAGCTTCTTCCAGCGCAGCTCGCCGTAGCGGAAACTGATCAACAGCGCAGCCAATACCGCCAGCGCAGCGCCTTCGGTCGCGGTCATGAAGCCACCAAAGATGCCACCCAGAATGATCATGGGGAGCAAGAAGGCAAGGCCCGCCGCTTTAAAGGTGGACCATACGCGGCTCAGCTTGAAGGTCTGCTCCACGGGAAAGTTGTAGCGAACCGCGAAGTACCAGGCGAGTGCCATCATCAACAGCCCGCCAACAATGCCGGGTACGATACCGGCAACGAAGAGCTGCACAACTGAGGTGTCGGCCATAGCGGCATACAGGATCATCGGGATCGACGGTGGAATGATGATGGCAAGCGATGCCGAAGACGACGTGATGGCCGCAGCAAACGGAGCGGGATACCCTTTGCGCTTCATCTCCGGAATCAGAATGGAGCCAAGCGCCGCCACATCGGCCACCGCAGACCCGGAGATTTCGGCGAAGAATAGCGAGGTGCCGACGTTGACCATGGCCAGGCCGCCACGAATGAAGCCGAGCAGTGCAGAGGCGAAGTCGATCAGCCGCCGGGAGATGCCGCCGGTATTCATAATGGCACCAGCCAGAACGAACAACGGAATGGCGATCAGTGGGAACTTGGTCGCCCCCTCGAACAGCACTAGCGGGAAGCCGAGCAGACTGTTCGTGCCTTGCAGCACCAGCATGGCGACAATGGATATCGCCCCCAGGGCGACCGCGATAGGTATATTGATGAAGATCATGGCCAGGCCGGCCAGCAGAATCAAAGCCGTCGTCATTGCAATTCCTCCACAATATCCTGCTCCGAGGGCGGACTGCGCCCATCCCAGGCTTCGCGCAGGATGTCCGGCAGATTAAGCAGCTCGGCGATGACATAAAGCGCCGCACCAATAGGAATGGTGGACTGAGTAACAGCGGTGGGAATCGGCACGCTGACCATGGTAGAGCCACCGAGAACGCCGATAATGTAGACGCCATAAACAGCCAGCAGCACAAAGAAAGTAATGGTGATGACTTCACCGATCACGACCAGCGCCACGCGAACGGCCCGCGGGCGCGAATAGACGAAACCGGGAACGCTAATATGCGCACGTTTGAGGGCGGCAAGGGCGGCACCGTAGTAGGTCACCCACGCCAGCATCACGGCGGCGACCTCGTCATACCAGCCCAGGGAATTGCCGGTATAGCGGAAGCTGACACCGAGCAACACCACGACCGTCAAGGCAACCACCAGAAACATGGTGATGACCTCGAGCAGCCACTCGAATCCGGATCGAAGTTTCAAAAGGGACATTAAAGCCACTCCGTCGATCAGAGGAAGGACCGCCCGTCATGGGCGGTCCTTGGGTGGGTTCAGAAGGGTTCAGACTGCAGTGAGGCTCAGTCTTCCTCACCCAGCTCCAACACGCGGTCGACCAGGTCGCCGCCACCTTCCACTTCCTCGTCGAAGCGCTCATAGACCGGACCACTGGCATCGATAAAGGACTGCAGGTCAGGCTCGTTGACTTCCATGCCGGCCTCTTCCATCTCGCCCAGCAGTTCCTCGTCCTGCTTGGCAGCCGTCTCGTAGACAAAGTCCTGAACCTCTTGAGCGGTTTCTTCCAGAACCTCACGCACGTCTTCTGGCAAGTCCTCCCAATGGCTCTTTGAGACCACTACATAGGCTGGGGTGTAAACGTGATTGGTCATGGAGAGGTAGTCCTGCACCTCTTGGAACTTCTGGGAATGGATCTGTACTAGAGGGTTTTCCTGGCCATCCATAGTACCGGTCTGCAGCGCCGTGAAGACTTCCGAGAGCGCCATGGGTGAGGGGTTAGCGCCGTATTCCTCGAACATACGCACCCTCCACTTGCCTTCTGGGGTGCGTAGTTTCAAACCGTCCAGGTCTTCGGGCGTCTCAATGGGCCGCTCGTTGTTGGTGATCTGGCGGAAGCCATTCTCCCAGACGGCCAGAACCTTGTACCCCTCTTCCTCCACCAGTGGGTAGAGATCGGGTTCGATGACCTCATCGATGACCCGCTTCATGTGGTCGCGGTCCTGGATCAGATAGGGCATCTCGAACAGACCAAACTCGTCCACCACCGAGGACATCACCGTAGAGGGCAGCGTAAAGGTGAGCTGGCCGAGCTTGAGCTTCTGCATCATCGAGCTGTCACCACCCAGTTGGCTCGATCCATATGGCTCTACCTTGTAGTCGTCACCCAGTCGCTCGTTGGCCAGCTTGGCGAATTCCTTCACGGACGTATCGAACAACGAACCGGGATTGCCTACGTGCCCGAACTGCAGCTCGGTCTGAGCCATACCGAGCCCTGGCGTAAGGCTCAACGCCAGTGAGGCGGTGACGAATGCTGTCTTGATGTTTTTCATTGGGTACTCCAGTGCTGGCTTGTTGTTGTTGTGCGCGTGTTGCCCAGGTCAGCGCTCCTTTGAGGTTGTTTGGGTATCGTGGCTGTCGCCTGGGAAGCGCGACGACGAACCGACTCGTCTCTCCCCTTCTGGCGAAGCGGCGAATCAAATCGTCATACACTCAACTTGAATTCAAAATGCAAAATTAGGTATTAAACTTTAGTCGACAAGCCATGAGGCGAAACAAATAATGTTTCTCCCTCAATGGATTGGCGAAATAAGCGAAATAAAATTAGCAATAAAGCAGAAAGGGATTATTCGGGCTCAAGCCCCCACTTGAGCCCGGCAGCCTCGATACCTGCAATAACGACCTGCTGGTCTTCGTCTGACGACGCGCCGCTAGCGCCCATCGCCCCGATAACAAAGCTTTGCGCATCAAGCACAGGCACGCCGCCTGCAACCGCCACAAAATGGCCTTGGGAAGCCGCCGAAACGCTGGACACAAAGGCGGGGCGCTGCGCATTGCGAGCCCCAACCACACCACTGGCAACACCAATGCCCAATGCGGTATACGCTTTACCTTGGGCCACCGGGTGGCGAAGCGGCGCGCAGCCGTCTTCGCGCTCGGCGGCCACAAGATTGCCACCCCCGTCCAGCACCACCAGCGTTAACGGCGGTATATTTAACGCTCGCGCCTTCATAATGGCGGCATCGATCATCTGACGCGCCTGCTCCCGCGTGAGCTGCACGCTACATTTAAATACTTGACCAGCCATATTGTGCTCCGTTTGTGTTAAGTGAATACTTGCTAAACTTCCGAAATAACAGAAATAGCAACTGTGTCACTTGACCACAACCAAAGAATATTGAATTCATAATATTTTTTATAGATCATACTCGTTAACGTACTGGCGCAACCCGAACCTCCATAGCCGCATACGGTTTCGGTAATATTGGGTAGCCAAGGGATTGGTAATGCACAATATGCGCCTTCAGGTGAAGAGAAACGAATATGACCAAGATATTGCAACGCAATCTATATCGTGAAGTGGCCGACCGTATCGGCGATCTTATTGAACACGGGGAACTCGCGCCTGGGGAGCGTATTTCAGAAAAGCAGCTGTGCGAGAAATTCGGGGTATCGCGCACGCCCTTGCGAGAAGCGCTCAAAGTGCTCGCCACCGAAGGGCTAATTGAATTACTGCCTAACCGTGGTGCGCGAGTGGTTCGCTTAACGTTCAAAAAAGTCAAAGATACTTACGACCTGATGGCCGCCTTGGAAGGTCTTTCCGGGGAGCTGGCCTGCCAATACATCAGCGATGCAGAAATCGCTGACATTCGCAGGCTGCATGAGGAGATGCTGACGCATTACCGTAATCGAGAGCTAATGACCTATTTCGAGGTCAACCGGCAAATACACGAAAGCATTCTGGCGGCATCGCGTAACGACTTGCTTCAGGAGATGTACAGCAACTTAAGCCAGCGAGTGAAACGGGTTCGCTATTCCAAAAAAATGACCCAAACGTTCTGGAGTCAAGCGGTGCAAGACCACGAGAACATGATGGCCGCACTTGAGAAACGCGACGGTCGGCTACTGGGGCAAATTTTACGCGACCACCTGTGCAATAAACTGGAGGTCGCGACCCTGGCCGGCGTGATCGAAGACGACCGTTTGAGCGTGGCGAATTCTTAAGGCGTTAAACGCTACTGCCACTGTTCCAAGCGCATAGCTGAGCGCTCCAGGCGATGATGCTCGGCTTCCAGCTCGCGCAGCAACTCGCTAATACTGGTTAAATGCTCCAGGGCGATTCGTTTTGCCTGCTCGGCGTCTCCACTGACCACGGCATCGTGAAGCTGCACATGTTGTTGATTGATCATTTCGCGCGGGCCGGGGCGGTGATACAAGTGCTTCATTGAGGCAAACACCGAACTTAGCAGTAAGTCGGTCAAGCTCTGCAGCGTATGAACCAATACCGGATTGTGCGAAGCCTGTGATATCGCCAGGTGAAACGCATGGTCCAGCCGCGCCAATCGCTCAACATCCAACGCCTCAGGCTGTGCGGCATAGTCGGCCATTTCCTGGTAGCGGCGAGTAATCAGCACGCGGTCCATGGAGGTGCCGCGTTTGGCAGCCAAATACGCGGACTCACCTTCCAGTAACGAGCGGACTTCCAACAAGTCAAACAAAGTACGTGGGTGGTCGCGAAACAGGTGCATCAGCGGGCTTTGCGGGTCTACCGGCAACAGCGAGGCCACAGTAGAACCATGCCCTTGCCGGGTATCGATGATGGCTTTGCTGCGTAGGATTCTTAATCCCTCGCGCAGCGATGCACGGGAAACGCCCAAACGATCACACAAACGTCGCTCCGAGGGCAGCAACTGCCCTGGCCGAAAAACGCCTTCTAAAATCAACTCTTCCAACCTGGCGGCCACATGCTCGGGGGTGCGTCGGCCCATTGGTATTTCATCATTGCTAAATGCCATGCAGCCTCCTATGGGTAGTGTTGGCTTTGCTAGCGCTTGACTGGCTATCGACTAATTACTGGTCTGACCATTGCACCACAGCCTAGACAGACGCACAAAAAAAGCTCAGATTGGGCAAAATGCCTAAGCACCGTGGCTATCACTTTTTAAGTGAAAAAGGCTAAAAACTAAACCGTTAGGGGTGTCCTTATGAATATCCTCTTTGATGAGCGCCTCGACGGCGAACTGGTTCGCCGCGATAAAACCGAGGTGTTGACCGACCTGCAGCAAGCCGTGCCGTCGCTTACCTTACTTCACCGCGAAGAAGACCTGCATCCGTTTGAATGCGACGGCCTGGCGGCCTACCGCATCCTGCCCATGCTGGTGGCGCTACCCGAGACCCTTGACGAAGTGGAAGGGTTGCTCAAACGCTGTCACGCCCTCGGCGTGCCGGTTGTGACGCGCGGCGCGGGCACCGGGCTTTCCGGGGGCGCGCTGCCGCTGGAACGCGGTGTGTTGCTGGTCATGTCGCGCTTCAATCAAATTCTCAAGGTCGACCCCGAGGCGCGCCTGGCGCGGGTGCAACCCGGCGTGCGCAATCTGGCCATTTCCGAGGCCGCCGCGCCTTTCGGGCTTTACTACGCGCCGGACCCTTCGTCGCAGATCGCCTGTTCGATCGGCGGCAATGTGGCCGAGAATGCCGGCGGCGTACACTGTCTGAAATACGGCCTGACGGTCCACAACGTCATGCGCGTGGACATCATGACCATCGAGGGAGAGCGCATGACGCTCGGTTCCGAGGCGCTTGATGCGCCAGGCTTCGACCTGCTTGCCCTGATGAACGGCTCCGAAGGAATGCTCGGCGTGGTCACCGAGATCACCGTCAAGCTGCTACCCAAGCCCGAAACCGCCAAAGTCCTGATGGCAAGCTTCGACGACGTCGAAAAAGCTGGCCGCGCGGTGGGCGATATCATCGCCGCGGGTATCATCCCGGGCGGCCTGGAAATGATGGACAAGCTGGCTATCAAAGCCGCCGAAGATTTCGTCAAAGCCGGCTACCCGCTGGATGCCGAAGCCATTCTGCTGTGCGAGCTCGACGGGGTGGAAGCCGACGTGGACGACGACTGTGCCACCGTTCGCCGCGTGCTCACCGACGCAGGCGCCACCGACATTCAGCAGGCCCGCGACGACGCAGAACGTGCCAAATTCTGGGCCGGCCGTAAAAACGCCTTCCCGGCAGTTGGGCGGATGTCGCCGGATTATTACTGCATGGATGGCACGATCCCGCGCCGTGAGCTGCCCCGCGTGCTCAAGGGCATCGCCGCGCTTTCCGAAGAAAGCGGCTTGCTGGTGGCCAACGTGTTCCACGCCGGCGACGGCAATATGCACCCGCTGATCCTGTTCGATGCCAACAAGGAAGGCGAGCTGGCGCTGGCGGAAGACGTCGGCGGCAAGATCCTCGAGCTGTGCGTCGCCGCCGGCGGGTCGATTACCGGCGAACACGGTGTGGGGCGGGAAAAGATCAACCAGATGTGCAGCCAGTTCCAGCCCGACGAACTGACCGTTTTCCATGCCCTGAAAGCGGCGTTTGACCCGCAGCGGCTGCTCAATCCGGGCAAGAACATTCCGACGCTGGCGCGCTGCGCCGAGTTCGGTGCGATGCACGTCCATAACAACGAACTACCGCACCCTGAACTGCCGCGTTTCTAGCGTGCCCAAGAAAGACGATCATTAGGAAAGACCATGACTAACACCGTGACTCATTCGGCGGATAACGACATGGCCGAGGCGCTGTGCGAGCAGGTCCGCCAGGCCCACGCGTCCCGCACTCCGCTGCGGATTGTCGGCGGCGATACCCGCGCCTTTTACGGTCGTCCCGTCGACGGCCAGACGCTGAGCGTTGCCGACCACGCCGGCATCGTGGATTACGACCCGGTCGAACTGGTGGTCACCGTGCGTGCCGGCACCCGGCTGAGCGACCTGGAGGCGGTGCTTGCCGACCACCATCAGATGCTCGCCTTTGAGCCGCCCGCCTTCGGTAAGGCCAGCACCATCGGCGGCGCCGTTGCCACCGGCCTTTCCGGGCCGCGCCGCCCCTGGGCGGGCGCGGCGCGTGACTTCGTGCTCGGCACGCGCATCATCACCCAGGAAGGCAAGCTGTTGCGCTTCGGCGGCGAAGTGATGAAAAACGTCGCCGGCTATGATCTGTCGCGCATGCTGACCGGCGCCCAGGGCACGCTTGGCGTGCTGGCTGATATCTCCTTCAAGGTACTGCCGTTGCCCAGCGCCAGCCACAGCCTGCGCCTTTCCATGGGTATCGACGACGCGCTCAAGAAAGTCGCTGAACTGGGCCGCCAGCCGCTGCCCATCACCGCGGCCGCCTGGCATCAGAATACGCTTTTTATTCGCCTGGAAGGTGGCGTGAGCTCGGTGAAGGCGACGCGCGAGCGACTGGGCGGCGACGACCTCGACGCCCAGTTCTGGACGTCCCTGCGCGACCACCAGCATGACTTTTTCACGCTTGGTGACGGGCAGTCGCTATGGCGCCTGTCACTGCCGCCCAACACGCCGCCACTGGCGCTGGATATCCCTGAAGCGGATATCTTCTACGACTGGGGCGGCAGCCAGCGCTGGGTCAAGACCTCGCTGGATGCCGACACGCTGCGCGACGCGTGCCGGGCCGCCGGTGGCCACGCCACCTGCTATACGCCCCATTCGCAAGGGGGCGCCGAGAGCCCCTTTACGCCGCTGCCAAGCGTGGTGGAAAAATACCACCGCAATTTGAAGGCAGAGCTGGATGTCCACGGCATTTTTAACCCCGGACGTCTCTATGCGGCGTTTTAATCAGGAGAGCTGACATGCAGACGCACTTTACCGATGCCGACCGTCAAAAGCCGCATATCCAGGAAGCCGACCGCGTCCTGCGCACCTGCGTGCACTGTGGTTTCTGCAACGCCACCTGCCCGACCTATCAGCTACTCGGCGATGAGCGTGATGGCCCCCGGGGGCGCATCTACCTGATGAAAGAGCTGCTTGAGAGCCCTGATGACGACGATCAGGTGACCGAAGAAACGCGCCTGCACCTGGACCGCTGCCTCACCTGCCTGAACTGTGAGACCACCTGTCCGTCGGGCGTGGAGTATCACAAGCTGCTCAACATCGGTCGGGCGGAAATCGAACGCCGTGTGCCCCGCCCCGCCGCAGAACGCGCCCAGCGCTATGCGCTGCGCAAGATGGTGGTCGAGCCGCAGCGTTTCAAGGCGCTGCTGACGCTGGGCCAAACCTTCAAGCCCCTGGTGCCCGGCAAACTGCGCAACAAAATGCCCCCCGCACCGGTTGATGCAGGCCAGCGGCCCAGCACACAGCACAGTCGCCGGGTATTGATGCTGGAAGGCTGCGTGCAGCCCGGGCTGTCACCCAACACTAACGCCGCCACCGCGCGGGTGCTGGACCGACTGGGCATCAGCGTCACGCCGGTGAGCGAGGCGGGCTGCTGCGGTGCGGTTGACTTCCACCTCAACGCCCAGAAAGACGGGCTAGACCGCGCGCGGGCCAATATCGACGCCTGGTGGCCCCACGTTGAGCAGGGCGCGGAAGCCATCGTGCAAACCGCCAGCGGCTGCGGCGCCTTCGTCAAAGAATATGGCGAAATGCTCAGGGACGACCCCGACTATGCCGACAAGGCCGCGAAAATCAGCGCCCTGGCCAAGGACATCGTCGAAGTGCTGCGCGACGAGCCGCTGGACACCCTGGACGTTCAGGCCAGCCAGCGACTGGCGTTTCACTGCCCCTGCACGCTGCAGCACGCGCAGAAGCTCAACGGCGCAGTGGAAGGCGTGCTCACCAAGCTCGGCTTTGCGCTGACCCCGGTACAGGACGCCCACCTGTGCTGCGGCTCTGCGGGCACCTATTCGATCACCCAGCCGGAGCTTGCCACCCAGCTGCGCGACAATAAACTCAACGCGCTGGAAGCCGGCAACCCGGAAATGATCGTCACCGCAAACATTGGCTGCCAGACCCACCTAGCCGGTGCCAACCGCACACCGGTTCGCCACTGGGTGGAAATCGTCGACGCTGCGCTACACTAAGCACCGTAATCCCGGCCCATGTCGCCCAGGGCGGCATGGGCTTTCTTACCCTAAAACCGCAAAAAGGACCCCTTGATGCAAACCAAAGCGATCTTGTCCCAGGCAGACGTAATTAACGTACTCGATGCCGCCCAAAAAGAAGCCGACAGCAACGGCTGGGCGGTGACCATCGCCGTGGCCGATGATGGCGGCCATCTACTGGCGCTGCGTCGCCTCGACGGTGCCGCCCCCTTCAGCGCCGACGTCGCCACCCAGAAAGCACGTAGCGCCGCTATCGGCCGCAAAGAGACCCAGGTCTTTGAAGAGATGATCAACGGTGGCCGTACCGCGTTCGTTTCCGCGCCGCTTCAGGGGCTGCTCTCCGGCGGCGTACCGATCATCGTCGATGGCCATGTGGTTGGCTCGGTGGGTATTTCCGGCGTCAAACCGGACCAGGACGTTCAGGTCGCCAAAGCTGGCGTCAGCGCGATCGGCTAAGCGGGCAGATAAACGCCGCGCATACGAAAAACCCCGGATCATTGATCCGGGGTTTTGAATTCGTTCGGTATAAACCGATAACTCGCAATGATGCTGATCAAGACCTAATGCGGGATAAATCATGCTAAATGGCGGACCGGACGAGACTCGAACTCGCGACCTCCGGCGTGACAGGCCGGCATTC